>Ga0255753_1000010_pt1 | contig 216808 bp, 226 predicted proteins | sample 041ome_10_FD_179953 | JGI IMG/M metagenome (GOLD analysis project Ga0255753, IMG submission 179953) | Coastal salt marsh microbial communities from the Groves Creek Marsh, Skidaway Island, Georgia - 041412US metaG (version 2) | ecosystem: Environmental > Aquatic > Marine > Intertidal zone >...
CTTCACCAGATATTACTTTTTCTAGTCTGGGAACACAGTGAGTTTTTGCATGATTACCCATCTCAATACCTATGTATTTTCGACCCATCTTGTGAGCAACAGCACAGGTGGTGCCACTGCCTAAAAATGAATCAAGAACTAAATCACCTTTTGAAGAACCAAAATCAAGAAAAAACTTTATATATCGTTCTGGTTTTTTTCCATTTTTAAATTCAACACTTCCTTCATAACCAACTCTGTTAAAAGCACTCTCGTAATCATAAAAATTTTGATATGGAATTCCAGTAATAACTTTATTAGAGATTGGTTTACCTTGAAAATAAAAACCATTTTTGCTATTTTCTTTTTTTGGTTGCATTATAAACCTATGCCCTAACCCATCACCTTTTACCCCCATACCTATCACTTTATATAAGGTTCCTAATCCATCTAAATTTCTTCTTTGTTTTAAATTTTTTTCATAATATTCAGATGCTGAACCAGATTGAGTAATCAAAGAACCACGAATTTGATATTTTTTTAAAGAACCACTATCAGATTCTACAATTTTGTAATTCTGTGGAGAATAGATTTCCACATCATATCCTGATAAATTAATAATGTCGTCATAATTATTAATTATTTCAATATCATAAATATAGTCATTATTAGTTTTTTTAGATTTAACTCTTCTAGGTGGTGAATATAAATCTGATTTTCTATAAGATAATACTTGCTCCATAACTAATTGATACCTTATATCTTTTCTTAATATCCTGTTTTCATGGCGAACTTTTATATAAAATGTAGTTTCATAATTTTTTCGCCCAAATATTTCATCCATAATAGTTTTTAAATATGGAGCCTCTTTATCATCAATTTGAACAAAAATCACTCCATCTTCTGCTAACAGTTCTCTTAACAATTTTAATCTTGGGTACATCATACCCAACCATATACTGTGTTCTAAGTTATCGTCGTAATCAGGTTGAGCTTCACCCGTATTATAAGGTGGGTCAATATATATACATTTAACCTTGCCCGCATAATAAGGTAATAATGATTTAAGGGCATCAAGGTTATCGCCTTGAATAATCATATTATCCGTATCTTCACCGCAACAAAAATTGCTATCTTGTTCCAATAATCGGTAGGAAATAAATTTATCAGCATTGATATGCTTTTCTTTATTTAGCCAATTTAATATGGGCATAAGTAAATTTTCCTTGAATTTTAATTAGTTTTATTAGAAATAAAATATAGCAGAATATAATACAAATTCAATTATTATAAAAAATAATTTTATGATAATTTGATTAATTCAATATATAACTTAGAACACTGTTTAAAGTTAATCTGCCTTTTTCTGTTGTTTTTAATCTTTCTTCAAATTCAATCAATCCTTTGTCTATAACTATTTTTAATCTTTTCATATCTAGCACATATTCAAACCCAACACCTGTGATTGATTTTATTTTTTTCTCTGATACTCCATCTTTTAATCTTAATCCCATTAACATGGTTTCAATAGCTTGTTCCTTTTTATCAATAATTGCATTTTCAAAATATGAATTATCTTTCAACCATTTTTCAGGATTGCTGTGGCAAGCTGTTCCATATTTATCACCATATATATCAGTAATACGACCATGTGCCCCTGCGCCAATACCTATATAATCATCATAACTCCAATAAAGTTTATTATGCTTGCTTTCATCACCAGACATCGCATAATTAGAAACTTCATAAGCATCATAACCAAGTTCAGATAAATAATTATTTGTAAATACATACATATCAGCGGACAATTCATCATTAGGCATAACTATTTCACCTTTATCAAAAAGACGTTTAAACACAGTTCCATCTTCAATTGTAAGTTGGTATAAAGATATATGCCCACCTATATTTTTAACTGCTTTTGAAAGTTCTAATTGCCACTGTTCAATTGTTTGATTAGGGCGACAATATATCATATCAAATGACCATCTAGAAAAATGCTTTTGAGCAATTTCAACTGCTTGTAAAGCCTCAGCCGAATTATGTTCTCGCCCTAAGTAATGTAATGCATTATCGTTTAAAGATTGCACCCCCAATGAAACACGGTTTACACCAGCAATTTTAAAATCATTAAATTTTTTGCTTTCTACAGAAGTAGGATTTGCTTCAAGAGTTATTTCAATATCATTTGTAAATCCAAATAATTCATTAGCTTTATCAATTATTTTTTCCACCATTATTGCCGGCATTAACGATGGTGTTCCCCCACCGAAAAATATACTTGTTAAAGGTTTGCTATTTATTCTATTTGCTGTTTTTTCTAAATCTCGTATATATGCATTTATATATTGTTCTACATCAATAGGATTCTTGCGAATATGAGAATTAAAATCACAATATGGACATTTTTTTTTACAAAATGGGTAATGAACATATAGTCCAAGTTTATTATGCAAAGCAAAATTCTTTCATTTTTCTAAATGCATCGCCACGATGACTAATCAAATGTTTTTGTTGCGATTCCATTTCACCAAAGGTAATATCATAGCCATTGGGAATAAATATCGGATCATATCCAAATCCATTATTACCTCTGGGTGGAAAAGTAAGTTGTCCGTGAACTTCACCTCTAAAAACCAACTCTTGTGTAGTAATAGGATTTACAATAGCCAAGCAACAAACAAAAAAAGCCGACATATCAGTTATTTTTTTTTCATTTAATTCATTATTAATTCTTTGTATTGCTAAATTAAAATCTTTAGTAGCACCTGCATATCTTGCCGAATAAATACCTGGTTTATTATCTAGTCCCACTACACATAAGCCACTATCATCAGCAAGTGAAACTTTAGCACTTGTATTTGCACTATGTCTTGCTTTTAATAATGCATTATCTTCAAATGTAAGTCCATCTTCCACAGGTGCAAAAACATCATAATCACTTACAATTGAAACAATACAACCATATGGTTCAACAAGTGCAGATATTTCAGGTATCTTGCCCTTGTTATGTGTTGCTATAACTATTTCAGTATTATTTAATAGCATTACTTTAATGCTTGTTTCTGAATTTTAATTAACTCTCCACATCCTTTTTGAGCTAAACTAAATAATTCATTAAATTTTTCTGGAGCAAAAGAATATCGTTCTGCTGTTGTTTGAATTTCAACAATGTTACCACTTTCTGTTAATACGAAATTTGCATCAACTTCTGCTGATGAATCTTGTTCATAATCCAAATCTAGTACACATTTACCATCAACAATACCACAAGAAATTGCTGACAAATTATCAATAATAAATTCTTTCTTAATAATATTATTTTTTAGCATATGTTTCTGTACTAACATCAAAGCAACCCAAGCACCAGTTATACTAGCTGTTCTTGTTCCGCCGTCTGCTTGAATTACATCACAATCTATTCTAACTTGGTTTTCACCAATTTTTTTAACATCAACAATAGACCTTAGCGACCTACCTATTAATCTTTGTATTTCGTGAGTTCGTCCAGATTCAGCACTTTTCTTACGGTTCATTCTTTCGTGTGTTGAACGAGGTAACATTCCATATTCAGCAGTTATCCAGCCAGTTCCAGTTCCCCTTAAAAATGGTGGAACTTTTGTTTCAACAGTTGCATTACAAAGTACAATAGTATTGCCAAACTTAATTAAACAAGAACCTTCGGCATATGGTGTATAATCAGTTATAATTTCAACTTTGCGAAGTTCATTATTTTTTCTTGTCATAATATTATTTCCTATTTTTTTATTATTTTTTCCAAACTTTACTAATCCCAGAATCAACAACTAATGGAACTGATAAATCCAACCAATCTGTATGAGAATTCTCCATTATAGTTTTAATTTTATTTTGATATTTTTCAACTTTATCTTCATCAATTTCAAATATTAATTCATCGTGAACTTGTAATAACAATTTTATATCTTTCTTGTTATATATTTCATTGTAAATTTTTATCATTGCAATTTTAATTATATCTGCAGAAGTTCCCTGTATAGGTGAATTAATTGCCTGACGGTGTGCATGTCCTCTTAAAGCTGAGTTATTGCTATGTGCATCAGGTAAATGAATTTTTCGCCCAAACAGTGTTTTTACATAACCTTTTTCATCTGAATATTGTTTTGTATTTTCCATATATATACGAATACCAGGAAATGCCTTGAAATAACTATCTATAAATTCTTTTGCCTGTGTCCTAGAACAGCCGACTTGCCTTGCTAGTCCGTGAGGTGAAACACCATATATAATACCAAAATTTATTACCTTTGCCCTGCTACGCATATCACTGTCAACTTTATCAACACCAAACATTGATTGTGCTGTTGAAATATGAATATCACCACCATTATTAAAGGTTTTTATCATTTCTTTATCACCAGACATATGGGCAACTAACCTCAGTTCAATTTGACTATAATCTAGACTTAAAAATAATTTACCTGTATCGGCAATAAAACATTCACGAATTTTTTTACCATCATTACTCCTTACTGGAATATTCTGTAAATTCGGTTCTGATGACGACAATCTGCCTGTTGTTGTGCCTGCCATATTAAAAGAACTATGTACTCTGTTTGTTTTTGGACTGATTTGAGTTTGTAATGCATCAGTATAAGTTGACTTTAATTTTGAATACTGACGATATTTTAATATATCTTGGATAATTGGATTTTCGTCATAAATTGATTCAAGGACATCAGAATTAGTAGAATATCCACCTGATTTAGTTTTTTTACCACCGCTAATTCCAATTTTTTTAAATAATAATTCAGATAATTGCTTGGGACTTGCCACATTAAAATCATCCATACCGTGCTTTATTGCAACATCTAAAACCTTTTGCTTTGTCGCTTCAATCTTTTTACCAAATTCTTGTGATAATAAATCCAGTTTTTCCCTTTCAACCTTTATCCCTGCACTTTCCATATGAGCAATTACAGGTATTAAAGGGCGTTCCAAATTTTCATAAACCGAAACAACAGAATTAACAACTATACGATTTTTTAATAATGTATGTAATCTTAATGTTATATCCGCATCTTCACAGGCGTAATCAGTTGCTTTTTTTATATCAGTCTGTGAAAATAGTATTTGTTTTTTATCTTTGCCACAAACATCTTCAAATTTTATACAATCGTGATTAAGGTGGCGTTTTGCCAAATCATTCATATTGTGTTTTGCACGTCCACTATCAAAACAATAGGATAATAACATTGTATCGTCAAAAGGTTTTATGTCTAACCCTATTTTTTTTAATATTGAAATGTCATATTTAATATTTTGTCCAACTTTTAAAATACTACTATCCAATAAAATTGGTTTTAGTATTTCCACTACTTTATCAACTGGAATCTGCTCAAAAGATTGAACATTTTCTTGGGCTGGTTCAGCAAATAAATCATCCTGTTCTAAGCTTGTAGATAATGTTGAATGATTTATTGGTATATAACAAGCTTTACCATATTCATAAGACATTGAAATTCCAACAATATCACAATCAATTATGTGTAATCCTGTTGTTTCCGTATCAATAGAAAGTATGCCAGCTGTTTTTACACCTGAAAGCCATTGTACAAGTTCATCAGCAGTATGGATTGAAATATATTCTGTTTTTAAATTGTTAAACATAGAATTATTTAAAATTGTTTTTTCTTCTAAATCAGTGGATTTATTTTTATTATCCGAATTATTTATTTTTTCATTATTTTTATTATCTTTGAAATTGTTTTCTTGTTCCATTAAATCAACATCTGAATCTAACTGTGATAATAATCTTTTAAAATTATTTTCTAATAAAAATTCCCTTAATATAGACTTATCATATTGTTTACGAGTAAAATGTTCTAAACCAATTTCAATTGGAACATCATTTTTTAATGTAACTAATTGCTTTGACATTCGAGCAACATCAGCATAATCAATTAAATTTTGACGGCGTTTATTTTGTTTAATTGTATGAGCATTTGCTAATAAATTTTCTAAGTCACCAAATTCTTCTATCAATTGTGAAGCTGTTTTTATGCCAATTCCTGGCACACCAGGAATATTGTCAGAACTATCCCCTGCTAGGGATTGTACATCAATAACTCGTTCTGGATAAACACCAAATTTTTCAAATACTTTTTCACGATTAATAGTAATATTTTTCATTGCATCAAACATAGTAATATTATCATTAACCAATTGCATTAAATCCTTGTCTGATGAAACTATACTAACTTCAGCCCCCATATCATCAGCAATTTTCGCATATGTAGCTATTAAATCGTCGGCTTCATAATTATCCATTTCAACCATAGGAATATTATATGCTTTGCAAGCTTGCCTAATAAGATTAAATTGTGGGATTAAATCATCAGGTGCATCATCACGGTTTGCTTTATAATCAGGATATATTTCATTTCTGAAATTTCGTCTTGCCTTATCAAAAACAACAGCAACCAAATCTGCATCTGTTTGTTTTATTAATTTATTTACCATCGTGCAAAAACCATAAACAGCATTAGTTGGTGTGCCGTCGGCACGACTCATTGATGGATAACCATAATAAGCACGAAAAATAAATCCTGAACCATCAATAAGGTATAAATGTTTTGGTTGCATATTTAAAATCCTATTATCTTTAAAAGATTACTTTTGTTTATATTAAAAATAAAGTACTATAAATTTTAAATTTATGCTATATTTAACTAGTAAAAAAAATATTTTTTATATATATTGCGATTATATAATTTTATTAGGTAATATTTTGATGACAAATATAAAAAATGCAATAGAAATAACAAATATAACAAAGCATTTCAAATCAGGTTCTAGTTATAATAAAAAAGCTTTAAAAGGCTTTGATTTAAATATTCCAAGGGGCTGTATATTTGGCTTACTTGGTCCAAATGGAGCTGGTAAATCTACACTTATCAACATACTGTATGGATTAACAATAAAAACATCTGGAACAGTAAAGATATGGGGTATTGATATTGACGATGACCACAGAAATGCAAAAAATGCCATTGGTATTGTTCCACAAGAATTTGTTATTGATCCATTTTTTGACCCTATGGAGCTGTTGGAACTACACGCTGGTTTGTATGGAATAAAAAAACAAAACCGCAAAACTGAAGAAATTTTAAAATCAGTTGGTTTGTGGGAACAACGACATGCTTATCCACGACAAATGTCTGGCGGTATGAAACGCCGTTTGTTAATTGCAAAAGCAATGGTGCATCAGCCACCTATTTTAGTACTAGATGAACCAACAGCTGGTGTTGATATCGAGCTACGAAAACAATTATGGGATAATATAAGACAATTAAATAAAATGGGAACAACTGTTATACTTACCACACATTATTTAGAAGAAGCTCAGGAATTATGTGATTATATTGCAGTGATAAATAAAGGTAATTTAATAAAAACAGGTAATGTAAAAGAATTACTAAAAAACGCTGATAAAAAAACTATAACTGTTAATCTAGATAAAACATTTGACACAAAGCACATTCCAAATTATACAGATCTGATTTCAGTAGAAAATAATATAATTGAACTATCATTTAAACCGACTAAGACAAATATAGGAAATGTTTTAACTGAATTAAATAATTCAAATTATAATATACAGGATATATCAACGCAAGAAACAAAACTAGAAGATTTGTTTTTGCAACTTACAATGGATAAAAAATGAAAAAAGAAATAGATGTTTGGCAATTTGTTCGCATTATGGTCGAAGCAGAAACCTACCAAGAAGGAAAATTATTATTTGATAATTTTGGCGATGTTTGGAATGAAGTTGATACAAAATTAACCGAATTAGCAAACACTGATATGCAAGCATATGCAGATATGATGATGGAACAAAACATAATACTAGAAACAGATAAGAAGATTAATGAAACAATTGTTAGTATAATAAGTTCTGTTATTGAAAAATTAACAAATCAATTGGATAATATTGATATTGAATCCGATGATTTAGCCCAAGACCTAGCATTTGAAATACAAGGTCTAGAACAATTAGTTGACGAATTATTAAACTAAATGCTAAATGGGGAAAATAATGTATCTTTATAATAAAACTGGTTTTTTTGCTGTTGGTCTTGAAGGTATTTCAAAGCCACGAAATGCTGGTGCTATATTTCGTACAGCTCATGCATTTAATTCAGATTTTGTTTTTACTGTAAATTCAAAGATAGATATTAAATCTATCTATGCAACGGATACTTCAAAAACATTTAAAAGTGTGCCATATTACAATTATGAAACCCCCCAAGAAATATCAGTTCCGAAAAACTGTGCAATTGTTGGGGTTGAACTGTGTGATGAATCTGTTGTATTACCAGAATTTTGCCACCCTATACGATGTGCCTATATATTTGGACCAGAGCGAGGCAATTTATCACAGGAAATGCAAGAAAAATGTGATTATATGGTTAAAATTCCAACTAAATTCTGTATTAATGTTTCAACAGCAGTTGCAATTACAATATACGATCGTATACAATCATTACATAAATGGAGCCGTCGTCCATTAACACCTAGGGGCAAACCAGAGAGAAATAAACTTCATACTTCTGGTGGTCCTGTAATTCGTCGTGGGAATAATAAAGGTTATGATTTTTAAAAAAATTTTTATAATTACTATTTCATTGTTTATATTTAATCCTGTTTTTGCTCTTGATAAAGACTTGGGTATAAGTAAAAGATTCAAGATACATATGTATAAACAAGATGATCAAATAGTATGTAATTTATATTCATCACCGATTACACAATCAACACCTTATCGTGGAAAAAATATAAAATTACATATTACAAACCGCCCACAAAAAAAACACCATCATAAATTATCAATTAATATAGGAACTAATATTAATACAAATAAACCAATACAAATAATAATTGATAACAATAAATATACTTTTTTTGCCTATAAAAATTTCATATTTCCCTATGATAAAGACGAAAAAAGAATTATAAGAGATATGCGTCGTTCCCGTAAATTAATTACCAAATTATACGACAATAACAATAAATTAATAACTGATACCTATTCATTATATGGACTTATTAAAGCAATTTCTATTATAGATAGAGCTTGCAGATGAATAATAAACAATTAAATGATTTTATGCCTGGTGGTAATATGACCGATAACAAAAAAAACTTTATCGGTATGGATATAAAACAAATAAAGCAAGAAATGATAGTGATAGATGAAAAACCATTTCGTAGTAAACAGATATATTCTTGGATATATTCAAAAGGTGCAAAGTCAATAGATGATATGACAGATTTATCAAAATCACTAAGGGAAAAATTAAACCGTAATTATTGTGTATCAAGACCACATATTACAAATCATCAAATTTCAAAAGATAAAACACAAAAATGGTTGCTTAAATACAAAGATGGTAACGAAATCGAAATGGTATTTATTCCAGAATATGACCGTGGTACATTATGTGTGTCATCACAAGTTGGTTGTACATTAACTTGTAAGTTTTGTCATACAGGAACACAAAAAATGGTTCGTAATCTAGAAATATCAGAAATAATAGGACAAGTAATAATTGCCCGTGATATGCTTGAAGGTTGGCAATTAAATGGTGAAAAAAGAAAGCTTACAAACATAGTGTTTATGGGTATGGGTGAACCTCTTTATAACACAGATAATGTGATTTCATCTTTAAAAATCCTTACAGATGAAAGCGGAATTGCAATTTCAAAAAGAAAAATCACTGTTTCAACCAGTGGCGTTGCCGACCAAATTGAAAGATTGGGAAGTGAAACCAATGCTTCACTGGCAATTTCATTACACGCACCAGATGATGAAACACGAACAAAAATTATGCCAATAAATAAGAAATATAACTTAGATATTTTAATAGATATTTGTCGTAAATACCCTGAACTTTCTAATACAAATCGTATTACTTGGGAATATGTAATGTTAAAAGATGTAAATGATACAAATGAGCATGCAAAACTACTAGCTAAATTAATAAAGGGAATTCCATCAAAAGTTAATTTAATTCCTTTTAATCCTTGGGATAATAGTCCTTATGAATGTTCAACACCAGAACAAATACAAAATTTTGCTCAAATATTATTAAAAAATAAAATACCAGCACCTATTCGCAAAACAAGAGGCGAAGATATTATGGCAGCTTGTGGACAATTAAAATCAGAATCTGAACGTATAGGTAAATGGCAAAAGAAGTAATTTTTTATATGAAAGATGTATCAGCTGGATACACAAATGAATGTTTGTTTCAACAAGTAAATATATTGTTGCATCGTGGTGATTGCTTTACATTAGTCGGAAAAAATGGAACTGGTAAATCAAGTTTATTTAATGTAATAGATAAAACTCTTGAAATAGAAAAAGGTGAAATATTTCGCCTAGAACCATTAACTATTGCCCGTCTTAATCAAGATCCAAAAAATCCTCAGCAATCTATAACAGCATTGGAATTTGCTATGTCAGTTGGAGATATGGAGAAATATAAAGTTGTATCATTATTAAAAGAATTAGGAATTAATCCTGAAATGGAAGCTTCCACAATGTCGGGTGGACAAATTCGTAAAACCTCACTAGCTGGTGTAATTGCGTGTCAACCTAATATTTTATTACTGGACGAACCAACAAACCATCTGGATTTAAATGCGATTGAGTGGCTAGAAAAAGAAATCAAATCATTTAATGGTGTGATAATTATAATATCCCACGACCGTAGATTTCTAAGTAATGTATCAAATGGTGTATTCTGGTTAGAAGACCAAACAGTTAAAATTTTAAATAAATCATTTAAATATTTTGAACAATGGCAAGACGATATATACGAACAACAACAAAGAAAATTTAATAAATTACAACAACATATTAAGCAAGAAGAAAGATATGCCCTTCGTGGTGTAACAGCAAGGCGAAAACGCAACCAAGCAAGATTGGAACGATTAAGTAGACTTAGGCAAGAAAGAAAAAATAGAAAAAATCCACAACAAGCAACAATAATTGCAAGTGAAAGTAAATCAGCTTCAAAAATGATATTTGAAACAAAAAATATATCAAAAAAGTTTGGAGATACTACAATATGTAATGACTTTTCATTACGAGTTTTAAAAGGTGATGCTATTGGGATTGTTGGTGGAAATGGAACTGGTAAAACAACACTACTTAAATTACTATTAAAGCAAATTAGTCCAGATAGCGGACAAATTCGCAAAGCAAAACATCTTGAAATTGCTTATTTTGACCAATACCGTGAACAACTTGACCCAAAACTTACACCATTTGAATTATTAGGAAATGGTGGTCAATACATTAATGTAAATGGCAAAGATATTCACATAGTTGGTTATTTAAAAAGATTTTTATTTACCTACGATGAAATAAAATCAAAAATTTCGACCCTATCAGGTGGGCAAAAAAATAGATTACTACTATCAAAAATATTATCAAAACAATCTGATGTGATGATACTAGATGAACCAACAAATGACCTAGATATGGATACACTTGATGTACTGGAAGATATGCTAGCTTCTTACAAAGGTACGTTGATAATAGTATCTCATGATCGTGATTTTGTCGGCAGGTTATGTTCCGCATTACTTGTAATGCAAGGTGGTGGAAAAATAACGGAAATAATTGGTGATTGGGACGATTATATAAGACAACAAATAAATGAAACTAATCCACAAAAACCATCTACATCTAAAAAAGAAAAAATAGAATTATCTAGGCCACAACCATTGTCCATAAATGAAAAAAATCAAAAATTATCACCAAAAGAACAGTACTCATTAAAAAACTTTCCTCTGCAAATTGACGAATTAAATAAAAATATTGATAAAATGAAAAAAATATTACAAAATGAAAAATTATATACGCAAGATGCTGAAACGTTTAGTGCTGTAGCAAATGCACTTGCTACATCGCAAGATACACTTAGTATTTTAGAAGAAAAATGGTTAAAACTAACAATTAAATCCGAACAAATTAAATGAAGTATACCAATAAAAATTTTATCCAACTAACATTTCCCCCTGTGCTTTTACAATTAATTGAATTCGGGTCAATGTTTATCGATTCAGCTATGATTGGAAATTACGATCCTATAAGTTTTGGTGCAACTTCGTTATCTGGAATGATTTTCTATTTCATATACACATTTTTCTTTGGAATTATGATGATGATTGGACCATTAATTGGACAAGCAAAAGGTGCAAATAATAATGAATTAATTGCTAAAAATGTCAGTAGTGGAATTTGGATTGGTATAATATTTGCAATTATTTTATTTATTATATTTTCATATATAACAGAAATAGTTGCCATATTTAATTTTTCTGATGAAATAATAATTGTAATGCAAGATTTTATTTCAGGTAAAAAATACAGTGTGTTAATATTTATTGTAATACCACTTAGATATTTTTTAATTAGCCAAGGAATATTTAAACAAATTATATTATTAAGTATAATGGTATTTCCACTAAATATATTATTTAACTATATATTTATATATGGTTATGGATTTATACCTGAAATGGGAATTTATGGAGCTGGAATTGCTACATCTTTTTCTGTTCTTATAAGTAGTTTATTATTGTGGATATTTGCAAGTAATTATGCAAAAAAACAGGGTATAAAAATTTATCATAATTTTCTTAAAATAGATTTTCAAATATTTAAGAGAATATTAAAATATGGAATGCCCATTGGTATAGCATTAGGACTTGAAATGTTATTATTTACAACATCAAATATTTATGTAGCATATTTTGATAAATATTCCATATCTGCATTTGCTGTTACATTTCAAATATGGAATATATGTTATGCTATTGTACTTGGTTTTTCCGAAGGTGTGGGAATTTCAATCGCCCAATCAGCAGGCAAAAAAAATATAGATGAAATTATTCAAATCATTAAAAAAGCTATTATTAGTATATTAATTATATTAATAATATTATGTCTATGTTATTATTATACATCAATCTATATTTTTAAATTTATGCTAGATACTAATAACCCTGCTTATCCAATTATAGTTAAGATTGCTGATGATTTAAAATATTTAATTGTAATTGCCATAATGGTTGAATGCACAGTTCACTTGCCAATAAAATTCTTACAAAGTATAAACGACACCAAATATATTCCAATAGCACAATTCATAGGATACATATTAATAGGTATAACAAGTGGGTATATAATGTGCTTTATATATAATTTGAAAAATGAAGGTATTTATATAGCTATGATTTTAGGTATATTGACAACCTCATTAATTTTAATTGCAAGAACAATATATTCACTAAACAAAAAACGAATATTTAAATATGTGGAAACAAAATGATAAATTTTATAAAAAAACCAAGTCCAAATTATAACAATCGTGGAAATTTTAATATTGATAAAATAATTATTCATTATACGGATATGGCGTGTTGTGATTCAGCATTAGATAATATGTGTAATGAAAAAAATGAAGTTTCAGCACATTATTTAATTGATACTGACTGCACAATATATCATCTAGTAAACGAAGAAGACCGTGCGTGGCATGCAGGTGTTGCATCGTGGCAAGGTGATGATAATTTAAATTCAACCAGTATAGGTATTGAATTACAAAATAAAGGACAACAATACGGATACCAAGATTTTCCAAATATACAAATAAATGCATTAATTGAATTAATAAAAGACATTAAAACAAGATATAAAATTGCAAAACAAAATATATTAGCACACAGCGACATTGCTCCAAGTCGTAAAGTTGACCCAGATTATAAATTCCCTTGGAAAAAAATAGCTGAACACAATTTGTGTATATACCCAAAACCAACACACACAGATATAGATTTATTTGATTTGCTAGAAATGATAGGATACGATTTATCAAATACAGAAAATGCTGTAAAAGCATTTCAACGACGATATCGCCCTAATAAGATTGATGGTATAGGTGATGATGAATGTGCAGAACTTGCTATGGGAATTATATTGGAAACAGAAAAGATATAAAATAATCTAAAAATCAAATAAAATTGATTTTACTAAATTTTTTCGATTTGTCTTACATATAACAAACAATCCTGTTTTTTTGGTTTAAAATTGTTTGCAACCCACCATGATTCAACTGCTTTTAATAAGGAGCCTAATTTTGCACCTTTTGGAATACCTAGTGCAATTAAATCATCACCATCAATTGGAAATTTTTGTTTTATAAAATCTGTTTTCTGCACAACAAATTCATAAAAATTTTCATTTTTTAACAAGCTTGCTGATAAAACAATATTATAATCATAATAGTATAAAAATTTATCTAACATTTGTGGTAAAAATGTACGGTCCTTATATACTTTGAAAATATTTTGTATTAATTTTTTTTCTTTGTTGGATAATTTCCAAACATTACAAATCGTTATGGCTGTATCATAATTTCCATCACTAAGTGCAATAATTTTTGCAATATAATCATCACTGCTAGTTAATACTGTGTTAAACAATGATAACTCTGATTTTATAGGCATTGGGATTATTGATTGTAATATTCCTATATCTCGCATTTTATAAATTATATTTGTATTAAAGTTTTCAGATTTTAATATTTTAATCATCTCTTGCGATATTCTTTCAAAAGATAAATTTTTAATTAACAAAGAATGATTTTTACATATCAAATATGTTTCTTCATCAACCTCAAAACCTGTTGTAACAGTAAATCTAAATAATCTTAGTATACGGAGTGCATCTTCTTTTATTCGTTTTTCTGCATTTCCTACAAATACTATTTTTTTATTCTTTAAATCGTTTAAACCATTATGGTAATCATATAATTTTCCATTTGCATCAGCATATATGGCATTAATTGTAAAATCTCGACGAATACTATCATCTTGCCAATTATATGTATATTCAACAACTGCCCTTCTACCATCTGTGGAAATATCTTTTCTCAGGGAAGTTATTTCAAATAAACTATTATTTACTTTTACTGTAATTGTACCAAAATCTATACCTGTGGGGATTACTTTTAATCCCGAATCTTTAAAAATATTCATAGCCTTATCTGGTGATATATTTATTGATAAATCAAAATCATTCACAGTTTTTTTTAATAAAATATTTCTTATTGCACCACCAACAATCCTTATTTCCGCATTATTTTTGAAAGCAATGTCGAATAATATCTGTAAGTCTTTATTTTTTGGTAATTTTATTTTATTCATTTATTTTTCCCAAAGAAAATAATTCACCTTGTGATTTTATAACTAATTCATCACCAACCAACTCGGCCTCATTACACAATTGATAAAAAACATTTCTGTTTAACCTTGCATGCAATCCATCACGAATATATAGATATGGGCTTGGCTCTTGTGTTTTTTCATCTATTTCAACCCATATTTTATTATCAGAACCAGCACTTATCCACCAATCAAGTGTTGTTCTAAATTGTATAACTTGTTTATCAGTACCAGAATTTTTAATATTCATTTCCACGACAAAAAAAGGAGCATCTTCTACTTCTATCTTGCCCCTTTCCTTAGGTGTAACAAGCCAGTATCCTTCTTTGTCTTTTTGTAAAGTAACGGCAAATAATTGACATAATTTTTTTCGTCCAATTGGTGTACCCTTATAAAACCACGAACCATCTTTCTTAATAACAAAATCAAACGAACCACAACTATCAGGCCATTCAAAACCTGATAAACCAGTTCCCTTTTCCATCATTTTTTTAAAATCAGGTCTTGTCAAATTCAATATCCTTTATTAAATCTTTTGCATCTACTACTAATCTAGCCCCCATATGACTAATAACACTAGATGCTAACCTTATACCAATTTCAAGACAATTATTAATACTGTATCCTTGTGATAATCCATACAAAAAACCACCTGCGAATTGGTCGCCTGCACCTGTTGTATCAACCACATTTATAACCTTAGCATCAGCGGAATATACTTCATTGTTTACACAAACAACAGCACCATTTTCACCTTTTGTAATTACTACCATATCAACAAATTTATTAATATTATTTATACAATAATCTAGATCATCATTTTGCATTAAATATTTTATTTCTTCCTCATTAGCAAATAATATATCTACTTTATTTTTTACGAAATCAAATAATTCTGTTCTATGTCGTTCCACAACAAATATATCAGATAATGTAAACGCAATTTTCGTATTACTTTTTTTCAATACAGTGCCTAATTTGTCAAAACACATCCTAGCACCATCTGCATCAAATAAATAACCTTCTAAATATATTATTTTTGCATGTTCTAATTTATCAAAATCTAAATCTTTATCGCTTAGTTCAACTGATGCACCTAAGTATGTTGCCATTGTTCGTTGTCCATCTGGCGATACGATGACAGTACAGTTACCAGATGGGGTTTGTGATTTATCACGACCCAAAAAATCAATATTTAATTCATTCATATTTTTAACAAATGATTCACCCATTGTGTCATTACCAACACGACCAATAAATGCTGATTTACCGCCCAATGCAGAAAATCCAGTCATTGAATTTGCAACAGAACCCCCACCTTTGATTTCTGTGTCTATTAATTTTTCAAAAATGTTTTTAGCAACTTGTGAATCAACAAGCGCCATCGTTCCTTTTTCTAAATTATTCTGAGAAATAATTTCTTCTTCACATTTACCTAAACAGTCAACTAGTGCATTACCAATACCCAATAAATCATACTTCATTATAACTCCTTATATTTTTCTTGCTTTTTAAATGATTGTATAATTATTATATTAAAAATTAATAAAGATAAACAATTAAAATAATAATAAGGGCACAATATTATGTCTTTGACCACAAATATTAAACAAGTAATATTAAAACCTAGAATATTAGTTATGTTAATTCTAGGTTTTTCAGCGGGTATTCCATTATTAATGGTTTTTTCTACATTATCAGCTTGGTTAAAAGAAGCAGGTGTATCACGAGCAGAAATAGGATTTGCCAGTTGGGTGGGACTTGCATATGGCTTTAAATATTTATGGTCACCACTGGTTGATAAATTAAAAATCCCATATCTTACAGATTTACTAGGTCGCCGTCGTTCGTGGATGTTAATTTCTCAAATTGGTGTTATTATAGGAATAATGGGTATGGCATATTCCGATCCTAAATACATGTTAACATATTCTATCTTATTTGCTGTGGTTTTATCTTTTTCTTCGGCAACTCAAGATATTGTAATTGATGCATTTCGTATTGATACTGGTAAACAAGATGAACAAGCAATTATGGCTGCTCTTTACGTATATGGATATCGAATAGCAATGTTATTAAGTGGAGCGGGTGTTTTATACCTTACCGATACTGGGGCTAATTATGATTATGAAGTTTGGAAACGAGCATATTCATATATGGCACTCGCAATTTTACCTTGTACAATGTTCGTATTATTTTTATTAAAAGAACCAATAGTAGAAACAAAAACATATGAAAATCTAAATGATTTTTTCAATCAAGCATTTATTCAACCTTTTGCCGATTTCTTTGAAAGATATGGTAAAGGTTTTTTAATATTACTTGGAATTGCAATAACATTTCGTATCAGTGATTTATTAATGGCGGTTATGGCAAATCCATTTTATTTAGAAATAGGTTTTACTAAAACAGAAATCGCATTTGCTGTAAAAACATTTGGATTCTGGATGACAATTATTGGTCTTAGTTTAGGTGGTTTATTATTATCCATAACAGGAATGCGTAATACTTTAATAATTGTCGCTTTATTAACAGCAAGCTCAAACTTATTGTTTTCTGTAATTAGTGTAATAGGAAACAATTTAAATTTTCTTGTTCTTACTATTATGATTGATAACCTAGCATCAGGTATGGCCGCAACTGTTTTTATTGCATTTCTATCATCAATCGTTAACAAAGAATTTTCTGCAACTCAATATGCTCTATTATCATCATTTATTATGTTAATTCCAAAATTTATTGCTGGTTATTCAGGAGTTATCGTTGATAATATTGGTTATTCTTGGTTCTGGATATCCACTGCACTAGCTGGAATACCTACTATAATATTCATTATTATGGGTTCAAGATTGCTAAATGTTAATAAATAATTGAAAAATAAAATCTAATCTGTTATAAAATTTAAAAATAAAATTTTAATTTATAAAAAGGGTGAACAAAATGAATCTTGATAAAATATCTGCTGGTCGTGATGTACCTAACGATTTAAATGTAATAATTGAAATTCCAGAAGGCAGTAATGTAAAATACGAAATTGAAAAAGAAAGTGGCGCCATTGTGGTTGACCGTTTTGTTGCAATGCCGATGTATTACCCTGCAAACTATGGATTTATCAATGAAACACTAGCTGATGACGGTGACCCAACAGATGTACTAGTAATCACACCTCAACCAATTGTATCAGGTTCTGTTATTCGTTGTCGTCCAATTGGTATTCTTAATATGGAAGATGAAAGTGGTGTTGATGAAAAAGTTATCGCTGTTCCACATACCAAAGTAAGTAAACTGTATGACAATGTAAAAGAAATGGAAGACTTACCAAAATTATTAGTTGACCAAATGAAAGCTTTCTTTGAAACCTACAAAAACCTAGAAGACGACAAATGGGTTAAAGTTACAGGTTGGGAAAATTCAGATTCTGCAAAACAAAAAATTGAAAGACACGTCAAACAATATAAAAGATAATTTCTAACAATAAAACATAAAACCTCATATACCAAATATGGGGTTTTTTTATTACTTATAATAATTAATATGAAATATTATTTTTTTATTGACAAAATAAGAATAATATCCTATTATAGAAACAATAAACACCACAAGTGTATTCAAAATATGGATTCACTTAGTGGTGTTTTTTTTATTTCAACAAATAAAAAAGGTGAATAGTTTTAAATAACAAAGAAAGGAAATAATGAATGGAAACATTTAACGAAAATATAACATTTGGCATAGATGTAATAACTTGGATAATATTCATTGAAATACCAATTTTTATTGCATTGATAACATATATAATAAAACAAAAAGAAACCATAAATAACAATATAGATTTAATAGAAAAAAATATAGAAAAAAGATATCGTTATCTAAATGAAAAAATAAATAATTATAAATTAGAGGTCGCGCAAAAATATGCTTCTGTTGCATATTTAAAAGATGTAGAAAACCGCCTAACTAATCATTTAATTCGTATAGAAGAAAAGCTAGATAATAAATTAGCGAGAATAGAAAATGAATAACTTTGATTTATTTGCAAAACAAGTTGCAAATGAAAAAGAACAACAAAATCATATTGATATTATGGCACGAACAATTTGGGGTGAAGCACGAGGTGAAGGATTAAAGGGGATGGAAGCCGTTGGTTGTGTTATAATTAATAGATACAAAACATCAAAAATAAAAGGTAAATTTTGGTGGGGAAATAACATTAGTGAAATATGTAAAGCACCTTATCAATTTGCATGCTGGAATAAAAAAGATGCAAATTATGAAAAAATAATTAACATAACAACAAATGACAAATTATTTGCAACAGCAAAGCGAATTGCATCAAAACTAATCCGTCTTGATAACAATTATGATATTACAAATTGTGCTGACCATTATCATACAATTAGTATAAGACCAAATTGGATTGATGTTGATAAAGTAGTCGCAAATATTGGCAATCATATTTTTTATAAACTAGTATAAATGCAATAAAATAAATAATGATTGCAAATATACTATTAAAAATAGGTTTTCCTATATTAATGAATGTGGTTAAAAACACATTATTAAAAAGTAATGACGAAATAGCAAAATCTGCGGGTGAACAGTTAGATAAAATAATTAATTTACCAACCGATGAAGAACTGTTAAAATCAATAACAAAAATTGAAAAACACAATAGTGAAAAAATAACTCAGATAAACAAATCAATTCGTACAGAAATATTATCACAAGATAAATTTGTAAGACGAATGAGACCAACATTTGGATATATAATGGCTATTTCTTGGTTTATACAAATGACAATAATAGCAATATCTGTAATTACTAGCCCAAAAACAGCAGGTGAAATAATTCGTTCATTTGCAGAGCTTAGTATGATGTGGTCGATTGGATTATCTGTACTAGGTGTTTATGTTTATAAACGTAGTGGCGAAAAAAATAATATTATTAAATAAAAAAATATGTTATACAATTAAGCTATGAATATAAATAACATTGCACTAAATTTTTTAAAATTAATAAACCCTGAAACTGCTCATAACATTACAATTAAAATGTTAAAAAATGGAATATATTTTAAACCTTTATACAAAGACGATGAAATATTAAAAACTGAACTTTGGGGGAAAAAATTTCCAAATCCAGTTGGTTTATCAGCAGGATTTGATAAAAATGGTGAATGTTATAATGCTATGCTAGATTTAGGAATGGGGTTTTGTGAAATTGGTTCTGTAACCCCATTGCCACAAGAAGGTAACCCAAAACCAAGATTATTCAGATTACCAAAAGATGGTGCTGTTATAAACAGGTTGGGATTTAACAATCTAGGTATTGATTATGTATTTAAACAATTACAAAAACCACGCCGTGGAATTTTAGGAGTAAATTTAGGAAAAAATAAAACTACTGCTGACCCAGTAATTGACTTTGTCAAGGGTTGCAAAAAACTATCAACTTTAGCAGATTACCTAGTTATAAATGTTTCATCACCAAACACACCTGGATTAAGAAAATTACAAGGACAAAAAGAATTGACAGATATATTATCAAATGTTCAAAAAACAATAAACAAAGAATGTGGGGAAAATTCACCTCCATTACTAGTAAAAATTGCTCCTGATTTAAATGAACAAGGTTTAAATGATATTGCACAAGTTGCAAAAAAATTAAAAATTGATGGTATTATTATTTCTAATACTACACTAAAGAGACCTAATAATTTACATCACAAAAATACTCTTGATGAAATTGGTGGTTTGTCAGGAAAGCCTCTATTTAAAAAATCTACTCAAATGCTTGCAAAAATGTATAAACTCACTGATGGGGAAATTCCTTTGATAGGTGTTGGTGGAATATCATCGGGGGAAGAAGCATATGAAAAAATATGTAATGGAGCTTCACTAATTCAATTATATTCAGCACTTGTCTATGGTGGTGCTGGATTAATTACAGATATCAAAAAAGATTTAGCAAAAATACTGAAACAAAATGGGTTTGAAAGCGTTAGTCAAGCTGTCGGAATTAAAGTAAAATGATAATAAATAATATATCTGAAATAATTGAAAAATATGACACTTTCATACTTGACCAATGGGGTGTATTACACAATGGTGGTAATGCATTTGAACATTCTGTTGAAACATTAAATTTATTAAAAAAAAATAACAAGAAAGTTGTTATATTATCTAATTCAGGTAAGCAAAAAGAAAGCAGTTACATAAGATTATCTGAATCTGGAATAAATCGTAATTTATACCTTGATGTAATGACATCAGGTGAACATATGCTGTATAATTTTAAAAATGGTATATTTGACAAGTTAGGAAAAAACCCAACCTTTTATGATTGGGATAACGATTTTACAATTATGAAATTTTTAGGTTTTAACAATACTGATATAAATACATCTGATTTTATATTATGTTGTGGGGTAAACAGGGGTAAAGCAACAAATTATATTGAAGATTTAAAAATTGCACAAAAAAGAAATCTTAAATTAATCGTTTCTAATCCAGATATAATAGCAATTAATAAACAAGGGGAATTAAAAGATTGTCCTGGTGCCATTGCAAAATTATATGAAGAAATGGGTGGAAAAGTCCATTGGTTTGGAAAACCACAACCACAAATTTATGAATTATGTTGTAAAATGATTAAAGGTTGGAATAATGCTGTTGCTGTTGGTGATAGTCTTGAACACGATATAAAAGGAGCAAGAAACGCAAATATAGATTCTGTATTTATTACAAGTGGAATTCACAAAGAACAAATATCAAAAACAAGTCTTAATGATGTAATAAAAAAATACGATCAAAAACCAACATATTCATTAGAATGGTTTTAAAAATTTAATTTAATATAACTATAATATATTTTATGGTTTTTTGGCTAGTTTTTTACTAGCCTTTTCAATATCTTGCTCTAGTCTTTTCATAAATTGTTCTTTATTTAAACCTGATTTTATCTCAGGTAAAAATTCCATTGTAACACGACCTTTTGTACCATTCCACAATCCCCTATTCCAATATAAACCTGTATTTAATGCGACTGGTACAACAGGTATATTTAATTCACTATACAGTATGTAAGCACCTTGTTTATATTTAGGTTTTGACCCCAATGGACGACGTGTTCCTTCTGGAAAAATAGAAATAACACAATCTCGCTCATATATTTTTTTTGCTTCTTGAATCATTTTTAAAATTGAATTACGCCCTTTTGAACGATCAATCGGAATCATTCCTGTACGCCAAAAATACAATCCAAGAATTGGTATATACATCAATGATTTTTTCATTATCCAAGAACTATTATTTATAACAGCACCAAACCAAAATGTTTCATAAGTTGATTGGTGTTTTAATGCATATATAACTGGGTGTTTTGCAATATTTTCAACACCCACAATACGACGTTTAAATCCAAATATAACATCAGCCATATTTATAAATGCAAAGCAAAAAATACTGCTCATTTTACGAGCATATTTCTTTGGCAAGAATAGAACCCAAAACATAAAAATTAAGAACACAAAAACAATTAATGCTAACATAAAGTAATACAATGATATTTTAAATATTTTCATAAAATCATTTTTAGCACAATATTATAAAACTGTAAAATCATTTTGTGCTTTTGTTGGTTCAATCCCCCTATTCCATTTTGCTAATGTATTACCATTATAAGAACGATTAAATCGCGTGGGTTCAAAATTTAAGCAATGAGAAACAGCATCTATCATATCGTCTTTATTATTTTTTTCTATTGGTTTAAAGTCGCTTAATTGTTCCAAAAATCCAGTCTTTATAACTTTTTTATTTATATACAAATGTTCAGCATCTAAAACACTGTGAAATGCTGACATTATTCGGTTATTTTTTATTTGTTTAGATGCAAATGGAAGTACTGAAAGTTGTATATTTTTATTATCTAGCATTGATTTTAATAATTCTGGTAAAAATTTTCCTACTCCATTACTTTCTAAATTTATACTAGGTAGATAATTCCTTGTAGCAAAATCAATCACACTCAAACATTGTGAACGAGCTGGGTCAAAATTAGAATATTTATTAACATCTATTTTTTCCAAATCTTGTAAATAATATTTACCATCATCACCTGTAAATACACATGCAACAACACTATCGTCTCCACCAATGCTTCCATATGATGGATCCCAAGATGCAGAAACTGAATTCATTTTCATCCCATTAATTGATAATACAAATTTATTATTTTGATAAGAAATTTCAATATTTCCATCATATATTTTTACTTGTGATGAATTTAATCTAGATTCACTTGGATTAACACATTGTAATTGCATTTGTGAATTAAATTTTTCTTCGCCATGCCTAATTTTTAATAACTTTATTTCTTTATTTGAAAATCGTTCTGCCCAAGATGATTTACCTTTTTTATCTAGTATAGGTATTTCAAGACGATTAAATCCATATAAGAACGGTGATATGTCACCAATTTTATCTTTACGATATATAGAATAATAATTATGAGGTGTACCAACATATAACTGTATTCCACCAGGAACTAGAATGTAGTCAACTTCACCTAATCTCTGTCTTAAATTTTCTCTCTTTGAAGCAGTCGATGAAGTATTTGGAACTTCCACATCATCACATATTATTATATCAGCCCTGCTTCCTGTAATATTTCCAAGTATTCCCTCAGCTGTCATTGAAGGATCTCGCAATTCCATATCACGATTTACAGTAAAACAATTACCTGCCCATTGTTCTGCTTTTTTTGGCTTTAAATTTTTTGTTAGTTCGTGTCTTTCAATAATTCTTTTTACTGTTCGCACCATTTTTTTTGCCAAGTCACTTTCCGCAGATATAACCATAATCCTAATACTAGGGTTTAAATACAATACCCAAGCACAAAATAATCCAACCATAGTTGACTTACCTGCTCCACGAAATGCCATAAGTAATGCTTTTTCATTTCCATCTATCCAATTTTTCTGTAAAAAAGAAATGATTTCTTTATGAATATTTGGTGTTGTAAAGTCTTGATTTTTATTCCATAAATCAACAAATTGTAAAAAATTTTTTTGGTTTGATAAAAAATTCCGCATTTATGTCCTTTCTTATTATATAATTTATAAAAGTAAATATTTGTGGGTGATTTTTCACCCACAAATATATTTCCTAACAATTATGATTTAGGATATTTATTTTTTATTGCTGTTATTTTGTCTTTCCATTTAGTCGTACCATTAACTAAATCGTGATAAATAAAATCTAGTTGTTCTGATATTTCAGGGTATTCAAATTGTCTTTCTTGTTTATAATTTATTTTGATTATAGGTTTAATATTTTTACCGTTTTTTATTGTATCACCTATATTCGCATTAGCTAAATAACCAATTGCTGGAATACCTTCTTTGACTTCACCAATTACAATATTTTCAACTATATTATTTTTAATAATTAAATATTTATCCCTCATTATACATAATTCACTTCTATATATCCATCCATACCTATGTTGGCAGCAAAGCCAATACCATACGAAAATTTTATACCATCTCTTCCTGCAGAACCACCGGCACCTATTATGTAATCAAAAATATCACCTGATGACAGTGTTTTTATAACCTTAACTAACCCGCCATTTTCACCTCTTTGACCTATTTCACTTCTGGTAGGGTTGACATCTTCATTGACAGCATGACCACCACCACCACCAATGGCACCACCACCGACTATAACTATTCCACCATAACCATAACCACCCGTATAACCATGCCAATACGGGACATATCCTCCTTTACCACCTTTACCGCCATTAGCGACAATAGACAAAGAAGAGATTAATGTATTACCGCCGTTACCACCATTATCTGTTCCAATATCTCTATGATAGCCGTGACCACCGCCACCGCCAGCGCCAGCAACTTTAAACATAGCCCTACCAGCAGGTAATTCTATGTGATTTTTATTACTAGGTATTATTCCATCTTCTGATGATGCTTGGTCTGCTAATGACCAAACTTTTGAGGTATTAATATCATTAGGCATTGACCCATCTGTGTTTCGCACAAAAAATTTACCACTTGTTTGAGTAAATATTGTTGTAGCTAATTTACCACTGACACCAGAAATCGTCGCTTTATCTTTAAAATCCGAATTAGAAACATTTGATAAATTTATTTTTGCATAATTTTGATTTATTTCATCAATTACACCCGAAACCATCACTTTATTTTTAAAATCTAAATTAGAAACATTTGATAAATTTTTTGCTACATAATTGTCATATATTTCATTATATTTAGCTTCCACTAGTCTGCGATTTCGTGTTGTAATATCAGCGTTGTTTTTAGCATCAATAGAAAAATTTTCAGCCTGTAAGGTAGATTGGGCTAAATCTTGATACATTTTTGTTCTACCTAAACTATCAAATCCAAGAATTCTATTTGATCGTTTTTTTGCAATTGGTAAAATCATATCCATATCGTCATCTGATAACGGCGTGCGAATACTATCCTTAGAATATTTACCTACTTGTTGTAATAACATTATAATCCTATCAAATTCTTCATTAATTACACTGGCACGAAAATCCTCATTTTCTCTAAATATAGTTTGACGATTATAAGTCATATCACGATAAATTGTAATACGAGTTCCAACACTAAGTGGTTGTAATAAATCAATATACCCACCAACAGTTTCTTTTAATATTGTGACTGTATAACTATTAAGTTCAAGACCATCTGATGTAATAACTTTAATATCCTGTTTATTTAAAACAGGAAAACTAAATTCAAATCTTGTTTTTTCTTCATCACCATCATTAATAATATAATTAATTCTTGGATTTAATCTTGATGTCATTATTCAATACCCATTTGTTTTAAAGTTTTTGCAAATAAATTAATTCTGTTTAATGTGTTACCACCACTACCTACTCGATTGTAAAGAGGTTTTTTTATAGATTTATTTATTCTGCCTAGTTGCCCTTGGTAAGTTCTGCCTGTGTATCCATCTGCATATTGTCTAGCACGACGAGTTGCAAGATTTCTTCTAATTTGTTCTTTTTGTTCTTTTTGTTTTTGTTCATTTATTATGTTTTTTTCATCTATTTGTCGTCTGTTTTGCTCTTCTTGATCATTCATTTGTTCGTGTTGAATCGCAAGTGTTATAATTGGTAATGCTTGTGCCATTTTATTAATTCCTTTTTGTTAAATTGTTTTAAAAATTTTGATGTTTTGTTTATTTAATTAATCGAAACATCTGTTTTAATTGATAATATTGTAATTGGTAGTGGGCTATCGCCTGATATATTCCACAAACTATCACTGCTATAATTTTTCCAACCTAATATAGTGATTGATTTATCACCACTAAATAAAGAAATTGGTTTGTTTAAAATACCTTGCCCAAATTTTTGAAATGACATTGTATTTAATCTTCCACCAACATCAATTTTTAATGACGCGGTATTTTTTAATCGGATTGAAATATTACGAATTCTTATTTTTTTACCTGTTTGTTCACTAGATAGAGGCAATGATTTAATTGTATGTTTATATTTATAACCTAAGAATATTTTTTCCGCTTTATTATTTAAATTAACAGTTCCATTGTTAATTATAACTTCCTTGTGTAAAACATCATCAGCAATTAACATCACTTTTTTATCATTAAAAAAATCAAAGCCACTAAATTGGAAAACTGGTTTTTGTATTTTTTTTATAATACAGCAATCCATTAATACTTCTTTTGAAAAAACTTCTAATAAGTAATTATTGTCTCTTTTTACAACAGTGTAAATATAATCTTTATTAGTTCCTACACTTATATAGTGACCATTTGTTTCATATGACGACCAAGCTGAAACGCCTTCAACATAGTCATTATTTAACACGGCCATAGTTCCATCTTTTTTCACACAAAATAGCCTATTATGTTTAAAACTAAATGCAATATCAATAATGTTTTTTGTCAAATGTTTTGATATTGATACAATTGGAAAAGCCTTGTAATTTAAAGATATATTTTCATTTTGTTTAAAAGAATAAATATTATTACAATTTGAGTTTACAAATAAAACTTCATCTTTTGTATCAATTATATTAATATTTGAGTTTCTTGGTGAACCTATTGTAGTATATTTCTTTGCCAAAATTTTATTTGGTGTTATTGGACTGCCTTCAATAATCCATTCACCAGAATTTGTAAATAATATTAGATAAGAACCACAATATAAATTAGATATAAAATCATTACCTGTTGATAACAATTTAATATCTATTCCTTCATCATCTAAACCTTCTCCTAATGAAAAATCACTTTCTGAACCAGATTTAGAAAACCATATACGATTAGGATATTTTTTTGTTCCAGCAATAACTATACGACCTTGAAAAAAACCTATAGTTTTTGGATAACCATTTGATGCATTAAATAAATTATTCTCAAATCCTGAAAAATTAGTGTTGTTTATAGAAAAAATATTATCTTCATAAGAGATTTTTTTTACTGGATAATCACCAGAACAAATCCACAATGAATTATTGTTCTCACTAAAAAATAATTTTCTCAATTTTGCTTCAGGAAAAGGAGTTGTAAGTTGTACTATTTTAATTTTTTCTTTGTATATATCAACTTTCCTATCCTGAAAAACAGCCAAATAATCATCTTCTTGCACAGAAAACTTAATTAACCTTGACTCACTTGATAATTCATCCAATAAAATAGAACCACTTCTTCTAATTATACCGCCTGTATTTAAAACATTGACATTGGTTAGCTTACTTGCTCCATTATGATAAGTTTCTAAATCACCACGACCATATAAATCAGATGTTACCTCACCACTAGTAAAAGAGGTTTTTAACATTATTTGCTTCATAATCTAACATCCGTTAAAATATTTAGGTTAAGATTATTATTTATTTCCTGAGATGCATCAACAAGCTTTGCTTGCTTGAATTCGGTTTCATACCTTTTAAATAAAAATTCTGTTCTTGTTGTACTATCTGTTAAAGGTAAACATATTTCAGCACATATTCTAGAAACTAATACATTATCAAAATAAGGTGGAAAATCTTCTTCTTCTGGACGGTAAATATAATCAACTTCAATAATCTGTGTTCTTGTATTTAAGGTATTATTGTGTATTTGGTATTGATTAGTATTTACTTTTAATATTCTTAAACAATCAGCAGGCAATGAAAAGTTATATACACCTTTATCATCAATATTTAATAATTGTAATCTTTTTGTTTTTATTGCAAATCGCCATTGATACGATGATAATAATCCATCACGAATACCACTATAAGTTTCTTTTAAAACTATTGCCTCTGATGTATTTTCATTAAATCCTTGGATTGGTGTAGCACCTATACTTACCAAAGAACGATTTATTAAATCAATTTTATTTTTTGCCATTATTATTCCTTTCAAAAAAAAGCCCCCGAATAATTACGGGGGCAAATTTATTAATAACTAATTTATACTTAATCTGTATCAGATACTGATAATGTAAGTGGATCGTTAGTATCCACAACACCATTATTATTTGTTGCAACAGAAACAAAGCCCGCTTTATCAACTGCTGAAACAATAATTATATCTCCTACACGAAGCATTTCATTAGCACTGTTTAGGTATCCTTGTGTATCAACATCGATAATATTATCTGTTGTTTTCAAATGCCACAATGTAAAACCATTTGCGTATGCTAATACGGATAAATCTTTAATTTTAAACGCCATATTTTACCTCCTTACTCTCCACATTCCATTTTAACAATACCATCAGCATCAATAACACCAGCACCTTGGCTCATCATATTATTGATAAAGAAAGATGCACGGTCACCGTGCCACGAAACATCAGTTTTTACATTACTTCCTGATGCGTGGGCAATAGCATTTTTGTGATACCAATAGCATTGTCTTGCTCCACTTTTCAGTGTTAAACCACTATGTGGTAACCACAATGTTCCCAGCCATCTTTTGGCTTGTGTTGTCTTCCAAGGTAAATCTTCTTTTCCAACATACTCAGAATTTGCAAATTCTTTTATTTCCATCAAATCAGACCACTGCTTCCAACCAACAATCGCATACCTTTCACCATCATCAGCAACATCTTTTTCGCCTAGCTTTTCAAATGCTGACAATACTTTTTGTTTTGTTAAACCTTCTGACGCTTTATATCCTAATTTATTTATAGTAGTCGTAGCAATAGATACATTATTATCAAGTCCATTAATTATAAGATCATCAGTTTTACGACCTAATGCATATGCACCTGCATTTGCAACTACTTTTTTTTCATCGTGGTTTATTTTTAATTCATCTAATTTATCTAACCAATCACCTGCATAGTAATCATACAAAGATATTTCAATTGGTGTATGATTAATATTCATTACTGGTACTTGCCCATTGCGGGATTTTGTTCCAGCTGAACCCTTGCCAACTACTTGAAAAGTTGTAGATGAACCTTTTACGTTATTACGGGTACGAACCGTTGTTCGTAATTTAGAACCTGTGCGTTGATACGCTTGATGTACTTCCGCTTCAAAAGAGCGAATAAACGATAATTCAAGATTTTTATTCATTTCTTAAATCCTTTCTTAATTATTATAATTCTTAGAAAATAAATATTTTGATTACCCCAAATAAAAAACACCCAGCAAAACTGAGTGTTTAAAAAAGATCAATATATTTATATGAAAATTATGGGCTATAAAAGTTATCCATAAAAAAACACCTAGACGATTAAATATAATATATTTTAAATAAACTTCTGGTGTTTTCAAATACCTTTATATAGGATTTTATTCTTATTGTCAATAGTAAAATTAATTTTTACGATAAAAATATTTCTTCTGATAAAAAAAAGTTCTGCGGAATAATCGTAATGCAATTATTACTATAAATAAATAATGAATATTATAAGTATTTATATAAGGACTTATAACCAGTGATTTTTCTTGAGCAACAAGTATATTTATACCATCAATTATTAAATAGAAAAATACAAACAATACAAAATTTAAAAATGAATTATTTGTTAAGAAAAATCTATTCTTAAATGCCCCTGCAAATAAGACTGAATAAAATAGCGAACTACTTAAATACCAAAAACTTTGTTGTAAAAATTCAATCATAATAATTTCTCAAAACTATCCCTCAATACAATCAAGAATAGCATTTATATAATATTATGTCAAACTAGAACAAAAAACACTTTATAGCCTTGACTTAAAGAAATAAAAACCTTATTATTATCATTGAGTTTTTAGTTTTAGTTTTACAATATAATGGCTGAAAAATTGACAGCACAAATAAAATCACAACATTTATATGGCAAAGTAAGAGACATATATTCCCTAGATGATTGGGAATATATCGAACCTTTGGTTACACGCATTAATCAATTAAAAAAAGAGAAAAATGCTGTAATATTAGCACACAACTATATGACACCTGACATATATCATTGTGTCTCTGATATTGTGGGTGATAGCCTTGCCCTTGCAATTGAAGCAAAAAATGTTGAAGCTGATATAATAGTAATGGCTGGTGTTCATTTTATGGCCGAAACATCAAAGATTTTAAGCCCAGAAAAAAAAGTTCTTATCCCTGATGATAAAGCTGGCTGTTCACTTGCATCTTCAATAACTGGTGCTGATGTTCGTAAGCTTAAACAACTTTACCCTGGACGCCCTGTAATTACATATGTAAATACAACAGCAGATGTAAAAGCAGAAACTGATATTTGCTGTACATCTGGTAATGTAGAAAAAATAGTTAGATCATTAGGTGTTGATGAAGTTATACTCATTCCTGATAAATACCTAGCTGAAAATGTTGAAAAAGCAACAGGCATCAAATGTATTACTTGGGATGATGGTTCGTGTGAAGTTCACGAATTATTCACAGTTAATGAAATAAAAACATTACGAAAAAATGACCCTGGAATAAAAATAATTGCTCATCCAGAATGCCCAAAAGAAGTTGTGGCAGAGGCAGATTTTGCCGGATCAACAGCAAATATGATTAATTATGTTGTTGATAATCAACCTGAAAAAGTTGCCCTAATTACAGAATGCTCAATGAGTCACAATATCGCAAAACAAGCTCCAAATACAAAATTTATGGGAATGTGTCGTATGTGTCCACATATGAAAAAAATAACATTAGAAAATATAGTTAGATGCCTAGAACAAGAAACTATTGAAATATGCCTTGATGATGAAATAATTAAAAAGGCATATGGTTCAGTTCAGAGAATGCTTGAAAGAAGCTAATGAATAATATTGAATGTGATATCGTTATTGTAGGTACTGGGATTGCTGGATTAAGTTGTGCTTTAGGTTTTGAAGATAATACAAAAATAATAATCATATCAAAGAACAATCCTGGCAAAGGTGGTTCAACTAGATTTGCCCAAGGTGGAATAGCTTTTTCTGAGGATGACGATGAATCGACAAAAGCACATATATGTGACACTATTAATGCTGGTTCTGGTATGTGTGATGAAGTAGCTGTTCATCACTTTATAAATCAATCTAACAAAACAATAAAATGGTTGGAAAATCAAGGGATAAATTTTGATAAACAAAAAGATGGAACAATACAAAAAGGACTTGAAGGTGGTCATTCTAAAAACCGTATCGCACACATAGGTGGCGATGCTACCGGTATTGGGATTATAAATGCTTTGTTTAAAAAAATATCTGATAAAGAAAATATATCGTTTATCAAAGGCGAATTATCCGCATTATTAACAGATAACAATAATACTGTATGTGGAATTGAAGCAGAAGGTTTTACAATAAAATCATCGTCTGTAATTTTTGCAACAGGTGGTGGTTGTGGAATATTTGGCGACAGAACTGCCCCTGCTCAACCTTTATCTGCTTTTGAACTGGCATTGCAAGCAGGTGTAGAAGCAACAGATATGGAATTTTTCCAATATCATCCAACTGCACTTGATTTACCACTTGAAATCACAGTGCAAATTCCAAGACTTCCACTTATAACTGAAGCCATTCGTGGTGCCGGTGCATTATTAAAAGTGGGAAAAAACAACATGCAAATTAATCATAAAATGGGTTCACTTGCACCCAGAGATGTGTTAAGTCGTGCTGTTTTTCAAAACCGTCAACAAGGCAAAAGAGTATATTTAGACACAACAAATATACAAAATTTTTCATCAATATTTCCAACTACTGCAAATATATGTAAGCAGTATGATATTGATTACAATAAAATTCCAATCCGAACCGCTGTTCATTATCAAATAGGTGGTATAAAAACAGATGTAAATGGTAAAACTTGCGTTGATGGATTATATGTAATTGGCGAAGCATCATCAACTGGCTTACACGGGGCAAATCGTTTAGCCTCTAATTCTTTGCTAGAAGCTTCAATTATGGGTAAAAATTGTGCAGAAACAATACAAAAATCAAATATTCATAGCGGAGTAATAAAAAAACGAATTATTAGCAAAAAAGATTCTGTACAATCAACTGTAAGGGATATAAATAATCGCTCGCTAGGAATAATTCGCAATCACGATACATTAAGAGATGCAATAACAACATTATCAACATTACCACAAACACCAAATGTAATATCTAGTTTAATGTCTAATCTATTCGCATTAAAACGAACCGAGAGCATAGGTTCACACTACCGAAGTGATTACCCAGAAACAAAGAAATTACCACGACAACATATGAATTTAGATGAATTTAAAGAAGAAATAAGACAGGTTATTTAAAATGAATATCACAGAAATAGTAAAATCAGCCATATGGGAAGATATAAAAGATATAGGAGATATTACCGCAAATAGCCTACTCCCTGAAAATCATAAATCACAAGCTAGAATCTTTGCAAAACAAAATGGTATTTGTGCTGGAATAAAGTATGCCGTTGAAACATTAAAACAATTTAATTTAGATTTCTATATTAATAAAGATGATGGTGACATACTTAGTATTGATGATACAATAATCACAATATCAGGAACAACAAGAAACATATTAACTACAGAACGAACAATACTTAATTTTATAGGGCATTTATCAGGAATAGCGACCATAACAAATAAAGCTGTAAAAATAGCACAGCCACACAATGTAATTATTGCCTGTACCCGCAAGACAACACCTGGATTACGAGATGCTGAAAAATACGCTGTAAAATCAGGTGGAGGTGACACACACCGTTTTGGTTTATATGATGCGGTTATGATAAAAGATAATCATTTGCTAGCACACCCAAATATTATTGAAGCAACAAAAATTGTACAACAAAAACAACCTAATGTTAAAATAGAAGTAGAAGTTGATACAATAGAACAGCTAAAACAAATATTAAAAGTAAATCCAGATGTTATATTATTGGATAATATGACACCAGAAAATGTAAAGCAATCCGTTGCAATTAATAATACGAATACTTTATTAGAAGCATCAGGAAATATAAATCTAGACAACCTAGAACAGTATTGTAAAACTGGTGTTGATATTATATCAATGGGTTGGTTAACACATTCCGCAAAAAATCTTGATGTATCTTTGGAATTAACAAATTAATATTATCAATCTATAAACAATTTTTATTGTAAAATAATCTTTTTTTTAGTAGGTTATCGCTATGACTGATTTATCTCTTATTCGCAACTTTTCAATTATTGCACACATTGACCACGGAAAATCAACCTTAGCTGACCGACTTATTCAAATCTGCGGTGGATTATCTGAACGCGAAATGTCTGGGCAAGTCCTTGACAGTATGGATTTAGAACGTGAACGCGGTATTACAATTAAAGCTCAGACTTGTCGACTATTATATAAAGCAAAAGATGGTAAAGAATACACTTTAAACCTTATTGACACACCAGGACATGTTGATTTTTCATATGAAGTTTCTCGTTCCCTTTCAGCCTGCGAAGGGGCATTGTTGATTGTTGATGCTTCACAAGGTGTCGAAGCCCAAACTTTAGCAAATGTATATTTAGCAATTGAAGCTGACTTAGATTTATTTCCAGTACTAAACAAAATTGATTTACCAGCTGCCGAACCAGAACGCGTAAAACAACAGATAGAAGACGTAATTGGCATAGACACCAAAAATGCTATCGCCATATCTGCAAAAACTGGAATCGGAATAGAAGAAACCCTAGAAGCAATCGTAACACAATTACCGCCCCCTATCGGTAATATAGATTCTGATTTACAAGCCTTATTAGTGGATAGCTGGTATGATTCTTATTTAGGAGTTGTTATTTTAATACGTATAAAGAACGGTGTATTAAAAAAAGGTGATAAAATACGAATGATGTCCACAGGTGCATCTTATTCTATTGACCGCGTAGGGATTATGACACCAAAAGGCGTTATGGTTAATAAATTATCGGCCGGTGAAATTGGTTTTATTACTGCATCAATAAAATCTGTAAAAGATTGTAATGTGGGTGATACAATTACCTTAGATCGTAAACCTTGCACAGAAATACTAGATGGATTTCAACCATCTGTACCTGTTGTTTTCTGTGGATTATTCCCAACTGACCAAGGACAATTTGAATTATTAAGGGATAGCTTAGAAAAACTATCTTTAAACGATTCATCTTTCCATTTTGAACAAGAAGGGTCGGCTGCTTTGGGACTTGGTTTCCGTTGTGGTTTCTTGGGAATGTTACACTTAGAAATTATTCAAGAACGCCTAAACCGTGAATTTGATTTGGATTTAATTACGACAGCCCCATCTGTTGTATATAAATTTGAATTAACAAATGGTGAAAAAATGGAAATACACAACCCAGTTGATTTTCCAGATGTATCATCAATAAAATTAATTGAAGAACCTTGGATTAAAGCAACAATTATGGTTCCTGACGAATATTTAGGTGCAGTATTGACATTATGCACGAATAAACGCGGACGTCAAATTGACTTAACATATGTAGGTTCAAGAGCAATGGTGGTTTATTCATTACCGCTTAATGAAGTTGTATTTGATTTTTATGACAAGTTAAAATCAACAACCAAGGGATATGCATCATTTGACTATGAACAAACTGGATATCAAGAAGGAAAATTAGTAAGAGTGCAAATCCTTGTAAATGGTGAAAGTGTAGATTCTTTATCAATGATTGTTCACGAAACACAAGCTGAATATCGTGGTCGTCGTATGTGTGAACGATTGAAAGACTTGATTCCAAGACACCTGTTTAAAATCCCAATTCAAGCAGCAATTGGTGGTAAAGTTATTGCTCGTGAAACTATTGCAGCAATGCGAAAAGATGTAACAGCAAAATGTTATGGTGGTGATGTAAGCCGAAAACGCAAACTTCTTGATAAACAAAAAGAAGGTAAAAAACGAATGCGTCAATTTGCTAATGTAGATATTCCACAATCCGTATTCCTTGATGCATTAAAAATGGATGATGAATAAACATAAATTTTCAGTGAATTAATTGCTTATTTTAGGAAGACTAAAAATTTACCTAATTACACCATTATTACTAATGTAGAAATTCAACAAAGATTATTTATTCTATTAATTTATAGATTATATCAAAATAAATATCATTTTTTTTTAAAATCTTGACTATTTTTTAAAAAAATATTATAAAAACTCCATAGGTAGCGGTGCAATTGCGTTGTTATGGGGGAAACCCCTTACAATGAGGAAAGTCCGGGCTGTCCAACAAACGATACCAGTTAACGGCTGGCGGGGGTAACCCTAGGGAAAGTGGCACAGAAAGCAAACCACCTTGATTTATCAAGGTAAGGGTGAAAGGGTGTGGTAAGAGCACACCGCGTTGTTAGTAATAACAATGGCAGGCTAAACCCTATTGACAGCAACGCCTAAGGTCAGTATATGTGGGGGTGTTGGCGAAACATATACACATTGACTATGGGGGCAAGAGGTAAACAGTGATGTTTATCCTAGATGAATGATTGCGTAATAACAGAATCCGGCTTACAAGCTACCTATTTTTATAATTAGATATTAAAATGATTAGACTATACTATAGTTCTCCATAAACTTTAAAAACAACCTAACAAGATTATAAGGTTATATGAATATTAATATTTTTTTATTTAATTCAAGAAAAATAATTTAAAATCCTTACTTTTTAAAACCTTAATTAATATAATTTTCAATTATACGACTGAAATATTATTATATTATATATAGACAATTCTTGTTTAAAGGTGTCTATATTATTATTTAAAACAAATTTTTAAAATTGATGGTTGTTTCAGTTATATTATCAGTTTCAAATAAACCACTTATAACCGCCACACCATCAGCACCATTATCAATTAATGGCTTGGCATTATTTAATGTAATGCCCCCTATTGCCACACAAGGAATTAATATTTTATCACGAAGCGCTTTAAATCCATCAACACCAATTGGTCTACCAGCATCTGATTTTGTGCCTGTTTCATAAATCGCACCAATACCAACATAATCAACAACTGAAACATCTAGATTGTTCAATTCTTGCATATTACCAACAGACAAACCAATAATTACTGAATTACCTAAATAATCCCTAGCCGATAATGGTTTCATATCATTTTGTCCTAAATGAACACCATCAGCATTAATCACTTTTGCCACATCAACAGCATCATTTATTATTAATGGAATATTTTTGGGGGCAAGAACTTCTTGTAATAAATTGGCTTGTTTTATCATATCAACTGTTTCAATGTTCTTTGGGCGGTATTGTAATACATCAATACCACCGGAAACAACCTTTTCAACTTTATCAAGCATAGTTTGTGTATCCCACCTGTAATCTGTGATTGCGTAAAGATTGTATTGCATTATTATTGTTCCATTCCCATATCCCAGAAACCTATTTCAAGTTCTGTTGCTTTTTTAAATATATACTTCTGTTTTTCAATTTCATCTTGGCTTATACCATCATAAATTTTTAACATAAAGTCTTTAAAATCTTCGCTTATTTGTATAAAATCATCGCCACAGTAAACATCAATCCACGATTTATAAGGATTGTTTTCTTTGTTTGTAGTCTTATCAGCAACAATTCTTGTACCAATATCTGCATAACCAATAACACAAGGTGCAAGGGCTGTTATCATATCCATATAAGAACCATTTTGACCACAAGATAACACATAATCTGTATATGCTTTGTTATTTGAATGTTGTTTTGTTGCAAAAACTTGTTCCTTTGATATATTCCAGTCAGCACAATACGATATATGTAATTCAATTTCACCACTTAATAAACATTGTAAACTTTTATAGGCAAATTCCATTTCATCAATAGTTTTTGAATTATATATAGCATATGCCCAAGCCTTGGAATATTCTATTAAAAAAATATAATCTTGGCATAAATAATGTTGAAAATTTGTAATTGGTAATGTTCCTAATCTTAATTTTTCAACAAATTCGTGATGAGTATATTCGTGCCATTGCTTAGTACAACTATTCATTAATATTTCAAAAGTAAGCATCTTTTTTAATCCATTTCAATAATTATTTATTATGTCGCATTCAATTTACTTTCCATATCAAAAAATTTAATTTTATTTTAATTATTCATCAATCAAACTATTTTTTAAGTGGATTAATAGCATAAGTATGAAGTGGGGGTAATTTCCTATCAACAAGTTTATTATTATATAAAAATTCAGCATTTTTTATATACATTTGCTTGTTTAAATGTGCAGTATCATCAGCAAGTAAAGAATAGGTTAAATCCCAAATTTCTTTATTTAATTTATTATCTAGAGTATCTGGCTTATATTTCTTAAATTCATCCCAAGCTTTTTCAGGATTATTTTTAATATAAATCACTGCTTTTTGAATTGCACGAACCATTTTTTTAGTTGTCTCTGAATTAGCATTTTTTTCATTTGTCATCAATATTAATTCTTCATAACTAGGCAATCCATTTTCTTCTGGATAAAATGCTTTACCTTTAAAACCAAATTTATTTAATTCAGGTATAATAAAGTTTCTAAGCCCACCAATAGTTGCATCAACTTTTTTTGTAATTAACGACTGAGTAATTTGCCAATTAACATTAATCAATTCAACATCATCTAAGGATAATCCATTATATTCTAGCATTGTTTTAATAATAGCTTCACTAACTCCGCCAGCAATAGAAAATCCAATTTTTTTACCTTTTAAATCTGCAATTTTATTAATGCCGTTGCCTTCTATGGTCATAATTGTATCAAGAGGTTGCCCAATAATTGTTCCAACCCTAACGTTTTTAAATCCTAAAACAGATTGCATTTGTAATGAATTTTGATAATGTATTGCATAATCAACTTTACCTAGTGAAACTAATTTAGGTGGTAATATAGGGTCAGATGGCTCTATAAAATTAACATCTAGCCCTTGTTTTTTAAAATATCCTTTCTGTTTTGCGATTATAAGGCTTGCGTGGTCTGGATTTACAAACCATTCAAACATAAAATCAATTTTTTTTGCAAATGCATTATTAAAAAATAAAATACTTAATAATATTATAATTTTCTTCATTTACTATCCTTTTCTTAAATCATCATTATCCCAATGAATAGTTTTTCGTACCAACCAATCAACAAAATAATAAAGAGATAATGACATAACAATTAAAACAACTAATGCACCAAACATATCATCAGTTTGCATTCTTGCATTAGAATATAACATACGATAACCAAGCCCAGCAGAAGCCCCAACCCATTCACCAATTATTGCACCAATTGGAGCGAAAGCAGCTGCTACCCTTAATCCAGAACCTAGTGCAGGTAATGCCGATTTACACCTTACCTTAAATAAAATAGTAATATTGTTAGCACCCATAGTTTTTGCAATATCTAAGTACCCTTTTTTTGTTTGTCTTAATCCATCATAAAATGCTGTGGTCACTGGGAAAAATATAATTATCATAGACATTACTACTTTCGGAGCAAGATCAAAACCAAGCCATAATACCAATATAGGAGCAATTGCATAAACAGGTATAGCTTGACTTACAACAAGCATAGGTAACATAATATTGCGAAAAGTTTTAAATATTTGTAATAACAGACCGTTCATTATACCTAGTAAAGAACCAAATATCATACCTAAAATAATTTCTAGTCCTGTTATTTTTGCATCTTGAAACAAAATAGAATATTTATTTAATAATACATCACCCACTAAAATAGGTGACGGCAATAAAAATTCAGGTATTTTAAAGAACATAACCAAGCCTTGCCAAATAATTAAAAAAACCAAACAACCCCAAAATATTTTTACTAATTTTAATATATTTTTACTCATATGATTTCTCTAACATTTGCCACAATTTTTTATTAGCTTGCATTAATTCATCGCTATTAAAATCTCTGGGTGCCGATTGTTTTAAAGACACACCTTTTTTTAAATATGGTGCTTTACCTGTCATAACAAAAACTTCATCACTAAGGCGCGTACTTTCCATTACATCGTGGGTTACCATTACAACAGTTTTATCAATTAACATTTCATAAAATAAATTTTGACAATCCCTTTTTGTCATTGCATCTAGTGATGAAAAAGGTTCGTCCATTAATATCAAATCGGCATCTATCATCAAGGTACGAACTAATGCAACTCTTTGTTTTTGACCACCAGATAATTGATTTGGATATTGATTTAATTTATTTCTTATACCCACTTGATTTAATAATTTTTTTGCTTTATTTATTTCATCTGTTGTAGGTTTTTTATTTTTTAATGTAATTGGTAATAAGATATTATCAAGAACATTAAGCCAAGGGTATAATAAATCTTCTTGCCCCATCCAAGCTATTTTAAAATCATTGCTTACAATACCTGTAATATCACCAAAATTATCAAGTCCTGCTATAATGCGGATTAATGTTGATTTTCCAACTCCACTTTCACCAATTATTGAAATCCAAGAACCCTTTTTAAATGATAAAGAAATATCCTTAAACAAAAATTTACCGTTATATTTAAGGCTTACATTATTTAACATTACCAAATCTTGTAAAAATGATTTATTGGACCAGAACCTGAACCTATATCAAGTTCATCAGACCTTGCAACAGCGTCAGCAATATAATTTTTTGCATTTTGTACTGATATTTTCATATCATTTCCTTTTGCAACAAAACTAGCAATAGCCGAAGACATAGAACAACCTGTACCGTGTGTATTTTTAGTATTAATTCGTGGAGAAGTCATAACAATTATATCATCACCATCATAATATAAATCGTGTAATATATCACCTTGCATATGTCCACCTTTTAATAAAACAGATTTCGATCCCAACTTTAATAACTCAACACAATAATCTTCCATATTTTGTAAATCAGGTTTATTTGTTTTATTTAAAAGAACCATTGCCTCTGGTATATTCGGAGTAATAATATCAGAAAGAGGAATAAGTCGTTGTTTTAATGCACTAATTGCTTCGTCAGCCAATAATTTATAACCAGATTTAGAAATCATAACCGGATCAAGTATAATATTTTTAGCCCCTAACGATCTTAATGCCGATGCAACTGCAAATGTTAATTCAGGTGTTTCTAGCATTCCTATCTTAACCGCATCAATATCTAAATCATCATAAACTGTCTCAATTTGTTCAATAACAAATTCAGGCGAGACAGAAAATATAGAACGAACTTCGCGAGTGTTTTGTGCTGTTAATGCTGTAATAACTGATGCCCCGTATACACCAAGTGCTGACATTACTTTTAAATCAGCTTGTATACCAGCAGCACCACTGCTATCAGAGCCGGCGATAGTTAAACACACAGGTGTTTTTTGTTTCATTTTACCATTCCCTTCGCAAGTATTAACTAACAGGTTCAGCGGGTCAAGAATAATAAAACACAATCATTCCTTCTCAACAAATATGTACCCCGATGGAATTAAAATAATGCTATACAAAAAATAAAATTAAGTAAAGACTTTTTTTTAAATTAATTGTATAAAATAAAGTATGAATAAAATTCAAAAATACGATGTTCAAATAGTTGGGGGCGGTCTTGCCGGATTAAGCTTAGCTCTTGCACTTGGTAAAAATAATATAAAAACCCTATTGATTGACAACCTAGAAAATCCGAATAAAACAAATAAAACAGATGGTCGTACAACCGCACTTATGGAAAGTTCTGTAAACTATTTAGATAATTTAGGTGTATGGGAAAATATCAAACAAAATTCTTGCAAAATTTCCTGTATGCGAATCATAAATATTGTACCACCTAATAAAATATCAAATGAAGTCATATTTGAATCCAATAAAATTGGTATTAATGCACTAGCTTATAATATTGATAATCATATTTTAAGAACTGAACTTTGTAATGAAATCAGTAAAATAAAATCTGTTAAACATTTATTTAATTCAAAATGTACAAATGCTATACAACAAAATGATGGCTGGGTTATTAATACTGATAATGATAAATACATTGCTAAATTAACAATTGGTGCCGATGGTCGCGGTTCAACAATTCGCAAATGTGCAAAAATTAATTTTAAAAAGAAAGATTACAATCAATCAGCAATCGTATTTAATATAAATCACACACATAACAACAACAACACATCAACAGAATTTATGTATCCAGAAGGTGCATTTACATTTGTGCCAATGAAAAAGAATAAATCAGCTATCGTATGGGTTGAACAAACAGATGAAGTCAACAAACTTATACAAAATAACGAATTATTAAAACAAAAATTTATTCAAAAATCACAAAAAATATTTGGGGATATAGAAATAATTACAAAACCAAAATCATTTCCTTTAAACAAAATAATTGCTGACACTAATATATCTAATAAATTATGTTTAATAGGCGAAGCACATCACGGTATAACACCTGTTGCAGCACAAGGTCTTAACTTATCGCTAAGGGATAGTGCCATACTAGCTGAATTAATCATAAATAATAAAGAAGATGATTTTAATGAAGTATTAACATCATATAATAAAAAAAGATTGAAAGACATCAAAACCAGAATTATTGGAACAGATGTATTCCATAATTTTTCAAAGCTTTCAAATCCTATATCAATAGGAATAAAATTAATAGCTACAAATATATTAAACCGAATATCGGAAGCAAAAAATCAACTAATGAAATTAGGTTTGTTATTTCCTGATGGATTGCCAAATATGATGAAAAAAAATTATAAAATATAAAAAAAAAGGGCGGTATTACCGCCCTAAGTTTACAGGAGAGTTTAAAAGTATTATTTCTTGCCACCTTTTCCGCCGCTTTTACCGCCACGGTTACCACCGCTAGATTTTCCACCACGATTGCCACTATGATCGGCTTTTCCATTGCTGGTACGATCTGACTTAGATGGTTTCATTTGTCTATCTATTTGATGGGCTTTTTTTGATGATTTATATGTATTAGGTTTAAAACTAGTATCTTCTGATTGTTTTTTTTCTATATCTTTTTGAACAGAAAATTCACCTACACTTAGTGCACCATCATTATTTAAATCTAATGCACCAAAATTAAATTTCCCTGTTTTTCTTTCGTATTCAGATTTTGTAACCTTATTATCACCATTAAGATCATAACTATTTACAGTTCCAATTATTAATTTTAAACTATCTATTTTCTTTGCACCTTTTTCTTGTGCATAAACAGGTACTGTGGTTAATGTTATTAACAATGTAATAATTGTTGATTTATTCATAACATCTCCCCTGTTCTATTTTTTTTAATTACTATTATCCTCATTATTATATTATTCAAATGTAAAAATCAACACCTAAAGTATAATAATGTTAATTATTTTACAACTATAGGTATTATAACATATTTAATACTAAGTTCTTATAAAATATTGAAGCATAATGATTCTTTTAGAAAAGAATCATTCTTTTTGTAATTTAATATTATTAATTCTAAATTTATTTTAAACTTCTGGTAGCAAAAACCCAATGCTAATAATACAGATAGTATTTAAGCATTGGGTTTTAAAGATAATAAAATATTTAAAGTATATTTTTACTTTTCTTTGCCTGTTTTTTGGTCAACAGCTTTCATAGATAATTTAACCTTACCGCGTTCAAAGCCAATACATTTCACGAAAACTTTATCGCCTTCATTTACAACATCGGTTGTATTTTCTGTACGGGAATTTTGCAATTCAGAGATATGTACCAATCCATCACTATTAGGTAAGAAGTTAACAAATGCACCAAAGTCCATACACTTAACAACTTTACCCTTATAAATAGCACCTACTTCTGGTTCTATAACTATACGTTCAACCCAATCACGAGCTTGTCTTAATGAATTACCATCAACAGCTGAGATACGAATTGTGCCATCTTCTTCAATATCAATTTTAGCACCTGTTGTTTCAGTAATTTCACGAATTACTTTACCACCAGAACCTATTACATCACGAATCTTATCCACTTTAATTTGGAAAGTTTCCATTTTTGGTGCATAATCTGATACCTCTGTATTAGCTGTTGAAATTGTTTTTTCCATTTCACCTAATATATGATTACGACCATCTTTTGCTTGTTCAAGTGCTGTTTTCATAATATCAAATGTTATAGATGTAATTTTGATGTCCATCTGTAATGCAGTAATACCGTTTTTTGTACCTGCGACTTTAAAGTCCATATCACCCAAGTAATCTTCATCACCCATAATATCTGATAACACAGCAAAGTTATCACCATCTTTAATCAATCCCATGGCAATACCAGCACAAGGTTGCTTTAATGGAACACCTGCATCCATTAATGACATAGATGTACCACAAACAGACGCCATAGAAGAAGAACCATTTGATTCAGTGATTTCAGACACTACACGAATCGTGTAAGGAAATTCATCTTTCTTTGGCATTAATGGATTAATTGCACGCCATGCTAATTTACCGTGACCAATTTCACGACGTCCTGTTGACCCCATTCTGCCAACTTCACCAACAGAATAAGGTGGAAAATTATAATGCAACATAAATGATTCTTTTGCTAAACCTTCAAGACCATCAACCATTTGTTCATCAATCGAAGTTCCAAGTGTAGCAACAACCAAGGCCTGTGTTTCCCCACGCGTAAACAAAGCAGAACCATGCGTACGATTTAATAATCCAGTTTCTGTTTCTATTTGACGAACATCTGATAAACCACGACCATCAATTCGTTTTGATGTAGATAATATATTACCACGAACAATATCAGCTTCTATTTTTTTAAGCATACCACCAACTTTTACAAAGTTAATTTCTTTGCCAAATTTTTCTTCAATTACTGTAATCGCTTTTTCTTTTGCTAAACTAATCGCAGAAACTCTTTCTTGCTTACTAACTATTTTATAAGCATTTTCTAAATCAGTTCTTACAATATTTTCAAGTTCAGATTTTACTTTTGCTTCCCAGTCTTCAGATTCTGCTAATTCCCATTTTTCTTTTGATGCTTCTTTGGCAAAATCGTTAATTAAATCAATAATTTCTTGATATGCATTTGCTCCAAATTCAACTGCACCCAACATAATTTTTTCTGATAATTGAGATGCTTCAGATTCAACCATCAAAACACCTTCTTTTGTACCAGCTACAATTAAATCAAGGTCAAGTTTACTAATTTCTTTCATTGCTGGATTAAGTATGTAGTCGCCATTTTTATAGCCAACCCTAGCACAACCAACTGGCCCCATAAATGGAACACCTGAGATAGAAAGAGCTGCTGATACACCAATCATAGCTGTAATATCAGATTCATTTTCTAAATCGTGTTCAATAACAGTTGCAACAATTTGTGTTTCATTTTTAAACTTTTCATTAAATAATGGACGAATTGGTCTATCAATTAATCTTGAAATTAATGTTTCTCTTTCAGTTGGTCTTGCTTCACGACGGAAAAATCCACCTGGTATTTTACCAGATGCATAATATTTTTCCTGATAATTAACGGTTAATGGGAAAAAATCAACATCTGGATTAGCAGTCTTTGCAGATGTTGCATTACACATAACAGTAGTTCCCCCATAGCTAACAATAACCGAGCCACCTGCTTGACGAGCAATTTTCCCAGTTTCAATTGTTAATGTTTTACCACCCCATTCAATAGATTTTTTTATAATATTAAACATATTTTTTTATTCCTTTTGTCTTGTCGCAGAATCTATTTCCACGAATCTTTACTTCTAATTTTTAATCCTATTATAGATTTTCTAATGAAAAATATCACAAAACAATAAAAAAAGCCAATTTAAAAAACAAAAACATGTAAAATTAACATTGCAATCAATTTTTAACATTCAGGTTTTACTATAATATCTGATAAAGCCGTTTCAACATCATCCGATATTCTTAGTAGATATATGCAAATCAAAAAAATTAAACCCAATGAAATATAAAAATCATTGGGTTTAAAAATTAGAAGATTTAAATTAAATTTTATCGACGTAAACCTAATTTCTTGATTAAATCTTGATAACGAGTTTCAGATTTCTTTTTAAGATAATCTAATAAACTACGGCGTTGACCTACCATAGATAATAATCCACGACGAGAATGGAAATCTTTGTGATTTTCTTTCATATGTTCTGTAATTGTAATAATTCGATGAGTTAAAATAGCAACTTGTACTTCTGGTGAACCAGTATCGTTTTCTGTTTTACCAAATTCTTTAACAATTTCAGCTTTTTTTTCAGTTGTAATAGACATTTTACTTTTCCTTTTTCGATACCGGGTTATTAAATACCCTTACTGGTTTTAACATTCCATCAACAACACAACCAAATCCATATATGTGTGTGGTTGTTGAAACTACCAACAAATTACAGTCAGCATATTCAGCAAGGTGCGAACCACCAAAAGATTGTCCAGATTGAAACTTTACAGCCTTCTTGTCCGCGACAGTCAACACCGGGATACCGTCCAGCGATGACTCTATTGACAATAATATATCGTCAATTGAAAAGTCTTTATGCGTTATTTCTTGAAATTTTGCAAGTGTTAATGCATTTTTTAAATCATAAGCACCAACGCGAGTTCTACGAAGTGCAGTTAAATAACCCACACTACCTAGTAATTTTGCTATATCAGCACCAAGAGTACGAACATAAGTTCCCTTACCACAAATTACTTTGAAAACTGCTGATTTATTAGATTCCCACTCCATAAATTGCAGATCTTTTATTAAAATTTTTCGTTCTGGAATATCAAAATCTTGACCTTGTCTTGCTAAATCATAAGCCCTTTTACCTTCAATTTTTATGGCACTATATGCCGGTGGAGTTTGGGTAATTTCACCAATAAAATTTGGTAGCACATCTAAAATTTGTTGTTTCGTTGGAATCAATTTACTAGTTTCTATAACTATTCCTTCTGTATCCAAAGTGTCTGTTGTTTTTCCAAATTCAAGAGTAAAAATATATTCCTTTTCCGCATCTTGAATAAATTGTATTGTTTTAGTACCAAGCCCCAAAGCAATAGGTAAAACACCACTAGCAAATGGGTCAAGAGTACCTGCATGCCCCACTTTTTGAGCATTTAATGACCTTTTGACTTTTGAAACAACGGGAGTTGAGCCAATACCTACTGGCTTGTCTATTATCACCCAACCATCAATGACAACACCTTTGTTATTTTTACCCATTGATATTATTTCCTGTTAGTATTATTCTTTAAGATTTTTTGATACGATTTTTTGATTTATTTAGTAAATGATTTATTTCTTGGGCATAATCAAAAGATGTATCTAGCTTAAAAACAATTTTCGGATGAACTCGTAAATCAATATTCTTTGCTACATAATGCTTAAATTGATTAGCATTGCGATTTAATGCACGAATTATTTTTTCTCCATCATCTTGACCTAATGCAATTGCATAAGCAACAGCACTACGTAAATCAGGTGATACGGAAACTTCCGTCACAGAAACTACAATTCCTGTTAAATCATCATCATAAAAATCACCACGAAAGATCATATCGCTTATTGCTTGGCGAATTTGTTCACCAACCCTTAATTGACGTTGCGATGGTGGTTTTCCTGCACAATTTTTTGTCATTTAATACTCTAATTCAAATCTTGCTTCTTCTAACAGGCAATTTAGAGTCTTAGCATATTCTTTCATTTTTTCAAGATATGCATTATATTCATCAACCGCATTGTTATAATATGTTATTTCATATTCGGCACATTTTGAAGAATCACCATCATATGAAATACAAAATGGTTTGTTTGGTCTGTCAACTTTAAATGGTTTTTCCAAAAACCCACAATACGAAGCAATGGCTTGAGAATTAATTGTGAAAATGAACAAGGAATTGAATAATATATTTTTAAACATTTTACAATTGGCGTTGTTTTTCAACTTTTTCAAAGCATTCAACAACATCACCTTCTTTAATATCATCATAATTTTCAAACATCATACCACATTCGTAATTTTGTTTTACTTCTTTAGTATCATTTTTTTCACGCTTTAATTGCTTTAATGAACCTTCGTAAATAACAACATCATCTCGTAACAAGCGAACACCAGCTCCTCTTTTTACAACACCACTATTTACATAACAACCAGCAATATTCCCAAGTTTTGATACTTTAAATACTTGGCGAATTTCCGCATAACCTAATAACTCTTCACTAACCTCTGGTGCTAACATACCACTAAGCATTTGTTTTATATCATCGATCAAATCATAAATAATTGAATAATATCTTAAGGCTTGACCATTTTTTTCAGCTAAATTACGAGCTTGAAAATTAGCACGAACATTAAAACCAAATATCAAACCATTCATTGATGAAGCTAAACTAACATCTGATTCTGTGATACCACCTGCACCTGAATGAACAACATTTACTTTTATTTCATCGTTATCAAATTTTGAAACCGAACCTTTTATTGCCTCAACCGAACCTTGGGTATCGGCCTTAATAATAATTGGTAGTTCCTTGATTTGACCTTGCTTGATTTGAGCAAATATATCATCTATTGAACTTTTACTAGCAGAAATAGTATTTTTTTCTTCTAGTTCTTTTTTAATACGATATTCAGTAATTTGTCTAGCTTGTGCTTCATTTTCAACAACAACAAATTCATCACCTGCTTGTGGTGTGCCATTCCAACCCAATACTTCCACTGGTAAAGATGGACCTGCATCTTTTTGATTTTTACCTTTATCATTCACAATAGATCTAACACGACCCCACTGTGTACCAGCGACGAAAATTTGTCCATTTTTTAATGTGCCTTTTTGAATTAAGACAGTTGCAACAGAACCACGACCTTTTTCCATTTTTGCTTCCACAATATGTCCACGAGGATTTGCATCTGGGTTTGCTTTTAATTCCAATAAATCAGATTGTAATAGGATAACTTCTTCTAACTTATCAAGGTTTATACGAAGTTTTGCTGATACTTCAACTACCAATACTTCACCACCAAAATGTTCTGTTTGTACACTGTGCTCTAACAACTGGGTTTGAACTTTTGTTGCATCTGCTCCTTCCACATCAATTTTATTAATTGCTACGATAATAGGAACATTTGCGGCTCGGGCATGATTGATTGCTTCTATCGTTTGAGGCATAATACCATCATTTGCAGCTACAACAAGTACAACTACATCAGTAACATTTGCACCCCTTTGACGCATTTTTGTAAATGCTTCGTGACCTGGTGTATCCAGAAAACAAATAGAACGACCATTTGACAACGTAACATTGTAAGCACCAATATGCTGAGTAATTCCACCAGCTTCACCGCTCACAACATCAGTTTCCCTTAGTGCATCAAGCAATGAAGTTTTACCGTGGTCAACATGCCCCATAATTGTCACAACTGGTGCACGAGATTTAAGTGTTTCAGGTGAATCGTCTTCATCACTTATTAAAATATCTTCTACATCACTTTCAGAAACACGAATAAGTTTATGTCCAAAATCATTAACAATTAATTCAGCAGTATCAGCATCAATTGATTGATTTGATTTTGCCATAATTCCTAGTTTCATTAATTCCTTAATAACATCAGCCGTTCTTTCAGACATTCTGTTAGCTAAATCACTAACTGTAATAGTTTCAGGAATCACGACTTCACGAATAATTTTTTCTTTATTTAACAATGCTTCACGAGCTTGAATCTTTTCTTTTTCACGACGACGACGTACACTTGCAAGTGATGGTCCCGCTAGTGTATCAAAATTTTCGTCTGACTCAGTTAATGCATCAGTAACTGTAAACTTAGTTTTTTGACGGCGTTCTGGATCGCCTTTTCTTGCCTTTTTAGGGGACTTGAATTTTTCTTTTTCTGCATCAACATTATCCTTATTATTTTTAACAACAGGATTTACAACTGGTTGTGAAACATTTTTATTTTCATCAGGTTTATCTGATACTATTTTTTGTTCAACAGATTTTTTAATCGTTTCTGTTTCTTTTTGACGGCGTTCTGCCATTTCTTTGCGTTTGATTTCTTCTTCTTTAAGTTTTATTTTTTCTTGTGCACGAATTTCAGCTTCTTCGGCATCTTTTCGTAATCTTTTAGAAACATCACCTGCTTTTTCCAATATTTTCATTTTTCGCTTGATGTCAGAATCATCTTTTTTTACTTCATTTTCAATAATTTTTGTTTGAAATGTTTTTTTAACACCCAATCCACCAATAGTTATGGGTTTTATAACAATAGGTTTATCACTTATTGATTTACCACCTATTGACAGTGGGGTTTTTATATTTTTATCATCACTCATTAAGATTCTCCATCAAGGTACATTTTTAATCGCATCAGCTCTATATTTAATATGTCTGATATACCACATTTTTTTATTCCTGCATAGACGACATTTTCATTAGCAAAAACTTTATTTAATTCCTGTTGTTTTAAGAAAGTATAAAATGGCAATTCAAACATTCGACACATACCAGAAATTTTATTCATTCCATCACTATCAACACTAGTGCAAATAACAATGGCACAATTTTTTGATTTTAACAGTTCTTTTACCTTCTCAAAGCCATTAACTGCCATGCCTGAACGCCTTGACAAAGAAATTATTTCAAAAATTCTTTTTTTTAGCATAACTTCACAGGTATTTTGCAGGCTTTGTGTAACGACAACTGATTTTTTTGCCGATTTAGAGAAAATATTTTTTTCAATAGCCTGTGTAATTAATTCTTTATTACAATCAATCCACATTCCTCGACCTGGTAAATTTCCCTTTATATCAACAACAACATTATTATTAGGATCAACAACAAACCTAATCATATGTGTTTTAAGTTTAATATTGCGACTTACAATACAACAGCGTTTTAATTCCTCTGTTTTTTTCATATTTTTCCTAAATCACAATATGTAAGAATAATAACTATTCTTCGCCTTGTTCATCCTCATCAAACCAACCAGCAGTCTGTCTTGCTTGCAATATGATATTAGCAGATTCATCTTCTGTAATACCAAGTTCAACCAAGAATTCAGTAAGTTCATCTGATGACAAGTCGGCTAAATCATCTAGTGTTTTGATATTATTTTCTGCAAGTTTAACAATAGCAATACCGCCACCTAAGAAATCCACAAGATTTTTTTCAATATTTAATTCATTAATTGTTTTTTCCACTTGTTTAGTTTCATTTTCTATATGTTTTTTAGCATTTTCTTGTAATGATTTGGCTGTTGCTTCATTAATACCTTTTATTTCCATTAATTCTTCAACTGTTATTACAGCAAATTCTTCAACGGAAGTAAAACCTTCTTTTACCAATAATAAAGCCATAACATCATCAACATCAAGTATAGATTTAAATATTTCAGAGCGAACTTTATATTTTTCTTCGTTGCGTTTTTGAGATTCTTGCTCAGAAATAATATCTAAGTCCAATTTCAACATTTTACTTGCCAAACGAACATTTTGTCCACGGCGCCCAATGGCCAATGATAATTGACTTTCATCTACAACCACTTCTACTTTTCCGCTAATATCATCAATAATTACCTGTGAAACTTGTGCTGGTTGTAAAGCTTTTTTTACTAAAGCTTCATTAGATTCAATATATTCAATAATATCAATTTTTTCACCTATTAATTCTGATACTACCTGTTGAACTCTTGAACCACGCATACCAACACACGAACCAACAGGGTCAATTCCAGTTTCATTTGATCTTACACAAATTTTAGCACGGCTTCCTGGATCTCTTGCAACAGCTAATATTTCTATTGTTCCTTCTTCTATTTCAGGAACTTCTTGACGGAACAATGCCACCAAAAACTCTGGATGTGTTCTAGATACAAAAATCTGTGGTCCCCTTTGTTCACGGCGAACATCATATAAATATGCACGCACACTATCACCACGACGCAAGTTTTCTCGTCCTATGCTTTCATCACGAGTCATAACAGCTTCTGCCATACCTAAATCTATTGTAATATTATTATATTCAACTCGTTTTACTGTACCTAAAACAATTTCACCTACACGGTCTTTATAGTCATTGTATTGTTTATCTCGCTCTACATCACGGACTTTTTGTACAATTACTTGTTTTGCCGTCTGAGCCGCAATTCTTCCAAATTCAATTGGTGGTAATTCATCAATAATAAATTCACCGATACTTAAATGAGGGTGTGAAACTTTTGCACCTGCAAGAGTAATTTGCGTCATATCATTTTCTAAGTATTCTTCGCTAGCAACAATTTCTGTATATCTTGCCAAATCAACATAACCATTTTCACGGTTAATTTTTGCACGGATATCAAACTCTAGTCCGTATTTTGATCCTGCTGCTTTTTGAATTGCTATTTCCAATGCCTCCAGAACCTGTGATAAATCGATACCTTTCTCACGGGCAACTGTACTGGCTACTGTAAGCATATCTGTGCGATTTGACTGTTCCATTTTCAACTCCTTTTTAGGTTTATACTTAGTTAGTTATAGCTTCTATTTCTTGGCTACAAAATTTAATTAATTCATCGGTTAAAATAAGTTTTGCAAATAAAACATTATTAATGTTAATATTTTCATAATTATTATCAACAACCAATGTAATTACATCATTATCAATTCCTTCAATAATGCCACGATAACGACGACGAGCTGTTTCAGTTGGTGTTTTTAATTCAATCTTAACTTCAAAGCCAACAAATTTTTTCCAATCTTGACTACGAACCAAAGGGCGGTCAATACCTGGTGTTGACACTTCCAAATTATAAGCTGATTCAACAGGATCTTCAACATCTAAGATTGCCGAAATACTATGCGATGCATTTTCACAATCATTCACATCAACTGGTGTTCCATCTAAACGGTCAACCATTATTTGTAAAATTTTATCATCACCACCTGTAAATCGAACATTTACAACCCACAAACCAACATCAGCGAGTGCTGGCGATATTAAATCATTTATTTTTTCAGTAATTGTACTCATTTTTATCTCACTAAAAAAGGCAGATTTGAAACCAAATCTACCACCAAATCTACCCTTAAATTCATTATTAAGTTGATAAACTAATAATATAATTCTAATATTAAGTCAAGACAATATATAATACAAGTAAATAAAATGACAAAAAGTATAGTTTGGTTTAGAAATGATTTAAGAATAAAAGATAATTCTGCTTTGTACAATGCAGTAAAAAGTGGTGAAATCTTAGCTATATATATTTATGATAATAATGATTACATAGGTCAAGCATCTAAGTACTGGTTACACAATTCTTTAAAATCATTAAATGAAAATCTTAACAATAAACTAAATATTTATTCAGGTGAACCTCTACAAATATTAAATAATTTAATTATAAAATTTAATATAACAAATATTTACTGGAACAGGTGTTATGATCCATATACTATTAAACGAGATAGTGAAATAAAAACAAAGCTCACAGAACAAAAAATACAAGTTAAAAGCTATAATGGCACATTATTATATGAACCTTGGGAAATTAAAAAAGATGACGGTGATTTTTATAAAATATTTACACCATTTTATAAAAGATGCATTACTCATTTTTTACGACCAACTCCCCCTTTGAAAAATCAGATTCCAAAAAAAAATATACTCGACAATGATAGTTTAAATATCAATGATTTAAAATTATTACCAAAAGTAAATTGGTATAAAAAATTTAATGTAATATGGGATATTAGCGAAAAATCAGCCCATAAAAAGCTTGATGACTTTATAAAAAACAAACTAAGCAGTTATAAAAATGGACGAGACTTTCCCGCATTAAATAATATTTCAGAATTATCACCGTACTTACATTTTGGACAGATATCACCACAGCAAATATTTCATAAAATAGATAACTTACGAAAAAATGAACAAACAGAACATTTTATACGAGAATTAATGTGGCGTGAATTTTCTTATTATCAATTATATCACCAACCAAAAATAACTAATCAAAATTTGCGACCACAATTTGATAATTTTGACTGGGTTAATAATGATAAATTATTACAATCTTGGCAACAAGGAAAAACAGGAATTCCAATAGTTGATGCTGGTATGCGTCAATTATGGCAAACTGGATATATGCATAATCGTGTACGAATGATTGTTGGTTCTTTCTTGGTAAAAAATTTACGATTACATTGGAAATATGGTGCAGAATGGTTCTATGACAAATTACTTGATGCGGATATTGCAAGTAATAGTTTGTCTTGGCAATGGGTAGCTGGAACTGGTATAGATTCCTCACCTTATTTCAGAATATTTAATCCAATCACACAATCACAAAAATTTGATAAAGATGGTGAATATATTCGCAAGTACGTCCCTGAAATCTCTCAATTACCAAATAAATATTTATTTGAACCACATACTGCTCCGGATAGTATTTTAAAAAAATGCAATATAAAACTAGGCGAAACATACCCAATACCAATTGTGGATTTAAAAAAATCTAGAAAAAAAGCATTAGAATGTTTTAAAAAATTATAAATAATGAAAGATTTAAAACTAATTTATTTAGTATTCTATGCCTAGTTGCGCTTTCACATCCGCCTGAAAATGATGTTTTATCATTTCCATTTCAGTTGTAAGATCTGACAATGCAATAATATCATCGTGAGCTTTACGACCTGTTAAGACAATATGTAAATCTTCGCGTTTATTTTTTAAAGTATTTTTAACATCTTCTAAATCAATATAATCATATTTTAACACTATGTTTATTTCATCCAAAATAACCATTTTAATTTCTGGGTTATTTATTAATGATTTTGCTTCAATCCAAGCAATATTGGCTAGCTCAACATCACGATCTCGATTTTGAGTTTTCCAAGTGAAGCCTTCACCCATTGCTTTTATTGTACATAATTCAGGAAAACTATTTAAAACTTTTGTTTCACCAGTTGACCATACACCTTTTACAAATTGTATGATACCAATTTTCATATCATTGCCGATAGCACGAATTGCTAGCCCCATTGCAGCTGTTGTTTTACCTTTACCCTTACCTGTATGAACCATTATCAGGCCTTTTTCTTTGGTTTTACGAGCAAGCATTTTATCACGAGCATTATCTTTTCGTGTCATTTTTTGATTATGGCGTTCTGTTTTTTCAGCTTCACTTAAATTTGCATATTTATTATTCATTGCTTTCCTCCAATAAAGATTCTAGTAATTGTTGTGTACTATTTTTTAATTGTTTATCCCATAATCCACGATTTATTGCATCTTGGAATTTATTTAATATATCTTGATATGCTTGAAAATTATTTTCAATCAAAAAGTTTCGTACCGTTTCATTTTCTATATAAGCATCAAATAATTGTTCGAAATGATGATTATCAACAGCTTTAGCCGTTGCTGAAAAGGCATATAAATAATCAACTGTTGCGGATATTTCAAATGCTCCTTTATAACCATGTTTCATAATGGAATTTATCCATTTAGGATTAGATGCTCTGCCTCTTACAATTCGCGATATTTCTTCGTTTAATGTTCGAACTTTTGGATTTTCAATTCTTGAATGGTCATTATGATAAAGGATTGGATTTTTTCCACTATAATGACGAACAGCGCTAGCCATACCACCCTGAAATTGATAATAATCATCACTATCTAGTATATCGTGTTCGCGATTATCTTGGTTATGTAATACAGCTTGAACAGTTCGTAACCTGTGGATAAATATATCTTTGTTATAATGACCATCAAGACCACCACCATAAGCATAGCCACCCCATTCAATATATGTTTCTGCTAAATCAAGGTCGCTTTCCCATATTCCTTCGTCCATCAATGTCTGCATACCAGCTCCATATGCACCAGGTTTTGAACCAAATACCCTTGCACCTGCAAGCAGTTCAGGATTTTCACAATCTGCGTATTTTTCCAAATCTTTGTCAAATCTTTGCTTTATTGGATTATCTGAATATGATTCATCTAGGGTTGCAACTTTTCGCACTACTGAATCAACTAAATCCATTAAGCCCCTAAATGCATCACGGAAAAATCCAGATACCCTTAGAACCACATCAACTCTTGGACGACCAAGTACAGAAACAGGTAATATTTCAAATCCTTTTACTTTACCTGTTGTATTATCCCAAATAGGTTTTGCCCCTATTAAAGATAGTACCTGAGCAATATCATCACCCCCTGTACGCATATTTGCCGTTCCCCAAGCTGAAACAGCCATATTAGTTGGATATTCTCCATTATCACTAATATATCTATCAATTACCATTTGAGCAGATTTCCAGCCCAATTTCCAAGCACTTTGTGTTGGTAAAACACGAGTATCAACACTATAAAAATTTTTGCCTGTTGGTAAAACATCAATTCGCCCTCTTGTAGGTGCACCAGAAGAACCTGATTTTACAAAGCCACCATTTAACCCATGTAATAAACCATTAATTTCATTACCACCACAACTATCAATCAATTTTGATATATTGTTGTTAATTTCATTATAAACAATATTAGTTTTTTCACCGCAAATTTTAACTTTATTATCTAGTAAATCCATTGCATACTGTTCTATTCGTTCAACAGTATCACCATTTGTTCGCCAATCACCCAATTTTGCATATTGTAATTTAACAGATTTTTTACCATTATATTCTTTACCCATTTCACATTCTAGTGGGTCAATATTAATTCCAAAATCACTAGCTATTGATTGTACTAATGAAGCATTTTTTCCATTACCGTCATTACGAACCACACGAGTTAAAGCTATTAACAAATCTCGCCTCTGATTACCTGTTGGGGATTTGCTAAATATATGCAATCCATCACGAATTTGTAATTCTTTTAACTCACATAAATATGTATCTAGTTTTTCTAGATTATCATCATTTAATGCTCTATCAGATAATCCAATCTCTTTGCTTATTCCTGATTTGAAAGCTAAATCAAATATATCTTGTTTTAAGATATTTACTCGCCCTGTATCCATTGTAATGGCATTAAACAATTCATCTATTAATCGTTCAAGGTTTTTCATATCACCATATGTTTCCGCCCTTGTTAATGGTGGTGTTAGGTGGTCTATTATAACACTATGTGTCCTGCGTTTTGCCTGTGTTCCTTCACCTGGGTCATTGACAATAAATGGATAAAAATGTGGTATTGTTCCCAATACACAATTTGGGAAACAACCATCTGATAATGCATTAGCTTTGCCTGGTAACCATTCTAAATTACCGTGTTTACCCATATGTATTACAGCATCAATACGACTTTGTAAAAATGCATAAAATGCCAAATATCCGTGTGGTGGAACAAGATCAGCATCGTGATATGTTTTTACAGGGTCTATATTATATCCCCTTGCTGGTTGTATTCCCAAATATAGTTTATTTAATTTAACAAATGGTAGATTAAAATGCTTTTTATATTTATCATAAAAAGGATCATTTTCATAACTACCCCATTGTTTATTTATTAATTCCAGTGAATTTTTATCAAAATCTTGTAAATATTGTTCATATTCATCAACCGACAAAACAACTTCACTTATCTTATTATTATCAGCATTAGTTTTACTAGACTTAACATAATTAATTAAATCATTACCATTTTTAAAATTATGTTTAATATCATAACCTTGTACTTGCAATGAATTTAAAATATTTAAACAACTAGCTGGTGTATCAAGTCCAACACCATTTGCAATTCTTGAATCTTTGTTCGGATAGTTAGCAAAAATAATCGATATTATTTTATCTTTATTATTTTTAATTTTTAAATTAATGTATTTTCTAGCTAACCTAGCAACCCAAGAACAGTGTTCTTGTACTGGTTCATACTTAACAATATCTGCTTGGATATTTTTATCTTTCTGTGCTGAATTTTTAAATGAAACAGCCCTTGTAATAATACGACCATCAACTTCTGGCAATGCAACATTCATCGCAACATCTTGTGGTGATAATCCATTTATATTATCCTGCCAAGCTTGTTTTGATGAACCTGCAAATATAATTTGAAAAACTGGACTATCAATAACATCATAAGGTGAATATATTTTATTATTACCACTAGGTGATTTAATGGAAAATCCTGTGCCATTTAAAATTAAGTGAGCATCAATATCCAGTAAAATATCTTGTACTATTTTTGCCGAAACATCGTCCTTTAACGACGAAGTATAAATAGGTACAGCATTTAGACCCTGTTTTTTCAAATTATCACACAAAACATCAATAACATCTGTATTGGCTGATTGCATTAAAGCACGATAAAAAACAATAGCTACACTTTTATTGTTAATATCAAAATTTGGTATATCATTTGCATTGTTATATTGATTTGATTTATAATATATGCCTGATTTTAATAATGGCTGTGCAGAAATATAATCCGTATAATGATTATTAATTATACTAGATACATTAATTAAAAAGTTTTCTTTGTTTGCAACACCACCTTCTACAAAATATGTCCATAAGTTAATATATATTTCCTTATCAACATTTGATAAATTAAATAATTCAACATCAAAATTTGAATCTCCAGGTAGTAATACTAATTTTATATTATTTTTTTTAGCAATTTCACTTAGTTGTTCAACACCATATTCAAAATATCCCTTGCCACCTAATAATCTAACAACTATTATTTTTGCCTTGCTAGCAGTTTTTTCTAGGTACAAATCAATACTGTAAGGGTGTTTCATAAACATTATGTTTGCCACGCAAACAGACGGAATATCAATATATTTATTTAGTAAATTTTGTTGTGCCTGTGCTAAACAAGATATTTCTGTATCAGCAGAAGTTAAAACAACAATATCACTGCGATTTTGTTGTAAGTCATAAGCTTCACTACCATCATCAATAGAACCAGGTATTGCCGATAATAAATGCATATTGGTACTTTCTATTTTATAATTATTACAATGTTAATAATATAATAAAATGAAGTTAATTTTAATTAATTATTTATAAAAAAATCTCAATATGACATAAAAACAGATATAAGCGACAGTTTTATATTTTTTTGAATACTAATGATGCATTAGTCCCACCAAAACCAAACGAATTTGACATCACAACATTAATATCTTTTTCAATTTTTTGTGTTGCGATAGGTAGATCTTTTGCTTGTTCATCTAGATTTTCAATATTTATAGATTCAGCAATAAAATTATTTTCCATCATAATTAATGAATAAATTACTTCTTGTGCACCTGTTGCACCTAATGAATGTCCAGTATATGATTTTGTCGAACCAATTATTGGCATTTCATCAGCTGGGAAAGTATTAACCATTGCGCCCAATTCTTTTACATCACCAACTGGTGTTGAGGTTCCGTGTGAATTAATATAATCAACTTTATCTTTTACATTTTCAAGTGCGATTTTCATACATCTTTCCGCACCTTCACCAGATGGAGCAACCATATCAAATCCATCACTATTTGCACCATAACCAATAATTTCTGCGTAGATTTTTGCTCCACGAGCTTTTGCGTGTTCATATTCTTCTAATACTAAGATACCAGCACCTTCACCAATTACAAAACCATCACGGTCAGCATCATATGCACGAGAAGATTTTTCTGGTGTATCATTATACTTAGTTGATAATGCACCCATCGCATCAAATTGAACAGCCATACCCCAATGTAATTCTTCGCCACCACCAGCGAATATAACATCTTGTTTACCCCAGCTAATTAATTCATATGCATTACCTATACAATGAGCCGAAGTTGAACAAGCAGAAGTAATTGAATAATTATAACCTTTGATTTTAAAAGTAGTAGATAGAGTTGCTGAACAAGTAGAAGACATAGTTTTTGGAACCATAAATGGACCAACTCGTTTAGGGCCTTTTTCTCTAGTAACATCAATTGTTGTTTCTAAATTTTCAACAGATGGACCACCAGAACCAACAATCAAACCTGTTTTTTCATTTGAAATAATATCATCACCAAGACCAGCATCAGATATTGCCTGTTGCATAGCAATACAAGCATAAGCCGAGCCTTTTCCCATAAATCGCAAATCTCTTTTATCAATAAATTTAGCTAAATCAAGGTTTTTAACTGTACCTGCAACTTGTGAACGAAAGCCCTTTTCAGCAAAATCTGGCATTGCAACAATTCCAGATTTTCCATTTTGCAAACTATTTAATACTTCATCTTTATTATTACCAATTGATGAAATAATACCCATACCTGTTATAACTACACGACGCATAATATATCCCCCTTAAAATCCATCTGTTGATGTAAATAATCCAACTTTTAAACCCTTGGCAGAATAGATTTGACGACCGTCAACCTCTACAACACCATTAGCAATACCCATACATAATTTTCCATTTATAACACGAGATATATTCAATTTATAAACAACTTTTTTAGCAGTTGGTAAAACTTGCCCACGGAATTGTACATCGCCAACACCCAAGGCACGACCGCGACCTTGATATCCCTTCCAACCAAGGTAAAAACCAACTAATTGCCACATTGCATCTAAACCAAGGCAACCTGGCATAACAGGGTCAGTTTCAAAATGACAGTCAAAAAACCATAAATCAGGAGTTATATCTAGTTCTGCCTCTATATAACCTTTTCCAAAATCACCACCATCAGAATTTATTTCGTTAATACTAGACATCATCAACATATTAGGAAGTGGCAATCTAGCATTTCCTTTACCAAAAACTTCACCATGGCCAGTTGCGATTAAATCATTGTATGAATAAGAATTTTTTGGTTCCCAAGATTTTTTTTCAGACATTATATTTTTACTTTCCAACTGTGTATTATTTTAATTAGAAATAATATAAAACAAATTAGGTTATTTTACAATAAAATTATTTATTTCTACTTGCTATTTATTCCATTATTACATCTTTGTATATTACATTAATTTATTCTTTTTTTACGGTATGATAATGCTTCTAATATGTGGTTTCTATTGATATTAACAGAATATTCTAAGTCTGCGATAGTCCGTGCAACTCTTAACACTCTATGATATGAACGAGCTGTCAAATTAAGCTTTTGTGAAGCATCATTAATGACTGTTCTGCATTCGTCGTCTAAGTCAATCATTTGTTCAAGGTGACTAACTTTTACATCAGCATTTTTATAAATATTTTTCATCCCCATATCATTAAATCGTTTCATAGAAAATTCTCTACCATTTTGTACTCTTAACGCAACTTCTTTGGAACCTTCGCTAGCTGTTGGTAATGATAAATCAAATACACTTACTGCTGGAACTTCAATAAACATATCAAATCTATCATACATTGGACCTGAAATCCTTGATTGATAATCCAAAGAACATTTTTCACCACGACGACAAAATGTTGTAATACTATCTACATCTCCACAACGACATGGATTCATTGCTCCAATCAATTGGAAATTTGCAGGGTATGTTATATGCGCATTAGCCCTAGCAATAATTGCTTTACCTGTTTCTATTGGTTGTCGTAATGCTTCTAGTGAATTTCTTGAAAATTCTGGCATTTCATCTAAAAATAACACTCCATTATGTGCAAGCGATATTTCACCTGGTTTCACCTTTGTTCCACCGCCAATAAGGGCTGGACTAGATGCCCCAAAATGTGGCTTGCGAAATGGTCGTTTTGTTATTAATGAACCATCAGATAACATTCCACCAACAGAATATATTATTGAAACCTCTAATGCCTCGGCTGGGCTAAGTGGTGGTAATATCGATGATAATCGTTCCGCCAACATTGATTTACCAGAACCAGGAGGACCAACCATTAATAAATTATGTCCACCAGTGGCACAAATCTCTAATGCTCGCTTTGCGGATTCTTGTCCCTTAATATCTTTTAAATCATATTCTATTTCTTCAACAATATTTGGAATTGTAATAGTTGGTTGTGTTAATAATTGCTCGCCTTTTAAATGGTTAATTAATTCTAATAAATTATTAGGAGCTAAAACTTTTGTATTCTCGCCAGCCCACATTGCTTCCCCACCACAAGGCTTTGGACAAATAAAACCTTTATCAAGTGAGTTTGCATGTACCGCACCAGGCAATATACCAGAAACTGATACTAATCCACCGTCTAATGATAATTCACCCACTACAACATATTCAGATATTTGTTCCATATCAATCACACCCATAGCACATAATAAACCTAATGCTATTGGCAAGTCATAATGAGAACCTTCTTTTACCATATCAGCAGGCGATAAATTAACCGTTATTCGTTTCGGTGGTAATGATAGCCCCATTGATGATAATGAAGAACGAATTCGCTCTTTTGCTTCACTAACTGCCTTGTCTGCCAATCCAACAATTTGAAAAGCAGGCAAGCCATCGCCAATATGAACTTGAACGTCAACTGTTTCTGTGTTTAATCCACAAAAAGAAATCGTATCAATGTGTGCAACCATATTATCTCTTATTATTCTCGCTTAAAATATAAGAAATGTTTAGCTTAGTGCTTAACATTCTTAAATTAATAAATACTGTTTTTATAATACTCATATGTTGAATATGTCCCATATAATAAGATATTATTATAACTTATAAAGAATGAAAAATTAAAATATTTTATTTTAATACAATGAATTTATATACTTTATCTTCGCCAAAATTTTTACTATTTCTTGCTTTATCAGATTTATAAGCTATTTTGTTTATTCTATTTTTAAAAGCGAATTTAAATATTTTATAACAAAATGGTTGTTTTGTTGTCATATATTCATCAAGTAATTTTGCTGATGAAATTACTCGATCATTAATAACTTCGTTCATAAAATCAATATTTGAAATTATATTTTCTGTAATATGAATTTCATAATTGGTATTTTTTAATTTTTCATAGAATAATCCCATTTTATGACCACCACCAATTTTTGATAGTCCTTTTGAATTATCTCTTACGAAGAAATCACATATTACTATTTTACCATCTTTTTTTAATATTTTTTCCAATATTTTAAAAGATTCATCTATATTAATATATTGATAACTCTCACTAAAAAATACTAAATCATATTTATTTTTAGTATCAAAATTTTCAAACATATCACAGTAAACTTTTGCACCTGATACTTTTCTAGCATGTTCTGCCATTGCCTTTGACGGAACTAGACCTTGCACATTATATTTTTTATTTTTTAATATTTTAAGATTACTACCAAAACCACAACCAACATCTAGAATACTAGCTTTTTTATTCTTTTTTATAGCTTTTTCAATATGAGAAATTAAGAAATTTGAATACTTCTGCTGGGTATCTTTAAAGTTATCAAAATTTAATTTTTCACCTTTTCTATGTAGTCCATAATGTAAATGTTCCAAATCAAGCATTTTTTGAACAAATAACAATCCGAATTCTTTACTTTCCATAATTACCTCCCCTTATCATTTTTCGTATTTTTGTTTTCCTTGTCGCGATATGCTACCACAAAAAATAATTGTTTTATACTTTAAATTGAATTTAATAATAAATAAAGTAAAGACAATATACTAAAAATAATCTTTTTAATTAAGTTAGAATCAAAAAAAACCCAATGGGTAAATTTACATTTCAGTAAATAACCCATCGAGTTTTAAATTTAATAACCGATTAAATACGATTATTTATTTTTGTCTTTTAATACTTTACCTAAAATATCACCAAGTGTAGCACCTGAATCAGCAGAACCATATTGTTCCATTGCTTCTTTTTCTTGTTGTGTTTCTAGGGCTCTTATACTTAGGTTAAGGCGTTGTTCTTTGCGAGATACGCTTGAAACCATAGCATCAACTTTTTCACCAGTAGCGAAACGGTCAGTTCTTTGCTCAGAACGTTCACGAGATAAATCAGATTTTTTGATAAATCCAGATGTGGTTTCATTAACAACAACTTTTAAACCGCCATCAACTATTCCTGTGATAGTAGCAGTTACAACATCATTTTTCTTGATACCATCAATATCAAAACTACCGGTTGAATTGGCAGATGAGTTTGAATTATTAGTTAATTGTTTAATACCCAATGAAATACGTTCTTTTTCTATATCCATATCAAGTACAACAGCTTTTACAGCATCGCCTTTTTTGAAATCAGCAATAGCATCTTCGCCTGATTTTTCCCAAGAAATATCAGACATATGAACCATTCCATCAATATCTTTGGAAATACCTACAAACATACCGAATTCAGTAACGTTTTTAATATCGCTTTCAATTACTGTACCAATTGGATATTGTTCTGCAATTGTATTCCAAGGGTTTTGTTGACACTGTTTAATACCTAAGGAGATACGGCGTTTTTCTACTTCAACTTCTAGTACTTGTACTTCTATTTCCTGTGAAGTTGAAACAATTTTACCTGGTTGTATATTCTTCTTTGTCCAAGACATTTCAGATACATGTACTAAACCTTCTACACCTTCTTCTAATTGAACAAATGCCCCATAATCAGCAATATTTGTGATTGTACCAGTGAATCTTGAACCAACTTTATATTTCGCAGCTGCTTCTAACCAAGGGTCATCACTCATTTGCTTAATACCTAATGAAATTCGTTTTGTTTCTTTATTAAAACGAATAATCTTAGCTTTAATTGATTGACCAACTTTTAAAGCCTCGGATGGTTGATTAATACGTTTCCAAGAAATATCTGTAACATGTAACAATCCATCAATTCCGCCTAAATCAACGAACGCACCGTAGTCAGTAATATTTTTAACTATACCTTCTACTTCGTCGCCTTCTTTCAGACCTTCCATTAACTTAGAACGTTCTTCGGCAGATACTTCTTCTAGTATAGCACGACGAGAAACAACAATATTGCCTCGTTCTTTGTCCATTTTCAAGACTACAAATGTTTGTTTGTTATTCATTAATGGTTCCATATCACGGATTGGACGAACATCAACTTGTGAGCCTGGCAAGAATGCCATACAACCCAATACGTCAACTTTGAAACCACCGCGAACGCGTTCAAATATAACGCCTTCTACTTTTTCATCATTTTTAAATAATTCTGCAACTTTATACCAAGCTTCTTCTCTCTTAGCTCGTTCGCGAGAAAGACCAACTTCACCGTTTCTGTCTTCCATTCTTTCAACGAAAACATCAATTTCGTCGCCTGCATTTAATTCGGGGATATCCCCAGAGATTGCGAATTCACGAATATTAATTCGTCCTTCTGATTTTAAACCAACATCAACTAATACCATATCGTCATCTATAGAAATGATAGTACCTTTTACAACTGTGCCGACGATATTTTTATTTTCACCTAATGTTTCTTCAAATAATGAAGCAAAAGTTTCTTTTTTCATATTATTATAATATATTCCAAGATGCCATATTTCCAATAACACCGATTTTAATCTAAAAATGTCTAGAAATAGGACTGTGCCAACTACAAAAGTGTTATATTACAAGGGTTTGACACACAACCCAATAACACACTAATTACTCAAATAGTAAAAAGATTATCCTACTTAGCACTCTACACGACAAAAAGCAAGGAAATTCAACTTATGCTAAATTTGTATATCTTTGGCTAAAGTATGTTTTGTCTTAGATATCTCTCCCTAAATAAACATTTTTTGCATTAATGATTTTTTATATAGTTTTGACTGGTTAATTTGATTTGAAGTGTTTTTTATGCTTTTATCAACCGCCGATAAAAATATAGCTATTTTATTTTGTTCTTCTGTGCTTGGGAATTTTATTTTTTCCTTTGAATAATCTTTAAAATATATGTGGGGAATTGTGCTTCCTATAACATATTTTTGAAAATTAATTTTTTTAAATAGGTAATATAAAAACAATATATTAATATTTTTCTTTTCTGAAATTTTATTTAATGTTCCTAGTATAGAAGTATTTTTTTCACAGAAAAATAATTTTCCTACACCTGCACCATCTTTAACAATTCCAATATAAGGCTTATCAGAGATGTATGTTGTTATTTTTCCACACATTCCACTCGCACCATATACAGTATATAAACCATTTTCAGAGATATTTCCCATAACTATTTTTGAACTTTCTTTGTCACAAATATCACCAAGTTCGTTTTCTTGCCAATCATTAGCAAATTCTGGAAATCTTAAAGCTGGGTTTTTCATAGTATTTTTTGTCATCAAATCTTAATTACACCGATTTTTTTTCTTGTTCGTTGATTTTTTTCTTGTTCGTTGATTTTTTTATTCTCTTTAACTTTATCACTACTACTACTCATAAATAATTCACGAGCAACTTCATATTTTAATTCTTCTTTTTTATCATTGCTTAATGATTCAATATAAGGATCAATAGATTTAACTTTCACAGCAAAATCTCTATAATATGCTTCTTTTTCAAGATGATGATTAGATTGTTTAGCACAATAATTTATTAAATAAAGTACCAAAATTAATAATGGTAAAGTTATAGTAATTTTATGTAATATAAGTATGTATGAAATTTCATTATCAGATAATAAAAAATACCGAGAAATATAGCAAAGCAAAGCAATTGATACAATTAAAACAAACACTGTGCCGTAATTCCAATTTAGAGCACGGTTTTTTTCTTGATCCGCATTGTTATTTGATGCCGTGCTAATTTTATCTCCAGCAACTTGTTCTGATAGCTCACTAATATTAGAATGATAACCTTCTATTTTTTTTATATATTCTTTCTGTTTATCATCTATAAATTCTTTTTGTTTATTATATTCTGCTTCAAGTTCTTCATTTTTTTTATCTATAAATTCTTTTTGTGATTTATATTCTGCATCAAATTCTTCATTTTTTTTATCTATAATTTTTTCTTGTGATTCATATGCATCATTAAAACGGGTTTTTGTATTTTCAATAAGATTATCAATATGATTGTTAATATTATTAAATTGATTATCTATTTCATCAGCTTGATTTTTATGATTAGATAATACTTTTTCCAATTCTTTATATGAATCTTCCAAGTTTGTATTATTTATTCTACAATTTTCATTATAATTAAAAGAAGGCATAACAATATAAGAAAAATTATTAATTATAGCATTAATATAATATTTTATATTATCTAAAGACTTTGTACTTTTATTTTTAAAATCATTAGCTATTATATCAATTGATTTTAAACTCTTTCTAATTTCTAAATAATGATGATTATTTATATCAAAACATATTAAATATTCATTAGAACCATTAATATTTTTTTTTAATACACTAAGAAAAGATTTAGTATTCTTTTTTATAGTAATATATTCTTTTTCTTCTTTTACATCTAGATTATTAATAATAGTTAATGTTTCATTAATTTTTTCTAAAAGATTTTTTTTAAACTCATTGCTGTACCCTTTTAAACTGTTTTGATTGCTGTTTTATTTACAGTATTACATATTTTTCGCCCTAGAATTATTAATTATTCAATTAAATCTTAATTACACCGATTTTTTTCTTGCCAACTGATACTTTTATTGTACCGTCAACTAAATCGTTATTGTTGATTATGTAATTAGTATCTTGTATTTTAACATCGTTGATTTTTACCGCTCCGCCTTGTATTTGACGGCGAGCATCACCATTTGAATCTGTAAAACCAAATTCAGTCAAGATTGACAACAATCCCAAGCCATTATCTAGTTCAGGTTGTGTTTTTGGTAGTGTTGGTAAATCTGCACCCAAGCCGGCACCTGAAAAAGTATCGTTTGCGGTTTTTTGGGCTGAAAGGCTAGCATTTTCGCCACGACAAAGTTTTGTTGCTTCGTTAGCCAAGATTTCTTTGGCTGAGTTAATTTCTGCACCTTGTAATTTTTCCAGTTTAGCGATTTCGCTCATTGGTAATTCTGTGAATAATTTCAAAAACTTAGATACATCGTCATCTTCTGTGTTTCGCCAAAATTGCCAGTAATCAAAATCGGATAGTCTTTCTTGGTTAAGCCAAACCGCACCATCCGCGGTTTTACCCATTTTCGCACCTGAAGCGGTAGTTAATAGCGGTACTGTTAGACCGTATACTTGGGAATTATTAATACGGCGAGATAGTTCAACACCGTTAACAATATTTCCCCATTGGTCGGAACCGCCCATTTGCAGACCAACATTCATTTTTCGGTTTAATTCCATAAAATCGTATGCTTGTAATAGCATATAATTAAATTCTAGGAAGCTTAGTGGTTGTTGTCTATCCAATCGTAATTTAACAGAGTCAAATGTCAACATACGGTTAACCGAGAAATTTTTGCCATAGTCTCTTAAAAATTCAATATAGTTAATATCCTTTAACCAATCATCATTATTAACCATTACTGCATCGGTTTTGCCATCACCAAATGTTAAAAATTGTTCAAAAATCTTTTTAATTCCAGTCATATTTTTTTTAATATCGTCATCACTCAGCATTTTACGGGATTCGTTTTTGCCTGATGGGTCGCCGACTCTTGTAGTAGCACCTCCCATTAAAACAATTGGTTTATGTCCACATTTTTGTAAATATCGCAACATCATAATTGGTAATAAGGAGCCGATATGTAATGAATCGGCGGTTACATCAAATCCAATATAGGTTGGAACAACTTCATTGTTCATTTTTTTATCTAGTCCGTCCATATCTGTACATTGATGGATAAAACCTCTTTCCAATAATGTTTTTATGAATAATGATTGCGTCATTTTTAACTTTCCTTTATGATTTTAGTATGAAAAATAATTATCATACATACTAGTAGTGAACAAGTTAAAAATGAGTAATAAGAATAATAATAAATATGTTAATGCAATGGGGCTTATGTCTGGAACGTCTTGTGATGCAATAGATTTATCTGTGATAAACACCGATGGAATTAACATAAAATCAGTAATTAAAAATGATGAATATAAGTATACAGACAATCAACAAAAAATTATAAAATCAGCATATGGGAAAAATCCAGATCCAAATTTATTAAACAAGGCAACTGATATTATAACACAAACACATTGTGAAATTATTAAAAAGTTTCTGACTAATAATAAAACAAAAATTGATATAATTGGATTTCACGGACAAACTACATATCATCAACCACAAGATAAAATAACAATCCAAATAGGTGATGCTCAATTTATAGCAAATAAATTTAAAATACCTGTAGTGGCTGATTTTAGAAAAAATGATATAAAAAATGGTGGTAATGGTGCACCATTAATACCTGTTTATCATCAAGCAATTGCAAATACAAAAAAACTAAATAATGTATGTTTTTTAAATTTAGGGGGAATTGCAAATATTACGGTTTGTAATAACGATGATTTAATCGCATTTGATACAGGGCCTGCAAATTGTTTAATTGATGATTATTGTCAAAATATAATTGGTATACGATATGATAAAGACGGAGAAATAGCAAAACAAGGAATTGTATCTTTAAAAATTGTAGATGAGTTTTTACAACATGAGTTTTTCAAAAAACCTTTTCCAAAATCACTAGATAGAAATGAATTTGCAATTGATTTTAATAGTAGTAAATGGAATAAATTAAATCACAATGACGCACTGGCAACATTAAATTATATAAGTGCAAAAAGTTTTAAAATTGCAATAAATCAGTTAAATAAAAAACCAGAACAAATAATAATTTGTGGCGGTGGTTCACACAATAAAAATATGATGAATATAATTCAAGAAATTTCAAATATAAAAACAACGCAAATATCAAACATAGGTTTTGATAATGATTATATTGAATCACAAGGTTTTGCATTTCTTGCTGTAAGATACCTGAATAAGCTAAAATCATCTTTTGCGATAACAACAGGTGTTAATAAGCCTACTATTGCTGGTAAAATATTTAAACCAAATTAAGGTTTGTTATTATTAAAATCATTCTCAAAAATTAATGGAACATCTGCTTCTTCGTTAAATAACAATGAAAAAATATTCCTTAGTATACCAATAGTTAAAAGTCCTTTTGTATCTACATCTACTTGATAATCATTGAAAGTACCACGGGCAGTATAACGTTGAGCAATAGGCCCTTGTCCATCAACACCAGATATAATAGCCCCAAGTATTGGAATATCTTTAAATACTGAACCCAATTCATAAGATGGTAATACTAGCCCCTTTAAATCAAGGGTTTGATTAGCAACATCTATGTTACCCTTAGCAGAAAAAGCTATTGAATTACCAAAAGCTGAAATATTATCAGTTTTATATACACCATTTTCCAAAGTAAACTTTCCGTTTATTTTCCTAAATTCCAAATTTTTAGTTTGCAATGCATCAAGGATGCCAACTACTGAAAACAATTTTAATATTCTTGTTGATTCTGGCACATCTAATACCGTTATATCTTTTACCGTTAATTTACCATTAATGATACCATTATTATCTGCTTCGCCTATCATACCAACAACACCCCCTTTGATAGGGTGTCCACCAAATAACAAATTATATGCACTTGATAATTCATCACTATATAGTTTTAATTCTTTTTTATTATATAACAAAATTGAACGAGAAAGGGGTTGTAACATATCTAATCTTAATGATATTAAATCATATGATGAACCGTTATTTTTAATCTTTCCCGAAACTTTTTTTGCTAAATTACCATCAAATGTTTTTATATTACTCATATTAAATTCAATAGAATATGGTTGAGAACTATTTCCGACAATAACATAAGGAAGTGATTTTCTAATTACATCTGAATAAAAATTTTGTCCAAAAATTTTAGTTTCTAATATACCATTTTTACGAGAGGCATTAATATTCAAGCTTCCATCACCATAATTTGCTTTGTTTGTTTTAAAATATTGCAAACCTTTTTTATCACCACCAAAATTAATATCTAGGTTTATTGGAATATTTCCATCTGAGTTAAAATTAGTCAATACATTGTATTCACCATTTGCTTTTTTATTTATATTAACATTTAAATTAGATTTATGAACATATTGTTTTTTCCAGCTTAATGGTAATATTTCAAATATATTATTTTTTAAGTCAGATTTAACAAAGATTTTTTCATCTTTATTCTTATTTTCAGAATATTTTAAATCAATATTGATTTTATCTTCAATCTTTAATAAGTCTTTACCAGTGTAATAAGATATCAATTCAGAATCTATTTCACCTTTATAATCAATAGTATAATTTTCTTGTGAATTATTATAGTTATATAACAATTTTCCTTTTAAGTTCTTATTAAGCACTATATTACCAGAAAAAACTATTTTATCTGAACTAGCAATTAATTTAATCTTGTCTGATTTTAAATTTTTAAAATTATTAAATTTCTTCAAACTTACATTAGAAAATTCGCCACTATAAGAATATTTAGACAAGTATTCTTTTGTAAGATTAAAACTAAGGTGTAAATTACCACTAGTATCAGCATTTAATAAAGCCAAATCATTATTTGGTAGTTTAACATCTATGTTTTTGTTGTTTAGAAACCAAAGAATTGTTTGTGATTTCATTTTTACAGGCGATTTAAAATCTAGTATTGTATCATTTTTAAAATTATGTATATCAATTACACTATCAATCAAAGATATATTTTCACCACCAGCATTTAAATTACCTTTTTTAATATTGATAGTTATTTTTTCATCTTTATAATTTGCTGTTGCTTGTTTCAATTTTAACAATGGTAATCCATCATAATAATTAATAACTGCATTTTTTAATTTAATTGTACCAGAATGATTTAATATTTCTTGGTTCTTTAAGTTTAATTCAAATTTAGAATTTAAATCATAAACACCAGATATATTATTTAAAACCCAATCTCTTGTATCTTGTGCAATTCCATCAATCCAATATCTTTTTAATATTTTTTCATTAATATCTTGTACCAATAAATCAAACTTAATCTTGTTATCATCAGATAATAACGAGCCATTTATACTATTTTCATTTACTTGACCTGAAATTCTAGCAAAACCACCATTGTTAAGGTCAAATCTTTCTGTTGTAATATTCAAAGAAAGACTTCCTAAATCAACACCTTTTATTTTTGAAAAGCCAAACATAGAAATAGTATTATGTTCAAGCATTGATAGATCTAAATTAGCAGAAAAAATATCTTGTGATAAATCGTATTTGCTATTTAACACAATATCAAATGGATTATCTATACCTTTAAAAGAAACTGAAAAATCTAGTGAATTTTGTTTTTTAAAGTTAAATTCAGTGCTAGCTGAGATACTACCCATTTTAATGATGTTTTTGTTAGGAGTTTCAATATCTAACACCCCAAGTAACCTAGATTTAAATATTTTATTTTTCTTTATAAGGTTAATATTGCCTGAACGATATATTAATACTAATCCACTATTATCAGAATATTGAGCATTTATATCAAATAAATTTACTTCTTTAATGTCACCAATACTTTCAAATATATTATTAAATGATTTAAATATTTTTTTAACTAGAAGTCTTTTATCTTTTACATCAATCACATCACTATTATCGTGATATATTATTTTACCTCCATCAATATCTATTTTTTCAGCAGGGAATTTTCCAATTAGAATATTCCATAAAGACAATGAAATATTTACATTATCTAATTGTGCAATTGGTTTTTTATTGTTGTATACTAGTAATTTTTGAGCTTTAACGTGAATAGTTGAGCCATCACCCATAAATCTTATTTTTACTTTTTTTAAGTCAATATCAAGATACTTATTTTCTCTATTAAATCTTTCAACAATATATTTGTTGATATATCTAGAAGACAATCCTTCTTTACTAATTAAAGAAAAATAAGCCCATACACCAATAATACACACAAATGTAATGCTGGCAATGGTTATAAAAATTGAGCTAATTAATAGTTTCTTTCTCATTAAAATTAATATAACATATTTATTATAAACAACAATATTAAAATGATTGGGTAAAAATTATGATAAAACCATCTGACTTAATAGGAAAACCTGCTCCAATTTTCAATGCACCTGCTAATGGGAATAAAAATTTATCCCTAGATAAATATAAAGGTAAAAAAATAATACTATATTTTTATCCAAAAGATATGACACCAGCTTGTACAACTCAAGCAAAATCTTTTGCTTGTTTACACAAAGAATTTACAAATAATGATTGTATCATTATTGGTGTTTCAAAAGATAGTCCTGAAAAACACGATAAATTTATTAATAAATATGACATACCTTTTGATTTAATCAGTGATGATGAAAACTCTTCAATTTGTAAATCATATGGTGTATGGAAACCTAAGAAATTTATGGGTAAAGAATTTTTAGGAATAGTTCGCTCAACATTTATAATTAATAAAAAAGGAATAGTTATTGATGCGATTAGCCCTGTAAAAGTTGAAAATCACGCAGAATTAATTTTAGAAAAAATAAAATAGATTAATATATTAATCAGATAAAGAGATAATTAAATTTTTATTTAATTAATTTTTGTTTAAACATAATACCAATATAGTTAAGGTTGGGCAAAAAATTACCCAACTTTTAACAAATTCAAACAGACATAGATAATTTTACTTGTTAATTCCAAGTTGTCTTTCACGTCTGCCCATTTTTTCTTCGGTAATTCTTGCTGCTTTACCAGTAAGACCTCGTAAGTAATATAATTTAGCACGACGAACTTTACCGTATCGTACTACTTCTATTTTATTTAAACGAGGTGAGTATAAAGGAAATACTCTTTCCACACCTTCACCTGATGAAAGTTTACGAACTGTAAAACTACTGTTTAATCCAGCATTACGACGAGCAATAACAACTCCTTCAAACACCTGAATTCTTTCGTTTGTACCTTCAACTACTTTTACATGAATTTTAACATTATCACCTGCTTTAAACGAAGGAATTTCTTTACCTTGTGTAACGCGAGCGATTTCTGCATTTTCTATTTCTTGAATAACATTTGTCATTTTTTCACCTTTCTTTTTTATTATCCTTCATTATGAATATATTTTTTCCATAAATCAGGTCGTCTCATTTGAGTAATTTTTTTTCTTTCTTGCAATCTCCACTCAGCAATATTTGCGTGATGGCCACTTAGCAAAACTTCTGGAACTTCAATACCTTCCCAATTTCTTGGACGGGTATAATGTGAATATTCTAACAATCCATCTTCAAAACTTTCTTCTTGCAAAGAAGTTTCATCACCAAGACTGCCCGGTAATAACCTTACAACAGAATCTAGTAATACTTGAACCGCTGGTTCACCACCACTAAGAACAAAATCGCCAATACTAACTTCATTCATATTCCATTTTTCTATTACCCTTTGGTCAATGCCTTCATACCTGCCACAAACAAAAGTAATATTTTCCATTTTAGAAAATTGTTTTGCCATTTGCTGGTTAAATACTTTTCCCCTTGGGCTTAGATAAACAACATCACCAACATTATCAAGGTCAGATAAACATCTATCAATTATATCGGCACACATTACCATTCCTGCACCACCACCAAATGGCGTTTCATCAACAGTAGCATGTTTATTGGTCGCATAATCACGAATTTGTATAACATTAAGATTCCATAAATCTTTTTCCATAGCCTTACCTGGGATTGAACCACCAAGTATACCTGGAAACATATCTGGAAATAAAGTTAGTACATTAACATTAAACATTTTCTTGTTCCTTTTGTCCACCTACGAAAGATGGAATTTCTAAAACCAAGAAGTTTTTTTCAATATTAACTTCAACAATATCGTTAGTAAATAAAAATAATTCAGATTTTTCATTATCATTAAATTTTATATCCACTAAATCACCACCGCCATAATTATGCATATCAATTACTGTGCCAATTTTATTATTATTATTATCCATAACATCAAGACCAATAAGTTTAGAATTATAATATTCACCTTGTTTCAATTCTAGTAATTGATTTTGATTAATAAATAATTCTGTGCCTTTTAATAATTCAGCTGTATTACAGTCTTTCACACCTTTTATGCTTGCTAAGTATAGTTCTTTTGTTATTCCTTGTTTCTTGATTTCAATTATATTACCATCTTTATCAAAAAGAGGATTGTATTCAAACAATTGATCGGCATTATCAGTAAATGATTTTACCTTTACCATTCCCTTAATACCGTGAACATTTGTAATAACACCCACAACTATTAAATTGTCTAAATTATTGAAATTTTTAATCATAACAAATCCTAATACAAAAACTAAACTTTAATTACTCAGTTTTTAAACCTTATACATTTTACTCAGTAGATTTTTCTGCCTTTGCTTCTACAACAGCTTCTGCTACTGGTGCTTCTGCAACAGCTTCTTCTACTGGTGCTTCTACAACAGCTTCTGCTACTGGTGCTTCTACAACAGCTTCTTCTACTGATGCTTCTGCTACGGCTGCTTTTTCTGCTTCCTTCGCTTCTTTTTCAGCATTTCTTTTTTCTTCACGTTCTTGAACTTTCATTTTAGTTCGTTCAGATTGTAAATTCTTAGAAGTTTGTTCTGGAACTTCTCTTTTCTCTGTAAGGTTTGCTGAAGCAAGAAAACGATGTACTCGGTCAGTTGTTTGAGCACCTTGGCCTAACCAATATTTTATTCTTTCCTCAACTAATTGAATTCGTTGTTCATTATCTTTTGCTAGCATTGGATTATAAGTTCCAACTTTTTCAATAAATTTACCATCTCTTGGTGCGCGTTCTTCAGCAACAACAATTCGATAATAAGGGCGTTTTTTTGAACCGCCACGAGCCAATCTAATTTTTAAGCCCATATTTTATACTCCATTCAAGTTTGTTAACATTTTACCTGCAAACCATTCACAGGTAATTTAATTTTGTGAACTATCGTCCACCTAATCCCGGAAAACCTCCGCCCCCAAAGGGATTAGAGCCTCCGAAAGGATTACTGTCACCAAATGGATTACCCATTCCCCCCATATTGGGGAATTTACCACCCATTTTACGCATTTGCTTCATCACTTTTTCCATAGTTTGGAATTGCTTTAACAATTTATTCACATCTTGCACAGATGTTCCTGAACCTTGTGAAATTCTTTTTTTGCGTGATGCATGCAAAATCTTTGGATTTGTTCGTTCTGTCTTGGTCATTGAATCAATAACTGCAATTTGTTTTTTCAGCATTTCTTCATTTATACCAGCAGATTTCATCTTGTTTTTTAAACCACCCATCCCCGGTAACATTCCCATAATGCCAGAAAGTCCACCCATTTTATTCATTTGTTGTAATTGAGTTTTTAAATCATTTAAATCAAACTGCCCAGATTGCATTTTTTTTGCTAATTTCTCGGCTTCTTCTTCACTTGTTATTTCTTGAGCTTTTTCAACTAAGGCAACAACATCACCCATACCCAATATGCGACCAGCAACACGCTCAGCATTAAATAATTCAATATCTTCTAGTTTTTCACCAATACCTATAAATTTAATTGGGCAACCTGTTACAGAACGCATTGATAATGCCGAACCACCCCTTGAATCACCATCAATTCTTGTTAATACAATACCTGTTAAACCCAATTTTTCATTGAAATTTTTTGCCGTATTAACACTATCTTGACCAGTCATAGCATCGGCAACTAATAATATTTCTTGTGGATTGGCAACTTTTTTAACCTGACTAACTTCGGCCATTAATTGTTCATCTATCGAAAGGCGACCAGCTGTATCTAAAATAACCACATCATAACCACCCAATTTACCAGCAGTCATTGCTCGTTTTGTAATATCTTGTGGAGCTTGACCTTTAACAATAGGTAGTGTTTCTACTGAAACTTGTTCCCCTAAAATAGCTAATTGTTCTTGTGCGGCAGGACGGTTCACATCTAGTGAAACCATCAATACTTTTTTATGATTTTTATCAGATAATGATTTTGCAATTTTAGCCGTAGAAGTAGTTTTACCAGACCCCTGTAAACCAACCATCATAATTACAACAGGTGGTTCCCCACGCAAATTCAAATCGTGATTTTCTTCTTCACCCTTGAATATAGAAACCATTGTATCGTGAACAATTTTAACAACTTGTTGCCCTGGACTTACAGATTTGATTACTTCAGCACCAACAGCTCGTTGTTTTACATCATTAATAAATTGTTTTACAACTGGCAATGCCACATCTGCTTCCAATAAAGCAGTGCGGATTTCATTCATTGCGTTTTCTACATCAGACTCATTTAAAGAACCACGCCCTTTAAGTTTTTCAAATACACCGCCTAATTTAGTCTGTAACACATCAAACATTTTATTACCTCTTTTAATTCACTTTAACGACAAACAAAACCAGCGTACGAAACTCGTAGACTAGCTTACTCCTAAGAGCGCCCCCCAACCGAAAAAGGTATAAATTTATTTAAAGTTCGGCTTTAATCATTAAAGTGATTTTTATAAATTAATTTTACTTATAGAATCATTCATTACAAATGTCAAGATTCTTATAGATTTTAAAAAATTAAATATATTTTCTACTTTAAGTAGTTGATTAGTAATTAACAAACATATATAAACAACTTATGATTGATTTTTATTTAAAAATAATGCTGTTAATTGTTTTAAATATACTTGGGGTAAATAGTCAAGCAATGGCTGTTAGTATATTTTCAAAACACTGCCCTTTGGGTTGCCCTACAAGCAATGACGATAATTTTGCCATTGTAGTTCATAATACACACATAAGTGCAATTGATAAAAAAACAAAATGGACAATCTGGACATCTTATCAAGTAGATAAGAAATTTTTTGGTAAACGAAAAAATCACCTTTTTATTACTGACCCCCTATTACCTGAAAAATTACAAAAAAAACCTTTAGATTACAAAAATTTATATAAAACACAAAAACTATCTCGTGGACATATGGCACCAGCTTCACATTTCAGTTCAGACAATAATATAGCAAAATCAACATATTATCTTAGCAATATTCAGCCTCAACACATATCTTTAAATTCTGGAATATGGAGTAAAATTGAGAAATGGGAAAGAAAAAACTCACCATTATATGTAATGTCAGGGGCAACCAGTAATGAAAATTTACTACAAAGAAAATTTTGGAAGTTAATATTAAATAAACAAGAAAATATTTTTTATGCTTTAATTTTTAAAAAAAATAACAAAAAATATTGCTATGAGAATATTTTAATCAATGATTTAGAAAAATCAACAAAGTTAAAATTTTTTAAATACTATATAATCAATCAAAAAGAATTTATAATATCAGGTAGAGGTAGATGCTAGTATTATTTTTTAACAATCCTAAATACCAATGACAAACCTATTTCATCAACACTAATTAATTCATGACTTGTTGTATCACAAAATTGTGGTATATCAAGTTTAGTACCCATATCAGTTGCCATAACAACTAACACATCGCCTATTTCCATATTTTGGATTTCTTTTCTAGTTCTAAGCACAGGAATTGGACATTGTTTACCTGTGACATCTAAAATTTTTTCTTTCATTTTTAAAATACCACTAATATTTATTTACTTAATATATTATATATTATACTATGTTTAGTAAAGAATAATATTGTTTAGTAAAGAATAATATTTAAGCAAGAATTTGGAAATCTAATGAATATATATCTACCTATCGCAGAAATGTCTATAAATATTTTTAACCTTATTGGATTGGGTGGAATAGTTGGCTTCCTTTCTGGATTATTGGGTGTAAGTGGTGGTTTTTTATTAACACCTTCGTTAATATTAATGGGGATACCGCCATCAATAGCCGTTGCATCACAATCAGCAGGTGTGATTGCCACATCAACAACAGGTTCAATGACACACATCAAAAAAAATAATGTGGATTATAAGATGGCTTATATTGTTCTATTTGGTGGAATAATTGGTTCATCAATTGGTGTGTGGGTTTTTACTATATTAAATGCATCATCACAACTAGATTTAACAATTAAAATATTGTATATGATATTTCTTACAATCATTGGTTCACTTATGTTTTGGGAATTAGGAATAGCAAAAATTCGTAAATTCAAAAAAATAGTAGTTCTTAAAAAACTACACAAACATAATTTTATGCATAAATTACCTCTAAGAACAAAATTTAAAAAATCGCGTCTTTATATTAGTTTATTTTTCCCAATGATAATTGGTATGATTGTTGGATTTTTATCTGCATTAATGGGAATAGGCGGTGGATTCATTATGGTGCCTGCTATGATTTACCTACTAGGTATGCACACATCAGTAGTTGTAGGTACGATATTATTTCAAGGAATATTTGTTTCTATTAATACAACATTTTGGCAAGCAAGCATAAACCATACGGTTGATTTCTTACTAGCATTTATTTTAATTATTGGCGGTGTTGTTGGTGCTAGAATTGGTTCTTCTCTATCATCAAAGCTACCCGCAGAAAAATTAAGAATTATATTGGCAAGCGTTGTAATATTTGTAAGTATAGCATTATTCATTGATTTAATAATAACGCCCAAAGAAATATATAGTATAATTTCACCAAAAGGTGCTTGGTAATGAAAATATTTTTTAAAATAAAATTAATTTTTCTATTAGTAATCTTACCATTAAATATTCAAGCAAAACAAAATGAATCCGAAGTAATTGAGATTCAATCTCACAAATTAAACATACCTGTTTCTATTGGTTTTACAGGTAATAAAATTACTATTTATGGAACAACAAATATAAATGGAAATATTATAGTTCTAATAAAAGGAAAAAACATAAAGTATCATGTAAATAAGAAAATAAAAAAAAATATCTTTTGGATAAATAAACAAATAGCAGAAATAAAAAACATCCCGTCTATATATATGATTTCAACTAATAAATATATTTCTTACGATACATTAAATAAATTTAACTTTGGATTAAAATCTATATCACCGATAATTAATAATAATAAAATATCAAGTGAGGAAAAAAATAAAATATGGGATAAAGTAAAAAAGTTAAAACAAGACAAAAGAAATTATCATTTTAAAATTAATGATAATAATTTAAAAGATAAAAAAAATTTATTTAAAACAACATTTAATTTACCACCAAATATAAAAATTGGTGAATATGATATTTATGCATTTGTAATTAAAGAAAATGGTGATATTTCAAAAATAGCACAAGAAAAAATATTTATTAATCGCAAAGGAATAATTGATTTTATTTATAGCAAAGCAAAATATTATCCAAAACTTTATGGACTTATAGTTATTTTACTTAGCCTGTTAATTGGTTTAGCATCTGGATACAGAAAGCACTAATAACAAATTTTACAGTTTTTATCTTTGCTAGTTTTAAATATTTTATGTGTATTATTTAATGTATCAATTATTTGAATCTTACCAATTAAGTTTTCACCAATACCTAATATTATTTTTACAACTTCCATTGCTTGCATTAAACCAATTACACCGGCCGTTGTACCCAATATGCCAACTCTTTCACAGGAATCAGATGAATCTGCATTAGGTTGATGTGGAAAAATACAAGAATAACAAGGACTGTCTTTTGTGATTGTAAATATTTGCCCATCAAATTGATTAAGAGCACCACCCACTAGTATTTTATTTAATTTTATCGCATATTTATTAACTAAATATCTTGTGGTAAAATTATCACACCCATCAACTATCAAATCATATTTCTGAAATAACTGTGAAATGTTATTTTCATTCAGTCTTGTACGATATGTGTTTACAACAACATCTGAATTTAAATTATTGATAGTATATTTCGCAGATTTTACTTTCGCCATATCCAAAAAATCTTCTGAATGAATTATCTGGCGTTGTAAATTAGTTTCATCAACCACATCAAAATCAACTATACCAATTGTCCCAACTCCACAAGATGCCAAATACATTAATATAGGAGAGCCAAGACCACCAGCACCGATTACTAAAACTTTGCTGTTTAATAATTTTTTCTGTCCACTAGTACCAATCTTATCTAGTTTAATATGTCTAGCATAGCGATTTAATTTATTATCCATTACATTCCATCAAATAAAGTTGTTGAGATATATCTTTCACAAGCAGAAGCACCAATTACTACTATTGTCTTACTTTCCATTTCTTTTCGCTCGGCAACTTCCAACGCAGCAGCAATTGTTGCCCCTGTCGATATACCGCCTGCTACACCTTCTATATAAGCAAGTTCACGAGCAGTTACAAAAGCAGTTTCATTAGCAATTTGAATTATTTCATCAACTACATCAGAATTATAATTTTTAGGGATAAAACCAGCACCAATACCTTGAATTTTATGTAACCCAGGTTTACCGCCTGACAATACAGGGGAATCCTCTGGTTCAACAGCAATAATTTTTACATTTGGGTTATGTTTTTTTAAAACCCTACCAACGCCACTAATAGTGCCACCTGTACCAACACCCGAAATAAATACATCAACATCACCACCTGTATCTTTTAATATTTCTTGTGCTGTTGTTTTTTCGTGAATAGCTGGATTAGCTGGGTTTTCAAATTGTCCCAATTGTAAATAATCATTTTTTTCAGCCATTTCATTTGCCTTTTCAATCGCACCATTCATTCCTTTTTCAGCAGGGGTTAATTCCAAATTAGCACCTAAAAATTTCAAGAATTTACGACGTTCTAATGACATTGATTCAGGCATTACCAAAGTAATGTCATAACCTTTTGCCCTTGCCACAAATGCAAGTGAGATACCAGTATTACCAGAAGTCGCTTCAATAAAATGTGTTTTTCCAGCAACAGCCCCATTTGCCTCAGCCGATTCAATCATTGCAAGACCGATACGGTCTTTTACACTAGATAAAGGATTAAAAAATTCCATTTTCAGTAAAATATCAGCTTTAATTGATTTTTTAACTAATAAATTATTTAATCTTAACAAAGGTGTATTACCAATAATCTCTGTTATATTGTCATATATTTTACTCATACATTATTCATCTTTATATAATAAAATTATTTATCTCATTTCCGTTATCCAAAACTATATCTTTCTCAGCAACTATTTGAAATAAGTCTTGCAAGGATATTTTTTCTAAATACGCCATATTAGAATTATTCATATCTTGCCAAATTGGATTTAAAACATTATCAATCCAAGATTTCAAATCACTATCGTATTGTATCTTTTTTTGTTCGGACTCTTCAACCTTAATTACAACTTTTGCAATATCAGCAAGGCTAATTTTTCGTTTTTCTCGTGCCAATATATATCCACCACCAGGACCTCTTGTACCTTTTAAAATATTATCTTTAACTAATGATTGTAATACTTTTTCTAAATATCTTTTTGGAATATTATGTCTAGAAGCAATGTCATTAGTGTGGATTGGACGATCTGAATTTATATACGCAATATCAACTATCGATATTATAGTAAAAGCCATTCTTTTACTTATTCTTAACTTCATATTGATTCCTTTATAATACCTGTTGAGCCAAAACCACCTTCACCACGAACTGTATCAGATAATTCTTCTGCTTCACTCCATTCAATTTGCCACACAGGAGCAAGAATTGCTTGTGCTATTCTAGTTCCACGAGAAATAGTAAAGTCTTCATCACCATGATTAATCACAATTATACCAATTTCGCCACGGTAATCAGCATCAATCGTACCAGGTGTATTTACAAGAGTAATTCCATTTTTCAACGCTATACCTGAACGGGGGCGAATTTGAATTTCATATCCACTAGGCAACCCGACACACAAGCCAGTTGGAATTAATGTACGCATACCAGGTGACAACACCACATCATTTTCACTAGCACAATACAAGTCCATTCCCGCAGAATCTGGTGTTGCATAAAATGGTAAATCTAAACCTTTACTATGAGCCAATCTTTTAATTGATACTTTTATTTTTTTCATAAATAGTTCCTGAATTTTTAAATAAATAAATTATACAAAACATAATACCAAAGCAAAAAATACAAATCAATTAAATAACATAAAAAATAATAGAGATTAAAATAAATAACATAAAAATATCAAAAAATATTGATTTTTTAATACTGGATTTATCCATTAATTTTATTTCAATCTTACAGCCCTGTTTATTATTTTGTTTTAATTCATTAAATAATATATATTCAAATTTTGCCCATAATCCACGATTTACTTTGAACCATTCTTCTATTAAATCAGAAATTAAATTCCACATATTTTCTTTTGGTGCAATTATACGACCGACACCTTCGGCAACGATTATTGTTTTTTGCAATAATAATAATTCTGATCGGGTTCTCATTTGAAATTTTTCCGTTGTGGCAAATAATTTACCTAATAAATCACCCATTGAAACATCTGAAATATTACCTTTACTGCGAACTGATTTATCAATTTGTTCTATTTCAATAGCAAATTCATCTATTCCATAGGTTGTCGGAACATATCCAGCTTTAAAATGGACATCAGCAACGGCTCTATAATCTTGTTTCATTAAATAATAAAAAATATCCGCAATAAAAATTCTAGTTTTTTTATCTAAACTCCCCATTATTCCAAAATCAATTGGGTGCAAATTAGCATCTTTATCAATAAACATATTTCCAGGGTGCATATCTGCGTGGAAGAAACCGTCTCTAAATACTTGCAAGAAAAATATAGTTGCTGATTTTTGTAATATATCTTTACCTTTTAACCCAAATTTTTTATATGAATGAACATCATCTATACGAATACCATCAATCCATTCAACAATCATTATGTCATCTGTACTATATTCATTATATATTTTTGGAACTTTAAAAAAATCACCTTGATATTTGTCTATTTTATGAAAATTATTATATAATTTATTCGCATTATTTGCTTCTTTATATAATGATAATTCACTATTTACCCAACTGTGCATTTCACTTACCACATCAAAAAATCTAAGTCGTTTGAACTTAGGATTTATGAATTCGATTATTACAGCTAGCTTATAAAGCAACTTTATATCTCTTAAAAATATATTACGAATATTTGGTCTTAGTACTTTTATTGCAATTTTATCACCATTTAATAATGTTCCTTTATGAACTTGGGCAATAGATGCACAACCAATTGGCTTTTTATCAATTTCTTTAAAAATTTCAGGTATTGATTTATTTAAATTTTTTTCAACAATAGAATGAAATTTATTATATGAAAAAGAATTCATATTATCTTGTAAATTTTTTAATTCATTTGCATAATATTCACCTATTATATCAGGACGAACTGCCATAGATTGTCCCATTTTAACAAATGCAACGCCCCCTAGTTTTATTAATTTTAAAGTTATTTTAGATTTATTTTTTGTTGAAACAAAAGGAAATTTAACAACAATAAAAAACAATATTAGTAATATTAATAATTTTAAAGCTCTAATCATTATTATATTTTATAACCTGAATGAATTGCAGAAATTCCACCACTAAGATTTACATATGTAGTATTTTCAAATCCCGCTTGTTCCATTTTTTTTATTAATTCATCTTGTTTTGGAAAAAGGCGAATTGATTCAACTAAGTATTGATAAGATTCTTCATCGTTGGCTACAATTTTACCAATCTTAGGCAATAATTTAAAAGAATACTCATCATATATTTTATCTAGCACAGGAATAACAACACTTGAAAATTCTAAGCACATAAATCTACCTGATGGTTTTAATACACGGTATGCTTCCCTTAAAGCTTCATCAATATCAGCAACATTTCTTAATCCAAAAGAAATTGAATAAATATCAACACTATTATCTTGTAATGGCAATTTCTGAGCATTACCAACCAGCCAATCAATATCTGAACATATGCCTTTGTCTAATGCTCTATTCTTACCGACTCTTACCATACCTTCGGTTAAATCACATACAACAATACGACCGCCTCCATTTTCCAAGAAACGAAATGCTATATCACCAGTACCACCAGCCACATCTAGCATCGTCATATCATTATTTGGATTAATCATATTGATAAATTTATTTTTCCATAATCGATGTATTCCTACTGACATTAAATCATTCATAATATCGTATTTCATAGCCACGGATTCAAAAACATTCTTAACTAAGCCGATTTTTTCATCTTTATCAACATTTTTAAAACCAAATGTTGTTTTGTCTTGCTTGTTGTTTGTCATAATAAATATTCCATATGTTGCAATTTAATAAACAATATAATAAGTATATATGATAAGCAATAACTAATATCAATTAACCAAGGAAACCTATGCCAGAATTACCAGAAGTAGAAACAGTTATTAATGGTTTAAAACCAGTAATGTTAAACAAAAAAATTGCAAAAATTGAAACGACAAGAAAAAACTTACGATATAATTTTCCTGAAAATCTTGATGCAATTTCAAAAAATTCAAAAATTATAGATATGCAAAGATTATCAAAATATATTGTAATCAGACTAGATACAGGTTATTCATTAATTTCACACTTGGGAATGTCTGGAAAATATACTATTTTTTCATACGCAAGAAATGAAAAGATAGAACCAGTAAAACACGATCATGTTATATTTCATATGGATAATGGTGATACTATTATTTACAATGACCCGCGGAGGTTTGGATTTTTAATTTCTTGTAAAACAGAAGAAGAAAAAAATGAAAAACACTTATCAAAACTGGGAATTGACCCAACAAATGACAAGTTAACAGACGAATATATTTACGATAAATTTCAAAAATGTAAATCTAACTTAAAAATAGCACTTATGAATCAATCAATCATCTCCGGTCTTGGTAATATATATGTATGCGAAGCAATGCACCGAACAAAACTTCATCCCAATACAATATCTTCAACAATACCACATAAAACAATAAAAACATTAACCAAACATATAAAAGAAATTATAAACGAAGCAATTAAAGCAGGTGGTTCAACATTAAAAGATTATAAAAACCCAGAAGGTGCAATGGGTTATTTCCAACACAATTTTGATGTATATGGAAGAAATGGCGAAAATTGTAATGAATGCCAGTCAGAAATTAAGAAAATTATTCAAGGAGGCAGGTCAACTTTTTATTGCCCAAAATGCCAAAAAGATATAGAATTAAATAATGATTAAAAAATTGCTTGTCCAATCATCTATAATACTTACATTATTCAGTAATGTACAGGCTGATAAATTTATAGCAATTGATATACCTGCTATGCACAATATGCAATTAAATGAACCTATTGAACTAGACAGTGCCAATGGTTCAATTATACAAACTTCTACATTTACAACAAAAACTAAACAACAAGTTTTTAGTTTTTATAAAAAAGAATTACCTAACCTAGGTTGGAAAAAAGTAAATAACACTACATATTCTAGAAATGGTGAAACATTAATAATATCATTTGGTGAAAAACAAAAGAACAAATTAAATATTGATTTTACAATAATAACACCATTTGAATAAATAATAGTTTTTATAATAAACCAAAGGGCATACTAAAATATTCTAGTGTGCCCTTTTTAAATACAATTAATCATAAATTTGTTTTTGTTGATTCAATAACAAGATTTTATAAAAACAAATTTTATCTACGCATTTGTGCCATTATGTTTAATATATGTATAAACATTGATACAAATGTACCATATAACATAAATGCACCTAGTATAGCGAACCTTGATACAGCCACACTATTTGGTAATTGATAATACATATTTCTTATCATTTGTGTTTCATATGCTGTAATTCCTGCACTGAACAATACAACTAATACAGATATTCCTAGCGACATAGCAGATGAACCTATGAAAATGTTAGCTATCATTGCAACAACTAAACCAATCATTGCCATCATAAAGAAACGACCCAATGCAGATAAATCTTTTTTAGTAACATAACCATACATTGATGAACCGGCAAACATAATAGATGTAATCAAGAATGCTCTTGCTATGTCATATGCACCTTGTTGTGATTGCAAGAAATATGCAATCATTGGTGCCATCATTGCACCCCAAAGAGCTGAATAAACCCAAAATGCAATACCAGCAGCGGTACTAGATTTAGTCATAATAATTTTTGGTGCATACCACCCTAGACCCAATACAGAAATGAATAAAACCCATTTCATTGGACCTACTGCAATTGGTATCAACAATGATGGTGTAGAAGCAATAATATATGTAACTATACCAGTCAAACCAATCCCCATAGACATTAACGTATAAACTCTGTTCATATAAGAACGAAGCCCTGCATCAACTGTTGTACTTGATGCTTTAATTGTTTGTTGATTATTCCAAACCATATATTTTATCCCCTTTTAAAAATTTTTAAAATATCTTAATGATTATTAATATAAGGTTAATTAGTTTACTTTTCAAGTTTTTTCGTATATGTTGCTATTGTTATTTAACTGGCGGAGAACAAACTATGACAAATATAAAAACAAATTCTAGTTTCAAATCAAAAAACAAACCATTTGGTGATAAAAAAGATTTTAAATCAAAACCAAATTTCAGAGGACGCAAAGAATTTGGATCTGGTAATTCTGAACAATTAATCTCTCCTCGCTTAGGTGCATTTTATTTACTAGAAGCCGTATTAATTGATAAACGATCACTAGAATTCGTAGAGCACAATACATTAAAACAAATTGACCAAAAAAATCGTGGGTTGGCACGAATGATTGCCTATACCGCCCTGCGACATAATATAGAACTTGATTTGATAATAAAAGAATTTGTTGACGAAGAAATTTTTACCCCACAAGTTGATATATTTATCAAAGTTGGATTAACACAAATATTATATATGGAGGTTGCCGACCACGCAGCTGTTAATGAAACATTAAATTCTGTATTTGGCAAAGCTTTACCAAGCAAAGGAATGATAAATGCCATATTAAGACGCGGTGTTAACGAAGGCAAAAAATTTATAAGTGAGCATACAGATATAATAAATATGCCAAAATATTTATGGCGAAGCTGGGTAAATTCATATGGTGAAAAAACCGCTCGTGAAATCCTAGACGTCCTACAAACTCAAGCACCAGTTGATATAAATGTAAAATCAAACCCAGAATTATGGGCAAAAAAACTAGATGGTAAATTATTACCAACAAATGGTGTAAGATTAAAATCTGGTGGTAAAATTGTCACACTAGAAGGCTATGAAACAGGTGACTGGTGGGTTCAAGATTTATCTGCTCAAATTCCTGTTCATATAATGGGCGATATAACCGGAAAAACAGTAATTGATATGTGTTCTGCCCCTGGTGGAAAAACATCTCAATTACTAGTCAAAGGGGCAAATGTAATTGCAATTGACCAAAATGAATTCAGATTGAACCGTATGCGTGATAATATTGAACGATTAAAATTAAGTGATAACTTAACAGTAAAATTATCGGACGCGGTCAAATATACAACCAATGAAAAAGTTGATATTGTATTACTAGATGCACCTTGTTCCGGCACAGGCACAATTCGCAAGAATCCAGACTTGCCATTTTTAAAAGATGACGCATTAATAAAATCTGTTGCGAAACTACAACGTCAAATGCTAACCAAAGCTTGTGAACTTGTGAAAGATGAGGGAACAATAATTTTTGCAACTTGTTCCTTACAACCAGAAGAAGGCGAAAATCAATTGCTAAACTTACCTGATGGATTAAAGATATCCCCTATTAGACGCAAAGAAGTACCTGGACTAGAAAAAGCAATCACAGCCAAAGGTGCACTAAGAATTTTACCTAATATGTACAAAGACGGCTTAGATGGATTTTTCATTGCTAGATTTACTAAGATTCCATCAGAATCTTCGGATTAATATTTTTAAGATATTTAACATATGTCAACATATTGACATATGTTTTTATTGACCTATTTTTCTAATATGTTATAATCCATATATTGGTTGTATCCTGTTAGGGTGTTGTTGCGTATTGACCTATTTTTCTAATATGTTATAATAAAATCCACTCGTCCATGCAATAAGGGTGAGTTGCGTATTGACCTATTTTTCTAATATGTTATAATATTGGGAATATTCACCTCGCATTCGTGCTTGTTGCGTATTGACCTATTTTTCTAATATGTTATAATAACAGCTGCAATTAAACGGTGTACCGCGTCGTTGCGTATTGACCTATTTTTCTAATATGTTATAATTAAATCTGGTGAATATAGCGCTGAGTAACGGTTGCGTATTGACCTATTTTTCTAATATGTTATAATTTTTTCTTAGCCAACAATACGCTGACGGTTGTTGCGTATTGACCTATTTTTCTAATATGTTATAATATTAGCTAATGTTTTACACGGGACTGTCACGTTGCGTATTGACCTATTTTTCTAATATGTTATAATTTACAATTAATGATCTCCGACGATCGGTCGGTTGCGTATTGACCTATTTTTCTAATATGTTATAATATACGCTAATCCTTCTGCATATGTGCTTTCGTTGCGTATTGACCTATTTTTCTAATATGTTATAATAGAACCATTGGTTAACAAATGATTGTCTAAGTTGCGTATTGACCTATTTTTCTAATATGTTATAATCCCACACTCGAAGATACAACGCCTCAGGGGTTGCGTATTGACCTATTTTTCTAATATGTTATAATAAGGCAATAGACATTAATTAAAAGGAGAAAGTTGCGTATTGACCTATTTTTCTAATATGTTATAATTTAGAGTCGAAGATTGAAAAAGCTGTATGCGTTGCGTATTGACCTATTTTTCTAATATGTTATAATGAATTTACAAGGTTATACTGATAGTCTTTTGTTGCGTATTGACCTATTTTTCTAATATGTTATAATAAAAGAAAAGAACGATATTGATAACCAATTGTTGCGTATTGACCTATTTTTCTAATATGTTATAATCACAAATATTTATGATAACCCCATCTTCTAGTTGCGTATTGACCTATTTTTCTAATATGTTATAATCGCAACTTATTTTAAAACTATTATCATAATGTTGCGTATTGACCTATTTTTCTAATATGTTATAATAAAAGAAAAGAACGATATTGATAACCAATTGTTGCGTATTGACCTATTTTTCTAATATGTTATAATCTTTTCAATTCGTCCAATCCGAAAAAAGGTGTTGCGTATTGACCTATTTTTCTAATATGTTATAATAATGGTCAATCGCGTTCGATGGGTCCTGTTGTTGCGTATTGACCTATTTTTCTAATATGTTATAATATTTCCAACCTTTCCAGGATGGAATATGAAGTTGCGTATTGACCTATTTTTCTAATATGTTATAATGCAGGTCATCTATTTGAGTGCTAGTAACAAGTTGCGTATTGACCTATTTTTCTAATATGTTATAATTTATAAAGTAATCTGGGGTGGCGATTGGAAGTTGCGTATTGACCTATTTTTCTAATATGTTATAATGATTTTTTTGAATTGCCCTCTTTAAATGAGGTTGCGTATTGACCTATTTTTCTAATATGTTATAATTTATATTTTTTTTTATAAAAATTAGGAACAGTTGCGTATTGACCTATTTTTCTAATATGTTATAATGACGCGATTACTTTACTGCATGTCGACCTTGTTGCGTATTGACCTATTTTTCTAATATGTTATAATTTTCAGCAAGAGCAAGAATATCTAATATAGGTTGCGTATTGACCTATTTTTCTAATATGTTATAATTCACTTTCAAACACCGAAACATTAACGCCAGTTGCGTATTGACCTATTTTTCTAATATGTTATAATCTGCATCACCTTTTCACGATCATCATCAATGTTGCGTATTGACCTATTTTTCTAATATGTTATAATCTGTGCGATAGAGCCTCGGGCTCCTGAGTCGTTGCGTATTGACCTATTTTTCTAATATGTTATAATGATGGACGAAGATTTTCACGAAAACACCCTGTTGCGTATTGACCTATTTTTCTAATATGTTATAATTTGTTAGAAGCAGATGCGAGAAGTGGGTCAGTTGCGTATTGACCTATTTTTCTAATATGTTATAATCAATTCAAAATAATGCCCTAGGCACGAATAGTTGCGTATTGACCTATTTTTCTAATATGTTATAATTTATTTTCGTTTGTTAACTTATAATCCGTTGTTGCGTATTGACCTATTTTTCTAATATGTTATAATAATATTAAATTGTAATGTATCGTATATTTTGTTGCGTATTGACCTATTTTTCTAATATGTTATAATTTTTTAAGCGTGAAATAAGCTGCCCACTCTGTTGCGTATTGACCTATTTTTCTAATATGTTATAATAAAGCTCAATATAGGTTAGGTTGTTATTATGTTGCGTATTGACCTATTTTTCTAATATGTTATAATGATGAATTTTGGTGTTGAAGCGATTGCTGGGTTGCGTATTGACCTATTTTTCTAATATGTTATAATGCCAAAAACAGCTCATACGTCAAGATGTCAGTTGCGTATTGACCTATTTTTCTAATATGTTATAATCCTTCGGTGCCCAATGATAGAGTGTTCGCTGTTGCGTATTGACCTATTTTTCTAATATGTTATAATTTTGTCCCTTTGAATAACGAAGATATTTCAGTTGCGTATTGACCTATTTTTCTAATATGTTATAATGCACCACTTTGCACTTGTCCGAAGTTGGTATGTTGCGTATTGACCTATTTTTCTAATATGTTATAATTCAATATCCAATGTCTCCAATGTTGAAGTAGTTGCGTATTGACCTATTTTTCTAATATGTTATAATAACGGTAAATCCGTCGTCACAAAAAAGATGGTTGCGTATTGACCTATTTTTCTAATATGTTATAATTAGTAAAGATGAGATGAAAAAAAGAGGGAAGTTGCGTATTGACCTATTTTTCTAATATGTTATAATGTACCCAAGAACAAACAACTATAAGGGCTAGTTGCGTATTGACCTATTTTTCTAATATGTTATAATAACTGAGTTGCTAGACACTCCATTGCCTAAGTTGCGTATTGACCTATTTTTCTAATATGTTATAATAGCCCCCGAGTTAAGCCTTTGATTTAAAAGGATAATTTGGGGGTTTTTATGTACATTTTTTGTTATTTTTAACATTTTAAATTGCCTATTTTTTCAAAAATCGTCTTTGTTTTTTCATACTTTTTTGTTTGTATCACAATTTTTCGCCTTAAAATAAGGTTAATTGTGACTTTTTTTTCTGCTGATTCGTTTCTATTTTCTTTTCATATCTTATTATATTCTCATACTGTTTATCAGTAAAGCATAAAATATCAACACTTCCACCTTTTGGTATATTAGGTTCAATGTCTTTACACACCCTTTCAATTACTTCTTTGCCAGAGAAAAATTTTGCATATATAGAAAACTGAGCCATTTTAAATCCATAATTTAATAATTCGTTACGAAATTTTGTCGCCTCTGTCCTTTGTTGTTTTGTCCCAACTGGCAAATCAAACATTACATACATCCACATTATTTTATATCCACTTAACATTTAGATTAATCCACATTTATAAAAACACTATTTATTGCAAGTTCATCTGGCATTATTGGACTAGGTATTTTATTTTTTTCACCGTTCATATAATCTAATATATTTTTAGTATAACTAGTGCATACTTTAAATAACGGGGCTGTACCTTTTTCTGTTGCAAAATCCATTACAGTTATATTTGATAATACTTGTTTTGTGTAATTATTAATTTCATATTGATTCTGTTTCATTAATTTATATGCAATTACATCTATGACTGGACGGAATGGTTCCATAATATCATCAACCAAACACATTGGATTAGATTTATTTTTATGGTGGACACCTATCGTTGGGTGTAATCCAGTTCCACAAACCGCCCGTGCCACAGTTGAACGTAAAATAGTGTAACCATAATTTAATATACTGTTTATATTTTGTGCATTTTTATCCCTACGAAAATCATCGCCCATTAATAACCTCCAATATTTACTTGCAGTTTGGCCTTCTAGGTTGCTAGTGTCACCTGATTGAACGTTTCTTGCTAGGTTTTTTATTATTTCATATCCATCTTTATTACATATTTTCAATGCCCAAGATTGTGATAATATTTTAGACTTTACAATTTGTTTCCATATTTGATTTTTTGTAGTTTCCTTTGTTGCAATTTGAATGCGAAATCTTTCTGATTGATATGAATTTATTGATACAGGCAACATATACGATACAGGATTATAATTTGTACCACATACCACAAATGATATTCCCATTTCAGCGCAAGCTGTTATTAAATTTGATGAATGAGTACATCCAAAACCAGTTATAATAATTCCTAGAATATCATCCAACGGTATTTTACCTAGTATATTACCAGATTCAGATATTTGTAAAAATCCACGATTTTTTGAAAGGTGTTTATTATTTGAACTAATTTCTATTATCTGTTCTATCATTTTCAAAAATATCTTTGCTTATTATTTGCGAATTCGTTTTTGAATACGACCCGCAGGTGAAATATCAACCTTACAAATATCTAGTTTTTGCAGTGAACTTACTGAGGCTTGTAAATAATTACCTTTATGTCTTAGTTCCTTTTCTCTTTTAGGAACATTTGATTCATTATGTGAATAAAAATGTATCCCCGAAGAACCACCTATCTTCCTTAAACACATAATCTTGTTATCATTAGTAATTATTAAATCCTTAATATGTAATCGCATTATTTTTTTTGCAGTTGGGTTATCTTTTTTCCAATCTGGGACAAAATTATTTTGATTAGCATAATGTGTTTGAATTACACAGCCTTCCCATTTATCAGAATTAAGTTTTTGATAAATATCAATACACCAATTTTTCCCACCAATAACATATCGTTCATAACCTTTGCTTTTTTTATCGCCAATTTTAATTAGATTTTGTTTTACTTGTATAGTTTTTAAACGACGGATTCCTTTTTTACTGGCAAAGTTTTTAACTGCTTGTTTGATATCGCCATTTATATATGCGATATCTTGTTTTATTTCAGATTTTATTTTTTCGTCCTTTATTTCATCAACTTTTTTTGAGGTTTCAAAATATGACAAAGGTTTACGTATCGATGCAACTATTTTATTTTCAATTTTATTACCTTTTTTATCAAAACAATCGGCTTCTTTACCATAAAATGATTCTTCGTGTAATCGTCCTTGTTTATATCTGTCTGATTTGTATGAAATAATTATTTTATCAATACTCTTTTTTACATCATTAATAATATTATCCCAAGGTGTAACTATGTCAGCTAATAATTTATCATTTTTCTCAAAATTCTCACCAATTTTGGATGCTACCCTTTGCAACATTCCCCTAGTGGTACAACCAACAACAATAGCATCAATAGCGTGGTGACGATGATCATCTCTGTTTTTATTAGAAGAACCAGAATTTTCGTGTTGTAATATTTGATTTAATCCCCATTTACCCCTTAACATAGCCGTAAGTCGTCCCGGTATTACATTGATATTTCTTTCTGATTCAGGAATTATTAAAGCAAGATATTTTTTTGCTACTTTTGTTAAATATCTTGTGTCGTTTAATTGACGATCTTTTATACTACCACTATCTTTGTATTTTTCCATAGCGTCTATATTAAATCGCATTTTTTTATTTTTAGGTAATTTTTGCGCACGAGTATATATTTCGCCCCAATCATAACCATCATCACTTTCACCAAATGCTTCATAAGGTGAACGGTTTAATTTGTATCTGTTTGCCGTTCGCATTGATAATGTTTTGTTTGCGGGGCTGTCATCAAGAGTGCTAGAGAATGGCAATATATGTTCAATCTCAACCTCGCTAGATAATACCATTCGGCTTGATATTTGTGTTCCGGTGTAAATGCATCTACGATTATTTATATCGTTTTCATCAAGTTCATACCATAATCGCATTCGTAACATATTATCACGGTTAATTTGTTCACCTAAATCTTCAATATCTTTTTTGAATATTTCATTCTTAGCTTGATTTTTTTTCTGATTGTTTTCGTAATTAGTTTTTTGTTTTTGATTATTTTTTAGCTCATTAGCAAATTCAATTGTGGCAAAATTTGGCTTGCCGTGAATTGAAATAATATCATTTATAACATATTGTAATTGTACCAAACCGACGTGAACAGTTGGGTTAGCAATTCTACCATATATTTTTATATCTTTAATATGCGAATTTTCATAGTTTTCTTGTTTATTTTCATCACCGTGTCCACCGGTACAATGTTCTTGTAAATGTTTTGCATAATAAGGTAATTTTTTAAAACTTCCATCCCCAAATTTAATATTGCTGTGGTGCTTGTCTGGATATGCTTCAATTACTGCTTGGTCATATCTTAATCCCTGTTCAATTATAACATCAGTAATTTTTTCACAAGCATCAATACATAAATTACCATAACTACTAGCAAGGTTTATACTTAGGCATTTATTAGCTATTTCATCAGTTAGCTTAAAATCATTAATTAATTGTTGTTTAACAGTTTCATCATCATTTTCACTTAATAATATTTCAATAAAATTATTTTGTTTTTGTAAATCCCAATTGTTAAATTCAGGTAAAATTGGTTGATTATTATTATCTTTTTTCTTCTTAACAGCTAGTTTATTAGCAGTTTCATTAATATTAATTTCTTTAAATGTTTCACTTTCAAGGTTAAACGATTCTCGGTCATCATTAATTACGCCCGCTTTTAACATTTGTTTTTTCATCTGTTTGAAAGATAAACTTTTCCCAGATGACAATTCATCAAAGAATTTTTTAAATAATTCAGGTGATAATTCAACTAGTTTTTTCCCGTATCCATCTTGTATATATACAAGTTTTACTAATTGTTCGGCAATTCTAAACCTTTGGAATGATGGCATAGCCCTTGCACAACGCAGTTTTTTATCTGTATAAAATAATGTGCAATATCCAATGTGTTCTTTTTTAGATTTCAAGTCTCTTTGATAAAATATAACATTTTTCAAACGGTTATAATTTTCATCATTAAATAATTCATTATTTTGCTCTGCTTGTTTATGCCATATTTTATCAAATTCATCTTGTAGCATTGGGCGGTGTAAATAAAAATCAAATTCAAATTTATCATTTTTATCGCTTATATTGCGGATTCGTGTATTTTCATTATTTTTATATCTTTTAAACAGGTATTGCCCTATTGTATTGGAATTATTTTCCATTAATAATTGTTCTGTTTTTGCAATAGCACTTTTGATAGCACCGCCTTCATTTCCATCTTCTGATTTGCGGTTTGATTGGAAGCCTCGTCTTTGTGATAAGTGGAATAAAGCCCTACCGATATGGTATGGAGGTAATATTTCATTAAGTGCATTATTTCTTAATTCATATGGATTTTCTTTTTCCAGATTCTTTCTTTCATCTTTATTTTCAGGCATTAAGCCTATTTTAATCATTGTATTAATGATTAATTTTTGTCTTTGTATTGTTCGATCTCGATTTCGTCTTGCTGTTCTTACTTCTTGGCGTTTTTGATTTAAAGGGCTTTCAGTTTTATCATCACGAGCACTAGAAAATATACGAACGCCATTATCAATTATACCTAATGGTTCGCCTTTTTCATTGGTTTTTAATAATGCCCAACCGATAGAAGTTGTTCCAATATCCAAAGCGACCCTAGTAAACGAATTGATATTTTTATCCACATTAATAATAGTCATAATAAAATTTCCTTTGATTTTTTTAATTTATGTATTAAAAAATAATACACTATATAGTTGATTTATCAACCATATATGTATATATATTTTCGCCTAATAGAAAATAATTTTAATTAGATTTTTTTTGTTGACAAATCAAAAATACTTGTATATATTCCTATCAACATATTAGAAAAATCGGTCAATACGTTAATAAGTAATTATACTTTTATGTATTTATTTGCAAAAATGGGAAAGGCGTCTTCGGACGTCTTTTTTCGTTTAGTAATTAATAATTTTAAAGAATTATTTATTTTTATCCATTAAATAAAACAAGCTTAAGGCATCAAGAGATAATAATGCATTATATCCGGTCATTGAAATTCCAAACAATGTCCAAGCTGGTTCATCACATCGTATAATAGCTTCATTTTTCAGAGAATGTAATAGTGAAGATGCTTGAACTGCAAGTTCAGTATTTGACGAACAATCATCAAGACTAGTCCAAAATCCATATTCAATACCGACATTAAATATGGCAAGTCCAAATGATATAATCATTATTAACATACAAATTTTTAATAAATATTTTGTGGTTTGTGGGTAAAATACAATTATTGCACCTATTATAACAATGCCAGTCCAAGGCAATCTTTGCCATAAACATAACTGACAAGGTAAATATCCAAAACCATATTCAAATATATAAGCAACAGATAAAACAACAATACCGTAAAGAGGAATAGCCCATAATGGAATATTTTTGATTTGTTCGGAAAATTTGCTAAGCATAATCACCTTTTATACAAATATATTAATTAATATATTAATTAACAAAAAACCACCAAATAACAATATACAAAATAATATTGTCAATAAAGAAAAATATTTATCAATAAATTTTAAAATTGATCCACCAAAGATTGATATTAAAATCGCCAGACCAAAAAATCTTATTCCCCTGCTAATCACAGAAGCCGTAATAAAACTCATTAAAGCAAGTTCCATTGCACCAGTTGTAATTGTTACTACTTTATAAGGTATTGGCGTTAAGCCACCAATAAAAACAACCCACCAGCCTTGTTCTTGATATATTTGTTTAAAATATTCAACCTTTTCTAGATACCCATAAAAATCTAAAATAACAACTGCAATTTCATTATACAAATACAACCCTATGAAATAACCAACTACACCACCAAAAACCGATGCAATAGTACAAATTATTGCATAATAATATGCCTTTGCACGATTGGCTAACATCATTGGAATTAACATTATATCCTGTGGTATAGGAAAGAAGATACTTTCTGTAAAGGCAACGAACACCAACCAAAAGGTAGCCTTAGGCGAAGCAGATAATTCTAAGACTTTATCATATAATTTACGAATTATTTGCATCATTTTTATCCTTATTATTTTATAATCAATGAAACTATAACATAATACTATTATTTTTGTAAAAAATTTTATATAATACGAACTATGACTGATACACCAAATATTTTAATTATTGATGATGATAAACAAATTCGCGAACTATTACAAACATTCCTACAAAAACAAGGATGGCATGTCGTAAGTGCTTCAAATAGTGAACAAGCTCGTCAAATTCTAAAAACCATAAAACCAGACTTAATTATACTTGATGTTATGATGCCAAAGGAAAGTGGCTTTGAATTCTTGGCAAAATTAAGAGTTAATAATAATAATACACCAGTATTAATGTTAACGGCAAAAATAGAACTCGATGACAAGGTTGAAGGATTATTAAAAGGTGCTGATGATTATCTCACAAAACCATTTGAACCAGACGAATTGCTACTTAGAATAAGAGCTATTTTGCGTCGTGTTAACCCATCTATAAATTCCGAGTCAATAATGATTGGAAATATGGAATACGAAATGGAAAAAGGTATTATAAAAAATGAAAATAAAGTTATAAAACTTACTGAAAAAGAAAATTCTTTGTTAAATATACTTGCAAATAATTTAGGGATTATTCTTTCAAGAGAAGAACTGCAAGAAAAAATTAATGAAGATAATGATGAACGAAGTATTGATGTACAAATAACAAGAATTCGTAAAAAAATAGAAGAAGATTCAAAAACACCACAATTTTTACAAACTATTCGTGGTAAAGGTTATGTGTTAAGGGTATAAATGATAAATAACATCAACCAAAGGCGAGGTTTTTTTAGGAGGTATATACTGCCTAAAACAATTTATGGTAGGTTAATATTAGTAATTATAATACCTATTATTTCAGTTCAATTTTTCTTTCTATTAACATTTTCATACAGACACGGTGGGCACACATCTTATGCACTGTCAATTTCATTAATCAATGAAATAAGATATTTCTTATCTGAATACGAAAAAAATCCAGAAGAAGCATTTAAAAAAGCTAAAAATTTTGGTATGGATGTACAAAAAATAAAAACACCTATAAACATTAAAAATCAATATGAAAATAGAACAGGAAAAGTTTTCATATCTGAATATAAAAGAGTGAATACAAAGCTAACAAATAAATTCAAACCATATGTTAGATTAAAAGAACAAGACAGTGTAATTGAAATATATTTAACTGCAAAACAACAAGCATTTAAGTTTACTTATAGTGAATACAGATTATACACATACGTAACAGAACAAGTAGTATGGATTATGACCCTTTTAACTGGTTTGATATGTGCAGTTTGGGCATTATTTATTGCAAGAAATCAAGCCCTACCAATTCGCAATTTATCAAAAAGTATAATTAGTTTTTCAAAGGGTGATATTGATGCAATTCAAAACCTTGAAGTTCGTGGTTCAAATGAAATACGCCGAGCAATATATAATTTTAAAATTATGGCAAATCGCATATTAAGACATAATAAGCAACGTACAAATATGTTATCAGGAATATCACATGATTTAAGAACACCTCTTACCCGAATGAAACTATTGTTAGCTATGACAGAAAAAAATAAAACTAACCAAGATTTAAATGACAACATAAAAGATATGGAAAATATGATTGAATCATATTTATCATTCACCAAAGGCATTGCTAAAAAATCAAGTATTGTGAATATTAATGAACTATTACAAAATATCATTAATAAATGGGAAAATGCAGGGAAAAAAATTTCATATAGCAATCTCGAAACAATTAACATTAATGCTAATTCTGATAACATTAATCGTGTAATAGAAAATATTATCACCAATGGATTTAAATATGGGGGAAATATATCAATAAAGTTAACAACGGAAGATGAATTTGTAAACATTATAATAAAAGATGACGGTACAGGAATTCCTGAGGATAAATTAAGCGAAGTATTTAACCCATTTTATAGAATTGATAAATCTCGCAATAACGAAACAGGTGGAGCTGGGCTTGGATTATCAGTTGCAATGGATATAATCACATATTACGGTGGAAATATAGTATTAAAAAACCGCAAAGATAAAAGTGGATTAATTGCAACTATTACCTTGCCAATAATTGTATAATATATTATTTAATAATGACTATGATAAATAAAATAATTTTTTCTGGAATACAACCAACTGGTCAATTAACTCTTGGAAATTACTTGGGAGCATTGAAAAATTGGGGGAAATTACAAGATAATGGAAAATGTATATATTCCATTGTTGACCAACACGCCATAACTATTTTTCAAGACCCACAATCACTTAAAAATGCCACATTAGAAGTATCAGCTGGAATTATTGCATCTGGTATAGATACCGACAAACACATTTTATTCCATCAATCTGGTAATCCAAATCATAGTGAACTTGGTTGGTATTTTAATTGTGTTGCACGTATGGGTTGGTTAAACCGAATGACTCAATTTAAAGAAAAATCAGGGAAAAATGCAGAAAAATCCTCAGTAGGATTATTTGCATATCCAAATTTACAATCTGCTGATATTTTAGCATATCACTCAACACATGTTCCTGTGGGAGAAGACCAAAAACAACACTTGGAATTATGTCGCGATATAGCACAAAAGTTTAATCACGATTATGGCATTGATTTCTTTCCAATTATTGAACCAATCATTAATGAACAAGGCGGAAGAATTATGTCATTAAAAGATGGTAATAAAAAAATGTCTAAATCCGACCCATCAGATAATTCAAGAATTAATCTTACTGATAGTAAAGAATTAATTACCAAAAAATTTAAAAAAGCAACTTCCGATGCAGATTTATTACCATCAAGTAAAAAAGAACTTGGAAATCGTCCAGAAGCAAATAATCTAGTATCAATATACGCATTATTACAAGATAAAACTGTTGAATCTGTTCTACAAGAAATTGGTGGTTTAGGTTGGGGCGACTTTAAAAATAAGCTAGCCGATGTTGCAGTTGAAAAAATTTCTCCTATCAGTGATGAAATAAACAGATTGATGCAAGATAAAGGTGAAATTGAAAATATACTGAATAAAGGTGCTATGAAATCTCGTGAAATATCACAGCCTATTATTGATAAAACAAAACAAATTATAGGCTTTATTTAATTTATTTTTTTCTTAGTGAATATTTAATTTTTCTAATGCTGATTGCCCCTGTTAATATAGAAAATATAAAATAAGATAGCAATCCTAATGATATTATAAATAATAAATAAAGTATTTTAATATCATTTCTAGAAACCAGAATTTCATAGAATATATTGTTTAGCTCAAAAATAATCACGCCCATCAAAATCGAAGCACACAACATTTTAATTAATGTTTTAAATGTATTTTGTCGTATTAATTCAATATTTTTTAAACGAACCATAATTAATAATAACACCACATTAAGCCAAGCACTAATACTGGTGGCAAGTGCAATGCCAATATGATAAATGTATTTCATTAATATAATTGATAATAATATATTAACAATCATACATATTATTGATATACGAACAGGTATAGTTGTATTACCTCTTGCAAAAAAGACAGGAGATAAAACTTTTATCAATACAAATGCTGGTAATCCTATTGCCATTGCTTGTAATGCATAAGCAGTTTTATAAGTTGCTACTAAATCAAAATTACCATACATAAATAATCCACTAATAATTGCTGGGGCTATTATTAAAAAAGCAACTGATGCAGGCAAAGTTAAAAACATTGAAAATAAAATTGCATCACTTTGATTATTAATAACCTCTTTTTTATTATTATTTGCAATACTTTTTGACAACATAGGAATAAGAGCAATCCCAATGGCAATCCCAATTACACCTAGTGGTAATTGTGAAAGTCTATCAGCATAATAAAGATATGAAACAGAGCCTCCTTCTAATGTAGTGGCAAGAATTGTTCCAATAAATATATTTAATTGCAATAGACTAGAGCCTATTATTACAGGTAATACTTTTTTAAAAAATTCCTTTACATTTTGTGTTATATCTATTGATTTTGTAAATGGCATAATACCATATTTTAAACAAGTAATAAATAATATAGAAGCTTGTAATAAACCTGCAATTAATACACTAATACCTAATTCATATCCAGTTAATGGAATAACATCATAATAAATTCCAATTAATGATAAAATTATACAAATATTTAAGATAATCGGTGCAAAAGCAGGTAATATAAATTGTTCGAAGCTATTTAAAATAGATGCGAATAATGCATTCATCACCATAAATGCAAGGTATGGAAACATTAATCTACCTAGTTCTATTGTAAGTAGAAATTTATCCATATCCATTGCAAAACCGACTGCCTGAACAGACATAATTTCAGGCATAAAAAACATCATTAAAATACAAAACAAAGCTATCCATAATAATAATAATGTACCTGTTTGTTTTGCAAAAGCGATAGCTTGTTGTTTATCTTTGTTTAAAGATTTAGCAAATATAGGTATAAATGCTGAATTCATTGCCCCTTCGGCAAATAAGGCACGAAACATATTTGGAAAACGAAATGCCACAAAAAAACTATCTGCTATCATAGATGTACCAATAACGACCGCCATTAATAAATCACGTACAAATCCAAAAATTCGACTTAACAATGTAAATGTTCCAATAGTAACAGAAGTTTTAATTATTTTCATTTACGATTTTTTCCAAAACATTATTTAATTTTTTCATTACTATATTTTGAGTCTGCTTACGATAAATCTTAAGCCCAAAACCATCTTTTAATATAAACAACACCATATACTTTACTCATCAAGTGTAATTGTCTTGGCTGTTTCTATTTTTAATCCTAAATTCAATATAGTTATAATAACTTATATAACAAGTTTTTTTATATCCTTAGTTTTTATTTCAATAATTGTATTATTATCAGAACTATTATTATTTAAATGTACTCTTTTTGCAACCTTAAAACTATCTTCCTTTTTTGCATAAAACTAGTATTGATTATTAATTCTTTATTAGTATGAATTTTTCCCACTATTGAATCGTTAAGTATTTTTTTCATAACTTAAAAACATTTTGTTTAACTTTTTCTAAAAAATTTTCAAATAATTTGTTATCACCACAAACAATGCTCATAGTAAATAAACTAGTATTGCTATATTTTTAGGTATAGAATTAGCAGAAAATATTTCGCGGATATATAATATCAGAATTCTTAGGTATATTTTTGGTATCAATAGTACTGTTTAAATCTTTTTTAAAATCACTTTTTACTTGTTTAATAGATTCTTTTAATACCAATTAATATAATTAATGCATTGTTTTATCTTGTTTTTAACGATTTTATAATAAAAAAATATTTTATACAAATTCTATACAAAATAAACCATAATATTTTGCGAAAAAAATAAAAATATGCTATATTGTGTATTAATTTATAAATTAATTATAAAAATTACTAATAATTATATTAAGCACTAAAAATATTTTAATATTAATGCTATATTCAGAGGAAAAAATATGACAATTTCCGTAGGTATCGATAGTTTAAAGACTCGAAAAAAATTAGATGTAAATGGTAAAGAATATTATTATTATTCGCTACCAGAAGTAGAAAAAAAAATCGGAGACACAACAAAATTACCATACAGTCTTAAAATATTACTAGAAAATTTACTTAGATACGAAGACGATCACACAGTATTTATTGACGATATAAAAGCAATAGGAAAATGGCTTGATAAAAAAACATCTGAACACGAAATTGCATACCGCCCAACTCGTGTATTAATGCAAGATTTTACTGGTGTTCCTGCTATTGTGGATTTAGCAGCAATGCGTGATGCCACTAATAAATTAAATGGTAATGTAAAAAATATTAATCCTTTATGCCCTGTTGATTTAGTAATTGATCATTCTGTTATGGTTGATTTCTTTGGTGATGAATTTTCATTACAAAAAAACACAGATATAGAGTTTGAAAGAAACCAAGAAAGATATGAATTTTTACGATGGGGACAATCAGCATTTGATAATTTCCGTGTTGTTCCACCTGGAACTGGTATTTGTCATCAAGTAAATCTTGAATATCTAGCAAAAACTGTTTGGTCGGACAAAGACCAAGATGGAAATATAATCGCATATCCTGATACTTGTGTGGGTACTGATTCTCATACTACTATGGTGAACGGTCTTGGCGTGCTTGGTTGGGGTGTTGGTGGCATTGAAGCCGAAGCAGCGATGCTCGGGCAACCAGTTTCAATGTTAATTCCAGAAGTAGTTGGATTAAAAATAACAGGTAAATTACGCAATGGCATAACCGCAACTGATTTAGTATTATCAGTTACACAAATATTACGAACAAAAGGTGTCGTAGGAAAATTCGTTGAATTCTTCGGTGAAGGTCTTGACCACCTAAGTTTGGCTGACCGTTCTACTATTGCTAATATGGCTCCGGAATATGGTGCTACTTGTGGTATTTTCCCTATTGATGCAGAAACAATAAAATACATGAAGTTTACAGGGCGTGATCAAGAAACTTGCGACTTAGTAGAAACTTATGCAAAAGCTCAGGGTATGTGGCGTGATAATTCTGTACAAGCTGAATATACAGATTTATTAGAATTAAACCTTGACGATATTCGTCCATCACTAGCTGGACCAAAACTACCACAAGATAGAGTACTATTAGAAAATGTACCAACAGCATTTAGTGAAGTAGAAAAAGAATTTGGTAATGGCACAACACAAAAAGTTGGTGATTTTGAATTAGAGGATGGTGCCGTTGTATTGGCAGCCATCACATCGTGTACCAATACATCAAATCCAAATGTAATGGTTGCTGCTGGTCTTGTTGCTAAAAAAGCTATTGAACTAGGATTGCAAACTAAACCTTGGATAAAAACTTCACTAGCCCCTGGTTCACAAGTAGTAACAGATTATTTAAATAAATCTGATCTTCAAAAATACCTAGATCAACTAGGGTTTAATGTTGTTGCTTATGGTTGTACTTCTTGTATCGGTAATTCAGGCCCACTAGCAGATGAAATTATACAAGCCATTGAAAAAGGGAAATTACTTGTTAATGGGGTATTATCAGGCAACAGAAACTATGAAGGTCGCATAAATCCACACACCCGTGGTAATTGGTTAGCATCACCACCACTTGTTGTAGCATATGCACTAGCTGGTAATGTAAAAATCGATATTACAAAAGAATCAATTGGTAAAGGAAAAGATGGACAAGATGTGTTTCTAAAAGATATCTGGCCATCAACAGATGAAATTAATAAAAATGTAGAGCAATGCCTAGATGCTGATATGTATAAATCTCGTTATGCAGATGTATTCCTTGGTACAAAACAATGGCAAGATATCAATGTAAGTGGTGGTGAAACCTATGAATGGTCTGACCATTCAACATACATTCAAAACCCCCCTTACTTCAAAGATTTATCACTTGATATTGATGAAATAAAGGAAATAAAAGGAGCAAAGCCATTACTAATACTAGGTGATAGTATAACAACAGACCATATTTCACCAGCTGGCGGATTCAAATCTGACACCCCTGCGGGTCAATTCTTAATTGACAGGCAGGTTGCAGTAAAAGACTTCAACTCTTATGGTTCCCGTCGTGGTAATCACCAAATAATGATGCGCGGTACATTTGCAAATATTCGAATTAAAAATGAACTAGCTCTAGGTACCGAAGGTGGATTTACTACACATAATGGTAAAACAGAATTTATTTATGATGCCGCAATGGATATGAAAGAAAAAGGAATTCCAATGTGTGTATTTGGCGGTAAACTTTATGGTAGTGGTTCATCACGAGATTGGGCAGCAAAAGGTACAAATTTATTAGGGGTTAAATTCGTAGTAGCAGAAAGCTTTGAGCGAATTCATCGTTCTAATCTTGTTGGTATGGGTGTATTGCCCTTAATGTTTAAAGATGGTATGACAAGAAAAGATTTAAATTTATTGGAAGCAAAAAGTGTTGACGTTATTGGATTAAACGATGATATTAAACCAAGGCAAGATTTAAAATTAAAAATAACTTATAATGATAATACTGAAAAAGAAATAACTGTATTATGTCGCATTGATACACTTGATGAAATTGATTATTATCGTAATGGTGGTATATTACATTATGTACTAAGAAATATGTTAAAGGCAAAATAATGTCAGATAGCTTGGAAATTCAGGCCTTAAAAGTAAAATATAGAAAAAAACAATCTCTGTTAAGAAAAGAAATTTCCAATAATCTATCACAAAATGTTTTTAATATAATAGCAGAAAGAGTTATTTCAACTATAAAGAATAACAATATTAAAAAACCTGTTGTATCTGGATTTTTACCTATTGGTTCAGAAATTGATGTCCGTCACACATTAGATTTAGCATTGAAAAATGATTTTGAAATTTGCTTGCCGTGCGTGGTAGAAAAAGATACACCGTTAATATTTCGTAAGTGGCGTGATGGGAATAAATTAATAAAAGAAAAATTTGGTACACAAGCACCAACTGAACAAGCCGAAATATTAATTCCTAATGTCATAATCACACCGCTACTAGCATTTGACAAAAAAAAATACCGCCTAGGTTATGGTGGTGGCTTTTACGATAGAACTATTGCCCAATTTAATCAACAAAACCACGAATACATTACAATTGGTGTTGCATTGGATATGCAAAAAGTTAACGAAGTACCGATCGGAACATATGACGAAGCACTAAACTTTATTATTACAGAAAAAAGAATATACAAATAATTTCCTCAGAAATTTTTTGCAATAGTATAATTGTGGTTTTTAATAAAAAAATTATGAATTAACAAATATAGATGTAAAAAATAAAATTAGTTTTCTTGTTGCCATTTTTCTGGATTATTAAAGAAATCTTCAACAGATTTTAAATCTTGTTCAGTTTTAAAATAATTAGTTTTCTTTGCATATTCAAGAATATCCCACGACGAAGCAAGATAATGTAATTTCAAACCAATTTCTTCTTCCAATTTTTTAATCTTGTCTGGAAAAATACCATATGAAAATATTACAAAGCAATGATTACATTTTGCACCTGCTTCCCTAATACCTTCAACAAAAGAAACTTTTGAACCACCATCTGTTGTCATATCTTCTACTAATAAAACATTATCACCTTCATTCATATTACCTTCTATCCTTGCACCACGACCAAAGCCTTTTGGTTTCTTACGAATATATGCCATTGGTTTATTTAACACATCAGCAATCCAAGCAGAATAAGGGATACCAGCGGTTTCACCACCTGCAACCACATCAAAGCTATCAACAATACCGGTAGACTTTAAAACATCACCCCCCATTTTCATCAATTGTTGACGTTCAGCTGGAAAAGCAATTAACTTACGACAATCAACATAAATTGGTGATTTTTTACCACTGGTTAGCACAAATGGATTTTCTGGACGAAACAAAACTGATTCCGTGTCTATTAAAATTTTAGCAGTAATTTTTGCAATATCAGACATAAGTTATTCCTTAATGAACATTATCAACAGTTGTGTATGTTCCATTTTTTGTATTTGTTTTAAAATATTTATTTAATAGCGGGTGTTGTATTGGGTTTACATTACTATCAGATACAAGCATAATTTCGGGTACAAAATTTAAATCTTCACCATTATCAATAAGTAATTTATACCACACTAAATCAACTAAATCTTCGTTAAAGTCCATTGATTCTTTAACTAAATTATAATTTTCTAATTTCTTGATGTTATGCTCAACATCAACAACCACTGCACGAAAGTGATACTTAGTATGAACAACTATATCACCAATAGCAAATTGAGATTCTACTATCATAATTATATACTTTCTTTATTATTTAACCTTAATTATATATATTTATTTAAAAAAATTTGCAATAATTAGTTTTGTTTTTTATATAGCTTGACATATTCATATAAAAATCTTATTTATTGAATAATATTTATGTTTTCATTAACTCAATATGATTGTGCAATGGCGAACATATATTATCAGGAAAATAATAAGGAAATTAAAAGATATGTTAAAAAAATTAAGACATATGTTAAAAAAAATTCCCATTTTGGGAATATTGTTAACAAAGTTATCAGATAATATACAAGTATATTATCGCGATATTTTTATAAGAGGTGGAAAATTTAAATTACGGTACCCGAATACAAAATATTTAGGCCAACATAAAATGCAAAAAACTGGAATGTATTCACAATGTGGTCAAGATGTATTTGTTTATGAAACTTTTTTTAAAGGAAAAAAAGATGGTGTTTTTTGTGATGTTGGTGGAAACCATCCAATAAGCATAAACAATACATATATGTTTGAAAAGATGGGGTGGACAGGTTATTGTTTTGAACCATTACCTGCAATGAAAAAATTATGGCAAAAAGAACGAACTGCAAAATTTTTTCCTTATGCAGCCACAGAAAAAAAAGAAAAATTAGAATTTGTTGTTGTTGAAGGCGATGCTGGGTGGGAAGATGCACACTCTTATATAAACAAAACTCTTTCCCATCATTTAGATGACCATTTAAACAAAAAAAATATAACAGTTCAAGGCAGGTTAATAAAAGATGTTCTTATGGAACAAGGGGTAAATTGTATTGATTATATGTCCTTGGATGTTGAAGGACACGAATTACAAGCATTAAAAGGTATTGATTTTAATACTATAAAAATAAATGTAATAACTTTGGAAAATAATCCATCTTCTTCTTCTTCTATATTGGGTGATGATAATATTCGTGAATTTTTATATGAAAAAGGATATAAATTTTATGCTAGAATAGCTTGTTTAGATGATGTTTTTGTCCATAAGAATTTTATAAAATAAGAAAATAAAATAAAAGACGGCGATGTGGTATAGCACGACACTCCATCGCGGAGAAACGTGGAAAATTCTATAAAAAAGATGCCTATTAATAATTAAATTGAAATCATACAATAAACCATAAAAAAGTTTTGATAAATCTTTTCCTTATTGCTAAATTTCATTAATATAATGTACTTTTTTTGTACTTTATAGATACTAAGAAATTTAGAACCGTTGTTCATCAATACTTTTAGTAAAAAAATAATAATTACTAAAACTTGATTAAACAAAACAAAATTTGTTATAATGAATTATAGCTTGAAAATAGCTCTTAGGGCTTTCTTTAACTACATATGTAATGTAGTTAATGAAATACCTGAGGTTCAAAATGAGTATAAAAATAAAATATAATAATAAAAACAATAAAAGTAATACAGATAAAAATTCTATTCGTCCTGTATCACCACACATACAAATTTATAAATGGGAATGGACTATGATATACTCCATTTTACACCGTGCAAGTGCGATAGGTGTTGGTAAAATAATGATTATAATATCTTCACTTATACTGTTTTTGCCAAATGAATTTTCCTTACCAACTTTAATAAAGAGTTATAGTATTGTCAAAGTTATATATTTCTTGTCAGTTTTATGTATTAATTATTACATATTTGCGACAATAAAATATATAATTTGGGATTTTGCAAAAGGTCTAGATTTAAAGACAGCAAAATGGTTAGGACACTCATCAATAATAGCGACAATAATATTTACAATAGGAGTTTATAATTATGGCTTACTTAATTAAAAAACGACTTGTTGATATATTATTCATAATTTTATCATTCATAGTAATGTTCGAAACAAGATATTACTTCAATAGTGAAAGCATTGATTTATTATTTCCTCTTGTAGTATTTTACATTTGGATTGTTCTTGGTTTCCTTGTAGGATTACACGAATTAAAAGATGTTTTACTAGATTATATAGAAAATAAAAAACTAGCTAAAAAGCTGATTTTAATAAACACAGTAATAGTTTGGAGTATGATTGTTTTTTCAATTATATATATAATTAAGGATTTAATGTAATGGCATATGAAGTAATTGACCATAAATATGATGTAGTAGTAGTCGGAGCTGGTGGAGCTGGCCTTCGTGCTACAGTTGGACTAGCACAACGAGGTTTAAAAACAGCTTGTATAACAAAAGTATTTCCAACTCGCTCGCATACCGTTGCTGCACAAGGCGGAATTTCAGCCGCACTTGGTAATATGAGTAAAGATGACTGGCGTTGGCATATGTATGATACAGTTAAAGGTTCAGATTGGTTAGGAGACCAAGATGCCATTGAATATATGGTGAAAGAAGCAATTCCATCTATATTAGAACTAGAACATATGGGAGTTCCATTTTCTCGTACAGAAGAAGGTAAAATATATCAAAGACCATTTGGTGGTATGACAACTGAGTTTGGTGAAGGCGACCCAGCACAACGAACTTGTGCAGCAGCTGACCGAACTGGACATGCAATTTTACATACATTATACCAACAATGCTTAAAGAATAATGCTGAATTTTTCATTGAATACTTCGCAAATGACTTAATTATGGATGATGACGGTGATTGTGTTGGTGTAATGGCGTGGAACCTAGATGATGGTGTTATGCACAGATTCCACGCAAAACAAGTAATATTATGTACTGGCGGTTATGGTAAAGTATTTTTCTCTGCTACATCAGCACATACCTGTACAGGTGATGGATCGGCAATGGCTCAACGAGCTGGAATTCCATTACAAGACCCTGAATTCGTACAATTCCATCCTACTGGGATTTATGGTGCAGGTTGCTTGATTACCGAAGGTGTAAGGGGTGAAGGCGGATATCTTACAAATAATCAAGGTGAAAGATTTATGGAAAGATACGCCCCACATGTAAAAGACCTAGCATCACGAGACGTAGTAAGTCGTTCAATGACTATGGAAATATTAGAAGGACGAGGAATTGGAGAAAAACAAGACCATATCCATTTACACCTTGAACATTTGCCTACGGAAGTTATTAATGAAAGATTACCGGGAATTGCTGAAACCGCATCTATTTTCGCAGGTGTTGATGTTACAAAAGAACCAATACCTGTAATACCAACCTGTCATTATAATATGGGGGGTATTCCAACAAACATGTTCGGTGAAGTATTAAAACCAACAAAAGATAATCCAAATACTATTGTAAAAGGATTAATGGCAGCTGGTGAGTGTGCTTGTGTATCAGTACACGGTGCAAACAGATTGGGTTCAAATAGTTTACTAGATATAATTGTATTCGGACGAGCTGTTGCAATTCGCTGTGGTGAAATAATTAATAAAAACGAACCACATAAACCAATGCCAAAAAATGGTGGTGAAGACTCTCTTGAAAGACTAGATTCACTTAGATATGCAAAAGGTGATATTGGAACAGCCGAATTACGTAGTGATATGCAAGATATTATGCAAAAATATTGTGCCGTATTCAGACAAGAAGATATGCTAGAAGAAGGACTAAATAAGTTAAAAAATACTTGGAAAAATAAAGCAAATATTCGTGTTAATGATAGATCATTAATTTGGAATAGTGATTTAGTAGAAACACTAGAATTTGAAAACTTAATATCACAAGCAATGGTTACAATAGTTGCAGCTAAGAACCGTAAAGAATCAAGAGGAGCTCAGGCACGAGATGACTATCCAGAACGAGATGATAAAAAATGGATGAAGCATACTATTGCATATATAAATAACAAAACAGGTAAAGTTGATTTATCATATCGTCCAGTACACACTTGGACATTAACAGATGAAATTGATTATATCCCGCCGAAGAAAAGGGTTTACTAATGGCTGAATTATCACTACCAAAAAATTCTAAACCAAAAAAAGGAATAATTCATTATGCACCTGATAATGCAAAAAATGTAAAAGCATTTCGTATTTACAGATGGTCGCCTGATGACAAGGAAAACCCAAGAATTGATACGTTTTTCATTGACCTAGATAAATGTGGGCCTATGGTATTAGATGGATTATTGAAAATAAAAAATGAAATTGATAGTACTGTAACATTCCGTCGTTCTTGTCGTGAAGGAATTTGTGGTTCTTGTGCAATGAATATTGACGGTAAAAACACACTAGCCTGTACAAAATTCATCAAAGATGTAAAAGGTGCCGTTAATATATCACCCCTACCACATATGCCTGTGGTAAAAGACTTAGTTCCGGATTTAACAACAGCATATAAACAACTTGAATCTATTCAACCTTGGTTACAAACAGACCAAGAATTAGATGCCGAAAAAGGCGATCGTGAAAGACTACAGTCACCAGAAGAACGAAAAAAACTAGATGGTTTATATGAATGTATACTATGCTTTTCTTGTTCAACATCTTGTCCAAGTTATTGGTGGAATGGTGATAAATACTTAGGCCCTGCTATATTATTACAAGCATATCGTTTCCTAGCCGATAGTCGTGATACAGCCAAAAAACAAAGATTAAAAGATTTAGATAATCCATTTAAATTATATCGCTGTCATACAATAATGAATTGTACTAGTTCTTGTCCAAAAGGATTAAATCCCGCAGAAGCAATTGCAAATATTAAAAAGATGATAGATTAAAAAAAATATTTATATAGTTTAATTAATGATTATTGCATAACATATTCTATGTCAATTTTTATAGAAATATATTGTAAAATTATTCAACTAATTTTCCAACTTTCTCACCGCCTAGTATATGAAAATGTAAATGTTGCACTTCTTGCATACCGTTAATGCCAATATTTGAAATAATGCGGTATCCGTCTTGTGCTATGCCTAGTTTATTAACCGTTGCAAGTATCGCTTTGTTAAATGAAATTATTTGTTCATTACTAGCATTATTAATAAAATCTGTATAATCAACAAATTGTGATTTTGGTATTACTAATGCGTGAACTTTTTTAGATGGTGAAATATCATAAAATGCCAAATTATATTCATCTTCATAAATTGTATTGTTAGGAATTTCATCTCGTAAAATTTTTGCAAAGATATTTTCATTGTCGTAATTCATTTTATTTACCTTATTTTTTATTATTTTTTACCTATTTAATAATATATAATAAAAACACACATAACATAAAGGAAAAAATTATGGCTAGATTTAGCGTTAAAAATACTTGTGTAAAATGTTTTAGTGAAAACCTTGATATTCCAACCAAAAAAAATGCGGATACTATAATAACTTGTCTTGATTGTTCACACGAAGAAAGATGGGTGAAAATAGTAACCCTTGCATTAATAAGAACTCGTAAAAAAGCTAGTTATTATTTTCAAAAGCGACAACAAGATTCTTATAAACAAGAAGACATAATAAACAAAGACAAAAATAAAAAATTATAATTATAACCCTAAAACGTCACGCATATTATATAAACCTTTTTTAACAGATTCTAGCCATATACTAGCTATAATAGCACCATCAGCAAAAACATCACGATTATGTGCATTGTGTATAAGGTGTAAACTTTCTAACTCACCATTAAACGAAACTGTATGTTCGCCAATTACTTCGCCTTCTCTGTTATCAGAAAAAGTAATATCTTTTTGATTTTCTCTGTCTTGTTCATATTTATAAACATCATTAAATTTATCACCTCTTGATTTTGCAATTTCCTTGCCTAATGATAATGCTGTGCCACTAGGTGCATCCAATTTATTTATATGATGAGTTTCATCAATATGTATTTCAAATTTATCAGATGATAATACAGCACCAACTTTTTCACACATAGAAAACAGAGTATTTACACCAACAGAAAAGTTTGACGAATAAACAATAGCTATTTGTTTTGAATACTTTTTTATTAAGTCTTCGTCTTCACTAGATAATCCAGTTGAACCAATTACCATTTTTGTATTATATTTTTGGGCTAATTCTAAATTTTTAGCTGTTGAACCAACTGGTGTAAAATCAATTATTACATCACATTCACTAAATACTAAATCGACATCATCAGTAATTTTAACACCAGTTTTTCCTATGCCTGCCAAATCGCCAACATCATCACCAATATTTTTATTATTTTCACGAACTAACGCACCACCTAATTGAATTTCTTCGTTATCATTTATTAATCTAACTAGTGCCTGTCCCATACGGCCAGTGCAACCCATTACTGCAACATATAACATTATTTGTTTTTACCTTCTAATTCATTAATTCGTTGTTTTAATTGTTCATTTTCCAATCGTGCTTTGATTGCCATATCTTTGACAACATTAAATTCTTCACGTTTTACCATATTTATATTTTTTAGATTTTTTTCAATACTTGCTTGTATCAAAACATCAATTTCATTTTTTACGGATTGAATTCCACCTAACGCACCGGTTGCGGTTTTTGCTAGATCATTAAGTAATTTATTTTTTATTTGCATAATAACAATTATATATTTATTTATATAATAAATAAATACAAAAAAAAATTATCTATGTTATATAATTATAAAAAGTTAAGAAAGGATATGAAATGAGTAAATATATACAAGAATTATATGGTGATGAAACAACACGAGTAAAACTTGCCTTTGATAGCGAAGATCCAAAAGTTTTACACGATTTAAGCCAAGATACCTGCCTTGCTGTTCGCTTAGAAATCGCAGGTAATGAAAACTCCTTACCACAAACCTTAAATATCTTGGCCGGCGATAAAGATAACGGAGTTCGTCTTCAAGTTGCTGGTAATTTTAACACTCCAGCAGAAGCAATAAAAAAATTACTTCAAGATTCATCAAATGCGGTAAGAAAAGAAGCATCTTATTCAGAACACGCATAAAATAATTGCTGAAAATTATTTATTATTGTATTAATTTTGTTGATATAAATTAATCCGCCGTCGTAGCTCAGTGGTAGAGCGCGTCATTGGTAATGACGAGGTCGGAAGTTCAATTCTTCTCGACGGCACCATTTAAATAATATTTATGCTTCCCATTCTTTACCAACAACTATTGCTTGTTTTAATACTAAATCAACGGCTTCTTGTTGTTTATCAGGTGGATGTTTATATTTTCTAAGTAATTGTTTTATTTTAAATTAAATACTACCAAAAAAATTTCTACGTTGTTCGTCAGATAAATCTTCTTTATAATCTTTTTCATAATATTCACTTAATTTCATTAATACTTCTTTAACTTTTGGATAATCTTTATTTTCTTCAGCAAAATTTTTAAAATTATTTGCTAATTTCTTTCCCTCGCCACTTACAAAAATACCTCTATTATTTATAGCACCCCTAAAAAAAGATTCTCTTATTTTCTGATCTCCATTTTCTAGGATCTTACTAATACAGGGATGTGGCCATATATATATATTCGTAACCTCTATAATGTCCATCTACATAAGTTCCATCTTTTCTATAATATCCATTTACGTAAGTATCAGCAAATGAATAACTAGAAAAACATAATACATTTATTGTTAATAAAATTAATAATATTTTTTTCATTATTTCCTCTTTCTTTATTTTTCTACCAAAGGTAGTAAAATTATTAGCACAAACAATATTGCTTTCCAATTATATTTGCGGATATAATTAAGAGTAAAGAAAAAACTAGCTATAACAACTAGAAGTTATATACGATTGTTTCTATTTTTTTATTTATTTGGTGGAATTTTAATAAAGTTTATACATTAGGTGTTGGGTAATGTTCTTCTATTACATTACATACATCCTTGATTGAATTATCTCTAGACATTTTTTCTATAGTTACTTCCTGTTCAATGTCTTGGAAATTAGATTCATCGTCAAATGTAGATATACTGTATTGATGGCTACGAGATATACATTCAAGTATTTTTTGATCTCCAAACATATTTTCAATTTCATTAATTGTTTGCGAATTTAATTCTTCTGAATATTTACAATCATTTAATAATTTTTCGTATATATCATTTTTAGTTATTTTAACCATAATAAGTACAATACAAATAAGAGTATGGTGTTTACTGTAACTCTTATTTTTAAAAGCATCTATAACAAGGGATGATGTTTGTAAAATATTTGATAACTCACTTAAACTTATATTTTTTTCAATTATTAATTCTACCATAGTCTTTTTTATAATATCTTCATCAAGAACATCTTTATCAATATTCAAATTTTGTTGTTTAAAAAACTTATTAATATAATTTGTTATCGGTGTTGTTTTATTTTTGGTATTTCTGCCCATTTTTTTTCCCTTTCTTTATTTTAATTCTACCAATGATTGTTAAATAATAACAAAAACAATATTTCTTTACAATTATATTTATAAATTTAACTAAGTACAAACAAAGCTTAGCAATAATAAAAATAATTGAAAAATGTGTCTTATTATTTTATATTAATATAAAATAATAATAAAAAGGAAAAGATGATGTCAATAATGCCTGATAATTGGATTGAACAACAAGCAAAACAAAACAAAATGATTGAACCATTTATTGATTCTCAGAAACGAGATGGGATAATTTCATATGGTGTATCATCATATGGTTATGATGCCCGTTGTGCCCCTGAGTTCAAGATTTTTACAAATGTAAATAATGGCCTTGTTGACCCCAAGAATTTTTCCGATGATTGTTTTGTAGAAGTAAATGCAGATAAATGTATAATACCTCCCAATTCATTTGCTCTTGCCCGTACCACAGAATACTTTCGTATTCCAGAAGATGTCTTAGTTATATGTTTAGGTAAATCAACATATGCCCGTTGTGGAATAATTGTAAATGTAACACCGCTTGAACCTGGTTGGGAAGGACATGTAACATTAGAATTTTCAAACACAACACCCCTACCAGCAAAAATTTATGCTAACGAGGGTGTATGTCAATTCTTGTTCTTTAAATCAGACTACAAATGTGATACCACCTACAGTGCTCGTTCAGGCAAGTATATGAGGCAAACTGGTGTGACACTTCCGAAAATTTAGGGTATTTTATAATGGAAAAAATCGTAATAAAAGGCAATCGCCCGTTATCTGGTGAAATTGAAATATCAGGTGCAAAAAATGCTGTCTTGCCATTAATGGCAACTTCCCTTTTAACCAATAAAAAATTATTGTTAAAAAATGTTCCTGATTTAGCAGACATAAAAACTTTATCAGGTGTTTTACAAGAACACGGAACAGAAATAAAAAAAATAAATCAAACAGAATATGGTTTTGATTTAGAACTTACAACCTCTAATATAGCATCTACAACCGCATCGTATGAACTGGTTCGTACAATGCGAGCCTCTGTGTTAGTGCTTGGCCCTTTGTTGGCAAGAACTGGGCAAGCAAAAGTATCTTTGCCTGGTGGGTGTGCAATTGGGGCAAGACCTGTTGATTTACACATTAAAGCTATGCAAGCATTAGGGGCAAATATTAAAATTGAGAAAGGTTATATTATTGCAACCGCTCCAAATGGATTAAAAGGTGGACAATATACATTTCCGATTGTTTCCGTTGGGGCAACAGAAAATGCGATTATGGCATCTGTACTTGCAAATGGAACAACTATATTAAAAAACTGTGCAAAAGAACCTGAAATAAGTGATTTAATAAATTGTCTTGTTGCGATGGGGGCAAAAATTTCTGGAACTGGGACAAGTGTAATAAAAATTAAAGGTGTAACATCACTAGATGGTAATACACACACTGTTATTGCCGATAGAATAGAAGCCGGTTCGTTTGCCTGTATCGCTGGAATTATGAAAACGGAAATTACTCTTAAAAACATAACGCCTGATATATTGGAACATCCAATAAATATATTAAAAGACATAGGAATTAAAACAACTATAAACCAAGATTCAATATCTTTTAAAGGACAAGAAATTAATCCTGTAAATATTGAAACAGCACCATATCCATTATTTCCCACCGACCTACAAGCTCAATTTATGGCATTATTATGCGTTGGAAATGGAACAAGTACAATAGATGAACGAGTATTTGAAAACCGTTTTATGCATATTCCTGAATTAACAAGATTAGGGGCAAATATTACTCTAAAAAATGATAAAGCTATTATTAAAGGTGTCAATAATTTACAAGGAGCACCATTAATGGCAACTGATTTAAGGGCTTCTATGAGTCTTGTAATAGCTGGATTATTTGCCGAAGATACAACAACAATTAATCGTATTTATCATCTGGACAGAGGCTATGCTGGATTAGAGCACAAGTTGTCAAAAATTGGAGCGGACATAAAGCGCATAAAATAAAATGACTGATGATTATAAAAAAATATTATTAAGGGCAAATGATGGCCAAGACCTAACAATAATAGCAGGTTTAATCCAAGATAGTATTTTACAGTTAAGTGAAGTTAAATACGATGACAAAAAACAAAATCTTGTGCTAATATTAAATCGTTTTTGCTGGGAAGTTAATGCAGAAAATAAACAACCATATATAAGAACACATAGTATATTAAATTTTCAAAATGTAATTAATATATCATCAACAAATATTGATATGAAGCAAGATAGAATGTATGCTTTATTATCAGCAATACCAAGTAATGATAGTGATAATAATATAAATATATTTCTTAGCCTTGCTGGTGGTAGTGTTATTCGTCTAAAAGTAAGTAAAATAAATATTACAATAAAAGATGTTGGTGATTGTTGGGAAACAAACAATCGCCCACACCACGAAAATAACGAAATTAAATAAAATAATTATTCTGTTATTTTTTCATTTAGATGCAATTTATTAATTTTATATATTTCAAAAGTAAGTGCAAAATAATAATATTATTGCGACTTCCAAAGGATACGAGCTATCCATTTTATATTTCTATTTTCTATTTCATAGGTATCAGTACCGTCTAGTGATTCTAGTATTATTTTATATGTCGTTCGCTTTTTTAGTAAACAAACAAGGTTATCATCATTTTTCATTGCAATAATAATTTTATCACCACGACGAATATTATCGGTCAAAGTTACTATTAATTCATCACCTTTATTATAAAAACCATTATAATCATTAGAGTTAATCTGTATTATAAAAGAATCACCATCTATTTCTGTGCTATTTAGTCTTTTCTCACGAAATTCTTTTTTCATTATTCCAGTAGAAGAAATAAATGATTCATTATTTTGCAATTCATTAATTTTAATTTTTGGTAACTCTAATCTACCAATTTTATTATTATTTTTTATTAAATCAGCAAATTGTCCCATACTCATTCTAGTAGTGGTAAGTATCTGAGATATACTTTCAGTTGTAGGCCAGCGACCACGACCATCTTTGCTGATTCTTTTTGATTTATTAAATATTGTTGCATCTAATCCTGATTTTTTTGCTAAACCAGATGGTGTCATTCCATTTATTTGTGCTAGTTTATCAATAGCATTCCATATTTCTTTGTGTTTTAACATAAGCTCACCTTAATAATTTAGATAAATTTTTTATTTCATTTATAATTAAAATAACTTAACAAAATTTATTTATTTTTTCAATTAAAAATAGGAAAATAAGCATAGCTATTTAATTCTGACAAATAGAAAAGATTATAAAATCATTATATGTTCTATTTATGTTCTTAGTTTAAGTATTTAGTCCTATTTTGTTCTTGACATTACTATACTTTAAGGTTTATAAAGATACTACAAATGGACAAGAAAGGAAAAACTTAATATAAATAAATTAAATACTAATGGAACATTTAACAGTGTTAAAGAAGCCCTATACTGGGCAACAAATATGATGGAATTATCCCGTCAAGGAGCAAAAATAAAATCTGGTATTGGATTGTATAATAGAAAATTTGAACCAATAGATATTCTTATCCCATTATGGCGTTGTATTAGATTAGGTAAGTTACCAAAAAATACAGAACATATTACAGATAAATATTTCAAAATAGGAATCAAACCATCAGAATCAAATACTGATTACATAATATGGAAAGAAATAATTATACAATTAAAGCCAATATTAATTAATAAAGATATAATAGTAGGAGGAAATAATGAATAACCATAAAAAATTAGTGAAAAATATAAAAGACAATTCTTGTGATGCGCTGGTAATGTTTTGCGATTCATCATCACTATGGTTTTTAAGATTTTTAAAGCCAAAATATAAACATTGTTTTATAGCAATAAAATCAGAAAATGATTGGATTGTTTATGAACCATTATTAAATCGTACAGAAATTACAATTTTACGAAAAAGTAAAGCTTTTGAAGTGCGCCGTTTATTTGAATCAATGGGTTGCAAGGTAGTAAGTGCAAATTTAAACAGAAGTTATGTTGTAAAATTCTCAATGTTTTCACCATTTACCTGTGTGAAGGCAATTAGTAAAGTTCTAGGAATTAATACAAAAGGAATTTTCACACCATACCAATTATATAAAGAGTTAATTTAGAGAGGAACAATATATGAATTCTAATTATAAAAACGAAATACAGGCTATTTTAAAAGATTATGAAAAAGCAACAAATAAATATACAAATTGGGTTGAATTATGGCGTGAATGTTATAATTTTACAAACCCAAATATTAGTAGAAAAAACAAATTTCCAATATATGATGCAACTGCACCAGATGCAGTTGACGAACTAGCGGGTGTATTAATAAATGAACTTTATCCATATTCTAGTGATTGGGTTGAAATCAAAAATATAAATACTAAAGAATTACACCACGATGATATATCTAATCAGATAAGAAAAAATATTATGGAAGCAATAAGAACATCAAATTTTCAAGTTGAAATACATCAAATTATGATGGATTTAATAATTGCAGGTACTGGAGTTATGTTAATTGAACAAGGTGATTTAAACAGTGATAATAAAATAAGATTCAATGCCCTAGACATACAAAATATTATCTTGTCTGAAAAATCACATGGACAAATTGATACACTATACATCAATAAAACATTTTCATTTGACGAATTGATAACTAAGTATCCTAATGCCAAACCATTTGTTTCTTTTGAAAATGAAAATTCATACAATGTGATAGAAACAATAACAAAAACAAATGGTAAATGGCAACTTGTCGCTATTTTATTAAATGAAAAAAATAATCAAATTATAATGAAGACAGAATATGAAAATTCACCTTTTATAGTATTTCGCTGGCAAAAACAATCAGGTGAAGTTTATGGTCGTTCACCAATAATGAAATCTTTGCCTGATATAAAAACAGTTAATAAAATTGCAGAACTTACATTGAAAAATGCATCTATTAGTGTAACAGGTATATGGCAAGCAGATGACGATGGAGTATTAAACCCAAATAATGTTCGTTTAGTTCCAGGGGCTATTATACCGAAAGCTGTTGGCTCAAATGGTTTGCAACCATTAAAAAGCCCCGGCGATTTTAACTTATCAAATATGTTAATTGAACCATTACAACAAAGAATACGCAATGGTTTATTAGCAGGTGTATTTACGACTAACACAGTAAGAACAGCAACCGAAGTTGCTGAACAAGCAATGCGTGGCAGACAAATATTAAATGCTGTTTTTGAAAGAATAACACAAGAGGCAATGATACCAATGATAAAAAGAATTGCAAATATATTAATTAGACAAGGAACCATTATAAATCCAAAAAAACACAACTTATATATTGATGTAATATCCCCAACTGAAAGATTTAATAAACAACAAAAAATTATATTAGTAAAACAGACTATGAAAGAATTAAAACAATTAGACATAGATATATCAAATATATTTGATATTAAAGAAACATTGTTATGGTTATCAAGACAAATGGAATTACCAGATGCTATATTAATGAATAACAATGACTTTGCACTAGAAAATTTAAATGATATTAATAATAATTTCATTAATAATCCACAACAGGAATTATTAAATGAGCTATTCTAAACTACCTTGGGGAAATGACAAAATACCCGAATATGATGACATAGAAAAAGCATTGTTTAGAATATTTACATCAAAAGATGGTGAAGTATTATGGCAATATCTTAAAAATACTATAATTGAAAATAGTTCACAAGAAACAGATCCTATAAAAATATATATGAATAATGGTAAAAAAATCTTGGTTATGCATTTGAAAAATTTAGCAAAAAGACAAGTAATATAATAATAAAAAATGCGAATATACAATTAGTAAATTCGCATTTTTCTTTATAAATAACAATAATTAAATTAAATGATTTTCATTTCAATCATTTTTTCAGCTATTTGTATTGTGTTCAGTGCGGCACCTTTTCTTACATTATCTGATACGCACCAAAATGTAATGGAGTTTTCTTTACTTGTGTCATTTCGCAATCGAGAAATATAAACATCATCATTTCCAACAGATTCAAATTGTGTAACATATCCACCATTTTCACGATTATCAATCAGTTTTAAACCTTTTGTATTTTTAAAAGATTTTCTTGCTATATCTTCGTTCATTTCATTTTCACATTCAACAGTTATAGCTTCGGCGTGTCCTGTAAATACTGGAACACGAACCGCAGTTGCAGAAACTTCTATATTTTTATCAAGTATTTTTTTAGTTTCAACACGCATTTTCCATTCTTCTTTTGTATAACCATCATCCATAAAAACATCAATATGTGGAATACAATTAAATGCAATTTGTTTTGTAAATACTTTTGGTTTAACTGCATCATTTTTATAAATACCAGCAGTTTGATTAAACAATTCATCCATCGCATCTTTACCACTACCGCTTGTTGCTTGATAAGTAGATACAACAACTCGTTTAATTTTAGCAATATCGTGCAATGGTTTTAAAGCAACCAGCATTTGAATCGTTGAACAATTAGGATTGGCAACAATCCCTTTTTTAATATTTTTTAAATCTTGTGGATTAACCTCTGGTACAACCAATGGAACATCATCATCCATACGCCACACAGAAGTATTATCAATAACTATTGCACCAGCCTTAACCGCAATTGGTGAATATTTTTTTGATATAGCACCGCCAGGTGATGAAAAAACAATATCTACTCCTGAAAAATCAAAGGTTGACAAATCTTGACACACAAGTTGTTTATCTTTATATTCTATTTTTTTGCCAGCTGAACGACTTGAAGCCAATGGAATAATCTCAGAAGCAGGGAAATTCCTTTCTTCTAGTAACAATACTAATTCACGGCCCACATTACCTGTTGCACCTGCAATAGCAACTTTATACGACATAATCAATCTCCATATATTTTTATTTTATAAAATGTTCTTTGGACAGTTTTTATTTTACCCTCAAGTAAATACACAGATATAATAATAACCTAGATAAAGGACACAAAGCAATAATATTTATACATTATTTTCTAACTATTTTATTTCCAGTATTTAGACAACCATTTACAAGGTTTAGATGATTTAAATATATTTATTTTATACCCTGTTATAGCTTGTTCAGGTAATGGATAACCGTGAAAAACCAATATTCGCATATCACTAGGTTTTTTAGGGGTTAAGAATAAATTTAATGGAAATAAATAACAACAATTTCTTTTAAAAGAGCAAATCCATTGTGATTTCCAAAATACAGTATCATTTCTTAATACCCAAGAAACATACTGTTGTTCAATGCGAAAGTTATTTAATGCCCATTGAGTATTTTTTGAAAAGTGTTCAAAAACTTTACTATGCTTTTTAGGATTAAACCTAAACACAGATGTGTTTCCAACACGACCATCACGCCATAACATAAATTTTGAACGGCGTTTTTCTAGCCAATCTTGGATAACAACAAATTTTCCTTTTTCATATTCAAATAAATCATCTAATTTACCAGTAATTACAACATCAAGATCAAGAAATATTACATCATCATCTAAATCAGCAATATCTGGCTTAAACAATCCTACTTTACGCCAAGTTTCCCCACCTTTAATGGAATCAAATTTATTTTCATCAAATCCAGTATCAGGCAATGGATATATTTCAACTCTTTTATCAATTCCCTTTTTGTTATCTGTTAAACAAACAAAACGAAAATCATTTTCCATATTATTATCAACACCATTAAATAATCGGTTAACATATTCATAACCGTATTTATTACCCCATTTAATGCATAAAAAAGTTCGTTTTGTCATTTTTCTTTACAATATAGTTTCACTGTATTCATCGTATAATGAACTTCCTATTAAATCTTTATTAATAGGAAATTTTATATATTCTTTTTGGTTTAAAAATACAAATATTTTTTCTACTTGATTGTATACTTTTGGCTTTATTTTATCGCTAAATAACAATAATATATTTTTGTACATTATATAACCTATTTTATTTTAAGAGATAATATCAGGTGACAACATCATTACTGCCTGTCTGCCTTCCATATTTGGTTTATTATCAGCTTTTCCAACTCCTTCAATGCCTTCTTTTACTCGGTTCATAATTTGCATACCAAGTTCTTGATGTGCCATTTCACGACCACGGAAACGAAGAGTAATTTTTACCTTATTACCTTGTTCCAAGAATTTATGGACATTACGCATTTTAATATTGAAGTCATTATCATCTGTATTAGGACGAAATTTTACTTCTTTAATCTCAATGACTTTTTGTTTTTTCTTTGCTTCTGATGCCTTTTTTTGTTGCTCGTATCGATATTTTCCATAATCAATAATTTTTGCAACAGGTGGTTCTGCATTTGGCGAAATTTCAACTAAATCCAAGCCAACATTATGTGCTCTTTTTAACGCATCTGATATATTCACAACACCGACATTTTCACCATTTTCGTCTATTAAACGAACTTCATTGGCTTTAATACTATCATTTACATTAGTAGTATCTTTTTTATTAGGTTTATTATTTATGACTATTCTCCTTTATATAAAATTAAACCATATCAGGTGCTTTTGCCTGATCAATTAAATTAGATATTGCAATATCTAAATCTAATACTTCTTGTTTATCAGTTCCAAGTCTGCGAATTGCTACTGTATTTTGTTCAGCTTCACGATTACCAAGAATAAATTGTACTGGAACCTTTTTCAAACTATGTTCACGAACTTTATAATTAATTTTTTCACTACGAGTATCTATTTCAACTCTTATACCCTTAGCTTTTAATTTTTTAGCAACTTTATTAGCATAATCACTTGCACTATCAGTAATTGTTGCAACTACAACTTGAACAGGTGCAATCCATAATGGGAACTTACCACCATAATTTTCAACTAAAATACCAATAAATCTTTCAAACGAACCCAATATAGCACGATGTAATATTACCGGTCTATGCGAAGAGTTATCTTCACCAATATAGCTGGCATCTAGTCTTTCTGGAAGAACAAAATCAACTTGTAATGTTCCACATTGCCAATCACGGCCAATTGCATCAGTTAATACAAACTCCAACTTAGGGCCATAAAACGCACCTTCACCTGAATTAAGCGTCCATTCAAGGCCAGATTTTTCAGTTGCATCTTTTAGTGCTAATTCAGCTTTATCCCAAGTTTCATCATCACCAGCTCTTATTTCTGGTCGATCTGAAAATTTAACTTTTACATCTGTGAAACCTAGGTCTTGATATATATTTTTTAACATTTCACAGAATAATTTAGTTTCAGATACTATTTGATTTTCCATACAGAATATATGTGCATCATCTTGGGTAAATGCACGAACACGCATAATTCCATGTAATGCACCAGATGGTTCATTCCTATGACAACAACCGAATTCTGCCATTCTAAGTGGCAAGTTTTTGTATGAAATTTGACCTTTTTTAAATATTTCAACGTGGCAAGGACAATTCATTGGTTTAATAACAAGAGTTTTTTCATCACTATCTTCCATAGTAAACATTGCTTCACGGAATTTTTCCCAATGCCCAGACTTTTCCCACAAGCTACGATCAAGTATTTGTGGAGTTCTAACTTCCTTATAACCATATTTAATCTGTTGACGACGAATATAATCCTCTAATGCTCGGTATATTGCCCAACCATTTGGGTGCCAAAATACATTACCTACTGCCTCTTCTTGAATATGAAACAAATTCATTTCTTTACCAATTTTTCTATGATCTCGTTTTTCTGCTTCTTCTAGTCTTTGCAAGTGCGTTTTAAGTTCTTTCTTGTCACGCCAAACTGTACCATAGATTCGCTGTAATTGTGGATTTTTTGCGTCACCTCGCCAATATGCACCAGCAACTTTCATTAATTTAAAACCATTACCTACAACACCTGTTGATGGGCTGTGAATGCCACGACATAAATCCAACCATTCACCTTGTGTGTAAACAGATATTTCATCGCTATCTGGCAATGTTAATATATGTTCTGCTTTAAATTTTTCACCTTTATTTAAAAAATGCTTATAAGCATCTTCACGGTTCCAAACTTGTCTTACAAAAGGTTCGTCTCTTTTAATAATCTCTGCCATTTTAGTTTCTATTTTTTCAAAATCATTAATAGAGAATTTTTCTTCTGTATCTGGACGATAAAAATCATAATAAAAACCGTCAGCAATACTAGGACCAAAAGTTATTTGTGTATTTGGATATAATTCTTGAACTGATTCTGCTAATATATGAGCACAATCGTGACGAATAATTTCTAGTGCTTCATCACTTTGTCGTGTTATTATTGAAACACGGGCATCTTGTTTAACAACAAATGATAAATCTTTTTGTTCACCGTCAACCGTCACTGCAATTGAGGATTTTAATAAACCTGCACCAATACTTCTTGCTATTTCAGCACCTGATACAGGATTATCATATTGTCTAACCGAACCATCAGGTAAAGTAATAGAAATCATAATTTTTTAATATCCTTTTTTTAATATCTTTATATACAGCTAGATAATAACGAAAATAGTAGTTTTTTCAAGTAGTTTTTAACTTTTTGATTGTAATATCGCTTGTAGTCCTATTTTATATGTTGGGTATTTTAACTTAACCCCTAATTCATTTTTAATTTTACTGTTTGATACACGACGATTATCTAAATAAAAAGACCTTGCCATTTCAGACATTTCGGCCTGTTCAAAAGGTATCATAGGAACCATTTTAATATTTTGTAATTCACAAGCATAAGACAATACATCAACATTATCACAAGGTGAATCATCACATACATTATAAATATTTCCGAAGTTAGGATTTTTCATAGATTTAACAACAGTTTGTGCAATGTCATAGATATGAATTCGGGAAAATATTTGCCCGTCTTTTTTTATAGCCCTTGCCTTCGGTGATTTAACAATATCTAGGGCTGAACGACCATACCCATAAATACCAGGTAAGCGAAAAATATGGGTCTGTTTTATATTATCAAGCCATATTTTTTCCACAGCAACCCTTTGTTTTCCACGAATTCCAGATGGATTGAGGGAATTTGTTTCATCAACCATTTCACCATTGGTATTTCCATAAACACCAGTTGTAGAAATATAACCAAACCATTCTAAATTTTTTAAAGATTTGATTTGTTCAATAAACTGGTCATAAATAAAATCGCTCATATTATTAGTTGGAACTGTATTTACAATATGGGTAGTTCCTGTTAAATCAACATTATTAATATCAACAATATTAAAACCAGTTTCAGTTGAAATTTTTTCCGCTTTTTCAATACTGCGAACACAACCTGAAACCTCAAACCCTGATAGTTTTGCGTGCTTTAAAATTTCAAGACCTGAAAAACCAACGCCAAAACAAAACAGCTTTTTAATCATTCTGAAAATCCAGATTTTTATAATGTTTTGATGGTTTCATAAACGATATATAATCTTCTAGTATAGATTTAAAACTAGGTCGAGATTTAACCCTACAATACCAATCTGCAATATTTTTATAATCTATCCAATTTATTTCACCTAAATAATCTAATACGGAAATACAAGAAGCTGCTGCAAAATCACCAACACCAAGAACAGAACAATTTAAAACATTTTCTCTGTTTTCATGTAAATAATTTTTTGAACCATCAGGTAGAAATTCAATCAACATCGTATCTAAATACTTTAAATGATTACGCATATTTGCTCGTCCAATTTTGATTTTTTGTGCATTTGAAGGTTTACCTTGCAAGTATTTAAAAACTCGCTCTTCTACAATATATTTATTAACTTCTGCTTCAAAATTATACATAAACCATTCAACTAGACGGCGATTTTCAGCCTTTTGAGCATATGTTTCGCCATAAAGCTTTTTACCTAATATTTCTTCTTCTAGATATTCAGATATAGGAATAGCACCACAAATAACTATATCCTGTAATTGTAAAACAGGAATAGTTCCGGAGTGATTCAAAACACGAAAATCATTAGATTTTTCCCAAAATTTTTCTTGTTTTAAATTAAAATCAATTCCCTTTTCAGCAAATAGCATACGAACAAACCTACTAGGAGCATTTAGTGAAGTATGATGAATAAGATAATTATTAAAAGTCATAAAGATAATATGATGAAAATTAGTAATTTATGCAATAAAAAAAAATATTAATTATATTAAACCTGTAATTATGTATAATACAAGCATTAAACTAATAATACACCAAAGGCTAGTTAATAACATGTCATCAATTTTATATGCCAATTTGACGCCAAATGGTGCCATTAAAGTTGAAATTGGAATAATTCCTATTAACGCTAACCAGTTGATAAACCCAATATTATAAGTACTATTTATATCTAGTTTAAAACCTGCATAAATATATACTATTACAGATGGTACAGATACAAATATCCCCAAAACAGCAGATGTACCAATAGCTTTTTTAACATTCACGCCGTGTAAATTAAGTGCCATTACATTATTACCACCACCAATCCCAATACAAGCAGATATCCAACCAAATACAGCTGGGAATATTAAACCAAATTTATTTATATTTTCTCGTTTAAACAATATTCTACTAGGATTAAATAATTTATAAACACACAATACAATCATAACAACTACATAAATCAAACGAATAACATAATCGTCAACACCAGTTGTCCAAAAAGCACCAAATATTGCACCAATCATATTTAATGGAGCCCATAACTTTAGAATAGAAAAATCTATTCCACCGCGGTTAAAATGACTTATACTTGATGATATAGAAGTAAAAACAATACATGCCAAAGATGTAGCAACAGAAATATGTAAAACATATTGTTGAACACCAAACATAGGTAGTACAAATATCAACATTGGCACTAATACAGCACCACCACCCAAGCCAAACATTCCAGCAAATATCCCTGAAAGAATTGAACATAATATAAAAATTAATATTTCAAACATTATAAACTCTTATACTATTGGTAATATAAATGTAAAGATTGTTTTTTTATTTTTTGTTTTAAAATTAATACTGCCACCAAATTTTTCAACAACTGACTTACTAAATGGAAGACCTATACCTGTTGATTCTTTCTTGTTTTTATTATTTTTAAAAAGATTGTATATATCTTGATTATTGTTTATTTCAATCTTTTTGTCATTAGATATAACGATATGCACTTCATTTTTAAAAATAATATTTTCAATATTTATAACACTATTTTGTTTGCTTTCAATAGCGTTTCTAACAATGTTTGAAATTGCACCTTGTAATAACATACTATCAACTTTGACATTACAATCGCTTAGATTAATTTTAATTTTTGATTTAAATTTTTCTGCTGATGTTGTCCATAAATGAGAAGATTCATATATTATATCAACTATATTATATTTTCTAATATCAACTTTTCCAACCGATAAATTACGAATTTCCTTTATATAATTATCAGATTTATCAGATGCTTTTTTTATATTTTCTACTATTTTTTTTTGATTTTTATTTAGCCCTTTAAATGATAATAACATCTGTGCATAACCAGATATCACTCCAATAATATTTTTAATTTCGTGTGCTATTACCTGTGCCGTTAATTCAGTTAAGAATGCTCGTTCAACACCATTGAATTTTGCTAGTTTTAAATTACTTTTCCTTAAATTTTCACTTAAAATATATCGGTCATAAAAATTTCTTCGTAGCATAACATTAAAATTATATGAAACAAATATTATAAATATTAAAACTAATAAATAAATCAATAATTCTTTAGTATGTAAAAAAAGGTCTATCTTGTATATTCTGTAATCAACAAAAAACAATATATTTTGTAAAATCACTGCAATCAAAAAAAATATAAATGGTATTAATAATAGTGCCCCAAGGGTAATAGCATATACAGTTAAAATAAATATACTTGTTTCAAATGAAAAACTGTTTTGCGTATGTTCCATTAATATATGATTGTAATATAATGGTATTATACAAAACATTAACAAAAATAATAAAATACTCATCATATATTTAGATTTATTTTTTTTATGTAAAAAATAAATACAATAACCAGCAGATAAAACAGTAATTAATCTCAATAAATACAGCCCCGTAGTATTTTCAAAACCAATTAAATAAATATCATATAATGTCATAAAAATATAAAATACTATTGAAATAGAAAACATAATGGTTAATCGCCATTTGTAATTAGACATTGAATAATGACAATATTTATTTTCAGCGCTAAGTTCTTTAAATCTGCCTGTAATAATATTTATTTCACCTATATAATTCATTTTATATTTGATCCGATATACGAACTAAATCAGCTAATGATTTAGCTTGTAATTTCGCCATTATATGCGATCTATGAACCTCTACTGTTCGGTATGATATATCTAACCTTAATCCAATTTCTTTATTACTTAAACCCAAAGCTAGTAATTTTAAAATATTTTTTTCCTGAGGAGTTAATTTTTCTATATTACTTAACATATCGGCTAGACGAGATCTATTTTCTCGCTCTAGTTCATTAACACTTAAACATTCCATTATAACAGAATATAGCTTTTCATTACTAAATGGCTTTTCAAATATTGTAATACCACCAGCTTTAATAGACTTTACAGCCATAGAAACATTACCCTTGCCTGTAATAAAAATAACGGGTAATAAACTATCTATTTTTTTAATTTTTCTAGTTAATTCATCGCCATCCATAAAAGGCATTTTATAATCTGTTATCACACAACCAATTTTTTTTGGAACTATTAATTCCAATGCCTTAATTGGATTCGTAAAAGACTTGCAAGATAACCCTTTTGAAATAAGAAACATTTCTAACATTTGACAAAAATTATTGTCATCATCTATTAAAAATATATCAAATATATTTTTGTGCATAATTAAAACTCCACAATTAATAGTAGCAATAAAATTATATTAATAACAAGTTATTTTACATAATTAAAACTTCACAACTAATAATAGCAATAAAATTATATTAATAACAAGTTATTTTTAAACAAAGATACTAATTATATGTATTTTGTATATAAAAAATTGGTCTATTGGTGTAATATCAGACATTTTATAATCAAGATTTATCAATGTTTTAGCGTCTTTTACGTATTTAATTAATGAGCATAAAAACATACCACAATTTTGTTTTTATCTTTTCTAATAAATTAATTACTGTTGATATTAATAAATCTTGACCTAAGGCGTTTTTCCTATAATTGCTGAATTAATTTAACATTACTTGATATGCCTTGTTATTTTAAAGCACCCATAATATTCTTGTGTTTTAATAATTTTTAATAGTAAATATACATAAATATAATTCAAATCTACTACAATTTATAAAACTATATACAATGAAAATTATTAGAATAAATTCTATACATTAAATCGAAAGTGAAACACATCACCATCTTTTATTATATAATTTTTACCTTCTTGTCGCATTTTTCCTAGTTCTTTTGCCTTTGTTTCAGTGCCACAAGCAATATAATCATCATAAGATATAGTTTCTGCACAAATAAATCCTCGTTCAAAATCACCGTGGATTACCCCTGCACCATTTGGAGCAGTAGATCCTTGTTTCACATCCCAAGCCCTAGCTTCTTGTGGTCCAGTAGTAAAGAAAGTTATTCGGTTAAGCAATTTAAATCCTGCTTTTATAACACGTTTTAAACCTGTTTCTTGTAATCCTAGCTCTGATAAAAATTCCACTTTTTCTTCATCATCTAATTGTGCAACTTCTTCCTCTATACTCGCGGAAATAATTACACATTGTGCCTTTTCTATCTTTGCTTTTTCTTGCACTAGCTTACTGAGTGAATTACCAGAACTAGCAGATTCTTCTTCTACATTACAAATGTATAATAATGGTTTACCTGTAAGCAAACACAAAGATTTAAATATTTTTTGTTCTTTTTCGGAAATTTCAGTGTTTCGTGCAGGTTGTCCAGAATTTAATGTAGCAAGTGCTTTTTTTATAATATCAAATTCTTTTACTAATTCTTTATCGCCGCCTTTTAATCTTTTTTGCATATTACCAATACGTTTTTCTAAATTCTCCATATCAACAATCATTAATTCTGTTTCTATGATTTCTGCATCACGAATTGGATCAACTGAACCTTCCACATGAGTAATATCATCGTTTTCAAAACACCTTAAAACATGTGCTATCGCATCTGTTTCACGAATATTAGCTAAAAACTTATTACCTAACCCTTCGCCTTTTGAAGCGCCTTTTACTAAACCAGCAATATCAACAAATTCCAATTGGTTTGCAATTACTTTTTGTGAATTATTTAATTCAGCTAGTTTATTCAATCGTTCATCGGGCACACCGACACGGCCAGTATTAGGTTCAATTGTACAAAATGGGTAGTTTGCACTTTCAGCAGATTGTGTTTGTGTTAATGCATTAAATAATGTTGATTTTCCCACATTTGGTAAACCAACTATTCCAATATTAAAACCCATTTTACACTCCTCAATCTATATTTGTATTTAAAGAAATCTTGTTCATAAATTCATTTTGATTTTTTTGTATTAATAATTCAACGTAGTTTGCAATTTGCTCGTTAACAGAATTAATACTTATTTTTTCTTCAGTATTAAATTTTGATAAAACATAACCATTTACTTTATCTTTATTACCTGGATGAGATATACCCACTCTAACCTTTATATATTCTTTGCCAACATTCGCATCAATACTTTTTAAACCATTATGTCCACCATTTCCACCACCTGATTTGACCCTTATCTTTCCGGTTAATAAATCAAGTTCATCGTAAAAAACAATTACATTTTCCAGTGGAATTTTATAAAAGCTTACGAACTTAGCAATAGAAATTCCAGATTTATTCATAAATGTTTGTGGTTTAACAGCTATTACCTTTTCACCATCAATATTTCCAGTGGCAACAAAAGCATTATATTTTTTATTATAGCTAGAAAAATTATGGCGTTTGACAATATTGTCCAACGCCATAAATCCAACATTATGGCGTGTATCAACATATTCATTACCTGGATTACCCAGACCTATTAATAAAAACATAGCACACACCAATTATAATATTTATATTATAAGATTACTCAGATACTTGTTCTGATTCTTTACGAGATTCTTCATTCTTATCTACTATTTCATCGTCTAGATCATCAGTAGATACACCACGAGGTGCTTTTAATGAAGCTAGTACAAAGTCACGATCTGTAATTATTGGTGATAAACCTTCTTGTAATTTAACACTTGACATACGAATAATGCCACCAAAAATAATTTTTGATACATCAATAGTCAATTTTTCAGGTATTAAATTAGCCATAGACAATAATTTAACATCACGACGAACAATTTGTAAACGACCACCCATACGGATAGCATCATTTTGTTCCAATCCAATATATTCAACAGGAACTGATACAGTTACTTTAGTTTTTTCGTCAACACGCATTAAGTCAATATGCTGTACACTATCTTTTACAACATGCATTTGAACATCTCTTGGTAAAACTTTTTCTTTTTTACCATCAATTTCTATTACATATACAGTATTAAAAAATACACCTGTTTCCAATTCTTTCATTACATCTCTTGGATCAATTGATATAATAGCAGGTTCTTGTTTAGCACCGTACACTACGCCTGGAACTTGTTGTTCGCGACGAATTGCACGAGCTGCACCCTTACCTGCTCGTTCTCTTTTAGTAACTTTTAAAGTTTTTGACATTTGTATTCCTTCCGTCAATATTACTCTTATCTTATTTACACGCACCTCCAGGGTGGTTGCGTGGCTTGTTTATAAACAAGCCACCAATTAATACGATAAAAAACTATAATTTGCAAGAATTTTCTATTTTACATTAAACAATTCTGAAATTGAACGATTTTCTTTAATACGCATCATCGCTTCTGCCAATAGTGGAGCAATACTTACATGACGGATTTTTTTATTGCTTCTAATTTTTTCAGTCATTTCAATAGAATCAGTTGAAATAACCTCTTTTAATACACTATCACTTATCCTTTCCATAGCAGAGCCAGAAAATACACCGTGTGATACATATGCACTGATTGAAACAGCACCTTTTTCTGTTAACGCCTTAGCTGCACCGCATAATGTGCCAGCACTATCTGCCATATCATCAACTAATATACATTGTTTATCTTTTACATCACCAATAATATTCATTACTTCAGAAACATTTGCTTTGGGTCGGCGTTTATCAATAATCGCCAGATCTCCATTTAAATGTTTTGCAAATGCACGAGCGCGAGCGACACCACCAATATCAGGTGATACTAGGCACAATGGAATAGAAGTATCCAAATTAGATTTAATATCTTTTATAAAAACAGGAATAGCAAATAAATTATCGGTTGGCACTTCAAAAAATCCTTGGATTTGATTCGCGTGTAAATCAATAGTAAGAACTCGATCAACACCTGCTGTTTCCAACATCCTTGCAACTAATTTTGCTGTAATAGGAGTTCTAGGACCACTTTTTCGATCTTGGCGAGCATATCCATAATAAGGAATAACAGCTGTAATTCGATTGGCTGAGCCACGACGACAAGCATCTATTGTAACTAGTAATTCCATTAAATTATCATTTGTTGGAAAAGATGTTGGCTGTATTATAAAGCAATCTTCACCACGAACATTTTCAAGTATCTCGACCCAAACTTCCTGATCTGAGAATTTTTTTATTTCTGCTTTACACAATTCAGTTTTTAAGTATTTAGCAACTGATTTTGAAAGCTCTAAATTACCATTACAAGAAATTATTTTCATTATACCCTCTTACAAGCAAGATTAAATTAAATTATTAATGTTTTTTTATAATTATATATGATTTAAGTCAATGTTTTTTTTATGATGAATCAATCTAATACAATTTAATATAAATTTAAAAAATAAAATCATAGATAATTGACCAATCAATTAAATTATAATACTATTTTCTAATTAATCAATCTAAATTTTAGAATATCTTAATTATGTTTGTATCATTTTTTCTAAACCGTAAATGGTTTTTATGGTCTGTGCTTAGCTCTATATTTTTAATTAGTTCAACTTGGGGAAAAGTACAAATTGATGTAATGATAAATAAATAGTTTGGCACATTTTATAATTTATTACAAAAAGCATTAACAAAACCAAATTCAGTTACAATTAATGAATATTTTGAACAAATTATGATGTTTGTGAAATATGCTGGGATATATGTTATCGTCGTGATTATAGTAGAATTTTTTACTAGACATTATGTCTTTAGATGGCATCAAGCAATGAATGATTATTATACAGAAAATTGGGGTAAATTACGCCATATTGAAGGGGCTGCACAAAGATTACAAGAAGATACTATGCGTTTTACCCGCATATTAGAAACTCTGGGGAATATCATTTGTTCGCTCTGTCCTTACATTAATAGCATTTATTCCATTATTATTTGAATTAAGTAAAAATATTACTAATTATCCATTTTTTGGCGAAGTAACAAATGGATTAGTTTACCTAGCTATTATATCCGCTCTTGCAGGAACAGTTTTATTAGCAATAATTGGAATAAAACTACCAATGTTGGAATTTCATAATCAACGTGTAGAAGCAGCCTTTCGTAAAGAATTAGTTCACGGTGAAGACAACGAAAATCGCGCAGAAGTATTAACATTAAGTCAACTATTTAGTAATATAAGAAAAAATTATTTCAGGTTATATTTCCATTATTTATATTTTGATTTAGTAAAATGGTCATACTTACAATTTTCTGTGATGATTCCATATATTGCACTTGCCCCAACAGTTATAACAGGAACAATAACATTTGGTATTTTACAACAAATTGTAAGAGCATTTAATCGTGTTGAATCATCTTTCCAATTATTGGTGTATTCTTGGTCAACGATTATTGAGTTAATGTCAATTTATAAACACCTTAAATTATTTGAAGATCAAATGAAATAATAAAAAATAAACTAGAATGTATAACCAATTCCTACGTAAATAGTCTTAGTTGTTGATTCAGCATTTTTATACGATTTCCAAGATACATCCAAACTTGTCTTTTTATTTAATGGTAAATTATACCCTATTTTATAAGACATGGCACGACGCTTAGTTGGATTATCTATAATATCACTCGAAAGCAATCCTGGTTTAATAGTATAAATAACATTTGTTCCTTTAGTATCAACAGAAGTAGCATTTAAAGATAAAGTACCATCATCGATTTTAGTCTGTGCGGTTAAAGAAAGTTCAAATGATTTTTCTTTAGCTGACTTTATACCAAATAATGATGTAGCCTCACCACTAATTAAAGAAACATTATCCATTTTTTTATTATTAACTGTATATTTAACCATAGGTATCAAATCAATTCCACTCGCACTAAACTTCGTACCAGCAAAAGCAGTATATGAAGTTAATGTAGAACCTTTATTACCCTTTAATGTTTTACCTACACGATCTTTAGCAGAATTTCCAAGAACACTATACGTTGACGCCGGATCATCGTGAGGAGCATAAAGTGATAATGCCACTCCTAAATCGTGCTTAGCATTAGATATCTGGTTCGGGTCTGCCATCGCTTGTAGTGCTGTAACAAATGCCTGTGATACTTCAAGACTATTTTTCTGCATAAAAAAGTAATCAGATAGAGATATCGGTGGCTGATCTTCTCCTAGCATCTTCAATTTATCAACAGAATATGCCCCAGTCGGATTATTTACTTTTGTCAAAATAGAAGAAGCAGAATTAGAGTCAATAATATCAGTTGATTTAATATATTTTATATTAATATCTTGGCTACCGCGACCGTAGGCAACTACGCCACCCCAAAATCCCCAACTAGGTTCAACTTTAACATATTTTAATGATAAAATATTTGATTTTTCATTACCTTTTAATTCACCAAGAGATAATACTTTTTTACGGTCTTCGTTACGACGAATATAACCCACACTAAGTTCACCGTCACCAATCGTTGTTATCACACCGCTTACGGAATAAGAATCGGTTTTTCTTGTTTGATATGTACCGTTGTTTACATCTTCATTTTGATATTCAAGATTAATTTTTTTATCCCAAAATTTACTATCGCTAGATTCTGAATCACCTGCAAACGCAACTAATGGAAATAACACACCAGATGTTATTAACACTAAATTTTTCATTTTAAAAAACCCCCTACAATTTTTTAATTAGCATATGTGTATCAACAATAAAAAGAACTATATTCATTACACACTTATAGTTTATATCATCATTTTTCCTATTAAGCAATATATTTTTTTATTTTTAAGATTATATAATAGGAGGAATTATATCACGAGAAATTATTTCATCGATATTTTGTCGTTCTCGTATCAAATATGATTTATCACCTACTATTAAAACTTCTACTGGGTTAACTCGGCTATTATAATTATTAGCCATTGTCATACCATAGGCACCTGCCGATAAAATAGCAAAATAATCTCCTTTAATCATCTTAGCAATTTTTCGATTTTTACATAAATAATCACCACTTTCGCAAACTGGCCCTACTAGGTCGGCATTGATATATTCATTATTTTCATTTAAAGGTAATATGTGATGATATGAATTATACAGTGTAGGGCGAATTAAATCATTCATACCCACATCACACAAGATAAATGTTTTTAAATCATTTGATTTAACATTCTCAACCTTACCAATTAAAGCACCGGCATTACCAACTAACCAGCGACCAGGTTCAAAATGTAAATCCAAATTCAAATGACCAACTGTATCAAATACCATTTTTGCATATTCATTAACATCAGGCGGGTTATCACTAGTTTTATAACAAATGCCCAATCCTCCGCCTAAATCAAGTCGTTTCAAATTAATATTGTTATCAATTAATTTTTCGGCAAGTTCAGCAATTTTTTTATACGAAGCAACAAACGGTTCAGCTGACATTAATTGTGAACCAATATGAACAGATATTCCCTGTGGGTCAATATTTTCCATAGCAACCATTTTATCATATATTGAAATAGCTAAATCAATATCAATCCCAAATTTATCAGTCTTTTTACCTGTTGATATTTTATCGTGCGTACCAGCATCAACATTCGGATTTACCCTTAGAGCAACAGGAGCAACTTTTCCCAATTTCTTTGCTACATTATTTAATCTATAAATTTCATCCTCAGATTCAATATTGATTTGTAATATATTAGCATTTAAAGCATCAGATAATTCATTATCCGTTTTTGCAACACCAGAAAATATTATTTTTTTAGTGTCAACGCCTGCCGTTAATGCACGTTTTAATTCACCGCCTGATACAATATCCATACCACAACCAGCAACAGCTAGTGATTTTAAAATAGCCTGATTAGAATTTGCTTTCATTGCATAATGCACAGTACATTTATTATCAAACGCATTCATAAATTTATTATAATTATCAATAATATAATCATTGTTATAAACATAAAGTGGAGTAGAGTATTGTTTTACCAATTTTTCTAACTGGATACCATTAGTCGTTAGTTTTCCATTTTTATAATTAAATACAGTTGACGGCATTTTATGTTATTCCTTGCATTTATCAGCGTTATTTGTTTTATCCAGACAATTATTAATCTGTTTTGCATATATATTGTCACTATCCATTTTTGCAACTTTACCACATCCTGAAATTAATATTGCAACAAAGAAAATTAATATAAGTTGTTGTAAAGCAAAAAACATTTTTTGACAAGTTGATATTTTCTTTACCATCAAATATTTCTCCTTCAAATAATATTATATCGTCAAATATAATTAAATTAAATATAATGGTACAATATTAAAATCATCACTAACGGGACAAACAATAATCAATGTTCCTATCAATCCAAAAATACATGCAACAATGTTATTTTTTGATATTGACTGCTTTAAAATAACGACACTAGATATAATTGTAATCAAAGATGCTATAAATAATATAGATAAAGTAATTGATGCAGGTGTATATTTCAAAGATTCATAAAAACCAATAGTTATCCCAATCCACGATATTGCCATTAGTGTTTTTGGCATAAAATCTTTTGTGAATGTCCTTGACAGAGGTAGTTTCAGATACAGCATAATCAAAATAATTAATAATGCTTGAATAAAAAATCTACCTAGGTCAATTTCATATAAGTCATAACCATGTTTCAATAGAACCTGTGCAAAATAATCACAAAATGGTAGTCCAATCATTGATGTTAAAAAATATAAATAATTCATTATTCTTAAACTTTCTTAGTTATGCCTTTAAATATATATTTTATTATTACACTTCTGCCATTAATGATGCATTACCGCCTGATGCTGTTGTATCAACAGATATAGTTTTTTCTTCACAAAACTTTAATAGATAATGTGGCCCACCTGCTTTAAATCCAGTTCCAGATTTACCAGTTCCACCAAATGGTTGTTGTCCAACCATCGCACCAATTTGATTTCGGTTGACATAAGCATTGCCAACTTTCATTTTCTTAACCACATAATCAATCGTATTATCGATTCGGCTATGTATACCAAATGTTAATCCATAACCTGTTCCATTGATTTCATCAATTACTTGGTCTAGCTTTTCTTTTTTCCAACGAACAATATGTAATATTGGACCAAATACTTCTCGCTCTAAGACATTAACATTAGGTATTTCATACATTGCAGGTGCAAAGAATGTACCATCTTTACAGTCATCAGGTAATTTAGCTTGCCCAACATTTTTATATTTTTTGTCCATTTTATTTTGATGTTTTTTCAATATATCCAAAGATTTTTCATCAATTACAGGACCAACATCAGTTGCCGGATTAGTTGGGTCACCAATTGATAATTCATTCATTGCACCAGATATCATTTTAATCAAATTATCAGCAATTTCATCTTGTACATACAATAAACGAGTTGCCGAACATCTTTGTCCTGCCGATTGAAATGCACCGTTTACAATATCTTTTGTTGCCTGTTCCAATAACGCAGATGAATCAACAATCATAGCATTTTGCCCACCAGTTTCAGCAATAAATGGAATTATTCGATCTGTACGCTTGGCTAATGACATATTTATATACTGAGCTGTTTCTGTTGAACCTGTGAAAGATACACCCGATATTTCATTTCGTTGTAATAATGTTTCACCTATCATCTTACCTTCACCAATTAACAATGCAATGGCATCTTTTGGCAATCCCGCCTTTAATAAGACTTTAATCGTTTCATAAGCAATCAAAGAAGTAGTCTCAGCAGGTTTAGCAATAACTGTATTACCAACCGATAAAGCTCCGGCAATTTGACCTAAGAATATTGCAAATGGGAAATTCCAAGGGGATATACACAAAAATACACCACGACCTGATAATTGAAATGTATTTAATTCACCAGTTGGACCTGGTAATTCTCTTTGCTTTAATAATTGCTGTGATTGTTTTGAATAATATCGTAAGAAATCAACACCTTCACGCACTTCAGCAATACAATCATTTAATGTTTTGCCTGCCTCTAATGATAATATTTTTATAAAATCAGCTATTCTTTCTTCAAATATATCTGCTGATTTTTCAAGAATCTTTGATCGCTCGGAACAATCCATATTATCCCATTTTTCAAATCCAGATGAAACTGAATCTAATGCTTTCAAACATTGTTTTTTATCTATAAAATGTGATTTTGCAATTTTATTTTTAACATTTTGTGGACTTACAATATCAACTGTCTTGCTACTTACATTTTTTCCACCAATAATACTGTATGCATTTTTACCTAATTTATATTTATTCATATCTTTTATTAATTTAGCAACTTCTTTAATGTTGGTCATGTCAATTCCTTTTGAATTATCTCGCCATAAATTTTCTTCATTTGGCAAATTGTTTATATCTTTTGCATATTGCACTTTTGGATGTTTAGTGAAATTATTTTTTTTCGCTAATGCCATTGGTGATTTTATCATTTCCTCAATTGGAATATCATCATCAAAGATATTCTTTACAAAGGAACTATTAGCACCATTTTCTAGTAATCTACGAACTAAATAAGGCAATAAATCTTTGTGTATACCAACAGGTGCATAGATTCGTGTAGGTATATTATATTCTTTTTCTGTGATCAAATAATACATATAATCACCCATACCGTGTAATTTTTGGAATTCATATTTTACATCTGGGTATGATTTGGCAATTTGTATAACCGTTGCCACAGACAATGCATTATGTGTTGCAAAACAAGAATATATATTTTCGTTGTATTTAAATAATTTCTTTGCACAAGCCACATATGATACATCTGAGTATTCCTTGCGCGTAAACACAGGAAAATCATCAAGACCCATTTCTTGAGCTATCTTTATTTCTGTATCCCAATATGCACCTTTTACCAATCGCACCATAATTTTACGATTATTTTTTGTACATATATCATTTAATTCATCAATTATAAATGACGCTCGTTTACCATAAGCTTGAACAACAAATCCCAATCCATCCCAACCAGATAAATCTTTATGAGATAATAATTCTTTAATGATTTCTAGTGAAATTTCCACTCTATCCATTTCTTCAGCATCAATAAATAAACTAATATTATTTTGCTTGGCTAGTTTACAAAGATTAATCATCTTTGGTACTATTTCTTGCATAACACGTTCGTATTCAAACAATTCATACCTAGGGTGAATAGCAGATATTTTTACCGAAATTCCCGCACGATCATAAACGTTATCACCTTTTGTTTCACTACCTATTGTTTTAATAGCATTTTCATATTTGTCATAATATTTGATACTATCATCTTTTGTAACAGCCCCTTCACCTAACATATCATAAGAATATCTGTATCCTTTTTCTTCAAGATTAACAGAATTTTTAAGGGCTTCACTAATGGATTGACCAAGGACAAATTCTTTGCCTAATATTTTCATCATTTGGCCTATAACATTACGAATAACAGGCAAAGAAGTAGTTTTTATCAAATTAGACAAGGTGCCAATCCAACCGCTTTCATCCATTTTTAATACTTTACCTGTTAGAACTAGTCCATAAGTAGAAGCATTTACAAACCATTTTTCGGCTTTGCCAATATGGGAATCAAAATCCCCACTTTGTAGTTTGTCTTTGATTAATTTATCAGCTGTAAAGTTATCAGGAACTCGTAATAAGCTTTCGGCTAAACACATTAAAATTATGCCTTCTTTATCCGATAGTGCATATTCTTGCATTAATGACTGTACCATAGAAAGTGCTGATTTACTTTTGCGAACATTAGAAATTAAATCAAGACTAATTTGTTTAATAGATTTTTCTTGATCTTTATTAAATACAGCTTCTTTATATAATTCAGAAACAACTTTTTCTTCTGATTTTGTCTGATATTCACGCATTTTTTGACGGATTTTATTATCAGTAAATTTCTTTATATCCAACATGTTTTACTTTCCTATTATCTAACAAATAAAATTTTAATTAAAAGAGAAAATAGCATCAATAATGCAATATTACAAATTAATTTATTTCTTATTTTATAAATATTAAAATTTTTGTTATATTTATATATACAAAATATGCAAATTAATCAATAAATAAAAGGAATCATATGTTCATCAAATCGTTAATAAATAATATTTTAATAAAACAAGATGAAAAAACTATTCAAAAGATTATTGACGGCGTAGTTTCAGCACCAAAACCACGATCTCTATCACAACAATATTTATGGCAATCTCTACTAAATACAAATATTGATAATGAAATAGCTAAGAAATTAAATAATGAATTAGATAAATTAAGAAACAAGTATAATTGTGGATTAATTGACGGGCCTGTACCATCATCACGCAAAGAATTAGTTCTAAAAGAATTAGATAAACTAAAAATTAATGCATATATCGTTACAATCACTGACGAGTTCCAAGGTGAATATATGCCTGACACAGCACGCAGATTATATTGGTTAACTGGTTTTTCAGGTTCAGCAGGATTTGCTGTAATTGGTAAAACAAAATCTGTTGTATTTTCAGACGGACGATATACTGTTCAACTAGCCGAACAAGTAAACACAAATGATTATGAACTATGCCATTCAATTAAAGACCCTTTGGAAAAATGGGTTAAATCCGCATATTTAAAAGGAAGCCGTATTGGGTTTAATTCAACGACTATGTCTGATGCACAGGCTCAATCAATAAAAGACAAACTAAAAAATATTGGTATTGAATTAGTGCCACTTGACAATGACCCTGTTGATAGTGCGTGGCAAAATAAACCTGTACGACCAATTTCACCTATACTAGAACACCCGCTTAAATATGCTGGGGTTTCAACAAATGACAAATATAATAAATTAAAAAATATCCTAAAGAACAAAGGGGCTGATGTAGCAATTTCTTGTCTGCCTGATTGTTTATGTTGGTTGCTCAATATTCGTGGCGGTGATGTGCCATATACACCTTTTGTACACGGTTATATGGCTATCACAAATGATGAAATACATTTGTTTGTAGACCCATTAAAAATCCCTAGTGATTTAAAATTGCCTGCCAAAATTCAATGTTTTGATAATTTTTATAAATTCTTAGATACATTATCAGGGAAAACAGTATTATTAGATTCAACCACTGCACCATACAAAGCAGGTGAAATGTTAAGAAATGTTGGCGCAATTATTAAAAATGATATTGATATTTGTTTAATTCCAAAATCCTGCAAAAACAAAATTGAAATCGCTGGAGCTAGACAAGCCCATATTGTTGATGGTGTGGCAATGGTTAAATTTTTATACTGGATAGATAAAAATGTCGGAAGTGGAAAATTAACTGAATTATCTTGTGCTGAAAAATTAAATAAAATTCGCTTTGAACACCCTGATATGCGCGATTGTTCATTTTATCCAATATCCGCATTTAGTTCTAATGGGGCAATATGTCATTATCGTGTCACAGAAAAAACTTCCAAATCAATAACAATGAATAATTTATATTTAATTGATTCAGGTGGACAGTATGAATATGGCACAACTGACATTACAAGAACAATTGCAATTGGTAATGTCAATAGCGAACAACGTGATAGATTTACCCGTGTTTTAAAAGGTTTAATTGCATTACATAATATTAAGTTTCCAGATGGTAATTCGGGTATAAACCTAGATATTATCGCACGACAATTTTTATATAATGGTGGTTTTAATTTTGAACACGGTACAGGTCATGGTATTGGCAGTTATTTATCTGTTCACGAAGGACCTGCTCAGATTTCAATACAATCTAACTCTGTACATTTAAAACCAGGTATGATGTTTTCAAACGAACCCGGATATTATAAATCTGGTGAATATGGAATAAGAATTGAGAACTTAATTGTTGTTAAAGAGCACGATACCTCTTTTGAAACACCTATGATGGAATTTGAAAATCTTACCTGGTGTCCGATTGATACAAAAGCTATTGATATTTCAATGCTACAAGTTGAAGAACGACGATGGTTAAATAATTATCACAAAACCACCTTCAAAAAATTATCAGCATATATTGATGATGCCGATATTTTAGATTGGTTAAAAAATGCGACAAAAGAAATTTAATAAAATAATATATTTAAAATACTAATTCTTAAAATAACTAATAAAGTTTTTAAATATTCAAATGTTAAAATAAATAATGTACCCGAATATGAATACCAATTTTTAATTTTAATGTTATTATTGTTAATTGGATATGGTATTATCTTAACATTTGGTAATCTATGCCTAACCTCGTACATTGAACGAGGCATATGAAATTTACTAGTTATTAAATAAATTGATTTATAATTATTATTTTTAATAAAATTAGCAACTTCTATGCCATTATCAAAAGTTGTTTTAGCTTGATATCCCAATATTATATTAGATTTATTATATTGATTAAATGAATTATCTTTTACAACATTCAATAATTTTTTAACAACTACCGACTTATGAACACCAGATATAAATAATTTTTTTACTTTATTTTTGTTTAATATTTCAATACCCTTTTCAATTCTTCCTGCTCCACCAGTTAAGACAACAGCAACATCAGCAAGAACCAACCTAGGTTGTTTATACTTATTTATCGTATCTACAAAACCAACTAGACCGAAAAAAAAGGCAACTAGCAATATTAAACAAAAATAAAATAATTTACGCATTTAACAACATTAAAACTCAATATTAAAAAATCTTTTTATTAAAGTTAATTTTACTGTAATCATACTAACTAAAAAGCTTAATATAATTAAAATAGGAATTATACCAAAAATCAACAACCAATCAAAAAAATGAAATTCAAAATCAAAATTATTAAAATATAAAATTGAATTTATTGATAACAGTGCAACAAAAAATCCACACAAAGATGATTTAATCACAACATTTAATGCATACGAAACAAATTCTTTTGCAACAAAGCTGTCCATAGCACCCATTAACATTAACATATTTAATGTTTTTACATTCATTAACATTAATGCTCTTGTAAGTGTGATAGAAATAATCATACAACTAATTATGATTAATAAAACTATTGTATAGACTAGACTATTAATTGTGTTAACTATTGAATTAATCCTGACACGCCAATCAGAAAAGTCATCAACAATAATATTATCTGATATTTGTGTTAATTGTGAATTCAAAGAATCTGAATCAATTTGCGTATTATCAATTAATTTTACATCAAGTATTCTTGGTATTGGAAATTCTATATTCCTAACCCCACCACCAAACCAAGGTAATAACATTTCAATTACTTGATCATTAGATATTAACTTAACATCTTGCACACCATAATGTTGATTTAAAATTATCATGGTTCTAGAAACTATATCATCATTTTGTTCATCATCTAAATTAATATCTGGAATAATCTGGACTGTAATAGAGTTATTGATTCCATCTGTCCATTTATTACCTATTTCATTAACAATATGTGCCACTGAAATAAATAAAACAGATAAAAATACCATAAAACCTATTAATAAAGGTATAAATCTTGAAAAACTATTATTTTCTAATTTAATTATAGAACCTGACATTTTCAACCTATTCACATTCTTCCAAAAACACACTATTATCTTTTATTACTAATTTAGGGTAATTTTTGGATTTAACTAAATTTTCATTATGTGTCGCCATAATTATTGTAGTACCCCTTTGATGTAATTGCTCAAACAATGACATTATTTTTTTTGCTGATACTTCATCAACTGAACCTGTTGGTTCATCAGCTAGTATAATTTTTGGATTAGTAATAACAGAACGTGCAATAGATAACCTTTGTTGTTGTCCACCCGACAATATATTAGGATACGAATCAATATATTGTTTCAAACCAACCCATTTAACAATTTGTGTGACTTTACGGATAATTATTTCCTCACTTTCGCCTTTTATTCTTAGGGGTAATGCCAAATTATCAAAAACAGTTAAATGTTTTAATAACTTGTAGTCTTGAAATACAACTGAAATATTTTGACGAATAAAAGAAATTTCTTTTCTAGAATATGAATTAACATCTTTGTTAAACATAAATAAATTACCACTTGTAATACGATTGCCAATATATATTAATTTTAACAGACTAGTTTTACCAGCCCCTGATTTACCAGTAAGAAAATAAAAACCGCCTTGTTTTATATCTATGTTCACATTGTTTAGTATGGAATTAGAAATTCCATAACCAAACTTAACATTATGAAATCTAATTATTGATTTTTCTAAAATAGTCATTTAACAAATATAAATAATTATGCTATAAATAACAAGATAACATTTAAATATTTTTTTGGATATAATATGCTCACAATAATATGCCCATCTTGTAAAACAAAATACCAAGATAATAAAAAATCTATTACTATGGGTGATAGTGTTAAATGTTGTGTTTGTAAATATAACTGGATAGTATCATCTAGAAATGCCATTCATAATGAAATTGATAATAATTTAAAATTTAACAACATAGAAAATAAATTAGAGAATATAAGACAAAAAAATAAATCCTTTTCAAATACTAGTTTTATAATATCATCCATAGTTTTATTATTTGTCATTACTATATTGGCAAAAGATAACATAGCAAAAACTTTTCCAGCAACACAAAATATTTATTATAACTTAGGCTTAATGGAAAAACAAAAAACACATAATAAAGTTTTATTAATTTTAACAAGTAATAATCAAAAAAATACTGAAAAAAATTCTATGATTTTAAAAGGAATAATTCATAACAAATTAAATAATATTTTAAAGAATCCAACAATATTAGTAGAATTGTTAAATAACAAAGGTAATTTAATTGAAAATCATCAAATAAAACTTGATTTTGATTTGGCTATAAATAAATCAGAAGTATTTCGCATAGTAATACAAAATCCAACCTTGGGTATTGCATCTGTTCAATTAAAATATATTAAATAAAATATTATCTATCTTGATTTTATTAATAATTTAATGTTAAAATATACACTCAAATAATAGTATTTAAAAAAATTGATTGAGGATAATATGGCAGGTCATTCTAAATGGGCTAATATTCAACACAGAAAAGGTGCCCAAGATAAAAAACGAGCTGGTTTATTTGCTAAACTTGCAAAAGAAATATATATAGCAGCAAAAATGGGTGGAGGCGATATTGATTCAAACCCTAGATTAAGGCTAGCCATAACAACTGCTCGTGGTCAATCAATGCCCAAAGATAACATTGAAAGAGCAATCAAAAAAGGTACTGGTGAAGGTAATGAAAGTACAAATTTTGAAGAAATCCGTTATGAAGGATATGGAAATGATGGAATAGCTATAATAGTTGAAACTATGACTGATAATCGTAATCGCACTGCATCAGAAATTCGCTCTACATTTACAAAATACGGTGGTAATCTTGGTGAAACTGGTTCTGTTTCATTTAGTTTTAATCAATTGGGGGAAATTACACTAGATAGTTCAGTTGCAGATGAAGAAACAATGTTTGAAACAATAATGGAAGCTGGTGCAACAGATATGGAACAAGAAAGTGATATATACATTGTATATTGTGAAATGACTGAATTACACAATATTTCAACTGCTTTAAATAATAAATTCGGTGAAATCAAATCGGCAAAAATAATTTGGCAACCAACAAACACTATTGAACTTGGTCTAGAACAAGCAAAAAAAATTATTAAACTTGTTGATGTTCTAGAATGCCTAGACGATGTACAATCCGTATATACAAATATGGATGTGTCAGATGAAATTGCAGATCAATTATAATACAAATGAGGGAAATTTATGAGTAAAATTATTGATGGAAAAGCATTCGCACAAAACCTAAGACAAGATATTAAAAATGCGGTAAACGAAATAAAATCAAAGTACAATTTTATACCAGGTTTAGCGGTAATATTAGTAGGTGAAAACCATGCGTCAAAAGTATATGTAAACTCAAAAGCAAAACAAACAGTTGAATGTGGTTTGGAATCTTTTGAATTTAAATTACCAGCTGAAACTAGTGAACAATATGTGCTTGCAAAAATAGAAGAACTAAACAATGACCCAAAAGTTCACGGTATCTTAGTTCAATTACCATTACCAAAGCATATTAATGAAGAAAAAATAATAAATACAATTGCTGTAGAAAAAGATGTGGATGGTTTCCAAATTATTAACTCTGGACAACTAGCAACTGGCACAGGTAATCCATTAATTGCATGTACTCCATATGGATGTTTAATGATGTTACAAGATAAATATGGTAAAGATTTATCGGGTTTAAATGCGGTTATAATTGGTCGTTCAAATATTGTTGGAAAACCAATGGCACAATTATTACTTGATGCAAATGCAACAATTACAATTGTACATTCAAGAACAAAAAACATAGAAGAAATAACAAAACAAGCTGACATAGTAGTTGCAGCAGTAGGTAGACCAGAAATGGTAAAAGCAAGCTGGATTAAAAAAGGTGCTACAATAATTGATGTTGGTATTAACCGTATTGAAATAAATGGAAAAGGTAAACTTGTTGGTGATGTTGATTTTGCCGATGTAGAGCCTGTGGCAGGAGGAATCACACCTGTGCCAGGTGGCGTAGGGCCTATGACTATTGCTGTGTTATTACATAATTCAATAATTGCATCTTGTCGTCAAAACAACAAACCCATTCCAAAGATACTAGATAGATACAACAGATTTTAATAAATGGTTATAAGAACTATTACCATCATTGCCTCTCCCAACTAGAACAGTGCTAATACCAACACAAGGATCGTGGCGACCTTTTGTACTAATTGTAATTTCCTTATTAGTTATGGTTATTGATTTTTTAGGAGTTAATATTGAACTGGTTGGTTTTACTCTAATATCTTACTGAAAAATTATGTATTGAAATCTAGTATTTCCTTACTTATTTTTTACCAATGATATTTTATACCTGCCCAAATAATACGACCTTGTGAATAATTTGATTCAACAGAAAAATTGTTAATTGCTGAAAGATTATCAACTTGCGTTTTATTAAATACATTCATTACATCAATTGTTATTGCTAAACCTTTCATTTTCTTTGGACGGTAAACTAAATGTAAATCAAGATTTAATGAACTATCAAATGTAGTTTTTGTATATTCTTTTGTTAGGCCAGAAAAATCACCACAAACAGGTTCAGTACTATCACAAGCAAATGAGTTGCTTGTATAACCATTATAGCCAGCTCTATATTGAATTGTATTGCCAAACATTAAATTATACTTAGGAATATAAAAGTTTAAGTTTGCAGAACCACGAATCGGGCTATTATAATTTAATGTAGGAATATCATTATAATTTATTAATTCACCATCAAAGATAACTTTTTGCGTAAAAATTTCTGGAGTTATTTTGTTCCATAATGGGTTGAAGTTTCTTATGGATTTAGAATAAGATGTTTCCACATTCCAAGACATTAGAATTCCCTTGGAAACAGTAATTGGTTTTAATCCATTTGCTTGAAAGCTAAGGGTATGATCTTTTGATTTCCCGTTATTATTCAATTCATATATGCTATTTACAACTTTTGATTTTACAAATTGGTCTTTACCATTTCTATATACACCTTTTAATGTGAATATCATATTACCAAATGATTTTGTTAGACCAAGATTCAATTCATCAGAATACGGTGTTTTTAAATTTTTACTATTAGCAAATGAATAACCATCTAAACTGTCTTTTTGCCAAACACCAGAATTTATTCTTGCATATCCAGTATTAGCTGAAATATTATCATTTAATATATAAGATAAAATGCTTGATGAATAATAACGATTTATACCACCAAATATATGAGTTGTATTATTATATGTATATACACTAGATAATCTTGGAGCAATATTATTATTATTTAATAATGTTGTACGATCAAATCTTAGACCAGCAGTAGTTTCAAATTTACCTATAATAATTTTATCTTGAATATAAGCAGATAAAATATTATCATTTACACTAATTTTTTTAGCCTTATAAACAGTTTTATTTGTCAAGAATTGTTCACCCTCAATACAAGCTGGATCATTGGGTAATAAACAATCACCGTTCCAAGAACCAGAAGACTTTACATCATCTTTATTAACTTTAATTTCACTAATAGATACAGAAGGACTCTTCAACTCATCTCCACTAATAGATACAGGGAGAATCTTCGGAATAGATTTACTAATAAATTCAGTAGACCTACTTATAATATTATTAGTAGATCCAGTAGAACTTCTCAGCCCAGCTCTACCAGTAGATACAGGGGGGGGAGTTCTCATATTATCAATAGGTCTACGTCTCTGTATCTTCCACTTCCTAATCATACTAGAAACCCTTTTACGGTCATCTCTATATGTCTTAAGTTGTTTATTAAGACTCTGCCTCTGCCCCTTTTTAGATCTAGGAGTATTCTTCAGACTCTCAATAGATTCATTAAGACGACTCTTATAAGAAGTAGCCAGCTGAATTATTTTAGTCAATTTTATACGTCTCTGTATCTTCCACTTCTTAATCATACTAGAAACCCTTTTACGGTCATCTCTATATGTCTTAAGTTGTTTATTAAGACTCTGCCTCTGCCCCTTTTTAGATCTAGGAGTATTCTTCAGATTAGCCTTCAGACTCTCAATAGATTCATTAAGATGACTCTTATAAGAAGTAGCCGCCCACTGAATTCTTTTAGTCAATTTTATACGGGATACAGGGGAGGGGCTCGTCGCCCTAGCTCTACCGGTAAATTCAGTAGACCTCCTCTTCCTAATATGATTAGTAGGAATAAAAGTGTTTTCTGAGATATTATACAATGATGTATCTTTATCACGATTAAACTTGACATTAGTTATATCAACACCCCAACCAAATGATACTGTGTGTTGATTATCTTTCTTGTTAAACGAAGAAGCTAAATAATCTTGTTTTAAGGTAATAGTTTGTTCATTAATATCCCATTCATCGTAACCATCTTGCATAGAAGATATACGAGAACCATAATTTGTATCACCATATGTCTGCCATGCGAAGTCATTATCCTCATCGTGCTTTACTTTATTATTAATTGATGTAAAACCCAATTTTGTAGTTGCCACATAGCTTTTTACATTATGATTTAGTTCACCAAAAATATGGTATTCACCGCCATTAATGCTGTTACTACTATTTGTAATTTTTTCCTTTAACATTTCTGTAGTATCTGGTGAATTCATAACTGTTAATTTAAATTCTTGTCCTTTATCTGTTGTATAGATACCTTTTGTAATATAATTATTAGAAATTGGTGTACGATATTCTTTACCAATTATATCGTTATTATATCCAATCTTTGAATCTTTATGATTTATTACACCTAAATTTGAATCTTTATGATTTATTACACCTAAAAATGAATATTTACGATTTATTGATTTATTATATAATGCTGTAACATTTGTCTTGGACATTTTAGATACTATTGCAACATTTGTTTTCAATATTTTTTTAGTATGTAATGAATAATCTTTATGTTTTTGCTCATTATTTGTTGTATAAAAGCTTTTTACAATATAATTATCACCAACTCTCTTTTGGGTTTTTTTACTAAAAATATTTTTGTAACATTTAATCTTTGAATCTTTATTATTCATTACATCTAAAAATAAATATTTACTATTTATTGATTTATTATTATAGTGCTGTAAAATTTGTCTTAAACATTTTTTAATATGTGATGAATAATCTTTATGTTTTTGCTCATTATTTGTCGTATAAAAGCTTTTTACAATATAATTATCATCAACTCTCTTTTGGTTTTTTTTAATAATTATATTTTTGTAATATTTGATTTTTGATATTTTTACCAGTCCAGAAATTGTACCATTATAAGTTTGTTTTACTGTAATGTCTTGCTGAAAAATTGTATGTTTACCTAGACCCGTATTTTTATTATAATTGCGAATTTCTCCCATTGACATTGACGCCATTACTGGTAAAATAGACTTTGATAATACTATCATTGATAATAAATGTTTATTAAACATAAATTTCAATACTCCTAAGTAACAATTTTAAATAAATATAATAATTTCTGTTTTTTTAAATCTGGTTTACCTTATTACTGGTAATAACAAATTTTGCTAATGCTATCATTGATAATAAATGTTTATTAAACATAAATTTCAATACTTCTAAGCAACAATTTTAATAAATACTAAATAATAATTTTTGTTTTTTTAAATTTGGTTTACCTTATTACTGGTAATAACAAATTTTGCTAATGCTATCATTGATAATAAATGTTTATTAAACATAAATTTCAATACTTCTAAGCAACAATTCTAAATAAACACTAAAAAATTTGTTGCACTATACTCCATAATAAAAATTATGTCAATCAAATAAAAAATAAGGAAATATCTATTTTACTAAGTATTTATTATTAAGTATTAATTTAAAATAATTTTTAATATAAAAATGAATAGTATTAAATTTTTTAAAAAATAATCATAATGGTTATATTATTTATATAGACTATATAATAAAAAGCTATTTATTGTTCACGCCGCGATATCGTAATAAATGATCAGCAAGAACTATTGCCATCATTGCTTCCCCAACTGGAACAGCACGAATACCAACACAAGGATCGTGGCGACCTTTTGTACTAACTGTAATTTCTTTACCAGTTGTGGTTATTGATTTTTTAGGAGTTAATATTGAGCTGGTTGGTTTTACTGCAAATCTTACCACTATATCCTGTCCTGTTGAAATTCCGCCTAATATTCCACCTGCATTATTTGATGTAAATACCTTACCAGCACGAATTTCATCAGCATTTTGTTCGCCTGATAAAAATGCACTTTCAAAACCTGCACCGATTTCAACACCCTTTACCGCATTAATTGACATAAAAGCTTTCGCCAAATCAGCATCTAATTTATCATAGACCGGTTCCCCTAAACCAGCAGGGATACCGCTTGCATGAACTTCTAGAACTGCACCAACAGATGAACCCTTTTTACGAACACTCTTTAAATATTTATCCCATTCAATAACTGTTTTCTTAGATGGGCAAAAAAAGTCATTTTTTTCAACTTCATCCCAAGACCACTTATCATCAATCAAAGCAATTTCACCCATTTGAACCATTGCTCCACAAATTTTTACCTGCTCGCCTAAAAATGTTTTTAATATTTTATTAGCAATAGCACCAACAGCAACACGACAAGCAGTTTCCCTTGCCGAAGAACGCCCCCCACCTCTTGGATCACGAATTCCGTATTTTTCCATATATGTAAAATCAGCGTGTCCTGGACGAAATGTTTTTTCAATTTCTGAATAATCTTTTGATCGTTGGTCTTTATTTTCAATTATCATTGATAAAGGCGTACCAGTAGTTTTTCCTTTGTAAACACCAGACATAATTTTTACAATATCATCTTCTTTGCGTTGTGTTGTATGCTTTGAAGTTCCTGGCTTGCGTTTATCAAGAAATGGTTGAATATCATCTTCAGATAATTTTATAAGGCTAGGAATACCATCCACAACAACCCCAATGGCAGGCCCATGCGATTCACCCCAAGATGTAAATCTAAACAAATCACCGAAAGAATTTCCAGCCATAACTTATTAATCCTTATAATATAATTTATTTTTATTTATTTTTATCAGCTATGGTTTGTAATACTTTTGCTAGTTCGCCTGCATTTTGCAACTTAGGCATACCAACCATATTATAACCACCATCAACATAATGTAATTCACCACTCACACCACTTGATAAATCACTTAACAAGTAAAGAGCAGATTTACCAATATCCCAAATATCCATATTGCGACCTAGTGGAGCACCCAGTTCATTCCACCTTAACATTGTGCGAAAATCACCAATACCAGATGCAGCAAGTGTTCGAATTGGACCTGCGGATAATGAATTAACACGAATACCTTTATCACCCATATCAACAGCTAGATAACGAACCGAAGCTTCCAAAGCAGCTTTTGCAACACCCATTACATTATAATTTGGAATATATTTTTCTGAGCCTAAATATGAGAGAGTAACAGCAGAACCACCTTCGTTCATCATTTTATAAGCACGATTACAAACAGCAGTAAAACTAAAACAAGAAATATCCATAGTCATAAGAAAATTATCACGAGTCGTATTTAAATATTTTCCTTGTAATTCTTCTTTATTTGAAAAGCCAATTGCGTGAACAAGAAAATCAATCTTGCCAATTTCAGATTCAATCGCATCAAATGCCTTGTCTATACTTTCTTGGTTCGTCACATCACATTCTTGCATTGTTTTAACACAACCTAATTCATCAGCTAATGGTTGAACTCGTTTCAATAAAGCATCACCTTGATATGTAAGAGCAATTTCTGCACCTTGTTCGGCAAGAGTTTTCGCGATTCCCCAAGCAATAGATTTGTCATTAGCCAAACCCATAATTATACCGCGTTTACCATTCATTAATTCAGTCATTATTATGCTCCTATTATTTAGTCTTAACTTAATCATTAATATAAACAAAATAAACAAAAAAATCCATGTTAATTTTTAATTTTTATGGTATGATAAACTATTGTTATACTTGAGGAGTAAGGATTAAATACCTTAAAATAAAAAATGGTTTTAATATTTTCATTATTATTATGGTTAATTGATTTATATACGTATATAATATTTGCTTCTGTTATTATTTCGTGGTTAATAGCATTTGATATTTTAAAAATAAATAATAATATTGTTTATAAAGTTGTAATGATTGTTACAAATTTAACGCAACCTGTATTTGATGCAGTTAAGGTGGTAATTCCTAGTTTCTTTGGTTTGGATTTTTCTCCAGTTATTATATTACTAGCATTACAAGGAATAAAAATTGCTGTGATACAACTAGCTATAAGTATAATATATTAATTACCAATTTATAATTTTACTATCCCAAATACAGATAAAATTTTTCTTGATATTAAATTTGAAAAGAAATTATCATTAAATTTTAAGAATTTTTTTATCGTCGTTAGCAATTATATTAAACAAAACTTCTTCAAATCTAAAATCTATTTTTTTTATCTCAACCATATTGACATATATAAATTATAAATATAAGGTTGCAAAATAAAGAATATATAATAATAAAAAAGGGGGAAATATGAATATGGATAATCGTGATGGTTACATTTGGGTAAATGGTGAAATGGTAAATTGGCGTGATGCAAAAGTACATTCACTGACGCACGGATTACATTATGCATCTTCTGTTTTTGAAGGTGAGCGAGCATATAATGGAAAAATATTTAAATCTAAACAACACTCTCAAAGATTAATTAATAGTGCAAAAATACTTGATTTTAATATACCTTATTCTATTGATGAACTAGAACAAGCAAAATATGAAGTAATGAAAGCTAATAACTTAACAAATTGCTATCTTCGTCCATTTGCATTTTTAGGTTGTGAAATGGGTTTGCAAGGCACAGGAGTTCCTGTAAATACAATTATAAGTGCTTGGAAATGGGATTCTTATTTTGGTGAAAAAAATATGAAAGGTCTGAAATTTAATATTGCCGAATATCGTCGTCCTGACCCTCAAACTGCACCAAGTCACGCAAAGGCTGCTGGTCTGTATATGATTTGTACAATATCCAAAAATAAAGCAATGGCTGAAGGATATGACGATTCATTAATGCTTGATTATCGTGGTTATATATCAGAGGCAACAGCAGCAAATATATTCTTTTTGATGAACGATGGAAAACTACACACACCAAAACCTGATTGTTTCCTTAATGGTATTACAAGACAAACTGTAATTGAACTAGCAAAAAATATTGGTGTAGATGTAGTAGAACGCCACATTGAATTAGATGAACTAGAAAACACTGTTGAATGTTTCGTAACAGGAACAGCCGCCGAAGTCATGCCAGTAAGACAAATTGATAATAAATATCAATTCACACCAGCAAAATTATGTGAGACAATGATTAATGAATATAATAAAGTGGTTGGGAAAATATAATGATAGCTAAAATAATTGTTTTTGTTTTTATAATATTAATAGTAGTGCTAGCATTTAAAACACTAACAAAACAAAAATTAAATTCACATAAAAAAGATGATGATATTGTTGATTTAAAAAAAGGCAAAGACGGTAAATATAAAGCAAAGAATAAAAATTAATTTTTATATAATTAATTTTTAGTAGTATATAGCTTTAAAATTTTCTCTTGTTTTTTATATTCCGGAATAACAAATTTCACAGCGTCCCAAAATTGTTTTTGATGATGTGGATGTTTTTGATGGCATAATTCGTGAACTATAACATAATCAATACAATCACGAGGTGTTTTGATAAGAGCAATATTTAAATTCATATTTCCAGCACTTGACATTGAACCCCAACGGGTTTTCATTTGCTTAATAACCAATTTTGTTTTTGCACTAGCCCCATCAACTTGTGGTATCCAGTATTGCATTCGCTCATAAAATATTTTCTTAGCTTGTTTTCGGTAAAATGATTTTATTGATAAATTCATATCCAATTCATTATTACCTAATACATAAAATGTATTATCTTTTATGACAACATCCATATTTTGTTCATTTTTTTGTATTATGTTATAATCATCACCTAAATATTTTACTACACCTTTGTTTCCTAAATCATTTCTTGAATTTAAATTGCGGATTTGTTGTAAATCTATCTTGTTCATTATCCAAATAATATTATCATTAGCAATTTTGTGTAAAGTTTTTTTAAGAGCGTAATGTGTACTGTGTATCGTTATATTGCAATCTTGACTAACAGATATAGAAATATTTTTCCTAGTAGTCCTTTTAACAACACAATCATATGTATTGCCATTGTATTGTATAGTAATAATTTCTGGTGGTTGTTTATTTTTAAACATAGAAAAACAATAACATATTATATATTTCAATAAAATATATAATCAAAACATTTAATATAAATTAAAAACCAGCTTTTTTACTGGCTTTTAATTATTAAGTATGAATAAATAATTATTATTAGTGACTATTTGATTCCTCAGCTTTTGAACCAACAAATTCATCAATCATATATAAACCTTGGCCTTGTGTGCCAATAATTTTTATTTTACCGACTATTTCTGTTGCCAAAGCTTCTTCTTCTCTTTGTTCATCAATGAACCATTGCAAGAATGAAAAAGTTGCTAGGTCTTTTTTTTCCCAAACCTCGTGTGCAATTTTATGAATTGAATCTGTAACATCTTTTTCTTCTTTATAGACAGTGTCAAATAATTCTTTCACGTCTTTATAATCTGTTGTAGGAGCTGGAATATTTTCAATTTTTGGGTGGCCAGAACGTTCCAAAATATAGTCAAATATTTTACGCATATGCTCTTTTTCTTCTTCTGAATGTTTATAAAGAAATTTTGCACAACCAGTTAAATCGTTATTTTCTGCCCATGCGCCCATTTGCAAATAAGTATTTGAGGCTTGAAATTCACGATTCATTTGTTCATTTAACAAATCATATACTCTTTTTTCTAATCTCATTTTATTACTCCTTATATTTAATATATCATATATTATATTATAACATTATAATAATATTATTACTGTTAAAAAAAAATACAATAAAAACAATGGCTTATGGTAAAAAAGAACTAGATTAATATAGTTTAGAAAATTTTAATAAGAGTTTAGTAACTGAAATATATCGTTTTGCAATTCATTATTAGAAGCAATAATCCATTTTGATTGATTTCCGTTTCCTTCACATCTATAAGAACTATTTTTTTCATCAAATACGAATCCACCAGCCTCACGAACCATTAACATTCCACCTTCAATATCCCAAGGATTAAGTCCATATTCAAAGAATCCTTCATAACGACCTGATGCTACATATGCTAAATCTAGGGTTGCTGCACCGAATCTGCGAATACCTGCGGTTTTTGCCATTACACAAGATAATCTTTTTAAATATTCTTCGTGTTTATCTTCATTAATCCCTAGGAAAGGAATTCCAGTTGCCAATATAGATTCTGATAATTTTTTTCTTGCTGAAACTCTTAATCTTTGATTATTGAAGTATGCACCGCTACCTTTTTCTGCATAAAACAATTCATCTTTTACTGGGTCATATGTAACACATAATTGTGTTTCGTCCATATATTGATATGAAATATGAATTGCCCAATGTGGTAATCCATGCAAAAAATTTGTTGTGCCGTCCAATGGGTCAACTAAAAAGCGATGCGGACTATCGTTATTATTAGCACCCGTTTCTTCACCCAAAAAAGCATAATCAGGTCGTGCATACATTAAATCATTTTTTATTATTTCTTCACTGCGTTTATCGGCAACTGATACGAAATCAGCAGGCCCTTTTTTTGAAACTTGTAATTGATTAACTTCTGAAAAATCTCTTAATAATGACTTTCCTGCTTTAATAGCAGCTTTTTGCATAACAGATAGTGTTGGATTAATACTCATTAGTCTTTTGCTCTTTCCATATACTCACCCGTTGTAGTATTTATTACAACTTTCGTTCCTGCTTCGATGTGTGGTGGAACTAAAACAGCAACTCCGTTTTCCAGCTTAGCTGGTTTATATGATGATGATGCTGTTTGTCCCTTTACAACTGCATCAGCCTCAACAATTTTCATTATAATTCTTTCTGGAATTGTAACACTTATGATTTCGTCCTCATAAAATTCAATTTCAACTTTCATACCATCTTGCAAAAATGGAACAGTTTCTTCACCAACTATTTCCGTGCTAAGAGCAATTTGTTCAAAGTTTTCTGAATTCATAAAGGTATGTTCATCAACATCAGAAAATAAGAATGTATGTGGTAGTTGTTCAAGACGAACTTTTTCAACTTTTTCATCAGAACGAAATCTTTCATTTAATTTTTGTCCTGTACGAATTTCTTTTAATTCCGCCTGTGCAAAAGCACCACCTTTGCCTGGTTTTACATGTTGTACTTTTATTGTGCGATATAAACCGTTTTTATATTCAATTAATGTGCCAGGTATTATTTCATTACCATTAATTTTCATAGCTATTCCTTAAAAACATTTATTATAATTATTGGTTTTATACATTTTTTAACTATCAGTTGCAAGCATAATAAAATCAGCATTTGTTTGTTTTATAATACCGGAATTTAATACAACTGGTAATTCAGTCATTTCAACCCACCAATCAATTAATTCGTTATCTCCATCATCAAAAACTATAAAATCCGCACCCACATCACCATAATTTAATCCATCGTCTTTAGAAGAACCACAATTAACACCGATTGAAAAATCAGGATATTTGTTACGAATTTCTTTAAATTGCTTTAATGATATTTTTTCATTGAAATATATTCCATCAAAATTATAATTACTAATTTGTGAAATATCATCAGAAATTAAGACTGCCGTATCTGTATTATGACATTTTTCAATATAATATTTTAAAATATTATAATCACTACAAATAACCGCTGGTACATTTTTTGTATCCAGCGGTTTTTTATCGTTTATATCATTTATATAATATATAGTTTCCACCATATATTATTTACTTTTTTTCAAATATTTAAAGAATTCAGTATCTGGGCTAATTATAATAGTTGTATCTCCTTTACCAATTAGACCTTTACGGTAGTTTTGCATAGATTTATAAAATTCAAAAAACTTAACATCTTTACCATATGCCTTTGCTAACACACTATTTTTTTGAGCATCACCTTCACCTCGTAATATTTCAGCTTTACGTTCAGCATTTGCGAGTATCACAGTAGTATCATAATTAGCTTTTGCACGAATTTTTTGTGCCATTTCACTACCTTCAGCACGAGCTTCGCGCGCTTCTCTTTCACGTTCAGTACGCATTCTATTATAAACAGATTGTGCAGTAGTACTTGGAAGATTAGTTCGTCCAATTCTCACATCAATTACTTTAATACCCAATGAAATAGCTTGAATTTTAATTTCACTAGCAATCTTAGTCATTGAATCAGAACGTTTATCAGATAACAATTCAGCCAAAGATACATTTGCAATAACACGACGCACACCTGCATTTAATGATTTACCAAATACATCTCGTAAATTTTGTTCACGTTTAACCCTTTGATAAAATTTTAATGGATCAACGATTTGATACCTAGCAAATGCATCAATATTAATTCTTTTTTTATCTTTTAACAAAACTTCAAATTCTGGTGGATCAAGGTCAAGTGTTCGGTTGTCATACCTAATAATATTTTGAATAAATGGTAATTTCCAATTAAGACCTGGCTCTTTAATCACACGTTTAGGGTCACCAAATTGTAAAATAATAATTTGTTCAGTTTGATTAATCGTAAACAGTGTATTGTATCCTAAGAACAACAATACAACTAATGCAACAGGAATATAAGATAATTTATTCATTTTATTGTCCTTTCTTTTGACTTGCGTCTGGTAATTTTATGTATGGTAATACACCTGATGCATTTTTATCCAGAATTACTTTATTTATTTCACCATAAATATCAGCAAGGGTATCAAGATAAATTCTTTTTTTAACTATAATAGGTGATTTTTTATATTCTTTATAAACCATTAAAAATCTTTCGGCTTCACCTTTTGATTCTTGAATCTCTTTTTCTTTAAAACCTTGTGCATCACGAAATATTGTCTCGGCTTTACCTCTTGCCTCTGGCACAACAGTATTTGCATATGCTTCTGCCTCGTTTCGTAAACGGTCACGGTCTTGTCTTGCCCTTTGTACATCATTAAATGCATCAATAACTTCCAAAGGTGGGTCTGATTTTTGTAATTCAACTTGTTCAATATCAATACCAGCACCATATGAATCTAGTATTTCTTGCAATAATATTTTTGTACGTGTTTCAATATCTTCACGTCCAATAGTTACTGCATTGTCAAATCTAGTTTGACCTACAACTTCACGCATTGCTGATTCCGCAGCAATTTTAACTGTTTGTTCAGGGTCGCGAATATTAAATAAATATTTTATTGTATCTTTAATTCGCCAAAATACTGTAAAGTCTGTATCAACTATGTTTTGATCACTTGTTAATATTAAACTTTCCGCAGGTACATCAGTAATATTGTTTACATCGATTTTATTACCATCCCAGCGTTGTTCCCTTGGACGATAACCAATATCAACACGACGAACTTTCTGTACATAAGGAACAATTGTTCTACCTATTGGGTAAGGATAATTATATTGCAGTCCCGGTTCTGTTACATCATTTAATTTACCAAATAATAATTCCACGCCTTCTTGTCCGGGGTTAACACGGTAAAAACCAGTGGCAAACCATATTATAGACAATATTCCAAAACCAAATACTATCTTTTTAGCATTAAAATCAAAATTAAAGTCCATTTCTATATTTCTATTTTTTGGGCTATTAGATTGTTTTGGTGGCTCATTTCCACCCCAACCACTATTCAAATTATTCATTTTGTACTTCCCATTATTTAAGATTTTATAAACATTTATAATCATAATCTATTATATTTGTTTAGTCAAAGAATATTATTTAGATAACTAAATAAATATCATAAAGCATAAATTGATTTTAATAAATTAAAAATCCTGTATTTTTAATACGAATACTAGATTAACTAATAAAGAAAAAATGCTAAAGATAATTAACTGATAAAATTAATTTATACGGCGAAGAGCAGGTTTTTCACCCATTATTAAATAAACATTATCGCCTTTACGAAAACCACCATCTTTTACAACAACTGTTAATAATGTACCATCTAATTTTTCTAAAACATATTCGTTAGCTTTTATTTTTGAGCTATCTTTTTCAATCGCATCACCAACTAGTCCACCAACAATTGCACCACCAATAATCAAGATTGTTTTTTCTGCTTCACTGTCGGTTATACCACTAGCTGCAAGACCACCAATTGCAGCACCTGCACCTTTACCAATAATTCCATCATCTTTTGAAACTGTTACTTCACGATGTGAAATTATTTTTACTTTAATTGTTTCTTGTGTCATATAGGATGAAGAAGAAGTATAATCAGAGTCATAACCATTCATACAAGCAGTTAGAAATCCTAACATAATAAGTACAATAAATTTTTTCATAAAAAGCCCCTTTCAAAAAAATTATTATTTTAAAACAATAATATAATAATACAAATATTTCAATGCAAATATTCCTACTAAAAAATAATTTAAACTGTCATCATCGTAATGCACGTATCCAGCATTCGCATTGAAAATCCCCATTCATTATCATACCAAGCACATATACGAATAGAATTTCCATTCATTACCATTGTTTGAGTAGAATCAAAAATTGAACTGTTTGGATTATGATTAAAATCAACAGACACTAATTCTTCGGTTTCATATCCTAATACACCTTTTAATTCACCTTTTGATGCATTTTCCATTGCCAAATTAATTTCAGCAACAGTTGTTGATTTTTTCAATTCAACCTTTAAATCTATACAACTTACATTAGGTGTTGGTACTCGCATTGCAACACCATCTAGTTTACCTTCTAGTTTTGGTAATACTAATGATATTGCTCTAGCGGCACCAGTTGAAGCAGGAATTATTGACAGACCGGCAGCCCTTGCACGACGATTATCCTTGTGTGAAGCATCAAGAGTATTTTGATCACCGGTATATGCATGAATTGTTGTCATAAATCCACTTTCAATACCGAATTTTTCATCTAGTACTTTTACCACAGGTGCAAGACAATTGGTGGTACAAGATGCATTTGATACAATAACATCATCAGATGTTAATGTGTCGTGATTTACACCATAAACAATAGTTTTTTCACCCGGTTTAGGTGCTGAAACAAGAATTTTTTTAGCACCTACATTCAAGAAAACTTTCATATCATCATTAGTTTTATAAACACCTGTACATTCCATTACAACATCAATATCTGATAAATCAAAGTTTGATGGATTTCTATCAGCTAACATTTTAATCTTACCTGTACCAACATCAATCCAATCATCACCATATGTTACATCACCAGTTGCAATACCGTGAATCGAATCATATTTATATAAATAATAAGCACTTTCCACACCACGAGGATGATTGATTGCAACCACTTCAATATCTTGACGACCAGTTTCAACAACGGCACGCATTATTAAGCGACCAATTCGTCCAAAACCATTTATCATTACTTTTACTGTCATATTAACCTCTTTGTATAATTTATATATTATTTTATATTTATGCAATTTAAAAAGCCCCAGCAAATAAATGCTAGGGCAATAAAAAAAATTATAATCTTTCCTTAATTTGTAATACTAAGTTATCAACTGTTATACCAAAATGTTTATATAATTCATCAGCAGGAGCAGATGCACCAAATGATTCCATACCAACAAAACCATCTTTTTGTCTTAGCACACAATCCCAACCCATTTTTAATCCTGCTTCAATACCAACCCTTGGAGCGGTACCAATAACAGACATTTTATAATCTTCGTTTTGCTTGATAAACAATTCCATACAAGGCATCGAAACAACTGCTACTTTTATTCCTTGCTTAGCAAGTTCAGACTGAGCATTTAAAGCAATTTCTACTTCCGAACCAGTAGCAATTAGTGTACCATCTCTTTTTCCATCACAATCAGATAATACATAAGCACCTTTTTCTGATAAATTATCATCAGTGTGTTTTGTACGGACTGTTGGTAATCCCTGTCTTGATAATGCCAATATAGATGGATTATTTTTATGTTGTAATGCTAATGCCCAAACTTCGGCTGTTTCAACTAAATCAGCAGGACGAAAGTTTAATAAATTAGGAATTGATCGCAAGCTAGCAAGGTGTTCCACTGGTTGATGTGTTGGTCCATCTTCGCCCAATCCTATTGAATCGTGTGTCATTACATAAATTGAACGAACACCCATTAACGCAGACAAACGAATTGCAGGACGACAATAATCGGTAAATACCATAAATGTTCCACCATAAGGAACAAAACCACCGTGCAATGCAATACCATTCATCACCGCCCCCATACCGTGTTCACGAACTCCATAATGTATATATGAACCACCGTAATTATCTGCTTGAACTATCCCCATATTATTGGCTTTTGTTAAGTTAGAACTACTTAAATCAGCTGAACCACCTATTAATTGTGGTAATTCTTTATATAATTCTTCCAGTACAATTTGGCTTGCTTTTCGGGTTGCAACTTTATTTTTATCATTTGATGCGTTTTTCTTTATTGCATTAATCACAGTTAAAAATTCTTCGCCTAAATCAGAATTAAGATATTTGTTAAAGTCAGATTTTTTATTTGATTTTTCTAAACGTTTTTCCCATTCGATTCTTGTAGCTTGACTAGATATTCCCGCACTACGCCAAGCATTTAAAACATCATTGGGAATTACAAAAGGTTCCCAATCACAACATAATTCTTTCTTAGCTCCTGCTATTTCATCATCACCTAGTGGAGAACCGTGACAACCAGATGTACCTGCCTTATTTGGAGCACCTTTGCCAATAACTGTTTTACAAGCTATCATAACAGGCTTATCTGAATTCTGAGCTTGATTTAATGCCTGTTCAATATCATCAAAGTTATGCCCATCACAAGAAATTACTTTCCAGCCAGCAGATTCAAATCTTAATTTTTGATTCTCAGAACTCGATAATGAAATTTTGCCATCAATAGAAATATCATTGTTATCCCAAAGAACTATTAAATTAGATAACTTCCAATGTCCAGCCATCGTTATTGCTTCTTGTGATATGCCTTCCATTAAACAACCATCACCAGCTATTGCATATGTTTTATGATTTACTAGGTCATCACCAAATCTTGCATTTAACATTCTTTCAGCTAAGGCAAATCCAACAGAATTTGTAATACCTTGTCCCAATGGACCAGTTGTTGTTTCAATACCTTTCATATGACCATATTCAGGGTGACCTGCAGTCTTGGCATTAAGTTGGCGAAAATTCTTTATATCGTCAATACTACAATCATCATTACCTGTCAAATAAGCCAAACTATATAATAACATTGAACCGTGTCCAGCAGATAAAATAAATCTATCTCTATCAGCCCAATCTAAACACTTAGAATCATATTTTAAAAATTTAGTAAATAATACAGTCGCAACATCAGCCATTCCCATTGGCATTCCAGGATGACCAGAATTTGCTTTTTGTACAGCGTCCATAGATAAACAGCGAATTGCATTTGACATATTTTTTAATGATCTGGTCATAGATATTTTCCTTAAACTATTCAAGTAACTATTTTACACAATAATATATTATTTTTATCTTAATATTACAAGATAAAACCCTTAACTTGACGAAATAAGAATAAAATATTAAATTATAAATATGATATAGATAATATACATATAATTAATTGTAACAATTTATATAAATGGAAAAATATGAAAAAAATTGATGAAATATTTGATAGAATAAAACAAGCCACCATTGATATTAATAATGGATTTGAAAAAATATCAGACAAAACACAAAATCAAGATAATAAAAAAATTGACAATGTAAAGTCAGAACTTGATTCTATTATTAAAGAACTTGAACAGGTTATTCAGAAAGAACAATAAATGACACAAATACAAATCAATGTTTTAAATCGTGAATATACTATGCAATGTAAAAATGGCGAAGAACAAAAAGTTCAAGACCTAGCAGACAAATTAAATTCACAAATGCTAGAATTACAGCAAAAAATTCCTAATGTATCAGATATTAATCTATTTGTAATAAATTCCCTTATTAATCTTGATAATAAACAAATTGACACAAAGCCAGAAAACAATCTTGATAATAATATGATTGAAAAATTTGAAAATATGGCAATTGAATTAGAAAATCTTGCAAAAAAAATAAAAAACATTTAATATAGTAGCATAACTACCCTGTTCGTCAGAATATTTGTTCTGGGGGCTATATTCTTTCTTAGGGAGTTATCCCTGTTTAAACTAATGGTTTAATTAAATGACGCCCACCTGTATACACAGGCTCACAAGAAACCTATTCAACGGCAGGGTGGTTGTTTCAAATTAATATAAATTTCATACAAAATTAAAATTACAAACTAACTCATAAACTTTGCCTTAAATTGCAAAACAATGATTTAATTTAATATGAAAAAAATATTATTCGTATTGATATTTAAATTTATCTAAATACTCACGAAAAGCATCAGCATGTTTATTTGAATATAATCCATCAATTATTACCGTTTGGGTATTAGCATCATCACGACCATAATATGCTCGGTTTAAATTATCATCTGATTTAATTGATGAACTTTCTAGTGTTGCACCTATAAATGCACCTTTTGAAATCGCAAACATTTTTATATCATTCCCAAAATTTGATGTGGAAGAATAGCCCATAGCTTCACCTTGCTCACCAGCAGCACCTTTTACAGATGCACCTACCTGAAATTTATCGGCTATTAATGCACCTAATCCCTTACCGTTCATAACTAACATTGTAACTTTTGATGTATCAGCACCGATTTGTAAACCAAGCGAAGCTTGATTGTATGTATAAAAAGTAGGATAAGACCACTTACCATTTTTTGCTCGTGCTAACATCACACCAGTACCAACACTTACACCAACAAATAAACCTGCATTAATTACAGAAGGAAATATTAATACAGCCCTTGCTTTACCTAAATCTTTTTTAATTTCATCGTAGTTCTTCTGTGATTCAAAATCTTGTAAAGTATAAAAAGCTTCCATTAATAATCGTTCAGCATTACGACGATTTTTTGCCATATCATTACCGCTAGAACTAGTAACGTCATATTCAGCTTTTTTAATATTAGTATTTTTATTTGAATCAGGGTTTGATATTGATTCAAGTTCTATAACTTCTATATTATCATTGGCAATAACTGCATTAGACATTAACAAAGAAAATACAACAAATAAGCAACCAATAATTTTTTTAGTCATAGACTATACCCCCTTAACATAATAAACATATATTACATTATATTCTTTTTATTACAAAAATCAATATTATAAATCAGAATATTTTTTTAATAAAGAAGGTATATGAGTTCCAATCATACCCTTTGCGTGTTGCATAAAAAACTTCTTTGCTGGGCGAATTTTATTTAATATGCCTAGTCCTGCAACTCTTAATGTACGGATAATACCAATATCATTAGAAAATAATTTTACTAATCCATCACAGATTAAAACTAATGATGCATTATCGACATATCGGTATTGTTCATAATGTTTTAATGTTTCAATACTACCAATATCACGACCTGCTTTTTTTGCTTTTACAATACATTCTGTTAAGCAAGCAATATCCCTTAACCCCATATTAAATCCTTGCCCTGCGATTGGGTGCATTGAATGAGCTGAATCACCAACAAGTGCCAAACGATGTTTGATATAATTAGTTGTATGATGAGCAGTTAATGGATATGAATAAACTTTATTATCTATGACAGAAATATCACCTAGCCAATCCCCAAATCTTTGTTTTATGTGTGTTTTAAAATCATCATTATTCATTTTTAAAACTTGCTTTGCTATTTCATTTTGTTCAGACCAAATTATACTCATTTTATTACCTTGCATAGGCAATACCCCGAAAGGCCCGCCTGGGAAAAATAATTCCAATGCAACGCCATTATGATTTTCCTGAGCATCAACAGTACAAACAATAGCTGTTTGTTTATAATCCCAATTAATAGTTTTAAATTGTTCTTTTTCACGAATATTTGAAAACTTACCATCACAAGCAAGTAATAATTTACCTGAAATTGTTTTACCATTTATTTCAACAATAACTTCATCATCATTTATTTGATAATCCAGAACTTGTGAATCTTCAATGTAATCTACATTATCTAATTCACACAGTCGTTCATATTGGCATCTTCGCAAAGTATTATTTTCAAAAATATATCCCAAAGCCTCGCCATTAACTAAATCATTATCATAATGCATTGAATAAGCAGACATACCTTTGACAACATCCCCATCTTGAATATGAATATCAAGCATAGGTGAAATATATTTTTCAACTTTTTCCCAAACACCAGTATGTTTTAGAAGATTTGATGAGGCTGTGGCAATCGCACAAGTTCGCCCATCAAATTCATCATTTAATATATCATCAATTTTACTTCGATCTATAACACAAGCAGAAACACCATAACTACCAAGTGAAACACCCATTTGTAAGCCGGCAAGACTACCGCCAACAATTATAACATCATAAGAACATAAATTATTATTTTTAATCATTAAAATATAATATAATATTTTTTGATAATTTAAAACTTTTTTGTTATATTAATGATTATGAATATTATACCTGAAAATATAAAGAAATTTTTTAAATCTATATATATAACTTTATGTGGTATTTCACTTGTTATTTTTGGACTTGGTGGAATAGTGTCTGTACTGTCATATTCATCATCTGATATATCAATAAACACAGCTTCAAATATTAACAATAATGTTTTTCAGTATTTTGGTTCATACACTGCCGATTTTGTATTACAATTCTTTGGTCTTGCTGGATTATTTATATTATTTTCTATTACAGCTTGGGGATATAAATTAACAAGGTTTAAAATTTTATATAATTTTCGTGTAAGGTTATTTATGCTTTCATTATTTATATTAATGTTTAGCACTGGATTGTCATCATTTAATCTTATGCTTACACATAGTACTACCGCACAGGGGATAATTGGTACATTAATTGGAAGCTTAACAATTTTACACTTTCCAAATCAACAAATTTATATCGGTATCGTTCTAATATTTTTATCAATTCCACTATTTTTGTATGCCGTTGCAATTGAAAGAACTGAATGGAAACAGGGTTTTCAACAATCACAAAAAGGAATATATAATTTTATAAAATTTAATAAAAAAGTATATGATTTCACAAATAATAAAATTCGTTCAAATAAACAACAAAACTTATTAGATTTACCAGATGAATCATTGGATAACGATAACTTTATTCGACAAGAAACAGAACAAAAATTATTTAGCCAAGTAAAACCAAATCGTAATCGATTAAAAGCAAAAGCAAATACAAGAAAATTAAACCAATCAACAGATGAATACGAATTACCTAGTACAGACTTATTAATCCCTGCGCATAAAAAAACAAAATCTATAAATGTAGAAGAACAAAGAATCGCATCTGAGCAACTAGAAAGAATACTTTCGGAATTTGGTATAAAAGGTGACATTGTTGGTGTTCGCAATGGTCCTATTGTAACAACATTTGAACTAGAGCCAGCCCCTGGTGTGCGTTCAAATCGTGTGGTTAGTTTAACAGATGACATAGCAAGGACTATGGGTGCAAAATCTGTAAGAATAGCAACAATGCCTGGCAAAACAGTGATAGGTATTGAAATGCCAAATGCAAATCGTGAAACGGTTAATTATCGCCAAGTTCTTGAATCTAAAAAATTCAAAAATTCTAATATGAAACTACCTATTGTTATAGGTAAATCTATTGAAGGTGAGCCAACTATTGCCGATTTAGCAGGTATGCCACACTTATTAATTGCTGGTACAACTGGTTCTGGTAAGTCGGTTGGATTAAATGCAATGATATTATCGTTATTATTTAAATATACTCCCGATGAATTAAAAATGATAATGATTGACCCAAAAATGCTAGAATTTGCAATGTACGAAGATATTCCACATTTAATTTCACCCGTTGTAATAGACCCTAAAAAAGCTATTGTCGCATTAAAATGGGCAGTTCAAGAAATGAATCAAAGATATTCATTAATGGCAAAAATGAATGTCCGAAATATTGAAGGATATAATCAAAAAGTTGAAACAATATTAAAAACAGGTGAAGTAATCACTGATACAATTCAAAATGGTTTTAATGAAAATGGACAACCAATTTTTGAAGAAAGGCAAAGGGAAGTTAAAAAATATCCATACCTAGTAATAATTGTTGATGAAATGGCTGATTTAATGTTAGTTGCAGGCAAAGAAATAGAAGGTTCAATACAATCGTTAGCACAAAAAGCAAGAGCCGCAGGCATACATTTAATTATGGCAACGCAAAGACCAAGTGTTGATGTTATTACAGGAATAATTAAAGCAAACTTTCCAACACGAATTTCATATATGGTAACATCAAAAATTGATAGTCGAACTATTTTAAATGAAGGTGGAGCAGAACAATTATTAGGACAAGGCGACTTACTATATCTAGGTAGTGGGATGAGGCCAACTAGGCATCACGCACCATTTGTGCAAGACAGTGAAGTACAATCAATATGCGATTGGTTAAGGGCACAAGCAAAACCAGAATACATTAATTCAGTAACCGAAGATGCCCAGTTAACACAAGAATTAGAAATGGCAACAAATAGAAATAAATATAAATCAGCACAAAGTGATGAAATGTTTGACGAAGCCGTAGCATTAATAGCCAAAGAACAAAAAGCATCAACAAGCAGATTACAACGCTCACTAGGAATTGGATACAATCGTGCCGCAAAAATAATTGACCAAATGGAACAACAAGGTATGATTTCGCCCGCAACAAAAACTGGTAAACGCGAAGTATTAATACCCAATACTAATTATTAATAGGAGTAATGGTTAATATGCAAATTATTGCAGGGAAAAAACGAGGTTTAAAATTATATCCACTAAGTGGAAAAAATACTCGCCCAACAATGGCAAGAACAAAAAAAGATATAATGAACATAATAATGAATTCACAATTGAAAAATTATTTACTTGATAAAAATGTTGCTGATTTATTTGCTGGTACTGGTAATATTGGACTTGAAATGATTTCACTAGGTGCAAAACAATGCACATTTTTTGAGAATAATAAAGAAGCATTAAAAACATTAAAACAAAATATTCAGAAAACAGGTTTTGAAAATACTTCAATAATGAACGATGCAACAAACATAAACAAAAATCAACAGTTTGATTTGATTTTTATGGACGCCCCATATAATGTAGGATTAACTAATAAATCAATAGATTCATTAATTGAAAATAAAGTGCTTAATACAAATACACTATTAATTATTCAAGTAGCAAAAGATGAAGAAATTCCAAATGTGGAAAATTTTGAAATCATAAAAGAAAAAAATATGGGTGGCGGAAAAGTAGTATTCTTAACGTATAAATCGTAATATAAAATACGGTATTAACAAAATTACAAAACCTGTAATATACGCTAATTTATCCCAATATGTAAACATTAAAAATGATGCAATTGCAGGGCCGGCAATCCTTGATAGACTTTGAATTGATTGTAACAAGCCCCCAACAGAGCCTCTTAATTTACTAGATGCAATACCCATTGAATAGCTTTGTAAAGCAGGCATATATAAAGCCATAGCAATGCTAACAAATATCATAGGAATATAAAATCCTACTAGTTCAATTTTAATTAACGATGAAAGACCTAACAACAAAAATACAATAGCAAAACGAATTGTATGAATAGCACCTATTTTTTTAATAATCTTATCAGAAATTCCACCTTGGACAAAAACATTAAACAAACCAGCAAGTACCAATACGATACCAACATCACGAGCGGTAGCTTGAAATACTCTGTATATATATATGGCAAATGAACCTTCTACCATTGTGAATACTAAGTTTATAATTCCAGCAATAATAATGATTAGACGAAATTTTTTAATATGAAATAATTCACGAAACGAAGGATTTTGATTTTTTTCATATTTATCTGAATCATAAATAGAAAATATAATTACAAAAATTGATAACAATGAAATTAGAAAAGAGCCAAAAGAAGCTAAAACATAAGCATCTTGTTGTACTAATAATGCACCAACACCAGGACCAACAATAAAACCAGTACCGAATGATGCACCCAATAAACCATAAGCTTTAGGACGAGATTTTTCATCATAAATATCAGCGACCCAAGCGAATGCGGCAATACTAAAACCAGACATAATGCCAGCAAAAGCCCTTGATATAAATATTTCCCAAACTGTACTAGCAACAGCAAGCCAAGCATAAGCAATTGTTATACCAAAAATAGAGAAAAACATTACAAATTTTCGCCCTTTTCTATCAACAATTTTACCCCATACAAAACTAGATAAAAATGCAAATAAAGAAAATACTGAAAATATCAACGGTGCCAATTGCTCAGATGCACCCATTGATAGAACATAATGTGTGATAACAGGTATTAATATTCCAACGCCTGTGCCTTGCATAAATGTTGCGATACATAATGGAGTTATTCTTTTCATTATTGAAATATATATATATTTTTAGACCTTGTCATTAATAAAAAAATATATTTTAATATATTGTTTTTATAAAAAAAATAATGCATCATATTTTGTATGAATGAAATAAATATTCCATCTCCTTGTACTACAAAATGTAAAATAAATTATAAGATAGGTCTATGTACTGGTTGTTTTCGTAGTGAACAAGAAATAGTTATGTGGGGTGGTCTTGATAATACAATTAAAAAAGATATAATAAAGCAACTACATATTCGCCGTAGTAAAATTAATGGCACCCCAATAAGAAGAAAAAGAAGAAGAATGTAATGTCTGAGCACGAAAAAAATAATGTCTTAGGATTTTTTGTCAATATTTGTTCTATGTTAATGTTTGTAGTTACCGACATACTAATCAAACATCTAACACAATTTATGCCCACCTTTGAAATAATATTTTATCGTTGTTTAAGTGGATTACCATTTTTTCTTATTTATATTTATATTATAAAGGGATTTAATACATTAAAAATGTTTAATGTCAAATTACAAATTACCAGAATGATACTTGGTGTATTAGGTATGGTTAGTTTTGTAAGTGCATATAAAAATATGCCCCTTGCTGAGGCAGCTTCAATTTTATATACTAGTCCAATTATATTAACTATATTATCTATTATATTTTTCAAAGAAAAAATTCGTATTCACCGAACAATTGCTCTTATAATGGGTATAATAGGTTCATTACTAATTATAAGACCTGGTATTAATTTTCAAATATATTCATTGTATGCTTTATTCGGAGCTATCAACTGGGCATTTGTAATAATAACAATGCGTACATTAAGTAAAACCGATCATGCAAATTCAATTACTCTTTACTTTTCACTAGCTGGTGTATTTATTGGTGGTAGTATTAGTCTATTTAATGGAATGACACCAATTGTTGATATGCCAACCGTTTTTTTCCTTATATTAATGGGAGTTGCTGGAATACTAGCACAACTATTTATGATTATATCTGTTGAAATGTGCGAAACATCACTTTTTGCATCATCAAAATATATTAATTTAGTTTTAACATCAATCGGTGCATACATTGTATTTAATGAAGTTTTATCAAATCAATCATTACTAGGTATGGTATTAATTATAACAGGTGGTTTATATATGGTATGGCGTGAACATGTACTAAATAAAACTAAAAGAATTAAAATTGTTAGGTATTAAATATTTTTCGGCAACATTGATTTAATAGACTTTTTAAATTTTTCTAATTCTTTATTTTTTAATTTTTCTCCAGATGAAAGTTTTATTTTTCTTGGGTCAACAGCATAACCATTTTTATGAATTTCATAGTGTAAATGATTGCCTGTTGAACGACCTGTTGAACCAACAAAACCAATTACTTGACCTTGACTCACTCTTTTTCCTGTTCTAACACTTTTTGCAATACCGCTCATATGTGCATAAACTGTTTTATATGAACCATTATGACGAATTCGAATATAAATTCCAAAGCTTCCTTTTCTTCCTGCATATTCAACAACACCATCACCAGCAGCAAAAATTGGTGTGCCCTTCGGTGCGGCAAAATCCGTACCTTTATGTAATTTTGTATACCCTAGCACAGGGTGCTTGCGACGACCAAATGTAGATGACAATCTAGCCCCTTCAATAGGTGTTTTCATTAATGCTTTGCGACCAGATTTACCATCTTCATCAAAATAATCAATATTGCCATTAGATTTTTTAAACCGATAATAACGCTTAGTTATTCCTTGTGCAGATAATTCTGCATAACGAACCATACCGGTTCGTATTATTTTACCTTGTTTATTTTTAAATTCAGAAAAGCCAATATCAAAATTATCACCTTTGCGAATATCCCTTTGGAAATCAATATCAAAACTAAAAAGATTGATAAATTGACTGATAGCAATATGACCTACACCTTGTTTTTGCATTGCTTGATAAAGTGAAGAATCAATAATACCAGAAGCTTGTTTTTTCTTTTCTAATAAAGGTCTTTTATATTCTGTTACATTATATTTTTTTAAATCTTTATTCCAAGTAGCAATTACAGAATATTCATCATTAATAAAAAAATCTACTTTTGCAATTCTTATGTCATTACCCTTAAAGTGTCCACCTTGCAAATAGAAATATATTTTTTGTCCGACAAAAATATTTCTAACATTAAAATACTTTTTAAGGTTGCTGATTAATAAAATATTTCGATTGTTCATTTTTATATTAAAATGTTTTAAAATATTGCCGAAAGTATCGCCTTTAACAACTATTTTAAATATTTTATAAGTATTTTCTAGTGTTATATTTTCATAGTAAATATCAGAACTAGTTGGAATTATAGTAGATGATATACTACCATCTTGTTCCACTCCAATACTATTTAATGGTAAAATATAATCAGGTATAGATTTATTAAAATTAATTATAATAATTAATAGCAAACCAAAAATAACAAGAATCGAGCCGAATATACGGCTTTCTTTCATTGGTGAATTTAAATATCTGTGCAAACAATCAATAAAGAATTTATTTTTTAATGACAAGCGACTATTTAAACTATTTTGTTTAAAACGAAATTTTTCTTTTATTTTAAACTTAATTGGAAATAATTTTAGTTTATTAAGACTTATCTTAGAATTTATTTTTTTAAACATAAGTTTATAAGATATTCGATTTAATACTTTTTTTTGTTTATTTTCTTTTATATTTTGACGAAAAACAGACTTAGGAATAATTTTTTCTTGATTAAAATCATTTTCAGAAGAATCATTATTAATTATATTTTCTGATTCATTTTTATTATCTAGATCATAAATATCAAACAAAGATGGTTCCTCTTCAAACAAGCTATGTGTATCATCAGAATTATTTTTTTTATTGTCTTTATTATCTTTATCAAACATCATATTAAGATATCTATTCTATTTCATCAATAAAGTTTATAATTACGCTTAAACCTTTTTCCCAAAAATCAGTTTTTGTTGCATCAAGATTAAACATAGATAATAAATCTTTGTGTCTTAATGAACCACCACTAGATAGCATTTGTAGATATTTTTCTTCAAAATCATCAAACCCATCTTCATATAATGAAAACATTGAATTAACCATACAATCACCAAATGCATATGAATAAACATAGAAAGGACTATGGATAAAATGTGGAATATATGCCCAAAAATCTTGATACCAATCTTCATAATTAAATGCATCACCTAGGGATTCTTTCGTTACTTTCATCCAATATTCACCTAATTGCTCAGGACTTAATTCACCATTTTTACGATTAGTGTGCACTAATCTTTCAAATTCACAAAAAGCAATTTGACGAACCACAGTATTAATCATATCTTCTATTTTACCAGCAATTAAAATACGGCGTGTATTAACATCTTGGCAATTATCTAGAATTTTACGAAATGTCAACATTTCCCCAAATACAGATGCCGTTTCCGCCAAAGTCAATGGTGTTTGTGATTTAAGAAAACCCTGAGATGAAGCTAAGACTTGATGACAACCGTGCCCTAGCTCGTGAGCAAGAGTCATAACATCACGATTTGTTCCTTGATAATTCAACATTAAATATGGGTGAACCGATGGCACACAAGGATGTGCAAATGCACCTGAACGTTTACCTTTACGAACACCTACATCCACCCACTCATTATCAAAAAATTTCTTGGCAACAGAATGTAATTTTGGGGAAAAATCATTATATGCATCTAATACCAAATCAACCGCATTATTATATGGTATTTTAGTATCATCACTTTCAGGTAATGGAGCATTTCTATCCCACAAATTCAATTTTTCCACACCCATCCATTTTGCTTTTAACTTATAGTATCTGTGTGATATGTTTTTATAATTATCTTTTACCGAACTAATTAAAGCATCAACAACTTCATCTTCCACCAAATTATCAATATTTCTTGACGATATTGGGGTTTTGTAATTTCTCAATCGGTCTGATATTTCTTTGTCTTTGGCTAATGTATTTGTGATTAATGAAAATGTTTTAATATTTTTATTTAACACTCGTCCAAATTCTAGTGTTGCTGTTTTTCTTTGACTTTCATTACCATTAGTCATCAAATTCAACACTTCACTTTCATTTAAAGATTTTTTATCAACTTCAAATTCCAATTCTACCATTGTTTGTCCAAACAAACGACACCAAGCCGAACTTCCAGATGCTGACTTTTCAAGTAATACTTGTTCCACTTCATCACTTAATTGGTGAGGGCGAGATACTCTTAAATTATCCAATACTGATTGATAAAATTTTAAATCATTACTTTGTTGAAATTTAAGTTCTAATTCATCATCTTCTATTTTATTAATTTCCAACCCAAAAAATAATATATGTGATGATAACAATGTAATTTTTTCATTCATATTTTGATAAAAAGAGCTAATTTTTGTATCCAAAACATTTACCGCATTCAACAATCCTGCATATGACATAATTTTACCAATAGATTCAGATATTTTTTCATAATGTTGGATTGCTTGGTACAATTCATCACCACTACACTGTGATATTTTACCTTTATATTTATTGGCAAAATCTAATGTTTCTTTATCAAGGTTTTGTAAATCTTTGTCCAGTTTTTTATCATCTATACTATTATATAAATCTGATAAATTCCACTGTGGTAAATTGTCAATAGTCATGAATTTCCTTTGTTAATTTATTGGATATAAAAGTTTAAACTTTACAATATGTAATTTTAAAATTATTATACAGAAAAATTGATTTTTTACAAATAAAAATACTAAAATATCAATAATTTAATTAAAATATAAGTCAACAATCAAAGGATTATAAAAAATGAAAAAATTTATATCTTTATTATTCACCATCATATTTTTCACAGGAGGACAAACAGCAATGAGCAATGATAAATTAGAAAACACATTATATCTTGATTTAAAAGACGGACGAGTAGTAATTGAAATGGAAACAAAATTTGCACCAAAACACACAGCAAGAATTAAAGAATTAGTTCGTCAAGGTTTTTATGATGGCATCGTATTTCACAGGGTAATTGATGGATTTATGGCACAAACAGGTGACCCAACAGGTACAGGTATGAGTGGCAGTGGTAAAAACATTGATGCAGAATTTAATAAATTACCACATACCCGTGGTGCTGTATCAATGGCAAGAGCACAAAACCCAAACAGTGCCGATAGTCAATTTTTTATTGTTCTTGATAATGCAACATTTCTTGATAATCAATACACTATCTGGGGATATGTAGTTGAAGGTATGGAATTTGTTGATAATATTAAAAAAGGCGACTCTGCTAATAACGGTTCAGTTGATAATCCAGATAAAATAATAAAAATGTCTGTTGCCAGTGATGTAAAAAAATAAAATTATTATATGAAAAAAATAAACTATTATATGCAACAGGCAATTAAAATTGCATTATCAGCCATTGATAAAAATGAAGTTCCAGTTGGTTGTGTAATTGTTCATAATGATGAAATAATTGCCTGTGAGCATAATATGATAGAAGAGAAAAATAATTCTACACAACACGCAGAAATCATTGCTATAAATAATGCAATGAATAAACTAAATTCTAAATATTTAGATAATTGTGATATATATATTACTATGGAACCTTGTGTAATGTGTGCTGGAGCAATTTCACACTCTAAAATAAGAAAAGTAATATTTGGGTGTTATGATTTCAATAATGGTTGTATTGAACATAACAGTAAAATATTTTCTAGGATAAAAACAAATCATACACCGGAATTAATTGGTGGAATAGAAATAGAACAATGTCAAAAAATAATAAAAGATTTTTTTGCAAATAAAAGATAGAAATAATGATTGAAAATAATGAAAATGAAATGAGAATAGCAAAAAAAATTGCCCGTTCGGGTGTTTGTTCTCGTCGTGTAGCTGAAAAATACATATTGGATAATATGGTAAAATTGAACGGTACAATAATTAATGACCCTGCTACTAATGTCAAAGACAATGATATAATCACTGTTGACAATGTAAAAATACCTGATGTGGAAACAGCAAGAATTTGGTTATATCACAAACCAAATGGTTATATCACAACTAATCGTGATGAATTGGGGCGAAAAACTATTTTTGATAACTTACCTAGTGATATGCCTAGGGTAATAACAATCGGCAGGCTTGATTTAAATTCAGAAGGTTTATTATTATTAACTAATGATGGTGACCTTGCCCGTTCTCTTGAACTACCAAATAATGGTTGGAATAGAACATACAAAGTTCGTTTGCACGGTAATATAATACAAAAAAAACTTGATGACTTAAAAAATGGTATAACAATTAACGGTATAAAATATAGGGAAATTAAAGCAAAATTAATTACACCGCAAACAGCAAGTAATGTGTGGGTTGAAATAACATTGACTGAAGGTAAAAATCGTGAAATACGCCGTGTAATGGAACATCTTGGTTATAAAATAAGCCGATTAATTAGAATATCATACGGACCATTTAGTTTAGACAATCTTGCAAAAGGTGCAGTAAAGGAATTAACAAATGGACAAATTCGTCAAAAAATAATGGGTGAAAAACCTAAAAAATCTTGGGCAAAAGCAAAACCTAAAAAAAATAAACCTAATTCTAAGAAAAGTAATATTAAGCAGAAATAAAAAATATGTTGATTTCTATTCTTTTAAAAAGACATTTTAAAATTTTAATAATAATGTTTTGTTAATGAATCTTAAACCTAATAAATTTATCTTTCAAAAAGTCTGTCAATATCTTTGAGCGACAATTTTATATAAGTTGGGCGACCATGATTACATTGCCCTGATGATGGAGTTTGTTCCATTTGTCTTAATAATTCGTTCATTTCGTGCTGATTTAACATACGACCTGTGCGAACCGAACTATGACAAGCAATAGCTGCACAAATATAATCAAGTTTTTTATCTAGGGTTATAGTGTCATCTAGGTCAATTATTTCATCGGCAATATCAGTAACTAATTTTTTTATATTTGTTTCACCTAGTAAAGCAGGAGTTTCACGAACATTAATTGCATCATCACCGAAACTATCAATAACGAGTCCTAATTTTTGTAATTTTTCGGAATATTCAAGGATAGCAGAAGTTTGCAATTGTGATAATTCAACAACTTCGGGTAATAGTAATATTTGTGTGGCAATATCTTTTTTATGATAATATTTTAATTTTTCATACACTATTCTTTCGTGAGCAGCGTGTGCATCGGTAATTATAAGTCCATCACCAGTTTGTGAAATAATATAGTTTTTATGAATTTGAGTTTTTGCCACACCAAGAAGATAATCACAAAAATGATTTTCATCTATTTCTTCAAACGTTTCATTTTTCGCCATTGGGGCAAATTGTTCTTTAACAACTTTATTATAGTCAGATATGTTTTGTTGTTTATTATAAAAATCTTTCAATTCACCACTAAGATTTACAGACATAGTATTATTAAAATCAGATTGATTTTTTAATGAACTAGATAATATATCAATAGTTTGATTAGACAATAATGATGAAGTTTTAAAACCGTTTTTTTCAATAGCTCTACGAATACCCGATATAATCATTCCTCTTATTAATCCAGAATCCATAAAGCGAACTTCTGCTTTGTTAGGGTGAACATTTACATCAGTAAATCTAGGCGGAGTTTCAATGTAGAGTGAAATCATTGGGTATCGATTTGCTGGAACAACATCCATTACCCCGGCACGAATTGCACCCAATATTTGTTTATCACGAATTACTCTACCATTTACAAACATAAATTGTTTTGTTGTATTATTATAATTTAATGTAGGCACAGAAACATAACCATATATTTTTATATCATCTTTAATATTTTCAATATACATTGAATTTTCAACAAAATCAGACCCCATAACATTACCAATTCGTTTTAACTGAGCATTTTTTCCTTCGCATTTATGTAAGTGCAATCTTTTTTTACCATCATCAATAAATATAAATTCAATGCTGTAATGGGCAAGACAAATTCGTTGTAAAATATCTAGTATTGCCATCGATTCAGAACGATTACTTTTTAAAAATTTTAATCTAGCTGGTGTTGCATAAAATAAATCCTTTATTTCAACTGTTGTACCAGTTTCACCTGAACTTGGTTTTACAGATTCAACACCCTCATCATCAACAGTAATAGACCAAGCATTTTCATCACTAGCAATACGGCTTGTAATTGTCATTCGTGCAACTGAACCTATACTTGACAAGGCCTCGCCCCTGAATCCCATAGTTGATATAAATGATAAATCATCATCAGGTAATTTAGATGTAGCGTGGCTTTGAACACATAATTCTAGGTCGGATTTTGACATACCACAACCATTATCAGAAACACAAATAAAATTCTTGCCCCCATCACGGACAATTACTTCTATTTTCGTAGCACCAGAATCAATAGAGTTTTCAACAAGTTCTTTAATAGCACCACTTGGTCTATCAATTACTTCACCAGCTGAAATACGATTGACTAAATTAGCCGGCAATAAACGAATAGACATTTATTTTTTTGCCTTTGTCATCAGGTCAATAGTAATTTTTTTACTTTTTTCAACAGCTGGCTGGTCAAAAGGATTTACATCTAGTAAATATGCAGAAAAAACAGTTTCTAAAACATAGTGCATCATTAATGCACCCATATTTGCAACTTCTGTATCAAGCATTGAAATAAATCTGCTTGGACAGCCACTTTCATACAAACTTTGATATGTTGCTATACAAGATACATTTGTTAAATCAATTAAAGAAGAATCACGAATGTATTCCATATCCATACAATCAAGATATTCATCATTTATTTTTACTGTTTGTATATCTTGTTCTGTGTTTAATATAGTAAAAAATTTATCCTTAGGTCCATCAATCCATAATTGTAATTGGCTGTGTTGGTCAACAGGTCCAATAGCATATGTTGGTGAAGAACCCTTACCATCTTTACCTAAACTTTCAGCCCATAATTGACGATACCACCTTGACAAAGAACCCAATCTATCAGAATAGGCAAGTAAAACAGAATTATTAATATTTTTTTCCATTAAACCAACCTGTATTGCTGAACCAATAGCAGGAGCAACTGAATAAATATCACTATTTAAAGCATCATCAAGTATATCTTTTGCACCGACGCGAAATTCATTAGCAGAAAGCCCAACAATCATAGCAGGCAATAACCCAACAACAGAAAAAACACTATAACGCCCACCTATATTTGGGTCTTGATCAACTATACAGATATTATGTGTTTCACCTAACCTACGAAGTGGATTATCGCCCGGTTGACAAATAATGGTTATTCTATCTTTTAAATTTTCACTGCCAACGGCTTTTCGTAAATTTGGAACTATGCTTAAAAATTGCATTATAGTTTCAACAGTTGAGCCTGATTTTGAAATAACAATACAACCAGCATTATTAAAATTTATTTTAGAAAAAACTTTTTCATAAGTATATGGGGCAATATTTGTAATTATATGTAATTTAGGATAGCCCATACCTTTAGTAATTTTTGATATTTGATTTAATGCTTCTGCACCTAATGAAGAACCACCAGTTCCAAATACTATTACATCATCAAATTTACGATATTTTTGCGCTATTTGTTGCAATTCGTCAATATCATTAGTTTCATCTACTATATTTAAATATCTAGCACCTGATTCTTTATCTGATTTTAATTTTTGTTGACCTTTTTTAAGTTTTTCCATTAAAAAATCAAATTTATCCTTGTCAATTCCGAACTTCCCAATATTATCTGAAAAGCAATTATCGAATTCTTGGCTATAATATTTATTAATATTTTTTAAATTATCATTTTTACTTTTAATCATCAAATAATTCGTCTATACCGGACCTAGTATCGCGAATTTTAATGCTAGGTGTTTTACCTTCTAATATAGACCTTCCCTGCTCAATATTTAATTTAATACGAATTTTTTCTTTCTTAATGTTAACAACAACATCTGAATCACCAAGATTATTAATTTGGTTAATAATATTTTTATCAGCTTTTTTAATTTTAAATTTTGATAATATATCAATATCTAAACCACTATTTTTAGATGTATTACCACTTGAAATAACTTCACGAGAAGATTTATATCCCAAATAATTTTTTTGTGAACCAGGTTTTACTAATACTAATTTTTTAGGAATAACCAATTTATTGTATTTTAAAACTGATAATTCACTTGGGCTGTTTCGTTTTCCAGAACAAGCTGAAACAAACAACAACATAGTTATTAATAATGCATTTCTTTTTAAATTCATAATATACTTTCCATATTATTTGTAATTTTCAAAATATATTATACTTTTTTACTTTTTTTAGCAAATATATCTTCACATAAAATTAATATTACCCCAATAAATATAAATGTATCGGCACTATTAAATGTTGGAAAAGAATATTCTCCGTACGAAATCTTAATAAAATCAATAACTCCACCTATATTAATACGATCATAAATATTACCAATCGCCCCACCAATTAGAATTGATATTCCAACAGAAGAAATTATATTTTTATTTCTTTTTAACCAAAATATTAAAATAATAACTAATATTGATGAAATAAATAAAATTGGTAATTGGTTATCATTACCAAACATTGAAAAACTAATACCTTTATTCAGTGCATATTGAAACTTGATATTAAAATCCCCAATTTTAAATATTTCAATTCCAAAAACATTTTTATAAACGGTATTTTGCACCCAATATTTAACAAATTGATCTAGTATAAAAAAAAATGTAGATAAAATTATAAAAAAATAAGATTTGATACGCATATTTACCCTCCGGTCAATCTTAATTTATGAATTTGTTTTGCAAAACAACAATCTTGAATAATATGTTTCTTTAATTCATCAAGATTTTCAAATTTTTGTTCTGTCCTGATATATTCAATAAATGCCACACGAATTTGTTTACCATAAATATCTTGGTTAAAATCAAATAAATGAACTTCCAAAACTTCTTTATTATTATTTATTGTTGGGCGAATACCAAAATTAGCAACCCCTGAAAACCATTTATCTTGTTCAATAATATATAAATTAACCGCATAAACACCATACTTAGGACGAATGATGTCTTGTTCAAATTCTATATTAGCAGTAGGAAAACCTATTTTACCACCTAATTGTTGTCCTTTAATAACAGTGGAATGTATTTCAAATGGTCGCCCCAATTGTGCCGTTGCTTTTTGCATTGCACCATTTTTAATAAATTTTCTTATGTTGGTAGAAGAAAAGCTAACACCTTCGTTATCTGATTTTTCCCCTACTATTAATGTTTTAAAACTAGATTGTTGTTTTAATAAATCCGTATTACCGATCCTATTCTTACCAAATTTAAAATCATAACCAACTATAACATTATCTACCTTCAATTTATTAATTAAAATATCATCTATAAATTCATTTGCCGAAAGATTTTTAATATTATTAAAATCAATAGCTATAATAGCTTCAACACCTAACGCCATTAAATACAAAGATTTTGTTTCTAATGAAGTAATTAAAAATGGAGCCTTATTTAAATCAAAATAAAATCTAGGGTGACGGATAAATGTAAAAACAACAAGCGGTTTATTATTATCACTAGCAATCTTTTTTGCTTGATTAAGAATCATTTGGTGTCCACGATGAACACCATCAAAATTACCAAGAACAACTACACAATCTTGTAATTTATTAGGTATTGTATTTAAATCTTTGTATATAAAATCTTTATCCAACATAATAGATAATATTATATAAGATTTATAATAAAAAATCTATTTGAATTATTTTATATTGTCTTTATAGCCATCAACAAACTGCTTTAATATATTTATTATTTCCTTGTCATTATTATTATCACAAGATTTTTTTAAATCATTAAGTGCCATATTTAATTGAGACTGTTTAATTGTTTTTTCACTAGCGCGCATAATTCGTTCGTGTTCAGTTTTTGTTATATCATTCCCTAACACCAATTCTTCATAAAGTTTTTCACCAAGGCGTAAACCTGTAAATTTAATGTCAATATCTTCGTATGGTTCAAAACCAGCTAGTCTAATCATTTTTTCTGCCAAATCTAATATCTTAACACTAGACCCCATATCTAGAACAAACACATCAGCCTTCGTCGTCATTGCACCAGCTTGAATAACCAAGTTAGCTGCTTCTGGTATTGTCATAAAAAATCTTGTTACTTTTTTATCCGTAACAGTAATAGGCCCACCACTTTGAATTTGCTGACGAAACTTTGGAATAACTGAGCCTGAGGAATCCAAAACATTACCAAATCTTACAATAGAAAATTTAATATCATCATTTAAGTTATTAGCTATTGATTAAACAACCATTTCAGCCATTCGTTTAGAAGCCCCCATAACATTTGTTGGACGAACCGCCTTGTCAGTTGAAATTAATACAAAGTTTTTCACACCTGTTTTAACCGCACAACAAACAGTACTATGTGTCCCAAAAATATTATTTAATATGCCTGACTGCTTGTTTGATTCTACAATAGGTACATGTTTATAAGCTGCGGCATGATATAAAGTATCAACACTGTGTAATCGCATAGTTTTTTCCAGTAATTTTTCATTTAAAACATTGCCTAAAATAGATACAAGCTCAATTTTTTTATTACCAATAATTTTTTTAAGCGTATTTTCAATATTATATAAAGCATATTCATTTAATTCAAATATAACTATTTTCTTAGGTTTATACTTAGAAATACTCTTACAAATTTCAGAACCAATTGAACCTCCTGCACCTGTAATCATTACAGAACAATTTTTAATATTTTTCTCCATTAAATTCTTTTTAGGTGAGATTTCATCACGACCCAATAAATCTATTACATCAACTTCACGAATTTGTGATACTGTCGCTTTACCGCTTATAATATCAGCTGTACTAGGTAAAGTTTTAACTAAGATAGGAAATTTTTCTAGCTGTTTAACAATTCTTTTTCTATCAATATTTGAAATTGATGGCATTGCCATTAATATATATCTAATATCTGAAAAATCAATTAATGTATTGATACGAGAAAATGAATAAACCTTAACACCTGAAATTACCGAACTTTGTAATGATTTATTATCATCTATAAATCCTTTTACTTGATATTCATTTCCCCTACTTAAACTATTTAATAATTGTCGACCCGCTGTACCAGCACCATAAATTAAAACATTACTAGCCTTTAAAGACTTAGCAAGACTTCCAACTACTGGATCATATTTTGCAAGCATAGATGAAATTAAAAAGCGAACACCCAAAATAACAGTTGTTGCGGTAAATCCATAAATTAATATAACTGAACGAGGAACAGATAATTGTAATATTAAAACAGCAGTTCCCCACGCAAATACAGCAAATCCAACACCAACAACAATTTTCCATATTTCACGCAAACCAATAGATCTTAGTACAAAACTGTACACACCCACAATCCATAATGATATAAGCATTATGCTTGGAGCAATAATAAATGATGAAACTAAAACATCACTCATTGATTCAATTAATCCATTTATATATCTTAATGCAAAGGATAAATAACAAGCAAAAGATACAACCACCCAATCAAGGATGGCAATAACAAATTTTTTAATTCTTCGGTTTGAATTTAATAATGTTTTAAATAATGTGTTCATATTATGTAATATATAATTAAATAAATTTAATTAAAACGAAATCTTATACTTTATCATATTTATTTCCTAAAATGAAGGTTGAGAATGATTTTTTTCACCAACTGCAACCATACGGCAATAATTATATAAATCGCCACCTGTTTTTATTCATTAGCGATTTATAATAATTAAAATATTGCAAAATCCATATAAAACTAATATATATTTTTTATGTATTTGAAAAAATTAGATATTGATATCGGTAATATAGAATGGCTTGAAACAAAAAATCTTGCCAATTACGAAGATTGTGTAAAATTTATGGAAAAACGTGCTATCGGAATTCATCAAAATAACGAAAAAGAATGCATATGGTTGGTAGAACATACTCCACTTTACACAGGTGGAACGTCCGCATTACAACAAGACTTATTAAGTAATGAATTTCCGGTTTACAAAACAGGTAGAGGTGGACAATACACCTATCACGGACCTGGACAACGAACCGCTTATGTTATGTTAAATTTAGAAAAACGAGGATTCGGAATTAAAAAATTTGTATGTAATTTGGAACAATGGATAATAAATACTCTAGCAGAATTTAATGTTGTTGGTGAAAGACGCACTGGTAGGGTTGGAATTTGGGTTGTAAACCAAGATGGTTCAGAAGACAAAATATGTGCAGTCGGGGTACGAATAAAAAAATGGGTTTCATATCACGGTATTGCATTTAATGTAAATCCCAATCTATCACATTATAACGGTATTATCCCATGTGGTATAAGTGATGATAATTTAAGTATTACATCACTTGAAAAGCTAGGAATTAATATAACTATGCAAGATTTTGATGATGTGTTAATTAGAAACTTTTCCAAGATTTTTTAAATATTTAAATGATAAACTTTTTTATTTATTCTCGTTCATCTTTACGAGTTTTCTCGCTTCTTTCATATTCTTCTTGTGCTTGAACTGTCATACTAGCTATTGGGCGTGCTTCTAACCTTTCAAGAGGTATTGGATTACCAGTTATTTCACAATAACCATATTCACCAATTTCAATATTTTGTAATGCTTCATCAATTTTTGCAATAAGCTTGCGATACCTATCTCTGGTACGTAGTTCAAATGATTGTTCTGTTTCTAATGAGGCACGATCATTTAAATCTGAACTAACAAGACTATCTTGTCTAAGATATTCAATAGTTCCTGTACTTTCCAAAATTAATTCTTTTTTCCAGAGAAATAATTTTTGTCTAAAGTACTCTAATTGTTGCCCAGACATAAATTTTTCTTGCTTGCTAGGTTTATAATCTGGTTGAAGTAAGCTTTGGGCTATTGCTTCATTTAATTCATTTAATTCTTTGCTTGATTTCATGATTATCACCAATAAAATTAATATTATTTCAAGAATAATACTACAATAAAAAAAAAATCTCAATAAAAAATATCTCAATAAAAAAAATCACGATAAAAAAAATCACGATAAAAAATATAAATTATGATAAAATGTAAATATAATAATAATAAAATATTTTACCAATTTTAAAAGGGAGAAAATTGATAATATGGCAAATAATGCTGAGTTCTTAAAAGAACAATTAGAAAAGAATGGAGATGCTAGAATATACTCTCACCCTGGGTTTGGTAAAAACAAAGCAAGAAAAACACCCAAGGGAAGACCTATTGATGAACAAGCGTTAAATGCAATAAAATTAATTGTTGGAGACACTATACCAACCAAGGATTTAACAATAGAATTTTTGCATAAAATACAGGATAAATTTGGTTATATTTCATCATCTCATATCCGTGCATTAGGACATATAATGAAATTGAGTCAGGCTGAAATAAATGAAACAGCTTCCTTCTATACTCATTTTGATATTGTAAAAGAAAACGAATCAATTCCTGCAGAACTTACAATACGAGTATGCGATTCATTATCTTGTCAATTAATGGGAGCTAAAAGTCTTAAACTTGCAATTAAAAATGGCATTAATAAAAATAAAGTTCGTGTATTAAATGCTCCTTGTATGGGTAGGTGTCATATTGCCCCAGTTGTTGAAGTTGGTCATAACCATATTACAAAAGCAAGTGCGGAAAAAGTATTTTCTGCGGTTGAAAACAAAAAAACACATCCAACAATTCCAAAATATCAAAATTTTGACGAATACGAAAATGAAAATGGGTACACAAGATTAAATGAATTACTTTTAAATAAATTCAGCCCAGAACAGGTTATTGAAAAAGTAACTAATGCAGGTCTAAGAGGATTAGGAGGAGCAGGTTTCCCAACAGGACGAAAATGGTCATTTGTAAGAGCAGAGGATGGCCCTCGCCTAATGGCTGTTAATGGTGATGAGGGTGAACCAGGTACAATAAAAGACCATCATTATTTAGCCCGTCGCCCACATCAATTCCTAGAAGGTATGTTAATAGGTGCGTGGGTTGTTGAAGCAACCGATGTTTATATCTATTTGCGAGATGAATATCCTGAAATTCGTAAAGTTCTACAAACAGAAATTAAAAAAATACAAGATAAAGGTCTATCACCGCACACTAATATTCATCTGCGTCGTGGTGCTGGTGCTTATATATGTGGTGAAGAATCTGCTATGCTTGAATCTATTGAAGGTAAACGAGGTTGGCCAAGACAAAGACCGCCTTTCGTCGCACAAAAAGGATTATGGGGCAGACCAACACTAGTTAATAATGTAGAAAGTTTATATTGGATACCTGAGATATTAACAAGAGACGAATCTTGGTTTAAATCGCACGGGGCAAACGGTCGTGAGGGCTTACGAAGCTTTTCTGTATCTGGGAGGGTAAAAAACCCAGGTGTTCATTTCGCACCTGCTGGCATAACAATTCAAGAATTAATTGATGATTATGCGGGTGGTATGGAAGATGGACATACATTTAAAGCATACTTACCTGGCGGAGCATCAGGTGGCATTTTACCAGCTAAAATGAATGATATTCCACTAGATTTTGATACTCTAAATCAATATGGTTGCTTTATTGGTTCGGCTGCTGTTGTTATATTATCAGATGTAGATAATATGCGTGATGTAGCAACAAACTTAATGGAATTTTTTGAAGATGAAAGCTGTGGACAATGTACGCCTTGTCGTGTAGGAACACAAAAAATTCTTTGCCTAATTAAACAAGATGAGTGGAATATTGATTTATTAAAAGAAATATCGTCAGTAATGATGGACGCATCAATATGCGGTCTAGGACAAGCTGCACCAAATCCATTATTAAGGGTAATTGAACATTTTCCTGATGATTTAAGAAGATAATTAGGGAGTTATAATAATGACTATCAAATTTACATTAAACAACAATAAAGTTGAGGCACAAGTTGGTGAAACAATTTGGCAAGTAGCAAAAAGAAATAATATAGAAATACCACATATGTGTTGGCAGGACGAATCAGGATACCGTGCCGATGGTAATTGCCGTACTTGTATGGTTGAAATAACAGGTGAACGAACTTTGGCTGCTTCTTGTGTGCGAACTCCAAACGAAGGAATGGAAGTAAATACAAATTCAGCCCGTGCGGAAAAAGCTCGTAAGACTGTATTTGAATTATTGGGAACAGATCAACCAAAAAAAGATGTTGCTCACGAAAGTACATCAAAATTTTGGCACTGGGCGGATAAACTAAATATTGAACTAGATAAATTTCCAACTTCACAAAAACCTAAACTGGATGCATCACACCCTGCAATGAGAGTTAACCTAGATTCTTGTATTAATTGTAATTTATGTGTAATGGCATGCCGTGAAGTTCAGGTAAATGATGTAATAAATGTATCTGGTCGTGGCAGTAAAGCTCATATTTCATTTGATATTGATGACCCAATGGGACAATCAACCTGTGTAGGTTGTGGTGAATGTGTTCAGGCGTGTCCAACAGGTGCATTAATGCCAGCAACCCAAGTAAACGAATTACAACACTTCATTGGTACAGCTGATAAAGTTGTAAATAGTTCCTGTCCATTTTGTGGTGTTGGTTGTCTAACTGCAATTCACATAAAAGACAATAAAATATTAAAAGTTGATGGTCGTGATGGACCAGCAAATAATAAAAGATTATGTGTTAAAGGACGATTCGGTATGGATTATGCCAGCCACAACAACAGATTAAATGTTCCATTAATCCGTCGTGATGACGCACCTGCTAAATCGTGGGATATGTATATTCCTGATGAAGATTTTTCAAAATATTTTCGTGAAGCATCTTGGGAAGAAGCAATGGAAAAAGCCACATCAGGATTTTTAAAATTAAAACAAAAATATGGTAAATATTCGCTTGTTGGGTTTGGTTCGGCAAAAGGTTCTAACGAAGAAGCTTATTTATTCCAAAAACTAGTTCGTACTGGTTTTGGAACAAACAATGTTGATCATTGTACTAGATTATGCCACGCTTCATCAGTTGCTGCATTACTAGAAGGGATTTCATCAGGTGCTGTATCAAATCCATTTAATGATGCAGAAAAAGCTGAATGTATTGTAATTATCGGTTCTCGTCCATCTTGGAATCACCCTGTGGCAGGGACATACATCAAGCAAGCTGTTAAAAAAGGTACAAAACTTATTGTTATGGATCCAAGGGGACAAGATTTGGTAAGGCACGCCCACCTACACTTGCAATTTAAAGCTGGTACTGATGTACCAATGTTAAAAGCAATAATAAAAATTATTATTGATAACGATTGGGTAAACCACGACTTTATCAAAAAACGAGTGAATGGCTATGATCAAATTGTTGCATCAGCAAAAGAGTATAGTGTTGAACAAATGAGTAAATCCTGTGGTATTTCAACTGATGATTTATATGAAACTGCAAGAGTTTATTCATCAAGAAAATCTATTATTATGTGGGGTATGGGTGTATCTCAACATGTACACGGTACAGATAACAACCGTTGTTTAATAACGCTTGCCATGATAACAGGAAATATTGGCAAAGAAGGAACAGGACTGCATCCACTGCGCGGACAAAACAATGTACAAGGTGCATCAGATGTAGGGTTAATTCCAATGATGTATCCAGATTATAAACGTGTTGACAATCCTGATTTTCAAGAAAAATTTGAAAAATATTGGGGACAGAAACTTGACAATAAACCAGGATTAACAGTAGTAGAAGTAATTAATGCTATACTAGAAGACGAAGTTCGTGGTTTATATGTAATGGGGGAAAACCCAGCAATGAGCGACCCTGATACACAACATACTAGGCAAGCACTAGCACATCTTGAACATTTGGTAGTACAAGAAATATTTATGACAGAAACAGCAATGTTTGCTGATGTAATATTACCAGCATCCGCATTCCCTGAAAAATCAGGTACATTTTCAAATACCAACCGTACAGTACAAATGGTTCGTCCAGCCCTTGAAATGCCAGGACAGGCTCGTCAAGATTTAGAAATACTAATTGAAATGGGACAAAGACTAGGTCTGGACTGGAAATATGAAAACGGAGCAAAAGATGTATTTACAGAAATGACACAAGTTATGGAATCTATTGCAGGTATGAGTTGGGATAGACTTGATAAAGCAGATTCAATTACTTATCCTTGTACAACACCAGAAGATCCAGGACAACCTGTTATATTCAAAGATGTATTTCCAACACCAACTGGATTTGCACAACTTGTACCAACAGATTTAGTCCCACCGTCAGAATTACCAGACACAGAATATCCACTTATTCTAACAACTGGTAGATTATTAGAACACTGGCATACTGGTGCAATGACAAGGCGAGCAACAGTACTAGATGCTATTGAACCAGAGGCAATTGTTCATATACACCCTGTAACTATTTCTAAATTAGGTCTAGAAGCCGGTGAATTTGCTAATGTTCACACTCGCCGTGGACATCTTAAATTAAAAGTAAGAAGTGATCGTGATGTAGCACTGGATATGGTATTTGTGCCATTTTGTTTTGCCGAAGCACCGGCAAATATACTTACCAATCCAAAACTTGACCCATTTGGTAAAATACCAGAATTTAAATTCTGTGCTGCAAGGGTAGAAAAATCAAAATCTAATTCACAAATAGTTTGATTTATTATTTAGCTATATAAGATTTGATAAATTTAGCTATTTGAATTGAATTATTTAAATCCAATTTTGGAATATCTATATCTACTTCGGTATCAGTTGCGATAGCAATTATATTAGGAACAGTTCCATATAGAAGTGGTTTGTCGTTGTCTTTTCTATGAATTTCAATTTTGGGATGAGATTGTTTCTTAAAGCCTTCTACTAATATTAAATCAATTGGTGATAATTTTTCAACTAAATCAAACAATCCAACTTCATCATCACCCCTTAATTCGTGCATCAATGCCCATCTTTCTTTACCTGTAAGTAAAACTTCTTTGGCACCTGATTTACGTTGTTCATATGAATCTTTTCCAGCTTTATCCACATCAAAATTATGACCTGCTCGCTTAATTGTTGAAACATATAATCCTAAATTATTTAATTCTGGAATTAAGTTCTTAATTAATGTTGTTTTTCCTGAATTTGAATAACCTGCTAAACCCAATATATTACTACCGTTTGATGTTTGCATATTATTTACCTTTGTGCTTAGCTATTTCATTAGTTGCCAATTCATCACACCGTTCATTTTCAGAGTGTCCAGAGTGCCCCTTAACCCAACACCATTTAATATTATGATTTTGTGCAACTTTATCTAATTCTTGCCATAAATCTACATTTTTTACATTTTTCCAATTTTTTAATTTCCAATTATTAATCCATTCTGTAATGCCTTTTTGTACATATACACTGTCGGTTGTAAGCACAACGTGGCTTGGTCGTTTTAAATGCTGTAATGAAACAATAGCAGCAGTTAATTCCATTCGATTATTTGTTGTATCTTTCTCAAAACCTGATAATTCTTTTTCTACACCTTGATATCGCAAGATAACACCCCAGCCCCCTTTGCCTGGATTTCCAGAACAAGCACCATCAGTAAATATTTCAACTATATTATTCATTAAAATAAATCCTTAGTTGTAATTGTTTGGCAATACTTTAATTTTTGTAAATATTCATCTGGATTTTTTACAACAACATTGGCATTTTTAGGTGTATGAATTTTATCATAACTTCGTGTAAGTAAGAACCTCAAACAAGCAAGTCTTAATAATACAGGTAATGCAAGCTTTTCATCATTACTAAGAATTCTATTTTTTTCATACCCTGCAATCATAGATTTAGCAAGTGATAAATCAAGGTTATCAAAATCTTTAAAACACCATGCATTAATAGTAATAGCTAAGTCATAAACATAGTAATCATCAGCACTAAAATAAAAATCTATTACACCACTCACTTTATTTGTACTTAAATCAAAAAACACATTATCTGCAAATAAATCAAGATGACTTGCACCAATTGGTAATTCTGTTATTTGATTTTGTTTTTGATAATTAATTTCATTATTTATTAATTCAAAATATTCATTATTAAGTTCATCTTTAATTTTTTTAAATACATCTATCATACCTTGTAACCCCAATGAATTATTACGGTGTAGAGAAAAATCAAGAGTTGCATTATGCATACTAGATAAAACAAAACCAACCTCGTTAGTATGATTTTTTTCTATATTATCAGAAATATCTTTGCCATCTAGAAATGAAATTAAAATAGCCTTTTTATCAACTATTTCATTAATAATTTCACCATTTTTATTTGGAATTACAGATGAACAATTTATACCTTTATTACTCATATGATTCATCAAACTAATAAAGTAAGGAAGGTCTTTTTTATTAACTCTTTTTTCAAATATAGTTAATACAAAAGTGTTTTTATCAGTATGAATAAAATAATTAGTATTTTCAACACCTGCTGTAATACCTTTAAAATCTTTTAAGATTCCAACATCAAATTTACTTATAAAATCTATAATTTCATCTTTATTTAAATTTGTATAAACTGCCATTTTTATTCTCTCGTTAAATCTCGTGGTAATGGGAATTCCACATTTTCTTTTGTTGTAATTATTTCTTCTACTTCTATAGCAAACCGCTCTTTGCAAGCTTCGACAACTTCATCAACTAAAACCTCAGGTGCTGATGCACCTGCGGTAATACCTAATGTATTAACACCATTAAAAAAATCCCAATTAATTTCTGATGCTCGTTGAATTAATATAGATTTATCGCAACCCTCAGTTTTTCCCACATCAACTAATCGGCGTGAATTAGACGAATTAGGAGCTCCTATTACGAATAAAGCATCACTCATCTTAGCAATTTTCTTTACCGAAGCTTGTCGATTTGTAGTAGCAAAACAGATATCACCATCAGAAGGACCAACTATATTTGGGAATTTTTCTTTTAGTGCAGATATAATTTCAGCTGTTTCTTGTACAGATAATGTAGTTTGTGTTGACCAAGATAATTTTACTGTTTCTGGTATTTGTAATTTATTAACATCATCAATTGTTTCAACTAATATCATAGCCCCTTCTGGTAATTGTCCCATTGTACCAATTACTTCGGGGTGTCCTTGATGCCCTATTAATATTGTTATTAAATCCTTCTTAAAATTTCTTTCCACTGAACGATGTACCCTTGATACCAATGGGCAAGTCGCATCTAGGAACGTCATATTGTAAGCTTTTGCATAGCTGGGAACAGATTTAGGCACACCGTGAGCAGAAAATATAACAGGTGATTCTGGCGGTACTTCATCTAGTTCTTTTACAAAAATAGCCCCTTTTTTTTCAAGAGATTCTACAACAAATTTATTATGAACAATTTCGTGACGAACAAAAACAGGAGCACCATATTTTTCAAGTGCTTTTTCCACTATTGTAATGGCTCTATCAACACCAGCACAAAAACCTCTTGGACCTGCAAGTAATATTTTCAATTTTCGTTTATTTACCATTATTTAATCTCCGGATGAACACACTTTTGTTTTAATTCATAATCGGCACGCCAAGGAATAATTTCACCTGAACATAATGGTAACAATTGCCCTTTTCCCGTTACACTAATTTTTATTGGAACTATATTTCCACTCTTTATTAATTGGACAAATTCATCAGACGGTTTTAATTTATGAAAATTATTTGCATTATTTGTTGCAAAATCTTCTAATTTATCCAATGCGTTTTCTTCATCAAAGACTTGAGCATAAAATTCCAATGCATTAATACTACTAAATACACCTGCACAACCACAAACACACTCTTTGTTATCAATAGAATGCGGTGCTGAATCTGTTCCTAAAAAAACTCTCTTGAAGCCACTTGTTGCTAATTCTCGTAAAGCTAATCTATGTTCTTCACGTTTAAGAATTGGTAAACAATAGTAATGTGGACGAATACCACCAACCAACATATCATTTCGATTATACATTAAATGTTGTGGAGTAATAGTTGCACACAATTTATCACCCCCAGATTTTAAGAATTCAACGGCCTCAATGGTTGTAATATGTTCCATAGTAACACGTAAATTTGGATAATCGTTTAATATTTTTGTTAATGTTTTTTCAATAAATACTGCTTCACGGTCAAAAATATCAACATTATTATCAACAGATTCACCGTGTATAGATAATGGCATTCCGATTTGTTCCATTACACTAAGGACATCAGATATTTCACTTATGTCAGAAACTCCATACTGTGAATTAGTGGTTGCATTTGCTGGATATAATTTTGCCCCAAAAATAACACCATCATTAAAACCTTGTGCAATATCATCAGGATTGCTATTTTTATTTAAATAAATCATCATTAAAGGTTCAAATTCTGCACCTTCTGGAACACAATTCATAATTTCTTGTTTATAATTTCTTGCAATCTCTGTGTTGGTAATAGGAATTTTAGTATTTGGCATTACAACCGCACGGCAAAATTGTCTTGCCGTATAAGAAACAACTGATTGCAACATAGCACCTTCACGAAAATGAACGTGCATGTCATTAGGGCGAACTATTTGTAATTCAGGCAACATTTCACGAACTCTGTTTCCTACGCCAGCACGACCACCCATTCTGTTTGGTTTGTTTTGCATAATTAATTCACCTTAAATTGATTTTTAAAACTTGCTATATTATGATATATTTATAACAAAAAATAAAGGATTTTCATATATGTTAATTAAAATACCAAATCGTTGTTTTATTACTTTGTCTGGAAACGATGTTAAATCTTTCTTGCAAGGAATAACAACAATTAATATTGATAAAATTAATTCTGAACAAGGCGGTTGGGGGGCCGTATTATCACCACAAGGTAAATTTCAATATGGATTTTTTATTTTTGAATATAAAAACACATTATATATAGAAATCAGTGAAAATAATTTAATGGATTTAGGTAAACACTTAACAAAATTTGCAATTAACATAGATGTAGTATTTGGAATTAACAAAAATATTACAGTATATTCTGATTTATCAAAAACAGACAACAAAGGTTATGTTGAAGTAAAAGACAATCTATTAAAAATGAATGACCCAAGGCAAAATATAATGGGCAAACGAATTTATGGGTTATTAAATCAAGAACTTAATGCCATAACAGATAATTATCAATATGAAAAAACTCGTATACAAAACACTATTGTTGATTTAGATGTTGATGGAATATTTAATACTTCATATCCATTGGAATTAAATATGGATAAATTAGGTGGGGTTGAATTTGACAAAGGGTGCTTTATTGGACAAGAAGTAACCGCAAGAATGCATTACAGAAATTCTGTAAAAAAGAATGTCTATACAATTGAGGCAACCGAAAAATTACAATCAAAAAACGAAATAACAAATTCTGATGGGCGTGTTATAGCAACAGTAACAAGTGCAATTGATAATATTGGCATTGCAATTATACGCAATCAATATATCGACAAAGATTTATATATTGGGGGAAATAAAATAAATATTTTAAATAAATAAAAAAGGGATTAAATAATTTAACCCCTTTTTTAATTTAAAATGCTAAAATTGAGATTAAAAACCTTCAACTTCAAGACGCTTGCGAGCTAGCTTACGATAGCGACGCACAGCTTCGTCTTTTTCACGCTTCTTAATTTCAGAAGGTTTTTCAAAATGACGACGCTTTTTCATTTCACGAGGAATACCTTCGCGTTGAAGTTTTTTCTTCATTACACGAAGTGCTTGTTCCACATTATTATCGCGTACATTAATTTGCATTGTAAATCACATCCTTTCAAGATATATTAGTACTTGTATAAAACACAGTAACAATATTTATACACTCAAATACTACTATTTGTCAAAATTTTAAGGTAAATATGAAAATAAATGATAAAATAAATAAAAAGAAACAAGATAATTCAAATACTTATGGCAAAAAAGAAAAAGATGAACTTGTTAAATCTTGTTTAAAACATGCTATATTTGATGGCTTTTCAAGCGAATCATTAAAAAAGGCATGTAATGATTGTAATATTGATTATGCCAATGCCAATGCATTATTTCCAAACCCTGCAAAAGATATTCAAGCCCATTGGGCAATAATGTTAGATGAAGATACATTAGAATATGCAAAAAAAATTGATAGAAACAAAAGAATAAGAGACAATATTTCATATCTTGTAAAACATCGCATTGGCGAACTGGATAAACATAAAACATGTACAAAAAATGTGGTGGCACAAGCACTATTACCTTATAACACACCAACATTCACACATCAATTATGGGATACAGCACATAATATGTGGATTGGAATTGGTGATACAACACCTGATAATGATACAAATTATTATACAAAACGATTAATATTATCTGGTGTAATAGGTTCGTCAATAATGTTTTGGGTTTCAGATGAAAAAAATGAAATTAATGAATACATTGACAGAAGAATTGATGATGCGCTAAAGCTTGGAAAAATTAAAAGACCACAAAGTTTAAAAATATTAAAACAATTTTCAAAATCTATGCCATATATCAACCATCCACTAAAAATGCGAGATTAAATAGATAAAGATAAATTAATTAAATAACTTTAGTAATAGCAAAAACCCACCACACAATTATTGGAATAATCCAAAAAAATACAGCAACGGCACCTAAGTCTTTAACTTCTTTGGTAAATGGATTTATACTTGAATCTATTTTATCAGCAATTCTTTCCAGTGCTGTATTTAATGCCTCAGCAGAAAACAATCCTAGCAATAAAAATGAAAATACAATCAAATCAATCGTTGAAACATTAAAATAATACAGTAAGCCCCAACCAATTGTACCTAAAAATAATTCTTGGCGGAATGATTCATCCTTAAACAAATATTTTATACCTGAATAAGAAAATTTCAATACTTTAAATATACGAAATATGCCGTGTTTCATTACCTTACCTCACCATCAGTTGCCTTAATAACACTTTTAGTTATTTTATTTGTAATAATTTCTATATCTAGTTCAGATAATGTTTTTTTACTATCTTGTATAACAACATTTATTGCAATAGACTTCTTGCCCTTTGGAACACCCTCACCTTTAAATACATCAAATATTGTTATATCTTTGATAAGGTTTTTATCAACATTTGCTGATGTAATAATTTTTTGTGCGGTTATTGAATCATCAACTTCAAATGCAAAATCACGGCTTATTGCTTGATATTGACTAGGTGCGAAAATAGGTCTTGTTTTACCCTTATTCTTTACAGGTGGTAATTGATTAAGATTAATTTCAAAACCATAAGCTGTACCTTTTATTCCTAAACTTTTCATAACAGATGGATGAATTGTCCCAAATGTTGCAAGTTCAAATTTACCCATTTTTAAAATACCAGATTGCCCTGGATGATACCAATCTGGTGTATTTGTATCAACTTGTAAATTATCACAATTTATCCCCATAGCACTAAGAGCAATTATACAATCAGATTTGACATCAAAAACATCAGTTAAGCGAGATTTTTCGCTCCAATGTTTATCAATAGTTTTACCAGCACGAATACCACTAATTAAATTTGTTTGCCCATCAGAAGAAACAGACTGATAAGAACTACCAACTTCAAACAATGCTATATCTGAATAACCTCTTGCTTTGTTGCGATTATATGCATTTAATAAATTAGGTAATATGCTAGGTCGCATTCTGTTTAAATCTTCTGATATAGGGTTTAACAAAATTAAATCACTATAATCGTGTCCTTTAATTGAGAAACTCTGTGCATCTTTATCACTCATAAATGCATAGGTTACTGTCTCATTCATACCATTTCCAGCTAGACTACGACGCCCAAGTGATATTTTTTTCTGTAATGAAGTTAAAATATTTTTTGATAAATATGATAATTTTGGCAAATCCACAGCTGGAATTTTATCAAAACCATATATACGCAATACTTCTTCTATCAAGCAATGAACACTATTTATATCAGGTCGGTACGGGGGAATTGTACATTTTATATCATTTTCATTGCTAATGGGTGCAAAGCCTAAATTACTAAGAATTTTTTCTACATCATCTATATTAATATCAATACCACTTAATTTTTTAAGTTTATTGATGCTTAATTTTATTTTTTTATCTTTGTAATTATCTTTTCCAGCAAATACAGTTTTACAGGGCGTACCACCACAAATTTCAGTGATTAATTTAGTTGCCGATTGAATCCCAATATTATTAGAAAGCGGATTTATAGTTCTTTCAAATCTGTATCGTGAATCAGATAAAATTCCCAATTTTCGTCCAGTTTCAGCAATATTTATTGCATCAAAAATAGCCGATTCTATAAAAACATTAGTTGTACTTTGACTTAACGATGAATCAATACCACCCATAATACCGCCAATGCTGTGAATTTGATTATTATCAGCGATAACCGTCATTCCATCTGACAGTTCATATTCTTTTTCATCTAGTGCATTTATTTTTTCGCCATTCACAGAACTACGGATAATTAATCTATTACCAACCTTATCTGCATCATATGCGTGTAATGGTCGTCCCAATTCATAGGAAATATAATTAGTAATATCAACAAGTGCATTGTTCGGATTTATACCAATTGCCGATAATCTATTTTTTAGCCAATCTGGACTTTCAACATTTTTTACATTTTTAAATAATCTGCCTGCCACAGATGAACATTTATCAATTTGAATATCCCAATCAATGGGGCTTTTTTCACCAATATTAATATCTATATTTTCATATATACAATCTTTTAATTTACCAATACCAGAAGCGGATAAATCCCTAGCAATGCCACGTACACCAAGACAATCACCACGATTAGGTGTTATTGCAATTTCAATCATTGGGTCATCAAGTTTTGCATAATCAACATATGAAATACCAACTGATGCATCATCAGAAAGTTCAATAATACCCGAACTATCACCATCTAAACCCAATTCTTCATAAGAACACATCATACCGCAACTTTCAACACCACGGATATTTCCTTTTTTAATTTTAAAATCACCAGCTGGAATATATGAACCAATGGGTGCAAAAACTACCTTAATACCAGCTCTAGCATTACTAGCCCCACAAACAATTTGTAATGTTTCATTCCCATCATTTACCGAACATACTAATAACTTATCAGCGTCTGGATGTTTTTCAGCTGATACTATTTCTGCAATTTTAAAATCAAATAATGCATCTGCTGGATTTTTTACTTTTTCTACCTCTAAACCAATCATTGTTAATTTATTGGTAATTGTTTCTAAATCTGCATTTGTGTCTAAATGATCTTTTAACCAAGATAATGTAAATTTCATAAAATTATCCCCTTATAACCCGCGTACTAATGATGGAATATCAAAACTACTAAATCCATAATGTTCCAACCACCTTACATCACTATCAAAAAATGTTCTTAAATCATTAATACCATATTTTAACATTGCGATTCTTTCAATTCCCATACCAAAAGCAAAACCTTGATATTTATTTGAATCAATTCCACAATTTTCAAGCACATTTGGGTGAATCATTCCACAACCTAATATTTCAAGCCAATCTTCACCAATCCCAATTTTTAATGTACCATCTTTGCGTGAACAACCAATATCTACCTCAGCAGATGGTTCCGTAAATGGAAAAAAACTAGGTCTAAATTGTAATGGAACATTATCAATTTCAAAATATGCTTCAACGAAATTTTGCAATACACCTTTTAAATGTGAGAAGTTTACCTGTTCATCTATTACCAAGCCTTCAACTTGATGAAACATTGGTGTATGAGTTAAATCACTATCACAGCGGAAAGTTCGCCCTGGGGCAATAATTCGGATAGGTTGCCCTTTTTCCAAATTTTCTTTTTGGATTTTCATCGTGCGAATTTGCACTGGTGAAGTATGAGTACGCAAAACAGCCGGTGCACTCTTTTCATCAATACCTTTTGTGTAAAAGGTATCTTGCATTTGTCGTGCTGGATGTGATGGGGGAATATTTAATGCCTGAAAATTATGCCAGTCGTCTTCTATATCTGGACCTTCGGCAACAGAAAATCCCATTTCACCAAATATTGCTACTATTTCTTCTACTGTTTGTGGAATTGGGTGCAATTTCCCGATTGTTTTATTTCTTACAGGTAAAGAAACATCTATTTTTTCACTAGCTAATTTTTTATTTAATTCTTGTTGTTTAAATAATTCTTCTTTTTCATTAATTAATTCACTTATTTTAGATTTAATGATATTTAATTGTTGTCCCATTTGACGACGCATATCATCATCAAATTTCCCTAAAGATTTCATTTCTTGAGTAATAATGCCTTTTTTCCCAAGCACAGAAATACGAATTTGTTCAAGTTCATCTAGGCTGTTTACACTGTTTATATTATCAATTATTTCCAGCTGTTTTGTTTCTAAATCTATCGCAGACATTTTTTTTCCTGTTATATTAATAAAATAAAAAAGACAACTTGTATAATATATATCAAGTTGTCTTTTTTTTCAATTCAAAGAATAAAGAATTAATATTATTTTAAAGCAGACTTGGCTTTTTCAACTAATTCTTTAAAAGAATTCGGCTCATCATAGGCAAGACTTGCTAATACTTTACGATCTAGTTCAATACCAGCTTTTGATAAACCATTAATAAATGTTGAATATTTTAATCCCTCAGCACGAACTGCTGCATTAATTCGTTGAATCCATAACGCACGGAATTGACGTTTACGAACGCGACGATCTCTGTATGCATATTGTCCTGCTTTTTCAACTGCTTGCATCGCAGTACGAATTGTGTTTTTACGGCGACCGGTAAAACCTTTTGCTTGTTTTAAAACTTTTTTGTGTCTAGCGTGTGAAGTTACGCCTCTTTTAACTCTTGCCATTGTCTATTCTCCTTAACTGTAATTAACCGTTTGGTAATAAGTATTTTTTAATATTCTTTGCATCACATTCAGCCATAACCTGTGTACCACGATTTTGGCGTTTCATTTGTTGTGGGCGTGTAGATGTATTGTGGGAAAGACAAGCAGAAGCAAATTTCAACTTACCACTTGATGTTTTTTTAAAACGCTTCTTTGCAGAGCTATTTGTTTTCATTTTAGGCATTTTTTAAATTCCTTTCATAAGAAATATTATTTAAAGCGTGCTAGGCAGCCAAAATAGCCCAACCAACGCCGATAGGCAACAATATATAATATAGATTCTAGTATTTTGTCAAGAATAAAAGCTATATCTTCTATTATTGGTGAATTGTATTATCCTTGTAAATTATTAGTAGGGGAAATGAAATATATAAAAATAAATAAATAAATCAAATTATACTTTATCATATTTTTGTCCAAAAAATATAGTCATCATAGTTTTAAATATAATTAAAATATCATAAATAAAGTTTCTTTTATCAACATATTCTTCGTGCGCGGCGATTTTTTTAGGTAATAATACATCAATATAATACTGTTGGGGGTCATCAACATTTTTTAATAATTCTTCTTCGTTTCTAAATACAATAGACGAATTACCTGTAATACCAGGACGAACTGAATAAACCTTTTTCCACCGCACGGTTAGTCATAGTGCGAAGTTTATACATTGTAAACATTTTACAATTTTTACCAACTCGTTGCTGTTTGTATATTATGGGTAAACCATCTGTAATTATAATTATGGTTACCAAAATTATAAAAATAGGCGATAAAATAATAATTGCCAATGCTTACCTTGACCCAGGGACTGGTTCGTTGGTCACATCTATTATTATTGGTGCAGTTGCCACAGCTATCTATATTTTTAAAGATTTCTTTTATGGCTTAAAAAATCGTAAAAACAAGAAAAATAAATAATGACAAAAAATTGGGGCGATATTTGGCAAAATAAAGTCATAGGCAAAACTAATGATTTATCTAATATCCTTTTAAAGTCTGGGTTTATAGAGGTCGGAATTACAACTCAATCTTGGTTAAAATATATTGATGGCTATGTAAATAATCAGTTCAGATTTAATGTCTTTATGGGGGAAATTAGTGAATTTTTTTAACACTTTTAAATTTAACAGACAAAATCATTCCATAGTTATTTGGTCTGAAGCCAGTCATTATTGGGAAACTTTTACCCCACTGGTAAATTATTTTCACAAGAATAAAGTAAAGTTTATTTATCTTGCTAGTGATAAAAACGATATTGGGTTGCAACAATGCAAACAGTCGTTATATGTTGGAAAAAATTGGACTTCGTTTAAATTCTTAAATAACATAAAAGCCGATATAATGATTATGACAACACCTGGATTGGGTGACCTTGCAATCAAAAGATCAAAAAAAGTAAAACATTATTGTCATATAATCCACGCACCGACAGATGTATTGTATTATCAAAGGTGTTCGTTTGAATGTTTTGACAGCGTGCTTTGTTCCAGCGATTTTCAAATGAACAATATTCGCAAACTGGAAAAAATCCGCGGATGTGAAAAAAAACAACTGTTTAAAACTGGTTGTTTGTATTATGACGAACGATTAAAAAACAAATCAAAAACTACAACCGATAACAATACAATTTTATATGCCCCTTCTTGGGGTAAAATATCTTCGCTGGCCTATGCGATGGATATAATTAATAATTTGTTGTTATATAATTACAATGTGATTTTTCGCCCGCACCCATAAAGTTTAAAATCGGACAAATGGGTAATTAACAATTTAAAATCCAAATATAAAAATAAAATAAAATGGGATATTGGAACAAATGGGGCGGATTCTTTCGCAACCGCTAAATTAATGATTTCCGATATTTCGGGAGTGATATTTGATTTTACTTTTATTTATAGTAAGCCAGTAATTACCATTGATTATTCACTGGATTATAAGGGCAAAGAAAACGAAAAAATAAATCTTCCCGTGTGGGAAGAAACCGCACGTGAAAAAATTGGAATAGTTATCAAAAAAAATGATATAAAAAATATTGCTAATATAATCAAAAAAAATACCAACATTAAAATATCAAATAAATATATTAACAATAATATATTTAATTTTGGTAAAAGCGGTAATATAGCAGGCAAACAAATAATAGAAATATTAAAGAGGTTAAAATAATGGATATTTTATACACCATATTTATATTACCCATTGAAACTGTAATGAATGTAATTTTATCCAATATTGCCATAATCACTGGTTATGGTCTGGGAATTGTTATCTTATCAATTTTAGTAAACACCACTTTGATCCCATTGTATAATTATGCGCAACGCATTATGAAGAAAGAACAAACATTACAATTTGATATGTACCCCGCCGTATTGGAAGTAAAGCAAAAATTTAGCGGTGAAGAAGGTTTTTATAAATTAAAAGCAATTTATAAAAGACACAATTATCACCCGATTAAATCCCTGCGTTCCACATTTGGATTAGCAATTCAAATACCATTTTTTATTTCCGCATATATTATGTTATCAAATTACTCACCATTACAGGGGGTTGGGTTTTTATTTATTGAAAACCTTGGTGACAAAGATGGTTTGTTGTGGGGAATAAATATGATGCCGTTTGTTATGGCGGGAATAAATATAATTTCAGGATTATTTTATACCAACAGCAAACAACAACGTGAACAATTATTTATAATGTCCGCATTGTTCCTTGTATTGTTATGCAATTCGCCTTCGGGATTATTATTGTATTGGACTTGTAATAATATATTTTACTTAGTTAAAAAATTTATTGGTACAAAAAATTAAACCCAATACATATTTTTTTCGATTGCCAATAATAATCTTTTGATGTCATTTGGATATATTTCGCCAATGTTGCCAATACGGAAACAATCTGCTTGTGCCAATTTTCCTGGATACAAAATAAAGCCATCAGATTTTAATAAATCATAGAATTTTTTAAATTCATAATCTGGTGCACTTGGATAATCAAAAGTACTGATAATTGGGGCTTGTAATTCCGCAGGGATTAATATTTTAGAACCCAGTTTTTCAATACCTTCAGCTAATATTCTTTGGTTTTCACTGTATCTTTTATAACGGCCTGTAATCCCATCTTCACTCTCCAATTCGATTAAAGCTTGGTAAAATGCGTGTGTGACATGGGTTGGAGATGTAAAACGCCATTTGCCATTATTATCTTCCATATATTTCCATTGATCATATAAATCCAATGATAAAGAACGTGAATTGCCGTTTCAATTTTTTTGCCTGATATTTGTCCGCCGTATAATCGGTATGATAACATAATGAGTTAAATAATAATTTAAATCATTTTATTAGTTCGGGGGGGGTAATTATTTTATTATCACGAATAAAAATATAATAATCTTTTGAATCTGTGTGCCAAATTTTATCTATATCAAGATCTCTTTTAATACTTTCATTTGGTTGAAGATTTTTCGGTTGATTTTTACCATTTAAGCACGCAAATACATATTTATAATAATTCACAGAGGTTAAAATTGGAATGTTGTTAAATCGTTTACAGGCTGGCGGGAACTTTACCGCTTGTAAAATGCTGAACTTAGCGTGGGCGTTTGAAGAATTTTTAAATCCTGCCCATTTCCCCCTTGAACCGTGGTCTGATGATAATATTATGATAGCATTTTTATCACGACTTCCAATCAAGTCAATTAATAATATAAGTTGTTTATTAATTTTAGATAATTTCTTGCGTATTTTCTCGTGACTATCGCGTTCCAACAAAAAATCAGATTTATAATGAATATAATGAAAGTAATTTTTATTCATATCAGATTGTTTGATTTGTTTAAAAAACATTTTGTTTTCTTTATCAAATTTATCGACATGTATTAAAAATATTCTGCCTAAATAATAATGAAGATAATTATTCAACATTGGAAAATAAAGATCACTATTGGCCGATAATACATTGTCATTCCACTTAAAAGTACCCCAATTATTATAACATGGATAATCACATACAATCTTATAATCATTGGCAATAAATTTGGCAAATACTTTATTTATTCCAATATAATTATATTTTGGATATTCATTTAACTTTTTCCATTTCATATTAAACATAGAACTAGGGTTGTAAATGTTTGTGCTCCAGTTGAATATGCAGGTTCATAAGTTTTAAAACCACGATTATTTAATTTATTATAAAATCCAGTTTGGTCGTAATTAATTATTTCTTTCATTCTGTCTTTACCTGGATACGAATCTTATAATATGTGATATACATTAAAATTGTTTTTAATGACACCACCTAAATTTTTATTCGAGTCAATAAATTTTTGGTTATTATTTTTAAATTCATCTGTTTGAACATATTTATAATTAGCATAGGAAAGTTTTAATTTTTTATATGCTTCTAATGAATATACACCCGCACCAGTAATGGCAAAAATTAACATAATATTTAAATAACTTTTGTTTGAATTTTAAACTGAATATTATCAAAATCAAAAAAGTTATTATATAGAAAAACATCAATATCTCATAATTTAAATATCCCAATCCAAGATCATATAAATAATCATAAGGCATCGACCATATTCTTCTGATTAACATCATTATAATAATTGGTGTAAACAACACATAAGATTCAATATTAAACCTTTGTAATATTGTTGCGACAGATATTAATATTAAAGTCATGCCAAGAACAAAGAAGCCAAACCCTTGACTTATTTCAATGAATGTGTGTAATTGTGCGTTGCTACCTATATAAGCAATATAAGCAGAAAAACTAATTATTAGAGATAGAAACATATTTTTTTTCATATTTAAATCCTTTTTAATATAGCGTTAATTATATATTTAACAAAACAAATCATTGCAGATAACTTATTAACATAAGGTTGTGTCATATACAATTTAAAAGTACGAAGTGCCATTTCAATTTTATTACCCGATATTTGTCCCCTGTGTAATCGGTATGATGCCATAATATCATCCATTCCCATTATTATATGACCGTGACCTAAGACATCTATCCAATACATTGCGTCTTCACGTTTTTTTATATCTTTAAAATATATTTTATCTATTGATTTTGTGTTCAACATAACCGTATCTATATTAATACAGGTATTGCCCATATATGATTGAAGGGTAAATTGTTTTAATAGCACAACTGTTCCTTTTATTTTATTGCCTGTTTAGTTAATATAATCATAACCGTGGGTGGAAACATCACACCTGTTATTTTTCATAAATTGCTAGACCCATAATTATTGGAACAAATAAAATATTAATTAAATTATTACTAAAAAATCTAATTTGTGATAATTGGTCTTCTGATTTAATATTTTCATTTATTTTTGTTTTTATAATTACATGTAAAAATGTCGCTATAAACCCTAACATCAATCCAATAATTGTTACTGACAAACTATATATTCCCAAATCATAATCAGTCATATATATTTTTATTAAAAACTTATCTGTATATGTTAATACATATAATATCATAATATGGAACGTAAAAAATATTGACACAGGTAATATTTGTTTTACTTTTGATAATTTAACAGAAAATGCAAACGATATTTCTTTTAAATAAACAAATAAAGCCACAAAATACACACTTATCATAACAGTATAATATAAAATAAATTCATAAAATGATTTTTGAAAATACAAAGTATAAAATATAACTGTCAAAAACATTATAATCTCTAATATTTGAAGTAAATAGACTTTCCTTAATTTTCTTTGATATTTTGCAATTGTCAGAAAGAAAGTGTTAAAGCCAAATATAAACGCAATAACTGATAAAAAAATAATATATTCAGAACCAATACCAACAAAGTTATCAGAATAATTTGAATATATTAAAAGTAATGATGTTATCAGTATTGCAAAAAATACATTTACTACATAAGTTGTACCAAGTTGATATTTTTTATCGGCTTCATTAACATTATTATAATACATTTGAGTATAATCAGATGTTCCAAGGTTAAAAAAGATTGATAACATTCCTGCTGTTGCAAGAATGTACATATATGTACCATAATTTTCCACACCCAAATAACGAATTAAAAATGGAGTTATAAACATCATTTTTATTAGTACTAATAACTTAATAATTGATTCACCGAGTAATGTTTTTACAAAAAGAATTTATAAATAAAATCCCCTAATAAAATCGCATATTTTATCAATTTGTAGAATAAAATCATTCATTGAATTTATCCTTTATTGTGTTTGCGAATTTAATGGATTTACTATACAATTAATCAATTAAATATACAAGTTGGATTTTAAGGTAAATAATAATGAATGAAATTACTAAATTTTTAATTGTTGGTGGAATTACAACTTGTTTTAATTATGGAGTTTTTTATATTTTATTAATTATTGGAATAAATTATATAATCAGTTCTAGTATTGGTTATGTAAGCGGTATTTTAATTGGTTATTTTGCAAATAGAGCATGGGCATTTAATTACCAACTAGGGCATTCAATAAAATTAATTACAAATTATTTAATGTTATATATATCAACACTACTAATTAATATATTTTTATTATGGTATATGGTTGAATTTATTGACATAAATGTTTTAATTGCAAATATAATAGCAATAGCAATTTCAACACTATTAAATTTCTTAGGTTTGAAATTTATAGTTTTCAAATAATTATAAAATTAATGAATAAGTTGTAAATAATAACCATAAAAAACCAGATAATAATATAAATTTATCTGTAAATAAATCTGACGATGGGTCTTCGCCCTTTTTATCTTGAATTAAATACATATATCTAATTATGCAGAACAATACCAAAGGTATTGTTGGGGCAAGGATTTTCTTGTTAATAGCCACGTACATTGTATAAAAAACAAATGTTGATGTTGCAGTTATTGAGATCATTTTGTCCAAAAATTCAAGAGTATAATTTTCAATTGATTTGCGAAATTTTGTTCCAACCAATACTAATTCAGAACGCCTTTTGATAGTTATTAAAAACAGTGATAGACAAAATACAGTAATTAACATCCAATTTGAATTTGATACATTAATCGCAAATGCACCAGCCATTGTACGTAATATGAATCCTCCTGCAATAACAAATAAGTCAACTACAGGTATATTTTTTAATCCTAAATTATAAGCAATGTTTATAATAACATAAAGACCAATAATATATGCTATGTCTGGAATCATGTATGTAGTATAACCAGCTACAAATGCAACACAAAACATCCAAATATATGCTGAGACAATTGAAATATTCCCAGATGCGATAGGTCTTGTTTTTTTTCTGAAGTGCTTTGCATCTTCTTTATAATCAAATATATCATTTAAAATGTAAATACTCGAAGAAGTTAATGAAAATGCTATAAAACAAATCAAATTTAATTTTATTGAATCAATATCTGCTAATTTTTCCGAAAATAATAATGGGGCAAGAACGAAAACGTTTTTAATCCAATGTTTTGGTCTCAATAATTTAATATAATCTAACATTAATTATCCTTTAAAAATTAAATCACAGTATTTTTTAGCAATTACCATAACACTCGCCTGAGGATTAACACCCAATGCTGTTGGTATCTGTGATGCATCTGCTATATATACGTTGTCATAATTCCATAACTTACCGCAAGGATCTGTTACAGAATTATTTTTGTTACCACTTGGTCTACACGATGACATTAAATGTATGCTCATGGCATTAAAATTTTTTCGATTAATTGGCTCTAATAATTCCGTCTTTGCTTGTTCAATATTTTCCCAACCTTTATGGTTTGCTAAGTCAGGAAATATTAGATTAGCCCCACCTGCGAACATCACTTCCGCCGTGTATTCAACAGCTTTTTGTATATTAGCAAAATCATCATCTGTTAAATTATACTTAACAAAAGGTTCTTTTATGAATGGCATTGATATAATTTTACCCATTCCATTTGGTTTAATCATTGAATAATAAGAACCTATTTTTTTAGGGTTTTCCAATAAAATTTTTGCATTGTCATAATTATTAGCAATTCCCATTGCAAAGAAACCTTGATCAAAGACAGACCCACCAATTCTTATATCAGGTAAAAATTCTGTAACTGCAGCCGTTGGTACAATTGATTCACCAGTTTGCACATCTTGCTTAAAACGCCCTACTACTTTTATTGTTGGATGAAATTGTAATGTATTGCCCACATTCTTTCTAATTCCAGATCTTTGTAATAATGCTGGTGTCTGAATTGCACCTGCACAAATAAATAATTTATTAAATGATAATGTTATTTTTTTATTATTGACTAAACAAGATAATTTTGTAGCTTTTTTGCCTGAAAAATGAATTTTTTTGACCCAACATTCCATTAATATATCAGCACCACCTTTATATGCATTTTTCAACAATGTGCGAGTCATTGTTTGTTTTCCCTTAGTAGGGCAAGCATAAGTACGTGACTTATTTTTTGATTTTACATCCATTGCACGAGGCAAATTTTCAACTTTATAACCTAGTTTTTTACCACCTTTAAATAAAACTTTCGTGTCTTCAAAATATGGGTGAGTTTCTGAAACTTTCATTTTTTTAAATATTTCTTTGTAATATGGCAACAATTTTTCATATTTCCAATCATCACCTAAATTAAAATCTTTCACCCAAGAATTAATTGTTTGTTCGTAAGGTATTTGATATATAGCCGAATTAATTTCTGTGGTTCCACCTAAACATATCCCTTCGGCATATGCGATTGGGGGCTTACCCAATCCAGCAGTTAATCCTGAACCGCGCCACATTTTATGAAAAAATTTATCTACTGTGCTAACTTCATTTTCCTTATAATATTTACCCTGTTCTACCATCAAAACAGAATGGCCGTTTTCAAGTGCCTCATTCGCAACAACAGACGCACCGGCTCCTGAACCGATAATAACAACATCAGCAAAAAAAATATCTTTATTTGATATATTAATTGATTTAAACATTACTTAGTCTCAAATAACTTTAAAAATGTTAATGAACGATATACGCGAACTAACAAACTAAAAAATGGAAAAGCTTTTTGCATAATTTTACCTAAGCCAATGAAATGAAAAGGTAAATATGCCAATGTTAATCCTGTTATACCGATCTTAACATGAATTGGGGCACGGAATAATGCACCTTGAACAAAATCAAATTGATTAACTGCTTTACTTTTATCGATTCCATCAGGCATTGATATTTTAATCATTTTCTTTACAAAAATCATATTTTATTTCCAATTCGAACTTTCTCTCTAATTAATACCAAAAACTCATATATACAGTGTAAAAAAGGATATTTATAATAAAATAATCTTTTTACAATCAGAATTTTTTATTATCGTAATATACAAAATGAATTCTGTCAAAAATAAACCCACATTTTTCAAAACAAAATTTTGCACACCTTGTATGATATTTTGCAACAAATAAAATAGCAATTATTTAATGGAAAAAAAATTTATATATTTTTAAATCCTTTTGATTTTAAATACTTATTTACTAATTGTTCCTCACAAGACAAACCATCAGGAACTACAACAATATTTATACTATCTTTTTTAGTAATTTTAATATACCTTGTTTTACAGGTTTCTTGTGGCTTGAAGCATCTTCTTGGACATTATTCTCATCAAATGTTTTAATAAAGTGATTATATGCATCAACCATCATATCACGATTTGAATACTTAGGCTTCCAACCCAAAGCTTTTGTAACGTGCTCAGTATCATAATAAAATGCCTTGTGATATGTTAAATAATGCCAAGGGCTTAATGGTGACAATCCAATCTTGTCCAATATTGTTAAGGCAAATATCGACAAGGCAACAGGTAATGATTTAACTTTTGATTTTTTTCCAACTGTTTTAATCAAATATTCTAAATCTTCACGCAATGTGGAAAACTTATTTGTGCCAACATTGTATAGTCCAGATTTTTCTTGTAATCCAGCTAAAATAGAGACTTCAGCAATATCATCAACATGAACAAATTGAAACAATTGATCACCTTTACCAATAATTAATATATTTGCATTATCTTTTATCCAATCAAATAATATTTCAAATATTCCTAATCGACCAAGACCAATAACTGTGCGAGGACGAATACAGCAAGCTGGTAATCCTTCGGCCATTGCATTTCTAACTAACATATCTGCATCTGCTTTTGCCTGACCATATATTTCCAAAGCATCCATTTTTCCTTCTGGTGGAATTGGCATTTCATTCGGTGCACCGAAAATTGCAGATGATGACATGTGACATAACATCTTAACTTTATGCTTTTTGGCCATTTCAATAATTATTTCTGTCCCACCAACATTTACATCTTGGTATTTTTTTCCTGCTTTTGTTAATGGAACTAATGCCACATTGTGGTGAATGTGGGTAACACCGAGACAAGCTTTATCAACTGATTTTTTATCAAGTATATCTGCTTTTATAAATTCAACTTGTTTGGGTAATTCTTCAGATTTCCAAATATCAAAGATACGAACCTTCTCACCCTTTGCAACTAACAACTTTGCAATGTTTGAACCAATAAATCCAGAGCCACCTGTTATTAAATGTAAATTTGACATATATACCTCTATAAATTATTAATCATCACAAGTGTTTATCAATTGAGTGTGGTAATCTTTTCTTAGAGAATATTTTTTTATAAAATCTTTTTTTATAGCACCAGCTGAAATCATATGCTTATCAAATTTATTAAAATTAGCATTCTTTACTAAAAGAAAATAATTAATTCGACCACCATCACCATATCGATAATCAATTATTTTATCAGGATAATCAATAAAAATAAACTTATAATTATTTTTTATATATCTAATCTCATCTTTATCCAAATAATTTACTCCAATAAGATTTGCTATATTCTCATAAGAAAAGAGAGGAAAGTGTGGAGTGGAATCTAACTGTTCATACATAAAAATCATGTCTGGTTTGTATTTACTAACTAATTTATCGGTATAACTTTTTGTAAATATAGTCATAGATAATGTAGAATAATATTTTCTATTTTTTGAATAACATTTTTTATCTTTCATTTTAATAAGATCAGGATTTGTATAACCATAAATGTCAATTACATTTTTATTATCTCTAGAATAAAACATTAAAGAAACTTCTCTAGACATTAACGATAAATCTTTTGGTAAAAACGCCCCAATATCATATCTATAATAATATGATTTACTCCACTTAAAGAAAATATCTTTGTAAATTTGCAAAATAAATACTGAACTCATTACAATAATAAACATTAAAAATAAATATAATATATATTTTTTATACGATTTAAAATTTAATAATAAAAAGTGAAATGCAAAAACAAAACATATTAACATTATGAATATGAATGGTAATACATAACGAAATATAGAATATTGATAACCAGAATCTTTTAATATAATTATACAAGAACCTAAAAATGTAAATAAATATAATAAAACAAAAAATATTTTCTCTGTATTTAATTGTTTTATTTTAATTAATAAAATTAAAAACGTTGGTATAAAAATACTAAATAAAATAGAACAAACATAAAATAGTTTATATATCATTACGTCCCAATCAAATGGATTATTAATCTTCATTATAACTGGTGTTGGAATCCATAAACCATAATACAGTTTAAAAAACAACATTAATACAAATAATCCAAGTATTGATGAGGCAAGTAATTTCCAATTTACCTTTCTTTTTACTATTGCATCTGAAGCAAAAATGGCAAACAACCATAAAATACTATCTAAACGTGAAAAAGCAGATAAAAATGCAAATATAGACATTTTTCTGTATTTATTTTCTAATAGGTAATATATTGTAATTAATAGAAAGCATGCAGACATAATGTTTGCAAAACCACCTGATAATGCTGAATAAAAATCTGATTTAATAAACAATAAAGGAAATATCGCAATAGGTATTAATATAGAATATTTATTATAATCATATGGAAAAATATGTTTTATAATTTTAAATACATAAACAACTGAAACAACAGTAAATATAGAAACTAAAATAAAATATCCAATAAATAAACTTATGTGGTTTTGCGCAAATGGACTAATTAAAAGCATTGCTAAAACTTCATTTGTTCCAGTTACTAATTTATCAGGTGAAAAAGAAAAAAGTCCATTATGGTATAAATTATATGCATGAGATAAATTTACATGTCCTTCATCAACAATCAAAAACCCCCTAAATAATGCTATTAATGAACCTGATATGGCAATTATCAATGATAAATTATAATCAACTGATAAAAACTTTGATTTTTTAATAATTTTTAAAAAAAATATACTATCTTTAAAAACCAAAATCAAAGAAGAGCTTTAAAAAAGCAAAAAAATTAATGTAGTCAAAGGCATAATAAAATTATTAAAAAATAATTCGTTAAATTGTGCATAACTACTTGTTATTGAATTTTTTAATTCATAATATAATATGTTATTCATTTAATTTACTCCTTAATGTAAATAATTATAGTTCGGAGTTTTACCTAAAGCATTTATTAAATAAAATCCCTTAATAAAATCGCATACTTTATCAATTTCACTATCAGTTAATTGACCTGACGACGGTAACCACAAACCTTGTTTATCAACAGATTGACTCACAGGGTATGTGCCTGCAACATTATAACATTCTTGTTCGTTAATTGGCGGATACATTACACGACTGTCAATACCATTTTCTTTAAGATAAGTAATTAATTCTTCGCGTTTTTCAATTACCATTATATCAATGAACCAAGGTGTTGTGTTTTTCAAATCAGTTTCGAAAAAACTCACCTGTGAAACTCCTGCAAGGTTATTCACATATCGTTTAAAGATTTCTTTTTTTCGTTCAACTCGCCAAGGTAATTTTTTCATTTGCTCATTACCAACAACCGCTTGCATATCAGTAAATTTAAAATTCCAACCTATGCTGTCGTGAATATCATTACCTCCACCTGAACGACCAAAATCTTTCAGCTTACGGATTTTTGTTGCCAATTCATCGTCATTAGTTACCAATGCTCCACCTTGTCCAGTGGAAATAATTTTTGGCACAGAAAATGAAAACGAGCCCACATCACCAACTGTTCCCATATGGCGACCATCAGGATAAAACGAACCTAATGCTTGCGCTGAATCTTCAATTAAAGCGAGATTGTTTTCTTTGGCAAATTTTACAAATTCTTCAATACCTTCTTTCGGATAACGCCCGTTGGAATTAACAAACATAATTGCTTTTGTCTTTGATGTCATAGCTTTTTTCGCCAATTCTAAGTCCATACATAGTGTTTTTTTACAAACATCAACAAATACTGGATTACAACCTATCATTTTTATAGAATTTGGGGTGGCAATCATTGTGTAGTTTGGCACCAATACATCATCACCTGCCTTTAAACCTAAAACAATCCCCCCCATAGTCAATGATACAGTTCCATTGTTTACCACAATGGCATGTTTTGCACCGGTATATTCGGCAATGCGTTGTTCAAATTCCTGAGTTTTTTTGAATTCCATAAGAAATCCACCTGAACGCATATATTCATCCATAGCATCTGCTTCTTCATCACCGAACCACGGTATCATTTGCGGAATAAAATCATCGCTCATAATTAAAACCTTACCCTATCAGCTTGTGCACCCACATAGGGTCCGTTTTTGACTTCCAATACTTGTGTGCCATCTTCTAATATATCATAACCATGACCACCTTGCATTAAAATCATAATATCACCTTCACCTGCTTCCCATTCGGCAACCAATTCCAATTTTAAATTATAAATTCGTGCCTTAATTCGACCACGACGAATATAAAGTGTTTCTTGTGTAATATTTACGGTTCGTTCAACATTATTATGAGCATGAGCAAGTAATTCTTTGCCACTATCATAGCCCCAAGTACCCACTTGAATAAATTCATTATCTTCAGAATAAAAGTTTAATCCGCCTTTTTCCCATTCATCTACTGTGGCATGTCGTGCCAATACAACATCACCGTCCTTTATTTCATGTACTGCCATTATTTATCCAACTTATTTTTATTTAAGAACAAACCATCCACATAAAGTAATTCTTTTGTTTTTGGATGTCTCCAAACATCATCGTATAAATGTACAAGAATAAAACCTATACCGCGCATATA
>Ga0255753_1000012_pt1 | contig 208473 bp, 198 predicted proteins | sample 041ome_10_FD_179953 | JGI IMG/M metagenome (GOLD analysis project Ga0255753, IMG submission 179953) | Coastal salt marsh microbial communities from the Groves Creek Marsh, Skidaway Island, Georgia - 041412US metaG (version 2) | ecosystem: Environmental > Aquatic > Marine > Intertidal zone >...
ATTTCACCATTTCCATTTAAAGCAAACGACGCACCAAAAACCGGAAGATCATTGGTGCGCATACCACGTGGTAATATTGCCGTCACACCCGTTCTTACCGCTTTACCACCATCTAAATCTTTGATGAACGTTTCATGACTAACGGTTAAACCTTCTATATCCGTAATCGCATTTAAAGGGCCTGTGTTTCCTGCAAAAGGTATTCCCAAGTCACGCGCCCTTATCTGATCATTCGATAATGCATATGATTAATAGAAAACCGAAAAAGATATTGTGGTAAATATATATAATATCGCCTGTTTCATAATAGAATATCCCTTGTATTTATAGAATATCCCTTGTATTTTTTGAATTCCAATTCTTACACCTTAGACTATAGCCCTAATTCTTTAGAGACATCTAATGCTTTTTAAATCGATGCTTCCGCTATATCGTTACAAGCATTTGATATTTTTTTCTATTTCTGTCATCCTGATCTAGTGACTTTTTTAGGGCGTTATACAAATACAATTTTTTATGGAGAATTACGGAAATGTTGAATAAGATCATAATGGTACCAAGTTTGATAAACACCAAATTATTTTTGAAAATTATGACTTTAGGCGTCCTGCTACTTAGTGCGGGTTTCTCCGCGCAAGCGCAAGACAGCAGTCAACAAGTGCGTGTACCCAATAATGTCTTATCCGGTGAAGCGTTAGGGGATTTTGCCCCATATAGACCAGAATCAGGCGATCTTATGATCCGCAGCAAAGTATTTTATACAAGTTCGGATGGTCAATATGCGGCCGGCATCTGGGAAAGCAAAACAGGCAGTATGGAAATCACAGATTTCCCAGTTACTGAGGTTATGTTTATCGTTGAAGGTAGTCTTTCATTAAATGCGCCCGGGAAAAATCCAATCACATACAGTGCTGGTGAAGGTATCATCGTTCCCAAAGGTTGGGACGGAACATTTACCGTACCGCAAGGCGGACTTAAAATGATTTATTCGCAATATATAAATGATAACCAGCCAACAACTGATAATAACGAAGTGATCCTTTTGGATCGCGATACATTGAACGGTAAAAGATTTAGTGAATTTAGACCGTTTGACCCAGACGTTAGCGATATCATTGCCCGCGACCATGAGTTTCACCGCACGGCAGATGATAAATTCGGTATTGATGTGTGGGAAGCACAACCCGGTCAATTGGCATTTGCCGACCTCGGATATGACGAAATGATTTATGTTCTTGAAGGAAACATGACATTCGTTAATCGTGATGGAAATGCACAAATTTATGGTGCTGGTAAGGCTGTTGTGCTGCCAAGCGGTTGGAGCGGAACAGGTGTCGTTTCAACGAATGGCGCGCGTGTGCTTCTCTTTTGGTATAGACACGCTAATTAAAAACAATGATCATCATTTAGGAGCAGCTTATGAAAGATGATTATTCAAGACGCACCGTTATAAAAGCAGGTGCTGGAACGGTACTCGCATTATCTGGAGCGGCCGAAATGGCAAACGCACAAGAAAATAAAGGTATGATGATGGCTTCAGATGACCTAGATGCTGTTGAATTTGGTCAATCATTGCGAGGTATGGGTTTCAATTTGTTAGTGAGCGATTTAGACGCAACCCTTGAATTTTCAAAAGAAATTCTCCATGCAACAATTATAAACGCGAACGAAGGTTTTGCCGTTGTGCAAAGAAGCGGAGCAATTTGGCTGCTCCACGCTGATAGTACATATCATAGTAACCCGCTTGCTGGGTTTGTTAAGGGTGTTGAAGGTCGTGGTCAAGGTATTGAACTACGACTATATGATCTTGATCCCGATAAAGCGGAAGCCCGCGCCAACGAAAAAGGTTATACAGTATTAGCAGGTTCCGCTAATAAGCCACACGGTTTAAGAGAGTGCTATATTCTCGATCCGGATGGGTATTGCTGGGTTCCTAGCCGCGCATTACGCGAAGGCGAAGAATAATTATTTATGAGTGACCTTTGGGTCTAAATCAAAACTTCTTGCTAATGATTCCAGTCTCTTAATGACCACATCATTCGTAATATCTTTCTTTTCTCTATTAATTCTGAGTAATAGAGTATCTTCATTAACGTCTAATTTTGCAATCTTCAATCCGCGTTCCGTACCCGCAGACAATCTTTGCGCCAACCTTAATGCCATGCCGATTTTACGGGCATAATCTAAGTCATACTTGTTAATTAAAGATGCTGCTACTTCAACTTGATCACTATATTGTCTTGAACCTCCATAACATGTATGTAAAGCCATTGAGATAAGTCCAACCCCCCAGTGATTAATGCCCCCGAAACGACCATATAAAACTTCACCAACCACTTTATCTGCCCGGTACTCTGGATGACCGCGCCAACCGACATCACTCAATATACAAATTGCTAAACGTAGTCTTTTTTGTTCATCGGATTCATTATCAAATAACGGATCAATCCAATTATAAAGCCTTTGTCCATGTTCGGGAAAACGACCTGTCATTTCTGCAACTTGATGACAACCAACGATAAGCGGATCTTGTGTGCGGACTTCATCACTCATACCATCATAAAGCACCCCTTCTCGAACACCGAAACCGGATACAACAAATTTTGATGATTTTAAATTTTTAAGAAGATGATATAGCGTTAACGATGCAAGCGAGATAATCTTTGCCCGTTTTTCCGATATTAATCCACGGTATTGATAAACTTCAACTAAACTCATTTTTGAAACTTTTTTAGCCAGCGACATTATTTCATTCACAGGAATGATATAATTGTGCATATTTATATGTGGATAATCGATCATATCCATATGAATACGCGCAAGTGAGCGCCACGCACCACCAACGGCATAAAACTTCTGGCCTTTGTTTTCAGATAACCAATTAATTTCAGCTAAATTCTTTTTTACCATTCTTTTAGGGTTATCAAACCATTTGCCTTCTTGATCTTGAAGTCTAAGAGGACCAATTGGTAGCGTACATTCATTATTAACGTTACGGTCTTTAATGGTCGCCAGTTCAAGACTACCACCACCAAGGTCAGCCATTACACCTGAAGCGTGCGGTACTGCACAAATCACGCCATTCGCAGAAAGCCTTGCTTCTTCAGTACCTTTGATAACTTCAATTGAAAGTCCAGTGTAATCTTTAATGCGTTCAACAAATTCCGGGCCGTTTTTCGCATCCCTTACCGCTGATGTTGCAATTATTCGTGGATCATCAATTCCCATTTTCACAATCAACATTGAAAAACGTTTCAACGTTTTTTCAGCGAGTTCCATTGCTTCATCGATCATATTACCCGTTTCAGCAACACCACGACCAAGGCCACAGAAAACCTTTTCGTTAAAAACCACATATGGTGCGCGTTCACGGTTTTCATATACAACCAATCGAACCGTATTTGATCCGATATCAATTATGGCAAACTTTCCCAAAGATTTCTTCCCTACTTTTTATTTACTCGTTAGTCTTTGTCTTCTTTATTTACCGTCCCTACGCCGGAAAGACTAGGATTAGTCATGAAATATTCGTGCGCTGAGAACGCTTCTTCAAGTTCATTAACTTTATCATATGTACCATCTTCTTTTAATAACCAGCTTTGCATAGTGTCTTTCATATTTGAAACCATAATTTGATCAAGAATTTGCGAATGAACTGTTGGGTTTTCAATTGGTACTAATACTTCAACGCGACGATCAAAATTACGCGGCATCCAATCTGCCGAAGAAATGAAAACTTTCGCTTTTGGGGATGGCAATTGATGCCCATTACCAAAACACACAATTCTTGCATGCTCTAAAAATCGTCCTACTATACTTTTCACTCTAATGTTTTCTGACAATTCTTTAACGCCGGGTCTTAAACAACAAATCCCACGCACAACCATGTCAATAGAAACACCTGCAATCGAAGCCTCATATAATTTATCAATAATGATTGGATCAACTAAAGCGTTTAATTTAACCCACATATTTGCTGGCTTTCCATTTTTTGCGAATTCAATTTCCTTATCAATCATTTGCATTAATTGCTTTCTGATCCCTTTAGGCGAAATGGCAATTTTTTGAAGTGATTGTGGTACCATGTTCCCCGTTAAATAATTGAATATGTGTACCGCATCTTGCCCTAATGCCTTATTATCTGTAAAAAATGATGCATCAGTATAAACTTTTGCAGTTTGCGGATGATAATTTCCTGTGCCAAAATGAAGATAGGATTTTAATCCCTCCTCTTCTCTTCTAATCACTACAGAAATCTTTGCATGGGTTTTAAGTTCCAGAAAGCCAAAAACAACCTGAACCCCTGCTCGTTCCATATCCTGTGCCCATTTGATGTTTCTTGCTTCATCAAAACGTGCCTTTAATTCAACGAGTGCGGTCACAGATTTACCCGATTCAGCAGCTTTGATTAATGCTTCTACGATTGGACTATTATCACCGGTACGATAAAGTGTCTGTTTAATCGCCAAAACATTCTCATCAGCGGCAGCTTGTTGAATAAAGCTTACAACCACATCAAAACTTTCAAACGGATGATGGACCACGAAGTCTTTTTGATTAATTGCGGCAAATATATCACCATTGAATTCTTTTACCCGACTTGGGAAACGAGGACTAAAAGGCTTAAAGGTTAAATCTTTTCGGTCATCAACGATTAGATCACTAAGCTCAGATAGGCCGAGTATCCCTTCTACATCAATTATTTCCTCTTTACGCACATCCAATTCTTTACGGATAATACGGCGTAAATTTTTAGGCATACTTTTATTCACTTCAAGTCGAACAACATTTCCACGCCGGCGTCTTTTTAACGCACTTTCAAAAACCAGAACCAAATCTTCAGCCTTTTCTTCAACTTCAAGTTCACTATCACGGATAATTCTGAAAACACCCTCGCCTTTTGATTTATAACTTGGAAAAATAAGTTTCACAAAAATACTTAAAAGGCTTTCAAGAGAGATAAAACGTATTTCAAGTCCATTATCCGGCAATCTGATAAAACGTTTCGTTTGTGCGGGGATAGGAATGAGCGCCAAAAGCGCTTTTTTATCAACATTTCTTCGCAAGTCTACAATCAATGAAAAACCAAGGTTAGGAATAAAAGGAAATGGGTGGGCTAAATCAATTGCAAGCGGTGTTAAAATTGGAAAAACATTTTCAAGAAAATATTTTTCAAGCCATATCATTTCCGTATCTGTAATTTCACCAACCTCAAGAAGGTTTAAATCATTGTTTTTTAATTCTTCTAAAAGGTTTCTACATTCTTGTTGTTGTTTTTCTACAAGTTCAACAGCCAATTCATTTATGCTCGCGAGCTGCTCGGAAGGTGATAAACCATCATCACTCACCATTTCTTTATTCGCTTTAACAAGTCCGCGCAATCCTGCGAAACGAACCATATAAAACTCATCAATATTACTACCAGAAATGGAAAGAAAACGTAATCTTTCTAAAAGCGGGTAATTTTTATTAGATGATTGTTCCATCACGCGCTTATTAAATGCAAGCCAAGAAGTTTCTCTATTAATCATTCTTTTTGAAATATCAAAATCTTCTACACTCATCTTATTTTTCAACTTTCTCGCCCAATGCTCTTTTAACTATTGCACTTGTGATTTTCTTTTTTTCTGTCAATGAAATTTCATCAACATCAGCAACCAGATCCCTTATAGCAGAAAAAGACCTCTCCGTATTTTTCATAATATACTTCAATACCTTTTCAGAAATCTTAACCTGCCGATCGGCAAATTGTTTTACTATCACTGCTTTTAAAAGCTCATCATCGGGCTCTTTGATCTTAACCGCATTTGCGGCCAATAAACGTGATGATAAATCAGCAAGATCGATACTCCATTTTTTTGGATGTTCAATTGATGTAAGCAGCAAATAACCGCCCTGTTCCATCACCCAATTATAAAGATGAAGTAAATTTTCTTGGGATTGCTGATTTTCAAGATTTTCAAGCACATCTTCAATGATAATGAGAAAATTTTCATTGCTGGTAAAATCAAATGATTGAAGTTGATCAAGTTTAATAACTTGTGCACCCGTCATTTTTTGCCACACATGACATAAATGCGTTTTACCGCACCCCGTTGGCCCATAAAGGATTAAACAATGCCCGTCATTCCAATTGGGCCAGTTCCCGATCCAGGAAACGGCTTCTTCATTTGATTTTGATGGTAAAAAATCCTCTTCCGCGAGCGCCTCTTTGATGGGCAACTCCAGTAAAAGCTGTTCCGGATCTTTCGGTAGCCCTTTTGCCACTAATTAAACCTTCCTGACGTTGCAACATTTGTTAAACCGATTTCCCAATTTTCTGTTTCTTCATTTTGGGAAAGTCTAACCCCTTGTTGCGCAAGTGAAAGTACGAGCTGTTCCGCTTCACCCGAAAATTCAATTTCCAGATCAACCGTTTCAATATTTAAGCTTTTAAGGTCAACTTTTTTAACCAAATTCACTTTTTCAAGCTGTCTTTGCATGATGACCCAATCATTGATTTTTTCAAGATCACCACGCACAGCTATTTTCGATGAAATACCGTAATTGACCAAAACCTGCATTTTCCATAAGTCATCAACCCAACCGCTAGCGGCGTCCACACCTGCCATATATAGCGCTTCAAGATTACTTTTCCCTGTTTCATCATAGGCGGGTAAAGTCACAGATAATGTTTTCGGTTCATAATAGGCTTCTTCAACCAAGCTATTTTGCTTAAGATGAATATCAAGTGATATTTTATCACCGGAAGCACTTTTTCTTAAATTCGCAACCGCAATTATCAATTCGTTTAGTGCGCTTTTCTCAATGAAAGACGCAATAGAGCGTTGATCATCATTTTTTGCCTGTAGCGCACTGATATAAAAACGATTTTTAAGGGTCGGTGCTGGCGTATCAACGGGTACAAGGTTATTTGTCATGTCATAATTTTGCCAAGCCTCACGCCAAAGATTGTCTTTTTCCCATAATCGTAATGTGCCACCCTCTTCAAAGACAGGCAATACGCTTACCGCGCGGCCAAGCGTTTCCGCATAAGGGATTTGATTATTACTAAGCACATCATTAATTTTATCGCGATTGAAATGCACCACAAGCGACGCAATATAACGCACACTTGAACGTCGTTCATTATTAATTTCAAAACCATTAACATAATCCTGAACATCAAGATCGCTAAATTCCGGCAATCTATCCATGTCCGTTGTCAGGATCATACGGCGAAATAAACGCATCAAGGATCCGCGCTGCCCTTTGCGAAGGGCGCGATCACGCGCGGTCGCAACATTTCTCGACGTTTCATCGACTTCCATGTTGTAAATTGTATAAATATCCGCTTCGCGGTTTATATCCGCAAAGCCATTTTGCGCATTTACCTGATTTGCCGTCAACATTAAAAAGCTAATGTAACACATTAAAAAAATAACATAACTTTTTATATTTAAATAATTTATTTTCAATTTATATACTCATTAATCATTCAAGTTGACTTGATCATAATATGGCATCTAGGCAGCACTATGGCAAGCCTTATAGCGCAGCTATATGACGCTTTCATTGCATTAAATTGATATGGCAAAATATGTAAATTTTTATAGCCTTTTACCCTGTTTATGCTTATATCTGTATCTATTATTTTTAAAGAGGAAAGTACATTCAAATTGTCTGATCAAGATAAATCCTACAGTTATAAAGATGTCGGCGTTGATATTGACGCGGGTAATGCCCTTGTCGATGCGATTAAACCGGCCGCCGCCTCCACCAAAAGATCCGGTTGCGATGCGGGACTTGGCGGGTTTGGTGCCCTTTTTGACCTTAAAGCCGCAGGGTTTGAAGATCCTATCCTCGTGTCCGGTACGGACGGTGTCGGCACAAAATTAAAAGTCGCGATCGAAAGCGGCAAACATGACACCGTGGGTATTGATCTTGTGGCCATGTGCGTCAATGATTTGATCGTACAGGGGGCGGAGCCCCTCTTCTTCCTTGATTATTATGCCACCGGGCATTTAACCATCGAAGTTGGCAAAGCCATCATTGAAGGCATCGCTGAAGGTTGCCGTCAATCAAATGCCGCGCTTATTGGCGGCGAAACCGCCGAAATGCCGGGCATGTATTCAGATGGTGACTATGATCTTGCTGGTTTTTGTGTGGGTGCCGTTGAACGGTCCCGCGTCATTGACGGCAAATCCGTCGGCGAAGGGGACGTTGTCCTCGGCCTTGCGTCAAGCGGTGTTCATTCAAACGGATTTTCACTGGTTCGTAAACTGGTTGAGGTATCCGGCGGCGACTATAACGCCCCCTGCACCTTCGAAGATGGCAAAACAATGGGCGAAGCATTGCTTGAGCCCACAAAAATATATGTAAAAAGCTGCCTCGCCGCCTTAAAAGCGGACTGCGTTAAAGGTCTTAGCCACATAACGGGGGGCGGATTTGTTGAAAATATTCCGCGCGTCTTACCTGACGGCGTCACCGTTGATGTTGACGCGAGCGGCTGGACACTGCCACCCGTATTTGACTGGTTACGTGTAACTGGCAACATTACTCCGCTTGAAATGGCGAAAACATTTAACTGTGGTATCGGCATGGCCGTGATTGTTCCGGCGGATAAAGTCGCTGAAGCCACCAAAATTTTTGAGGATCACGGTGAAACGGTTTATCATATTGGCACGGTACGCGCGAAAAAGGCGCAAGAGCCATCAACAACCGTTAACGGATCTGCTGGCAGTTGGGGATATCCCGATGCCTGGACCGCGAAATCAGCACATTAGGATTAAAATCAATGATTGATGTAGCAGTTCTTATTTCAGGTAGCGGTACAAACCTTCAAGCATTAATCGATAATTGCGCCCGTGATGATTTTCCGGCGCGCATTGTTTTGGTGATATCCAATAACCCGGATGCCAAAGGGTTGGAACGCGCCGAAAAAGCAGGCATTCCGACAAAAGTCATCAACCACCGCGACTATCCGGACCGGGAAACATATGATGATCAACTCGACGAAGCCTTAAATGAATGCGGTGCGAAGCTTATCTGCCTTGCCGGGTTTATGCGTATCTTAGATGCGCGCTTCGTCAATCGCTGGCGCAATCGCATGCTGAATATTCATCCGTCATTATTACCGAGCTTTAAAGGGCTTCATACACATGAACGCGCCATCGAAGCGGGTGTGCGTTTCACCGGATGCACCGTTCATTACGTTAATCCGGAACTGGATGATGGCCCGATCATTACCCAAGCGGTAGTTGCCATTAACCCTGACGAAGGCGCAGATAGCCTTGCAGAGCGTATCCTTTCACAAGAACATATTATCTACCCCCAAGCGTTAAAACTGGTCGCCGAAGGGCGTGTCCGCGTCGTCGGCAACAAAGTCACCATCCGCGATGCCGATTATGAAAATTTAATGTGCGTTAATCCGAAGGCAGAGTAGAAATTACAAGGCCCTTCTGAACTCTAATTTACTTAATGATTGATAACCTCTAGGACTATCGTTTGGTATCTTTAAAGGATTTGAACCTCCTCCATATTCTAATGATTTTTGTCTGGGCCAATTAAACCAAGGTAATAAATCAACAATCCTTCCTTCCGTAATTTCTTCATCTGTAATTTCTAAGGTGGCGCTTTTAAGGCTATACCCCTCCCCGAAACTCGCTTCAAGATCATCTGGATCAACCCGCTTCACAGAAGCCGGATCATCAAGATCGTCAAAAGTCACAAAAAGTGGATAATGTACTCTAGGTATAGATTTAATTTCGCCTTTATGTGAATTAACTTCACTTGCTGGCACTATTCTTGAGTCCATTCCAGACCCAACCTTCGAAGTTGCAAAGACGTGCAATGCAAGCGATGGCGTAGCGTTTGAAAGCAATACAAATAAATATTTACCATTTGGAAGTTCTATTATACTAGCCTCACCTTCATGTGGATCTCTAACGGATCGAATTTCTTGCCAAACATCAGGATATTGACGCCATTTAACAGCCACAACGGACGATCCAATAACAACCCCTTCTGGCGTTTCAACTTCGACTGTTAGTTTTTGATTCCAAGCATAGCTAGGGTAAGCTATTTTATAACTTACATAAAAAATGCAATGATACCTAAGAAAATCAATAATTTCTGATGCTTAATCATTAAATTTTGCATGTCTTCCCCCATTATTTCTGCCATACCGCTTTAAATTCGTCAGTCATTATTAATTTTAAAGATAAAAATAGTGTTAAGACATAAAAAAAGCCGCTCGCATTTCTGCAAACGGCTTTTCAAATCAATTTATATCTTAAATCGAATTAACCAACGATCTCGGCGTCGTTGAAGAAATATTCGATTTCGATTTTTGCGTTTTCAAGGCTGTCTGAACCGTGAACGGAATTTTCACCGATATCAATCGCGTGTGTTTTGCGGATTGTACCTTCTGCGGCTTCTTCTGGGTTTGTTGCACCCATGATTTCGCGGTTACGGGCAACGGCATCTTCGCCTTCTAATACTTGAACCACAACTGGCTCAGACATCATGAATTCAACAAGTTCCCCGAAGAATGGACGCTCTTTATGAACGGCATAGAAACCTTCTGCTTTTTCACGAGAAAGTTTTACACGCTTTGAAGCCACAACACGTAGGCCGCCGTCTTCAAGCATTTTTGTAATTGCGCCTGTTAAGTTACGTTTAGTCGCATCAGGCTTGATGATAGAAAATGTACGTTGCAGAGCCATTTTTATTTCCTTGAAATTAATTACTAAGCTGTTGGCGCGCGTTATAGTGCGAATTGGGGCAAACTGCAATGATTTATTTGTGATTGTTTTTTTAACACGTTCTGTTAAAACCCCATGCATGTTACAAATTACCGACCTCACATACCGCATTGCCGGAAAATTATTACTGGATAATGCAAGCGTCACTGTCCCCGACGGCCATAAAATCGGCATTGTCGGCAAAAATGGTGCCGGTAAAACCACGCTTTATAAATTGATTTTGGGTGAATTGGAAAGTGACGACGGCAACATCCGCGTCCCCAAAAACGCGGTTGTCGGTCAAGTTGCACAAGAAGCACCGGGTGGCCCGGAAACCCTGCTTGAAACGGTGCTTGCGTCACATAAAGAAATGAATGCCTTAAACGCAGAGGCCGAAACGTGCCAAGATCCAGACCGCATAGCCGCCATTCATGAACGATTAGCCGATATCGGCGCCTACGAAGCAGAAGCCCGCGCGGCCAGCATTCTTTCCGGACTTGGATTTGATGATGCGGCACAAAGACGTGCGTGCAGCGAATTTTCCGGCGGGTGGCGCATGCGTGTCGCCCTTGCGTGTACGCTCTTCACGCAACCTGATTTACTGCTTCTTGATGAACCGACAAACTATCTTGATCTTGAAGGGGTACTTTGGCTTGAAAACTTTATCAGGAATTACCCTTATACTATCCTGATCATTAGCCATGACCGTGACTTACTAAATAGTTCAACAAGTGCGATTGTTCATTTGGAACAAAAAAAGCTTACCTTTTATGGTGGTAATTTCGAAAAATTTGAAAAAACATATCGTGAGCAACGGGAACTTCAACGCGCAGCGATAAAAAAACAAACCGCAGAACGTGAACATATTCAGAAATATGTCGACCGTTTCCGCTATAAAGCCAGCAAAGCAAAACAAGCCCAAAGCCGCCTTAAAATGTTAGAACGGATGGAACCGCTTGCGGCACTTGCTGAAGAGCACACCGTGCAATTTAATTTTCCAAATCCGGCAGAACTTGCCCCGCCACTGATCACAATGGATAAACTTGCGGTCGGTTACGAAGAAGGCAAACCGATTTTAAGAAACCTATCCTTACGCATTGATATGGAAGACCGTATTGCGCTTCTTGGTCAAAATGGTAACGGTAAATCAACTTTTGCAAAACTTTTATCGGACCGATTAAAAGCGATGGATGGCTCAATCGTAAGGTCACGCAAATTAGGTATTGGTTATTTCGCACAGCATCAAACCGATGAGCTTGACCCCAATGGCACCCCCCTTACCCATCTTGTGGAATTGATGAAGGGAAAAACGACCACTCAAGTTCGTGCCCGCCTTGGCGCTTTTGGTTTTGGTGTTGATAAAGCCGATAATAAAATTTCGACCCTTTCTGGCGGTGAAAAAGCGCGTCTTTTATTCGCGCTTATGAGCTTTAATGCGCCGCAGATGATTATTCTTGATGAACCAACCAACCATTTGGATATGGATAGCCGACAATCATTGATCCACGCCATCAATGAATATGAAGGCGCGGTTATCCTGATCAGCCATGATAGTTATTTGGTTGAAGCTTGCGCCGACCGCATCATGGTCGTTGATAAAGGCACGATTTCAAATTTTGATGGTGATTTGAATGACTATAAGAAATTAGTGCTGACGAAAAAAGTAGGCGCACCCAAAAAAGAGAAAAAAGAAAAATCCGTTAAACCGCAAAAGAAGACGGGCGATGTTGAACTTAAAAAAATGCGCGCCGATCATAAGGAAGCGGAAAAACAGGTTGAATTTTTAACCAAAGAAATTAAAAAATATAATAAGGCACTAACAAATCCTAAGCTTTATAATCAAAAAGATACAAATGCGGCCAAGGCTTTAAGACAATTTACCAAAGAAAAGGCTGATCTTGAAACCAAACTTGAAAAAGTTGAAGAGCTATGGATGTCATTGGAAGAAAAAATAAACGCCTAGGCCTTTTTAGTCCAGCCACCGGTTTCCGTTTGCTGCCAATAAGTTAGATCATGTCCGTCAGTTTTATATTTACTCCAACGGCCGCGGGCTTTTTCCACCGCCGTTGGGTTATTACCATCAAACATTTCAAGAACACGTTTATAACCATCAAGCATTTCACATGTGGCCCCGTCCGTTAAAACGAGCACATCTGCGCTCGCAGGGTTATCATCATTTGTGGTGATATAAATGGGTTGATCTTCGGGGTGCTTGCTTTTTTCCGTATCATGGGCGAGAAAGCTTCCTTTATCAAACGTCCATAACATTTGATCGATATCATCCATTTCAACGGCACTCGGTACTTTTATCACGGCCTTCATATCCGCTTCCCGCACTTTTGATAAAAGTTTGGGAAGCGCAACACCAAGTGGTTGAAGGGTTAGATGATAAAAGCTTATTTCCATTGTTTGATCTTTGCTTAATCTTCAAAGTTATCTTTTACGAGGCGATCAAGCAGACGAACACCATATCCGGTCGCCCCTTTTTCCGCGACATCGGACGGTTTTTGACGCCATGCCGTCCCGGCAATATCCAAATGAGCCCACGGCACGTCATTGACGAACCGATGCAGGAATTGCGCGGCCGTGATGCTTCCGGCATATTTACCGCCAATATTTTTCATATCAGCAATATCAGAATTGATCATTTTATCGTAAGCATCACCGATTGGCATGCGCCATAATAATTCATCGACATCTTGTCCTGCTTTATTAAGCATTTCACATAATTCATCACTATTTGAGAACATACCTGCATATTCCTGACCAAGCGCCACCATCATCGCACCAGTTAAGGTCGCAAGATCAACCATAAATTTTGGCTTATAAGTATCTTGTGTATACCAAAGACAATCCGCAAGTACGAGGCGCCCTTCGGCGTCCGTGTTAAGAACTTCAATGGTTTGTCCCGACATGGTTCCCACAACATCGCCAGGGCGTTGTGCTGTGCTTGACGGCATATTTTCCACAAGTCCAACAACACCAACCACGTTTGCTTTTGCTTTTCTTCCGGCGATTGCCTTCATTGCACCAACAACCGAAGCAGAACCACCCATATCAAATTTCATATCGCCCATGCCTGCGCCAGGTTTAAGGGATATACCCCCCGTATCAAATGTGACACCTTTACCAATAAAGGCAACTGGTGCTTCGTCTTTTTTTGCGGAGCCATTCCAACGCATTATAACCATTAATGATGAACTTGCGCTCCCTTGACCAACACCAAGAAGAGATTCCATTCCGAGCTCTTCCATTTTATCTTCGTCTAAAATTTCAACCTCGATACCAAGTTTGGTCAAATCTTCGATTTGTGCTGCATAACTTTCCGGATATATCACGTTGCCGGGTTCTGTAACTAAATCACGCGCCCAGATCACGCCATCTGCAATTTTTTCAAACTCTTTAAATTCCTCATCGGCTAAATCAGCCTGGTGAGTCAAAAACTCCACGGCTTCAACGGACGGTTTTTTAACGTTTTTCTCGGTGGTATAATATTTATCAAATTTATATTGGCGCAATAAAACGCCCATCGCCGCGTGAGAAGCCAGCTGACCTTTAACAATTGTGACTTTCTTTTCATTGGAATAAATAAGTTTATTTATAATCTTTCCACCAAGTCGTTCCGAGAGAAGCGGTGTTACTTTTTCCATGTCACCAAGGCCAACCAATAAAATTCTGCTTGCAGCAACACCCGTTGGCGCCAATACTTCGACCATTTGGCCGAATGACCCTTTAAAATTGGAGGTATCAGCCGCTTTTTTAAGGGCACCATTCATTGCTTCATCAAGCTGAGCGGCAGGAGGACGAAATTCATAACCCTCTTTATTCTTAGGAGAAAAGACAACCAATGCCCCTTCAATATTTGTATATTCGCCATTAATTTCGTTAATTGTTATTTTCATTTTTGCCTCAATTTCGTCTAGCTTGCATTTTATAGCGTTTCATTAGTTTAAGAGATAAGGTGAGAATAGTCGCTAATCAAGTGAAATAGGTAACAATATTGTGGATTTTAATTTTATTCGCTGTACCATCGTAAAAAAAATATGTAATTAAAGCCCATGATTAAAACTCTAAAAATATTGGTCTTAGCTTTTATTGGTGCTTATGCATGTCTGACGACTGCATCTGCGCAAAATTTACTGACCGAAAATAAACAAATAGAGTTCGCAGCTGATAAAGTCATATATGACCAAGAAAACAATATAATCACCGCCAGCGGCAATGTAATCCTAAATCAAAACGGCAATTCGTTAAAAGCAGATAAAGTCATATATAATGCCACATCAGGTGAAGTAAGCGCTGAAGGTGGTATTACAATAAATGAAGCTTCCGGTAATATCCTTTATACGGAAAATGCAAATTTAAACGGCGACTTAAAAGAAGGTTTTATTAACAACACCCGTGTCATTTTCACAGACGGATCAAAATTAATAGCAAGAACCGGAGAGCGCAAAGGCCAATTAACAATATTGCAAAATGCGATTTATTCGCCTTGTGAATTTTGTTTGGAACCTGGCAAAGAAAATCCGACATGGCATATTAAAGCTGATGAAATCACTCATGACAGCGATGAAAAAACGATCCGATACAAAAATGTTAGGCTTGAAGTTGCTGGCATTCCAATTCTTTATTCACCATATCTTGCACATCCTGATCCTTCAGTACGCTCAAGATCCGGATTGCTACCCCCTACTAGATTAGGTAATTCAACAGAACTTGGCGCTTATATCTCTGTCCCATACTTTTTTGATATCAGCCAATCACAAGATTTTACATTTGAGCCTATTATAACAAGTCGCGAGGGCATTGTTTTCGCCGGAACTCATAGAAAGCATGTAGGAAATGGCATTTTTACAACCACTGCTTCATTCGCAAACGTAAATGAAAGAGATAATAATTTCATTAAAACCGGAGACCGCGAGTTAAGAGGACATATTTTTTCAGCTGGCGAATTTGATTTAACCAGCCTCGATAGTCTTGGTGGTGATTGGCAGTGGGACTATGCTGCAAATTGGGTTTCTGATGATACTTATTTAAGACGATATTATAGCGATAATACAGACGTACTTGAAAGCCATGCAAAAATAGAACGATTTTGGGATAAAAATTATGCCACTTTTGGTACTTATTTATTTCAAGGGTTGGATAGAGAAGACAATATAGATTTTACGCCTCAAGCACTTCCTTCATTTGCATTGAACATGAACCAAGATACTGGCTTTCTTAATAGTAGAGTGACATTTGATGTGAGCGGCATTCAAATTTACCGTACTAAAGGTATGCGTAGCAGACGTTTTAGTACAAAAGCTGGTTGGGAAATTCCTTTTCAATCATCATTGGGGGACTTTTATAATATTTCCGCGACAGTCAGAAGTGATCTTTATAATAATAGTAATACAGAATTTCCAGATTTCCCACAATATGCAGGAATAGATGGCACATATTCACGATTATTGCCGAAACTTGCTTTGGATTGGCGCCTGCCATTCTTAAAATCTGGCGAGACAACCAGTCAAGTTATTGAGCCAATGTTCTCTATTATCGTGGCACCAACAAAACCTAATTTACCAGAAAATGTGGTTAATTTCACTAACGAAGACAGTCGTAATTTCGAATTTGATGAAAACAATCTCTTTAGCCATAATCGTTTTAATGGTTATGACCGCTGGGAAGGTGGTACTCGTGTAAACTTTGGTATGAGGTATAATCTCTATACCGATGATATCAATATGACTGCGACCATCGGCCAAAGTGTCAGACTTAATAATACGGAAACCTTTCCTGTTGGCTCAGGTTATGAAGGTAAAGCCTCTGACTTCGTTGGGCGTGTTGATTTAACGTTAGGAGAATACATTGATTATGTTCATCGCTTTAGATTGGACAAAAGAAGTTTTGCGCTTAGACGAAATGAAATGATCCTATCAGGAGGGCCAAAATGGCTCAAAGCATCACTGAGGTATTTAGACTTAGATTTAAACGATAACAATCAACTTGTCGGCACTGAACTAGAAAATAGACGTGAGATTGGGACTGGACTAAATGTCAACTTTGATGAAAAATGGTCTGCTCGTGGTTCTTGGGTTAGGAACTTATTAAATGATAAAACAATTTCATATGATGCTGGTATTTTTTATCAAGATGATTGTCTTGAATTTGGCCTTACTTATGAAAGACGTTTTACTTCGGATCGTGATATTGCACCCTCAAATATCATATTCTTCAAAATTGTTTTGAAAAACTTAGGATAATTATGGTTTATTTGACATAAAATGAACATAATTATGGATCAAAATTTCATTTAGATATATAAGAAGATCCTTAAAATATTATTTATGTCTATAAGGATATTTAAATAGTCATGGTTTTTAAAATTTGTCGAAATATTAGTATGAGAATAATGATAGTTTTTTGCAGTACTTTCCTGGCTTCAAAAGCAACATTAATGGCACAAACACAACAAGATCTCGATGATATCCAGCAAATTGTAGCACTCGTTAATGATGACGTTATCTCATTATATGATTTAAACCAGAGAGCACTATTGCTTGCCTTGTTTACTGGACAGAACCAAATACCACCAGAAAAAATGCAGGTTTTACAAAGACAAGCAATGAATGCCCTTATTGATGATCGTTTAAAAGTTCAAGAATCGGAAGAATTTGAAGTCAGAATGTCAACGGCTGAACTTGAAGATTCATTTGCCAATTATGCTAATCAATTAGGTTTAAGTGCTGAAGCACTTGAAGAACAACTATCTCTTGCAGGGATACAAAAACAATCTTTAATCCAACAAATTAACGGTTCACTTTCTTGGCAAGGTATCGTTCAAGGCTTGTTAAAGCCTCAAGTAAACATTACTGATGATGAAGTATATAATGCCATTGAATCATTAGAAAGTAACAAAGGGAAATTTCAATATCAAGTCAGTGATATTTTTATCCTCGTTACTGATAACGCCCGCAGACAGGAAAGTCTTGCAACGGCCAATACAATTTACGAACAATTACAATCTGGTGTGCCATTTACCGCTCTAGCTCAACAGTTTTCTCAATCGTCCACTGCCGCAGTAGGTGGTGACATGGGCCTAGTAATGGAAGAAAACTTACCAGTGGAAGTTAGAGAGAAAATTGTAACAATGGAAAAAGGTGAAATTTCTCAACCTGTCGAAACTGAAGATGGTATATATATCTTACAAGTTACTGATAAGTCACAAATTCTTACAATTACAGAAGATGACACAATAATTAATGTTAAATTTTTTCTGTTTGAATCTACGGAAGAAGAACTCGCACAAAATAATACTTTTCAGAAATTGTCCACTCATTTTGGATCAGAAAAAATATGTCAATCACCTATAGAAATTGGAGCTGAGTTAGGTGCTGTTGAAGCGAATGAACTCAGTATAAATAGAATTGGCAGTCTACCCGATCAGATCAAAAATAGTCTACTACCATTAGAAATAGGATATGGTACAAATTTCATTGAAGATCCTGATGGAATGGTATCTTATGTATTATGTGAAAAGAGAATACCTGAAGTTAACGTCCCTGACTTTGATGCTATGTTAGCCAATATGACGAACAGTCGCTTACAGCTTTTTGCGACACGTCATTTACGTGATTTGAGACGTGATGCCATTATTGATTTCAGATAATTGAGATAACAGTATGGAGGGAACAGAAAATAAACTTCCTATTGCCGTCACGATCGGTGAACCTTCAGGAATTGGCCCTGAAGTCTTAATTAAATCATGGTTTAAACGCCGTGAACACTCTATCTCACCATTTTTTGTTATCGGAAGCCCCGATATCATTCAAAAGCATGCCCAACAAATCAGACGGCCAATTCCATTAGAAGTTATTGAGCATCCAAGCGAAGCAATTGAAATATATAATCGATGTCTCCCTATTGTTGATTTGGGGCTTGATAGCGATTTTCATTTCGCCGTTCCTGGTCAAAATACTGCTGAAACAGTTATCAAAGCAATTGATTGTGCCGTGGATTTTATCATGAGAGGGCAAGCGCGTGCTATGGCCACCGCGCCTATACATAAAGCGGCTTTATATAGTGCAGGGTTTACCAGTCCCGGACATACTGAATATCTCGCAGAACAAGTACAAAAGCATATTGGACAAGAATTCCAGTCGGTTATGATGCTCGCGAGTGAGGAATTATGTGTAGTGCCGCTTACGATCCATGAGCCACTTCATAAAGTACCTGAATTAATCAATCATGCTTTACTGGTTAGAACGATCAGAACCATACATGATAGTATGAAAAAATACTTTGGATTAGCATCCCCAAGAATAGTTGTGAGTGGTTTAAATCCTCATGCAGGTGAAAATAATTCTATGGGTACAGAAGACAGTCAAATTATCGCACCCGCCATCGAAGCCATCCAAAAACAAGGCATTGATGTTAAAGGCCCTCTCCCGGCGGACACCATGTTTCATAAGGCGGCAAGAGCACAATATGATGTTGCGCTTTGCATGTATCACGATCAGGCGCTTATCCCTATAAAGACGATAGATTTTGATGCTGGCGTTAATGTTACACTCGGATTGCCGATTGTGAGAACATCACCAGATCATGGCACTGCCCTTAATATTGCAGGACGCGGAACAGCAAACCCAACTAGTATGATAAATTCATTAAAGCTTGCGGATCGCATGTCAAAAAATATATCGCCATTCGAAATGATCCACGATGTATGAGGACGGCTTGCCGCCTCTGCGCGATGTAATTAACGAATATGAATTACAAGCAAAAAAATCATTAGGCCAAAACTTTTTAACTGACCTAAATCTTACCAGCAAAATTGCAAGATCCGCAGGTGATCTAGAAAATTCAATCATTTATGAAGTCGGCCCAGGCCCAGGTGCATTGACAAGAGGGTTACTTATGAACGGTGCCAGCCGAGTTGTTGCTGTAGAGATGGACCATCGCTGCATTACTGCCCTTTCAAATGTTTCTGAATCTTATTATGGCGCTTTAACAGTTCATGAAGGCGATGCAATGAAAATTGATGAACTAAGCCTCATTGGGGAAACGAACGGCAAAGACATCCATATCGTTGCAAACCTTCCTTATAATGTTGGTACAGCACTTCTGGTAAAATGGATGACTTGTGAAAAATGGAAGCCATGGTTTAAATCATTAACATTAATGTTTCAAAAAGAAGTTGGGGAACGTATTGTTGCAATTCCCAAAACCAAAGCTTACGGAAGATTATCTGTACTTTGTCAATATCGAGCCGATTGTAAAATTTTATTTGATATTCCGAGACAAGCATTTATTCCACCGCCTAAGGTAACATCATGTATCGTTCAAATTACGCCCCGCGATGAAGACGAAAATGCACCAGCACAAAAAACTATTGAACGTGTTGTTTCCGCCGCCTTTAATCAACGCCGAAAAATGCTACGCGCAAGCTTAAAAGGGTTAGGCGTTGACCCTTTACCTAAATTGAATGCCTCCTCAATAAAGGAAACAGCCAGAGCAGAAGAACTTTCAATTGACGACTTTTGTCGTCTGGCATTAGAATATCAAAAATAATCGAGGGAATATTATGGATATTGTTCAATCTGGTATTTTAGAAGAAGAAACTCAACTAGCGCGTTATATAACATTTGCAGTTTCTAATAATGAAAACATCATTCAAACCTTGAAAAATTTAGCAGATATAATTGATACATCGACATGCGTCATCGGTATGGGGAAAAACATTTTAAACAAAATCAATTGTAATGTTCCTGAATTAAGGACTATGCCAACTTATTCAGTTGGCGACTTGGAAATCCCCTCTACACCCGATGACCTTTGGGTATGGCTACGTGGAAATGACCGCGGAAAATTATTTCATCAAACACGAAAGATAGAAGAAATATGCCTTCCAGCTTTTGAAATCACCAGTGCGATTGATAGCTTCCAATATGATCAAAACCGCGATTTAAGTGGTTACGAGGACGGAACTGAAAACCCACATGGGGAAGACGCAATAAATGCAGCAATCTTGCTGGAAGGCGATAATGGAATAATTGGCAGCAGTTTTGTCGCAGTGCAGCAATGGGTGCATGATTTTGAAATTCTTGATGAGATGAGCGTTGAGGAAAAAGATGATGCGATCGGTCGCCACATCAGTGATAATGAAGAATATGATGCCCCAACATCAGCGCACGTTAAACGGTCCGCGCAAGAAGACTTTGATCCAGAAGCTTTTATGTTAAGACGTTCTTTGCCATGGGCCATGGGTATGGATGGAGGACTAATGTTTGTAGCATTTGGAAATTCATTTGATGCTTTCGAAGCCATTATGGAACGTATGGTCGGCGAAGATGATAGCATTGTCGATGCACTTTTTAAATTCACAACCCCAATAACAGGATCTTATTATTGGTGCCCCCCTGTAAAAAATGGGAAGCTGAATTTAAGTGCTTTAGGATCAAATTTTACCAAATAACATACGAATTCCAGCATAACTAAAACAAACGGTCATTAAACCATCAAACCCTCTGCGGAAATTTAGATACAGTTGTCTTGCTGATTTTGTAGAAAATAAAAGTGCATAACTTGTAAAAACCAATATCGATACAAGTGAGCAGCAAAAAACCACAACAAAGGCACCAGTCATTGAAGATCCAGATGGTAGTGCGATAGATACGATTGAGAGCCACACAAAAATTGCTTTTGGATTTGTTAAATGTAGCAATATGCCCGATAAAAAGTGTTTAAAATTGCTCTCTTTTTTTAAAGTTAATGTAGGCATCACAATTGGTTTTTTTGAAAATGCTGATCTTGCCGATTTAAAAGCAAGCCATAACAAATAAAGACCGGCGGTAATTTTCATAATTATCAATAAATTTGAATATGTAGCTAAAATAGACGCTAAACCAAAGCCTGCTAAAATACCCCAAAACATGGAACCGCATACAATTCCTAAGGATAAAATCAATGCTTGAACTCGCCCGTGCTGCATAGCCACTGCCATAATTGCAAGGTTACTTGGTCCGGGGCTCTCTACGCCTACAAAAAAAACGATGCATACAAATAATATATCAATAGAATTAATGAATTCTGACCACATTTTTCTAATCTTTAATTAGCTCTGACACAAAATCACTTAATCCTGATTGTCTAGCGCGTTTCATACGCTCTGCATTAAGGATCGTGAATAACTCTGCTTCAGCCGCTTTTAAATCATCATTAATAATGACATAATCATATTCCGCCCAATGACTTATTTCCGAATTTGCTTTAGCCATTCTTTTAGCGACGACTTCATCACTATCTTGTGCCCTGGACTTTAAACGATTTAACAGTTCTTCTTTACTAGGCGGCAAAATAAAAATCCGAACTAAGTCTGCCCCTACCCTTTGGTTTAACTGTTGCGTTCCCTGCCAATCAATATCAAAAAGAACGTCTTTTCCATTGCGTAATGCGGCCTCAACAGGTTCTGCGGGTGTGCCATATGAATTTTCAAAAACGGTCGCATATTCAAGAAAACCATCAGCAGCAACTAGCGCGTCAAATTCATCTTGTGACGTAAAATTATAATGAACGCCATCGACTTCGCCTGGACGTGGCTCCCGTGTCGTCATGGAAACGGACATACTGATATTGTCATCCTTTTCAAGAAGCGACCTTGAAAGTGTCGACTTCCCTGCTCCTGAGGGACTTGATAACACGAGGAGCAATCCTCTTCTTTTTATTTTCTCATTCGACATTTTGTACCTGTTCTCGAATTTGATCAATTGCCGTTTTTAAAGATAGGCCAATATTGGTTAAGGCAATATCGGATGATTTTGAACAAAGTGTATTGGCTTCGCGATTAAATTCCTGCGAAAGGAAGTCCATTTTACGGCCAATTGTCCCCTTTGCATCTAGCATTGTCCTCGCAGAAGCAATATGCGCCCTTAAGCGGTTCGTTTCTTCTTTCGTATCCGCTTTGGTTGCAAGTAATACGATTTCTTGTGCCAACCTGTCTTTATCAATGCCTTGTTTATTATCAAATAGGGCGTTGACTTTTTCTTCATATTTTTCTTTTAGCAAGCTTGGCTGATTATTTACAATTTCTTCAGCTTGATTAAGAAGGTCCTCAACTTGATCAATGACATCACTTAACATTTTTCGCGTAGCGAGTCCCTCTTCCTGCCGGGATGATTTAAGTTCGGAAAGTGCCTCAATAAAGCTTTTCTTTAGAATATCATTGCGTTCGCTAATTTGATTTTCATTATCTTCTGTTAGTATGATTTCAACCACATCACGTATTGACAATAAACTATCCAAAGACGGCATCGGAAGGTCATGATCAACAGAGGCTTTTTTTGCCACACCAATTAATTTATCAAGCGCCGCTTCGTTGACCTTTACGTCTGTATCAGTCTCTTCTTTACTTAGTTGAAGCAAAACATTAATGCTGCCACGGGTAATTTCTTTTTTAATGGTGGTTTTGATAAATTGATCAAAAGCATCAAGTCCGGGCGGAATGCGCATACGCACGTCAAGTCCTTTTCCATTAACACTTCTTATTTCCCAGACCCAACTGTAGTGCTTATAGTGCCCTTCAGCGCGGCCAAATCCTGTCATGCTTGATAATGTCATAATAGTCAGTATTGTTATTTCAATTAATAATAAGATATAGCAGGAACAAGTGAATTGAAAAACCCTAAATCCATATTGATTACAGGTGCCAGTAGCGGTATCGGCGAAGCGCTTGCCCTTGAATATGCTGATACTGATGTAATTCTTCACTTGTCTGGACGCAATAAAGAACAATTATCAAAGGTTTCATCCTTATGTACCGCTAAGGGGGCAACGGTATATGATAAAATTATTGATGTAACAGATGAAGCTGAAATGCATCAATGGATCGATAACCTTGGGCCTCTGGATCTTGTGATAGCGAATGCGGGAATGTGTAAATCATTAAAATATCACTATGAACTTGGCCGTCATACTAAAGAAATATTTGATGTTAATGTAGGTGGTGTTTTTAACACGGTCCATCCCGCCATTGAAAAAATGAAAGAACGAAACAAAGGTCAAATCGCGTTAATATCTTCAATGGCAGGATATCGCGGCATGCCTTCCGCCCCCATTTATTCTACATCAAAAGTGACCGTGAAAGCATATGGTGAAGCATTACGCGGTTTTTATTATAATTACGGCATTGAAATTAATGTTATTTGCCCCGGTTTCGTCAGAAGCCGTATCACCGATAAAAACAAATTCCCCATGCCTTTTTTTATGGAAGGTCCAAAAGCCGCTAAAATCATTCGTAATGGGTTAGAAAAAAATAAAGGCTTAATCGCCTTCCCATGGCAAATAAGATTGGCACTCGGGGGTGTCGTTAGAATTTTGCCTGAGTTTATTTTGGAGAGAATTTTGAGAAGATTACCGAATAAATAATTTTTATTGATCTTATTGCACTTATGCTTAATCTTAAAGAAATAGAGGATCATACCATTAGTTAAACATTAGGGGGAGAGAATGTTCAATATTTTTAAAAAGAAAAAGAAAATAATAGAACGTAAAGAACCAAATTTATCTGCTAGAGAGCCAGGCGAAGTTTTACAAAATGCAATTGATGCTAAAAAAGATGATGATCCTATAATAACTCTAAAAATTGGTGCCTCAGATTTAAAATCAAAGTTTCTTGAATTATCAAAAGATGAAAAAGGTGTTCATATTGAAACTGCACTTGGAGTGCTGGGTGCTCTAGCAGGAAATTATTGTTTGATTAGTGGAGTTGCAATTCAAGAAGCTAGTGCCGGGAAAGCTGGCAACATTCAAAGAATTGGCGCTAAAGATGGCAAAACTTACTACGTTGGTGAATTAATAAACAGACCACTTTTAACGGATCAATTATCCGTTTGGGGCTCGTAGGAGGGATTGCTCAACAACTTGGTGCAAAACAATTGCCGGACATTAAAGAAATTGTTGAATATACAGCAAAAACAATTGGAAATTCAAATTTTGGCGAACCTAGAATTGATGAAAAGCATAAATTAAGAAAAAATCCCATAAAACTCATTCAAGAATATCATCCAGTCCTAATTAATATAATAACACAACATACACAAAATCCTCTAGAATTCCCTATTTATTGGGTCTGACAATTCAGCAATTAATTTCTGACGGTAAGGATGTAATAGATCCTTCTATTTCTGCAAAAATTGTTATGGAGTGTGCCGTTCCCATGTCAAAATTAGAATCTTCTGGAATGCTTCAAATTAGTTAACACCAGATGTCTATTTGTAATTAAAATTTTAAAATCAGAGCGTTGTAAGCATCAGATTACCGCCTGCGAATAATTATTATTTTTAATCATGTAATGATAACTACATGTGTAAATTGAAATTATGGCACAATAGTTACTGTCTTTTTCGCTCAATTTTACGCCAATTTGCGACGTTTCTTTGATGTTCTGCGAGTGTCGCAGCGAAGGCATGACCACCCGTTCCATCCGCTACAAAATAAATATCATCCGTTTGCATTGGATTTAGGACAGCTTCTATAGAAGCTCGTCCCGGATGAGCTATAGGTGTCGGTGGTAAACCGTCAATTTGATAGGTATTATAAGGATTTTCTTTGTCTTTAAGTTCGCTTCGTCTGATGCCACGATCAAGAAACCCTTTCGGACTAATGCCATAAATAATTGTCGGATCCGATTGAATACGAATACCGCGTTTCATTCTATTAACAAAAACACCCGCCACATGGGCCCGTTCTTCCGGTAGTCCAGTTTCCCGCTCAACAATCGAGGCAAGAATTATGGCTTCTTCAATAGTATCAAATGGCAAATCAGGATTACGGTCATTCCATAGTTCATCAATTAATTTTGTTTGGCTCTCTTGCATCCGTGATAGTAAATCACGACGGCTTGTTCCATAGGTATAATTATATGTTTCTGGTAAAATGCTTCCTTCTGCGGGAAGCATTTCTATGGGATCCGATAATGTATAAAGTTCATTTAAATATTCAGCGATTTGATAACTGGTCCATCCTTCAACAATTGTAAGACTATGTTGAATGACCTCGCCTTTAACCAATATATCCATAATATTTTGCATAGAGCTATTCGCAGGAATGGAAAATTCACCCGCCTTAAGGTTTCTTTCTTCTCCAAATAGCATTACACCAACTTTAAAAAGCTCTTGATTACTAATCAGTCCTTCTTCTTCAAGCAATCTCGCTGTTCTGATTAGCCCTTGACCAGAAGGCACTAGAAAAACGCTGTCGTTATTCTTATCACCTTCTAAATGAAAAACGTGATACCCCATATATGCAAACAGCGCCCAAAAAAGAACGCTGCCCGCAAATAATAAAATGATATATTTTTTTATGCCTTGCATTACACCCGACTGATTATAACCGAAGCGTTTGTCCCACCAAAACCAAAACTGTTTGAAAGAACCGCTTTAATTTCAGATTTTTGCTGTGCTTCATGTGCAACAAGGTTAATACCTTCAATTCCATCGGAAGGGTTATCAAGGTTAAGCGTTGGTGGCAATTCACCTTTTACCATCGCAAGCGTACTAAAGACCGCCTCAACCGCGCCTGCAGCACCAAGCAAGTGACCAATTGCAGATTTAGTGGATGACATAGCCATTGTGCTTGCAGCATCACCAAACATACGTTTCACGGCATTAAATTCAATTTCATCACCAAGAGGCGTTGATGTTCCGTGCGCATTGACATACCCAATATCATCAGGTGTAAGGCCAGAACGCTTTAATGCTGCCTGCATAGCACGGTATCCACCGCTTCCATCAGGAGACGGCGCTGTTACGTGGTGGGCATCACCACTAAGGCCATAACCAACTACTTCACCGTAAATTTTTGCACCGCGCGCTTTGGCATGTTCATATTCTTCTAAGATCATCATGCCAGCGCCTTCACCCATAACAAATCCATCACGGTCCTTATCATATGGTCTTGATGCTTTTTCCGGTGTGTCATTAAAGTGTGTACTTAAAGCACGTGCCTGATTAAACCCAGCGACACCAAGACGGCAAATAGTTGCTTCTGCGCCGCCAGCGACCATTACATCGGCATCATCAAGCGCAATCAAACGCGCCGCATCGCCAATCGCGTGGGTACCGGATGCACACGCCGTAACTACTGAATGGTTTGGCCCCATTAGGCCATGACGAATTGAGGCATTACCTGAGACTAAATTGATCAAACAACGTGGAATAAAATGGGGACTAACACGGCGCGGGCCACGTTCATGAAGGTTTACGGCTTCATCGCTAATCGCAGGAAGGCCACCAATACCAGCACCTATTAATGCACCGGAACGCCATTTTTGTTCCATTGTGTCCGCTTTATAACCACTGTCAGCCATAGCCATATCAACTGCGGCCATACCATATAGAATGAAGTCGTCAACGCGTTTGCGGTTTTTAGCTTCCATCCAATCATCTGGATTAAATGTGCCATCGCTACCGTCGCCAAGTGGTACTTCACAGGCAACTTGTGCAGAAAGTCCTGATGCGTCGAAACGTGTAATCGGACCTGCGCCACTTTCACCGGCAATAAGTCTTTTCCATGTTTCCTCAACCCCCGAAGCCAATGGCGTAACCAGCCCTAACCCGGTAATAACAACTCGTCTCATTCGTTAAACCTTTTAATTATTGATTTATGGATTTTGATGCTACCTAAATTTAGTAGATATAACAAGACCGCGAACATCATTTTTATCTAAATTTTAGACAATATGATTCGCGGTCTATGTATTCTTCAGAGTAAAGCTCTGAAATTAGCCATTTGCTTCGATGAATTCGATAGCGTCTTTAACAGTAAGAATTTTTTCTGCAGCGTCATCTGGAATTTCACAACCAAATTCTTCTTCAAAAGCCATCACTAGCTCAACTGTATCAAGGCTATCAGCGCCAAGATCGTCGATAAAGCTTGCTGTGTCACTTACTTTATCTTCTTCAACACCAAGGTGTTCTACAACGATATTTTTAACGCGTTCAGCTACATTGCTCATTTCATATTCCTTAAATAAAGGGCTTTCATCAAAGCCTATGTTAAACATTCTTATAACTCTTAAACGAGAGTTTGGGGCTTCCTAACACAATTAATTAGGAAATGCAAAGCCCTAAATCATCGCCATACCACCATTTATGTGTAAAGTCTGTCCTGTAATATACTCTGCTTTTTCACTTGCGAGGTATAAAACACCAGCGGCAATTTCATCACCTTTACCAAGACGCCCCGCAGGAACATTGACTAAAAGTGATGATTTCTGGTCATCTGTAAGCTCGTCTGTCATCGGGCTTTCAATAAATCCTGGCGCTATACAATTCACGGTAATATTTCTTGAAGCAAGTTCATGAGCAAAACTTTTTGACATACCAATCATGCCTGCTTTCGATGCGGCATAGTTGACTTGTCCTGGATTTCCCGTAACCCCAACAATAGAAGTGATGTTAATAATGCGGCCGCCACGGTTTTTCATCATGCCGCGCATTACGCCTTGTGTTAACTTAAATGCCGCCTTTAAATTAACTTGCATCACGTCATCCCAATCTGCATCTTTTAATCGCATAGAAATATTATCACGCGTAATTCCAGCATTGTTAACGAGAATATCAACTGTGCCCATGGCTTCTGTGGCAGCTTTTGGAAGTGCAGCAACACTATCAGGATCGCCAAGGTTCGCAGGAACAACAAATGCCCCTTCTCCTAACTCATCCGCTAGTTTTTTAAGCGGTTCTTCACGCGTTCCGGAAAGTGCAACTTTTGCGCCCGCACCATGAAGGGCTCTTGCAATCGCGCTCCCTAATCCACCTGAAGCACCAGTTACCAATGCACATTTACCTGTTAAATCAAACATTAATGATTTTCTCCAATTATGATTTTAATTCTTCTGCGAAAGCTTCAATATCAGCCATTGTCTGAATTGAGTTTCCTGCTATTTCTTTATTTATGCGGCGCACAAGACCGCCTAAAACTTTGCCTGTTCCAAGTTCCGTTAAATGCGTCACACCAAGGTCACCCATTTTTAAAACAGATTCGCGCCAGCGAACACGCCCCGTAATTTGCTCAACAAGTTGCGTTCTTAATTGATCAGGGTCACTAACGGCATCTGCACTTACATTGGTAATAACTGGCACACAAGGTGCGTTAAATGTCGTTTCTGCTAGCGCAACGGCCATTTCATCGGCAGCCGGTTGCATAAGTGGGCAATGGAACGGTGCGCTAACGGGCAAAGGGATCGCTCGTTTAATACCACGTTCTTTGGCAATTTCCATGGCACGCTCGACGGCACCTTTATGTCCACTGATCACCACTTGACCATCCGCATTATCATTTGCCGCCGTACATATCTCGCCCTGTTCTGCCTCTTTGGCGATTTCTTCAATGGTGCTAAATTCCGCACCCATAATCGCGGCCATAGAGCCAACACCAACCGGAACAGCGCGCTGCATGGCTTCACCGCGCAATTTTAATAATTTTGCCGTATCGGAAAGACTTAAGGTCCCTGCTGCCGCAAGCGCAGAATATTCACCTAAAGAATGACCGGCAACATTAGAACTATGTTCAGACAACTTAACATCAAATTCATTTTCAAGAACACGAACCACAGCGATACTTGCTGCCATAAGTGCGGGTTGTGCATTAAACGTTAATGTTAATTCTTCTATTGGGCCATCGAACATTAATCCGGACAAGTTTTGGTTAAGCGCTTCATTTACTTCATCAAATACATCTTTTGCTACACTTGAGTTATCACTTAAATCCTTTCCCATACCAACGGCTTGACTTCCTTGGCCTGGGAATACAAATGCTCTTGTCATATGATTATTATCCCTTAGAATTTTTATATAAACCAACTCTTATCAAATGGGGCTTAACTGTCAAGAAACTAAAGTGGATATTTATTAAAAAAAGATCTATTTAGCGCTATAAACCCCTTGCCTTCCCTAAGCTTTCATGTATATTGCGCCCTTCCTGTGACGAGTCACGGGAATGTCGGTTAATATTGTAATGTGGTTTTTTGATATTCGCTATCACCCCGACTTAAAGCCTAATTAAGGAAATTGCTAAATGTCTTTATATGAATATACATATATCGCTAGGCAGGATATCCAACCTCAACAGGTTGATGCGATAACAACGGAATTCGCCAAAATCATTACTGATAATGGTGGTAAAGTTGCCAAGACTGAGTCTTGGGGTCTTCGTACTCTTGCTTACAGAATTAAAAAATACAAAAAAGGTCACTATGTTTATTTGAACCTTGACGCCCCTCATGCCGCTATTGCTGAGCTTGAGCGTAATGCACGACTACATGAAGACGTAATTCGTTATATGACTATCCGTGTTGATGAATTTGAAGAAGGCGACAGTGTCGTACTTCGTTCAAAAGATCGCGATAACCGCGCACCGCGCGAAGATCGCCGTCCACGTGAAGAGAAAAAAGAGGGAGCAGAATAATGAGCGCAGATCGTCCACAAAGTGGCGGCGCACGCCGTCCATTTTTCCGCCGTCGTAAAACATGCCCGTTTTCCGGTGATCATGCACAAGTAATCGATTATAAAGATGTACGTACACTTTCACGTTATGTTTCAGAACGTGGTAAAATTGTACCAAGCCGCATCACAGCCGTATCAGCCAAGAAGCAACGTGAACTCGCAAAAGCGATCAAACGTGCACGTAACCTTGCGCTGATTTCATACGTAAACCCATAGGAGACTGACAATGGACATTATCCTACTTGAACGCCTAGCAAAGCTTGGGCAAATCGGTGACGTAGTATCTGTTAAAAACGGTTTTGCCCGTAACTTTCTTCTTCCACAGAAGAAAGCTCTTCGTGCAACAAAAGCAAATATGGCCGTTTTTGAAGCACAACGTAAAGAAATCGAAGCCGATAACCTTAAAGCAAAAGCAGAAGCAGAAGCAGTGGCCGCAAAAATGGTCGATGTATCTGTTATTCTTATTCGCCAAGCTGGTGAAAGTGGACAGCTTTTTGGTTCTGTAACAGCACGTGATATTGCCGTTGCTCTTGAAGAAGCAGGCTACAAAGTTTCTAAAAACCAAGTTATCCTTGATCGTGCAATTAAAGTTCTCGGCCTTAACGACATTGCTGTTCGTCTTCACGCTGAAGTCGACGTTACTGTTATTGTTAACGTTGCTCGTTCTGCTGCTGAAGCAGAAATTCAAGCAATCGGCGGTGACGTTGATGCGAAAGAGGAAGAAGAAGAATTTGAAGTAGAAGATTACTTCGAAAAAGAAGAAGACGCTGAAGCTGCTGTTTCATCTGATGATGAGGCAGAAGAGGAAGTTGCTGAAGAAGCGGCACCTGCTGAAGAGGAAACTCCTGCTGATGAAGAAGAGGAAGAAGAACCTGCTGATGAAGAAGAGGAAGAAGAAAAAGGTTAATTTTTTTCTCTTAGAACAAATTTGAAAAAGGCGAGCTCACTGCTCGCCTTTTTTGTTAATTATATAATTTCGTTTAAAAATATATTTTAAAAATTCGAGATATACATTTTTAAATTAATGGAATATAATTCCTGTAATCACAAAACAGAGCGCTACTAAAAATGTCAGACATTTCAGAAATGCCGGTCATTCAAGATAATGATCAGCCAGACATAGAACGGGAAGAGGATATTTCCTATAAGGAAATCCCCTATAACCTTGAAGCGGAACAAGCGCTTCTGGGTGCTATTCTTGTGAACAATGAAGTACTTGAAAAAGTTCAGGATTTTCTACTTCCTGATCATTTTGCCAATGCGGCCCATAATAATATATATGCCGCCTGCCAAACCATGATTGAAAAAGGGCAATTGGTAACGCCCGTCACCTTAAAACCATTCTTTCAAAAAGAAAAACTTTTAGAAGATGTCGGTGGTGGCATTTATTTATCAAAACTCGCGGCTTCTGCGATCACGATTATTAATGCGGTTGATTATGGATTATTGATTTATGATCTCGCCATGCGCCGTCATTTGATTGATCTTGGTACTGATATTGTTAATAAGGCTTACGAATTTGATGTGGAAGAAACATCAAAAGAGCAAATCGAAGAAGCTGAAAAAAAATTATACAGTATGGCCGTGAGTGGTACTACTGATGGTGGGTTTAAAGATTTTAAAACTTCCGCAATCACCGCCGTTAATGTGATCGGTAATGCGCTTCGCCGTAAAGGTGAACTCGCTGGGATCACGACCGGATTTAATAGTGTTGACCGCAAAATTGGTGGCTTACATAAATCTGACCTTCTAATTATCGCTGGACGTCCGGCAATGGGTAAGACAGCCTTGGCGACCAATATGGCTTTTAATGCAGCCAAAGCTTATAAGCATGATAAAGATTTAGGCTTATCTGAAGAAGAAAATAAAGGCGCCGTCGTCGGTTTCTTCTCATTGGAGATGTCAGCAGATCAGCTCGCAAGCCGTATTCTTGCTGAACAAGCACAACTTTCATCGCAGGATATGCGTCAAGGGAAACTGGAACAGGAAGAATTTAATCGCCTATCTCGTGTTGCCGTTGAACTCGAAGGTTTGCCTCTTTTCATTGATGATACACCAGGATTAACAATTGGTGCGCTTCGCACCCGCGCGCGCCGCCTTCAACGCCAACATGGGTTGGGGCTCGTGATCGTTGATTATCTACAATTATTAAGGGGATCAGGTAAAGGCGGTTCAGAAAACCGCGTACAAGAAGTTTCCGAAATCACACGCGGGCTTAAGGGGCTCGCAAAAGAATTAAAAATTCCTGTCGTTGCACTATCACAATTAAGTCGTGCGATTGAAAGCCGTGACAATAAGCGCCCTCTTCTTTCTGATCTTCGTGAATCAGGAACGATTGAGCAAGACGCCGATATGGTGACCTTTGTTTATCGTGCGGAATATTATCATAATCAGCAACAACCTGATCCAGGAACGCCTGAGCATATGATTTGGCTTGAAGAAGGTGAAAAATTATTCGGAAGAGCGGAATTCATAATCGGTAAACAGCGTCACGGTCCGACAGGCATTATTGAGCTTAAATTCGAAGCCGAAATCACTAAATTCAGCGATTTACCTTTAACAGACGACTATCTACCGGAAAAATTTGAGTAATGACCGTGGCAGACGTGCTTAACGATGCATCGGCGCAACTGCACGTCGATCTTGAAACGATAATCGATAATTATAATACTTTAAACGCGCAATCAAATGCGGCTTGTGCCGCCGTCGTAAAGGCTGATGCTTATGGCCTTGGAATGGAAAAAATTGCACCTGCACTTTTTCATCATACAGAATGTAATACTTTTTTTGTAGCAAACTTGGTTGAAGCCGTAAAGTTACGATCAATTCTAAAAGGTGCAAAAATTTATGTTTTTAATGGCCTTTTTGAAGATCATGTTGATATTTACCTCAAGCAGAATATTACGCCAATTTTAAACGATCCAAATCAGATACAATTGTGGAATAATAAAAATCAACCTTGCGGCATTCATTTTGACACTGGCATCAATCGATTGGGGTTTTCTGATAAACAAACGGAAGAATTCTTTAATTCAAAACACAATTTAAATATTGATTTGGTATTAAGTCATTTTATTCAGTCAGAAATTCCAAATCATCCCAGTAATGAAATTCAACTTGATCAATTTATGCGTGTTCGATATCAATTGCCAAATGCAAAAGCGAGCCTTTGTAATTCCGCAGGTATTTATCTTGGTGAAGACTATCATTTCGATCTATTAAGACCGGGTATTATGCTATATGGCGGCAACCCGGGTCTTCCGAAAAGACCTGTCGGCATTACGCAAGCTTTTGAAATAAAGGCCAAAGTTCTACAAATTCGTGAACTCGAGGTCGGCATGTCGGTTGGTTATAATTCTCTTTGGACCGCACCTGAAAAATCACGTATTGCCATATTAAATGTTGGTTATGCCGATGGCACCTTAAAAACTAGCGACAGAAATTCATTCGTTTATATCGGTGGGCACATTGCAAAAGTTGTTGGAAAAACGTCAATGGATATGATTGCAATTGATATCACTGACGCGAAATTTGACAAAGTGACCGTAAACAACTTTGTGGAAATACTCGGATCGAATATAACACTTGAAATAGTTGCTGAAAACTCTACTCTAGGGCATTATGAATTAATGACGGGTATTGGTCGTCGCTATAATAAAATATATAATTTAAGGGCATAAACTTAATGACTTTCTTAGCCGGCATCGGACGGGTCGTCATATCATTTTTAAGAGCAGCAGGTCGAATAGGCCTTTTTGCCGTTAATGCGGTCAAAAATATCTTCTTACCGCCCTTTTATCCACGTGAACTTTTCCGCCAAATGATGAACATTGGTTATTATTCTTTGCCGGTTGTGGGCTTGACCACCCTCTTCACTGGGGCGGCTTTAGCCGTTAATATTTATGAAGGAAGTGCCCGTTTTAATGCGGAAAGCACCCTACCCACTATCGTTGTAATTGGAATTGTTCGGGAACTTGGTCCAACGTTGTGTGGACTTATTGTTGCGGGACGCGTCAGCGCATCAATGGCAGCCGAACTTGGAACAATGCGTGTCACGGAACAAATTGATGCCTTAACCACGTTATCCACCGATCCCTTTAAATATCTTATAGCACCAAGAATACTCGCGACCGTTATTATGATGCCGTTTATGCTCGTGCTTGTGGCGGATACCATTGGTGTGCTTGGTGGTTATTTATTGGCAACAGCAAAGCTCGGGTTCAATAGCGGTAATTACATTAAATCAACCGTTGATTTCCTTGAAGCAATAGACGTGATGGCCAGTATGACCAAAGCAGCGGTTTTTGGATTTTTCATTTCATTAATGGGCTGTTATCACGGATTTAATACGCGCGGCGGCGCTCAAGGCGTGGGTATTTCAACCACTAATGCCGTTGTGTCTGCTTGTATTATGATCTTGTTATCCAATTATATCGTGACGGAGATGTTCTTTTCATCATGAATAATCAGGTTCTAAAAATCAGCCTTAATGGCCTCCATAAACGTTTCGGTGAAAAAATTGTATTGGACGATGTTAATCTTGATGTAATGCCAGGCGAAAGCATGGTGATCATCGGAGGATCCGGTTCTGGTAAATCTGTGACTTTAAAATGCATTTTAGGTCTTCTTACTCCTAACAGTGGCAGCATTAAAATCGACGGACAAGAAATGGTCGGCATTGCTGCGGATGATCGTAAAAAAGTGTTAAATAAATTTGGTATGCTTTTTCAGGGGGCTGCCCTATTTGATAGCCTTCCCGTCTGGGAAAATGTTGCATTCGGTTTATTAGCACAACGTTTACATTCACGCGATGAAGCCAAAGAAATTGCAATTGAAAAATTACGCCGTGTGGGCCTTAGCCCCGATGTTGCAAAATTGAGCCCTGCTGAATTATCAGGAGGAATGCAAAAACGCGTTGGCCTCGCTCGTGCGATTGCTGCAAATCCGGAAATTATCTTTTTTGATGAACCGACAACGGGACTTGATCCGATTATGTCTGATGTTATCAATGAATTGATTGTGGAATGTGTAAAAGATGTTGGCGCAACAGCCCTTACTATTACCCATGATATGTCGAGCGTCCGTAAAATCGCTGATAATGTTTCCATGATTTATCATGGCAATATGATTTGGACAGGACCGAAAGATAAAATCGATCAAAGCGGTAGCGAATATATTGATCAATTTATCAATGGTAAGGCCGAAGGCCCTATCAAGATGGAAATCCTTAAAGGGTAATTCACTTAATGGCGAAAGCAAAACGCATATATGTCTGCAATTCTTGCGGTTCAACTTATTCTAAATGGATGGGCCAATGTGAAGGATGCGGGGAATGGAACAGCTTAACCGAAGAGGCTTCAGAAAATTCACCAACAGGACTCGGAAAAACGGCAAACGCCAAAGGCAATCTAATTGAACTCAGCGCCTTAAAAGGCGAAGACGAAGATTTGCCACGTATGAAGTCAAGCATTAGTGAATTTGATCGCGTTACCGGTGGTGGCCTTGTTCCCGGTTCCGCTATTTTAATCGGGGGTGACCCCGGCATTGGTAAATCAACCATACTGCTTCAAGCCATGAGCAAGCTCGCGGATAACAACATTAAAACCGTTTATATCTCAGGCGAGGAATCGGTAGCGCAAGTCCGTATGCGCGCTAAAAGGCTCGGTCTTGCGGATAGTGATGTCTCACTTGGCTCTGAAACAAATTTACGTGATATTCTCGCGACCCTTTCCAAGGGTGACTGCCCCAATGTGGTTGTTATAGATAGTATTCAAACAATGTATGCGGATACAATCGAATCTTCCCCCGGTACGGTCTCGCAAGTACGAACCTCCGCACAGGAACTGATCCGTTTTGCAAAAAAACGTAATGTTTGCGTGCTTCTTGTGGGGCATGTCACTAAAGACGGGCAAATCGCAGGGCCCCGCGTTTTGGAACATATGGTTGATACAGTACTTTATTTCGAGGGTGACCGCGGACATCAATTCCGTATCCTTAGATCGGTGAAAAACCGTTTTGGCGGCACCGATGAAATTGGCGTCTTTGAAATGGGTGAACTCGGCCTTTCCGAAGTTTTAAACCCATCAGCCCTTTTCCTTGGTGATCGTGATGAAGGTGTTGTTGGCTCTGCTGTTTTTGCCGGAATGGAAGGGTCACGCCCTATGCTTGTTGAGGTTCAAGCCCTTGTCGCGCAAAGCTCACTTGCCACACCAAGACGCGCTGTTGTTGGCTGGGATAGTTCTCGTCTCGCGATGATCATTGCCGTGCTTGATGCACGGTGTGGTCTTGGACTTGGCGCATTTGATATATATTTAAATGTAGCAGGTGGATTAAAAATTTCTGAACCTGCCGCTGATCTGGCCGTGGCTGCCGCGCTTATTTCATCATTATCGGGCGACGCCATTGCAGAAGAAACGGTTATTTTCGGTGAAATCGCCCTTTCCGGTGAAATAAGACCCGTCGGCCAGGCAGAGGCAAGATTAAAAGAATCAGAAAAACTCGGCTTCACACAGGCCTTTATTCCGTCAAAAATGAAGTTTAAAAATAAAAAAATTAAAACGGCAGAACTTGACCTATTGATCAAACTTGTGGATATAATTGCACCAAATTTGGGTGATTAGTAAAAAGGATAGAACCATTAACGCTGTAGATATAATAGTTTTATTAATTATCGGTGCTTCGGTGCTTATTGCAATAACACGTGGCTTTACAACTGAAGCCTTAAGTTTAGTAGCATGGGTGGCTGCCCTCTTTATAACCTTACAAGGTCATCCTTATGTATATCCTTATATTGTTGAATTTGTGCAACCTGACTTTATGGCAAGCGTAATTACATATGCGGCTTTAGGTATAATAAGCTTAATTGTCTTGAAATTTATTGCTGGTATGATTGGCCGAACAATAAAAGAAAGCCATATTGGTGCACTAGATCAAGGGTTAGGTGTTCTATTCGGTATTATTAGAGGTATGCTTGTCATCAGTTTTGCATACTTGTTAACCACTCCATTTTTTTCAGCTAATGAATATCCTGATATGTTTATGGAAGCGAAATCGCGCCCGCTTGTTGAATATGGTGCTAGTATGCTTAATTCAATGAATCCTTATAAAGATGAAGAATTATTTGAAGAAGGTCACTTTGATGGTCCAATGCTTGATTTTTTTAAAGATCAACTGCCTTCTTTTCCAGATGATGAAACTGGATATGAAGAAGAAAATCGAGATGAACTTGATAAATTGATTAAAGAAAGTTCAAATACGTAAAAAAAGGTTCACAAAAGGGGAAAATACCAATATATAGAAGGCATGTTTACCCTTAATGAGTTGGATTAATGACGGATCATATAAACTCCTCGAATTCTACGCCCTCTCCTTTAACCACGAATCCATTTGATGATGATAAATTCCATGACGAATGTGGTGTTTTTGGTGTTTTTAATACTCCTGAAGCGTCGACCCACTCTGTGCTTGGCCTTCATTCATTGCAGCACCGCGGACAAGAAGCAGCCGGAATTGTAAGTTTGGATAAAGGACAGTTTTTTTCTTATAAATCATTGGGGCATGTGGCGGATAACTTTAACACCCAACCCGTAATCGAATCATTGCCGGGAAATAGCGCCATTGGCCATGTTAGATATTCGACATCTGGGGGCGCAGGTCTTCGAAATGTACAGCCATTATTTGCTGATCTCGCTAGTGGTGGATTTGCCGTTGCACATAACGGAAATTTGACAAATGCTCTTACATTACGCAGACAGCTCGTTGATAAGGGCGCAATTTTCCAATCAACATCGGATTCAGAAGTTGTTATTCATCTTATTGCCACGAGCACGTATCTCAACCTTCAAGATAAATTTATTGACGCAATGCGTAGAATTGAAGGTGCCTTCGCTTTTGTCGCTTTAAGTGAAGATTGCTTAATCGGTGCCCGTGATCCACTTGGAGTACGCCCGCTTGTCTTGGGGCTTTTAAATGATGAAAGTTATATATTCGCGTCTGAAACCTGCGCACTTGATATTATCGGCGCAGAATATGTCCGTGATGTTGAACCCGGTGAAGTTGTAACCATTACGAAAAAAGGATTGAACAGCGTTAAGCCCTTCCCTGAGCAAAGCGCCCGTCCTTGTATTTTTGAACATGTTTATTTCTCACGCCCCGATAGCCTAACGGGCGGTACAAGCGTCTATAAGGTGCGTAAAAACATCGGCCGTGAACTGGCAAAAGAATGTAAGCTTAACGCGGATCTCGTTGTTCCTGTTCCTGATAGTGGCGTGCCAGCTGCAATTGGATATGCGCAAGAGGCAGGTATCCCGTTTGAGCTAGGTATTATACGTAATCATTATGTTGGACGCACATTTATTGAACCTTCCGATACCATTCGCCATTTAGGTGTAAAATTAAAACATAACGCAAACCGCGGTGAACTTGATGGTAAAATCGTCGTGCTTGTGGATGACAGCATCGTTCGCGGTACTACATCCGTTAAAATCGTTGATATGGTGCGTCAAGCGGGTGCTAAAGAAGTGCATATGTATATCGCAAGCCCACCAACAACTGATCCTTGTTATTATGGCGTTGATACACCCGATAAAGATAAGCTTCTCGCTTCCAATATGACTATTGATGAAATGGCGACCCATATTGGCGCTGATAGCCTTAAGTTCATTTCCATTGATGGCCTATATCGCGCGGTTGGTGAAAAAGGGCGTGATAAAGCTTGTCCGCAATATTGCGATGCATGTTTTAGCGGCGAATACCCGACCCCCTTAACCGATAACAACGCATCTGATGATGATAAGCAATTTTCATTACTAACGGACAGCAGAGCATGATGTTAGAAGGAAAAGTCGCCGTTGTAACTGGCGCATCGCGCGGCATCGGAAAAGCCACAGCATTAGCGCTCGCAAAAGAAGGCGCGCATATCATCGCGGTTGCAAGAACCGTAGGCGCACTTGAAGCACTTGATGATGAAATTAAAGCGGTATCAGGTAACGCAGCGACATTGGTACCACTTGATATTACCGATTTTGATGCTCTAGATCGTCTAGGCGGTGTCATAATGGAAAAATATGGCAAACTTGATATTTTAATCGCCAACGCTGGGTTTCTGGCTGACATTACACCAGTCAGCCATCTTAAACCAAAAACATTTGATAAACTTATGAATGTCAATGTGACGGCGAATTACCGATTAATCCGTTCGCTTGACCCATTACTTCGCGCCGCTGATCATGGACGTGCCGTTTTTATGGGTTCATCAAATGTTGCGCGAAACCCACGTCATTTTTGGGGTGGATACGCCACAAGCAAAGCAGCACTTGAATGTTTGGTAAAGACCTACGCGCAAGAAATCGAACGATCAAACTTACGGGTCAATATCCTAAATCCCGGGCCGATTAGAACTGCCATGCGTGCTAAAGCGGCACCGGGCGAAGATGCCAGTAAGTTGGACACCCCAGAAGATCTGATGCCTCTGATGATGCAATTATGTTCGCCGGAATTTAATGATAACGGTATCGTTGCTGATTATAAAATGTGGAAAGAAGATAAAAATAATTTCTTCTTTTAATCAACTAAAAATCCAGAGGCTAACTCTTTAAACTCTTCGGTCATTGGTTTTGATTTTCGTTTTTTAAGATCAAAAATTACCGCTTTTTCTTCGCATGTAGATATTAAACTATCATCATCCGCATTAAACATGTAATGCATTGCTGTAAAAGAAGAATTTCCAAGATTTACAATACCGCTTTTGATATAAAACTTACCGCCTTCTCTAATTTCGACGATAAATTTCATATTAAGTTCCAGATCAACAAAACCTTGTTCATCATCAATTTTATATCCACATGCTTTAACGAGTTCATAACTGGCCTCGTCAAAAAGAGCGGTATATACGCGGGTTGTTAAATGCCCCATCTGATCACACATGTCGCCGCTTACTTCATGGCGACCTGTTTCAATTAAATTATTTTGTGGCATTGATCTTGTCCCTCCCTTTTAATTTTAATCTTTCTCTGGCCTCATCTGGTTTAGCGACTAGATATCCAAGCTCTTCAATAATTGCTCTAATCTTACGGACTTGTTCGGCATTATTTTTAGCCAATTGCTTATCAGGCATAATTAAACTATCTTCTAACCCAACGCGCACATTCCCGCCAAGGATTACGGCCATTGTCGCAAGCGGAATTTGCTGTAATCCCGCAGCAAGAACAGAAAATTGATAATTTTCAGGACCCAACAATCGATCAGCTGCCGCCTTCATCGCCATAAGGTTTTCTGGTGTTGCGCCAATGCCACCCATTACCCCGAGCACAAATTGAACATAAAGCGGGCCTTTGACCATTCCTTCTTTGAAATAAAAAGCAAGCGTTTCGATATGACCCATGTCGTAACATTCGAATTCAAATTTTGCGCCTTTATCATTCCCAAGATCGCTAAGGATATTTTCAATATCTTCATAGGTGTTTTGAAATGTGGTTTTTTTAGTCGCATCCAAAAGTGCCGGTTCCCAATCGTGTTTCCAATCAGAAAACCGTTTCTTTAAGGTGAAAATGCCAAAATTCATCGATCCCATGTTAAGTGAACACATTTCCGGCCTGATATGACGCGCAGGCGCTAAGCGCTGATCAAGCGTCATTAATGAACTTCCACCCGTTGAAATATTAAGAACCGCATCTGTAGCTTGATGAATTTGTGGAATAAATCCCATAAAATCATCTATATCCGCACTTGGTTTTCCGGTTTCAGGATCACGCGCATGTAAATGAATGATTGATGCCCCCGCCTCTGCTGCACCAATGGCTGCATCGGCGATCTCTGGCCCTGTTACGGGCAAATGTTCGCTCATGGTCGGCGTATAAATAGATCCTGTCACCGCACATGTGATGATAATATTTTTCTTAGTGGCCATTTTTTTATTTCTTTTCTTAATGATTAAATCATAATGCAATTGAGATATAAATTAGTCAACCAATTGAAAAGAAAATGAAATCGCATCTTTTTTACCAAACCCGTGACCGAAAACCGCTGCTCGATCGTGCAGAAGGTATTTATATGTGGGATCAATCGGGCAAGCGATATATAGATGGATCAAGCGGTGCGATGGTTTCGAACATCGGCCATAGTAATAAAAACGTACTTAATGCCATGAAAACCCAAATGGATAAATCAACATTTGGTTATCGCCTTCATTTTGAAAATGAACCCGCAGAAAAACTTGCCGCGCGTGTCGCTGAACTGAGCCCAGATGGCCATGAAAAGGTCTTTTTCGTTTCCGGCGGTTCAGAAGCCGTTGAAAGCGCAATCAAGTTAGCGCGACAACATGCATTTGCCAAAGGTGAATTAAAGAAATCAAAGGTCATATCACGTTCTCCTTCTTATCACGGGGCAACATTTGGGGCTCTTGCCTTAACATCATACGCACCATTAAATGATCCTTTTGATGCAATGACCATGGATATGCCCCATATTGCCGCACCGACCTATTATTTGGATCGCGACAACCTCACCATAGAAGAACGTGGCCTTAAATATGCGGAAATGTTAAAAGAAAAAATTATCGAAGAAGGTCCAGAAAACATCCTCGCCTTTATCATGGAACCCATTGGTGGCGCCTCAACGGGGGCTCTCGTCGCGCCAGATATCTATTATTCCCGCATACGTGAAATATGTGACGAGTTTAGTATTTTCCTGATTTATGATGAGGTTATGACGGGCGTGGGACGCACTGGTAAATTCCTTGCCTGTGAACATTGGGACATTAATCCCGATATTATCGCAACCGCAAAAGGCTTCGGTGCAGGCTATGTCCCCTTAGGTGCTATGACGGCAAAACAAGAAATCGTTGACACCGTTTTAAATAGTGGCGGTTTTCAACATGGATATACTTATGCAGGAAATCCAATAGCCTGCGCTGCCGGTCTTGCCGTGATTAATGAAATTTACCAAAATAATCTTATGGCTAATACTTCCGAAATGGGCGCGCGTCTAATTACAGGACTTAACACATTAAAAGAAAAGTATGACTTTATCGGTGATGTGCGCGGCAAAGGGCTTCTGACCGCATTTGAATTTGTCTCAAACCGTGAAACCATGGAACCGCTCCCCTCTGATATCAATGCCCATATCAAATTCGTCAATATGGCATATGATAAAGGGCTTATTATTTATTCGCGCCGCACTCGTATGGGTATTAAGGGTGATCATTTCCTTGTGTGCCCACCTATGATTATAAACGATACTCAAATTGACGATATTCTATCGATATTAGATGACTGCCTTCGCCTCTATTCTAAGGAATTATAATATGAAATGTGTCTTTGCCGACGAACAATTAAAACATGCTCCTAAAAACTTTCTGGTAAATGGGGTGATAACGCCCACACCGGAAAAACCGGAACGTGTTTCTTATTTGATGGACGCTCTTAAAAAAGCCGGGCATTCTGTTGAAAGACCCCTTGATTATGGGCTTGATCATATTGCCTCTATCCATACGGACCGTTATTTGACTTTTCTTGAAAATGCTTATGAAAGATGGGCACGAATTCCCGGTGCTGCCAAGGAAATTATGCCAAATATACATCCCTTAGATAGGTCAAACGGATATCCAAAATCAGTTGTTGCCCAAGCGGGGTTTCATACGACTGATACATCAGCACCCATTACGCCTGATACATGGGAAAGTTCGCTTTGGGCCGCATGGTCGGCCATTCATGCAAGCGAAATGATTTTATCTGGTGAACGTCATGCTTATGCGTTATGTCGTCCACCAGGTCATCATGCAACAGCGGATACGGCGGGCGGGTTTTGTTACCTTAATAACACGGCAATTGCGACCCAGAACCTTTTAAAAAAATATCAGAAAATCGCTATTCTTGATGTCGATCTTCATCACGGCAACGGTACCCAATCAATTTTTTATAATCTACGCGATGTGCTCACAATTTCTATTCATGCGGATACATCACGCTTTTATCCGTTTTTCTGGGGTTATGAAAATGAATATGGCGAAGGAACCGGCCAAGGATATAATATTAATTACCCCCTTCCCCGTGGCTCTGGTGATGACCCATTTATGGAAAAACTAACACATGCCCTTGACGAAATTGATGATTTTGACGCCGACATGTTGGTTATTGCACTAGGCCTAGACGCCTTTGAAGGCGATCCTTTCGCCGGGCTTTCCATTACCACAAACGGCTATAACCTTATGGCCAAAATGATCGCAGAACGTACTAACACCCCTATCCTCATGGTACAAGAAGGCGGTTATATCTGTGATGAACTTGGTGAAAACCTTATTAGTTTTTTAGGTGGTATTGAGTAATTTATCCGCCCAAATCACCAGTATAATTAAAAGCAGCAAACTTATTGCCATCTGGATCACGAAGATAGCCGATATAAAAGCCCGGTGTTCTTTCGCCTGGATTTCCTTCGCAAGTGGCGCCATTATCAATGGCGGCTTGATAAAATTCATCGACCTGTTCTGGTGACATGGCGTTAAAAGATGTCATAACTCCATTACCAGCACTCGATTCCTGCCCATTAAAGGGAAGGCAAACGGAGAATGATGGTTGATCAGGTGTAACGCTCCAAACGATGAATGTATCACCCTCTAAGCTGCGTTTTGCACCTAATACGCCTAAAACTTTATCATAGAAATTACCCGCTGCTTTTAAGTCGTGGGTACCGACCATTGTATAACCGATCATTTGCTACCTCCCTTTATTAGTTCTATTATGATTTAACTGACCTTATAGGTGGTCATCATGGGGGTAATGGTAAGCTGCTAATTTATTGCCGTCAAGGTCACGAAAATAACCGATATAATATCCACCGTCTCGCATTCCTGGCTCACCTTCAGAAGTGGCACCATTTTTTATTGCGCATTCGTAAACTTTATGAACCATTTCTTGAGTGTTCACAGGAAAGGCAATCATAGAACCATTGCCTACGGTTGCTTCATTTCCGTCATAAGGAATACATATAGAAAAAGAAGGGTGATCAGCCGCATCATTCCAAAGGATGAATTTTTCATATTCCATCTTTCTTGTGGCACCCATAGTGCCCAGAACTTTGTCATAAAATGCGGCAGACTTCCCAATGTCTTTGACGCCGACCATCGTATAGCCGATCATCATTGTTAATTATCCCGCCATATGAAATGCGGCAAATTTATTGCCATCTGGATCACGGAAATAACCAACATAATATTGTTCATCTTCACCGCGTGGACCTGGTTTACCTTCGCATGATCCACCGCTTGCTTGAGCCGCGACATACATCGCGTCAACTTGGTCTGTTGTTTCGCAACCAAATGAAATCATTGTTCCATTACCATGCGTTGCTACATTACCGTCATGTGGAAGACAAGCCGCGAAGAATGGTTTTCCTTCTCCAGCGCCCCACATAATTGCAGTGTCGCGCTTCATCATGCGTTCAGCACCAACTACACCCAGTACTTTATCGAAAAAATCACCGGACGCTGGTAAATTGGTTGATCCAACCATTGCATAACTAATCATATTCATTATCTCCTAAATTTTGCTGTTATCATGTTAATCTTTTTTATAGGGGTTATCGCCTTTACGTAACATTATACGAATTGGCACCCCGGGCATATCGAAATCGTACCTTAATTCATTAAGCAAATATCTGGTATAGCTGTCGGCCAAATCATTCGGGCGATTACAAAAAATTGCAAATGTCGGTGGCCGCGTTTTTACTTGCGTTATATAACGCATTTTCGTACGACGTCCTTTAACGGACGGTGCCGGATGATATTGCAATGTCTCCGCTAACCATTTATTCAGTTTAGCCGTACTGATACGTTTATTCCATAATTTATAAGCTTCAAAAACCTGTGGCATTAATCTGTCAAGGCCACGCCCTGTTAATGCTGAAATAGGGACGATTGGAATGCCTTTAATTTGCGGCAATGAATGTTCAAGCTTATGGGCAATATCTTTCATCACTTCCTGTCTATTTTCAAGAAGATCATATTTATTAAGCCCAATCACCAAACCACGTCCCTCTTGAACGATCAGGCTCGCAATAGAAAGGTCTTGTTTTTCAAACGGCTGCGTCGCATCGACCATAAGGATCACTATTTCAGCAAAATTTAAAGCACGGATCGTATCAGCCACAGATAATTTTTCTAGCTTTTCCTGCACCCGTGATTTTCGGCGCATACCAGCCGTATCAAATATTCTGAGTTCACGTCCTTCAAAAGTATAGTTTACACCAATAGAATCGCGTGTAATCCCAGCTTCGGGGCCAGTAAGCATTCTATCTTCACCCAAAATTTTATTAATTAGTGTCGATTTTCCAGCGTTAGGGCGACCAACGATGGCGATTTGCATGGGTAAGCCATCGTCTTGTTCACTTAATAACTCATCTTCTTCGCTGACTTCCCCTTCGATTATCACGGATTTTGCCGTGACCTCTTCTTCAGGGTTGGCAAATGGATCAATTCCGAGTTCTCTTAAGGCTTCATCAAATGCATCGCTTAAATCGGCTAGTCCTTCACCATGCTCCGCTGATAACGGAACTGGGTCTCCTAATCCTAAGGTATAAGATTCGTAAAGGCCGCTTGTGCCGGCTTTTCCTTCTGATTTATTAGCAACTAGGATCGTTTGTTTTTTATTGCGGCGAAGTATATCTGCAAAATGTTTATCAAGTGGCGTAACGCCTGCCCTTGCATCTATCATGAACATTGAAAAATCGGCCTCTTCGATCGCGAGCTCTGTTTGCTTTCTCATTCTGGCTGAAAGGCTATCACCGGTTTCATCCTCAAGGCCCGCCGTATCAATGATACGAAATTTAAGTTCACCAAGCGATGCTTTCGCATCTCGGCGGTCACGGGTTACACCTGGCGTATCATCAACAAGTGCCAGTCTTTTACCGACAAGACGGTTAAATAGTGTTGATTTTCCGACATTTGGACGTCCGATAATTGCTACTGTGAAAGTCATGTTTTTTCAATTCAATAATGCTGGCAAGGCTTAACGCAGCGCGATGATTTCACCGTCACTTAATAAGAAATAAAGCGTCTCATTCGAAACAATTGGTCCCATTGATGAATTATCAGGAAGATCAATACCGCCTATTAAATCTCCAGTATAAGGAGAAAGCGTTAAGGCATACCCATGAGACGACGTAACAATCACACGATCACTCGCAACCACTGGTCCATGCCAATGAACGGGTTCTTTACGAATTTCTGGGTCTTGAAAGCGTTCAAGTTGAGTGATCCAACGTATACGGCCTTCTCTTCTCGTAACACATATAACTTCAGAGTTTGTCGTAACAATATAAATATATTCACCCACAATCCATGGCGTATGTTGTGAACCGTAATTTTGCTCCCAAACTCGAACACCACTTCTTAAATTTATCGCCGCCATTCGGCCGCTGTGGCTAATTAAATAGACAATACCATCATAGACAACCGGATGACCATCAATATCACGTAAACTCGACATAGCTGTGAGTTGGCCTTGCCGATTTAATGTGTCGGTCCAAAGAACACGACCATTTTCAACACGCATTGCATAAACTTCACCGGAGGAATATGGCACAATAACTGTATTATCGATAACAGCAGGACTAGCATTTCCCGCTAAGCCCTCATTTTCAGCAATTCCGACCTCATCCCAAACAATCTCACCCGTATTTGCATTCATTGCATAGATATGATTATCGTGGGTCACGCCAAAAACACGTCCATCTGAGTAAGTGGGTGAACCGCGCATTGGTACCCCGATATCTTCTAACCAAATTTCGCTGCCATCAGAAAGATTTAGGGCCCCAAAGTGACCATAACCCGTTAGAAAATATAGCGCATTTTCACCGACCGTAACGCCTCCGCCATAGCTAAGCATCTCAGTCTCATTTTCCATGGTGTATTTAGTGTCCCAAATTACGCGACCATTTTCAGCGTTTACTGCAGAGATTTTAGCATCTGCATCAATAACGTATAAAACGCCGTCTTTGATAACAGGCGTAGAAACAATCGCTTTACGGCCCGTTGTACCATTTCCAATATCTCGGCTCCATAGGCGTTCAGGAGCATCACCAACCGATAGATGTTGCATTAAATGATGTAAATTTCCACCAGCTTGATCCCAATTTTCATTCACATAGGGCTGTGGCAATGTAACTTGTAAGTTAGCAAGGGCTGGATCTGCGCTCAATTGTTGCTCAAATGTTAAAACCGATATACGGTCGCCTTCGATGGTTTCTCTTGAATTATCTGCAGATCTTAAACTATCACATGACGCAAGTAATGATGTCATTATCAACAGACCAATTAATGATAAATAATGCATTACATTATTCGAATATTTTTCTGTCTTATTGGCCATAATATTTCCTATGAACTATTCAATCACACTTAAATATTGTTCTGCGCGCGTTTTAATCGAGCCAGATGCATTTTCATCATTAATAAGAGCCTCAAGTCGTGATTTCGCAGCACCACTATCACCTGCCCTTAATTCAGAAAGTGCCATAATTTCTGCAGCAAAATATTGATACTTACTATCACTGTTTAAAATGAGTGATAGACGTGAACGAATTTGATCAACTGAAGCCGTATCCAATTCTAAGAGAGCCGCTTGAATTGTAGCCATATCTTTATAAACTTGAGCTACTGATGAAGACGTCACAAATTGATCAAGAATAGTAATTGCCCCTGCTCTATCATCATTTGAAATTGCAATTTCGGCTTTTTTAAACGTTGCAAGAATTTCATACGCCTCAACATCACTATTCAATAGTGGGTCAAGTGCGGAAGAAATTTCTGCATCATTCATGCTTATTGCCTGCGAATATAGTGACGCTTGTTCACTATATTTGCTTTCAATGACAGAGGTATATATGGCTCTTCCCGCAACAATTGCGACAACACCCACAGCAATTCCAATTACGAATTTGCCGTACTTTTTCCATAAATCATTTATTTGTCTTTGGCGAATGTCTTCATCGACTTCGCGAATAAACTCGTCTGACACCAGGGTCTCCTGTAAATTCAATAATATTTATAATATATATATGGCGACAAAATAACCGACCTGATGCAAGAAGGCAATCAACCATTATCTATATTCTTTAAAAAAGAGGCTATTTTAAGATTATTCCCACTCAGTAGCAACGTAGTTTTTATATTATTCAATATCAATTACTTATAGCCGCACAATAGCACGTGTGTAACAAGTGTGTAAGTCACTAATCACTCTGCACGCTTTTTCTACACTTGCGTACCTATTGCAATTCAATAGTTTACGCAATCTACACTCGCACAGTGTAAGACGAAGAACGTGCTGATTTATACACGTTCTTCTGTTCGTCTGTTCACTTGTCTTTTTGTATTAAGCATTTATCAAACTAAATTTTTACAACAATGTTAAAACACATCCTTAATCAGTCTCCACACTCTGAAAAGTTTGAATTTATACAACGAATTACTCGTTGATCCAATGATCTAATCTCGCGAGATTGTAACGTTGATAAAAGGTTTACTCGGGCTGCCACAGCTGCGTCATAATCGTTCAACACTGCGATGCTGTACCAAACGTAAGCCCAGTGAGCATCTTCAAATACACCATTACCGTTTTGGAGTATTGACGCAAATAAATACTGCGCCTTCGCATCGTTCAATTTCGCGTGATACCTACAATGGCTATACGCAGTTTCCCAATACGCTGTTTGATAAGCTGAGTAACACCATTCCTTTTTAAGCTCGACAGGAGTACTAACCCCCCCGTCTGGTTGTGGAATTGGCCTTCTATTCATACGTTCGTAGTCTTCAACGCTCAAATGCCAATCTTCGATTTGCATCGCTTTTTCAACCAACATCATAAAATATTTAGTATTAATTTCATCAATCGTATTTTTTATTTCCTCGTTAAGCGTTTCTAATTCAGATTCATTCGTTGTCGTATCACGCCTTACAATCAGCAACGAAAGTTTGCTTTGCAGTTCAACACCCTCTGAACCAAGATCTTGCGCTTCAAGCATTGCATCTGTTTCAATATTTAAACGCTCGATCCTCTCCGTATAATCTGTAGGGACAGTATAATATATAACGCCTATTAAAATAATTAAGCCCAAAAGTCCCTCTAACAGATTTTTAAAAAAGTTCTTAATCCCGTTCTTTAATTCCATCAGCATATGCTCCTGAGTTATTAGCTTTGACTTATAATTAAATAACTACTCCCACTCAATTGTACCAGGTGGTTTTGAAGTAATATCATAAACAACACGATTTATGCCGCGAACTTCATTAATAATACGTGTTGATACATGTCCCAAAAATTCATGTGAATAAGGATAATAATCTGCAGTCATACCGTCTGTTGACGTAACTGCACGCAATGCACATACATATTCATATGTTCTTGCGTCTCCCATAACACCAACCGTTCGAACTGGAAGCAGAACTGTAAAAGCCTGCCATATTTCGTTATAAAGTCCTGCTTTTTTAATTTCTTCCAAATAAATGACATCCGCTTTACGTAAAATATCACATTTCTCTTTATCAACGGCACCCGGTACTCTAATCGCTAAACCTGGCCCTGGGAATGGATGACGTTCAATAAACGCTTCAGGTAATCCTAATTCACGTCCTAATGCCCTTACTTCATCTTTGAATAATTCCCTAAGTGGCTCGACTAAATCCATGTTCATTCGTTCTGGAAGTCCGCCAACATTATGATGTGATTTAATCGTGACACTTGGACCACCTGTAAAGGAAACACTTTCAATAACATCAGGATAAAGTGTTCCTTGTGCAAGAAAATCGGCGCCACCAATTTTTTGAGCTTCTTCTTCGAAGACATCAATGAAAAGACCACCGATGATTTTTCTTTTCTTCTCTGGGTCATCAACACCAGCCAACTTCCCTAAAAACATATCTTCTGCATCCACATGGATAAGATTTATATGATAATGTTCGCGGAATAAGGTGACGACCTGATCTGCTTCATTTGCGCGCATAAGACCGTGATCGACAAAAACACACGTTAACTGATCACCTATGGCTTCATGTAAAAGTACGGCGACAACCGAACTGTCAACACCGCCGGAAAGACCACAAATAACGCGTCCTTCGCCTACCTGTTCACGCATTTTAGCAATTTCTGTTTCCCGAAATGACGCCATTGTCCAGTCGCCAGCACAACCGACAATCTTTTTCACAAAATTATTTAAAAGCTTTGCCCCGTCCAAAGTATGAACGACTTCCGGATGGAATTGAACGGCATAGAATTTCTTTTCTTCATTGGCTATTGCGGCATATGGTGCATTTCCACTTGTGGCGATAACTTCGAAACCATCTGGAATAGAATCAACCTTATCACCATGGCTCATCCACACTTGATAATCGTTACCTACTTCCCAAAAACCATCAAAAAGCGGGCTTTCTTTTTTAATATTAATGAAAGCGCGACCAAATTCACGTTCGTCTGATGGTTCAACTTTCCCGCCAAGTTGTTCACACATGGTTTGTTCACCGTAACAAATTCCAAGAACCGGAACGCCCATTGAAAAAACCGCCTCAGGTGCTCTTGGGGTTTCAATATCATAAACACTATTTGGACCACCGGAAAGAATAATGCCCTTCGGATTAAAATCCTCTAGAACTTCAGCGGCCTTATTAAATGGGACGATTTCTGAATATACACCGCTTTCGCGTACTCTGCGTGCGATAAGTTGAGTAACTTGAGAGCCAAAATCAATAATTAAAATACGGTCAGTCATTGCCTAAATCATTTCTCTTAATCTGTTTGAGTTTTTATATCTTGTTTCTCTAAAATTGCTACAAAAAAACCATCTGTTCCTCGGCTGAACGGGCTTAATTGTAATGTGCCTTCTAATTGTTCAATACCCTGCTTGCGAATAGGGATTAATTTGGCATTTTTATATTCATTTAAAAACCATTCAATTTGATTTTCATTTTCATTTTTTAACACTGAACATGTCATATATGCGACGCGGCCACCTACTTTGATCGCATCCCAAGCTTCCGCCATCAGACTTTTTTGAAATGCGATATATTCATCTAAGCTTTCTGGCGTTAAACGCCATCTGTTTTCTGGGTTTCTACGCCAAGTTCCGCTGCCGCTACAAGGAACATCTAGGATCACTCGATCCATTTTTTCCTTATATTCAGCTAATTTTGCACCTCTGTTCTTGGATGTTAATACAAATGATTGGAAAATATGATGTTTGGAACGTTTGGCACGCACTTTTAAATCTTTAAGGCGATTTTCAGAAATATCAAATGCATAAATCTGCCCTTTATTTTTCATATAACCAGCTGCAGCGAGAGACTTCCCGCCCGCACCAGCACATAAATCCATTACTTGTTGACCAGGTTTAAGTTCAACATACTTTACGGCCAGTTGGGCCGCTTCATCTTGTATTTCAACAAGTCCATTTCTGTAGATCGGCCAATCGCGTATTTGTACTTGGTCCTTTAAAATAATAGCACTATTAGCATGAACACCTTTTTCGTATTGGATTTCTTTATCAACCAAATATTCTATAATTTTCGGTGCATCTCTCGCAATTCTTAAAGTCAAAGGCGCACGTTCATTTAATGCATTCATTTCCTGAACAAATTTTTCACTAAAACGTTCTTTTAGATTTTCTTCTAACCATTTTGGGTAATTTAAACGGTGATGCTCTTCACTTTCCGAAACAACAGTTTCAAGAAACCTTTCTTCTTGGGAAGTGATTTTATCAGGGGCATGAGTTTCACCCGTAAAATATTTCTTTGGGTCATCATCGCTTAACTTTAATTCTACCATAACCATAAGGCGCGGATCACCAGAAGTTATATCATTTAAAAAACCCCAGCGGCGGATAATATCGTATACCAAGTTGGTGACACGGCGACGGTCCTTAGAACCTGCATAACGACGACTACTAAAATATTGACGTACAAGAACATCAGCGGCTGGGCCATTTTCCTTTAAGGAATGCGCGACCTTGGCCGTAAGTTCGATTACGGCTTCTATTCTGGCGGATGGTAGCATATTTAATTCCTAATTCGACGGGTAATTCGGCGATTCTCTTGTAATTGTTACGTCGTGCACGTGGCTTTCACGTAAACCCGCACCTGAAATTTTGACGAATTCAGCATTTTTATGAAAATCGCTAATTGATGCGCTGCCCGTATAGCCCATCGCCGCCTTAAGTCCCCCAACGAGTTGGTGTATCATATTGCCCGTTGGACCCTTATAAGGCACTTGTCCTTCAATACCTTCCGGCACAAGCTTAAGGTTATCGGTAACATCTTCTTGGAAATAACGGTCCGCTGATCCACGGCTCATGGCACCAAGTGACCCCATACCGCGATATGATTTATAAGAACGTCCATGGTGAAGGAATACTTCACCTGGCGCATCTTCTGTACCAGCCAATAATGACCCAACCATAACCGCATTCGCACCCGCTGCCATTGCCTTTGCAATATCACCTGATGTTTTTAGACCCCCATCAGCAATAATGGATACACCCACTTCTTTTGCGACCTTAACGGCATCCATTATTGCAGTTAATTGTGGCACGCCTACGCCCGCTACTATCCGTGTTGTACATATTGAGCCCGGTCCAATACCGACCTTAACAACATCAGCCCCAGCATCAGCAAGAGCACGAGTACCATCACCCGTCGCTACATTACCACCAGAAATTTGTACATTGGGATATTGTTTTTTAATACGAGCAATCGTATCAAGAACACCGCGCGAATGGCCATGTGCCGTATCTACAACAAGGAAATCAACGCCCGCATCTATCAATGCTTCTGCGCGTTCAAATCCATCATCACCGACCGATGTGGCAGCACCCGTTCGTAATCTTCCATTTTCGTCTTTACAGGCGTCCGGATGTAATTTTGCTTTTTCGATATCCTTAACGGTAACAAGGCCGATACATTTATATTCATCATCAACAATGATAACTTTTTCAATACGGTTTTGATGTAAAAGCTGTTTTGCTTCTTCGGTTGAAACATTTGCTTTAGCAGTAACCAATCCTTCCGATGTCATCAATTCACTTACTGGCTGCATCATATTGGTTGCAAAACGTACATCACGGTTTGTTAATATACCAACAAGCTTTCCTGTGTTTCGCTCGACAACCGGAACACCGGATATTTTTGCACTACTCATAAGGTCAAATGCTTCGTTTAATGTTTGATCCGGATAAATAGTTAGCGGATCAACGACCATCCCGCTTTCGAATTTTTTAACACGGTGCACTTCGGTCGCTTGTTCCTGAATAGAAAGGTTTTTATGAATAACCCCTAACCCACCAGCTTGTGCCATAGCAATAGCCATATTGGCTTCAGTAACCGTATCCATCGCCGCAGATAAAAGCGGGATGTTCAAAGTGATCGTTTTGGTTAGTGCTGACCGTGATTTAACTTGGCGCGGGAGTATTTCAGACGCTTGAGGAACAAGCAGGACATCATCGAATGTGAGTGCTTCGCGAATATTCATAATTTTTCCTATCCAACAAAGAACGCTGAAATAACAAGATTCGCCTAAAAGGTCAAAGATAAAACAAGATATTGTGTCGAAAACTTTAAAAATTCATATATTTATGAACTTTTCTTAAACCTTTGAGCCACTAAATAGGTTTCTTTACTTTCTGAACGACTGGCTGGCGGCTTAAAATGGCGCACTTTTGTAAAGTTTGCTCTAATATCTTTTAAAAGTGCGGTATCCGTACCACCGCTAAAAACTTTAGCAACAAAAGTACCATTTTTTGCTAGTGTTTTTTTGGCAAAGTCAAATGCGAGTTCAACAAGTCCTAATGTTCGAATATAATCCGTATTTTGGTGCCCTGTGGTTGCGGCGGCCATATCAGACATCACAAGATCAATGGGGTCATCTATTAAATCAAGTAAAGCTTTCTCAGCTTCATCAGTCGTAAAATCCATTTCAAGAAATGTTGCACCTGGAATTGGTGCCACTTCTAGCAAATCAATTCCAATAATGCTCACATCTCCTGCGCACTGTTGACGGGCAACTTGCGTCCAGCCGCCTGGCGCCGCACCGAGGTCCACAACTGTATGGACACCATGCAAAAATGAAAAACGATCATCAAGCTCAAGAAGCTTATAAGCCGCTCGACTTCGGTATCCGTCTCTTTTCGCCGCGGCTACATAGGGATCATTTAATTGGCGTTGCAACCACCTAGTCGATGATAATTTCCTATAACGGGCCGTTTTTACGCGCGTTTTTTCTCCGCGTACAATACCACGCGGATCAACGCGTGCAACCTTACCAGATTTATTGATCTTAGGCTTCTTAATCATTGGTTGGTTCTTCCGCGTTATTTTTATTGTTACGTTTTAAATAATAACGTCGACGTGATCTTTTTCTTCTTTTTGCCTTATTAATGCGGCGCTGTTCATCCATAAGATGGTGAAGCATGCCTTCGCGGATGCCTCGATCAGCTACGCGGCAGTCATCAATGGGCCATACATCAATCAGAGCATCAAAAATTGCGCACCCCGCAACCACAAGCTCCGCACGGTCATTCCCTATATTATTAAGCGCAAGTCGCTCTTTATAATCAAGTTTAGCCAAATCAGTGCAAAGATTTACGAGATCCTTGCTTTTCATCCATGCACCATCGACTTCATTTCTATCATAAACGGCTTGATTTAAATGCATACTGGTCAGAGTTGTCACCGTACCGCTCGTTCCCATCAATTGAACTCTATTTTCATCAATTGACGAACGAATGTTGTGTTTATCTTCAAATGGCACGATATGCTCTTTTACGCGCTCTTTCATTTCTTGATAATGTTCGGCGGGCAATACTTTTTCTGTACCATATTCTTCTGAGAGGTTCACGACGCCCAATGGGATTGAAATCCAATCAATAATTTCTGGAATGCGTTTCTCGTTATATTCAATCCAAATAATTTCCGTGCTTCCACCACCAATATCAAAAACGATGCCGCGATTATAATTGGTATCAAGCAAAGCTTTACAACCCATTACAGCGAGACGCGCTTCTTCTTTCGGATCAATAATATCAAGCTTAATTTTTACTTGCTCTTCGATGGTTTTGACAAAATGATCACCATTCTCTGCTTCACGGCAGGCTTGAGTAGCAACATTCCACATTCGGGTAACGCCACGACGTTTCATTTTATCCATACAGATTTTTAATGCTGAAACCGTCCGTTCCGTTGCCTGATCGGAAATTCTTTTTTCTTCTTTTAACCCCTCACCTAATCGAACTATTCGTGAAAAACTATCAATCACTCGGAAACCATTTTGCTGCGGAACCGCAACAAGCAAGCGGCAATTATTCGTACCTAAATCAACAACGCCGTAAACATGCCCTTTGTTCTGTTGATTCTTAAAACGATTTCTATTGTTATTTCGATTTCTGTTATTATTAGAACGGTTTTGCTGTTTAGGTGGGGACTTTTTTGATCCTTCCTTTGGCGCTTTCGCTGGCGAATTGTTATTTGTTATATTTTTATGCATGCGAAATTTGCCTATGTGTGAATCATTATTCTTATTATTTTATAGTATTCTATTGTTTTGCTTCATAGAAAAAATTTAGCATTCTTAAAATTAAAACATAATATCACCTATGTTGACACCAGAAACATTTTAATGCTAGGCATAACGCAATAAAAATCGGAAGAAGGAAATTTCATGACAAAAGATATTAAATTAAACCGCCGTTTCTTTATGAAAGGAACCGGTGCAGCAGCATTACTTGGGGGCGCAGCAATTGGCTCATCTTCATCATTTGCGGCTGGTTTGGGACAATCAACACCCATGTCGATTGGTGTAAACTTTGATGAAGGCTATAACCGTGTCGGTACGAATAGTATCAAATTTGATCTGATTAAAATGTTTAACCCCGGCAAACAGTTAGATGTTGGTTTGGGGATTGCCGATATGGACTTCCGAACAATGCCACAAATTACAGCGGCTCTTAAAAAACGTCTTGAAACTGAAAATTGGGGATATGAAATACCACCACTTGATTTGCCTGACAATACGGTCGCATGGAATAAACGTCGCTATAATACAGACGTTCCTAAAGGTAATATCTTAAATAGTGTTGGTGTCTTAGATGGCGTATTAAGTACATTAATGGCCTTTGGTAAAGAAGGCGACAAAGTCATCGTTCAAACACCAACTTATAGCTCCTTCTTTACAACGATACATCAGGCGGGAATGCACGAAGCCGAAAATGAAATGAAGCTTGTTAATGGTCGTTATGAAATTGATTTAGACGATTTTGAACAGCACGTTAAAGATGGTGCAAGATTATTCATCCTATGTAATCCTCAAAACCCAACGGGGAATTGTTGGACCGCTGATGAAATGCGCTCAGTAGGTGATATTTGTAATAAATACGGCGTCCTTGTTCTTGCCGACGAAATTCACTGTGATTTTATAATGGGTGAAAATAAATATGTACCCTATGCTTCATTGGGTGAAGAATACGCACAGAATAGTATTACTTATAAATCAACCAGTAAATCCTTTAACTTAGCCGCGCATCGCACAGGTTATATGTTCTCTGATAACCGTGAATATATTGATAAAGTTCTTAAGGGTGGTCACCAACGGTTACTTCTAAACATCATGGGTATGATAGCGTCTAATGTAGCTTATAAACACGGTGATACATATATTGATGAACAAAATGCGTATTTAACTAAAAATGCAAAATTTGTTGAACAATATTGTGCTGAAAATATTCCACTAATCAAATATAAAGTTCATGAAGGTACTTACCTTGCTTGGCTTGATTGTCGTGAATTATTTGAAAAGCTTGATGCTGAAAATAAAGCGATTGAATTAACTGAATATAATAAGGCTAATAATGTAACTGCAACAGACTTCTTTGGTGTGACGAGCATTAAAACTTATCGCACAGGCGATTATATGAAAGAATGGTTCATGGATAATGCCAAGATCGATATCAATCCTGGTGAAAACTACGGTAAAGGTGGGGTAGGCTTTATGCGTATGAACCTAGCAACAAACCAAAAAATGTTAAAATTAGCGCTCGATAATATTGTGAAAGCAATAGACACGATTTAAATAATTTTCAATTTCTCTTAAAAAGGTGCCTTTTCGGCGCCTTTTTTATATGTGCATCATTGACAGATCATAAAAGCTGTAGCAATCTCTTTTTCGCAACAGTTTAAAAAAATAAATTCAATTAATGGGAGTGACAATATGTCAGAAAAAACAACTTTAGACCGCCGTTTCTTTATGAAAGGCGCTGGGGCGACCGCATTATTCGGTAGTGCTATTGCAGGCGGCCTTGCTGTTCCGGCGACTACAAATGCAAAAGGGATGGGTCATACTTCTATGTCTATGGCATATGACTTAAATGAAGAATTTAACCGCATCGGCTCCGGTGATAGCAAATGGGATGGTGTGCGCCGCCGTGCACGTCCGCATGATGTGCCATTTCCAATGGGCGTTGCTGATATGGACTTCAGAACACTTCCGCATATTACAGAAGCATTAATGAAACGTATGGGGCATCAAAACTGGGGTTATCAACCTGCCCCGGCAGACTTCTATGACAATATTATTGCTTGGAATGCGAAACGCTATGATCAAACAGTAAAACCAGGCAGCATCTTAAATGCGCATGGAGTTCTTGATGGTTGTCTCTCTATTCTTAAATTACATAACACTAATGGTGCACCCGTCCTTATTCAAACACCTGGGTATTCTGGGTTCTTTAGTGTTGTCCGTAATGCACAATTTTCTTCGTTAGAAAACCCACTTGTCTTAAATGACGGCCGCTGGGAAATGGATCTTGAAACAATGGGTAAGCAAATTGACGAGCATGATGTTAAAGTGATGCTATTCTGTAACCCGCAAAACCCAACAGGAAACTGTTGGAGTCCAGAAGAAATGCGTGCCATGGGTGATCTTTGTATTTCTAAAGGTGTTCTTGTTATTTCAGATGAAATCCATTGTGACTTTGTCAATAAGCATGCAACATATACACCATATGCAACACTTGGTGAAAAATATGCTCAATCAAGTTATACACTTAAATCAACCAGTAAATCATTTAATCTAGCGGCACAACATGTGGCTTATCTTTTCTCTGATAATCAAAAAATGATTGATGATCTAAAGAAAAGCGGTCATCAACGTGGCTCCCTAAATGCACTTGGTATGATTGCTTGTAATGCTGCATATAAGCATGGTGCTACATATATGGATGATATGCAGGCTTATATTGACGGCAATTGTCATTTCCTTGAGAAATACTGTGCCGAAGAAATGAAAGATGTGAAATATAAAGTACACGAAGGAACGTACCTTGCCTTTATTGATTGCACAAGAGTAGCCAAAAAACTTGGTGGCCCTAACGGCGAACAAAGAGTTGGTGATCTATTGCAACGTTTCTTCATTGAAAAAGCGGGTGTTAATTTAAATCCTGGTGAAAACTACGGTAAAAATGGTGCTGGATACATGCGAATGAATTTAGCAACAACACACAAGAAACTTCATGGTGCTTTAAATGCTATGAAAGCTGCCATCGACGCAATTTAACTTTATAAAATACAATCTTAAATAATAAACCTCCTGAGTAATTCTCTCAGGAGGTTTTTTTTACATTTATGCATTAAACGAACATTAAAAACCTACGATTACAATAAATTACAATTTTCACAATTTAAGAAAAATATTTCTTATTTTATTTATCAGTTAATAAATATTTCTAATAATCACATTTTTTAGATCGTATATTAGAATTAATTTATTAAAAATCTTCCAATATGTTATAATATTCACCTAAGAAAAACTGAAAATAATATCTAAAATTTTATCTTTAACTTTTTATATAGAATTGCTGCTTAAAAGCTCTTCTTGTTAATCAAAACCTGTGATGGGTAAAACATTTTTAAACACGTTAAGAAAACATTTTGGAGAAAATAAAAATGAGTAAGTTTAGTGTTAAGTCAGTAGTATCAGTAGTTGTTGCATCATTTATCGCATTTACATCTATTGCCGGTATCGCAAATGCAGCAGATTTAAGCGGATGGCAAAGTGAAGTTAAGCAAACAATTGCTAAAAAACAAACATATTCGCGTGCCGCTCTTCGTAAAGAAGTAGAAGGTAAAGTAAGAGTAGAGATCAATGTTGATCGCGAAGGTAACATTGTTGCGCACTCTATCAAATCATCATCAGGCCATGATGTGCTTGATCGTGAAGTACCAAAATTACTTAAGCGTGTAAGCCCGCTACCTACACCACCAGCGGATGCTTCTGACAGCCAACTTTCAATGGTTGTGCCACTTGCTTGGGCTCTTCAATAAGTCTGACTAAAAGTTTATGAGAAAAAGCCTCGTCAATTGTTGACGAGGCTTTTTTAGTTATTGAAGTATATCTAACTGTTGATAATCAATAGGTAGATTTATGGCAACTTACACAAGCACCTGCAACACGACCCGCCATATAATATCTTCCGCGTGAAGCTCCCCACTCAGCCTTTTCAACATCCGAGATAAAGCGCGTCATTTCATCCACTAAGAATGGATGTTGAGTTTCAAGTTCTCTTGATCAAATTGTATTTGCTATCCTGTCAATATCTCTTAAATTACTAACAATCTGGTCTTGTGAAGGCGCATTCTGAATTTCATAATCTGTGCCTAAAGCAGCGTCCAGTCGACGTAGTGAAAAAGCCAGTTGATGCATACGGGACCTTAATTCCTCTCCATTTGGAAAATCAAATGGCGGTGCATCGACATATTGCGGAAAATTTCCTCCATTATTATTGGCACATGACGACATGACCACTATAGCCAAACCGCTTATAAAAATTGCTAAATATTTCATTTAAAATCCCTCCAATGAAGTAGTTTATTATCGCTTATAGGAGTATTATATGAATAGTCAGAAAATAAATGTATGACGTGGATCAATTATTTATGAATTAATCATTTCTATTGTTTAAAAATAAAAGCATCGAAATCAAAGACCAAGCACATCGGAAATATCATAAAGACCGTTTTTCTGACCCTTTATCCAAAGCGCAGCCCTAAGCGCCCCTTTCGCAAAAATAGCGCGATCACCTGCTTTATGGGTTATCTCAATTCGTTCATCGTCCGCATTAAAACTAACGGTATGTTCACCTGAAACGTTACCACCGCGCAAAGACGCGAAACCAATATCACCACGTTTTCTGGGTTCTGAAATACCATCACGACCGGATTCTTTTATTTCATCAAGGTCCTTATCCCTGCCCGCGGCCGCAGATTTTCCAATTGAAAGAGCGGTTCCACTTGGTGCGTCAACTTTATCACGGTGATGCATTTCAACTATTTCAATATCAAAATCTTCATCAAGTACTGTTGCTGCAATTTTCGTTAGATGAAACATTAAATTCACACCCGTAGAATAATTGGATGCATAAACAATAGACGTCGATTTTGCTGCTTCCCTTAAAACATCTTCATCAGCCGTCGAAAGCCCCGTCGTTCCAACGATGAGTGACGTTTCAGTTTTAGAGGCAATCATTGCATGACCAACTGTTGCTGTCGGACAGGTAAAATCAAGAACCACATCGGCGTTCTTAATTAATTCATCCGTGTCGGTCGTAATAATGATATTAGATTGAACACCCGTTAGAGGATGGATAATTAACGTACCGATAAATTCATTTCCGACGGCTTCAGTTGCGCCAATAAGTTCCGCATTATCATGATCAAGAACCACAGCTGTCAACGCCTTTCCCATTCTGCCTAAACAGCCTATTATACCGATTTTAACACGCGACATAGTGTTGCTCCTGATTGTTGTTATAAATTATTTATGAGCTATTCTTGAACAAATATCAAATTGAAATTAAACTGCAATAAACGTGCCTTATTTTAGCTTTAATTCGTTGTTAGTTCACGTGCCGCTTATCAACGTTTGTTTAATGATAGGCAATTCATTTTACATATTAATTTTTATATATCCGTAGAGATACAATGTTTGGTGGTTCAATACCTGCCCTAATAACCCCTTTTGAAAATGGACTTTTTGCAGAAAGCACGTTTCGAAAGATGGTCTCTTGGCAGATTGAACAAGGATCGAAGGGCCTCGTTCCTTGCGGAACTACTGGCGAATCTCCAACCTTAGATCATCCGGAACACCAACGTGTTATCGAAGTTTGTATCGATGAAGCGGAGGGACGCGTGCCCGTAATTGCCGGCACAGGTTCAAATTCAACGGCGGAAGCCATTGACCTAACGCGTCATACTGAAAATGCAGGCGCCGATGCAGCCTTAATTGTCACACCCTATTACAACAAACCATCTCAAGAAGGGATGTTTCAACATTTTAAAGCCATCTGTGACGTTACAGACATTCCAATTATTATTTATAATATTCCCGGAAGAAGCGTTGTTGATATGACAGTTGATACAATGAAATGCTGTTTTAATGAGCTTAGTAATATTGTTGGTGTTAAGGATGCGACAGGTAATCTTGCGCGCGTTCCATTGCAACGCGTGGCGTGTGGTAACGACTTCATTCAATTGTCAGGTGAAGACCAAACGGCACTTGCATTTAATGCCCATGGTGGCCACGGCTGTATTTCTGTTACTGCTAATATCGCACCCAAATTACTTGCCGATTTCCAAACTGCTACGTTAAATGGCGATTTTGCTAAAGCGTTAGAAATTCAAGATAAATTAACAGCACTTCATGACGTTATGTTTATCGAACCAAGTCCTGGCCCCGTTAAATATGCCGCAAAATTACTCGGGCTTTGCAGTGATGAAATGCGTCTACCAATGACACCAATCACAGAAGCAACAGAGATAAAAGTTAAAGACGCTATGGTACAAGCGAGACTTTTGGATTAACAATATAAAAACAAATACGTAAAAGGATTTTTAAAATGTCAGATCAGACATTAATCGCTACCATCAATCAAGCATGGGAAGATCGCGATACATTGAACACGGATACAACAGGTGAAATCCGTGATGCCGTAAACGAAGCATTAAACATGATGGATAACGGTAATGCACGTGTTGCTTCAAAAGAAAATGACCAATGGGCCGTCAATCAATGGCTTAAAAAGGCTGTGCTGCTATCATTTCGCTTAAATTCAATGAAAAGAATACCCGGTGGGCCCGGTCAAAAAAGCAGCTGGTACGATAAAGTCCCCTCAAAGTTTGAAGGATGGGGAACCGATGATTTTAATAACGCCGGTTTTCGCGCCGTTCCAAATGCGATTGTTCGTCACTCCGCCTTTATTGCACCAAATGTTGTTCTGATGCCGTCCTTTGTAAACTTGGGTGCTTATGTCGATGAAGGAGCCATGATTGACACTTGGGCTACGGTTGGCTCATGTGCTCAAATTGGAAAGAACGTACACATTTCTGGTGGCGCCGGTATCGGCGGTGTACTTGAACCATTGCAAGCTGGCCCTGTCATTATTGAAGATAACTGTTTCATCGGCGCCCGTTCAGAAGTCGCCGAAGGCGTGATCGTTGAAGAAGGTGCCGTTCTTAGTATGGGCGTTTTTATCGGTGCATCGACAAAAATTATTGACCGTGAAACTGGCGAAATATTTATGGGCCGTGTTCCCGCTTATAGCGTTGTTGTGCCGGGCACATTACCCGGCAAACCTATGGCTGACGGCACCCCAGGCCCTGGTCTTTATGCGGCGGTTATCGTGAAACGTGTGGATGAACGAACAAGATCAAAAACATCGATCAATGATCTGCTTCGTGATTAAATGTGTGATTAATCATGTCCATTGACCCCATTATTTTATCACAAGACCTTATTAAATGCCCCAGTTTCACACCAAATGATGCAGGGGCACTTGATGTGCTAGAAAAAGCATTAACATCAATCGGTTTTAAATGCACGCGCCTTCCCTTTTCCGAAGAAGGAACGCCAGATATTGATAATTTATTTGCAAGACGCGGCACTAAATCCCCTCACATATGTTACGCTGGACATACGGATGTAGTTCCCATTGGCGATTTAAATGATTGGAAACATGATCCATTTGCCGCAATTATTGAGGATGGTATTCTTTATGGTCGCGGTGCCAGTGATATGAAATGTGGTATAGCGTCATTTGTGGCCGCCGTTTCTGAAATAGATGACTTTGATGGATCTATTAGTTTATTGATTACGGGCGATGAAGAAGGTCCTGCGATCAATGGCACCGTAAAGATGTTAAAATGGCTTGAGGAACATAATCAAGTTCCGGATATGTGCATTGTTGGTGAGCCAACCAATACCCATAAAATTGGTGAAATGGCAAAAATTGGCCGTCGTGGCAGTTTAAATGGAACACTAACAGTTCATGGTACACAAGGCCATGTTGCCTATCAGCATTTGGCTGATAATCCCATTCCGCGACTTATCAAAATACTTGATGATTTGAACAAATGGGAAATTGATCAAGGTAATGATTTCTTTGATCCAACGAATTTAGAAATTGTAACTATTGATGTGGGTAATAAAGTATCAAATGTAATCCCCATGAATGCCACCGCAAAATTTAATATTCGCTTTAATAGTCAACAAAATGCGGATGGTTTAACGAAAATCATTACGAATATTTGCAACACACACAGTGAAAACCATACTTTAGATATTAATGTTTCCGGAGATTCATTTTTAACCCCAAAAGGTGACCTTAGCGAACTAATTGAACAAGGTATTAAGGAAATAACAGGAAAAACGGTCAAGTTTAGCACCACCGGCGGCACCTCTGATGCCAGATTTATTAAAAATTATTGTCCCGTTATTGAGTTTGGTTTAATTAACAAAACCATCCATAAAGTCAATGAATGTGTCAAAGTGAGCGATATTATTCTATTAAAGGACATATATTTGTCCATAATTAGAAAATTTTTCTCTTCATAACGTTTCACCACTCTAAATATTGACAATATTGTTACATTATTGCACTCTCTGCGAGATTATCCCAAAAAATAAAAATAATATTCGGGATTACGCAAACATTTTAAAATTATATTTTAGCCATTAGCGGGAGAGAACTTTAATGAGCAATTCTAAATTAGACCGTCGTCTATTCATGAAAGGTGCAGGTTCGGCTGCATTTTTAACCAGTGCAGCGAGCCTACCGGCCGTATCTGTAAGTGCAAAAGGCATGGGACATATGTCAATGTCTATGGCCTACGACTTAAACGAAGAATTTAACCGTATTGGATCGGGTGATTTCAAGTGGGATATGATCCGTAAAAACGCTCGTCCATATGATGTTCCATTCCCAATGGGTGTTGCTGATATGGATTTTCGCACAATGCCACAAATCACAGCGGCTCTACAAAGTCGCCTTAACCACCATAACTGGGGTTATGAAGCACCGCCAGCTGACTACAAACAAAATATCGTTAATTGGAACAAAAGACGCTACGATCAAGATGTCGACCCAAGTACAATTGAAAATTGTATCGGTGTTCTTGATGGTGTTTCAAGTGCGCTTCGCACCGTTTGCGATCCGGGCGATAAAGTTATTCTTCATACACCAAACTATTCAAGTTTCTTTAGTGTAATTCCCGGTGCGCTTTGTGAACTCGCGGAAAGTGATTTGGTGATTGATGATGATGGTAATTATGATTTTGATTATGATGATACCGAGCGTCTTCTTAAAGACGGTGCAAAAGCGATCATTCTTTGTAACCCACAAAACCCTACGGGAAATTGCTGGACGGCGGATCAACTTCGTAAACTTGGTGATCTTGCCAACCAATATAATGCACTTATGATTGCTGATGAAATCCATTGCGATTTCATAAATAAAAATGCGGAATATGTACCATATGCATTACTTGGTGAAGCTTATGCCATGAACAGCATTACTCTTAAATCAACAAGTAAATCATTTAACCTAGCGGCGCACCGTACAGGCTATATGTTCACGGATAATAAAGAACTACTTAGCCGTATTAAGAAAATCGGTAATCACAACCGTTTCCTTCTTAATACAATGGGCATTATTGCATCAAATGCTGCTTATAAGCACGGCGAAACATATATGGATGATATGCAGGCATATATGGACGGTAACGCGAAATTCCTTGAAAAATTCTGTAAAAAAGAAATGAAAGACGTGAAATATAAAGTTCACGAAGGAACTTACCTCGCTTGGCTTGATTGTAAAGCCGTTGCTAAGAAACTTGGTGACCCAGAAGGTGATGACCGCGTTGGTGATATGCTGAAGAAATTCTTCATTCAAAAAGCGGGTGTTAATATTAACCCGGGTGAGAACTATGGCCGTACAGGTGTCGGCTATATGCGTATGAACCTTGGAACAACCCATAGAAAACTTCACCGCGCACTAAACGCAATGAAAGCCGCGATCGACGCAATTTAAAAATTCTGAGATTAAGATAAAAAGGCCGCTATCTCTAGCGGCCTTTTTTCATTTCTATTCAATCACACCGACCGTGATACTGCTCGGATACTCTTCCGATGTATGTATCTGGTGGGTTGCTTTGATGAAATCTTCACCCTTTGCTTCATATATGTTTAGGAATTGCTGTGGGTTCCGGTCCACAAGCGGGAACCATGAACTTTGGATTTGGATCATCATTTTATGACCTTGTTTGAACGTATGGGTAATATCAGGAAGTGTAAATTTCACTTGGGTGACTTCACCTGATTTGAAGGCTTCCGGATTTTCGTAGCTATTACGGTATTTGCCGCGGATCACTTCGCCGCGCACCATCATTTGATAACCGGACATCGGTACATCCATATATTTTTCTTCGGCTGCCTCAATTTCCGGGTAATCATCAGGAAACACATCAATCACTTTAACAACGAAATCGGCATCGGTACCCGTTGTCGAAACATAAAGATCAGCAACAATTGGACCCGATAAAGTTAAATCATCGGTAAGTATTTCTGTTTTATAAACCATCACGTCAGGTCGGGTGCCCGCGAAACGCTGATCTTCGACCATATATTCACGCGAACGCCCATTTGAGATTTCTTGTGTATAAGGAACCGGATTTGCAGGATCACTGACCCATTCATCATACCCCTCACCCATTGGTTTTTCATGATTTATGACACCATTATCGTGGATATAGAATGTTTTATTTTCTGCTTCTTCGGATGGCCATTGATCGTGGCTGCGCCATTCGTTTTCACCTGTATAAAAGGCAAGCATTTCAGGAAGCTCATGATCAGGGCCACTTTTTAAATAGTGATTAAAGAACTTAAGGTCGATTTCTTTATAATCCTTGGATGTTTGAACATCAAATTGCACATTACCAAGCTCTGTACCGGCAGAACGCACAAAGCCGCCATGGAACCACGGGCCGCGCACAAGGAAGTTATCAGTACGTGGGTTATTTTTTTCAATGCCTTCATAAATGGCTGTACCACCATGACTGTCTTCCGCATCAAATGACCCAATCACGGTCATTACATTTGCATTCACATTTTTTAAATGCGGTGCAATATTTCTGCTTTGCCAGAATTCATCATAATCACCATGTTCCATCAATTTATTCCAAAAGGGGCTGTTTCCTTTGAATATTTTATCATTCACATTATGAAGCGCACCTAGTTCAAGGAAGAATTTATAAGCATCATTGCCAGGAAATTGGAATGCGTCACGCTTTCCTTGTTTGGTAGGATTGTTATGATCCTGATCAAATCCACGGAAAAAGCGAAATGCGTCAAGCAGGAAAAATGCACCGCGATGATGGAAATCATCACCATAAAAAATATCAGCCATCGGTGATTGTGGGCTTGCGGCCTTAATGGCTGGATGGCTATCGATGATTGATGATGCCGCATAAAATCCGCGATAAGAAATGCCGAATATCCCTAAGTTTCCGTTATTATTATCCACATTTTCAAGCAGAAATTCCACCGTATCATACATGTCGGAACTTTCGTCATGATCCGTTGGCCCTTTATTCGGGTTATGGGGTGTCATATTGCGAAATTCACCTTCCGACATAAAACGGCCACGAACATCCTGATAAACGAAAATATACCCATCTTTTGCAAACCGGTTATCACCACCGCTTGGCCCTAAATTGGTCGGAAAATTATCAACACCGTAAGGACGGATCGAATACGGTGTTTTAACCATCAACATTGGATAGGTTTTCGATTTATCCTTTGGTGAATAAACGGCCGTGAATACTTTTGTGCCGTCACGCATTGGAATGGCATATTCGTGTTTGGTATAATGTTCTCTGACATCGTAATCATCGGCAAATGCGTTATTAACACCCACCACCGTAAAGAATACTATAAGAATTGTTTTGAAAAAATTAGACATATTCGCCCCTCATTATAATTTGTTTTTCATAAGCTAATCGAAAGACTTGATGGCGTCCATCATTAAAAGTTTAAGTGTCACCGGTCATAAACCGATCCAAGATGGCTGCGCCGACCAAATCACCCCATACATTTAATGTCGTTCTTGAACGGTCAAGGAACCAATCCACGCCAACAATAAGCCCGAACCCTTCTGCTGGAATACCAACAATGGAAAAAACCATTAGTGTCATGATATGTCCCCCTTGGGGAATGCCTGCGGATCCAATCGCCGCCAACGCCGTTGATAATGAAATAATAATATAACTGCCAAACGTCACCTCAAGACCATAAACTTGCGCCAGGAATATTGTCGCAACCCCTTGATAAACGGCTGTGCCATTCATATTTACGGTGCTACCCAACGGGATCACAAACCTAACCGGGCTTTTCTTTAATCCTGCACCTTCCGCGCAATCCATCGAAAGTGGCACGGTTGCCGATGAACTTGACGTGCTAAATGCCGTAAGCAGTGCGGGTGAAATTTCACCCAAATAATTTATCCCACGTCTCGCAATAAAGACCAAAAGCAAAAATAAAATAATCGCCTGAACGACCAGCCCACTTAATACGGTGAGAACATACCCACCGACGGCCGCAAATGTTTCCAATACTGCTTCCCCGCCACCAGCCTCAGCGATTGGCGTAGCAACAAGGGCAAATATACCAAATGGTGATAGATACATAATCCACCCTACCATCACCATCATGATATTATTTAAACTTTCAAAAAAATTACTAACGACGCGCCCTTTTTCGCCAGTAACCGTCAAGGCCGCACCAAAAATAATTGAAAATACAATAAGCTGTAACAATTCCATGTTGGCAGCTGAGGCAATTATATTTGGTGATATTAAACCAAGCATCACATCGCTAATAGTCGTCGCATTTTCCGCGTTTAGTGCTGCTGCATCCTTTGCAACAAGATGGAAATCACCGCCCGGCACAAAAACACCTGCTAAAATCATACCCACAGTGGCAGCGATGAGCATACTGCTTAAGAAAAATAAAATTGTTATTCCACCAGGTTTACCAAGTTTCCGAATATCACCAAGTGAAGAGACCCCCGTTATAATCGCCGCAACGATTAGAGGCACCACAACCATTTTAAGAGCATTAAGAAAAAGCGTCCCCATCCAAGAAAACATGAGCGCATCTTCACCCATAATCCAGCCCGTAGCCGCGCCGAGTATAACCGCAACAATGATAGAATATAAAAGCAACATTGAGTGACGTTTAGACATCATGCATTTCCCTTGAATTTGTTTTTTATTATATTTTTCAATAAAGCTTAAATTATTGTTGTACCTTTTGCAGCATCTTTTGTAAAAGAGAGGGTAATTTTAATAAAGGGTATCCTTACCATGTATTTGCTGATCGATAATTACGACAGTTTTACTTATAATCTTTATCACTACCTCGGTGAAATTGGGGCAGAGACAGAAGTTTATCGTAATGATGAAATTACCGTTGATGAGTTAAAAGCCAAAAACCCAGAAGGTATAATTTTATCCCCCGGCCCAAAGACACCAAATGAAGCTGGTATCTGCATGGAAATTATTGAAAAACTGGGACACACTATTCCAATATTAGGTGTCTGCCTTGGTCATCAATCTATCGGTCAAGTTTATGGCGGTAAAGTCACACATGCGCCTTATTTAATGCACGGCAAAGTAAGTAAAATTAAACATGATGACAAAACAATCTTTAATGGATTTAAAAATCCGTTTGATGCAACACGCTATCATTCACTGATTGTTGAACGTGCAACCTTACCCAACTGTCTTGAAATCACATCGGAAACCGAAGACGGCATTATCATGGGATTATCCCATAAAGAATTCCCCGTTCACGGAGTACAATTTCACCCGGAAAGCATTGCTTCTGAACACGGACATGATTTATTAAAAAATTTTCTAACGCTTGCACAACTTCATAATGACGGTAATAAACATGTCGCTTGATTTCAAAAAAACAATCGCAGACTTAGCTGAAGGCCATATTCTTAGCCGCGAAGAAGCCCGCGATGCGTTTAATTACATGATGGATGGCGATGCGACGGGACCACAAATTGGTGCTTTTTTAATGGCCTTAAGAGTTCGCGGCGAACGGTTAGATGAAATCACTGGTGCCGTGGAAGCCATGCGCAGTAAAGCCGCAACCATCAAAGCACCTGCTGGTGCAGTTGATACATGTGGAACCGGCGGCGACACGGCGGGTACTTATAATATATCAACGGCAGCGGCCATTGTGCTTGCAGCATGCGGTGTTCCGGTTGCAAAACACGGCAATCGTGCCGTATCAAGCAAATCCGGTAGTGCAGATGTTCTTGAAACATTAGGTATTAATATTGATGCGGATATGTTTATCGTTAAAAAATGCCTAGATGAACTGGGGATAAGTTTTCTTATGGCGACACGTCACCATAGTGCAGCGCGCTATGTTGGGCCTGCTCGTGCATCGCTTGGAACCCGCACAATATTTAATCTAATCGGCCCACTTTCTAACCCCGCAGAAACCAAGTTTCAGGTTATTGGCGTTTTTGATCAAAAATGGAACCGTCCTATGGCCGAAGTACTCGGGTGTTTAGGGAGTAAACATGTATGGGTTGTGACCGGGTCAGACGGACTTGACGAAATAACGATTACGGGCGAAACCCATGTGGCCGAATATAAAAATGGCACCGTTAATGAATTCACCGTTTCACCAGAAGACGCAGGGCTAGAAAGAGCGAGCTTAAAAGACATTGAAGGTGGAGATGCTGAATTTAATGCAGCCGCCATCATCGATATTTTAGAAGGCAAAAAAAATGCGTACCGCAATATTGTACTTCTCAATACTGCCGCCTCGCTTATTGTATCTGGTAAAGCAAAAGATTTAAAAGATGGTGTTTCGATTGCTGCAAATGTAATTGACAGTGGTAAAGCAAAAGAAAAACTTGATGCATGGATCACAATGTCCAACGAAGAGCCACCGGAGCCCGAAGAAGATGAGTGATATTCTCTCTAAAATTGCGGCAACCACGCGCGAACATGTTGCAAAGTGTAAATTAAATCGCTCGATTTCGGAACTTGAAGAGGATGCGAAAAAAGCATCACCCGTTCGCGGTTTTCATCAAAATTTATTAAATGCCGAGAAGGCAGGAAAATTTGGACTAATTACCGAGATTAAAAAAGCAAGCCCGAGCAAAGGTTTAATCCGCCCTGATTTTGATCCACCCGCACTTGCAAAAGCGTATGAGACAGCTGGCTCAAGCTGTTTAAGTGTACTAACCGATGTTCCTTATTTTCAAGGTGCTGATGAATATCTTGTAAAGGCACGCTCTGCTGTTTCACTTCCTGCGCTACGCAAAGACTTTATGGTTGATCCCTATCAAATCGTTGAGGCACGCGCTCTTGGCGCTGATTGCATATTGATTATTATGGCAATGATTGATGATGTGCTCTGCGCAGAAATAGAACAAACCTCTATTGAACAAGGCCTCGATGTGCTTATTGAAGTCCATGATGCAGATGAATTAGAACGAGCTCACAAATTGAAATCACCCCTTCTTGGTGTTAATAACCGCAACTTAAAAACATTCGAAGTAACGTTAAAAACCACAATAGAGCTTGCGAAACTTGCAGGTCCTAACCGCACATTGGTTAGTGAAAGCGGGATTTTCACCCACGAAGATTTAAAAATGTTAAATGAAACATGTGGTATAAATAGTTTTCTAATAGGTGAATCGCTTATGCGTCAGGACGATGTTGAGCTTGCTACTAAAAATCTGCTGAATGGTTCTTTATAAAAAAAGATCAAAGGAAAATAAAGATGTCAGACTTAACACATTTGGATGACCAAGGACGTGCTAGTATGGTCGACGTATCAGAAAAGGCGGAAACCAAACGTATCGCCGTTGCCAAAGGGCGCATTAATATGCAGGCTGATACGCTCTCTTTGATTGAAAAGGGTGGTGTTAAAAAAGGTGATGTTTATACGGTCGCAAGACTTGCCGGTATCATGGCTGCTAAAAAAACGGCCGACCTTATTCCATTATGTCACCCCCTCCCGATCCAAAATGTTCAAGTGGACCTCGTCAACAATTTTGACGAAAATTGTGTTGATATAACCGTAACCGCTAGTCTTTACGGCCGTACAGGTATTGAAATGGAAGCACTTGCAGCAGTTTCTGTTGCGGGGCTCGCGATTTATGACATGTGTAAGGCCGTCGATAAAGCGATGCGAATTACCGATATACGCTTAACACACAAATCTGGCGGCAAATCTGGAACCTATAACGCGGAATAATAAATGGCCCTTCTCCCAGTACCAGAAGCACTTGAAACGATTTTAAATCGTTCACATCCAATTGAAACAGAAATAATTTCAATTCATGATGCTCTTGGACGAGTCTTAGCGGATGATGTTCGCTCTCAATTAACGCAACCTCCATTCGCGGCATCTGCAATGGATGGATATGCAGTTCGCTTTGATGATATTGGCGGACCGCTAAGATTAATTGGTGAATCTCAAGCAGGGAAATCATTTGACGGGTCATTATCAAATGGTGAAGCCGTACGCATTTTTACTGGCGCCCCTGTTCCAGTTGGGGCTGATACAGTAATTATGCAGGAAAATACTTCTTTTGAGGGCAATCAAGTCACGATAAATGAATGCCGCGCCAAAGGCATTAATATCCGTAAGATCGGGGAAGACTTCAAAAAAGATGATATCCTTTTAAAAAAAGGGGTAAAAATAACAGCAAGACATATTGCCGTTATCGCCGCAGGCAATGTTGAAAAAATTTGTGTTTATAGGAAACCTAAAGTAGCAATCCTTTCAACCGGTGATGAACTTCTGGACGTAGGTTCAGAAATAAGTCCTGATAAAATTGTAAATTCTAACGTCCCTCTCTTTATGGCATTAATAAAAGAAAACGGCGGTATTCCTGTTAATCTCGGTACGGCACGCGATACATTAGACGACGTAAAAGCAAAAATCTCAAAGGTAAAAGACGTCGATATTTTTGTTTCAATTGGCGGCGTTTCAGTAGGTGATTATGATATTATTAAAGACGTATTAAAAGATGCGGGCTTAAAAGTTGATTTCTGGAAAGTAGCCATGCAACCGGGAAAACCAATTGTTTATGGTGATTTTAAAGGCATCCATTATTTTGGTATGCCAGGCAACCCTTCAAGTGCTTATATTTGTTTTGTTAATTTTATGTTGCCTGCAATGAATAAAATGCAAGGCCTCGGCGAATATGGATACCCCATCAGCCACGCCATATTAGATCATGACATTAAAGAAGGAAGTGGTCGCATGAATTTTATGCGTGCTATTTATACAGAAAATCAAGACGGCATAAAAACTGTTTCCGCAAATTTCAGCCAAAGCAGCGCTTTACTGAAAACTATGTCTGACGCGAATTGTTTGCTCATTCGTGATGTAAAAGCGCCTCCAGCAAAGGCAGGTGAGTTAGTAAAAATCGTCCTAATTTAATGTTCTCGTCTTTGTTCTTGACAGGAGAATAAAAATAGAACATAAAAGAACATATATAGATATACGGGAGATTTAAATGCTTACGAAAAAACAACATACTTTGTTAATGCTTATTCATGATAAACTTCGTGAAGATGGAGTTGCCCCTTCCTTTGAAGAGATGAAAGTAGCACTTGAGCTTAAATCAAAATCCGGCATTCATAGACTTATCAATGCACTCGAGGAACGCGGTTTTATTCGAAGGCTCCCTAATCGTGCTCGCGCGCTAGAGGTTATTAAATTACCAGAAGACGAAGATAACACATCACAAGAAAGCAATTTGTTTAGACCGGATTTTGGCGGCAAATCTCAAGATGTTGATCCACAAACACTGGAAATTCCACTTCATGGTAAAATTGCGGCTGGTACCCCTATCGAAGCCTTAGAACAATTTGAAAATATCGGCGTTCCTGCTGCTATGCTTGGCTCAGGAAGCTATTATGCGTTAGATGTTGATGGCGACAGTATGGTTGAAGCTGGTATTTTAGACGGTGATCGTGTTGTCATTGAACGCTGTGAAAATGCCCGAAACGGTGAAATTGTTGTGGCCCTTGTCAACGAGGAAGAAGCAACACTCAAAACATTACAAAAGCGTGGTCCTGATATTGCACTTGAGCCATCAAATCGTGATTTTGAAACACAAGTATACCCAGCGAACCGTGTCCGTATTCAAGGACGATTAATCGGCCTTCTTAGACAATATTAATTTACTAGTTCTAATCTTTTAGAATTCTTTCTTTTGGGAAATGAAGCGTTGCCCTTGTTCCAGTTCCTAATTCGCCTTGAATTTCTAAATTTCCCTGGAATAATTTTATATAAGCATCAACCAATGGCAGCCCAAGTCCTGTGCCTGTAATATCTGTTTCTTTAACGTGTGAGGCTCGCCTAAAGGGTATCATTACCTTGGTGATTTCATCATTAGACATACCAATGCCTTTATCAATGATTGAGACATCTAACCCACCACTATTGTGGTATGATAATTTAACCAAGACTTTATTATCACTATAAGAATATTTAATGGCATTTGATAATAGGTTATATACTAGCTGACGAAGAATTCTTTCGTCTCCGCGTAAGAGAATTCTTCTTCGAGAATTTCTTCTTCGATGACAATATCATGTTCAAGAGCCAGCGTTCTTAAAGTCTGAATACACGATTCAACTTCGTAGGCGACATCAATTTCATTTTCGCTAAAATCTTGTTTCCCCGCTTCAATTTTTGATAGATCCAAAAGGTCATTAATAATGGCAAGTAAATGTTTCCCACTGGAATTTATAAGCCTAGCGTATTCTTCAAAATTCTGTTCAAATTTTTCATTCTTTGCTCCGCTTTCACCGGAAAGAATACTTGAAAACCCAATTATCGTATTGAGCGGCGTTCTTAATTCATGGGACATATTTTGAAGAAAAACGCTTTTATGTTTATTGGCTTCTTCAGCTTTTAGCCTTGCATCAAATAATTCATTTTCTGTTTTTTTAAACTTTGAAATATCCGTAGAAATACCTGCCAATACTCTTTCGCCATTTTCCTCATCTTCTATAATAAATTTGTGACTATAAAAAATGGTATCTGCATCCACCTCTTCTACACCATTGTGTGGTTGGCCATCAAAAACTAAACGATCAAGTTCCATAACTCTTTTGGCAAGTTTCGCTGGGAATATTTCACTATCATCTTTACCAATGAAATATTCTGCCTTTTTCCCAACTGTTTTGGCACCCTTTTCATTGATCATTAGGTACTTACCATCTTCATCTTTGATGTAGATAGCATTTGGCGTCGCTTCAATAATTGCCTTTAGAAATTTTTGATTTATTTGGCGCACTTTACCCCCTTAAACTGATGTTATCGATTTTTAGCTAATATAAAATTGATTAATTAATATTCCATTAACTATAATTCTCAACATATTCCTATTTCTAGTCTTACAAATTAACGAATCCTAATCTAATATGATAGCGAATAATATTTATGTGAGAAATCAATGGAATGGCGCGATCAAGGCATTATTCTGTCTTTAAGAAAATATGGTGAATTTGACGCCATTCTTGAAATCTTTACCCGTGAACATGGCCGCCATGCCGGTATTGTCAAAGGTGGACTAGGTAGACGGCAACGCGGTAACATCCAACCTGGTAACGAAGTTAGCGTGACATGGCGTGGACGTTTAGAAACTCATTTGGGTACTTATTCAGTTGAACTACAAAATGCACGTGCCGTTTCTTATCTATATCACCCTGGAAAACTTGCTGCTTTAAATAGCTGCACTGGGCTTCTATGTCTTGCGATTGCTGAAAATGAAAAACATGAACCATTGCTTGATGGTTTTATTGCCTTATTGGATGCACTTGAAGCAACAGATGATGAAATTTCCAATTGGGCGCCTCTCCTTATCAAATGGGAATTAGGGTTATTATCAGAGCTTGGTTATGGCTTAAACTTAGACTGCTGCGCAGCGACGGGCCTGACAGAAAATTTAATTTATGTATCACCAAAGTCTGGCCGCGCCGTAAGTCAAGATGCAGGAAAACCTTATCAAGATAAAATGCTTCCCTTACCCGGCTTCCTCATCGGAGAAAGTAAAAAAACAGACAAACAGGCAATTTTAGATGGTCTACACTTAACTGAATTCTTCATGGAACGTCATATGCTTAACCCTTATGGAAAGAAAATTCCTCAAGCAAGACGCATGTTAATCGATCATATTTCTTAGACTAGTTTTTTTCGTCATTTTAAGCTTTAAACTAGCCGTAAGATTGTTATAGTAAAACACATGAATAAAGTTACAAATGAAGATACCATTTTAAACGTTCCTCTCGGTGATACTCTGGGGGACCGTTACCTTTCTTATGCGCTTTCAACGATTATGTCGCGATCACTTCCCGATGTACGTGACGGCTTAAAACCAGTACATCGTCGTCTGCTTTTCGCTATGCGTCAATTGAAATTAAATCCGGACACGGGATATAAAAAATGTGCCCGTGTAGTCGGTGACGTCATTGGTAAATATCATCCACATGGTGATCAATCTGTCTATGATGCAATGGTCAGACTTTCTCAAGAATTTGCCGTTAGATATCCGCTCGTAGATGGACAAGGTAATTTTGGTAACATCGATGGCGATAATGCAGCTGCTATGCGTTACACAGAAGCGCGGATGACAGAAATAGCAACCGCCCTTATGGAAGATATTGATAAAGATACGGTTAGTTTTCGCGAGACTTATGACGGTGAAGAAGAAGAACCGACCGTTATGCCTGCAAATTTTCCAAATCTTCTTGCAAATGGTGCGATGGGTATCGCCGTTGGTATGGCGACCAGCATTCCGCCACATAATGTTGACGAATTATGCCAAGCGCTATTGCATTTGATTAAAACACCTAATGCACGCATCGCCACTCTAGTCGAATACGTTCAGGGGCCTGACTTCCCAACCGGTGGAACGATTGTCGAACCACGCGAAAATATCTTACAAGCCTATGAAACAGGACGCGGCAGCTTTAGAATGCGGGCAAAATGGCACGTTGAAGAAGGCGCGCGCGGGATGTATCAAATCATTGTTACTGAAATTCCCTATCAGGTACAAAAATCCCGACTTATTGAAAAAATTGCGGATCTTATTTATAATAAAAAACTGCCTATCCTCGGTGATGTGCTCGATGAAAGTTCGGAAGATATTCGTATTGTTATTGAGCCCAAAAATAGAACCATTGAACCAGAAATGCTTATGGAAAGCCTCTATAAGCTCACGGACCTTGAAAGTCGTTTTTCATTAAATATGAATGTGCTTGAAGGCGGCAAAATGCCGCGTGTCATGAACCTTCGTGAGGTGCTACAAGCTTTTCTCGATCATCGTCAAGATGTACTCATCCGTCGATCAAAATACCGTTTAGGTAAAATTGATCATCGTTTAGAAGTTCTTGGCGGATATTTAATTGCATTTCTAAATCTTGATGAAGTGATCCGCATCATTCGTGAAGAAGATCACGTTAAACAATGTTTGATGGATACATTTAAACTAACGGATGTACAAGCAGACGCCATTCTCAATATGCGGTTAAGGTCACTTCGTAAATTAGAAGAAATGGAACTTAAAACCGAACATGCCGAATTAGAGGCAGAGAAAGCATACTTATTAGAACTACTTGATAGCGAAGAAAAACGCTGGAATGTTATTTCCGATGATATAAGGGAGATGCGTAAAAAATTCGGAAAGAAAACCGAAGTTGGCGCCCGCAGAAGCGATTTTGCCGATGCCCCTGAAGCCGCTATAATCCCGCTTGAAGCTATGATAGAAAAAGAACCCGTCACTGTAATTTGCTCGAAAAAAGGCTGGATACGCGCCATGAAGGGGCATGTAGCAATCGATGACAAGATCAAATTTAAAGAAGGTGACGAAGCGAAATTCGCATTCCACTGTCAAACAACGGATAAGGTATTATTATTTGCCACTGATGGACGTTTTTATACTCTTGGCGCCGATAAATTGCCGGGCGGCCGTGGTCATGGTGAGCCGGTCCGTTTAATGATTGATCTTGGAAACGAAGAAGAAATCGTTTCGCTCTTTATGCTTCAACCGGGTACAAAAATCATTATTGCCGCAGAAACCGGTCGTGGATTTATGGCTGATGCTGATAAGGTGCTCGCTAGCACTAAAAACGGTAAGCTTGTTATGAATGTAGAGGACGGTAAAAACAAGGCCGTTCTTGCAAGGATAATTGATGAAAACCATGACCATATTGCGATTGTTGGTCAAAACCGAAAACTTTTGGTATTCCCGATTGATCAGATGCCGGAAATGACCCGTGGACGCGGCGCCATTTTACAGAAATATAAAGGCGGCAACCTTGGTGATATAATCTCATTCAATGCAACCGAAGGCCTTAGTTGGGAAATGCGAGGCGGCAAAACCCGTACCGAAACGGACCTAATGCCGTGGACAGGAAAGCGTGGTCAAGTCGGCCGCATGCCGCCACACGGCTTTCCGTCAAATAATAAATTTTCAAGATAACGACTGAGGGAATGAAATCATGATGGACTTCGTTCCCTTAATCAATCCAACCACAAATGTGATTGGCATTGGTGAAAATATCCACCTTCAATTGCCTGCGAATATGCATAAAAATATTTTTATCGATTTTATTAAACGTAATAAAAATTATCATGAACCATGGGTTTATATTTCTTCAGATCCAAGATTTTATGATCAATATATTTCAAGAATGAAAATGGGAAAAACTTTTGGCGTTTTCGTTTTTAGCAATGTTGATAATCAATTCATCGGTGTGATTAATCTTAATAGTATTCGCCTAGATCCCTTTAGCTCCGCAACATTAGGGTATTACGCAGAACAAACCCAAAGTGGTAAAGGATACATGAAAGAAGCCCTTAACTTGATCCTTGACCATGCTTTCGTAAAAATCGGTTTAAATAGAGTGGAAGTAAATGTTCAACCGAATAACACTGCCTCCCTCGACCTGATAAAATCAGTCGGGTTTTCGAAGGAAGGTTTTTCAAGAAAATACCTCAAAATTGGTAATCACTATGAAGACCACGAAAGATGGGCCTATCTAGCTGAAGATTTTAAACTTCGATAATAATTATTTATCTGATCCATTAAATCTATTTAACACTTCTAATGCAGCATTTTTCACTTCTTCATTTTCTGAATTCATTTCTTCAAATAATAAAGTATCAACTTTTTGATTTCTTTGCACATATTGAAGTGAATGAATTAGTTCGACCTTTGCCATAGTTGTGTAATTAATTTTTTTGATGATTAAATTAGTAAACCTATTAGGTAAAAAGGTTTTATATTGATTTATCAACATAGCAGAATTTAATATTTTATATTCTATTTCAGAATTCAAATTATCGAAAATAAAATTTTCCCACTCTTCTCTACCATTTTTAAATTTTACTGCTGCCAATATATCCATTGGTGTCCAATCCAAAACATAATGAATTCTATCATCAAACTTTATAAATGATACTAATGCTTCAGAGCTTCTATACTCAGGGTTTAGGTCATTTTCTGGCCTTAGTGCTCTAATAAAGCCCACCCCAGAATCTAAGAAATCTTTTACAACTTCTAAACCATGTGCATCTTTATAATTATAAGACAAAATTAAGCCTGTTTTATGGAGAATCGATAGGTTTGGTATTTTATCGGGGTTAAAAATATTCACCTGATAATTAATTCCACTTCTGCGAATATTATTATCACCTTTAATTTGTTCAATATTTGCAGAGGTTTTAATTTTTTCTATTTCGGCAGCAACATTTCCAAATGGTGCATCAGAGATTACTTTGTACAAATTTTCCGTTATTTTGTTTTTCTCAAAAACTAATGAGCAGCTCATTCTAACAATTTCTGAACTATCAAAGATTGCTTTATTCAATATTACACTCTTATGCTCATTTGTTAAATTATCAAAATCCCTTAAATATAAGCATATGTCGCTAGTAACAAAATTTCTTTGAGAATTATTTTTTTTAAGTGTGTTAATAAGAACATCTACTAGTTCTGTTTTGGATAAATTATTTTGAATTGGATATTTCACAAAGGCACTACGAGCGAGTAAAAAGGCGCCACCATCTATTTTATCGAAGATGGCTTTTTTCGCGATTTCACTATTTTCAAAATTTGCCGCTAAAATTTCAGCAAAAACTATATTCTTATTTCTTTTCCCGCCGAACATTTTAAATGGTCGTATCAATCCCCTAGCAGTTACCATTTGCAACTCATGTGTTTCTTTTGCACTAATTTTATAACTAATAAAATATTCAGGTGTAATTGAGTTAGCAGCATGCAGGATTTCTGCATCCGTAATTGCATCAGCTTTATACAATAAATCTATCGTATTAACTGGAAATTCTATTATATGCTCTCTTATATTTTCAGCATAAGGTTTCAAATCTTCGCCGAACATTTGATAAAGGAAACTTAAATATAAACCTGGTTTTTCAGGTAACCTATTAATAACATATACAGCTAATGTAGGTTTATTCTTAAGAAGTTCTCTTATCGTGAAATGTTGAAGTTTAACATTGAATTTTTTGTCGTTTTTTTTCTCTATTAAAAATTCTAATAAGTTTTCCGTCGCGGGTTTAAAATTTCTAATTCCGCTACAAAATTTGAACGGGCTTCAATTTTATTTATTCCCTTTGGCTATCGTTTATCTAATCCATTATCAATAAATAGATCATAAGCTTTCATTTCTTTTTTCTTATCGTCTATCGTGATTAAATATGCTTCTAAATATAGGAGGCTACTTTCTAAGTCCTCGCTTTTACGTAATAATCGAAATAATGATTTTTCAATTTTTGGCGAAGATACTTTCTCTTGGATTATTCTTTGGATAGTTTCAAATTTTTCAGCAGAATTACCTTTGTTAAGAGATCTATTATATTGATCAACTTTGTCATTAGGCCAAGTAACAGTATTTAAATTTAAAAATATAAAACTAAAAATGAAAAATAAGCGAACCAAAGTATCTCCCTAGTGCATTTTGTACTTAAAGTATATTTTTAAGCCGCCGTTTTCGCAAGCACTAAAAAAAGGCGGCCTTGGCCACCTTAAAATTCAGTCGCTTTAAATTACACTAAACCTGTCGGTTATTCACTAAATCATCATAGTTGCGAACCATGTTCATACAAACATCACCCACTTTAAATGTATATTCACCAATCTGACTTAAGGGGGTGACTTCAACGGCAGTGCCAGTAATAAAAGCTTGTTCAAAGTCTCCCAGCTCTTCTGGCATAATTTTGCGAACGTTTACTTTAATACCGCGCTTTTCAGCAAGTTCTATTGCCGTTTGTCTTGTAATGCCATCGAGAAAACAATCCGGCGTTGGTGTATGAAGCTCCCCGTCTTTTAAGAAAAAGATATTGGCACCAGTTGCTTCCGCAACTTGCCCGCGGTAATCAAGCATCAATGCATCATCAAACCCATTTTCCGTAGCCGCATCTTTACACAAAGATGCAATCATATAAAGGCCCGCTGCTTTTGATTGTGTTGGGGCCGTATCTGGCGCAGGACGGCGCCATTTTGCAAATTCAAGACGTAATCCTTTTTGTTTTGCTTCCTCAGCAAAGTATGATGGCCATTCCCAAGCGGCAACTGCCACATGAATCTGTGTTCCTTTAGTCGCAACACCCATCATTTCAGCACCACGCCACGCGACTGGGCGCACATAGGCATCCACAAGACCATTTGCCTTAACAACGGCATCTGCCGCTGCATTTAATTCCTCAGCCGTATATGGCACTTCCATACCAAGAATTTCACCTGACTTGATCAAACGTTCGCTATGCTGATTTAATTTGAATATCTCACCGCCATAGGCGCGCTGCCCTTCAAAGACACAGCTTCCATAATGAAGCGCGTGTGATAAAACGTGAAAGTTAGCATCGCGCCAATTCACCATTTCACCATTATACCAAATTACACCATCACGATCATCAAAAGGCAGTATTGACATTAGAATCATCCTTTAAATTATTTTCTGCTTGATATTTTTACCACTAGGTTTAAAATATGTCAACATGACTGACATAAATTTTAAAAATGAATTATCAACCATCTCCGATGATGAATTGTTTCTAAAGAGCACCAAGCTTCTTTATTTCGCTTATCGTGACTTTATTGCATGGCCAGATGAAGTGTTACAAAAATATGGATTTGGCAGGGCTCATCACCGTGTCCTATTTTTTGTAAGTCAAATCCCGGGTATGACAGTTGCAGAACTACTTAAGATACTTAACATTACAAAACAAAGCCTTTCACGGGTATTAAGCGCACTAATTGATCAAACCTATATTACTCAGGAAATTGGTGAAGAAGACCGTCGACAGCGATTATTATTTTTAACACAAAAAGGAAAAGAGCTCCTAAGAGAAGTTTCCATATATCAAAAAGAACAAATGATTAATGCGTGTAAAAATTCAGGATTAGAAGCGACAGAAGATTTTTGGAAAGTTTTAACGGCACTGATTAATGAAGAAAACAGAGAAGAAATATTAAATCTGTCATTTAATAAATGATAATTAGACAAATTGCCCGGCGGCATGGCCAGACGCCCAGGCCCATTGAAAATTAAAGCCACCCAAATGGCCGGTTACATCAACAACTTCACCAATGAAGTATAATCCCGCGATTTTTTTGCTTTCAAATGTTTTAGACGACAATTCATCCGTACTTACCCCCCCCCTTGTTACTTCAGCGGTAGCAAACCCTTCTGTACCATTTGGTGTTAAACGCCATTCATTAACAAGAAGAGCTACCTTATTTAATTTTTTATTTGATAAATCCGCAAGTCTACCCTGCACTTCTGCTTGCTCGGTTAAATATATGGCTAATCTTTTTGGCAGTAAACTTGATAACACGGTTTGAATTTCTTGTTTTGGCTGCTCTTCTTTAGCAGTCTTTAGATATTCAAAAACTTGTGTATTTGGCGCAAGGTTAATGAGTATTTCCATACCCGCACGCCAATAAGATGATATTTGCAAAATTGCTGGACCGCTTAACCCTTTATATGTAAAGAGCAATGCTTCATCGAAGGACTTTTTACCACATGTTACCCTTACATCTTTGGACACACCACTTAATACACGAAAATCAAATATATATTTTTCACCAAACGTTAAAGGCACCAAAGCTGGAACCGGGTCGACAACTTTCAATTTAAACTGTCTTGCGACGTCATAACCAAAACCTGTTGCACCCATCTTTGGGATAGATGCCCCACCAGAAGCAATCACAAGTGATGCACAAGTCAATTCTTTATCATCAAGCGTAAGAAGGTATCCATCATCTGTTTTATTCACTTGTTTGACTGCAGAATTTAACATTACTTCCGCTTTATTCTCTTCACATTCAGCAAGCAATATATCAATTATTTGTTGCGAACTTTCATCACAAAATAGCTGCCCTAATGTTTTTTCGTGATATGCAATATTATGTTTTTCAACAAGGTTGATAAAATCCTGAACGCTATATCGTTTAAGGGCAGACTTATGAAAATTCTTATTTTCCGATAAAAAATCAGCATGTGTACAGTGAATATTTGTAAAGTTGCAGCGTCCGCCTCCGGAAATTCGAATTTTTCCAGCAGGCTTTTTACTCTTTTCTATGACTAAAGCTGTGCGACCGCGTTTTCCGGCTTCAATAGCGCACATTAGCCCTGCCGCACCCGCACCGATGATGATCACATCATAATGATTACCCATTATCCTGCGAGCTCTTTTGAACGTGCTTTCGCTTCTTGCATCGCGCGACGAATAGATTTAGCAATACCTTGATCAGACATTAAAACATCTAGTGCCGCGGCTGTTGTACCGCCCGGACTAGTAACATTTTCCCTTAATTTAGAGGGGCTTTCACCACTTTCTTCAAGTAACGCTCCAGCTCCACTAACCGTTTGATGGGCAAGTTTATCACTTAATTCCTTAGGTAGACCGAGAGCCTCTCCTGCCGCAGCCATTGCCTCAGCCATATAAAAAACATAGGCTGGACCGCTGCCGCTTAAAGCCGTCACAGCATCCATCATTCCTTCATCTTCTATCCACTCAACATTTCCAACGGTTTCTAATAATGTTGAGCAAACCGCCTTTTGTTCGTCGTTTACAAGACTATTAGCAACACAAACGGTTATGCCTTTTCCAATTGCTGCGGGTGTATTGGGCATTGCACGAACGATGGCATGGTCTTGGCTAAGATGATCTTCAAAATAATGAATAGTTTTCCCTGCTGCGACAGAAAGGATAACAGTTTTCGATAAATCAAATGTTTTTATGGTTTCTAAAGCCTCACCCATCATTTGTGGCTTAACAGCCATAACAACAAAAGACGGTGTTAAAGTAGCCGGAAGCAGATCAAATGTTTCAAATAAATTTCCAGAAGGCAATTGACTGAAATTATCTTTTATAGGCTCCAAATAAGGATCAACGATATAAACTGCATCTTTACTTAACCCTTTTTTGAGCCAGCCTGCCAACATGGCACTACCCATTTTCCCACAACCAATCAGTAATAAAGGTTGTTTTGATGATATGAGGGATATATTACTCATAAATTAACCTTAGGCGTTGCCAATTGTTTCCAGCATTGCCGCTTCAATTGCATCAGAAGGACTTTTACCGCCCCAAATCACAAATTGAAAGACTGGAAAATAGCGATTAATTTCTGCAATTATAGTACGAGTGACCATTTCACAGCTCATAGCAATATCTCCGCTATTTGTTGGCGGCACCATTGAATGGCTGAACATGATACTCTCGTCATCGCTCCAAATTGAAAAATGCCCCATATCCAGACGCTCATTAAGCATGGTTATAAGTTCCAGAATATCAGAACGTTTCTTTGGTTGGACCTTTACATCCATTTGTCCAGCACATTGGAGAATGTTCTTTTCGTCAATCCATAGGTAACGCAAGTGAAAATCACACCACTCACCGTTTATTCCGGCGACGATTTCTTCATTTCCCAACCTTTCATAAGGCCATTCATTTTGGCTAACGATTAACTCCAATGTATCAAGTGGGTTAATACGTTCTTCAATTAATTCTGATGTAGAAAGCATTATTATTTTTTCTTTTTCTTAAGCGCATTAACTTCTTTTTTAAGCGCATCTATAGTTTCATGTAGCTCCGCATTCTCAGCTCGAGCAGCAACCGCCATTTCGCGAACCACTTCAAATTCTTCGCGAGTGACCAAATCCATATCCATTAAAACACTTTCAAGACGTGTTTTTACTTGGTTTTCCACTTCGGATTTAACACCATGAATGGTCCCTGCGGCACTTTGACCTAATCTGGCTAGATCACTTAATATTTTATTGTCTGATTGCACGATAAAGTCCTACATATTTTTAAGGGTCGGTTAATAGCTTATAATTACCATATATTTTTGCACTATGGCGAAACAATTATCAGTTGCCAAGAAACATTAAATGTGGGACAACGTGCGAGAGTTTGTTATTCCCTTGTAATGCTTTGTTTCGCTTGCACTTAAACGATAAACGGTATTTTTAAATGTCTGAATATTTATTATTCTCTTCCCTCTCTTATCCTAATATTGATCCTATTTTGTTTGAAATCGGCCCGATAGTGATTCGATGGTATTCCCTTTCCTATCTAGGTGGGCTTGTTTTTGCTTGGGCCTACATGACGCGATTAATTCGAGTAAAAGCACCTCCTTGCACACAAGAACATGTGAGCGATTACATATTTTGGGCAATGCTTGGTATCGTTTTGGGCGGCCGCACAGGTTATGTTCTATTTTATAACGCTTCATATTATATGAATAATATAGCTGATGCTTTTGCCATATGGGACGGCGGCATGTCATTTCACGGTGGTTTTATCGGTGTTTGTATCGCAACAATATTATTTTGCCGCTATCATAAAATCCCCCTCTTTCGCTTTGCAGATATCATTGCCTGCGCTAGCCCTATCGGTTTAATGTTAGGTCGGTTGGCGAATTTTATTAACGGCGAACTTTTTGGACGAGTAACAGATTCTCCTCTTGGGATGGTTTTTCCGAGAGGTGGACCTCTGCCGCGTCACCCAAGCCAGCTTTATGAGGCAATGCTTGAAGGATTGTTGCTCTTCTTAATTCTTTATGTTGTTTATAATTATACAAAAGCGCGCCATAAGCCGGGATTAATCACCGGACTATTTATCATCGGGTATGCGTCGGCACGAACGTTTGTTGAGCAATTCAGAGAACCTGACACGCATTTAGGATTCCTTTTGGGTACTGATTTCTTAACTATGGGGCAAATTTTGAGCACACCGATGATACTATTTGGCCTATATTTAATCTTTCGCCCAAGGAAAGCGTCTTTATGACAGCACTAAATGATCATCTAATAAAACTGATCAAATTGCATGGCCCGTTATCAATAAGTAATTATATGACGGAAGCTTTGACCAATCCTAAATACGGTTATTATGCAAAACAAATTCCTTTTGGCGAAAAGGGCGACTTTGTAACTGCACCAGAAGTCAGCCAGATGTTTGGTGAATTAATCGGATTATGGTTTGCCGATATCTGGTTAAAAATGAAAAAACCGCGCACCGTTCACCTCATCGAACTGGGGCCGGGAAATGGCACGCTCATGGCAGATTTCCTACGTGTTTTAAAAGTTCTTCCTGAATTTTTAGATACTATTAATCTGCATTTTGTTGAAACTTCAAAGCAATTAATTGAAATCCAAAAAGAAAAGTTAAAAGAATTTCCCAATAATAAAAATTGGTACGAAACAGTAAAGAGTGCTCTTTCTGCAACAAATGATGAAGATGGTGTTGAAGTGACCTTCATTATTGCTAATGAATTTTTTGATGCTTTGCCTATACGTCAGTTTCAAAAAGAAGAGCTTGGCTGGCATGAGCGCATGGTTACTGTTGGTGAGAGTGGAAAAAATCTGGAAGTAATGCTATCTCCCTTCCCAGTTCACGATGTTAAGCTCAATGAAAAATTAGTTAATGCGCTACAGCATAGTATCATTGAAGTTTCACCAATGACCGATTTTGTAGTTTTTGAAATTTGTAAACATTTTCAAAAAAATAAAGGTGCGGCATTGTTTATAGATTATGGTTATGATGAACATAGTACTGGCGAAACCTTACAAGCCGTAAAAAATCATAACTATCAGGGCATATTTGAATTCCCCGGCGAAGCCGATTTATCAGCACATGTGAATTTCAAAAGAATACACGATATTGTCGTTGAATGTGATCTAACACCATACGGCCCTGCGCCTCAAAGACAATTCTTAAGTGCTATGGGCATAGAAGAACGGGTCAAAACACTTCTTAAAGATGCAACGCCAGAACAAACTCAGGATTTGATATCTGACTTAAAAAGATTGATTTCTCCCGATGAAATGGGAACATTATTTAAGGTTTTGGGCATACTTTCCGTGGAAAGTATTGAAATAGCAGGTTTTTAAAAATGGGTGAATATGTCAAAAGTGAATTACTCGCAAAATCAAACAAGATCAAACATGGTTTTTTCACACGCAATGGCGGTACATCAAACGGCATTTATCATTCGCTTAACTGTGGGACTTATTCAAATGATCATCATGAAAACATTCTAAAAAACCGTTCTCTTGCTCTTTATACATTAAGTGAAAAATCGAAATTAATAGAAATCCATCAAACACATAGTAATGTTGTTCATATATTTGACAATCAAGAGAATATTCCCGATGCCGATGCGATTGTCACAGATCAGAAAAACATTGCCTTAAGTATCGTAACGGCTGATTGTGCGCCGGTTTTATTTGCCGACGAAGAAGCAGGTGTGATCGGAGCTGCCCATGCCGGATGGAAAGGTGCGTTTACAGGTATTTTAGAGAACACAATTTCAAAAATGTGTGAATTAGGAGCCACAAAGGAAAACATTACTGCCGCTATCGGCCCTTGTATTTCTCAAGCTTCTTACGAAGTCGGGCCAGAGTTTTTTGAAAAAATTCAAGATGATAAATACTTTTTAAAAAGCACAAACGAAGGTAACTTTCAATTTAACCTAGAAAGTTATGTTTACGATAAATTATTAAGTACCGGTCTTAATAATATTGACGCTTTAAACACGGATACCTATCCGATAAATAATGGGTTTTTTAGCTACCGGAGAAAGACGCATTTAAATGAAGAAGATTATGGGCGGCAAATATCAATTATTTTACAAAATTAATGCTAAAAACTGATATTCAGAGTCGCTTTTTGAAATATTTTCTGTATAAGATGCAATATCAATATCGGGTAATTTTTTATGGGACCTTTTAGAAAATGAAGATTATTTCTGGGAACAGCAACATTCCTCTTGCTGAATCAATTGCCAACCATCTAGGGATGGAACTCACTAAAGCCAATATTAAACGTTTTTCAGATGAAGAAGTCTGGGTCGAAATTCAAGAAAATGTTCGCGGCGAAGATGTCTATGTTGTGCAACCGACATCATACCCCACTAATGATAATCTGATGGAATTGTTGATTATTATTGATGCTCTTAAGCGCGCCTCTGCGCAAAGAATTGTAGCAGTTATTCCCTATTTTGGATATGCGCGACAAGACCGCAAACCTGGTCCACGTACACCGATTAGTGCAAAGCTCGTAGCAAACCTTATTACGACCGCAGGCGCTGATAAAGTTTTAACAATGGATCTTCACGCAGGGCAAATTCAAGGCTTTTTTGATATTCCAACCGATAATTTATTTGCGTCACCTGTTCTTGTTGATGATATGAAGAAAAGATATGCTGACGTTGAAAAATTGATGGTTGTCTCTCCTGATGTCGGCGGTGTTGTTCGTGCCCGTGCTTACGCTAGCAAATTAGATGTTCCGCTAGCCATTATTGATAAACGCCGAGAAAAAGCCGGCGTTTCAGAAGTTATGAATATTATTGGTGATGTTAAAGATTATCACTGTGTATTTGTTGACGATATCGTTGATAGTGCCGGAACACTTTGTAATGCTGCTGGCGCTCTTATTGAGCATGGCGGCGCGAAATCAGTGAGTGCTTATGTATCACATGGCGTGCTATCTGGCCCTGCCATTGATCGCATCAATAAATCAGCAATGGAACATGTTGTGACGACAGATTCAATTTGTGCCACTGATGCCGTAAAAGGCTGTGAAAAAGTGATAAAAATAAGCATTGCACCGCTCTTTGCGAAAGCGATCAGACGCATTCATGAAGAAAGCTCTGTTTCCGTCTTATTTGGCTAATAAAATAAATTAAGTCAAAACGAAATTAAGTGTTGAGTTTTGGCCAATAACGCGTTAAAAGCGGCGCTCATAAGGGTCTGTATCATAGATGATCACAGGCCCTTTGATATTAGCACCCCTGGAGGCTGATATCAGAATATAAATTTTTGGAGATAAAAATAATGGCAAATGCAATTATTAAAGCAGAATTGCGCACAAAAGCGGGTAAGGGGTCCTCTCGTGCAATACGTAGAGAAGGACGCCTTCCGGCTGTCGTTTACGGCGCAAAAAAAGAAGTAGCAGCGATCACAGTTGATTTCGTTGATATTCAAAAACTACTCAACACAGGCGCGTTTCTAAGTACTACATACGATATTGAAATCGATGGCGGTAAAAAAGAAATGGTTCTTCCACGTGATGTTCAATTCCACCCAGTTACAGACTGGCCTATGCATATTGATTTTCTTCGCCTTGCACAAGATGCAACAATCGCGATCATGGTTCCGGTTCACTTCTTGAATGAAGAAGAGAGCCCTGGACTTAAAGGCGGCGGAATTATTAACGCAGTACGTCATGAAATCGAACTTGATTGCCCTGCGAACAACCTTCCTGAAGCGATTGAAATTGATCTAACTGGGCTTGAACTTGGTGACAGCGTTCATTTCTCTGATATTACGCTTCCTGAAGGCGTTACACCGATTATCGATGACCGTGACTTTACAATCGCTACAATCGCAGCACCAAGTGGTCTTAAATCTGATGAAGAAGAAGATGAAGCAGCGACTGAAGAGGGCGAAGCTGAAGAGCACAGTGTAGAAGTTGAAGCAACTTCGCAGAAATCTGAGGAAGACTAAGCCTCTGGATTAAAGGATAATTGCCATGTTGCTGCTCGTAGGCTTGGGAAATCCAGGCAAACAATATGAACACAACCGGCATAATATTGGATTTATGGCGGTAGATGAGATCATCTATCGCCATAATTTTTCTGAAGCTAAGTCAAAATTTCAAGGGATGATTAGTGAAGGCCGCTTAGGAAATGAAAAAGTTCTTATTTTAAAACCAATGACTTTCATGAATTTATCCGGCAAATCAGTATCAGAAGCAGCGAGATTTTATAAAATACCATCTGAAAATATATTTGTGTTTTATGATGAACTTGACCTTGCCGAAGGAAAAATAAAATTCAAAACGGGCGGCGGTAACGCAGGACATAACGGCCTTCGTTCAATGGACCAATATATTGATAAAAATTACAACCGCATTAGAATTGGAATAGGACACCCAGGCGATAAAGCACGGGTAACGGGTCATGTTTTAGGTAACTTTTCCAAAACAGACCAATCATGGCTTGAGCCTTTGATTGATGCCATTGGTCGTAGTGCAGACAAATTAACCAGTGGTGACGGTGTCGATTTTTTAAATGAAATCGGTTTAATTTTAAAACCGAATAAGAAGGATTAAAGAAAATGGGATTTAAATGTGGTATTGTTGGACTTCCAAATGTTGGAAAATCAACCCTGTTTAATGCACTAACAAACACAGCGCAAGCGGCGGCTGCAAATTATCCTTTTTGTACAATTGAACCAAACGTTGGACAAGTCCCCGTCCCCGACCCTCGACTTAATAAACTGGCATCGATTGCGCAATCTAAAGAAACTATTCCGACACAATTATCCTTTGTCGATATTGCCGGCCTTGTAAGAGGTGCATCAAAAGGAGAAGGTTTAGGAAATCAATTTCTTGGGAATATCCGTGAAGTAGACGCAATTGTTCATGTATTACGTTGCTTTGAAAATGATGATATTACTCATGTAGAAGGTGTTATAGATCCGATCGCAGATGCAGAAACCGTTGAAACCGAATTAATGCTTTCAGATATGGAAAGTCTTGAAAAACGTAAAGCAGGATTGATCCGACGCATAAGAGGGCAAGATAAAGAAGCCAAAAAAATTGTTGATATGGTTGATCGTTGCCTTGCGGTTTTGGAAGAAGGCCTCCCTGCCCGTAAAGTTGAAGTGGCAGACGAAAAAGAACAAAAGCTCTTAGATAGTTTACAGCTTATTACGACAAAATCCGTGCTTTATGTTTGTAATGTAAGTGAAGATGATACAGTTGATGGTAATGAACTAACCAAAAAAGTTGCGGAAAAAGCCGCCGCAGAAGATGCCGTCATGGTTTTAATCTGTGCTTCATTAGAAGAAGAAATTGCGCAGCTTGATGACGAAGAAGAACAAAAAGAATTTCTTACTGATCTAGGGTTAGGTGAAACGGGCCTTGGGCGCGTAATCCGTGCTGGTTATGACCTTCTTCATTTGATCACTTATTTTACTGTTGGGCCAAAAGAAGCGCGTGCATGGACCATCACACAAGAAACCAAAGCACCACAAGCGGCCGGAGTAATCCATACTGACTTTGAAACAGGCTTTATACGTGCCGAAACGACCGCATATGATGATTATGTTGAACATAATGGTGAAGCTGGCGTTAAAGATGCTGGGAAAATGCGCCTCGAAGGAAAAGAATATATTGTTCAAGATGGCGATGTCATGCATTTCCGTTTCGCCAATTAAAATATCAGTTTAACTCCTATTGGAATAATGATGAGATTTATAATAACAGCCCTACTCTATCTTGGATTTGGCACAATTGCGTTTGCGCAGGATCATACTCCACTATTTAATAAAATCTCAAAAATGGCCAACGAAGGAAATATTGAAGCAAGTTTCCATCTCGGCATGCTTTATACAAACGGGATTGGCACCGAAACGAATATCGCAGAAGGTGTTAAATGGCTAGAAAAAGCACATAACAATAATGAAGCTATGGCGTCATATGAACTCGGCCGATATTACGAAGGCCAAGTTGACGAAACTGTCGAAGTTAATGTTGAAAAATCTTTTAGAAGTAAAATGACTGCAGCAAATATGGGGCATTCGCTTGCACAATTTGAAATTGGTATGATGTATTTGAATTTTCGAAATGCCACGCAAGCGGAAAAATTCTTGATAAAAGCAGCAAAACAAGGCTCGGTTCTTGCCTATCAAACATTGGCATTGCTATATTACCGCGGCGATATGACCCCACTTGATCTTAAACAAGCAAGAACTTTTCTATTATTAACTGCAAAAGGAGTTGAAGCAGAAACATCGAAACAGTTTCAAAGCGTCATCGACCAACTTAACGCACAACTTAATGAAAATGATATTCTTCTAAGCGATGAGGCCTATGCAAATTGGCTAATTAAAAAAACACCTATTACTATCAATATGGAAAAAGGGCTTGATCGACCATATGAAATTGCTGATCTCCCTTATCCGACTGAGTAACGCTTTTTTCATTAACTTAATACTCGGACATATTTTCTTTCTAAAACTTTTGCACCGTAACGTGTCCCCCATTCCTCATGAACCAATTCAAATTTATTTCGCTCATAAAGTTTACGGGCAGCTTCCAAACCTTTAATTGTCCATAAATGCACTTCTTTAAAGTCGCGCTCTTCACAATATTGCATTGCCTTTAGCATTAAAAGCTTTCCTATCCCTTTTGACTGAATAGTGGGATCAACAACAAACCATCTTAAATGCGCCTGCCCTTCTTCAAGATCATTACCATCTATAGATATACCGCCGACAATTTTTTCATTCTGTTTTGCGTACCATGTTTGATTATTAATATTATCAATATTCATGATAAATTCTGAAAAATTCCTTCCAACCAATGCTTCAAAATATGCTCCAAAACCAGCAATCTCACTATAAATCTCAGAATGTAATGAAGTGATCGTTCCGATAAGTTTATTTTCATATCCTTCATGAATTATAATTTCATTTGAAATACTAATTTCACGGTCCGGTAATAAAGAAGAGGCATATAAGTCTAAGCCTTGAATTGCAACTTTCAAACTTTCATCATCCATTTTTTCAAGGGCTTTTGCTGCCTGGGTATTCCCAAAAGCATGAATTTTTGAAACTGTATCAATACCTTGTCGGCTCAAAATTAATAATTTTTCTCGACCGTCATTCTCTGACCTATAATCTTGGATTTCTCCTTTTCTAATCAATGATGATATCATTCTACTAATTGACGACTTTTCTAGATATAAACGTTCTGATAATCGTTTTGCCGTACATTGCCCCAATTCATCAATTTCCAGTAATGCATGAACCGCACTTGGTGAATACTCTGTCCCTGCGAGAGTTCTATTCATAAAACCAAATTTTCGAACCATTAATCTAGTTGAGCGCCTAACTTTATTTAATATTTTATGATCCATATTTTCTAATAACTTCCATTTTTAAATTCAAAGATAAAATAATTAGTTGTATTATGCAACTAATTATTTAAAAACTATGCTAAATATTAGATTGGTAAAACAGTATTTTACAAACCATCATATTCTGATAACGAAAATACTTTACAACCTTTTTCTTGAAGTTTAGCACTACCTTTTAATGCTGGTAAATCGACAATAAAACAGGCGTCACTGACGCGTCCCCCTGCTCGATTTATTAGGTTTAAAGCCGCAATAGCAGTCTCTCCTGTCGCAATCAAGTCGTCAACAATAAGAATGTAATCACCTTCCTTAATAGCATCGACATGAATTTCGAGTGCGTCTTTACCGTATTCGAGTTCATATTCCTCTTTATGAGTATCATGCGGTAATTTCCCAGCCTTACGGATCGTTATAAAACCAATACCTAACATATGGGCTATGGCACCACCTAATATAAACCCCCTGGCTTCGATACCGGCGACTTTACTTATTCCCTTATCACGGTAATAAGCAACAAAAGCGTCAATCATTTTGGGGTACGCAACATCACTTTCGAAAATAGTCGTTACGTCTCTAAACATTATACCTTCTTTAGGATAATGGGGGATTGTTCTTATATATTCTTTGACCCAGCTCATTTTGATAAAACCCTTCCGGCAATTGCCGATATTTTTGATTTAACAGTTGGGTCAATCTTTGCTGGATCTGATAGCAAGGCATACTCTAATGCATGATCACACCCCTGCACGCATGGATGACGGTCATTGTTCTTTTTTAAGATTGGAACCAGGTTTTTAACAAGCCTTCTCGCGTTACCTGAATTTAAACCTAATGTCTTTCTTATTTCATTTACATCAACTTCGCCGTGCTCGGGATGCCAACTGTCATAATCGGTTACCATAGCAACTGGACAGTAACAAATCTCAGCTTCACGGGCAAGTTTCGCTTCAGGCATATTGGTCATACCAATGACATCACACCCCCAACTATGGTACAAGTTGGATTCTGCGAGTGTAGAAAACTGCGGACCCTCCATTGCTAAATATGTGCCCCCTTTATGAACCTTTATCGAAATTCCCTTTGAAGCCTCCATGACTAAATCACTAAGACCACCGCATGTTGGATGAGCAACCGATACACGTGCTACAACACTTTCATCAAAGAATGTTTTTTCACGGGCAAATGTGCGGTCGATAAATTGATCGACAATGACAAAGTCACAAGGTGCCATATGATCACGAAAAGAGCCACATGCGCTAATGCTCACGAGGTCAGTAACACCTGCCCGTTTCATAACATCTATATTAGCGCGGTAATTAATTTTACTAGGTGAGATATTATGCTCTCGGCCGTGGCGCGGCATAAATAAGACCTTCTGTCCTTCTACTTCTCCAATCAAGACATCATCTGACGGCTTTCCAAATGCACTCTCTACTGAAACCCATTGCTCATTCTCTAAGCCATCAATATTATAAAGGCCACTGCCACCAATGATGCCTAATACTTTTTTCATGCTAGGTCCTCGCCATAAAAAATAAGGGCCGCTCAAATGAGCAGCCCTTACATTAAAAACTAGTTCAAATTTAAAAACAATGTTTTAAATTTTTGATGGGTCGATGTCTTCACCTTTTTTCACTTTTGCCCAAACACGTTTGTTAGTGAAATAAAGCAGGATCACAAAGAAGAACATAAAGAGCATTACTTTTAGGCCCATTTGCTTGCGTTCTTGCATCGTTGGGTCGGAAGCCCAGGCCATGAAGTTCGCTACATCGTATGCCATTTGGTGTATTGTTGCCGGTGTGCCATCAGCATATTCAACCATATCGTCATATAATGGTGCCGCCATCGCAATGGCATTACCTTCAATGTAATGGTTATAATAAGCACCTTCAGGTAATTCAAAACCAAGAGGTGCAGAAGCAGGTAATTCCTCCTCGTAGCCTTTCATGAGCGCAACAATATAATCTTCACCATATGTGCTTGAAAAGAAACCAAGATGCTCACGTGCCTTTACAAGTGTTGAGAAATCAGGGGGAAGTGCACCATTATTAGCTGCACGTGCCGCCGCTTCATTAGCGAATGGCGCTGGAAAATAATCGGCAGGAATACCAGGACGGAATGTTTCTTCGCCGTCACCATCAATTGTTTCATACTCATATTCAATCGCGATAGCTTTGATTTCATCTTCATTATAACCAATGTCTGATAATGAACGAAACGCAACTAGATCCATTGAATGACAAGCTGCGCAAACTTCTTGATAAACTTGGAACCCACGTTGCAGTGATGGGATATCCCATTTACCGAAAATTCCAGCAGATTTATAGTTATTGCGCTCAGGATGCATTGCTTTTGGGTCAGCTGCATTTGCATTTAATACGGCAAATAACATTGTCGCACTAACTACAGTAGCTATAAGGCCTTTTACATTGATGTTTTTTATCATTTCATTAGCCCTTCTTATTTGCTTCTAGTACCGCAGCAGCAATACTTGTTGGTATAGGTTTTGTTGTTTCCATTCGACTTACAAGTGGCATCACAACGAGGAAATACCCAAAGTAATAAGTCAATGAAACGCGTGAAAAGTCTGTTACGTCAAATGACGCCAAAAGAATATCATCGGGAGCCTTCTGTCCTAAGTACCCCAAGAACAAACCGTTTACCGCAAATATCCAAAAGAAAAATTGTGATAATGGACGAAAACGCAATGAACGAATCCGTGAAGCATCTAACCATGGCATTGCAAATAAAATTAAGATCGAAGCAAACATTGCAACAACACCAATTAATTCATTCGGGATCGCCCGTAAAATCGCATAGAAAGGTAGATAATACCATTCAGGTACAATGTGCGCAGGCGTTACGAGCGGGTTTGCTTTTACATAGTTATCTGGATGACCTAGGAAATCAGGAATATAGAAAACAAAGCTAGCAAAAAAGATTATAAATACACCAAGACCGAAAGCATCCTTTGCCGTGTAGTATGGATGGAAAGGAATTTTATCATATGGACCTTTTGCATCAATGCCAAGCGGGTTCGTTGAACCAGGAATATGAAGTGCCCATATGTGAAGTATAACAACACCAATGAGAACAAAAGGAAGTAAATAATGCAAACTAAGGAAACGATTAAGTGTTGGCTGGCCAACGGCAAAACCACCCCAGAGCCATTCAACAATGCCATCACCAATAAACGGGATAAAGTCAAAAGCACCGAATAAGTTCGTAATCACTTTTGCGCCCCAGTAACTCATTTGTCCCCAAGGTAGAACGTAACCCATAAAGCCAGTAGCCATCATGAGAAGATAGATTATGATACCAAGAAACCAGAGTATTTCCCTCGGTGCTTTATAAGAACCAAAATAAAAACCCCTTAAAATATGGATATAAATTACCATAAAAAACATCGATGCCCCGTTAGCATGAACTGCCTGGATTAGCCAGCCATAGTTAACATCACGTCTGATATGTTGGACACTGTCAAAAGCCATATCAACATGTGGCACGTAATGCATAACTAACACGATGCCTGTAATAATTTGTATAACAAGCATAAACAAAGCAAGAGAACCAAAGTTCCACCAATAATTAAGATTACGAGGAGCATTATATCCTGCCCCTAAAGAACCATAGACCAATCCTAATATTGGCAAGCGGTCTTCGAGCCACTGAACATTAGGGCTCGTTGGTTTGAATTTTTTGTCTGAAGCCATTTTTTGTATTATCCGATTTGAATTGTTGAATTATCAAGGAACACGTAATCGATAGTTGGTAAATTCGATGGTGCTGGACCTTTACGAATACGACCCGAAATATCATAATGTGACCCATGGCAAGGGCAATACCAACCACCGAATTCACCTTGTTGATCAAGTGGAACGCAGCCAAGGTGAGTACAAACACCACTCATTACAAGCCATTCCGGCTTTTGAACGCGATCAGCATCATTTTCTGGGTCAATCAAGTCTTCTGCAGCATCGTCCGCAGCCGCTTCAGCAATTTCATCTGCTGTACGGTGACGAACAAAAACCGGGTTACCACGCCAAAGAAATACAGCGCTTTGACCTTCAGCAATTTTGGTTAAGTCAATTTCGATTGAGGAAAGTGCAAGCACGTCCTTTGATGGATTCATTTGATCAACCAATGGCCATACGGCACCGCCAACAGCAACTGCACCCGCAGCGCCAGTGGCTAAATAAAGAAAATTACGTCTTTCTTCAACAACGTCATCATGTTTAGTCATACATAAACCTCGTAAGGGGTTCGATTAATATTATTAACGCGTTAATGACTATACAACTTCTTAGAGGGAACCTTTGATTTAGAGTATAAAATCAAAGTAATTATATTTCCCCTCACCCATCGCATAGCATGCGAAATCTATTTACCTATATTATCCACATTTTGCAATGCTTTTTAGGTAAAAATCCATATTAATTTAACTTATTATGTCTCATTGTAAAAAGTAGATTTAGAATGAGACATACTATCATTGAAAATACGGTATTTTTTTCAAAACTATTTCACATATTTATCAATATGTCCAAATCATATCATTGACAAAATTATGCAACTTTCGTCCAAGTCGGTAAATTGGTGGAACTTTAAAATATGGTATATTTTTAAGAGGCTTAGACGCCCACTCTGTTGCGTTGGAACCAAAATCAGCACTTGTAAAGTCTTGGTCATGCTCGTTAATAAAAGAACATAACTTTTCTAGTCTTTCTTGGTTAACGCGATTTCTAATGATTTGTGTATATTGATCATCTTTTTTCTTAATAAATTCAAAGGGATGAGTAAGAATGACAATATTTTCTATCCCCTTTCTTCGCGCCTTTAATAATAAATATTTCATTTCTGGCCATGAACAACTTGTAATTTGAAGTGATTTAGCAGGAACTTGTCCCATCAAATCTTTATCTTGATATGTAAAAACGGGAACTTCCATTACATCTTGAATCTTTGTTCTACCGGCCTCAAGCCATAATTCACCATCGTCAGGTTTCCAAACCCCAAGTCCAATATTAGAAGATAACGGTATATTCAAATCAGACATAACCTTATAGGTCGTAAGGTCAGCTTGTAAGTTTCCTGTTCTTATCGCATCGGGTCTTTTATCAGCCCAGCGTTCGAATATTTCTATAGAATATTCAAAAACTCTTTTTAATTCTTCATAATCTCGGCCTGCGCATGAATCATTATCGCTCCAATCAATGAAAGAGTCGTATTTATAATAATGAAGCCACCCAGGATGAATATGCAATTGGGTATCTTGTCCTGCTTTGTTGATTTTTTCGACGATCGACTTCATCGGCTGGTCACCAAAATAGTAATAATTAAGACATTCCACAAAGAAAGTACTTTTAATGCCATATTTATTAAAAGTATCCAGAAGAAAATCAACACCATGTCCTTTACCATCAATTTCACATAACGCAATTGGCTCAGCAACAGGCTTCTTGCGAGGATCATAAAACGAACCAGCAATACTAAACTCTGTATCTATTGTAATAGTGACTTCTAATGGTTTAAGCATAAATCATTCTCTGGCAAACGATTTAAATTTCACTGGTTCAAGGACCGATTGCCCACTTCTATATTCTAGCTCACCTTCTGGCATATCTGTTTTAACGCTTTGAATAGCACGGACTACATCCATTCCTTTGGTGACCATTCCAAAGGCGGCAAACCCTTGCCCATCAGGATTGCGCATACCGCCAAAGTCAAGTGATGGTTGATCATTTATACAAATAAAAAACTCTGATCCCGCGGTATCTGGTGCCCCTCTCGCCATTGATATCGTTCCATCAAGATGCTTTAAACCAGTATCACTTGTGCGCTCAAGGGGTATCGGATCATAACGCGCGATGTCACTATTACCACTAATGCCACCTTGAATGACCTCAATTTTGATATCATTCTGTTCTTGGTTTTGCATATGTACGACGCGATAAAAAGCACCATCATTCATTAGCCCATTATCGATATATTTAAGAAAGTTATTCACTGTAATCGGCGCTTTATCGGCATATAAATCAATATGTATGTCACCCATTGTCGTTTCTAGTTTCACTTTTACAGTATCAGATTCAGTTTTCTTTTCACTAGTAATCAATGAAACTAAAACCACTAAAGCGACTAGCAAAATTAATATTAAAGAAATTTTACGTAACATAATTTTCCTCTTTATATAATGGCTTCAGAGCGATTTTTCGGACCACCATCACGCACTTTAACGAACCATAAGATAACAAAAACCAGCAGAACAAGTGCACCAATAACAATATTATTCATATTATCCCACCCTACTCTATCGAGCATAAATCCTGAAGATAGTGTTGCCAACCCGGAAAGTCCAAATACAACAAAATCATTAAGACCCTGTACATAAGCTTTTTCTTCCTCGTTATAAGCATGCTCAAGAAGTGTTGTTCCAGCCGTAAACATAAAGTTCCAACCTATTCCGATTAAAACCAATGCAGCGTAGAAATTATATAATTCCACACCTGCTTTCGCGATTAACGTCGAAACAAGCATTAATATCATTCCACCCAAAATCATTTTTATCGACCCGAAACGTGCAATGAGTGTTCCTGTAATTATTGCCGGCGCAAACATAGAAATAGAATGCCATTGAATAACACCCGCTGCTTCTTCAACTAAAAAGCCGCAAACTTCAACCACTTCAAGTGGGGTTGCTGTCATAATAAATGACATTGAGAGATAAGCAGCTGTTGCGCTAAGTGACGCACAAATAAAAGCAGGTCTTTTAAGTACATCCATTACTTTTGGATTAGCCGCAGGCACATGATCGTCTGGCAGTTTTTTACGTGGAGGCAATTTTATCAAATAAATTAATGTACACGCGACCAAACTTAAAAATATAATCAAACAATAGGTTCCCGCATAAACAACAGGTTCAAAATAATTAGATTCAAACAAACGCGCCAATGTTGGCGCAGAAAGCCCTGCGAGAACTCCGCCTAAGATAACATATGATACCGCCTGTTTATGGTAAGATTTTGGGGATACTTCCATTGCCGTAAAACGATAATAATTGGCAAACGACTGATAAGTACCATGGCTAAAAGTAGCAAGGCATAACAAAAAGTAGTTATTCGTATAAATTGAGATTACTGCTAATAATCCGCCAATTCCACCAAAAGTGGCACCGGTATAAAAACCCGCTTTACGCCCGAAGCGTTTCATAAACATTGAAGCTGGAAATGCAAATGCTGCTGTTGCTAAAAATGCAGTCGCCGCTGGAATAGTTGCAAGCGCATTATCTCCAGTCATCATTTTAGCAACAAGAGAGGAATAAGTAATCACAGTGACTACAGACGCCAATAACACAAACTGCGCCATTGAAAGTAAGAATAAATTACGCTTTACATTATCCATGGAAAATCCTTGGCTTTTAATTATTTAATACTAACCCGTCATAGGCGGGTTCGACCCTATTTGGCAACTCATTTTTTAAGGTTTCATAATCCAGATCAGCCATCATATGAGTAAGAACAGCTTTTTTGGGCTTAAATCTATCAATAAATGCCAATGTTTTCTCATAATGACAATGTGTTGGGTGTGGATCATGTCTAAGACAATCAACAATCCATATGTCTAAGCCTTCAAGATTTTCATAACTAGATTCGGGAATATCATTAAAATCCGTACAATAACAAACATTACCAAATCTAAACCCATATGAAATAATGCCACCATGAATTAATTCTATTGGTTGAACATCAATATTTCCTATTTTAAAAGGCGATAAATCAATCTCATTGGCTTTACAGATCGAAGGATAACCCTTTCTACCGCTAAAAATATATCCAAAGCGAGATGTTAAAACATCCAAAGTATGCGCATTGGCATAAATGGGAACATTATCGTTCATATTCTGTGCGAAAGCGCGCAAGTCATCAATGCCATGTGTATGATCAGCATGATCATGGGTATATAAAACGCCAGTTAAGGACGTTATACTAGCGCTTAGTGCTTGCTCTCTAAAATCAGCCCCTGTATCAACAATTAAACGTGTATCTCCTTGCTCAACCATTATAGATGCACGTCTGCGGCGATTTTTAGGATTATTTGGATCGCAATTGCCCCAGCCATTATTGACTTTACCGCCAATTCGGGGAACGCCTTGCGATGTACCGCATCCTAAAATCGTTATTTTCATTTGCCCGCTGGTCTTTCGGTTTTGCTAAATAAATCGAAGAAATTATCAGTGGTTACTTTCGCTAATTTTTCATAACTAACCCCCATATGCTCTGCTAAAAATTCTGCTGTATGCATTACATATGATGGTTCACATGATTTTCCGCGCATTGGGACTGGTGCTAAAAAAGGTGAGTCCGTTTCGATTAACATTTTCTCTAACGGAATTTTTTTAACGGCCGCCTGTAAATCTTTCGCGCTTTTAAATGTGACAATACCGGAAATAGAAATATAACAGCCAATATCAAGGCTTTCTTTAGCAAACCATTCGCTCGCGGTAAAACAATGAATAACAGCGGGATATTCGCCTTTTTCCATTTCTTCTCTCATTATGCGTGCGCAGTCATCATCCGCATCTCGCGCATGAACAATTAAGGGCAACCCCGTTTCGCGGGATGCTTCAATATGCGCTAAAAAATTTTCCTGCTGCTTATCTCTTGGCGAACGATCATAATAATAATCAAGTCCGGTTTCACCAATACCCACAACTTTTGGATGCTTTGCTTTTTCAATCAATTCTTGTGCCGTTATACCATACTCTTCTTCAGCATCATGAGGATGACTTCCTACCGTTGCCCAAATATGATCATGCGCTTCGGCAATTTTTATCACATCGTCAAATTCATTAAGTCTGGCGTTAATCGCAAGCATAGTACCCACACCATTTGCCGCAGCACGCTCAAGCACACCATCCATGTCATCGACAAGATTTCCATAATTGAGGTGGCAATGACTATCTACTATAAATGGCTTATTCATTATTCATTTTCCGCAACATAACGTGGGAATACTCCCTCAGGTTTTTCCATTTTTGTTCCCGATGCCAATCGGTGATCAGCCCCTAACTTATCAAACCCACGCTCAGAAGCCGGAACTTTAAGAAGATCAATTAACTTAGATGCGCTATCAGGCATAATAGGCTGTGTAATAATACCAATCTGACGAATTATTTCAGCTGTAGTATAAAGTACCGTTCCCATTCGTTCTGGATCGGTTTTCTTTAATGCCCATGGCTCCTCACCGGCAAAATAGCCATTGGCATCAGATACAACTTTCCAAATGGTCTCAAGCGCTTTATTAAATGCCTGCACGTCCATATGATCTCTAACTTTTGGCAACAATCCATCTAAAGCACTTAAAATAGCATTATCCGCTTCAGTATTATCCCCCGGTGTTGGCATTACACCATCACAATTTTTGAAAATCATACTTAAACTACGTTGTGCAAGATTTCCCAAATCATTTGCAAGATCGCTATTGATACGGTTAATTATGGCTTGCTTATTAAAATCGCCGTCATTACCAAACGGAACTTCCCGCATTAGGAAATAACGCACTTGATCTAGGCCAAATTCATCAACTATCTGAAAAGGGTCGATAACATTGCCAAGCGATTTGGAAATTTTTTGCCCTTCATTGGTCCACCAACCATGGGCGAAAACGCGTTTTGCAGGCTCAATCCCTGCGCCCATTAAAAAGGCAGGCCAATAAACGGCATGGAAACGTAAAATATCTTTACCGACCATATGAATATCCGCTGGCCAGAACTTCTGAAACGTGCTGCTTTCCATGTCAGGATAGCCTGCTGCCGTCATATAGTTGGCTAAAGCATCAATCCAAACATACATAATATGCTTGTCATTTCCAGGAACCGGCACGCCCCATTTAAAGCTTGTTCTGGAAACGGATAAATCTCTAAGTCCGCCTTCAACAAAACTTTTCACTTCGTTTTTGCGGCTTTTTGGTAAAACGGTAGGATCCAAACTTTCATAAAAATCAAGTAACTTATCTTCAAAAGCTGAGAGCCTAAAGAAATAGCTTTCTTCCTCAACCCATTCAACGGGGGCTCCAGTAGGTGCAAGTTTTTCACTGCCCTCAACTTCAATTAACTCATTCTCGCCATAAAAAGCTTCATCACGGACAGAATACCACCCTGCATATTTATCCAAATAAATATGACCGTTCTCTTCTAATTTTTTCCATAGCACTTGGCAGGCGATTTTATGGCGTTCTTCCGTCGTGCGAATAAAGTCATCGTGGGAATAATTCATAAAATCAGCAAGTTCACGAAACCTTTGTGATACTTGATCGCAAAATTCAAGTGGTGTCTTACCCGCGGCGGCGGCCGATTTTTCAACCTTTTGACCATGTTCATCGGTTCCTGTTAGAAACATAACATCATACCCATCAAGCCGTTTAAAGCGTGCCATAACGTCACATGCCAATGTTGTATAAGCATGCCCGATATGCGGAACATCATTCACATAATAAATTGGGGTTGTAATATAAAATGCGTCTTTCGCTGACATTAAATTTCTTTCTAATTTTCTTTTTATTCTTTATCGCGTCTTTAAGGCTGAATTGATCATATTTAAAATATCAATAACCGTTTGTTTCCGGTCCATATTCAATTGATCAGTCACTTTCATTTTTTCGGATATCTTTTCCCACAGGCCTGCCCACTGATCAAGTGGTATTATTTCGCCTAGTTCTTCCATTAGTTTAAATTCTTCGGTCAATGCTTCTTTAATATTATGAGTATGTCCCGTATTTAAATAACTTACATGACGCACCATACGGCTAATAAACTGTGAAAGCATTTCTGAAAATAATAAAAATGTGTCCCCAGATTTTTTCGTAGTTATAGCGCCGGCAAAATCATGCATTAACGGCACATTGATATTTGGCATCGTTGAAAGAAGTCCTAGAATCTCTCGGTATACCTTTAACCCCTGGTGTTCTATTAAAGAAATCGCATAGCCTGGGCTGCCGTTTGATAAAGCAACATATCCGTCAATTATATTTTCTTCCTTATCAGGATAATTTTTTTGTAAAATTTCTTTCACTGTTTGGGATTTTAACGGCTTTAACGGAAGCATCCGACATCTAGATTTAATCGTCGGCAATAATCGACCCGGCGCATGAGCAAGGATGATAAGAATAGAGTTTTTTGGTGGTTCTTCTAATATTTTTAAAATTGCATTGGCTGCATTTCTATTCATTTCATCGGCCGTATCAACGATTGCAACACGCCAACCGCCATCGGAAGAAGTTTTATGAAAAAACTGATTTATCTTTCTAACATCATCCACAAGAATATTACTTCGCATCTTGCCTGTTTTGGGGTCTTCTGTACGTTCAGTAATCATTAAATCCGGATTACTTCCCGCATTAACTAAATGGTTTGCTTGACTTTCTAAATCAGTTTCTAGGCTGGTTAAGGCAGCTTTTTCTAGCACATCCCCAAATAAGCCCGGCCCTTGATCATCTTCTGGTGGATTATTAAGTAAGAAACGAGCCATTTTATAAGCTAGGGTTGCCTTACCAATCCCCTTAGGTCCGGTAATCATCCAGGCATGATGTATTTTTTCAGCATTAAAGGCATCAAGAAACAATTGTTCGGCGTGCTCATGCCCAACAAGTTCTATTGTATTTCGAGGAATTAATGCTTCTTCACTGTCCATTAATAATGCCAAAAATTATTCTAAAATTATATGACTATGTAACATTAAAAAGAATAAAATGGCTATTGATAAATGACCATATAAGTAAAATTATAATTCATTTATCATTTGACGATATTTTTCGGCTTCTTCTAAATCAACATTTACGCCCAAACCTTGTTCATAAATTGTTACTAACATCCTAAGAGCACCTCTATGGCCTGACATCATTGGCTGCTCTCTTTTTAAGGATAGCGTCTGATATTTTTGATAACCAACTGTATCCGCATATAATGGAATAGGACTTTCTCTTCTTGGCTTAGAAGCGCGCTTTAACCAAGATATAGCTCTCATATAATCCTGATCTTCAAAGGCGGCTACACCCAATTCATATTGAGAGTTAGGATCACCTTGTTTTGCCATACAATTGCGATATGAATTACGGTCAGATGAAAGTGTTGAACAATCAACCGTCATTGTTCCACACGCTTGAAGTGAAAAAAATGTTAAAGCCATCAAAATGTAAAAGATGATTTTCATAGCAATTCCAATTTTGGAGCAATTGCTTGCCATATACGGTTAGCCACTTCATTAATCGTACCCTTGGCACTAACAACTATGCAACGTTCAGGATGTTTTCTTGCAATATCTAGGAAACTTTCTTGAAGCTTTTTATGAAATTCAGCTCCCATGCGTTCATAGCGATCTTCTTTATCCGTATTTTCTTCTTCACGCTCCAAAGCACGATTTAATTCTTGCCCATCCAAAACAATCGTCACGTCAGGCCAATAATTACCCGTCGAAATTTTGTGTAGCTTAAGTAATCTCTCTACATCAACGCCTTGACCATACCCTTGATAGGCAAGGGTTGAATCTACATATCTATCTGATATCACCCAAGTACCACTCTCAATGGCAGGGAGAACTGTTTGTTCAAGGTGTTCCGCCCGTGCCGCATTATGCAGAAGCGCTTCGGTCATCGGATGCCACTTATCTGTCCCACCCTTGACTAACAGTTCACGAATTTCTTCCGCACCTGGTGACCCACCCGGTTCACGCGTTAATTGGCACTTAACGCCTTTTTTAATTATTTTTTGATGAAGCAGGTTAACTTGAGTTGATTTTCCAACTCCTTCGCCGCCTTCAAAGGTAATAAATTTACCTTTATTACTCACCAGATGATCCCATTAACATATATCCAAAGGCCGCTTTGATGCGGCTCATACCACCGAGTGTATCCACATCATTGCCAGCTACAAGTGGGTAAGATTTCGTTTCCATACCCTCAGACGAAAGCTCAAGCGTTGCTATGGGCTGTCCTTTTTTAATAGGTGCAGGAACTGGGCCATCATAGACAACCTTTGCCGTCATATTGCGTCTTGCTTGTCTGTTCATAGATAATGTCACTCCCTCTTCTACGATGAGAGGAACCGTCGCTTCTTCACCAAGCCAGACATCCGCATTATCAATCACTTGACCCGCTTCAAGCATGTCGTAAATACCGAAATTTCTAAACCCATAATTCAATAGTCTGGTTGATTCACTGATACGCGCATTGTCACTAGACATACCATTAACAACCAACACCAAACGCCTGTCAGCGGAAACCGCCGATGACGCAAGGCCATAACCACCTGCTTCTGTGTGGCCAGTTTTAAGTCCATCGGCACCTTCCATGCGGTAAAGAAGCCTATTACGGTTTGGCTGATTTACACCGGCATAGCTAAATTCGCGCTCCGCAAAAATCGAATAATATTCTGGAAATTCAGTAGCAAGCGCCAACGAAAGTGTCGCAATATCACGCGCAGACATATAATGTTCCGGATCAGGCCATCCATTCGTATTCATAAAATTACTGCTTGTTAAACCTAAGTTTGCGGCTTCATCGTTCATCATATTAACAAATACATTAACATCCCCCGCAATCGCCAATGCGAGCTGTGCGCAGGCATCATTACCAGATTGAACAATAATACCCCGCAGAAGATCAGCAATCGTCACCGTATCACCGGCATTAACATACATTGTTGAGCCTCTATCCTGAGTACTCGTATTACGCCAATTTTGCCATGTGGGTGTGTTTTCTACATAATATTCATCATCTAAACTAATACTGCCGTTTTTTAATTGTTGAAACGCAATATAAACGGTCATTAGTTTGCTCATGGATGAAGGCGTCATTTGCTCATCGGCATTTTTTTCAAAAAGAACATCACCGGTTGAGGCCTCTATCAAAATAGCTTGCTTAGCCGGGCTCGATAAGGTCTGCGCAATGGCACCACTAAATGACGCAACGGTCACTAACCCTGTAAATGCGAGTAGTCGAAACGATTTATTAAATTTCATTTTATTTTACCTTAATTTCTTGCTCTTTTGTTTTCTTTTAATTTTTAAGACCCGTATTAATCAAATACGACTTTGGCGGTATTATGGCCAAGATCCAACACTTGCTTTAGTGCCGCATTTGCAGTCGTTGTTGAATGAAGCGGCCCAATTCTTACACGATATAATTTTCGCCCGTTCAAGGTTATTCCTTCCATCGCAATGGCCCCAATATGTTTGACACCACTTATTACTCTGGATGCACCACTAATTTGACTATAAGCGCCTACCTGAACATAAATATCATCACCGACTTCTGGAGCGGCAGGTCCAGGGTTTAAAGATGCGATTTGCGTTGGTGTAGTCACCGTTTGCGGAGGATTTAAAACTTCCAGTGTTTCAACCGCCACATTACCTACTTCCTGCTTTTCCAAAGCCGGCGGCATTTCAGACATTGCCACTTGGGCGGGTGCATTTGGCCCTGAGACGGCCTCCACCCTCACACGAGTTGTACCGCGTTTTTCGAAACCTAATAATTGAGCCCCTCTTCGTGAAACATCAATCAGTCGATTTCCGACAAAAGGTCCGCGGTCATTGACACGTAAAATTAATGACCGATTATTTTCCAAATTCGTTACACGTACGTAGCTCGGCATCGGCAATGTGGTGTGAGCCGCTGTCAGCGCATTCATATCGAAAATCTCACCATTCGCTGTTTGTTTTTTGTGAAAATCAGGTCCATACCATGATGCAATACCAACTTGGTTATAAGTGGGATCAATTTTGGGCGTATACCACTTTCCCGCAATTTGATATGGATTTCCAACTTTTACCCCTGGTGGAGCCTCAGGCGCAGATGTTTGAGTTGGCGGTGGCGTTGTCGCACAAGCACTTAATATGGCCATTAAACCCAATAAAAGCGTAATTTTATAAAAATTCATCTTCATCAGAACCTATTTCAATTCATCTGACAATAAGCTTACACCTAAAGCATACAGATTAGAGCAATTATAAGTCAGAATTGAACGAAAATTTTGATATGTCAGATATGCTGGCCCTTCTATTCCCATCGGCATTAAAAGTGTGGCCTCAATATTCGTATTCGTAACTTTAGGAAGATCGCTACCATCAAGGTTACGAACACCCATTTCCTGCCATTCATCTAATGAGTATTTTTTACTATGGTCTTTTAAAGCACGCTTACATGATCTTGGCGGGTTTGGTTCATGGGTTAAATCAACTAGTGCCTGTCTTTCTCCAATATCATCTGGCAATTTTACTTCGCGTCCCCATGTTTGATCAGGACGCCAACCGTGAACACTTAAATAATTACCGATAGATCCGAAAACATCTGCTTCGTTTGTCCAAATGTCTTTTCTGCCGTCACCATCCATATCATAAGCATACGCAAAAAAGCTGGTCGGCATAAATTGGCCTTGCCCCATAGCACCGGCCCATGAACCGATCATTTTATCGGGTGCAATATGACCTTCTTCAAGGATCGTTAATGCCTTTAATAACTCTTTTCTAAAAAAGGCGCTGCGGCGCATATCATAGGCCAATGTCATTAATGACCGAACGATATTAAAATTACCCGTGTAGGTACCGTAATTGGTTTCCATTCCCCAAATCGCAGCAATGAAGCGTTTTTGAACGGCGATGTCTATGGCCGACGGATTTAAAACTTCTGCAAATTCGGCCATCTTACTGCGACCATTTTTTATGCGAAGCGGGCTAACACGACGTTCCAAATACTGTTCTGCAGTTTGCGTAAACTCAGGTTGACGACGATCTAGCTCAACCACTTTTTCATTGGGTGTTAGGTCTTTAAAGGCTGCATCTAAAATTTGATCAGAAATTCCTTCTGTTCTTGCTTCCGCCTTAAATTCCTCTAACCATGCATCGAAAGGAACTGGATTATCAGGTACCTGACGCTGTGCATGCGCCACAAAAAAAGTGAAGGAAAGGATAGTGGAAATAAATGAAAGAAAAATAGCTCTGATCAATGATCTGCCCTTATATTTTTGTATTAATATTATGATATTTTTTATTACCATATATATAGTTTATAAATCATGGCGTTTCAAAGGCAAATACGATTTTTAATGAAAAAAATTAATATTATGAAAAAAGAACAATCTGCTCTTGACCTTAAGGCAGTGATCCGTTAAATCCTCATGCACGCACATCGCGATACATCTTATGGAGAGGTGGCAGAGCGGTTGAATGCACTAGTCTTGAAAACTAGCAAGGGTGCAAGCCCTTCGTGGGTTCGAATCCCACCCTCTCCGCCATTTATTTAGCAGATCATATGATCTGCTTTTTTTTTATATTTTTTTAGTGTAGATATATTTGATTGAAACAAATGATATGGGAGTTCTATTGAGTACCGCTGAAAATACTATCCAACTAGTGCCAAAAAGAAAATGTGGTGGTTGCAATGTCTGTTGTCATTCTCTTCAGATTGAAACAACGGGGCTCGTTAAAAGACCTAATGAGAGATGCCACAACCTTTCTAAAGGCGGAAAATGCGGGCTATATCCGGATTGGCCTAGCTTATGTCAGGAATATTTCTGTGCATGGCGTGCTTTGCCGGACCTTAGTGATGAATGGCGGCCGGATAAAATGAATGTTTTACTTGAATTTTCACAAGAAAATTTTCCACCCCCTTTTTCCGGTAGAACTGGTTTTAGAATTACCATCTTGGACAAATCGAGAGTAAGATCAAAATATAAACTTGCTACATTCGTAGCAAGCCAAATTAAAAATGGCGTACCTTGTATACTCTCCTACGGAAACAATCGCGGTGAGAACCCTGCCACAGTTTTCTTAAATGTTGCTTTACAACGCGCCGTTATGAGCGGACAAAATAAAGCTATCAGCCAAGAAATACTTAAAGCCGTCAATTTTTGTGAAAAAATGCCAAAACAAAAAACCATCATTGAAGATGGCAAAATTATTGACCTTTAATCCATTTCATTAATGCTTATGCTATACACTCTCCATTGATTGTTCGGATCGTCACCTTGCATAAGATTACCAGATACCCAGCCACTTTCAGAAGCTTGAACGACACGAGATATGTTGACTTTAGTATTAAAGGTGCTCAAGTTATGAGTTGAAGCCTGCTGACCAATAGTATGTTTAACATTCCCGCCAGATGATCCCCATGCATCGACAATAATTTCGATTAGATATTTTTTATCTTTTTCAAGGTTAAAACTATAGGTTAGAAGCCCTGGAATAACGCCCTTTGAAAAAGCAACAAAATTATTGCTGTTACTTAAATTTGTAGATTGCGGGTATTGATATGCAAGATAAGCCCTATTATGAAACGCGGGGGCTTTAGGGGTTAATGTTACATTTAATTTTCCTTTTGGGGCTTGTTGTAACGTTCCCATACCACCAGGCCTAGGTGACGGATTTGCAGGAATTGCACGTATCGAAGTTGCGGGACTTTGTTGAGACGCACCATTTGTCACAACCGCCAATTCAGACGTGCGATGAACATCCGCCGGTTTAATTATCGTTACAGCTCTATTCATTGTTCTCGCTGGAGTTTTAATTTATGCAGCTATTTTTGCCCTAGTTTGTGCACTTGCATTACTTAAAGGTGCAATTGAGATTAATGATAAAGATATTACTACTGATAACAAAATTTTCATGTTCTTCTCCCTGAGAAATTACCTTATTTTACCCATATAATTTATAATATACCATTGTTTTACATTTTTTGCTTATTGGAATTTCTTTATTGCTGTAGAGTGGTGATCACACAATTTTTGAAAGGTACACTATGAATTTAAAATCAATTATTTTTTCTACACTAATCGCTGCAGGACTAAGTGCATGTGGTGATAGTTCTTCTGACAATAACGCTGCAGCAAATGATGCAGCATCGGATATAGCCGAACAATCTTCATCTGCAATGGATTCTGCATCAGAAAATGCTGGTGAAATGGCTGATCAAGCTGAAGAAATGGCCGGGGAAGCCATGGATCAAGCTGAAGAGATGGCCGACGATGCTATGGATAAAGCTGGTGAAATGGCAGACGATGCCATGGATAAAGCTGAAGAAGTCATGGAAGGCGCGAAAGAAGAAGGTTCAAATATGATGGATGCAGCAGAAGACAAAGCATCTGAAATGAACGTAACTCCTCCTATGTAATTAGAAAGTAATTATTTCTCCCATACGACGGGAAATAATTCGCAATCCAATTTTTCCCCGGGCGCAAGTCCGGGGTCAAATGGAATATCCGCCGTTGCGATACGCGGGTCCCACACCACATCATCACCCGTCCATCGCGTTGCATATCCACGACGCCTTACTTTTGCCGCGCTGTTACCTTTAGCACCATGAATGATATTTGCATGATGGATCAAGCAATCACCCGGTTTTAAATCATAACAAACAATATCCGTTTCTGAATATGTTTCTTCAATATCTGGCATAAACGGTAAATCGGTTTGATTATAATGATCATGGCCGTCACCACTAAAACTCTCTGGTCGATAAGATTGTCTAAGATGCGATCCTTTAATATACCTTACGCCGCCTGTCTCTTCTGAAACATGATCCATTGCAAACCAAATTGAACAAATTTGCTCACCTTTAATTTTCCAATATGGTCCATCCTGATGCCATGGGGTTGGCTCAATTGATCCCGGCTCTTTAACAAGCAAATGATCAAAGAACATGTTAATTTTAGTTGAACCCATTAAGTCAGCGGCTATTTTCGCCGCTTCACTTTCAAAAACAAATTTTTTAAAATCATCGTTTCGGGTCCAAATATATTGGTCACCAAAAAATCGTGTCGATTTTTCCTCGTCGGCATACTCTTCTGCAAGCTCACCAGGGTTATTCATATTTTCTTCGGTAGCGTTTCTAAGAAATTCAATCCATTTGGGATCAAATGCGTTCGTTAATTTAATCACCCCTTCTTTGGCATATTTGTCGCGTAAATCTTGATTAATCATTTTGCTGACCTCTCTTCGCAATCAAATATATCAAACTACCAATCGTAAAAACGCCCAAAATTAACCCACCGATTATGGGATTGTTGAATATATGCATAATGATAAATGCCGCAGAAATTAGAAAGAGAAGTACCGAGACAATTTTAATAACAGGTTTTGGTAATTTAAATTCTGCACTGTCATATTCATCCTTCATGATCTTAGGAATGCGATATAAACTTACGGCAATGAATAATTGCTGTAATAATAATCCTATAACCGCTACCAGTGCATATTCCTCAACACCACTTCCCAACAGCACCACTAGAACACTTAATAAGGTATATGTAATAATCGCATTTGCCGGCGTGTTAAATCGTTTGGTTTTAGTTGATAAAAATGACGGGAAAATTCTTGCTTCTGCAATAACCAATATATCACGCGAATAACCTAATATTAATCCATTAACCGTCGTGGCTGCTGCCGCAATAATTGAAATCACCAATGATGTTATAACCCAATTTGGTAGAAAGTTTTCTGCAACCTCTAGGACAGGAGTTTGCATTTCTGCAAAAGGTATATCGGTATTTATGCCACTTAAAATTAGTGAAACTCCTCCATATGAACCAAGTACAAGCACAAAACTAATTGCCAAGCCTAGTGGTATATTTTTTGAAGGGTTTTTTATTTCGCCGCCAAATTCTAGTAAGCTTATAAAACCAGCAAATGAGAAATATCCTATACTAGCTGCCATAAAGACTGACCCTATGCCATTTGGCATAAAAGGAGTTAAGTTTTCAACTTCAAATCGCGGTAAACCTGAAAAAATAAATATGCTTAGCATAATCAGGAAAAATATAACCATGGCGCCCTGCACTTTTACCACAAGTGACGAGCCAACAATATTTATAAGTCCAAAAAGCAATATGATCGATGCAGCTGCAACGGTTTTATCAAGAGACGGTATAAAATAAACGATATAATTTGCAAAACCATAGCCAATGAAAGAATTCACCAGCACCACAGACCATAATAAAATCCATACCGCCATAAACCCTAAAAACGGAGAGAGCAACCGAGTGATTGCAACAAATGTGCCGCCCTCTGCCGGCATTAACGTACCTATCTGAGCTGTGGCAAAGCAAGTAATAATCGCCATTCCACCCGCAATTGCATAGGCCAATAGTACTGATGGTCCAGACATTACAATAAGTTCGGCAGGTAAAATGAAAATTGAAACGCCAACCACGAACCCCGTAATTGTAAATATTAACCCCCATAACCCAATTGTCTTTAAATCGTTTTTATCATCAGACATTTATTTTTCCCTTTTTAATAGCCTACTTATTAGTTTTGCAGCGATCAAGGTGAAAAGTTTTATGAACAGAACTTAACATTAGTATATAGAAACCATTCAGCTGTATTTTTATATATTGCAATCAGGAAAAGGGCTTCGTTTAAAGTTAGTTTTAAAAAGGAGACCCATTATGAAAACGACAACAAAATTAATCACAGTGATTACGACATTGGTAAACGGCCTTTCACTGTCAAACGGCGCAAACGCTCAAGATCGTTATAAGTATCGAAACGCCCCTGTTGTTATCACCGATGTAGATTATGGATATAATGCCCCGCGGTTTAGGAATAACGGTGTTTATTCACACAATTATCGTGGCCGTTATTACGTCAATAGCAGAACTCCAAAAATCGATAAAAAGATCAGGCGTTTAAAGCGAAAAAAGGCACAAAAATTACGTCGCATGCGCCGCGTTGCCGCTAGGAATTATTATGAACGTCCCGTTCAATATGCCCCAGTGGTATATAACAGACCCGTTTATGATCGCCCGGTTATCATCATACCCGTCGCCTTCATGAGATAATCGGCATCATTAAGATACCGCATCCCTATTTTTGGGGGTGCGGTATTTTTTATGCTTCAATTGTCCACATTTTTTGATCCCCCGGGAAATGCGATCCGTTATCTTCACCAACTTCTTTTTCAATAAGCTTATTAAGCCTATCATTTAGCATCATTATGTCTTGCTTGTGGGCTTCTGGATCTTGCGCCAAATTATTTAATTCAAGTGGATCTTTTTCAATATCGTAAAGCTCAATATCATTTCGGCCTAATAATTGTGTCCAACTTGAGGGGCTGTGATGATCGCCTGGCGTAAACCAGCGGGAATATTTATATTTTTTCGTAATAATACCGCGGCCTAAGGTCCTGGTATCAAATTGGATAAAATCATCCGGCCACGTAAATGTTACTTTTGGACCGCCATTGGCTTCTGCCACTTTGGCTAACATTCTTTTCTTTTCTAAGCGCGGGTTTCCTTGAGTAGTATTGCTGAAATTTACCAATATTTCTTCACGTTCTTTAACCCAATCACCAAAAACCATTTTCGAATAATCTATTCCCTTAAGTCTGTTATCAATTTCCTTAAAGTCACCACCAACTAAACCTATCAAAGTTGGTACAAGATCAATCGCACTCATCAGTGCATTTGATTTAACTCCTTTAATGCCATCTGGATGACGGATTGCGAGCGGAACGTTCAAATTTTCTCTATACATAAAGGGCCCTTTATGGCGCAATCCATGCGCACCGCCCATTTCACCATGTTCAGAAGTTAATATCACAATCGTATCTTTTGTTAGATCGTAAAGATCAAGTGCATCAAGCATTCCACCAATAATCTGGTCGCTATCAATCAAACATGCAGCATAATAATTTAATACATTTTTACAGGCCTCTTCATCTTTTACGTCCTGAACACCATAAAAATACTGCCCCATTTCCACATATTCAGTTTGTGCTTCTGGTTTAGTTGATAAATCATCATCGAAATTTTCAGGAACATCAAAACCAAAATCATGATTATAAGGATAATAATCTTGTGCCGGTCTCATTTGACTGACAAGACCAGGCCTAAGTCTGGTTTCAGCTTGCTTGCCATTGGCATCAAGCCACATAATATCGTGCGGATTAACAAAATTTACCGCGAGTAACCATGGCTCACTGCTACCTCTTTGACGTTTAAGATATTCTTTTGCATCGGCAAGGGTTTCTTTATCCTTTTCGGCGCCTTCATATACTAAACCACCAGTATCCCCTTTCCTATGCCATTCATCAAACCCAAACTCCTGAAGTGCTTTACGGTTATCATTATCATTAAAGCCTACGGATAAATGCCATTTGCCTTTGTAGGCTGTTTTATAACCCATTTTTTTAAACATTTGGCCAATGGTGGGCGTATTATCTGCATTGAATATCGGATCACCTTCACCAAGTCCGGGGTTCGTGAATATGGTCGTTTCCTGAACATGACGGCCAGTGTAGATTACGGAACGTGACGGTGCGCAAGACAATGTACCAATATTATACTCTTCAAATGATAAGGCCTCAGATGCAAATTTCTCTCTGATAGGAAGGCTCAACCCTTTTGGCATTGTTGCCCATGCCCGCTCCTGATCCATCATTATAATCAAGACATTTTTCTTATTTGATGAATTTGCCATTTGCTGTGCTTGGGCCATATCGGTGGCCTTTGCAATCGTTATACCTGCTGCGGTCGCAGCAACTCCTTTTGAAAATTCACGTCTTGTAATTTTATTACCTGAATTTTTATTCTCAGCCATTTGATATATCCCTATTTTTAAAACCTACCACAACATACTTTCATTTTATCACCTGTTATCGCGCTCGAGGCATCGGAAGCATAGAATAATGCTGCTTTTGCAACCTCTTCTAGTGATACCCATCTTTTTAAGGCAGCTGGATCAGTATAGTTTTCTTTTGTTATTTCTTCAACACTGCGCCCTTCAGCACTCGCGCGACGCTCGAGTATTCTATCCATATTTTCGCCCGATACGGCGCCCGGCATCAACGCATTTACACGTACATTATCAGGCCCTACTTCACGTGCAACTGCTTCCGTCATACCAATCAGGGCAAACTTAGTTGCAGAATAGGCTGAGCGCATCGGATATCCTTGAATACCCATTAAAGATGACATATTTACGATAGATCCTGATTTTTGCTCACACATTATTTTTGCCGCTTCTTTCATGGCATACATGGCACCAAACAAGTTAATTTCGGCACATATTCGCCAAGCATCAACATCAACATCTGCAATGGGGGCTAATGGGCCAGGCCCACCCGCATTATTTACAAGAATATCTATCGTCCCTTTAATCTCTTTTGCTTTTGCGAATAATGCCACGACTTCTTCATATTTTGACACATCGCATTGAATAGCTGTTCCGCCAATACGTTCAGCGACTTTTTGTATGGTATCAAGCGTTCTTCCGCTCACCACCACATGTGCTCCTTCAGCGGCAAACATATCAGCACAAGCCTCGCCAATTCCGGTTCCACCGCCTGTTATAATAGCCACTTTTCCTTCTAATGCTTTAGTCATATTAATTTATCCTCATTAAATACTCTGTTTGGGTCAAACAATGGCATTTCAGGCTCACGTCCCAAAATAAGATCACCCATTAATTTCGAAATATAGGGGCCAATGGTATATCCACCACGCACACACCCTAATATATATGCATTATCTTTTTCACCTAATCGTCCAGCTAATGGATAGAAATCTGGTACATTTGCCTCAAACCCAGTCCAAGACCTTACCACCCGAACTTTAGATAGTGTCGGCACTGCAAATTGTGCCAATTGCAAGTTAGGTAAGAGCGTTTCCGGATTGATAGCGCCGCGCCCTTCTTCTGGTGTTCCTTTTCCTTGCCATCCGCCGCCAATCAACACTGTACCGTTATCTTTTTGCTTCATTGTTAGCAGTCCTGTAGCATGACCAATAACACCATTCATTATTCTTGGCGCGCGTTCAGTGACACTAACTGTATTGATCCGCGCACGAATTGGTAAATCTTCGCCAAGCATGGCAGCTACATGTTTTGTCGAACCACCACAAGCAATCAAAATACGGGTTGCTTTTATAACTTGATCTCCGGATGAAATTTCATAACCATTTGAATTAATATTAATTTCTGAAACTTGAAACCGCTCAATGGTATCAATGTTTTCATCGGTCAATCTGCCGCGATAATATTGACCACTTAATGATGAATTAGCGTATCCATCATCTGGGCAAAAACTTGCCGCAACAATTTTCTTTGCAAGATGCGGTTCTATTTCTTCAACTTTTTTTGGATTAACAAATGTGATATCCGCCCCTGCATCACGTTTCATTGTCATGCGTTCCTGTAAAAGTTCCGCTTCACGGTCATTAAACGCAAGCGTTAGTCCACCAGTTTTCTTAAACCCGACCTTTTCCCCCATCAATTGCCATTCATGATGACCTTTAATGGCATATGGCATTAATTTAACGCGCTTAATCTGCATCGAAAGGGTTCCGGCATTAACGCCTGATGCCCCTTGCCCAATGTCACCTTGATCAATGACTACCGGATCCATCCCGCCTTCTTTTATCCTAAGTGCAGCACCACACCCCATAATGCCACCACCGATGATTGCTATATCATATGTATTTGTCATAATGGTGAAACCCCCGGGATAGGAAGATCATCATAATTTAACTCTTCTGTGATTTGATCCATTGGCATTGGCCTTAGTGGAGGCCTTGCCGTTGGAAGCCCGATATCTTCGCGGGTCTTTCCTGTAACATGTTCATTAATCATTGCCTGTGCGTCTGCACAAAATCTTCCACCGCACGGGCCCATACCACAGCGAGTGCCAGATTTAATGGCATTAGGTGACTGCGCACCTGTAATTATTTCATGTTCTATTTCCTTGCGCGTCACGCCTTCGCAGCGACAAACATCTGTATCTGTATCGATTAAATTTAACAGTCCTGCACGAGGAATGCTAAGAGCCGTCATTGCCTTACCGAAACGTTCAAATTTACCAATATCATAAACCACGCCATTCTTATTTATGGCTTGCGCTGCATTCTTTCCTCTTATTGGTGCTGCAAGTGCGCCAAGGATACCGGCATTATCACCACAAACAAATAACCCCTCAATTGATGTGCGGCCCATATCATCAATCGTTGGCACCCAGCCACCTAATGTTTCATCGTAATGATGTTCTGCGCCTGCAAGACGGGATGCTTCAATTGCCGGAATTAACCCTTGCCCATAACATACGCTATCTGCTTCTAATATTTGTTCTTTTCCTATAGGCGTCCAATCATCATCAACTTTTTTGATTTTTACAAGCTCGATATGATCCGCACCTTCAAACTTAATAGGAGCAGATTGCCAGATTGTTTTTTTATAAAAAGCAGTTACCCACTTAAAACCTTGCCAAAGCAATATTGGTTGAGTGATCATTATAAGTAATGACTTTAACCAATCAAATCGACTGTTAAGCGACACAATTGCCTCAACGGTTCCACCTAATCTTTCAATTTCATTGGCTACATAAAAAAGAAGCGGTCCACTTCCAGCTACAACCGTTTTATGACCGGGCACCATCATATGTTCTTTAAATAATGCTGTTGCACCCGCAAGTCCTATAACACCCGGTAATGTCCAACCCGGTATTGGAATAATGCGCTCATATGCTCCAGTAGCGATGATCAAATTTTTTGACGTCAAGACGTCATTTTCTACATGAATATTCCAAATTGTATCGCACTTTTCTATATGCCAAACACGTGCTTCATATTTCACGGATACATTTGACGACATTAACGCATCTCGAAGCGCGTTCCCTTTAATACTTGTCTCTGTTTTGGGTGCATCGATAATTGAGGAAGACTTGTTTCGCCATACTTGGCCGCCCGCGCTACCTTGTTCATCAATTATGAGTACTGAATACCCAAGATTATCTGCTTCGATAGCTGCATTAACCCCTGCCGGACCTGCTCCTATGACGATAACATCATACATAGGTTGCCTTTCTAACGATCAGACCAGCCTTTACTTTTGTACGGCAAGCTTCGGTTTTTTTACCATCAACTTCAACCACACACTCCTGACAAACACCCATGCCGCAAAACATTCCGCGTGGTGCACCTGTCGGTGCGCTTCTGATATTTTTTTGCCCAGAGCGTAACAAAGCCGCAGAAATCGTTTCACCGTCAAATGCGGTAAATTCATCACCATCAAATTGAAAGGTTATTTCAGCGGCGCGCCTAATCATTGCGGGTAACTTATTCCAAGTTCATCAAATGTACGTTTAATTTCATCGATCACATCAGCACTAGCTGCATGAACAGGATCACGGGGTACACCTGCGGGTAAGCCAATAATATTAAGCGCCGCTTTAAATGATGCTGGCCATGTTCCATGCCCCATCAACAATTCATAAAGGCGCGTTAGCTTATAATGAATGTCGGCTTGCTTTTCGCCCGGCTTTTCTTTTGCAAATGACGCAATATTCGCAGTATCAGAGCCTAAAAATTCAGGGCCTGTTGCGATAAAACCGTGAGCACCAAGAGCAATACCTGGCATAATATAATGACAAGGGCCAACCATAATTGCCATTTTGTCTGCAAACCGTTTAATCAAATGAGTATGATGGAAATAATCGCGATTACTTTCTTTTATACCAATAATTGGCGCCACATCCATAAGCGCTCCAATATCATCAATTGATAAATTAAGTCCCGCACGGCGCGGGGAATTATAAGCTACAATCGGCATATCTATGGCAGCATTTAATTTTTCAAACCGTGATAATAATTCATCACGTGTGGTTTTTAAGACATATGTCTGCGGCATTGATAATACGGCCGAAGCGCCATTCTCTTTTGCCGCAAATGCAAATTCAACGCTGCTTTTAAGCATCGTCGATGAACATCCTGTTATAACAGGCACTCGTCCGGCTGCTTCATCAACAGCAAGTTTGGTTAAACGTCCCTTTTCTTCTGCGCTTAAAGCCCAGCTTTCACCGTTATCGCCAGAAACGCAAATGGCGGATGCACCTTGCCCGATTAACCAATTCACTAGATGCTGATAGGCATCTTCCATAATTTCACCCTTTTCATTAAAGGGGGTTACCACTGCGGGAACGAACCCGTGCAAGTCTTCTTTTTTCATAATTATTCCAATATTTCTGCAATGTAGATTGAGGCGGTTTGTGCCTCGACGATGTAAAGTGTATTTTCTTTAAATATTAAACTGGTGATCCATAACCCTTCTGGTAAATCAATTTGCGCGACCGTATCACCAAAAATATTATAAATATAAGCACGCCCTGCCTGCGCATGAGCGACGGCTAAATTACCATTATCATGAACGGCCAACCCATCTGGACCAAGCCCACCCGACATTTGAACATATGTTCCAACCATAGGCCATTTTTTGTCAGGGTAATCAGCCATCAAACGCCAAACGGCGTTGGCACGGGTTGCAGCAACATAAACAAGTTTCCCATCAGGACTTAAAGCGATGCCATTGGGATAAGGCACATTATTTAAAATATGCACCAGTTTTCCATCCGTTTTATACCGAAAAACATTTCCAGTTGGGTCAGATAAACTCGTCCGGCCGCTATCCGTAAACCAAAGGTCACCATTTGGTGCAATGGTTAAATCTGATAAGCCCTTAAAAGGTTTATTTTTATAACCTTCAGCTAAGACGGACATTTTTCCTTTAGCATCAAATTCGATAAGCCCATTTTTATAATCAGTTAAAATAAGACTGCCGTCATCTTTAACTTTGATTGAATGGGGTTCGCCATCATAATTTTTATGCTGATGCCATTTTCCATCGTCATTTATCCGAAAAATCCGACCGTAAGGAACATCAACAAGCCACAATGTATCATGTTCATCGAAACAAGGTCCTTCGAGAAATGAATGCAACTTTTGACCAGGGCGGGTCATTTTAACCCAATCATTGGGCTCGCCTTTATAATGAAAATGTTTTGGTAATCGCGACCATAGTTCCGCTGTAATATATTTTGTCATTTTATGATCCCTGCTTCTTTAAAATTACTAATATCCTCATCTGAATATCCTAAGGTTAAAAGAATTTCATCCGTATGCTCAGAAAACCCTGGCGGCGGTGTTTTAATTTCAGGACCATTTTCAAAATGATAAGCCGCTTTAGGAAGAATTATTCCCTCTTCTTCATAATAATAATTATGTAATTGTGGGTCATGAATGGCTTCAGATAATGTTCTTTGTTTTTCCGCAGGCAAACCATATTGATGGAAAATTCTTTGCCATTCATCAGCAGATTTATCTTTTAAAATTTTTGCAACCTGTTCTTTAGTAACTTTTGAAATCGCCCACAGACTTTCCCAATCATCCGGCGCTTTAAGTTCTGCTGCAAAATCGATATTCAATTCTTCAAACATTTCCCACATACGGCGGTTTTGATCGGGTGTAAATGCACCAATCATCAATATACCGTCAGCAGTTTCATAGGCGCTGATACCGGCTTCTTTATCACGTTTTGTTTTGACGGGGTGCTGTGCGGCAGCCGCTTCCGGTGCCATTAAGGTCATGGCGACCTCAAGCATTGATGAACTGATTTGCGTTCCAACCCCTGTCATTATTCGTTGGTGCAAAGCAGCTGAAATAGCAAAGGCAGCATTATATCCCGCAGCATAATCAACAAAAGATACGCCGGGTTTATGACCATTTGATTGCTCAATTATGCCACTGGTTGCCTGTATCGTATTATCATAAGCATTTACGGTTGCGCGATCACCGTAATTCCCAAAACCTGATAATGAGCAATAAATTAATCTTGGATTGATTGACTTTAAATCATCATAACCAAGCCCTAACTGATCAAGAGCACCAGTACGGTAATTTTCCACAAGCACATCAGCATCCAAGACCATCTTTTTAAATATCTGCTGACCCATTTCTTGCTTTAAATCTAACGTCATTGCTTTTTTGTTTGCCGCTTGTACTTGATAGTTTAAACCGCGCAAATCAGCATTCAATTTTGGATCAGGACCACGCCCACGTGCGCAGTCGGGATTTTCCGGCGATTCAATTTTAATAACCTCAGCACCAAGTAGTGCGAATTGATATGTTGAAAATGGACCCGCTAAAACGTGGGTTAAATCAAGTATCTTTATATTTTCATATGGCCGTGTCATATTTTCTTTATATTCTCTATTGTCATTTAATGCAATATTGTTTTATAATTAAACATAAGTTTGATATATAAAACTTTTTATATTTGGATAAATAAAAATGTCGCATGTACTACACAGAAATATTAACACCTCTGTACCAATTGTCGAGAGTGCGGATGGTAACTATCTTATTGATGAAAATGGTAAACGTTATCTAGATGCCAGCGGCGGCGCGGCCGTTAGTTGCTTGGGTCATACGAACCAGCGTGTAATTAACGCTATAAAAGATCAACTTGATAAGGTCAGCTTCGCCCATACGGGCGTTTTTTCAAATACGGCAGCCGAGGAATTAGCAACATATTTGATTAAAAACACACCGGATGGATTTGGAAATGGGCGCGCAATGTTTTTGGGCTCTGGTTCAGAAGCAATGGAAGCAGCACTTAAACTTGCCAGACAATATCATTTAGAAAAAGGCGACAAAGCGAGAAGTAAGATTATCGCACGAGACCGCTCATATCATGGCAATACTCTTGGAGCTTTGGCAACAGGTGGACACAAACAAAGGCAAGCTCCTTTTGCCCCCCTTCTTATCGATGTGCTTCATATTCCACCGTGTTATGCGTACCGCTTTAAGGATGAAAATGAAACGCCAGAACAGTTCGGAATAAGAATGGCGAACACCCTAGAAGAAGAAATTTTAAAACAAGGCCCTGAAACAGTGGCCGCCTTTGTCGCAGAACCCGTTTCAGGAGCATCCCTAGGAGCTGAGCCCGCAGCGCCAGGATATTTTGAACGTATCCGTGAAATTTGTGATCAGTATGGTGTTCTCTTTATTGCTGACGAAGTAATGTGCGGCATTGGTCGTACCGGATATCTTTTTGCATTAGAGGCAGAGGGCGTCTCACCTGATATATTCACTATAGCAAAAGGACTTGGTGCAGGGTATCAACCAATTGCCGCAGTTCTGGCCAATGAAAAAATTATTAATAGCATTCAAGCCGGAAGCGGAAATTTGTGGAATGGCCATACTTATATGAGCCACGCCATTGCCTGCGCAGGCGCCCTCGCCGTTTTAAAAGTTATTGAAGAAGATCAACTACTAGGTAATGTAAGTTCACAAGGCCGAAAACTTGAAAAAATGCTACGTAATGAATTTGAAAATCACCCAAACATAGGTGACATTCGTGGTCGCGGGCTATTTTGGGGATTAGAAATCGTCGAGAATAAAGAAACAAAAGAGCCGTTTCCTTCAGAAGCCAACTTATCGGCAAAAATTAAAAAGGATATCCTTGAAAATGGCATGCTTAGCTATCCTTCAAATGGTTGTGTAGACGGTATTAGAGGCGATCATATTTTACTCGCCCCTCCCTATACTGTAACTGATGACGAATTAGTAACGATCGTCGATACGGTCAAAATATGTCTTAATAATCAACTGGGTAAATTAAAATCATGAGCAAAACTATTCTCACCTGTGCGGTTACTGGAAACTTAACATCACCTGATATGCATCCTGGGTTACCAATAACACCAAAACAAATCGCTGAAGAAGGCTTAGCTGCCGCTGACGCGGGCGCCGCTATCTTGCACTTACATGTTCGTGATCCTGAAACGGGCAAAGGCTCGATGAAATTTGAACTCTATGATGAAATGGTAACAAGAATTCGGGAAAAGAATTCAGATGTCATCTTAAATCTTACTACTGGTGAAGGCGGGCGCTTCGTACCCGGGAAAGAAAATCCCCGTATTGCGGGAGAGAATTCAACTCTTTGCCGTCCGGAACTTAGAGTCTCACACGTGGAAAAATTAAAACCTGAAATTTGCACACTGGATCTCAATACAATGTGGTCCGGGCAAGCAGCGGTTATTAATAGCCCTGAAAACCTGAAAATAATGGCTGACCGAATTTACGCTGCCGGCGTCAAACCAGAAATCGAAGTTTTCAATAGCAGCGATATGCATTTATTAAACCACTTTATTTCAGAAGGTGTTATTAAAAACCCTGTTATGGTTCAAATGGTTATGGGCGTAAGGTTTGGACTTCCTGCAAATTCAGAATCGATGATGTATATGAAATCACAACTTCCCCAAGAAGCGGTCTGGGCCGCCTTTGGTATTGGAAGAATGGAATATCCAATGCTTGCTCAAAGTTTCGTTATGGGCGGCCATGTCCGCGTCGGTATGGAAGATAATCTTTATATAAAGAAAGGCGAACTTTGCAGCGGTAATGTACAGCTTGTGTCTAAAGCAGTCCATATTGTTGAAGAACTAGGCGGAAATATTGCTAGCACTAATGAAGCCAGAGAAATTTTAGGACTTTAATGATAAACCTAGCTCTTATGCCCCAAACTTCTGGAAATCGCCATCGCCGTTTCGACGACAGTGGGGACATAAAAGCTTTGCAACCTTTCAAAATCAAACGCGCTATCTGGGCCAGAAATATCAATTACGGCAATGACTTGACCATGGTCATCAAGCAATGGCGCCGTAATGGTCGACCCGCCCCGTTGGACGAAACCACGGGAAATGGCATAGCCATCTTTTGCAGCACTTCTAACGCATTTAATAAGTTCTTCTACAGAATTTGGTGTATGTTCAGTAAGCTTATCGAATTCAACCCCTTGATAAAGCTCCATAATTTCAGCATCGCTCAAATCGCGAAGCAAAACCCAACCAAGAACGCTGGCATAAATTGGTCGTCGTTCACCAGTAGAAATATTACTCACAAAAGATGTATTAGACGTAATATTATCCAAATAGAGAACATCTCTACCATCACGTATGGCAAGATGGCTGGATACTTCGGTAACATCACGCAGTTTTTCAAGATGTGGTTTTGCTGTATTAATAACACCTTGGCTATTCAAATAAGAGAAACCAAGGCCCAAAATACGCGGCCCGAGCTCATATTGTTTATCAGATTTATCGGTGGTCAAAAACCCCAAGTGCTCCAAGGTATAAGTAATGCGAAAAGCAGAAGAGCGAGAAACGCCCAGCTTTTTGCCAATTTCGGCTATGGTCAGAGGCTCACCTGCTTCAGCGATAATTTCAAGAACGCGAAGTCCTCTGGACAAACCGGGAATAAAATATCTATCATGATTTTTATGAAGCGTTTCAGTCATTTTCTCAGACACATGGCTCAAATTGTTTTATATGGAAAACTTAAGGATTAGAAATGACACAATCAAGCGGAAAAAGCAACCGCCTTATTGCTACTAACGAAGATACATTGGGACCTTACTACCCAATTTCACTTTGCGATAACGACAGTATGGACTTAACGGAAATAAGGTCAGGAATTATACATAAACCATTAGGTGATAAAATCATTGTAAATTTTTGTATTAAAGATATAAATGGTAATCTAGCACACGGATGTTTACTTGAGTTTTGGCAACCAAATGCTGCAGGAGTTTACCGTCGACCAGATACTGAAACACACCCTAAACTTGATCCATGGTTTACCGGATATGCCAGACATCGTACCAAAGATGGTAATTTTACCTTAACAACGATTAAGCCAGGTGTAGATGTAGGTTTGGAAACACCACGAGCACCAAATATTACCCTTACGATTTTTTCAGACGGTATCATGCGTGTGGTAACACAGCTCTTTTTTGATGGTGAAAAAGCAAATGAAAGTGATCCTTTACTTCTTTCAATAGACGAAGAACTTCGTGACCGTTTAATGATCAAACCGGACGGCGAAGATGAAAACGGAATTAAAAAATATAAAATAGAAATCATAATGGCTGGCGATAATGAAACACCATTTTTTGATGACCTTTTAAGTTAGGAATGAACGATGGAAAAACTAGGAAGACAAATTGAGATCGGTCCAACCGACAATACATCAAATGAACGCACACCAAGAAATAGGTTAAATTTAATTCCAGAAAACGCTCGCGCATCTTTTGCCCCTTATGCACCACAAAATTATGGCATCAATCCAGCTGAAGCAGATATGACGCGCATCGCTCCAGGTCGCCCACGCGGCGAAGGTGACGCTATTAAAGTCACAGGTAAACTTATGGACGAACTTGGTCGACCAATCCGTAATTCACTTATTGAAATATGGAATGCTAATAAATATGGTCGTTATACCCATATCGAAGACCATTCAGGGCTACAACTTGATCCGAATTTCTTGGGGATTGGTCGCACATTAAGTGATAATGATGGGAATTATGAATTTTGGACCATTCGCCCGGGCGAATATTTAGCAAGACCAGATATCGGTCGATGGCGCCCAAAGCATATTCATTTATCAATTCGTGGTGGTTCATCGCGCATGATCACACAAATGTATTTCGCTGGCGACCCTCATAATGATACGGATCCTATGCGCATACTCATGGGTGATAATTTTGATAAAAATCTCGGAAAGGAATATAAAACAGACGGCGAAGATTTCGACCGCGGATATCAGTTTGATATCGTAATCGGTGGAAAAAACCCGACATTCTTTGAAGATAATTAATTCATTAGAACTGGTTAACTGCTCGTAATTGTTTCCGGTTGGTGTTTTGGCTCTGCTTTCTGGGTAAATTCTTTAAATACTGCGATGCCGAAGAATGTCATAATAAGTGATACAATCGGGTTCAGTAAGTTTAGGAATGTATATGGTAGATAATCTAATACGGGAATACCCATAGCGCCAAAATAGAACGCACCGGCCGTTGACCACGGTATGAGCGGCGAAAACATGGTTGTACTTTCCTCAACGGAACGGGATAGCATGAATGGTTTTAAATTCATTTCTTGATATTTTTTCTTAAATAACTGTGAGGTGACAATAATGGATATGTAGCTCTCACCCATACTACAACAAGCTAAAATACCTGTACACATCGTGGCAAACATAAGAGATAATACTGATTTAATCCTATCCAGCAGCCCAGACAGCAAGGCTTTTAAGAAGCCGCCACTTTCAAGTACACCGCCAAGCGCAAGGGCAAAAAGCGTCATGGACAATGTTTCCATCATACTCATTATCCCGCCTCGGTTCACCAATGTATTCAATCCCGCATGACCCGTATCCGCAGAAAACCCAGTTTGTAAACTCGCTAGAAAATCAACAATAATGCGGTCTTGTTGAAATATCGCCAATATGAAAGCAGCGACGACACTTGAAACCATAGCCACTTCAGCGGGTGCTTTTCTAAGGCTTAATACCAGCAGTACAATTAACGGCAATAAGCTCCAGATACTTACGACAAAATTACTAGCAATTGCCGCTTGAAACGCTTCCACGCCTTCGCGGGACACAGTATCTGCTGAATATTGCATTCCTACAAAACCGAAAAGAATAAGACATAAAATATAAGTTGGTATAGTTGTATAAAGCATTGAGTTAATATGTTTATAAAGATCAGTTCCCGCAGAAACAGCCGCTAAATTCGTCGTATCGGATACTGGTGACAATTTATCTCCAAAAGTCGCACCAGAAACCACGGCCCCTGCAACAATTGGTAATGGAACTCCCATCGCTGAACCGACACCAATTAATATAACACCGGCCGTTCCGACCGTCCCCCAACTTGTTCCTACCGCCAATGACATAAAGCTACAGATCAAAAGGCTCGCTGGAAGGAAAACCGTCGGACTGATTAAATCTAAACTATAATAAACAATGCTCGTGATCGTGCCGCTTTCTAAATATGCTGCGATCACTACACCGATTAAAATAAAGATATACATAGCACTTAAACCATGTTCTATCCCTTTATTCATCGCTGTTTTTATCGATTGGAAAGAGTACCCTAAATATTTCGAATGAAATGTGCTCCAAATAATGGCAATCAAGATAATCACATGGATCGGCACACTAAAAACGATCAATCCAGTAATGATCATTCCAATAATTCCGCCAAAACAAATGACTGAATGCAAAAATGACGGCTGTTTACTATTTTCCAATTTACTCTTCCTAAAAATACTCTGAATGAATTATATCAGATCTGCTTTCATTTGATTGACAGCATAGTCAACCGCTCTTGCGGTTAAAGCCATATACGTTAGTGATGGGTTTTGACAAGCAGTCGAAGTCATACATGATCCGTCTGTGACAAATAAATTCGGCACTTCATGAGCTTGATTATGCTTATTTAATACACTTGTTGCGGGATCATGGCCCATTCGGGCGGTTCCCATTTCATGGATACAAAGACCTGGGTTCGCTGGCGTCACCCACGATGATACATCTTCTAGTCCAAGATTGTTTAAAATGCTCTCGGCTTCCGCGGCGATATCTTTCTGAAGATTAAGTTCATTTTCACTAAATTCACAATCAACATGCAGTTTTGGAATTCCCCATTCATCAAGATTATTATGATCAACACTGATATGATTTTCATATCTGGGTAGCATTTCACCAAATCCAGTCATTCTAAACCACCAAGCCCCCGGTTGTTGCAGGTTCTTTTTAAAATCAGCGCCGTACCCCGTTTGATCTGCACCACGGTTCCATGATAAGCGATGTGCACTACATTGATAACCGTAACCACGAACGAAGTCTTCCTGCGTATCACCATTAATATTCCTAAATCGTGGAATATATATTTCATTTGGGCGACGACCACTTTCGTAGAAATCTTCAAATCCCGGCATTCGACCACTGGCGCCCGCTTGGTATATATGATCCATTAAATAATGACCTAATGTACCACTTCCATTGGCAATACCATTTTGAAATGTTTCTGAAACTGAATTAAGCATAATTTGCGTAGAAGCGATGGTCGATGCGCATAAAAATACCACTTTACCTCTATATTCCGTAGTCTCCTTAGTAATACTATTAACAACACGTACACCACTCGCCTTACCTGTGGTTTCATCGTAAATGACACTATGGCAAATTGCATCTGTAACCGTTGTTAAATTTCCAGTGCGTTCTGCTGCTGGTAATGTTGCCGATTGACTTGAAAAATAAGCACCAAATGAACAACCGCGCATACATTCATTTCTGTATTGGCATTTTTCCCGCCCCAAGGAACGCTGTTCTTCCGTTGGTTCCGTTAAATGAGCGCATCGGCCAATAATAAAATGACGATCATCATATAGCTCATCAAACCTTTTTTTCATTTCAGCTTCGACACAAGTCATTTCCATAGGCGGTTGAAATTTACCATCTGGTAAATTTGGGATTCCCTCAATTGATCCTGAAATGCCCGCAAATGTTTCGACATAATCATACCATGGCTCAATATCTGCATATCGAATTGGCCAGTCTATACCGTTACCGTCTTCAATATTGGAATTAAAATCCATTTCCGACCAACGGTATGTTTGCTTTCCCCAAGTTAATGAACGACCCCCTACATGGTAGCCCCTAATCCATGTAAACATTTTATCATCAGGTTGGGTGTAAGGATGTTCACTATCCTTGACGAAGAAATGTTTATTATATTCCTGAAGAAATGCCATTTTCTGGATTTCATAATCTTGGTCAAGTTCCTCTTTTGGAACACGCCCATTATTTGGAAGATCCCATGGAGGGACATTCTCTGTTGGGTAATCTTCACGGTGTTTCACTTGTCGGCCACGGTCTAGCAGTAAGGTTTTCATACCTTTTTCCGTAAATTCTTTTGCTGCCCACCCTCCAGACATACCAGAGCCAACAACGATTGCATCAAATTCTTCAGCCATATCCATTCGCCCTTATATTGACCATGCTTTACCACCAACATCCGCTAACGGAATACAGCCACTATATCCACCAGGAATTGGATCATAATTCAGTTCTTCTGTTGCGCCGACTTCGGAAGTGTAATACCCGAATATAATAAGCTCACGTAACTCGCGGTAAATGTGTTTTCTTCCAGTGATATCATCTGAATTTGTAATATCACCAAGACCTGCTGTGCCTTCACCAGCGGCTAACATTTCTTGTCCTAAATGGTCTAAAACGAGACCTCGTTCTTTATTACCTAGCAAACTAAAACTTGAACCCTGCTCATTTTTAATGCGTTCATCAAGCATTGTTAAATCCTTTAAAAACCCATTACGTTCATCAGAAGTCATCCAATTTGCAGCAAGTTCATCCACTAAGAAGTGAACATTAACCGATTTAGCACCCAAAGTTTCCGTATCTGGGATAATCATATCGGCAATATCCGCTACTAAATTCAATTGAGCTTCATTGAGAGCTTTCAAATTAAGGTTTTCGGTATTTGTTGGCGCTTTTACACCGCTATCACAAGCAGATAAAATCGTTAAAGATATTGTCCCACCCGTCACCACAGCCATACGTTCCAATATTTCACGGCGATTTAAGTTTGATTTTGTCATATGAAATCTTTCAAATCTATATAGGCATCTGCGAAATGATGAGCCAAATGCTCGCCACAAGAATTACCGGAAGCGTACCAATCATACCAAAAAAATGATACATGGAAGTTGAACCATCTGACTTCATTCCTAAAGGATGAAGAATACGACTTACGACTAAACTTCCTCCCATAATGCTAATGGCCATTGTGCCTGCTGCACCGCTCATTTCAAGAAGTCCCAAAACAATTAAACCAAGTGGCACATATTCCGTATAATTTCCCTGTTTTCTAATACGGCAAAAAAGCTCTTTGTCATCACCGTCACCAAGATTAATTTTTGCTTTACCACGATAAGAGCCCACGTGACCTGCGAGCACGACACCTAAAACCCCTAAAAAACCGGCACAAAGTGCCGTTATTTCTGGAAATACTAACATATTACTCTCCCTCTTTAATTTGGTTCCCCAAAGCGTTTTTTAAAATCATTTAATTCAATTTCAAAATGATCTGCTTCAATAAATTCCTTATCTGACATATTTGGCTGTCCCATATTTAGGTACCAAGCCAAATAATCACCAAATTCGTTGGCATACCTCTGATAATGTGTTGAATAGGTTCGCACTTTTATGATTGGCACGTCAAGTCCCGTATCAAATTCCATTAATCGCAACCATCCATCACCAATACCCGTAATTCGACTGCCATCTAATACTGGATTTGCTGCCATGCCGCGTCCTTGATAGTCGGACAAAATCTAAAATACATTATTTCCATAATCATTTATGTCAACTCTCATGGCTTGCCCAATTTGATGTCCACTTAAAATCATAAATATTTGATCATTTTTTTTAATCCATTCGTTCCATATATCTTCTGCGCTACTGTGATCTAATGGGTCCACTGATGCTAAATCATAAACTGGACTAGGCATTCTCTCACCACGAGGATTTAAAAAATCATGTGTCGACATAATGGTTGGCATTCCGGGATGAGCATCAATTATATTTTGTGCCCATGAGAGAACATCATCACCCGCTTGCATTTCAAATGAAAAATGAAGAAATTGATATCCGCCTGCTTCAAAAATTTGAGCACTAATGACGCCACCATTAAAACTATCAATGTACCAATCTTTTCCTTTGAAATATCTGCTATCGGGACCAAATACATCATTAAAAGTATTATATCCACCAACGTGACGATTAGGAACCATATTGGCTTCACAAATTCTTGCCCGTGGGTCAGGGTCATTTGGAAACGGATTATATTGATACCCGGTATCATAATCATGATTGCCCGGTGCGACTCCAAATGGTACACCAGTGTATGCTAGTAAATTATATCCCCTGCGTGCCATTGGCAATTCAAACTCATTGATGCCTTTATTTATTTTTTCTATACCAAGTCGCGGATTAAAAAGTATAGCCGGGAAACCGCGTGCGGCATGTTCATCATCCAAATATATACCCAAATGTTGCCAAACATCACCAACAGAGGTCACAAATTCAATCTCACCGCCATTTGATTTTGTATTATCCGCAACAAACTGCATTTGCTCAATGAAAAGTTCCGCGGCATCAATGGGAAAGCCTTCTTGTTTTTGATGCATAAAATCAGCCATATTCTGTGTGTCAGGTATAACTGCAATAGTGAATTGATGGTCGATATCAGGCTGTTTATCACAACTGACCAACAGTACAGTCGCAATAAAAAAGAGCATAATTTTTATTATGCTCTTTTTCATATTAATTATTTCCAAACGGGTCATCAATGGCGACGGATGGATTACTAAACCAATTTGGCCCTTGTTCCGTCATATAGCAACAATCTTCTAAGCGGATGCCAAATTTTCCGGGAATGGCAATGGTTGGTTCGATACTAAAACACATACCTGGCTCCAATGGCCGCTTATTGCCATATACCGCATTACCCCATTCATGCATATCAAGACCAATACCATGGCCCGTACGGTGTGGTAGTCCAGGTGTTTTATAACCCGGACCATATCCGGCATCCGTAATCACTTGACGCGAGGCAATATCGACATTTTCCATTGGTGCACCTAACTGTGCCGCCTCAAATCCTGCGGCCTGTGCGCGTTTTTCTAAATTCCAAACCTCTTCTTGTTCAGCCGTATGTTCGCCAAAAACAATAGTTCTGGTTATATCTGATGCGTAGTTATGAACATTACATCCCCCATCCATCAGAATAATCATTCCTTCTTCAAGAACCGGTTCAACGATCGATCCATGCGGTGATGATGATACAACACCAATCATGGTACCCAGTGATCCCGTTACGCCTAAACCCGCATGTGCTTCTTGTGAAAGCCGTCTAATATCTGAGCCGCGCATTCCTAATTCTATATAAGGGATCATTGCTTTAAAGGCTTGAATGGTAATATCATTGGCATGTTGTAAAAGTTCAAGTTCACGTTTTGATTTAATGATGCGGCATTCTGCTGTAACAGGGTCCGCACTTTGAAGATCAAGATATGGGGCTTCTTTTCTTATACCGTCCATCAAGAAAAATCTGGTCATTTCACCAATGCCGATTTTACCTGATTCAATACCCAAATCCTTAAGCATTGAAACCACAAGTCTGTAAGGGCTTTGATGTTCTTCCCAACCTCGAACCGTATCACCGACGATAATACGTTCTTGTAATCGTGGCACTTCGAACATTGGCGCGATATAGGCAACTTCGCCTTCGCGTGGAATAATCGCTGCCGCCATCCGCTCACTTTGGCCCCAACGCATTCCGGTATAATACCAAAGGTTGCTCGTTGCTTCTAAATAAATGGCTTCAAAACCGTTAAGTGCCATTAATTCTTGCGCTTTTGCTATACGAGCTTCATGTTCCGCGACACTAATTGGCGCTATCCCATCCATCATATTGGGCAGATCGTCAAACTTTCCTTTAAGTATGGCTTGCGATTGTGCCATCGCATCTGACCCATCGCCACCACTTTGCCCGCAAGCACTAATTAAACCCGCGGCTCCAACCATTGATGACATTTTTAAGAAATTTCTGCGATTATTCATGATTTAAGCTCTCCCAAACTTTTATAATTTATAGACATAAATTTGTAAGCCGTTTCTAAAAGCTTGGCAAGTGCGTTGACAATATCCATTGATATTTTATAGTCCTCTCTTAATCAGAAAGAATAAAATATGTGGTTCATCATAAAAATCTTAATCGTCGTCATTGTCGCAGGCGTGCTTTTTACACCTGTTGCTATCGCGAGGCGTAAAAAGAAGAAAAAGAAAAAATAATCATAAAGTTTTTTGCATCAAAACCACATTGATCCAACGTTCAAACTTATATCCGACGTTTTCAAGAACACCAACCTCCCTAAATCCAAGCTTTTTATGAAGGTTGATTGAGTCATGGTTTTCACTGTCCCCAATCACAGCAATGACCTGCTTTAATCCAATTTCTTCACATATTGGAAGTAATGCTTTCATTAATTTTGATGCAATTCCCATTCCTCTAAATTCAGGATCAATATAAATAGCATTTTCAGTGGTTTTTGAATATGCGGAGCGCTCCCGATATAATGAAACATATGAATATCCTACGATTTTGCCATTTATTTCAGCAACTAAATATGGAAAGCCATTATCAATGATGGTTTGTCTTTTGTCTAATAGATCCTTTTCTGATGGCGGGATTTTATCGAAAGTTGCAGTACCATTTAGCACTTCATATTGATAAATTTTTTGAACATCGCCAATGTCTTTCATTTCTGAGGGTCGAATTATCACTTCCTCAGTCATCAATAATTTCCACAGTTGATTGGCGGGTTCTATTGACCGTTAACTTTGTTACATCCGGTCTTGAATAATGACCGACGGGATCAAAATTTTGCCGTTCTTCTCGGACGCGGGCATGGCTGATTTCTGCAACATATAACCCTTCTTCGCCGACTTGTGGTTCGATCACCCATTCACCATTTGGGGCGCTTAAACATGACCCACCTGTGGCTAAGTAGTCTTTTCCTTCTATGCCTTTCAGAATGGCTTCTATATGCGGCGTATTTTCTGGAAAATCACTAGGTCGCATCAATCCCGATACGGATATCACATATGAGCGTCCTTCTTTCGCCATATGGCGCGTGATATCCTCTGTATTATGAATGCCACCTGGCCAAATCGCCACATGCAAATCTTCGCCCATTCCGTAGAGCGCCGCACGTGGTAATGGCATCCAATTTTCCCAACAGTTAAGCCCGCCCACCGTGAAAGCCCCTAATTCATGAACCCTCAAGCCATGACCATCGCCTGGTGACCATGTTAATCGTTCTTCGTAAGTCGGCATAAGTTTTCGGTGGGTTGAGCAAATTTCACCATTTTTATTGATATAAACCATTGTGCAATAAAGGCTATGACCACCACGATTCTTTGCACGCTCTATTATTCCTAAATATGTTGCCACTTTGTTTTTCTTAACTGCTTCACATACGCTATCCAAATGCCCTGCTTCAATTTGAACGGACTGGTCCATATAATGGGAATGCATTTCTTTCTGATCTTGGGCATTAAATCTTGCGCCACCAGTTGGTTCAATCCAGAAAGGATATCCTGGAACGATCGCTTCACCGAATGCAGTTAAGTCAACGCTTTTTTCTCCGGCCTCATTGATAAAACCAATGACTTTTTTGAGTGTCGCATCACGGTCCAACCAAACTGGGGCCATTTGTGCCAAACCCACTTTCAATTCATCCATTAAAAACTCCTGATTTTTCCCTCAAACAATAGATATAATTATAAAACTAAAATCAAATGATTATGACTTTGTCGCCCCATGAAAGATTGCTTCTGCGATTTTCAAATCTTGTACTGCAACACCAGTTAAATCGGCAACAGTGATTTGATCTTCATTGCTTCGACCTACACCCTTTGAAATCACAGTCCCAAGTTCAATGACATCATCATTTGTAATAGCATTTCTTTTCAATGCCTGATGTATTTCTCCACGAAGCTGACTTTGTTCAATACTATCTGAAACGACAATATCAGCCATCCTTAAAATTTCGGCATCAATTTCTTGTTTATCCGGCATATCAGACCCCATTGCCGTAATATGTGTGCCGGGTTTAACCATATCAGCGGTTATTAGAACATCTTCAGAAGGGGTCGTTGTAACGATTAAATTCGCCGATGAACAAAGCTCATTCATATCCATTGTTGCCGTGACAATATAGCCTTTATCAGTCATATCTTTTTTATATTCTAGTAACTTTTCAGGATTTCTTCCCCAAACAATAATATTTTTGCAATCCGTCACTGGCGCTAGATATTCTGCCTGCATTCTTGCTTGAACACCTGTCCCTACTATACCTATTGCAGTGATGTTTTTTGGTGCTAAATATTTTGCTGAAATGGCCCCTGCGACGGCCGTTCTTACATCTGTCAGCAAACATTCATCATGAAGGATGGCTGCAACCTCACCGGTATGTTGCGAAAATAAGATCATCATCCCATTGCTGTTTGGAAGCCCCATATTAATATTGCCGTAAAAACCCGATGCAATTTTCACAACATAATAATCGCCACCTTTAACACAGCCATATTTTATGTGAATTTCTCCCTTTTCCATGATCAATTCACCAACTGGCGGGATATTACACTTTCCTTCAGAATAATCCGCGAAACCCTTTTCAATAAGTGGCATTGAATCAATATTAGGTAGAAGCTGTTCGATTTCTTTTTTTGATATTACGTTCATAGCATTTGATCCTTATTTTTAAATAAGGTAACCAATTAAATGAATAACAACAACTAAGTTATTAAAGAATAATAGAGAAGCAGATTAACTTATAAGCTCTACGCTTCTTAAAATACCATTATAAACCCGGCCATCACGTTTTTCCGAATAATATAAATGAACGTGTGAGGCAGTTATACTGAAACTTTCACCTGTTTTTTTAAGCTCTTCTTCACTTACCTTCGCGCGTCTTAACCTTGCAAGAGTTACATGTGGCCGGTAAGGGCGATCTATTAAATTATATCCAGATTTCCGAAATTTTTGATCTAACTTGCTTTGTAATTTTTTTAAAGGATCGTTTGTTTCTACGGATGTAATTAAAACACCTTTTTTTTCATTATCCGGCGGAAATAGGGTTGCGTCCCCTAATTTCACATCAAAAGGTGCATAGCCTTGAACCGCTTCTTTCATTAACACTTCTAGCTTATCAAGTGCATTTATCGGCACATTTCCAATAAAGATAAGCGTGATATGATAATTTTCAAAAGGCACCCACCTGATATTAAGCTCACTGAACTGACCTTTTAGTGATTGAGAACGTTTTTTTAAGCGCTCCATAACATCATCGCTTAATGATAATGCAACAAAAACTCTTATTTTTTCTTGATCAGCGGACATCATAAATCACATTGACTGTCGCACTCCAAGGATTTGGATTAGACCAGCGCATACAATAATCTTGGGGTACCATTGCCGTAAAAAAATGATCTTCTTCTTTTGCCGTTTTCTCTTCAACTACATAAGATAATTGAGCGTCTTGTTGATAATGAATGCTAAATTTTAATTCACGACCACCAATGAAGGCATAATTCACATTTTCGCCAAACCCAAGAGAAACGCATATTTCACGGCTTTCGCCACTTTCGATAATAAATTGTTCGCTTTTCATCTTGGCATGTGAAGAGGTAGCGCAAAATACGACGCCACAAAAAGCCCAGAAAACTCTCATTATTTTATTCCCAAATCTCACCATGCCTTAAATTATCTTATAATTATGGCAAAAATAAAACCTACCCTCTTGGCACCCTGATCCATTCAATCATGTCCTGTACATCTTTTGGAGGAGCATTTGTAAATTGACTGACAACGTAAGCAACAACGAAATTAAGGGCCATACCAATAGTGCCTGCGCCTTCGGGTGATACACCAAACCACCAATTTTCGGCATTACTTGCATCCGGATTGATGAATTTAAAGTAAATAATATAAAGCGACGTGAACACAAGTCCCGTAAGCATGCCGGAAATGGCACCTTCTTTATTCATGCGTTTATAGAATATCCCCATTAGAATGATGGGGAAGAAAGTGCTAGCCGACAATCCAAATGCAAAGGCGACCACTTGCGCAACAAAACCCGGTGGATTGATACCGAAATATCCCGCAATCAAGACGGCGATTGCCACCGCCATTCTGGCAAACATCAATTCTTGTTTATCCGTGATATTAGGCAGAAGCATCTTTTTAAATAAATCATGTGCAACAGACGTCGAAATCACCAATAAAAGACCCGCCGCGGTTGAAAGTGCCGCCGCCAAGCCACCCGCCACCACAAGCGCCACCACCCAATTAGGAAGATCTGCAATTTCAGGATTAGCAAGCACCATAATATCCTGATCAATATAGAGCTCATTATCACTTGGGCCGTTTTCATTTCTGAGTAAGCGTTCTCCGGACGCCCCCTTGCCTTCTTCATAGAAATCGGGTTTTCCTTCAAAAGCATTTCCGGCTGTATATTGGATTTTTCCGTCACTATTTTTATCGCGCCATGCGATCAAATCGATGGCTTCCCAATTTTTAAACCATTCTGGCGTTGCTTGATATTCAGCATTTGAAACCGTATCGATTAAATTTAATCTGGCAAAACTCGCTACCGCCGGTGCCGTTGTATAAAGGATCGCGATTAATACAAGCGCATATCCCGCGCTCAAACGTGCGTCACTTACTTTTGGGACCGTAAAGAAACGAACAATCACATGCGGCAGTCCCGCCGTTCCGACCATTAACGCGGCAACAATGCAGAACATATCAATGGTTGATTTATTTCCGGCGGTATATTCCCCAAACCCAAGCTCCGTAGAAATACCATCAAGCTTATCAAGTAAATAACCAGACCCGTCCGCAAGTTCGGCGCCAAACCCAAGTTGCGGCACAGGATTACCGGTCATAAGGATTGAAATAAATATGGCCGGTACCATAAATGCAAAAATCAGCACACAATATTGCGCTACTTGAGTATAAGTAATTCCCTTCATTCCTCCGAGTACGGCATAAAAGAACACAGTCGACATGCCAATGAGGACACCGGTCATAATATCAACCTCAAGAAAGCGAGAAAACACAATACCCACGCCGCGCATTTGCCCCGCGACATAAGTAAAAGACACAAATAACGCACAGATTACAGCCACGGTTCTGGCCGCGTCGGAATAATATCTATCACCAACAAAATCCGGCACAGTAAATTGCCCGAATTTACGTAAATATGGCGCTAGCAGAAGCGCAAGAAGAACATATCCCCCTGTCCACCCCATTAAATACATGGCACCGTCACGTCCCATAAAACTAATGAGGCCTGCCATTGAAATAAAGCTTGCTGCGCTCATCCAATCGGCGGCCGTTGCCATTCCGTTTGCCAGAGGCGGCACGTGGTGCCCCGCCACATAAAAATCATCCGTGGTACCCGCTTTTGCCCAGATGGCAATTCCGATATAAAGTGCGAAAGTTACGCCAACAATGATGTAGGTAAGCGTTTGTGCATCCATTATTCGCTCCCCTCATCCATCATTTCTTCTTCACCAACACCGAATTTTTTATCCAGTTTATTCATTTTAAAAACATAGACGAATATAAGAACAACAAAGACGTATATTGCCCCCTGTTGAGCCATCCAAAAACCAAATGGAAAACCGACGAATTGAAATTGATTTAACCAATCAACAAACAATATACCCATACCAAATGATGCGATAAACCAAATAGCGAGTAACTTTAAAACAAGTCGGACATTTTCTTTCCAATAATTATCGCTATTCTCGCTCATCTAGGGCTCCTGTCAGTCGTGAGTTCAAACCCCGTATAATAATGCCCCCCCCTAATAGTTGCTTTAACTTCACGAATGGCACGAATATCGTCAAGTGGATTATCTTCTAATATCGCCATATCTGCTATTTTTCCGACCTCGAGCGTACCAAGATCTTTTTCCACGCCAATATTTTCGGCCACCTTAATTGTAGCAGCCCTGATCGCATCGGCTTCTGAAAGCCCCGCATCAACGAACATAATCATTTCAAAATGCTGTGCCATACCATATGGGATAAAAGGACTGTCTGTCCCAGCCGTGAAATTTGCACCTTTATCATGCATTTGTTTAATTGTTCCGAGCATATTAGAATTTAAACGAATTTCATTGGCAACATAGTCCGATTGCGCAGAACGCCTCAAGCTATCGCGCTGTAACTCATCTAGAAAAACCCTATACTTAACATCCGATAAATATTCGGGATGTTCTAACATATAATTGAAATAACCGGTTTCGAGTGTCGCAGTTGGCGTTATAAATAGACCCGATTTCGCAATAATTTCAGTTACATCAGCATAGCTGTTTGAAAGGTAAGAAAATTTTGGTGAATACCCGCGTCGGCTTGTTGCACCCATATGTTCAACACTATCCATTGCGTTTTGTACGGCTGGTGCAATTTCATGGCTTGAAAGCGGAATTCCCATTGCGTGGGCTTCTTTGATAAGAATTTGTTGAAATTCATCTGGAAGTCGGACATATGATTTGACCATATCATAGTCTAATTCTTTTGCACGGGTGATTTCATGACGTAGTGCCTTTTCATTAATGGCACTATAACTTTGGCCATAATATATACGAGCACCGCCCGTCAACCATCCTGCATAAAATATTCGTGGTCCCTTTTGAATTCCACTTTCCCACGTTTCTTTACGCATTAGAGATTTATAGGGGTTTGAGCCCGGATCACGGACACTTGTAATGCCATATGAAAGCCAATTACGTCCTAATTTTTCCCCTAACAATTCGGTTTGGTGGGTATGGCCAGCCATTATACCAGGGATCATTGTATCCATTGAATGATCGATTAATTCACCAACAGCTGGTTCTGACCCATGAGGGGTAATTTTAGTGATGCGACCTTTTGAAATATAAACGTCAACATTATCCATCGTTGTGTCAGATACACCGTTAAATAATTTACCAACATGAATGGTAACATCGTCCGCACTTGTACGTGCCCATGTCAAATTAAAATATTCTGTAGATATTTCACCAGTCCTAACATTACAGGTAAGCAAACTCGATCCCGATAAATATGAGAGATCCTCTGAATTACGTTTCCAACGCGGCATATGCGCAACGCCTGGACATCTATTTTCCATGGTTCCTGTTATATTACCGCTTAAATCAACGTAAGAAACCCTGATTTCACCTTCTGAAACATAAGCAATTCTTTTTCCGTCAGGTGACATGGCGGGCCCGCTTCCGTCTCTGGTGGAAAGACCTATATTCCCTGGCATATCGAAATCTTTTTTACGTTTATTTCTAACGTTATATTGACGAATAATATGCATTCCTTCACGGAACCTTGTTGTTGCGGGCTTTACCACGGCCATCAATAAATGATCATTATCGCTCGTCCATACAGGGCGGCCCGGCGTAAATACAGTTTCCTCGATCGTTTCAGTCGTACCATATTCAGTATCGATAATTTTTAAATCGGCACGTCCCCATGTATTTGATCGGCCTCTTGTAGATAGATAAGCGATTTTTGTGCCACCAAATGACCAACTCAGTCGATATTCACGATTCTTATCATTGGTTAATCGTTCTTCGCGACCATTTAACATATTGCGAACCCAGATATCCATTTGGCCATCACGTTCAGCAACAAAAGCAACACGACTTCCGTCATTTGACCATGTAGGGTCGTTTACTTGTCCTGTCTCATCCGTATCAATATTTTCTGCTGGAGCGTTTCCTTTTTGTAACCACATTCCGCCAATTGCAGAAAAAATCATATCATTATTTTTGGCACTGATATCCATACTGCCAATTCCGCGGACACTCTGCCTCTCCAGACTATCAAAGTCCCTTTGTTTTTTTACGTAATTTGGTCTGACCGAATTGATTGTCGCCGTAAAATCAATCTGACGAATTTTTCTTTTTGTTAATTCTCTTTTGCCGCGCACATATTCACTTACAAACGGAATAAATTTGATTATACCGTCAGCCGTATAATATAATCCGCCTTCTCCCCATGTCCCACGAAACGGGAATATGTCACCTTGATCCAATATGGTTTTATTTCGATATTCATTGCGGTCATTTATGTCGGCAATAAATTCTACCATAATATCATTGCCATTATGTGAAATATAAGAAAAACCAATATCATCGCTATACCAATTAGGACGATAATATTTTACCTTTTCTGATTTCATTAAAGACGTTTCATATGATCCCTCTAGTAGATCATCCAAAAGAACGATTTCGGAATATCTCCCTTTAATCTCACGTGTGAATAATAAACGGTTGCCATCTTTTGATTTATGGGGGTGCGCATCATCATCAGGATGCCTTGTAATTTGCTTAACAGCAGAAGTATTTACATTAATATCCCAAATATCGTAGTTACCACTGCGGTCGGACGCGAAAGTAATAGTTTCACCATCCGCATTCCAGAACGGTTCGCGGTCATCAAATTGCCCATCTGTAATTTGCTTTAAATCAGAACCATCCACATTTACGGTCCAAATGTGAAAATACCCTTGATAAAATCCTTGAAATGCAATCTTGCTGCCGTCCGGCGAAAAGGAAGGTTCTCTGACCTCTGGCTGTTGACCACTTGTAATGGCTTTCGCTTCTCCCCCTTCTGTGGACATTGTCCATAGCACACCCTGGATATCCATCGTAATGGTAGTTCCCGTCTGATCGACAGAAAGGCCAAAATTTGTCCCTTCATTAAAGGTTATTTCTTCAGCATTTGCACTTAATAACACCCCAATAAAGGCAATTATGCCTATTACACTTCGCAGCATATTTACTATCCCTTATATTTCATATTTTTATAGTGAGCAGCTTTTCAGAAAAATGTCGTGATGTAAACAGTTTATATGACTTGAAATATTTCGTTTATTGACTACTCTGCGCGTATAAATCAGGAGCTTTCATGTATTCAGTTGAAACAGACAGACTTATTTTACCCCCGTTTATCGCGGATGATGTGCATTTTTTAAATTACTTACATAGTGACCTTGATGTGGTGCGTTACACAAGCGGTCATACCCGTAGTTATAATGAAAATATTGAATACATCAGAAAAATGCTTGAACTATATAGTCAAAATCTAGGTCATTTATTGATTTTAAGAAAATCCGACAATAAGCCAATTGGCCGATGTGGTTTTTCTTACTTTTACGGTATAAATGATGGTGACTTAAATTGGTTTTATTGGGGCAGTCCCGAAGCCGTTAAAAAAGAAGGCTATATCTTTCAATATTTAGAGCTTGGATACACAATAGCCAAACCTTTTTGGGGAAATGGATACGCGTCTGAAGCGGCCATTGCTATGATGAATTATGGATATAATACATTAAATTATGACGGATTTTCTTCGCTTGTGAATGTTAAAAATACGGCATCAATTAATGTAGCTATGAAAATGGGCACTCTTTCACCTATTCATTGTATGCTCAATGATGAACCGGGATATGATTTAAGAAATGCGAAAAATGGATAATTTACAAAAACTATTGGATATAATGGAAAAATTGCGCGACCCTAATGACGGTTGCGCATGGGATGTTGAACAAACATTCGAAACCATCGCCCCTTATACCATTGAAGAAGCTTACGAAGTGGCAGAAGCCATTGATAATAAGGATATGGATGCACTTAAAGACGAACTTGGTGACCTTATGTTTCAAGCCGTATTTCATGCACGCATGGCCGAAGAAGAAGGTCATTTTAATTTTGCCGATGTGATTGACGCTATTTCTGATAAAATGATACGCCGACATCCCCATGTTTTTGGCGATGAAAATTATCGCGACTCCGAAGACCAGACCATCGCATGGGAAGAGCAAAAAGCACGTGAGCGCGCTGCCAAGAAACAAAAAAGTATCCTTGACGGTGTTACCGTTGGACTTCCGGCATTAACACGCGCCGTGAAATTACAAAAACGTGCGGCAAGGGTCGGTTTTGATTGGCCAAACACATCGGGGGTCATTGATAAATTAAACGAAGAAATGGCAGAACTATCGGAAGAACTTATCGCAAAAAAACAAGATCATGAAAAAATAGAAGAAGAATTCGGCGATATGATGTTTGTTTATGCTAATCTCGCCAGACACTTAAAAATCGATCCCGAGCAGGCCTTAAAGAAGGCCAATAATAAGTTCACGCGACGCTTTAATAAAATTGAACAAGAAATTGAAAATAAACAATCTTCTTTTGATCAATATTCACTAGATGAATTAGAAGAACTTTGGGTTAAAGCGAAAAAAGAAGAGAAATTATAATAATACATTTCCCTTATAAACTAGATGCGGACTAAATTTGTAAGCCCGCATCTATATTTAATATTTAATCTATATCACCACCACGCACCCAAGGGGCATTGGCAGCATTTAAAGCAGCTTCAAGTGCCGGGATGGTCGAGTTGGTTAAAGTTTGAAGGCGGCTTGTCGCCGCATTAAGTGCATCCATTGCATAACCATATTGATCCTTCGCTTGCTGTGTTGGGCCATATGTTCCGGAACTCGCACCGTTTGCGAAATTAAGTCTGCTGCCAACCGATGCTGGACGTGATCCTTTACCCGCACGGGATCTTTCACCATTTAGCATTTCATCAATAGCATATAACTCTTGCCTTAAGGCTTCATATTGCCCCTCAAGAGCCCCTGCATTATCCGAACGGTCCATTGCAAGTCGATAAAGATTTGCTTTATTCATCAGATCGCTAATGGTCGCATTCGCCGCGGCATTCTTTGCGCGGGCTGCTTCCAGATCACGTTGGAAGGCATAAGTATCAGCACGGCTTGATCCCTGTAATGCGCTTTCAGTTACATCAACAAGTTCGAAATTAACGGGTCCTGCCACTTGCATTGCTTCACTATTAACGCGCGCATGCATTGTCGCTGAATATTCGCCCGGCATCACCATTGTGCCACTTGGACGATCAGGATCATTTCCACTATTTTCATTCGTGATGGCTGTTTGTGTTGATTGCAATAAATTCCAAGTGACGCGTTTAACACCCTTACTATTTGGGGCATTAAGCGTGCGCACAATGTTTCCGTTCGCATCACGAATTACAATATAAACGGCCGCATCAGCTTCACGTCGCTCCATTTCTAATGTCGCAAAATCTGGATAATTTACACCTTCCCCATTTTCTTGCATCTCTTTATCCGCAGCAACACGAACTTGTTTTGCCGTTTTAAAATCATCTTTTAAGTAATATGTGAATGTTTGACCAAAGGGTGGATTGTCAGCCGTCCATTGATCATCGCCTTGACTATCACTATGAAGCGTATCTTGCCTGTACCATGGTGATTTATCATCTGCAAATAATAATGCGTCGCTTTCAAGTGCCTCTGCATTTAAATTACGTAACGGAGTATAATCATCCAAAATAAAGATACCTCGGCCAAAACTACCCGCAACAAGATCATTATCACGTCGCTGAATTCTTACATCACGTACTGAAATCGTTGGCATACCGCCTTCTAATTCAATCCAATTATCGCCACCATCAACTGTGAAATAAATTCCGAATTCAGTTCCAAGGAACATTAAGTCCTTATTGACGTGATCTTGTGTGATACGCCAAACAAGGGATTTTTCAGGAATGCCATTTGTTATAGAAGTCCATGATTTACCGCGATTTGTGCTTTTTATAAGATAGGGCGCATAATCCCCTTCCTTATGGTTATCAAGCGCCGCATAAACAGTATCTGCATCAAAACGGTCCGCTCTTATATCGTTGATATAAGCATTTTCAGGTATTCCATTTATATTCCCAACTTCATAACGGGTCCAGTTTTCACCGCCATCAGATGTTACTTGAATAAGGCCATCATCCGTCCCGGCATAAAGAATATTTTCATCAATCGGGCTTTCAGCCACATTTGCAATCGTATGAAAATTTGACATCGCCGACAAATCCCAGCCGGCCTCTGGCCCCCATGTGGTACCCATCATTTCATATGTCAGACGATTGCCATTTTTGGTTAAATCACCCGATATTGGTGTCCAACTATCACCACGATTATCAGAGCGCCACATACGTTGCGACGCATGGTAAAGGCGTTTTGGATCATGATGTGAAACATTAATCGGCGCGTCCCAATTAAAGCGTTCAGCGGGTTCACCAGGCCTTGCTTGTGGTTGAACATTAACATTTTCACGCAGCATTTTGTCATGTCGCCTTAAGCCACCTTGTTGCATTTGTGAATACATAATATTGGGGTTACCCGGCTCCGTTGCTGGACCATGACCATCAGCTCCCATGGTTAAATACCAATCACCATTGCGAATACCATCCGCGCGCATTGTACGACTTGGACCACCTTGTGTTGAATTATCCTGAGTGCCGCCATAAACATTATAAAATGGATATGAATCATCCGGCGCGATTTTATAAAATTGCGCAACATCAATCCCCTGCATGAAGCGCCATTTTGCCATATTATCACGACTTTCATATAAACCGCCATCGGAACCAACCAAAATAAAATCCGGATCAGTCGGATGGAACGCAAAAGCATGATCATCAACATGACGATTAACAAGGTTCATATTGTTCCACGTTTTACCACCATCCATTGAATAGGCACTTAAATTATTGGCCATATAGACCATATCGAATGTATGCGGGTCGACAAAGATTTCTTGATAATAATGTGGGCCGGTGCCACCAGATACACGATCAGACATCTTTTCCCAGCTTGCGCCTTTATCGGAAGAACGCCAAAAACCACCTTTACGTTCATCAAGTTCAATTGTTGCATAAACAACATTCGGGTCAATCGGTGAAACCGCAACGCTAGATTTACCCATATTACTTGTCGGCAGACCTACTGTCATTTTTTCCCATGTTTCCCCACCATCCGTTGATTTATAGAGCGCTGACCCAGGTCCGGTATCAATTAAGGCCGCAATCGTACGCTGACGTTGCCATGCAGCCGCATATAATATATCTGGATTACTTGGGTCAATGGCAAGGGAGCCGACCCCTGTCCATTCATCGATCTCGAGAGTATTACGCCATGTTTTACCGCCATCAGTGGTTTTATAAAGCCCTCGTTGACCACCTTTTGACCAAAGTGGTCCTTGTGCAGCAACCCACACAGTATTACTATCTTCAGGGTTGATCACTATATCGCCTAAATGCTCACTACCCTCTAAGCCCATATTCGTCCAGCTTTTACCGCCATTTTCTGACCTATAAATTCCATCACCAAAGGCAATATGGCGCCCAGCATTATTTTCACCCGTTCCAACCCAAACGACATTTGAATTACTAGGGTCAATTGTGACATCACCAATTGAATATACATTTTCATTTTCAAAAATCGGGTCCCACGTGGTGCCACCGTTTACCGTTTTCCATACCCCACCAGACGCAACACCAACATACCACGTTCCGGGGTCCTTTTGATCAACAGCAATATCCGCAATCCGTCCAGACATATATGATGGACCAATATTGCGCATTTCGAGCCCTTTAAAAGTGCTGCTATTCATCGGGCCTTCATTATCTTGGGCCATAAGTCCCGTTGGCATAGCCATAGACATCATTAATGATAATAGAAAATGTTTTTTCATAAGTTCCTCCTCCAATTTTTTTAAGAAAATAGGTTGCACTATTTTAAAAGGAAAAACAAGGTCACGAATAAGCTTAGAATTTAAGAAAAAGTGTATTTTTAATTTTATGCCACATCTCTTCATTTGCGGCACACAATAAACCTGTCCCCACATTTTTTGGAGTATAAGGTTGCTCATCTAACCCTAAAGCATATCCTCCGGCTTCCTTGTAAATCAAACTTCCGGGTAAATGATCCCAAATCAATGTACGGTAATATACGGAAAAATCCTTTTCACCTCTTAGTAAAGAGACATAATCATAACCAGCACAAAATCCCGGACGGTTTTCCTTTATTAACTCAAGCTTTTCTTTTGCTTGATCCCTAATTTCTTTAGGCATACGGTTGATGTGCGCAGCACCGATTAATTCGCTAAGGTCAGATTTTTTATTGCTCAACGTAATTTTTATATCATTTAAATATGCGCCCTGCCCTTTGGTTGCATAGGCCATAATGTCACTTGCTGGTAAATATATCCAACTTATATCGACACTTCCATGTTTGAGCGCTACTATCATCACTGCAAAACGCTCATTTCCTTTGATGAAGTTATTCGTTCCATCTATTGGGTCGATTAGAAATCCATAGTCGGCTTTTAATAACTCATTCAATCTTTGCGGATTTTCTGAAATATCTTCTTCACCAGTAATTAAAGCATTCGGATATAATTCATGCAATCCGGAAATCAGCGCTTTTTCTGAAGCGATATCAGCTGCGGTTACAAATTCGCCAGGTTCTTTATAATGAACTTCCGTTTCTTTAAGATTTCGAAAACGCGTTAATATCTCTTCTGCGGAAACTTTTTTGATTAAACGGCAAATTTCATCAACTTTCATTTAATTTGCCCATTTTAGTCAATTGCCCGATAGCGGCGGCATCAAGACGCACAGTTAGTTTTGTATGTTCTTCCGTATCAATTCGTTCGAGAACTTCCCCATACTGATAAAAAAGTACAACATCAGCGCCATCTTTATGTTCAAACGTCAATTCAAATTGTTTTTTACCTTTGGCTAACTCTTTTTCCATAGAAGAGAGAAGCACATCACAACCTTCACCAGATACGGCAGAAACGAGTGTTACATTATCAATTCGAGAAGCCATATTTTCGATAAACGAGCGCTCTTCTTCATTTAAAAGATCAACTTTATTCCATACTTCATAAAGACTTTTACTTTCTTCGTTTAAAACACCTAATGACTTTAGGATTTCTTCTACATCATGCTTTTGCGCTTCCGTATCAGGATGTGAAATATCACGAACATGCAATATTATATCTGCCTCAGTCACTTCCTCTAAAGTAGCGCGAAAAGCGGCCACCAAATGTGTCGGCAAATCAGAAATAAACCCAACTGTATCTGAAAAAATAGCCTTTTGACCATTAGGTAAATCAACATTACGCATGGTGGGGTCTAATGTAGCAAATAATAAATCCTCAGCCATAACTTTTGCTTCAGTTAAATAATTAAACAGCGTTGATTTTCCAGCATTGGTATATCCAACTAATGCAATGATAGGAAATGGAACTTTTCTTCTGCTATTTCTATGTAATTCACGTGTTTTAATAACTGTTGAAAGCTGTTTTTTTATTTTTCCAATTCGCTCATCAATTAATCGTCTATCCGATTCAATTTGGCTTTCGCCAGGACCACCCATAAAGCCAAAACCACCCCTTTGGCGCTCCAAATGGGTCCATGACCTTACCAAACGGCTTTTTTGATAACTTAAGTGAGCCAACTCTACCTGCAGAACCCCTTCTTTTGTTTGTGCGCGCTCGCCGAATATTTCTAAAATCAATCCGGTACGGTCAATCACTTTTACTTTTAATTCGCGTTCAAGGTTTCTTTGTTGTCCAGGGGATAATTCACAATCTGCCACCACCAATTCAATGTCATGTGCATTAATTATAGCCGACATTTCATCCAACTTCCCTTTACCTAAAAAGGTCGCCGGTCTAATTTTATTTAAAGTTATAACTTCAGCGAGAACAATATCTAACTCTAATGCAGCTGATAAAGAGACTGCTTCAGACAATCTATTTTCTGCACTTCTTAAGTTTAATGAATTCGCTCTATCATTTATACTTGGATGAAATACAAGCGAACGCGCACCAGAAGAATGACCAATTTGTTCATTCCCTTGATTTACATCATCCCATACAGAATTAAATGATTTCTTTCGAAACTGAAGCGTTTCTTTTACGTCGTGGTCCGTCATACGAGGAAAATACTACTCCTCATCAACATCACCATCTTCGTCTTCTTCAAATAGATTAATAGGACCACCAGGCATTATGGTAGAGATCGCATGTTTATAAACCAATTGAACATTAGAATCACGACGTAACAAAATACAAAAGTTATCAAACCAAGTGATAATACCCTGTAATTTAACGCCATTAACAAGGAACACTGTAATAGGCGCTTTGTTTTTGCGTACATTATTTAGGAAGGCATCTTGTAAGTTGTGTATTTTTTCAGACATTTTTTAATCCACTTTTATTATTATTGTAGCCTTAAAACAGATTTATACTGATTACGCTGCAAATGGTTGAAGCAGAGTATACCACAACAATGATGTGAATTAAACCAAGAAGAGTAATTCATTGAAATGAAAATTTAATTTCTTCGGAACGAAGGAGTTAGAAAAATAAGCAACGTAATTATTTCTAATCTTCCTAAAATCATAAGAGCGGAAGTAAGCCATTTTGCTTCATAGGTCATACCAGAATAGCCAATAAAATCGGGTGCTATTAGGCCAGTCATCGCCCCTGCACTAAATAAATTTGCGACCGTTAGACCAATGCCTGTCCCCATATCATATCCCATCGCACCATATGATACTGAAAAAATAGCGATAGACGTTAAATATAATATCAAAAGAGTCCATATACTCATCAGAATTGAATTCGTCACACTAATATCATTCACACGCATCGCAACAATACCGTGAGGATGTGCTAGTCGGCTAATTTCACTATCCGCTTGACGAAATAACACTCTAAAGCGAAGGACTTTAAATCCACCGGCGCTAGAGCCAGCCGTTCCGCCTATAAAAATCAATATTATTGAGATGATGATAATCCCTAGAGGAAGTGAATTAGCAGCATCAGGAACAAAGCCCGTGGTGCTTATGGCAGAAGCTGCTGTAAAAATAGAAATTCCCAGCCTTTTTAATACGCTTAAATTACTTCCATAATCAAATCCAAGCAAAGCAATGAACATCACGATTACAGCTACTAAAAACATCATTATGAAATATTTTATTTCCCGATCTTTTTGATAAACTTTATATTTACCACTTCTTAAAAATGACCAATGAAACGTTAAATTCGTCGCAGCAATAAGCATGAACGGAACCAATATGAATTCAGACATATTGTTAAATGAATTTACACCTGAATTGGCATGATTAGTGAAGCCACCGCTTGAAAGTGTTGCCATAGCCGTTGAGAGCGCATCAAAAGAGGTCATACCGCTAAAAATCAATAAAACCATACATGTAAAAGTAAACAACACATAAACTGAAGCCAGTGGCTTAAACGATGCCTTTAACCTAGCAAGTAGTCCTTCTCCTTCCCCATGAGGAAGTGAACTTCTAAATAAATCAGAACCGCCAATTGTACTCAATGGGATGATCGCTGAGGCAAGTATAAAAATCAATATTCCCCCTTGCCATTGAAGAAAAGAACGCCAAAACAAAAGCGTTTTTGGAGCAAGTGAGGAATTTGAAAGAATAGTTGACCCAGAAGTGGTTAAAGCTGATGCAGCCTCAAAATAAGCATCCGTAAATTTCGTAAGTACGCCTGAGATCATAAACGGTAATGATGCAAAGACAGGGATCAAAATCCAAGTAAAAATAAGAAACGAAATTATTGTGTATCTGGATGGTTTATTAGGATCATCATGAAAGGCAAAATAAAACCCTAACCCAATGAAAATCGTCAACATTGAGCTAATAAAAAATGGTAAAATCAGATGCGTTTCATCAAATGATAAAGCAACGAAAATAGGAATGGTCTCACTTATACCTAAAAAGATAAGCATGTACCCTATTATATGACCGATTTTTGTAATCATAATACAACCTATTATAGCTAACTTTAAAGGCTAGAAATATTCTAGCCTTACCGAGAATAGTTCTTCGACCTTTTTAATCATATCAGCACACGTAAAGATAATAACTGTGTCACCGGCATTTATAATCGTGCCACCTTTTGGAACGATAATTTTATCATCCTGAATAACAGATCCGATAATTACGCCCGGCGGTAACTTTACATCTCTTAATGGTTTTCCGACCAAAGGAGACGCCTCAACGGCAACAGCTTCCATAATTTCCGCTTCGCCACCTGCCAAGCTTTGAAGCGAACTAATTCTACCTCGTCTCATATGTTTCAGAATACTGGAAACGGTCGTTTGTCGTGGGTCAACGAATGCTTCAATACCTACCGAGTCTGTCAAGTCACCAAATGAGTGATCATTGATCAACGTGATTGCACTTTTACATCCCATTTGTTTTGCAAGTAGTGCAGAAAGAATATTTACCTTATCATCATTGGTTACTGAAATGATCGATTCAGTTCCATGTATATTTGCTTCTTTTAAGATTTCCATATCCAAAGCATCACCATGCAGAACAACCGCTTTTGATAATTTTTCTGCAACCTTAAAGGCTCTCTTTTCATCTCGCTCGATGATCTTAATTTGAAATTTATTATTCGATTCCGTTAATTGCTCGCTGATGAAAGTACCAACATTACCACCGCCAACGATCACAACATTTCTTGCTTCTTCTTCTTCATGACCAAATACACTTAATGCTCTTGTTACGTGCGATTTTTCAGAAGCAATATAAATATTATCGCCAACCAATAGCTGATCATTCCCGGATGGAACAATTAATTTGCCATTTCTTAAAATTCCGCAAACAACAATATTTAAATCTGGGAATAGTTCTGTTAATTGGCGAAGGGGGGTATCAACGACTGGGCAGTCTTCTTCTAGCTTAACGCCAATAACCCTAATCCTATCATCCGCAAAACGGATCATATCGGTTGCACCTGGAACCTCTAGTCTGTTAATCGCCGCTTTCGCCACTTCAATTTCAGGAGAAATAATAACATCAATAGGCATATGATCGCGGCTAAATAGCAGTTGCCATTTCGGGTTCAAATAATTTTGCGCTCTAATACGTGCAATTTTTGTAGGAACATTAAATAAAGAATGTGCAACTTGACAGGCCACCATATTCACCTCATCAAAAAGCGTCACAGCAATAATCATATCCGCGTCTTCTGCTCCCGCGCTTTCAAGTAAATCAGGATGCGAAGCATAACCAACTAGAGCATGCACATCGAGTGAGTTCCTCACTTTATTAATAAGCGCTTCTGAACGATCAATTACCGTTACGTCATTTTGCTCTTGAGCGAGATGACGAGCAATATTGTAACCAACTTGACCAGCTCCACAGATAATCACTTTCATAACAAAATCCTTTTACACGTTCTTACTTTTTATCAAGTGTTCCAATGCCTAATCCCTTTAGTTTTCGGTGTAAGGCTGATCGTTCCATACCTACAAACTCCGCTGTTTTTGAAATATTGCCTTGGAAACGCTGTAATTGTACATTTAAGTATTCACGTTCAAACGTCTCACGAGCATCACGAAGCGGAAGTGTCATGATTTCAGTATTTGAATTAGGCCTTATAATTTCACTGTCTTCCATAATATCTGGCGGCAATAAACTAACGGTTATGACCTCTTCATCACCTGATAATATCAACATTCTCTCGACTGTATTTTTTAATTGACGGACGTTACCCGGCCAATCATGCGTTTGAAGCGCAGATAATGCTTCATCATCTATATCACGTGGTGGTCGCCCTGTCGCACTTGTAAAACCAAGTATCATTTGTTTAACCAAAAGTGGGATATCTTCCCTTCTTTGGGTTAAAGAAGGAACTTGAACAGGCACCACATTTAGCCGGTGGTAAAGGTCCTCGCGAAACCGTTGAGCTTCAATTTCTTGGCGTAAATTTCTGCCAGTTGCGCTTACCACTCTTACGTTAACTTGGACGCGCTGGTTGCCGCCTACCCGTTCAAAGGTTTGATCCGTTAATATACGCAATATTTTTGCTTGGGTTGTCTGCGGCATATCCGCGACTTCATCAAAGAAAAGAGTCCCGCCATGCGCCTTTTCAAAAACACCCGTTTTTACGACTACCCCATCTTCTTCAACACCGAATAACTCACTTTCCATATTTTCTGGTGACATGCTCGCCGCATTCACCACGATAAAGGCACCATTCGCACGCTTAGATTGATGATGGATTAAACGCGCCACCATTTCTTTTCCGGTTCCTGATGCCCCAGTAATGAGAACTCGACTGCCGCTTGGTGCGACTTTTTCTATTGTATTTCTCACTAAAGTAATTGCAGATGACGTTCCGGTTAATTGGTTTTCGTATCCTGCTTTTTCTTTAAGCTCAGAATTTTCACGGCGCAAACGGTCAACTTCAGTTGCGCGTTCAACTAGAATTAATAGTTTTTCGGTTTCAAAAGGTTTGCTGATAAAATCATACGCCCCCCTTTTAATGGCCGTAACAGCGGTTTCAATATTTCCATGACCACTAATAATGATCACGGGTAAATCTTTATGCTTTTTCTTTACCGCTTCTAATATTTCTAAGCCATCTAATTTGCTACCTTGTAGCCATATATCTAAAACAAGCAAAGATGGTCTACATGCATCAATTTCCTTTAACGCATCATCACTATTTCCTGCCGTACGAGTGTCATACCCTTCATCGTTTAAGATGCCTGAAATTAAATCTCTAATATCAGCTTCATCATCAACGACCAAAATATCAAGCGCCATAAACTATCCTTATATTACTTTTAGCCCTTAAATCATCATTTTCTGTAAGTTGGTTTTCATCATCTTCAACGCTTTTAGTTTTTCTAAATATCAAGGTTGAAGAGGCCCCCATATCAGCATTATTTTCTAAAACTAGATTTCCGCCATGATCTTTCATAATTTTCTTAACAATTGCTAATCCCAATCCTGTTCCCTTACTTCTGGTGGTCACATAAGGCTCAGTTAAGCGGTCAATCATACCCTCAGGCATACCTATACCATTATCAGATACGGTAATTTTTGAAATATTTTCGTCATCTTTTAACTGAATACGAATTTTCCCGCCCTCTTGTTCGTTGAGAGCTTCTGAAGCATTTTTAATAATATTTGTTAGTGCCTGACCGATCTGTCTTGCGTCACAATCAAAATAAATAGGTTGATCTGGGAAATCTGTTTCGATCATTATGCCTTTATGGCTTAAGTCCATTAAGAAAGTAGCCTGCTTGGCAATTTCAACAAGGTCTTCTGTTTGAATAATTGGACTAGGCATTCTAGCAAATGATGAAAATTCATCAACCATTTGACGTAGGTCACGAACCTGCCTGACAATTGTATCCGTGCATTGTGTAAAAATTTCAGGGTCTGATGTAACCTCTTTTAAATACTTACGCTTTAGACGCTCGGCCGATAATTGAATGGGTGTTAATGGGTTTTTAATTTCATGCGCAATTCTTCTTGCGACGTCAGCCCAAGCTGCCGTTCTTTGTGCGGCAACTTGTTCCGTTATATCATCAAAGCTAATAACAAAACCTTTTGCATGCTTTCCTTTTAATTCTGCAGTAATTCGAACTAATAGGTTTAATGCATAATCACTTCTGTTTAATACAATCTGATCTTCTACACCTTCCGTTTTTGATCTAATAATTTTATCAAAAAGCTCAGATACTTCTGGCATAACGGCATTAATATTCCTGCCTTTCAGATCCTCTTCATTTATTCCAAGCATAATAGAAGCCGATCTATTAGAAAGCGTAATATTTCCCCCATCATCTAGTCCCATAATACCCGGTGATACGCCCGATAAAACTGTTTCAGTGAACCGGCGTCTTTCATCAAGTTTCATATTAGCAGAAAGCAAGTCTTTTTGCTGTTTCTGAAGCTGGCGCGTCATGGTGTTAAATGCTTTTGTTAGGCCACCTAAATCATCATACCCCGCCTTGATAGGGGCACGTGCAGAAAAATCACCTTTACCAACCTTATCGGTTGCACCCACAAGTGTATTAATTGGCTTCATGAGATTACTTGCAAGACGGAAGCCTAACAACGCAGAAATAAATAGAACAATTAACGCAAGGAATAAGAAGGTAATATTAAATAAAAGTCTGTATTCCGATAATTCTGATTGGGATTTTTCAAAATCATCTTTAGCTTCCAATGTTCTTCTTACGAGCGCTAATGCTTGTGCATCAATTAATCTGCCAATATACAAATATTGATCTAAAAAAGCATCTAACCGAACAATAACCCTAATTTGTCCATCATTTTCGCCACTAGAAAAAACCTTTACATTCCCGTCGGCAGCCTCTTCCATAATTTGTTTATTTAATCGTCCATCAAAGACACTGAAAGTCGATGTCGCTCGCGAGGTTACTTCGCCTTCCCGATTAAGAATAATGGCATCAGAAAGCCCAAGAGCACGTGCCTGAATATTCAAAGCTTGATCAAGTAATTCTGGTTGACTAGAAAACACAAACGCACGTCTATTCAATTCATTTGCCATGCCAAGTGCATCGGCACGAATAATATTATAATGTTCTTGGATGTATGTCTGCGCAACACTTTCTGAACTATCAATAACGGTTTGTACTTTTTCACTAAACCAAGACTGAATTCCAAATTCGAAAAACATTATGGATACAATCGCCACAATAATTGTTGGCGTAATCGCAATAACACTGAATAATGTTACAATTCTTCTGTGAAGGCGGGTTGCCGCAGCTCCTTTTTTACCTTCTCCCCATAACTGAATAAATTGACGAACGACCAGCGTTCCCAAAAGCAACAGATTTACGGTAATAAATAAAACAAAAATATAAAGATTGTCTGGTGTAGGAGATAGTGGCGCGGCATTTGAAAATAAAGCATATGCCCCCCCAGCCGACATAAGCAAGCCGAGGAAAAGTACATATACTAACTTATTTTCCAAATCCACTTTCCTTGCCCAGAGCTTCATTCTGCTAAGGATGATGGATTTTTTTCGCAATACTTGTTCACTCATAATGAATAGAGACTATCATATTGTTGCAATAATGCAACATTTTAGCACGTTTTTAAGAATATTAGATAGCAAAAAAATTAAAGTCGATCTTTTATAATTGGAATATTAAGTTCTTTAATTTTTTTACGGAGAGTATTCCGGTTTAAACCTAGCATTTCTGAGGCTTTTATTTGATTTCCTTTTGTCGCATTTAATGAAAGTTCAATCAGAGGGCGCTCCATTTCACTTAAAATACGTCCGTATAATCCTTTAGGAGGCAATTCATCCACATTATGTGCATCGAAATATTTCTTCAAATGACGGTGAATTGATTGCTGTAATGTCTCTGAAAAATACAATTGATCTGAATTTTGGTCGTCAGAATCTGATTGAATAATATTACCTTCAGATAGTTCCGTTATTACATTCTCAAAACTAATTTCATCTTCATTATATAATGCGGCCAAACGATGAACTATATTTTCAAGTTCTCTAATATTACCAGGCCAATCATACTTTTTAAATTGCTCAATTGCATTTGTCGCCATAACTTTCGGGGTTGAATTATTTTCTTCTGAATAATTTGCAAGAAAGAAGCGAACCAAATCATCAATATCAGATTTGCGGTCTCTTAATGGCGGAAGGTTTATGGGCGCGACATTTAGACGGTAATATAAATCTTCTCTAAACAACCCTTGGGCAATTAAAGTTTTTAAATTTCTGTGAGTTGCGGCAATAATTCTAACGTTTATTTTAACGGGATCACCACCACCCACTGAAACAAATTCACCTTCTTGAAGAACTCTTAGAAGTCTTGTTTGCGCCTCCATAGGCATGTCGCCAATTTCATCTAGAAATAAAGTACCACCTTTGGCCTTTTCAAAGCGTCCTATATTTTTTGACACCGCTCCAGTAAAAGAGCCTTTCTCATGGCCAAATAGTTCGCTTTCAATAAGTTCTTTTGGTATGGCTGCCATATTTATCGCCACAAAAGGCGCATTTCGACGTTGGCCAAAATCATGTAAGGCTTTTGCCACCAATTCTTTACCCGTGCCAGTTTCACCGGTTATCATGACGGTTAAATCCGTATTCATTAGCCGGGCCATGATGCGATATACATTTTGCATCGCAGGCGAACGTCCAATTAATGGAATATCTTCTTCATTTTTAATAGATACCGCTTTATCCAATTTATTCTTCGGACTAAGTCCATTTTTTATCGCAAGAAACAATTCCTCTAGATCAAATGGCTTAGGCAAATATTCATACGCACCGCTTTCTGCTGCTTTAACGGCTGTTATAAGGGTATTTTGCGCACTCATAATAATAACTGGTAATTCGGGCCTTATTTTCTTTATACGCACCAACATATCAAGTCCGTTATCATCTGGCATCATAACATCTGATATGACAATATCCCCTTCGCCATTTGAAACCCAGCGCCATAGTGTTGCAGCATTACTCGAAAGCCGCACATCATATCCTTCACGACCTAACGCGCGAGCCAACACAGTACGTATGGCTTTATCATCATCAGCAATAAGAATTGTTTTATTTGTCATGATTTCCCTTTAAAGCCGATGGCAGTAATACACGAAAGATTGTTTTACCTTCGTCACTTTCACATTCGATCACCCCCCCATGGTCAGAAATTATTTTAGCAACTAATGCTAATCCTAGCCCTGACCCACCGCTTTTCGTTGTGACGAACGGATCAAAAATATCCTCTTTAATTGTATCATCGATACCACCACCATTATCAATAATCGTAATCTCTAATGGTAAATTTAAAAATTCTTCCCCATTTGCAGAGGCTACTCGCATACCTAACCTATATGCTGTTGTAATTGTTATTTGACCATCATATTCTATGACGGCTTCAGCAGCATTTTTTAGTAAATTTAAAAATACCTGAATTAAAGAACCGTGATCCCCGAGTGTATTTGGTAAGGAAGGATCATATAATTCAACAAATTTGACATGTTTACCAAAACCATTTTCCGCCAATTTTTTAACATGTTCTAAGACACTGTGAATATTTATTTCTTCACGTTCTATCTGCCTAAGATCAGTAAACACTTCCATGCGATCAACAAGCTTACAAATCCTGTCAACTTCATCAATAATCAGATCGGTTAACGCAACATCATCTTTGCTGATGTCTTGAGAAAGTATTTGCGCAGACCCTTTTATGCCGGACAATGGGTTTTTAATTTCATGTGCGAGCATCGCAGCCATACCGGAAACCGAACGCGCAGCATTGCGGTGATGTTTTTGTTGGTTGATTTTTTGCGCGATCGTTCTTTGCTGAAACTGTATGACGGCACCATTTTCCTCAATATCATCTGTTTCAATCAATGGCGATACATGAACATCAATTTTTGTATTTCCTATTATAGGGTTTCCAATATTAATGTCATATTCTGATACGACCGCGTTTTTACTTATAGATTGCTCAACGAGCGATACAATTGGACTATCTTGCGGCACAATATCAGTCAATTTTTTGCGTGATAAAATCACATAACTACTGCCAAGCAATTGCTCCGCAGCTGCGTTAGCGAAAATTATTTTTTGTTGACTATCGACCGATAATATTGCCTCTGACAAACTATTTAAAATCTTATCTGTAGTATTTTTTGAGCTTTCTTCAGCAATATATAGCTTTTCTTTTGCCATTTTAAGCAGCTTGCTCACTCAATAATGGTTCAAAAAAGGCTTCAATTGTATCAAGCACTTCTTGCGTTTCTGGGAGTTTATTTACTTTTTGGCGAAACTCTGCGCTATCTCTTAAGCCCTTAGTATACCAACTGATATGCTTCCTCGCTATTTTCTTACCAGCACCTTCACCATAGTGCTTTAACATGGAAAGATAATGTTCAACCATGATATCCTTGATGACATATAATTCAGGATCCGGTAATTTTTCACCGGTTTTAAGATAATGAATTACTTGCGAAATGAACCACGGCTTACCATAATTCCCTCTTCCAATCATAACGCCGTCCGCCCCTGATTGCTTTAGAGCTTCTTTTGCGTCTTCACATGAAACAATATCACCATTAGCAATAACGGGGATATTAACGGCGTCCTTGACTTCACGTATGAATCGCCAATCAGCCGATCCTTTATACATTTGATTTCGAGTACGTCCATGAACCACAACCATTTTAATGCCTAGGTCCTCAGCAATTTTTGCAAGCTCTGGTGCATTTCTGTTGGTAATATCCCAACCCGTTCTCATTTTTAAGGTGACAGGAATTGAAACCGCATTAACAGTTGCCTCAATTATCTTTCCAGCAATGTCCAAATCTTGCATCAAAGCAGAACCCGCATATCCATTGACGATCTTCTTGGCAGGACATCCCATGTTAATATCAATGATTGGGGCACCCTTATCTTCGTTCATTTTTGCGGCTTGGGCCATCATATCAGGATCACAACCAGCAAGCTGAACAGACATTAGGTATTCGTCACTTTCAGCTGCGGCCATCTTATGTGTGCGATGATGATCACGGATCATAGCCTGACTAGCGATCATTTCAGATGTTACAAGTCCTGCACCAAATCTTTTCACGAGGCGTCTAAATGGTAAATCCGTTACACCCGCCATTGGGCATAACAGAACAGGATCCTCAATTGTGATAGGACCAATATTTATTGGTTTCAACAAATAAGTCATGATTAAAAATTAAGCAGCCTTTAAAAATGTCTAAATTTTAGTCAATATCGACGGCACTATAACCGAAAACATAAGTCACGTCAAAGGCGAAAAAGAATCAAAATCTTGACGACATTTTTATATAAAAATGATAGCTTTTGCAGATGACTATTAGAAACGCAGCCATAATCGTCGCCGCTGGTCGTGGACAGCGCGTGGGTGGAGAAATACCAAAGCAATACCTTGAAGTGGGAGGGGTGCCAATTTTAAGACGTACAGTCGAGGTTTTCTTAAATCATCCTAACATTGATCTTATTCAAGTTATCATTCATCCTGATGATAAAAATTTATATGATCAGGCATTAAATGGCCTTGACTTGCCTGCCCCCATATTTGGTGGTGAGACAAGGCAACAATCCGTATTAAACGGACTTGAAGCCATTAGCGATAAAATGCCGGAATATGTATTTATTCATGATGCAGCACGACCCTTTCTAGATCATAAAATAATAGATGATTTAATTGACGTGGTTGAGGTTTCTGGCGCTGTAATTCCCGCTTTAAAAGTAACTGATACCATAAAGTACATGGGGACGGATAAAATCGACAGTACTTTGGATCGCAATTATTTATATCGTGCTCAAACACCGCAAACATTTCGATATAAAGCAATATTCATGGCACACCGCCGTTTTGAAAATGAAAATATGACAGACGATAGTTCAATCGCAGAAAAAAGCGGACTAAAGGTCAGAATTATTGAAGGGTCAGAAAATAACTTTAAAATCACAACATCAGAAGACCTAAAGAAAGCGGAAATGATGACAGCAAAGACTTATACAGATATTCGCACAGGATATGGGGTTGATGTTCACGCCTTTGATAAAGGAGATCATGTCATTCTTGGTGGTGTAAAAATTCCTCATACGCATAGCTTAAAAGGACATTCTGATGCTGATGTTGCACTACATGCTCTTACAGATGCACTATTGGGATCAATGGCTTTAGGAGATATCGGTGACCATTTCCCACCAAGCGATAAAAAATGGAAAGGCGCAAGTTCTGATATTTTTTTAAAACATGCCGCAGACCTTATTTATCAGCAAGTTGGCGTAATTGCGCATGTTGATTTGACGATTATTTGCGAAACGCCGAAGATCGGACCACACCGTGAAAAAATTCGTGATAAAATTTCTGAAATAATTGATTTAGATATCGCCCGCGTTAGCGTCAAAGCAACCACAACTGAGAAACTGGGTTTTACAGGAAAAGGTGAAGGCATAATGGCTCAAGCAGTTGCAACCGTCAGACTACCGGAGTAAATAATGGCGGAAAATAAGACAAAAGAAACGAATGAAAGCGTCGATGATTTTCTAAACTCTATTGAACACGAAGGAAAAAAAGCCGATAGCTTCAGAATTCTAGAAATGATGAAAGACATAACAGGCTTGCCACCTAAAATGTGGGGAGATGCAATGATTGGTTTTGGAAATTATCATTATAAATACAAAAGTGGCCATGAAGGTGATATTTTCCAAGTTGGCTTCTCTCCCCGAAAAAGCTATTTATCCTTTTATCTATTTTACGGTTACAAACATCACCCCCTTATGACAAAACTGGGTAAGCATAAAGGAGGGAAAGCATGTCTCAACATCAACAAGCTTGCAGATGTGGTCGAAGACATACTCTATAAGCTCATTGAATTTGGCTTTCTGTCATCTGCTGGCGGGGATAACCCTTATGCGAAAATGGAAAGTTGTTAAATATGGCCCTTAAAAATTGGAATAAATCCTTCTTTCATCCTTCACTTATGATTTCAACATGGTTTTATAGCGGGCTTGTCCCATTCGCCCCAGGCACTATGGGGAGCATCGCTGCCCTTCCCTTTGCGTGGTTACTTATTGAACATGCTGGAAAATTCGGCCTTGCCAATGCGACCTTAATAGTATTTGTGCTTGGATTATGGGCATCACGTGAATATATGAATGAAACTGGAAAAACCGACCCTGGCGAGGTCGTCGTAGATGAAGTGGTGGGGCAATGGCTCGTTTGTCTGTTCATTATTGATAACAATCATATAGGACAATATATTCTTGCACTTCTCGCGTTTAGAATATTTGATATTATGAAACCGTGGCCCGTATCACATTTTGATAAACGACATGATGCGTTCGGCGTTATGATGGATGATGTCGTTGCAGGCATTTTGGGGGCAGCTGTGCTTTACGCTGTGAATTTCTATGTTCTCAGCTGAAATTGTTAAACTTGCTACCGAAGTATTAGAATTAGCGCGCAAAAATAGTTATCAAATTGCGACTGCTGAATCCTGTACTGGTGGCTTAATAATTGGTGCGTTAACGGATATTGCGGGATCATCCGACGTTGTTGATCGTGGCTTCGTTACTTATTCCAATCAAGCAAAGCATGAAACCATTCTTGTGAATTCTCAAACACTAGAAAAATTTGGTGCCGTTAGTAAAGAAACCGCTTTGGAAATGGTCGATGGTGCCCTTAATCAGTCTAATGCTTCAATTGCCGTTTCTGTTACTGGTATTGCCGGGCCCGGAGGCGGCAGTATTGATAAACCTGTTGGCCTCGTTCATATTGCTGCGCAAAAGAAAGGCAGCATTCCAACCCATCAAGAAGCTAATTTTGATGATATTGGCAGATCCGCAGTTCGCGAAGCGACAATAATAGCAGCCCTTAAGTTATTAAAAGAAGTTATTTATATACCACGAAGGACTTGAGCCGGTCTTACTGACATTGCTTTCCAAATGCTGAACATTCCGATCGACATGGTCATTACAATTGCTGCAAAAACAGTAATCAGTGGAATTTGTAATGAGAATGTCCATTCAAGTTCCATAATGCCGACGACAATCCCATATGCGGCAACAGTACCAAGCAAGATCGCGACAAAACCTGTGGCAACACCCAAGATAATAAATTCAAATATATAAGCCTTTAAGATATCCATCCGTGTTGCCCCGACGACCTTTAAGACGGCGCTATCATAAACACGTCCTTTATGACCAGCCGCAATGGCGCCGCTTAATACCAAAATGCCCGCTACAATCGTAATCGACGCCATAACGTCAATTGCGCCTTTAATTTGCAGTAATAGAACTTGTACATTTTCAAGGACTTCTTTAAGGCGAACTGTTGTAACATTTGGGTAGTTTCGTGTAATCGCTTGATAATTCGCCGCCTCTCGTTCAGGTGTAGATTTAAGCGTACCCACATAAGTATAAGGTGCATCACTTAACATATTTGGATCAAACATCATGGCATAATTAATACCAAATGTGCCCCAATCGACGGATCTTACTGACCTAACTGCGACTTCGAAGCTACGTCCTAAAACATTAATCGTGATTTTATCACCTAACACCAGTCCGAGTGCTTCATATACATCCTGACTTAATGAAACTTGTGGCTCACCGTCATAACCGATTGGCCACCAATCACCTTCAACCAATTTATTATCTTCTGGAACTTCATCCGTGAAGGTCATCCCACGGTCCCCTCTAAGGACCCATCGCATTTCGGGGCTGATTTCCACTTCATCAGAAGGCACCCCTTTAACATGACTAATACGCCCTCTTAAATTAGGGACGGTTCTATAAAGGTTTGCGCCCTCTTGCGATAACATATGTTCTTTAAAACTGTCATGATCTGCTTTTTGAATATCAAGGAAAAAGTAACTTGGTGCATCTGTTTCAACACGTCTTTCAATTTCACTATCCAAACCAAATTCAACCAATGCAATAGCGGTTAGAAGTATCAATCCGAGCCCTAGGGACAATATGATCGATAATGTTGAGTTACCCGGTCTTGTGATGTTTGAGAGTGCAATTCTTAAGGCGGGACTGTAGCGGCGCGGTAAATAGGAAACCCCTTTACGGACCAATATCCCTGTTCCAAAAAGAAGCGCAAACGACGCAAGCATTCCACCGATAAAATACGCGGTTAATTCACTGTATTCTGCCGTATAAAATACCATCGCAAGCATCATGACGATCATTATCACAATCGTGATCAAATAATTTTTCGGAATGTTATTTTTGCCGGGCTCAGAAATGGCAATGCGGAACAGTTGGCGGGCAGAGATATTCTTTGCCTTTGCCAATGGCCAAAGTGTAAATATCAGACTGATTAGAATGCTATAAAAGGCGGCTACAGCAAGTGGGGCAAAATAAAATTCACGTGAAATTTCGATCGGCATTTTGCTTTCTAAGAAATCCGCGAATAAAAAGGGCAACGCCCCCCCGACGAATAACCCAAGCACGATTGATATCGCTGCCATGATTAGAATTTGTTGTAAATAAATTTGGAAAATAGTTTCAGATTGTGCGCCCAATATTTTAAATGTTGCGATCGTATTGGTTTTCGAATTTAAATATCCATGAACCGCATTACTAACACCAACTCCACCAACTAGAAGCGCTGTTAAGCCAACCAATGTCATAAATTGCCCCATACGGTCGATAAACCTTTGTGCACTTCCGCCGCCACTGCTTTTATTTCTCACGCGCCAATCGGAATCAGGAAATGCTTCTTCAATCGTTTCCTCATAAAGTTTTGCATCTGTCCCGTCAGCCAACCTAAGGCGATAATTATATTCAACCAGGCTCCCAAAAGTAATTAAACCAGTATCTTCCATGCTATTAGAAGAAACAAGAATGCTTGGTGCTAATTGAAAACCCGCATTTGAACTATCTGGTTCTTTTGCAGTCACTCCGCGTACTTCATAGACAAGACTACCGATATTTATCTTGTCACCAATATCAACACCAAGTCTTGTTGCAATTGCTTCAAGTGGGACGGCACCCCAATGCCCGTCTTTAAAGGCGAGAAGTTCTTCTCTTGGTAGGTTACTATTTGTTTCCAGAACACCAAAAAGCGGATATAAATCATCAACTGCTTTAACTTCAATTAAACTACTCTCAGTAAAATCTTCTGTGTGCGCCATCGCACGAAGTTCACTGACCATTGATATTTCTTCAGCCGTATCAACAACATATGCCATTTCTTCATCGGTCAATAGGCGCTGATTTGTTTCAATTTCTACGTCACCGCCTAAGAAAATACGTGCATCTCGGGAGAGGCTTTCTGCAATATTTGTTGTAACGGACCCGACGGCCGCGATGATAGCCGTGCCTAAAAATAGACACGCGATGAATATTCTAAATTGCTTAAAAGCAAATCTTATTTCACGAAGAGCAAAACGAGTAGCAACCATTATTCGGCAACCTTCTTTCCTTCATTTTCATGAACATCAACATTGTTTGTAATTAAGCCATCTTGAATATGAAGAATCTCATCACATTTCTCTGCGAGCTCCTGATCATGTGTAATCAAGATTAATGTTGCGTCATTCTTTTCTTTAAGATCAAAAATAAGTTCAATAATATTGTGCCCTGTTTTCCCGTCGAGATTTCCCGTTGGCTCGTCGGCAAATAAAATTTTCGGTTGAGGTGCCATTGCCCTTGCAATCGCTACACGTTGCTGCTCACCCCCAGATAGCTGTGTCGGGAAATGGTCCATGCGGTGCTCAAGACCAACATCAATAAGCATTTTTTTCGCTTTTTCTTCAGCGCCCGATACACCAGCAAGCTCAAGCGGCACAGCCACATTTTCAATTGCCGTCATTGTCGGAATAAGGTGAAATGCTTGCAGAATAATGCCAATATTGTCACGACGGAACATGGCAAGCTCATCTTCATTCATTTTATCAAGCACATGACCCGCGACCATGACACTGCCCTCTGTTTGCCGTTCCAAGCCATTCATGACCGACATCATGCTTGATTTTCCTGATCCAGAAGCCCCTAAAATGGCGACTGCCTTACCTTCGTCAACTTTTAGATCTATACCATTTAAGATTTTAACTTCAAAATCATTGCTTTTAAGCCTGAGATGAATATTCTTTAGTTCAAGAATTTTAGTGTCGGTCATATTTAAATATACTCGTTAAACGATAAGGTTTTTTATAAGTGTCTAAATTAATAAAGTTATACAATAATGTTTTTATCACTCCTTTGAGTAATGTTTTTATCACTCCTATTGAGTTATTCAACCATATTGCGATTAAACGTCTTATTTTTACGATTATTTCGATCTTCGGATCATTATACGTCACAATGCAGCCATTACATGCGCAAGAAACGAAACATATTCTTGCTTTTGGCGATAGCTTAACCGCAGGATATGGGCTTGGCCCCGGCGAGGGGTTTACCGATCAACTTGAACGCACATTAATTGATAAGGGCATAAACGTTAAAGTGACCAATGCAGGCGTATCGGGCGATACAACCTCGGGAGGCCTTTCAAGACTGGAATGGGTACTTTCTAGTGCACAAAATGTTGATTTGGTTATTTTAGCTCTTGGCGGTAATGACGCACTACGCGGGATACAACCAGAAATCACAAGACAAAACATGGACAAAATGGTCGCTATTTTAAAAGATAAAAACATCCCTACCCTAATAGCCGGAATGATGGCACCACCCAACCTGGGCCCAATTTATGGTAATAAGTTCAATAGCATATATGGTGATATGGCTAAAAAATACGACGTTGCACTTTATCCTTTTTTTCTTGATGGTGTCGCAGGTTTTATTGAACTAAACCAAAATGATCGCATACATCCAAATCCAGAAGGCGTAAAAATTATCACAGAAAAGATGTCCGCTAGTATTACTGAAGCATTAAAATAATAGTTAAAAATTTAGCAGGTTAAGTTTCTTTAACCAATTCGTGTTAAATTGTTTTAAAATTGACACGTAGTTGGATATAAATTGTGATTAAATTCATAATAAAAAAGGCATATTTATTCTGTTTCATTATTCTTGGAATTTGTGACATTCACGCACAATCCAACATTAATTTTACAAAAGAAGAATTAAAGTGGATTGAACATCACCCAGTGATAACATCAACTAATGAAGTTGGTTGGGCCCCATTATATTTCAATCAATCCGGGGAAGCACGTGGCTTTTCTGTCGATTATTTAAATTTAGTTGCTAAAAAAATTGGCATCAAAATTGAATATAAAAGCGGTTTTACGTGGAGCCAAATTCTTGAAAAACTTAAAAACAAAGAAATCGACATTGCACAAAGCATTATTTATACACCTGAGCGCGCCGAATGCTTAGAATTCACTCGCCCCTATCTTGATATGCCAATGGTCTTTTTTGGAAGAAAAGGTCAACCAAGAATAGAAACAATTGAAGATTTAAAAGATTTAAAAATTGGTGCCACCCTTGGTGATTTATCATATGAGATTTATAAAAATGACTATCCAGAACTGGATATCTACGAATATAATTCCACTATTTATGCTTTAAAGGATATTTCAATTGGAAAGATTGATGTATTCGCTGACATTTATCCCGTTTCAAATTTCATATTAAACCAAAACTTCTTATCCGGTGTCACTGTCGTTGGCGACAGCTTCTTTCTTAGCGAAGATAATACAGATAATATACGCCTAGCCGTTAGAAATGATTGGCCAATCCTTAGAATAATTCTTGAAAAAGGAATGGACGCCATTACACCAAAAGAGTTTTCAGCGCTTGCGGAAAAATGGCAAACCACGGCTGCTGCTCTAACTGTAGATGAATTAGAATATGATATTGGTCTAACCGAGGCTGAACTTGAGTGGCTAAATGAGAACAAAGTTATTAAAGTCGCGACCGACCCTAATAATACACCACTAGAATTTATTGATGATAATGAAAATATAAGCGGCTTAGCCGGCTCTTATTTGGAATTATTTGAACAACGTTTAAATGTAAAATTTGAATGGTCAGGAAGTAAAAATTGGACAGAGTCCCTCAATCAAATACAATCAAAAAAGGCGCATATGGTATCTACTGCTAATGCAACGCCTGATCGGGAAGAATATTTGATATTTACCGATCCCTTCTTGGACGTGTCATATATGATTTTTGGTAGACAAGGTGAAGAAATCTATGGAAACTTAGATGCGTTAAATGGAAAAACCGTATCTATGGTCAAAGGCTATTGAATTACCAAAACTATAGCAGATAACCATCCTGAGATTATTTTACGATTATCAGATACAGTAGCAGAGGCGCTTGAAGTCGTCGCTATAGAACAGGCATATGCATATGTCGGAAGCATTGCTTTAGCAGCGCATTTTAGTATCGAAAAAGGATTAACACAGATTGTTGCTGTTGGTGACACCCCTTACCGTGGTTCAAATAAAATGGCTGTAAGAAAAGACTTGCCCTTACTGGCGAGCGCTATACAAAAAGCGATGCAATCAGTAACTGCCCGTGAAAAAACAGAAATTACGCGCAAATGGCTCGGGAGAAATTTTGAATCTTTTGAAAATTCAACACTTCTTATCCGTGCAATGATCATTTGTTTCATTATCTTATCATTAATTTTAATTTGGAATTACAGTTTACGTAGAGAAGTTAATCAAAGAAAGAAAGCCGAAGCCGAAGCAGATGCAGCAAACATTGCCAAGTCAAAATTCTTAGCAAATATGTCCCATGAACTTAGAACACCATTGAACGCGATTATTGGTTTCTCTGATGCCATGTTAGTTGGAATTGCAGGTGAGATAAAAGAGCAAAAACAAAAGGACTATTTAAATGATATTAGAAGCAGCGGCGAACACCTATCAACAGTAATCAATGATATTTTAGATCTATCAAAAATAGAAGCCGGAAAATGGCGGCTTAACATCACTGAGTTTGTGCTTAACAATAGCATTAATGAAACCATTAATATGATGATGCCACTTGCTGATCAAAAAAATATCTCACTCAAATATCAATGTGAATTTGAAAATGCTGACTTAAAAGTAAAGAGCGACATCCATGTATTAAAGCGTATTTTAATCAACATATTATCTAATGCTATTAAGTTCACCGAAAATAATGGAAATGTATATTGTAGAGCTTACCTAAAAGGCAATAGTATCAATATAGAAATTATTGACGATGGTATAGGTATTCCGTCATCGCGTCTTGATAAAGTCCTTCACCCATTTGAACAAGTTCAAGAAGGCTATGATTTAAACGAAGAAGGCACAGGTTTAGGGTTAGCCATTGTAAACGAACTTCTTAACTTAATCGATGGGGCATTAATACTTGAAAGTGAAGTTTCAAAGGGAACAAAAGTAACAATTACAATACCAAAATAGTTAAAATAATCACTTTATCGCAAATAGCATACACTTCATCGCAATCGACTTTATAGAGTTTGTTATTCAGTTCTACCTAAAAGTGCAAGACATGTTAATTCCTATAGCAACCTTGCTCCCGTTATTGCCCGAGAGGGTATGAACTGAATATAAACAGGGGCGTTTTACTATTAACAGTAATTTCCCTACTCCCCCTTCAACCCTGTTTATTATGCCGGCTCCCTTATTGGGAGCCGGCTTTTTATTTATCTAAACCTTGTAATTTTAAAGATCATATTTAAATAGTGCTCTATGAAAATAAATTTTGATCAATACGGTGAAGATGCCAATAAAAAACCGCTTATTATAATCCATGGATTATATGGTTCTGCGGCAAATTTTCGAGGGCTAGCAAAAATATATGCTAACGACTTTATCGTATTTTGTATCGATCTTAGAAATCATGGTAATTCACCACATTCTGATGAAATAACATATTCACTTATGGCTGAAGATGTTATTGAATTTATGGATAATCAAGGCATCAAAAAAGCGCATATTTTAGGCCATTCAATGGGCGGGAAAACCGCAATGCAACTGGCATTAAATCATCCAGAACGTGTTGATAAATTAGTGATCGGCGATATTGCACCTGTTGAATACCCTCATCATCATGAAACAATTTTCGAAGGACTATTGGCTATTCCTGTTGCGAATGTTGAAAGCCGCGGTGAGGCTGAACAAATTTTAAAACATTATGTTGAAGAACCGGGCGTTAGGCTTTTTCTCTTAACAAATTTGTTGCGTACGGATGATGGTAATGGTTTCAAATGGCGCATTAACCTCCCGGCATTAATTGGGGAATATAAAAATATTCAAGCGGCTCCCGATGGAATTTCATATGATGGAGAAACTCTTTTTATTCGCGGAGCAAATTCGGAGTATGTTGCGGATGAATATGTTCCTGAAACACTTGAATTTTTTCCCAATGCAAGTATTGAAACTATTGATGACTGTGGTCATTGGCTTCATTCTGAAAAACCAAAAGAATTTTCGGAAATACTACTTAAATTTTTAAAGTAATATATTGAAAAACTACCCCCTAACACTTTCAATAAAGTCTGAATAGTCTTTTAACATTGATGTTTCACGAAATGATTCATGGATCAATTCAATATAATCCCGTGTCTTTTCTGCATAGTGTAAATCTTCTTTTGAGACTGTTTTGCCTTGTTCCACCTGCACCTGCAATTTATAGAGGAAGTAATTTTGATAATACCGAAGATTAAACTGATCTTTTTCGTATTCTGCTTTAAAATGCGCCTGATAATCACTTAATTTATATTCGTCCTCACCTTCCAAATTTGCATAAGCGGCGTTATCGATAAGCCATTCTGCCTGTTCTTTTGCGCTTTCAACGTCTAAAACTGCTTCATCAAAGTCCGTTTCACCTTCAAGCACGCTTGAGGATAACAAACAATGATAATCGCCACATACATGGAGTCTATCAGGATAAATGGAGCAGGCCGTCCCCTTAAGATGCGGGCAAGGTAAATTGAATGCCCCTTCCCCTTCATCAACAACAGGTTTAATGCCAAGCTCAATTGCTTTTTCTTCTTCGCCTTCTAATAAAGGTGCATTGCCAAATAAAGCACCACTGCAACATAAACCACAATTTTTACAAAGTTCTGATGCTTTAAGAAAATTATTATCCATAGAAAATCCCTGATTAAATTTTGTTATTTAGGTTGACGGTTATGCACACATTTAATGATGTATTTGGCCGCAAAATCAATCTCTTCTTCCGTGGTCATTCGACCTATTCCAATTCGAATAGATGACGATATATCACGTTTTGAAAGCCCTAATTCATTTAAAACATAAGACGGTTTATGTTTAGCCGATGAGCATGCAGAGCCGCTAGATACAGCGATATTCTTAAGGTCAGCGATAAATAAATCACTCTTAACGCCAATAAAAGTTAAATTTAAATTACCAAAATAACGGTCCGTTTCAGAACCATTCAAACGAACATTATTTAATTTATGTCTCAAGATATCTAAGAGCGATTTCGATAGTTTAGAAACATGTTTAAGATCAGATGTCATATTATTTAATGCTATTTTCGATGCCTCGCCTAAGCCGACACAAAGAGCAGGCGATAATGTGCCTGATCGCAAACCATTTTCTTGACCGCCGCCATCCATTATCGGTATTACTTTAACGCCATTTCGAACGAAAAGCGCACCAATCCCTTTTGGCCCATAAATTTTATGGCCCGAGATGCTCATTAAATCGATATTCATATCATTTACATTAAGAGGAATTTTTCCAAATGCTTGAGCAGCATCCGTGTGAAACAAAATATCAGTGGATTTACAAATTTCACCAATGGTTTTAATATTTTGAAGAACCCCAATTTCATTATTAACTGCCATAATCGACACAAGCGATGTTTTTTCAGTGATACTATTTTTTAATTCATCTAGGTCGATTAAACCATCATGATCCACATTTAGATATGTTACAGTAAAACCAAGTTTCTCTAATGACCTCGTTGAGGCAAGCACACATTCATGTTCAGTCTTTGCGGTAATAACGTGGTTTTTATTTGGGAACTTGGCAAAAGCCGCCCCTTTAATAGCGATATTATTACTTTCGGTAGCACCAGATGTGAAAATTACTTCTTCGCTTATTAAACCAATAACATTCGCAATTTGTGCGCGTGCAACATCAATTGCCGCCTCGGCTTTCCATCCAAAGTTATGTTCTACGGAATGCGGGTTTCCAAATTCATTGGTTAAAAATGGCATCATTTTATCAAGCACACGCGGATCAATTGGGGTCGTTGCCTGATAATCCAGATAGATGGGTAACTTTAATTCACTCATCGGTTATTCTTTCTACCCCACATTTTTAACCAGCTACTAATGAAAGCATCAATATCTTCACGTTTCGTGTTCCACCCCATGCTCATTCGTACGGTTGAGCTTGCAATCTCATCATCGTTTGTCATTGCCATTATGACATGTGACGCTTTGACTTTTCCCGATGAACATGCTGATCCCGAACTTACACATATTTTATCAAGATCAAAATTCATTACCTGCGTTTCGCTTCTAACATTTGGCATATAAATTGTCGAAACATTAGGCAGCCTTTTTGAATTATGTCCTAGGCACATTGAACCACTCGCTTTAATTAGAATTTCTTGTTCTACATAATTACGCCATTCTTCCAATTCTTTCATTTTTTCTAATGACCTCGAAATCATTGATGCCGCTAATCCAAATCCAGCAATTCCAGCTATATTTTCTGTACCGCCACGCCGACCAACCTCTTGACCACCGCCAATTATAGAGGATCTTACAGGCAATTTTTCAAGAGCAATCAAAGCCCCAACTCCTTGCGGTCCACCAATTTTATGGGATGAGATACTCATCATATCAACATCAAGAGATTGAAAATCAAGTGGTATTTTACCAAATGCCTGAATTGCATCAACGTGTAGAAGCGCGCCTGCATCCTTTGTGATTTTGGATATACTTTCGATATCTTGGATTACACCAGTTTCATTATTAGCGAGCAAAATAGATACAATTCTTTGATCGCCATCATTCAATAAAAGCTCTTTAAGGTCCTCTAAATTAATCAGACCATCACTATTAATAGAAAGCATATCAACTTTACCTTCAAAACTATCTTTTGATAAATTTACCGAGTCATGTTCTGCATTTGTGGTAATTAATCTGGATCTTTTCGAATTTAAAATCGCCATATTATTGGCTTCAGTGCCACCAGAAGTAAAAATAATCATTTGTGCACGACAATTTAAAACCTCTGCTATTTGCGATCTTGCCGTCTCTAATCTTGATTTAGCTGTTCTGCCAAGTGCATGAACGGAGGACGGATTCCCGCCCTCTTTCATTACGTCAGACATTAGTTCAATCACCTCAGTGCGGATTGGCGCCGTAGCATTATAATCAAGATATATTAGGTCCGAAGCGGTCATAATTTATTAAAATCCAATTTCTTAGTTGAAATTTCACTATAGTTTTATGCTATAACAAGACGGAATCATCAATAAGGTATTTTATTCTAATAGATTTTACGAATAGTATTTAGACATTTAAGGTTAATTAAATATGCCAGAAGTCATTATCAACGGCCCTGAAGGCCGTCTAGAAGGACGTTATCACCCAAGCAAACAAGAAAATGCACCAATCGCACTCGTTTTACATGCTGATCCACAATTTAACGGCAACATGAATAGTAAAATTTGCTACTATTTATATCATTCTTTTGTGCGTCGTGGTTTTTCCGTCTTGCGCTTTAATTTTCGCAGTGTAGGTCGCAGCGAAGGCATTTATGATAGTGGAATTGGCGAATTAAGTGATGCGGCTTCTGCTTTAGATTGGCTACACACTGTTAACCGCGATAGCCCACAAGTATGGATCGCCGGGTTTTCATTTGGGGCATGGATCGGAATGCAGCTTTTAATGAGACGTCCGGAAATCAGCGGCTTTTTATCAATTTCACCGCCAGCAAATCTTTATGATTTCTCATTCCTCGCCCCTTGCCCATCATCCGGCTTAATCACCCAAGGAACAGAAGATACAGTGGTTAGTGAGAATTCCGTTCAACGTTTGGTAGATAAACTGCAAGCACAAAAAGGTATCACAATCGATTACGACAAAATTGAAGGTGCAAGCCATTTTTATGAAGATCATCATACCCCGCTCGTAAGATCAATCGATAAATATCTGACTATGAGATTGGGTTATTAATTTACTTCCTTATTTAGGCATGTGAACTTTTCCACCCGTGGACGGCTCATTAATCCCTGTCGTCCCGGGAAAAGTGATCGGTAAGTTATATATTCTTCTGACCGCTAAATAAGCGAAGGCCTCTGCTTCGACATAATCACCGTCGAACCCGATTGATGAAATACTCTCCACATCACCATAAAGTTCATCCGATAGCATTTGCATCATTGTTGGATTATGGGCACCGCCACCACACACGTACCATTTTTTTACAAAATCTGGACACATTACCTCTGCCATTTTTATAGCATTTACAGTAAAAGCAATTAATGTGGTCGCACCGTCCTCAACTGATAGCATCGATAAAGAACTCACATCAAAGGCATCTCTATCTAAAGATTTCGGTGGCATTTCTTTAAAATAATCATGGTTCATTAAATCATTTACGAGAATTTCCTGGACATTCCCTTTTGATGAAACCTGCCCATCTTTATCAAAGGGAAGATCACTATGTTTTCTAATCCAATCGTCAAGAAGTGCATTACCAGACCCAGTATCGAAAGCCACCATATCATTAGGGTCACGACCACTAAACCAAGTTAAATTTGCTACGCCACCAATATTGAGTAACGCAATCGGAAAGTCCGTTTCGCCATTAGGCAAAAGTGCACGATGGAAAATAGGAACTAGTGGGGCACCTTGCCCACCATTTTCCACATCAAATCTGCGAAAATCATTTACAACTTTTATGCCCGTATTATCAGCTAACTCACGGCCATCACCGATTTGCCACGACCACCCTTTCTCCGGGTTATGTAGCAAGGTTTGACCATGAAAGCCAATAACTTCGATATCATTTTTTTGAAGTTGATTAATTGATATAATTTCATTTATGGCATCTAAATGGAGCCTATTAATAACACCCTCAGCAATTAATATTGAATTACTTCTTACGTTTGGATTATTTTCTCTTTTCGCATGTGCAAAAGCTTCTTGAAGCTGTTCTCTTTGCTCAATGGTATATGGAATATGACACGCCTTACCAAAACGTATAACCTGGTTCCCATCTGTTTTAATAATGGCCGCATCAACTCCATCTAATGAAGTGCCGCTCATAAGGCCTATTGCTAAAACTTCCTTTTTTTTATCGCCCAACGATTTATTTCCTATTTTTTCTATTTCATTAAGGGTCAAATTTGTGTTACATGAGCCCATAAGAAAATCAATATAACATATACCTAAACAGATGATGACATTATGACCGAAACTATCAATAATTACACACCAAAATCAGAATTTCTTAAAGTTATGGTGGAACGTGGTTTTATTCATCAATGCACAGACCCTGAAGCACTCGATAAAAGAATGTTAAGTGAAGTTGTACCAGCATATATTGGTTTTGATTGCACCGCGTCCAGTTTACATGTGGGGTCATTGGTACAAATCATGATGTTACGCCACCTTCAAAAATCTGGACATAAACCAATTGTCCTTATGGGCGGCGGCACGACTAAAATTGGCGACCCTAGTGGTAAAGATGAAAGCCGCCAATTGCTTACGGTCGAAAAAATCAACGAAAATATGAATGGCATCAAATCTGTTTTTGAAAAATATTTAACTTTTGGTGACGCACCGACAGATGCCATCATGCCAAATAATGCGGATTGGCTTGATAAACTTGGATATGTCGATTTACTTCGCGACGTGGGCCCTCATTTCACAATCAATCGGATGCTTACCTTTGAAAGTGTCAAGTTGCGATTGGACCGTGAAAACCCACTTACTTTTCTTGAATTTAATTATATGATTTTACAAGCTTATGATTTTCTTGAGCTACAACGAAGAGTTAGCTGCTCAATGCAGATGGGCGGTTCCGATCAATGGGGTAATATCATTAATGGTGTTGAACTAAACCGTAGGATGGATCAAAAAGAAGTTTTTGGATTAACCACTCCGCTCATTACAACAGCCAATGGCGCGAAAATGGGTAAATCTGCCAGCGGTGCCATATGGCTTAATCAAGATATGCTTTCTGCATATGATTTTTGGCAATTTTGGCGCAACACCGATGATGCGGATGTAGGGCGTTTTCTTAAACTATTTACCGAATTACCACTTGATGAAATATCAAAACTTGAAGCTTTAGAAGGTGCAGAAATTAACGAAGCCAAAAAAGTGCTGGCTAATGAAGTTACAGCGATGTGTCACGGTGTTGAAGCCGCAGAAAAGGCAGAAGCCACCGCAAAAAAAGCTTTCGAAGAAAGATCGCTTGGTGCTGACTTGCCAAGGGTAGAAGTTGAAAAAGCCGATTTACAATCCGGAATTCAAGTTACTGATCTATATATTACAGCTGGACTTGGTTCATCAAGAGGTGAAGTTAGGCGCTTAATAAAACAAGGCGGTGCTAAGATTAATGACGAGAAGATAACAGATGGTGAAATGAACATCACACTTGACCAATTAAATGATCAAGGTACCATTAAGTTATCGGCAGGAAAAAAACGACATATTTTAATAATGCCAAAATAATTTCAATCGGGAGTTTTCATAATGGATAGACGTAATTTTCTAACGACGGGTGTCGCAAGTGCCGCTGCAACAGCAATCGCCACTAGTGTATCAGGTAGCATTGCCAATGCTCAAACAACTAAATCCATTATTAAGCCTGAGAAATTAAAAGAAGGCGATACGGTTATGATAGTCGCACCTTCAGGTGTGGAATATAGAAAATTACGTCTCAAATTATCGGTTGAATCTTTAGAAGCATTGGGCCTAAAAGTTAAAGTTGCTGAAAATACGCTCGGGCGCTTTGGATATTTTCCAGCAGAAGACGAAGTTCGTGCTGATGAAGTAAACCAGGCCTTTGCAGATAACGAAGTAAGAGCGGTTATTGCTTTAAAAGGCGGATGGGGTGCTGCAAGAACATTACCTTATATTGATTTTGATTTAATCGAGAAAAATCCAAAAATTCTTCTTGGGTATAGTGACATTACTGCGCTACTCAATCCCATTTTTGACAAAACCGGCCTGATGACTTTTCATGGTCCAATCGCAGGCGGCTCATGGAATAGATTTACAACACAAAATGTAAAAGAAATCCTTTTCGATGGTGCAGCGCAACATATGGTTAACCCCCAAGAAAAAGGTGAATATTTAGCTGTTCGTCAAAACCGTACTGAAACCATAGTCTCCGGCAAGGCGCAAGGTCGCCTCGTCGGCGGCAACTTAACAGTCTTAACAGCACTACAAGGGACTCCTTATTTTCCAGATACTAAAGGAAAAATTCTCATGCTAGAAGATGTTGGTGAGAATATCTATCGCGTGGACCGTATGTTAACGCAACTTGCTTTAGGGGGGCATATAAAGGATTGCTCCGGTATCGTTCTTGGTGGATGGACAGATGTTGACACTGATGGTGGTTATGGCGATTTTGCGTTATTGGATATTTTTGAACAGCACTTTATTCCTGCAGGAAAACCAGTATTCACGGGGGCAATGTTTGGACATATTTCAGATCAACGTACGATGCCCGTCGGTTGTAACGTCAGCATTAATGCCGATGAAGGAACAGTAACAATGTTAGAAAGTGCCGTTTCCTAATTTATAGGCTTGTCAATCGGAGCTGGCGGTTCTGATTCAACTGTTTCTGATTTTTCAGCCTCTTCACGTGCTGTGGGTGAATTATCGCTGCCGCCGATTGCACCAAATATTTTTCTAAAAATACCTGGAGCTAAAGCCATTAACGGATTAATTTTAACTTCGGGTTCATCTATTGTACCCTTCATATTATATGTTGCTGCAAAAATTCCCTCATCTTTACCACCTGTAAAGATTGTTCCAAGTAGAGGAATATTGCCCAAAAAAGAATTTAAACCATAAGCCGGTATAATTGTGCCTGCTAAAGATATTTCATCATATTTCTGATCTACATACCCATCGAGCGTAACGCCTAATGTAGGCCCTTTTGCGCTACCCGAACTAATGCGGAAAATTTGATCATATTGTTCAAAGTTACCTTCAAAGCTATCGAATGAAAGTCCATTTTTCTCTAATTCTTCTTGCGCTTTTGCAAATTCTTTTTCCTTAAGAAGTTCACTAAACACTTGAGAATCTGCAACAGTAAACTCTTCTGCTCTGATATTACCTTTCAAGGTGTACCCTTTTTCCATTTTGATCATATCAGCATCAATAAGTAAGTTCCCTCGATCACCGCTGGTAAAGAAATCCAGAGCGCGCAAAGCATTCCCACCATCATTTGTGCTTAATGTCATTTTTTGCTCAGGGTTGGTTAAATCTTCATCACTGGCAATGATAAGCGATAAGTTTTTATCCTCTCCCCATTTTGCCATATAACCAAAGTCAATAACTTCATTATTAATATAACCTGCCAATACTGAAGTCTCTTTGGCAATTATATCATTATACATCGCGACTTCAGCTATAGAGCCAGATAGATTAAAGTCGGGTAAATCGGTTTTTTCTGTATTCTCATCTAATGGCGCAAAAATAATATCCATTAATGGCACAGCATTAAACTCTTCGCCCTTTACGGATAGCTGATACATGGCATTTTCATAATCCCATTCAAATAAGCCACTAAAATCATGCCCTTGCATTTCTAGTTCTTTAATATAAAGCCTAGAAGCGCGCTCACCATCATAAGTTAATTGTAATTCTGAATTCATATTTTCTGAACTAAAAACAATATCATTTACGTGAATATTATTATCATCAAAGACAAGCCTAAAATTTGTTTTGGCTTTGGACGTTTCTTCTTTAACCCATCCAAGCGGTTCAAAAATTATTTCATTATCGGCTAAATCAATAACGCCTTTACCGACTTTCAAACCCGCTCCTTGCCCAAGCAATGTTAGGTTTGCTTTCGCAGGCCCTGAAACATATGGTTCAAACGGCAAATGTAACGTTTCCCATTCCTTGTTTTCTACCTCACCTTCAATGGTATATTGCGTTGGATATTCTTTTGATTTAGTAAAATCCTCAATCCATTCAGCATTAAAATCTATACCATTTAAAAGAATATTGCCGTTAGAAACTATTCCGTCACGATTAACGGCCAGTGTCATTGTACCATCGGATAAATTGTACCCGTCTGAAAGTTTTGGAATATTTAATTCTTCGATATCTGCTTGGACATCAAAAATGATGTCTTTAAGCTTCAACCCTCTAATAAGAGGGAAATCAAGGGTCAGAAAAGCATCAGCATTGCCCAAAATACTATCTTGCTTGATACCATATTGGCTAGGGTACCCCAGAGGTTTATAGTCAATAACATGAAGAATATCTTCGACACGTCCTTTCACCGGAATTTCAAAATGGGCTACCGCTTCCCCCTTCTTCGCAATATCATTGAAATGAAGTACAGCGCCATTAATCATCGCATTTTCAACAACACCACTATCAATATTCAGCAAAAATTTATTTAGCTGCAAACGAGCAGTCCCAAGCATGTCAGTGAGTTGCGGCATAGGTTTAAGAAAATGTGAGACACCGCCAACGACGTTAAAGTCAAATATAAAGCTTTCTTCGGGCAAACTATCAAGTGCCCACATTTCAGGCTTAATATTTACGTTTATTTCGCCTCTTGGGATCATGCCACCTGTAATATTATTTTCAATCCAAGTTCTGGCGCCTTTTAATAATTCTGGCGGCCAATATGTCTCTAAATTTATCAAAGGCATATTGGAAACATCCGCGACTATCATAACATCTGGATCACCACTAATACTACTAATTGTACCTTCAGAGTTCATTTCTGCGCCGTCAAATTTCAAATAAAGGTTTTCTATAGATATTTCATCATTTGATGTAATGAATTGGCCGCTTAACGAAGCCTCATCTATTTTAATGGGCTCATTATAGAGGTTCGCGGGATTAATCATGCCTTCATCTAAATCAAATTCAAAGGCAACATCCGGTAAATTAAAATTCTTATCAATTGAAAAATCAATAATTCCACTTACTGGAATATTGAGTGTCGATAAATTTTTTAATCCTTCGACTTGTCCCGCTATATTGGTTGGAACAAAATTTGAGAACCTTATTTGTGATGTCACTTTTTCGTTTGGAATACTATATTGAACCGACATATGAAGAGGAATATCATTATCTTCTTCAATATCGATTTCACCTTCAAGAAATAAGCTAAAACCGTCTTCAATTCTTTTAATATCTAATGAAGCGTCAGGAATACTCCAAACGTCAGATGATAATTCATCCTTTAAATTGATCGATGTATCCGAAAAAGAGACTTGTTGTAAATACCCCGTAGAGTTCATTGTATTGGGAGGAGACAATATTTGTTTAGTTAATCTGGGCACCAAATTGGATGAGCTATTAAATTCATCAAGATAAGCGCGCATGCTAGCCATAAATGCTTCTTGATCAAATGGCTCGCCAGACCAAGCCTTTTTCGGCAATAAAACATTTAATTCAATACCGCCGAATTCAACAAATGTTGGGGCGAATACCCCTCTCAACATTGCTGTAAAACTTAGCTGCGTCCCTGCTTGAGGAATTTTTAATTCCGTTGAAGACGCTTCATCTTTAATGGCGACATCTAAAAACCTAATTTCAAAACTGCTGCTTCCGGTTGGGTTATCGTCAGCATTTCGCCAAGTTAGTACGCTTTGATTAAATGAAACCGCTTCTCCAAGCCCTTGAGATACAAGCAAATTTTTTAAAAAAGGTGATGAGCCATCTAGTTCTACTGGACCATTACTGATCCGCCAGAAAAACAGCAATAGGGCAATTGTCATTATTGCTAAAATTGCCAAGAATGTCTTCACGGTATATCGTAATGGTCTGATCAATATATAATTCTCTTTAAACTTTATGTTTCACTTGCATGTAGACATAATCGTGATCATTATAATGAAAACGTGTCAATAATATGATTTTGGAACCTCTTTAATGCCAAAGGTGTCAATAGAAACATCAAGTTACTCTTATACTTTTCCCTTAATTTCGGACAATAATTTTGCACATCAGAAACTAAATGATTTCAAAGAACTTTTCAATGATAGTTATTTAACTGTGATTAACGACACTATTGCTGTCGAGGATAATAAAAACTTACTTCTCTCTATATTTTCCAATAGTCCTTACCTAACCAGCCTGTTATTTAAATATTTTGAATTGGCATTATCTTTATTTTCAATTCCACCTGAAGAACTATTAGAGCAAACTTTTTCTTCTTTAAATGATGACTTTTTAAAAATTACGACGATAGTTGAATTAATGCGGCTGTTAAGAACTGCAAAAGCACACGTCGCACTTATCATCGCAGTTGCAGATTTGTCAGGTAGATGGGATTTAACAAAAACCACCAAAGGATTAAGTGATTTTGCTGAAATAACCTTAAATTTATCTGTTAATTTTCTTATTAAAGAAGGGGTAAGCTCAAGCAACCTAGAACATAGCTTTTTAGATGATAATTATTCGACCAATTCTGGCTACGTCATTTTGGCAATGGGAAAGTTAGGGGGATATGAATTAAACTACTCTAGTGATATTGATCTAATCGTTTTATTTGATCTAGAGGTTGTTAAATATTGTGGAAAACGTTCACCTCAGGACTTTTTTGTTAAGATGACGCAAAAGCTCGTTAAAATCATGTCAGACCGTACCGCTGATGGTTATGTTTTTAGAACCGATTTAAGATTGCGCCCCGATCCTGGTGCGACACCCGTTGCTTTATCAATGGAAGGAGCAGAAATATATTATCAAACGGTTGGTTTAAATTGGGAACGCGCCGCCATGATTAAAGCGCGCCCAATAGCAGGTGACATTGAAGAAGGTCATAACTTTTTAGAAAGAATAAGAGGGTTTGTATGGCGCCGATATCTGGATTACGCCGCTATAGCTGATATCCATGCCATAAAGAAATTAATTCATGAACATCATAGTCATAGTGGCATTATGCTTGAAGGTCATGATGTAAAATTAGGGCGTGGTGGAATACGTGAAATTGAATTTTATGCGCAAATTCACCAACTGATATCTGGCGGCCGTGAACCAGCGTTACGTGTTGCCCCTACTCGATTAGCATTAGACGCTCTTAGCGAAATGAATAAATTAACAATCGAAGAAAATAAAACCCTTCAAGAAGTGTACGTTTTTCTTCGCACTCTTGAACATCGTCTTCAAATGATAAACGACGATCAAACACACGAATTACCAACCGAAGAAAATGATTTAAACCGCATTAGTAAATTTATGGGCTTTGAATATTTTGCCGATTTCGAAATGGCCGTTATCAATCGATTAAATGCGGTAAATGAATTATTTAACGCCCTTTTGCAAGACACAAATCAAACGGAAGATGAAGATGACATTTTATTATCATTTCCTTCAGATAAATATCACCCAGCAACCATTAAAACGATTGAAGATGCAAAATTTCATGATGCAAAAAAAGCATATGAATTAATTCAAGGATGGATGCTAGGGCGTTACCGCGCTTGTCGAACTGATCGTGCTAGAGAGATTTTAAAAAACTTAATACCAGAAATGCTTAATGTTTTCGGCAAACAAGATGACCCCGATTCTGTGCTCGTAAAATTTGATGATTTCCTTTCACGTCTTCCATCCGGGGTCCAGTTATTCTCATTTATAAAAGCACAACCTTGGCTTCTTGATTTATTGGCCCAAATTATCGGCATGGCACCGTTTTTATCCAGTCAACTCTCAAGAAATCCATTGATGCTTGATGCCGTATTGAATGCGGAAGATTTCAAAAATAACTCAAGCTTAAAGGATTTGAGCAATTCTCTTGATGAACAACTACTCCTTGCTAGAGACTTTCAAGATATCTTAGATCATACACGAAAGTGGGCTAATGAAGCAAAATTTCAAGTTGGTTTACAAATTTTAAGAGGAAACACCGATGTTATTCATTCTGGAGAAACCTTAACCCATATCGCAGAGGTTTCTCTCAACACTATGCTAACACATGTGAAAGAAGAGTTTGCCAAAAAGCACGGCATTATTAAAAACTCCTCTCTTTGTATTTTAGCAATGGGTAAATTAGGCAGTTATGAATTCACCACTACTTCGGACGTTGATATTGTATTGATCTATGATGCAGATGATATGTCAGCAGTATCTAATGGAGCTAAATCACTTGGTGTTAATCATTATTATGCTCGGCTTTCCCAAAATTTTATAAATAGTATTACTGCATTAACGGCTGAGGGGAAACTTTACGAAGTAGATATGAGACTAAGACCTTCAGGGACCGCTGGACCACTTGCTGTATCAATTGAAAGTTTTAATGACTACCAAAAAGGACAAGCATGGACTTGGGAACACATGGCGCTAACGCGAGGTCGTGTTATTTCAGGACCTGATACATTACGAATAAAAATTGAGACTATAATTCATAATATTCTAAGCCACCCAGGTCGTGCACATGATAATTTACTTCATGAAGTTGCCAAAATGCGGGTTAAACTTGCTGAAAATTTTGGCACAGACAACATATGGTCAATGAAAAATATACGCGGCGGCATAATAGATATTGAGTTTATTTGTCAATATACACTCCTCGCTAATGGTGATAAATATCCATCAATTCTAAAAAGAAATACGCTGAGACAATTAAAAGAGATTAAGAAGGCAAAAATTTTAAGTGCCGATGATGTGAAAACTCTTTCAAAAGCTTGCCATATAATGCAAACGTCACAATCCTTACTGAGATTATGCCTTGGCACTACATCCAAAAGTAAAGAGCGCCCACCAGCCCTTCTTGAAACTTTGGCAGAAAGATTAGAAACACCCCCTCAAAATCTAGAAAAGTTAATTACGACAAATCAAAAGAATGTACTTGATTTGTATAAGAAAATCATAGAAATTCCAGCAAATAATTTAAAACCCCATGACCCAATTCCACCACTCGAACATAAAGAGGATTAAGAATGTTAGAAGTTGGCCAAAAAGCACCTGATTTTAATTTATTAGATGAAAACGGAGAGAATATGTCTCTCTCAACATTTAAAGGAAAAAATATTGTTCTCTATTTTTACCCTAAAGACGACACACCCGGCTGTACAAAAGAATCTATTGCTTTTAGTGAATTAAAAAATGAATTTGAAGCGAATAATACCGTCATGCTTGGTGCTTCAAAAGATAGTGTTAAAAAACACCAAAACTTTATCAAGAAACACGATTTAACTGTAAAACTTCTCGTGGATGATGAAGGTAAGCTCTGCGAAGATTATACCGTTTGGGTTATGAAAAAGCTTTATGGTCGTGAATATATGGGTATCGAACGCGCTACCTTTCTAATTGGCGCTGATGGAAATATTAAAAATATTTGGCGCAAGGTAAAAGTAAAAGGTCACGCTGAAGAAGTTCTTGAAGCCGTTAAATCATTATGACAACTATAGCCGATGTTGCGCTTAACATATTAAACGCTACTAACGTCGATGATAAAACAAAACTAACGCATCATGGGTTTACAGAATGGTTAAATGGAAATTTATCTTTTCATTTTAATCAGACTGCCCCCAAACGCCCAGGTCGCCCTGAAAAGCCAGAATTATTATCACCAAAGGAAATGCCAAAAAGGCGCGGTGCCAGTGGCAATACTGCTCGTATCGCAATGTTACATGCTATTGCCCATATTGAGCTAAACGCAATTGACTTAGCATGGGATATAATTTTACGATTTGGAAAATCTATGCCAATTGAGTTCACAAATGATTGGATCAAAGTCGCAGATGATGAAGCAAGACATTTTGAACTTTTAAATAACAGATTAATGGATTTGGACAGCTACTACGGCGCCCTTCCCGCACATGATGGGTTATGGCAATCTGCTGAAAAAACATCGCATGATTTAAAAGCTAGACTTGCCGTTGTTCCTCTCGTACTTGAAGCAAGAGGTTTAGATGTGACACCGTCTTTAATTCAAAAGTTTAGATCTAGTAATGATAAGAAAAGCGTTGCCGCCCTAGAAATCATTTACCGTGAAGAAGTGGATCATGTTAAAGCTGGAAATAATTGGTTTAATTATGTGTGCAATCTTGAAAATTTGAACCCTCAAACAACCTATCATACTTTAGTAAAAAAATATTTTGCTGGGCATTTAAAATCTCCCTTCAATAAAGAAGCAAGAGACAAAGCCGGTTTATCCGAAAGCTTTTATCTCCCCCTATCAGCAAACTAATTAAAACTGTTTGCTTTTTTTAACTTTTTGCTATCAAATTCGGCTTAAATTTGTTTGATTCGTTAGTTTGTTAGTAAAAATTAATTAAGCATATAATAAAAATAAAGAAAGTTATATTTTGAAAATTATTCATTTTTTCAATAACTTAGTCGATATACTTGACCATTATTTTCCTGATAGACAGATGTATTTCAGGACAAATGGTGACGTTCGGTTTATTACGGTTTCAAAAAATGTTCAGATTTTTTTATGTACTGGTCTGCTTTGCTTCTTCGTTTGGTGTTCATTTATTTCATATAATTACGTTTATTTAGACGAAATTTTAACGGAAAAAAATGATGAAGTTGAACAAGCAAAAGAGAACTATCTAAAAATTGAACAGCAGTATGCTGAACTTCAAAATGAAATTCAAAAGTCTGCCGCTGCGTTAGAGCAACGTCAAAAATATATCCAACAAGTTCTAGAAGAAAATGGTGAGGTCATGTCACCTGTTCTTCCTTTAAATGATAATGACGATTTTACAGCGCCTGAATATGTGGATGTTGATGAAAACGATAATGATCAAGAAGCACGTAATGTAATTCGTGATGAGAAACTTGAAAAACTTTATGTTGATCTCAAAAGAGTTGAAATGCAGCAAAATCAGCTGGTGAAAAACATGAATGATGAAGTCGATCAAAAATTATCATTCTTAAGTGACACATTAACAAAAGCTGGTATTACTCCTGAGAAAATGATGGAACTTGCCAACTTACCGCTTGAACCATCTGCGTCAGGTGGGCCTTTTATCGCTGTTAGCAACATCAGTGAAGCGAACTTAGATACCCATGCATTTGATAGTTTATTCTATAAGAGAGCACATTTAGAAAATATCAAAACTGCACTGGATCACTTACCAATTATAACGCCACCTGAAAAACATTATGTTTCTAGTAAATTTGGAATGCGACGAGACCCTTTTACCAAAAAATGGGCTACCCATAATGGATTAGACATGGCTGGATGGCGTAATACACCAATTAAATCTGGTGGTGCCGGGATTGTAACACGTGCCGGGCGTAACGGTGCTTTTGGTCTTTTTGTAGAAATTGATCATGGGAACGGCTTTAAGACAAAATATGGCCATCTTTCAAAGGTAAAGGTAGAGCGCGGCGAAAAAGTTGAAGCAAATCAACTAATTGGCCTCATGGGAAGTACAGGTCGCAGCACAAGTACTCACCTTCATTATGAAATCTGGTTTAACCGAAAACCAATAGATCCGTTAAAAGTACTTAAGGCAGCAAAAGATGTTCAAAAAATCAAACAACAAAAACACGACGCTTAATAGCACGGAAAAATCTATACCAAGGGATAGTAAACCAATGGAACCACCTTCAAATTCAGTACCTTCAATAATTAGTTCAGACGTAGTCGTAAAAGGCAATGTCAGCGCATCAGGCGAAATTCAACTTGATGGCACAATTGAAGGGGACGTAAAGAGTAAAAACCTTACAATTGGTGAAAACGGTACCGTTAAAGGTAAAGTTACCGCTGATGATGTAATTGTAAAAGGTTCAGTAAATGGCAGTATTGTAGGGCGCAATGTTCGCCTTGAAAAATCTGCAAAATTAAATGGTGATATTTGCCATCAGACACTTAGCATAGAAGCTGGTGCTTATATTGAAGGTAACTTGAGCCATCAGAGTGCTTCTACAAATCCTGCACCAGGAAACGCTACAAAAGTAATGTCTGCTAATTCTGATGAGAAAAAAGAAGAGAAAAAAGACGGGAAAACTAAAGATTTAGTAGATCGTCTATAAAAGTATAGAATATTCAATTTAAAGCGGGCAATGCCCGCTTTTTTTATATCTATTCAATATCTTCTACCTGAGTGCTTGTCCCGTGAACTCTTGCTGCCAAGGCGGCATTGAGAAAACTATCTAAATCACCATCTAAAACTTTATCTGGTTGACCGCTTTCAACCCCTGTACGTAAATCCTTAACCATTTGGTATGGTTGTAATACATATGATCTAATTTGGTGCCCCCAACCTATTTCTGTTTTACCAGCATGTTCGGTATTGGCTTCTTCTTCTCGGCGTTGAAGCTCCGCTTCATATAATCGCGCCTTAAGCATGTTCATGGCTGTTGCACGGTTCTTATGTTGTGATCGGTCATTTTGGCACTGTACAACAATATTTGTGGGGATATGGGTGATACGAACTGCACTATCGGTGGTATTAACATGCTGTCCACCTGCCCCAGATGCCCGGTAAGTATCTATTCTAAGATCGCTTTCGTTGATATCCACCTCGAAATTATCATCAATAACCGGATAAACCCATACGCTTGCGAAACTAGTATGTCGCCTTGCATTACTATCAAATGGTGAAATGCGAACAAGTCGATGAACACCGCTCTCTGTTTTAAGCCAACCGTAGGCATTTTCACCTTTTATTTGTATAGTGGCGGATTTAATGCCTGCTTCTTCACCGTTATGCATTTCCATAATGTCAACTTTGCACCCGTGTGCATTTGCCCACCTCGTATACATTCTAAGCAGCATGTTAGCCCAATCTTGACTTTCCGTACCACCTGCACCCGAATTAATTTCAAGATAAGTGTCATTACCATCTGCTTCACCGCTTAAAAGTGTTTGCAGCTCTAAAACTTCAGCTTTGTCAGTTAATTTCTGAATAGCTGTTTCCGCTTCAAGTATAATCTCGGCATCATCTTCCAATTCCCCAAGTTCGATAAGTTCAATATTATCGTTCAGTTCACTATCAACTTCATTACATAAGTTTATAGCTTGCTCGAGCTTAGTACGCTCCTGCATTAATTTTTGCGCATTTGTGGGGTTATCCCAAAGGGCGGGATCTTCGGATAGGGCGGTTAATTCTTCATAACGATCGAGGGCAACATCCCAGTCAAAGATGCCTCCTCAACAGTTCTAAAGACTGTTTGATTTTATCAACAGAGTTCTGGATTTCAGCTTTCATAGATTAGACCAAATTATTGTTATTATTAATAAATGCCGCCTGTACCTGTTCGCAGCTTGGTCTTTGTTTGCACCAACGAATTAAATCCGTCAAGTACTTGTTGATTTTCCTCTGGGAATGATCCCTGTCTAAAGGCTTCTAGTATCGCATTACGTTGACCGGTACTTGCTAATTGCCCTGTTACAGGGTCCACTCTAACGAGCCTTACACCTTCAGGAATGCGGAATGGGATTGGCGTTTCGTCTTTAAGTGCATCTCTCATGAAGTCACGGAAAATAGGCACAGCTACTGATGAACCTTCTTCATTGCGCCCTAATGAGCGTGGTGCATCAAAGCCAACAAAAACACCAACAACCAGATCAGGTGAAAAGCCAACGAACCAAGTATCAAAACTTTCATCCGTTGTACCCGTTTTTCCTGCCAGTGGTCTGCCTAGCGTACGAATTCTAACCCCGGTACCCCTTTGGACGACGCCTTCCATCATAGAAACTAATTGATAAGATGTTACAGGGTCTAGTACCTCGTCACGTAAATCAGGCAATTCTGGTGCTTGTTGATTGCGCCAGTCATTGCTTATGCAATTTACACAATTTCGATCATCATGACGGAATATCGTCTTACCATGACGGTCTTGTATACGGTCAATAAGGGATGGTTGAATTTCATTACCACCATTAACGATCATTCCATATGCCGCAGTTAAATCGAGCAAAGTTGTTTCCCCAGCCCCTAATGACATTGATAATAAATCAGGTAAGTCGTTATTGATATTAAAACGATCTGCGACTTCAACGATTTTGTCCATTTTTAAGTTTTGAGCCAATCGCACAGTCATCAAATTACGTGATTTTTCAATTCCTAATCTTAGTGTGCTTGGACCATAAAATTTATCACTTGAATTTCTTGGCTTCCATTTACCCATACCAAACCCTTGATCAATCACAAAAGGAGCATCAAGAATGATACTTGATGGTGTAAAGCCATTTTCTAGCGCTACACTATAAACAAATGGTTTAAATGCGCTTCCAGGTTGTCGTTTCGCTTGCGTTGCACGGTTATATTCACTTCTTGTGAAATCATAGCCGCCAACCATGGCTAGCACACGACCAGTATGCGGGTCCATTGCAACCAGTGCACCATTAATTTCTGGAATTTGTCTCAGTCCAAATGGATCGCCAAATGCAGGGTCTTCAGTTTCAATGGCTTCAACGGCAATAATATCGCCTTGAACAAGGACTTCAGCGACTGATTTAACTTGCGGACCTCTGGTTTCACCAGGCAACCATTTACGTGCCCATTTGACTTCTTCTAATGATATACTTTGCTTAAGAAGGTTATCATATGTTTCACTTGATGATAAAGCTTCTTTTGTGGCGATAATAGCCATCTCATCTGTGACTTCCAAAACCACGGCTTCTTGCCATGTCGGAATTCCAAGTGGTGTATTTCTTTTAAGAAATGTCTCTTTCCAACTTTCATAAGGTGAGGCAAACAAATCCATTTTATCAAGCGGACCACGCCAGCCATGACGTCTATCGTAAGTCACCAGGCCATTCTTCATTTCGCGTTCAGCAATTTGTTGTAAACGCGGTGATAAAGTGGTTCTGACTGCAAGGCCACCACCATATAATTCATCATCACCGTAGGACTTTTTAAGCTCCCGTCTTACATCCTCAGCAAAATAATCTGCTTGAAAAGTTCTAGCACGCCCCCCATCAACAGTTGCCAATGGAAGCTCTTGAGCCGCCAATTTTTGTTCTTCCGATACAAACCCTTCTATTTCCATGCGACCGATGACCCAGTCACGGCGCCCTTTTGCCGCGTCATATCTTCTGATTGGGTGGTAGTTACTTGGCGCCTTGGGAAGTGCCGCAAGATAAGCTATTTCTTCAAGTTCAAGTTCATCGAGCGATTTACCAAAATAATTAAGTGCAGCTGCCGCCACACCGTAAGAATTTTGTCCAAGATAGATTTCATTTAAATAAAGTTCTAAAATTTGATCTTTGGTAAATGCCTGCTCAATTCTGTATGAAAGAATGGCTTCTTTAATTTTTCGTTCTAGTCGCACTTCACTTGTCAGTAAGAAATTCTTTGCAACTTGCTGCGTAATTGTAGAAGCACCTACAGGTCGTCGGTTGGTAGCAACATTTTTAACATTTACAAGAACGGCTCTTAATAGCCCCTTAAAATCAATACCAATATGGGTATAAAAATTTTGATCTTCTGCTGATAAGAAAGCCTGAATTACTTTTGGCGGAATTGCATTGATTGGCACAAACAGGCGTTTTTCACGGGCATATTCTTTAAGCAAACTACCGTCACCGGCATAAATGCGGCTAACGACAGGCGGTTCATAATTGGCTAGTTGATTATAATCAGGTAGATCACGTCCAAACGAATATAATATATATAACCCGCCAACCACAGCAAGTATGCCACTTACAAGAGTAAATACAATTAGCCCACCAAGTATATTTTTCCATTTTTTAGACAAAATTATAATCCACCGTTCCACGAATTTTATAATCGTTCAAAAATTAGGCGCAAATTATGACAACCTTAAGGCACAATCAAGCAAAATAATATTATATCACCTATTTAAATTATCCCAAAAACCCGTCATATACATTCAAGAATAAAGTCAAACTCGCAAAGGCAAATATTAAACAAAACAATCCTTCTAAAATTCGTCCATATAAATCATAAAACTGCATCACTTTTTTATAAGAAAATAAAACGACGTATAAGCTATACAGGAATATTGCGATAGCAAAACATCCTGCTAATATCATTAGTGGCGCAGAAGGCGGCGCCTCTTCCGTCAACCCTAAAGTAATTAAAGCAATCCACCCCATCATTGCTTCCGGATTGGTCATATGGACGGTATATCCCTTTAAAATAGTAGCACGGCCAAATGTTTTCGTTTTTACCTTCTTAAATGATGGTTTTTCGAGCGCTTTTTCAATGATAACAAGGATAGATACATTAAATACCCACCACCAAATATCTGAATAAGAATAATTGCATTGGGGTTTAATGCTAATATTGCTGATACGCCTAATATGCCTAGTGTACCCCAAGTAAAGGCACCCAAAACAACACCTATCATGATATAAAGGCCCGCTTTACGCCCTAATGACATTGAATGATTTATGATAGTAAAGCTTGAAAGACCAGGGCTAATAATAATGATAAAGCTTGTGCTATAAACTAATAATAATGTAGGCCAATATGATATTAGAAGCTCCCAAAAAGGATATTTTTAGTTATAGGCAAAATTTTGTTGAAAATATTTATCAGTCGCCTTTAGTATTGCGTTTCCAATTTTATCGTGTGTTTCTTTTTGCATCAAAAGTTTCGCGTCCGTTGGATTGGTCAAATATCCCATTTCAATTAAAACGGACGGCACATCAATTCCTTTAAGAACCGCAAAACCTGCAGAACGGAGGCTCCGTTTTCTAACTCTAACGGATTTCTTTAATTCACTTGCAAGTTCTTTGGCAAATCGATTGGAAAGGTTCATCGTTTCTTGTTTCACAAGATCAATTAGAATATTTTGCACGATGTCCGGTTCGTCCTGAAGGTCAACCCCTGCAATAACATCTGATTTATTCTCACGTGCCGCCAGCATAGCTGCTTCGCGGTCAGACGCCCTTTCCGTCAAAGTATAAATAGTGGCACCACGAACACTTGGGCTTGTAAATGCGTCCGCATGAATTGAGATAAATAAATCAGCATTATTTCGATGCGCAACGTTACTTCTTTCTCTTAGTTTCAGGAAAATATCTCTATCTCTAGTCATTATTACTTTGTAACGACCCGAGGCTTCAAGAATCTTTTTAATATTACGCGAGGCAGATATTGTTACATTTTTTTCTGAAATACCATTTACTTTAACACCACCCAAATTTCCGGGATCATGTCCACCATGACCCGGGTCAATAACGATAATCTTTTTCCCTGATCTGGGGACATTTGACGGCCTTCTTGTTGAAGCAACGGCTTTTGCTTGTACGGCAGGTTTTGATAGAAGTGTGGTACAAACGGCTTGGGAAATTTTTTCAAAATCAAAAACGAGACGGTTTGGTTTTCCGCCCTTTCCTTTAATGACAAAAGAGTTACTAATTTTTGATGGGCTTTTTAAATCTAGTACGACCCGGGACGTACCAGGCGTATATAAACCATAGCGATAATTATTAACCAGTCCCTTACCCGTTGCCCCCCCTGGACCAATATTCCATGTCACTTCATCTAGATCAATTACTATCCTATTTGGATTAGCGAGCGTAAATGTTCTAAACGCACTATTGCCATTTACTTCTATAACGAAGCGAGTTTTATTCTGGTCTCCGCCAAATCTAACACTCGTAACTTCAGGTGCAGCAAGGGTGTAACTGGAATTAAAAACAATAAAGAACAACGAAATCAAAATAAATTTCATTAATTTAATTTGAGAAAAAAGTTGTTTGTTTTGCGACATAATTTTCCAGTTTATCGTCATTTAACACCATATGTTTTGAAACATCATAACATTTATTATTAAAAAACTGTTAACATTTCTATTATAAAATGATATTTTGAAAAAGTTTTTTTGTTTTTTAAACTCTTTTCTATTGTTATGAGGTCGAAGGTTCACTATGTTAACAACATCATATATAGAAGCAGAATAATGCAATAATATGATGTTGCGCATTAACTAATAATGAATAGACGCAACGTTTAAAAATAAAAGAAGAAAAATATAGCCTAAAAGGCAAAATAAAAAATTATGAATTTAAGCATTACGAGCCAGAAGAGTAATCCCTTTAAAACCAAGGACTCATCCTTTGTTGATGACGATAATATTGTTCTCTTTCGTAAGTCTCTAAATGCCCAAAACCCCACTATATTACTAACAAAACTTCAAAAACCTGCACGCTTATTTATTGCAAACGACAATACAAGCTTGAGCGGTTTTTGTTATGGAGAAAATTTTAATGTCAATTCGTATGTTGATCGACGCCTCCCACCAGGAAGAGACCCGTGTGGCCATCGTCGACGGAAACAAAGTGGAGGACTTCGATTATGAAAGTTCTGCCAGAAAACAACTTAAAGGTAACATTTATCTAGCAAAAGTAACCCGTGTCGAACCTTCCCTGCAAGCCGCTTTTGTGGATTACGGGGGAAATCGTCATGGTTTTCTTGCCTTTAGTGAAATTCACCCAGATTATTATCAGATACCCGTTGCTGACCGTGAAGCGCTTATTGCTGCAGAAGCAAAGGCAAATGCTGATTTAATCGAAGAAGAAGCAACCGCAACCGGCGACCCCGATGCTAAAAAAGCAAAAAATGTCGGTAAAAAAGAAAAAGCTGAAACAAAAGAAGATTTAACTTCAGATAAAGAACATTCTAATGAAGAAAAACCTGAAGAGATTGTTGAAGCGGAAGAAAACGAAGAAGAAAAACCAAAACCACGTCGTGGACGCAGAAGAAAAACAAAAGCGGAAGCAACAAAAGAAGACGTTATTGAATCTACTAAAGAAGAAGCTAACGGAAAAGAAACTTCTGAAACTGATGGTGAACAACCTTCTAATGATGATACTGCAGCAACACCTAATGAAGAAAAAGCATCAAACGATGATCAAGGTGAAAGCGAAGATAATAAAGAATTAGAGAATTCTGAAAGCATATCTGAAAATTCCGAAGAGGAAGAAGAAGAAAGATTACGTATTAAAATGGCGAAAAGACTACGCTATAAATACAAAATTCAAGAAGTTATTAAAAAGAACCAAATTATTCTTATCCAAGTTGTAAAAGAAGAGCGCGGCAATAAGGGTGCTGCATTAACCACTTATCTATCCCTTCCTGGTCGTTACTGTGTTCTTATGCCTAATACGCTTCATGGTGGCGGTGTAAGCCGTAAAATTGCCAACGTAAAGGACCGCAAAAAACTCAAAAATGTTCTTGCTAGTCTTAACCTTCCTAAAGGGCATGCTTGCATTATTAGAACGGCCGGTAGTGACCGCACAAAGGTCGAAATAAAACGCGATTATGATTACTTAAAGAGAATGTGGGAAGCTATTCGTGAGCATACCCTTAAATCAATTGCCCCAAGTTTAATCTATGAAGAAGGTAATTTGATTAAAAGGAGTATCCGAGATTTATACACCCGCGACATAAAAGAAATATTAGTCGAAGGTAAAAGCGGTTTTGATACCGCCAAAGATTTCATGAGTATGCTCATGCCTTCGCATGCTAAAAAAATCCAACATTATGAAGACCCCATTCCTTTATTTCAGCGGTATCAAGTGGAAACCCATTTGGATTCAATGTATGGCCCCACCGCGCAACTCAAATCTGGTGGTTATATTGTTATTAACCCAACGGAAGCTCTCGTTTCCATTGATGTTAACTCTGGTCGTGCAACAAAAGAGCATAATATTGAAGAAACAGCCCTTAACACCAATCTTGAAGCTGCAGAGGAAATTGCAAGGCAATTAAAATTACGTGATATGGCAGGGCTGGTTGTTATAGATTTCATTGACATGGAAGAACAACGCAACAATCGCGCCGTTGAAAGAAAAATGAAGGCTGCCCTAAAAAATGATCGCGCACGTATCCAAGTTGGACGTATAAGTTCATTTGGACTTATGGAAATGTCTAGACAAAGACTGCGTACTGGTGTGCTTGAATCAAGTACAACGCAATGCCCGCACTGTGAAGGAAGTGGTTTGCTGCGTACAGTTGAATCACAAAGTCTTCATATCTTAAGAATTATCGAAGAAGAAGGTATTCGCGCAAGAAATTCTAAATTCACAGTTTACTTACCAACTCGAGTTGCCGTCTTTATTTTAAATAATAAGAGAACTAATCTTTCAGAACTAGAGACACAATATGATTTCTCAGTTTCTATTGCTATAGATGATGAATTAACTGCATCAGCATACAGAATGGAACGCTCAGGCAAACCTTCGAAAGCATCAAAAAAACATAAAGATGCCCTTAAGCTAGGCAACGATGTAAATAAACTTATCGACGTTACAGAAGAAGATGTATCACCAGATGAAGAAAAAGATGATCGTCCAAAGCGTCGACGCAGAAGACGTAGAAATCGTAATGATAGAAATCCAAAGTATCAGAAAGATCAAAAAGAGACTTCTGATGAAACGAATGAAACAGACGTAGAAGAAAATAAAAGCGAAGAAGAAAAACCTAAAAGAAAACCACGTCGTACGCGTAAAAAGGTGAGTGACGACAAAGATACAGAGGTTAAAACTGAAGAAGCGCCTTCTAGTGACGAAAAAGTAGAAGAAAAGCCAAAACGTCAAAGAAATACACGCAGGACGACAAAGTCTACTAAAGGTGAAGCTTCTGAAGATACTTCTAAAGAAGTCAAACCCGCAAAAAAAGAAGCAGAAAAAGAAGAGAAACCTAAACCGAAGCGTGCTCCTCGTAAGCGCGCATCAAAAAAAGAGCAAGCCACAACGAAGGAAGACAAGCCAAGCGAAGTTAAAAAAGAGGCAAAGGTAGAAGAAAAGGTTGTGGATGATAAGCCGAAGAAAAAAGGTTGGTGGTCGCGAACCATTGGATAAAATGTATAAATACTAAATTTAAAGCCTGAAATACTCTTTCAGGCTTTATTTTTGACATAATGACATTATATGACGGTTAATAGTAGGTTCACACGTACAAAGTAAGTTGAACCATTAATTGACGAAACGATAACAGACAAATACACTAAAAATATGCGTATCAGACAGTTTAAAGACTTTTTATATCGATCCTTTATTGTGATTTTAATCACAAGTTTTACGCATGCCAATATTGCATCAGCGCAAGGACGCGGCATATCCATTTTGCGTGATGCCGAAATTGAGCAAATTATTCGTGATATAACCGAACCAATTTTTGAAGCTGCAGAGCTAGATAAAAATGCTGTCGCAACCTATCTTCTGAACGATACCACAATTAATGCCTTCGTCATGGGCGGGCAAAATGTGTTCATAAATTCCGGGCTATTACTTAAAGCAGAAAACGTAAACCAAGTCATAGGCGTTGTAGCTCACGAAACGGGCCATATCACAGGTGGTCATTTATCAAGATTTAGTGAAGGCATGTCGCAGATGACATCCTATAGTTTAATGGGCATGCTTCTTGGTGTTGCCGCAATGGCCGCTGGTTCTGCGGATGCCGGCATGGCATTAATGATGGGCGGTCAACAAGTTGGCTACCGTTCATTCCTTAGATTTAGTCGCACACAAGAATCATCCGCTGACCAGGCCGCCTTAACTTTCCTTGAAAGAACGGGCCAATCAGGTAGAGGATTAATTGAATTTTTTGAAATTTTAGGCGATCAAGAACTTGTGCCAGAAAAGTACCGTGATCCTTATGCAAGTACCCATCCATTTAACTCAACAAGAATTGAACGTATCAGAGACACTGTGCAAGAATCGCCTTTTTATGAAGCAGAGACAGATCCAGAATTAGAAGAAAAATTTCAACTTCTACAAGCAAAATTATTCGGGTATCTTAAACCACTGCATGCGACATTGGTAAGGTACCCCATACATGATAAAGGTCTTATTGCAAGATATGCACGTACATTCGGATATCAGCAGAGTAAAAAAATTGATGAGGCTCTTAGAGAAATCAACGGACTAATTGAAGATTATCCTGAAAACCCATTTTTTTATGAAACCAAAGGACAAATTCTATTTGAAAATGGTGATGTTGAACAATCGATCGCACCTTATCAAAAAGCCGTAGAGTACTTACCGCATTCCCCCCTACTCAGGTTCTCGCTTGCGAATTCACTCATTAGTACAGAACAAGATAAATACCTAGATAGTGCAATTGAAAACCTTGAAATTGCATTAGGTGATGACCCAAAAAATAGTTTTGGCTGGAGACAAGCATCAGTGGCTTATCATCGCTCAAATGATGAAGCAATGACACATTATGCAACAGCACAACATTTTTTACTTACTGGAAATCCCAGAGGTGCTATGATAAACGCTAAGAAAGCCACTGATCTTTTACCAAAAGATTCGCCGAAATGGATGAAAGCCCAGGATATTATGATGATCATGCAAGCAAATATGAGTGATCAGGCAAAAGAAGCTCAAGAAAAACGCAATGATCAAGAGCGTGAACAAAGAAGAAAAGAAAGAAACAGGAGTATTTTATGAAAAACCTGAATTTATTAACCGTCGCCATTTTGATGGTTATTTCGGGAGGTGTGTTCTTTATGATTGGTCAACAAGCTAATAATCAATCAAATGATGAAAATCTCAATCAAGACCAGGTTAATGCTTATATTAGAGAATATCTCTTAAGTAACCCGGAAATTATTCCTGAAGCGGTCGAAGTTCTTCGTTCACGACAAAATGCAAGTGCGTTAATGGAATCAGAAGAACTTCTTTATAACGACGGCTATAGTCATATTGCAGGAAATGAAGAGGGTGATATCACTATTGTAGAATTTTATGACTACAATTGCGGTTATTGTAAACAAGTGCCAGAACATATTGCACAACTTATCGAAGAAGATAAAAACGTAAAAATTATATTCAAAGAATTACCGATTCTTGCCGAATCTTCACAATTTGCTTCTGTTGCTGCCATGGCATCCATGAAGCAGGGCAAATTTATGGATTTTCATAGCGCACTTATGAAAAATAAGCGTCAGCTTACAAAAGAACTTATTCTTCAGATTGCACGAGACAGCGGTGTTGATGAAACAACATTAATACAAGATATGGCTGATCCAGAAATTGAGACGAACTTGATGAAAAATAAATATCTTGTTCAAAACATTGGTATTTCTGGAACACCTGGATTTGTAATTGGCACCCAAGTAATCCCAGGATATATTCCTTATGATAAACTAAAAGATATCGTTCGTGAAGAACGCGAAAAACAGAATACATAAATTCTAATAAGATTATAAAATAATCTAAAACCGGGCTTCACAGTCCGGTTTTTTCGTGTCATAAACGCCTCTTATAATTTTTGTATTTACTATTTTCGGAGCAATTATTTATGTCTCAAGAACATAAAACAAAAGTCTTAATTATTGGATCAGGACCAGCGGGATATACGGCAGCAATCTATGCCGCACGTGCAAATTTAAAACCAATTATTGTACAAGGTATGGAACCGGGTGGACAATTAACGATTACCACGGATGTTGAAAATTATCCCGGCTTTGCTGATCCTATTCAAGGACCTTGGTTAATGGAACAAATGAAAGCTCAAGCTGAGAATGTTGATACAACAATCATTACAGATTTCATTACTGATGTAGATTTCTCAAAACGCCCCTTTGTATGTAAAGGAGATAGCGGTGACACTTATATTGGAGATACAGTTATTATTGCCACAGGTGCGCAGGCAAAATGGTTAGGTCTACAATCAGAAGAGGAATATCAAGGTAGAGGCGTTTCAGCTTGTGCTACGTGTGATGGTTTCTTCTATCGTGGTAAAGAATGTATTGTCGTTGGTGGCGGCAACACTGCCGTTGAAGAAGCTATTTTCCTAACGAATTTTGCATCTAAAGTAACACTCATTCATAGACGTGATGAATTAAGATCAGAAAAAATCTTGCAAGATAGGCTATTTGCTAATGAAAAGATCGAATGCGTATGGGATAGCCAGTTAGAAGAAATCGTTGGCGAAGAAGGTCCTATGGGCGGCGTAACGGGGGTCCGCATCAAGAATGTTAAAACTGATGAATTAAATGAAATATCTGCTCATGGTGTTTTCATAGCAATTGGCCACGCGCCATCAACCTCGCTTTTTGCCGGAAAAATTGATATAAATGAGCGCGGTTATATTAATACTGCCCCGGACAGTACAGCAACGGATGTACCAGGCGTTTATGCAGCAGGTGATGTAACCGACGAGACATACAGACAAGCAGTCACGGCCGCAGGAATGGGTTGTATGGCAGCATTAGAAGCGGAAAAATTCATCGCTGAAAACGAATAAAATTTGGATATTTAATGGATTGGGACAAGCTTAGGATATTTCATACAGTTGCCACCGCCGGCAGCTTTACGCATGCGGGCGAAACTTTGGGCCTAAGTCAATCCGCGGTTAGTCGCCAAATTAGAACTCTCGAGGAAAGTCTTCAAACGTCCCTTTTTAATCGCCATGCGCGCGGCTTAATATTAACGGACGAAGGGGAAACTTTATTTGAAACTACAAAAGATGTGGTTTCAAAAATTCATGTAACCGAACAACAAATTCTTGAAGGTACTGAAAGCCCCAAAGGAAAGTTAAAAATCACCACGACAACCAGTTTCGGTTCCACATGGATGATGCATAATATTAAGAAATTCATTGATAAATATCCGGAAATTGATGTTCAATTGCTTATTGGTGACGGTGATTATGATCTATTAACACGTCAAGCTGATGTGGCCATTCGTTTTCACCCATCAGACCATCTTGATTTAATTCAACGGCAAATTGCCACTTTTCATTACCATCTTTATGCATCCCCAACTTATTTAAATGACTATGGTCGACCAAAAAGTGGTGAAGATTTAGACAATCATAAATTAATAACTTACGGCGATTTAAGTACAAGTCCGATACTTAATATTAATTGGGTTCTCGACTATTACACCAAAGTAAAACGTAAACCTGTACTCGAAGTAAATAATATCTATGGTGTATTACAAGCTGTGAAATCTGGCATCGGAATTGGCTCCCTTCCCGATTATCTAGTGCAAGGATCGACAAATATTGTCCCAATTCTTGAAGATCATCAAGGTCACGAATTCCCTGCATATTTCGTTTATACTCAAGAACTTAAAAACTCTAAACGTATTGCTGCATTTAAAGATTTTATTTTACACGAATTCAAGAAGACGGTTTTCTAATTATAAATTGAGGTTTAATTTAATAAAGAAAGAGATATGCATTTTTTGCATAGCTGCAACGAGTTTTTCCCTAGTACTCATTCTTCAAACAATCATCTATAACTATTCACAGATGTTGAGAAACATCGCTGAGTAATTCTTTAATTATTTCAGTATTGCGGTGGGCGTATCCTCCCCCTTTTCGACCACCGCCGTTTCATATTCTCCCCCAAGATATGAAACCTCCCTATATTTTGTGAACTTGCCGGGTACTTGTTACCCGGCACTTTTTTTATGTGACATGCTCTAGTATCTGATGCATATCATGTATAACCAGTCCACCTGCTTTTTTTAGCTTCTCACAATTTCCACGTGAGCTATATGCCATCACCTCCATACCCGCGGCGACGCCACCTTGAACACCTGGAACACTATCCTCAATGAGTAAACATTTTGCTGGTTCCACTTGCAATTGATCGGCAGCGAATAAAAATAAATCGGGGTATGGTTTTCCTCTTTTTACTTGTGATGAATTAAAAATATTTCCGTCAAAATATTTTTTTAAGTCCGTGATACCGAGGGTTAAATTCATTTTTTCAAAACTGCCGCTTGACGCTACACAAATTTGGATATCTGTTTCATTAAGCGCAATAAGAACTTCTTCAACGCCATCGACGGCTTTTAATTCTTTTTTAAAAAGCGCAAAAGTTTTTATTTGTAATTGCTCAAGAAAATCGTCTGGTAATTTAGAGCAAAGCAACTCTTCAGATATAGAAACAACGGCGTCCATCGAACGGCCAACATACGTTTCGACGACTTGTTCTACAGTCATTTCAAGACCATGTTCCGCAAGCGCATCCCTTAATAATTGGTTCGCAAGCACCTCGCTATCAACAAGAACACCATCGCAATCGAAAATGATCAAATCAAATTGCATAGGATTAGACTAATGCCTCGCATGCTTTCTTAATTCGGTTACATGCTTCGATTAACACATCATCAGATGTTGCATATGAAATTCTGAAATATGGAGAAAGCCCAAATGCTTCGCCGTGAACAACCGCAACACCAACACTTTCAAGTAAGTACGTTGAAACATCAAAATCACTTTTTAAAGTCTTTCCATCAGGTGTTTTCTTACCCATAAGTCCTTGGCAGCTCGGGTAGACATAAAAAGCACCTTCGGGTGTTGGACATTCCAGACCTGGTACATCGTTAATCATTTTAACGACAAGATCACGTCTCGTTTTAAATGCTTCCGCACGTATTTTCAAATACCCTTGGTCGCCCGTTAATGCTGCAACCGATGCAGCCTGAGAAATTGAACAAGGATTGGATGTGCTTTGCGATTGTACTTTTCTCATGGCATTGATCAATTCAACTGGGCCACCGGCAAATCCAATACGCCATCCTGTCATGGCGTATGCTTTTGCCATTCCGTTCATGGTGAGTGTTCGGTTTTTTAAACTTGGCTCGACCATAACAGGTGTGACAAATTCAAAATCGTCATATACAATATGCTCATAGATATCATCAGCGAACACCCATACATGCGGATATTTAACCAATACATCCGTCAAATTTTTCATTTCAGATGCGGAATAAGCTGCACCCGTAGGATTGGATGGCGAATTAACCATTATCCATTTGGTTTTGTCCGTAATAGCCGCATCTAACTGATCAGCTGTAATTTTAAAATTATTATCAATGCCAGCTTCAATAATTACGGGGGTTCCACCTGCTAACATCACCATATCAGGGTAAGAAACCCAGTATGGAGCCGGAATAATGACTTCATCTCCCGGATTTAAGGTGGCCATAAATGCATTATAAATTGTATGTTTACCGCCACTATTAACAGATATGTTTTCGCGTTTATAATCAAGTCCATTATCGCGTTTAAACTTTTCAATTATCGCATCTTTTAATTCAGGGGTACCATCAACTATCGTATATTTGGTTTGCCCATCATTTATGGCTTTAATCGCTGCTTCTTTCACATAATCAATGGTATCAAAATCAGGTTCCCCTGCACCAAGCGCAATGATGTCTCGTCCCGCTGCTTTTAATTCCGCCGCTTTTGCACCAACTGCGATCGTCGGGGAAGGTTTAATTCGTCCTAATGTATCCGATATAAACGCCATTTTTTTATCCATTCATTTGAATCAAGTAATCTATTTGTCAAAACTAAGTGAAGGTCCCTTTTTTTGCAATCTAATGTTTGCAAATGATCACAAATAATCACATATTAAGAACATGAAAAAAGGTTACGATGAATCATCCCCCACTCTCTTAAAACCGCGTGAATATTACGACCGTCCTAAAAAAACGGAAGGCGGCATAAAATTTAAGATTGAAAGTGAGTTTACCCCAAGCGGCGATCAGCCTAAGGCAATATCCGCGCTTACTGAAGGGTTAAATGACGGTCTTACGGATCAGGTACTGCTTGGTGTTACTGGTTCCGGTAAAACATATACCATGGCTAAAATCATTGAGGGTACCCAGCGCCCTGCCCTGATTATGGCCCATAACAAAACATTAGCAGCACAGCTTTACGGCGAAATGAAAAGTTTTTTTCCTAATAATTCTGTCGAATATTTCGTTTCCTATTATGATTACTATCAACCAGAGGCCTATGTCCCACGGTCTGATACTTTTATAGAGAAAGACGCGAGCATTAATGAAAGCATTGACCGCATGCGCCATGCAGCGACACGCGCCTTATTTGAGCGCGATGATGTAATTATTGTGGCTAGTGTCTCATGTATTTATGGTATGGGTGCTGCTGAAACGTATTTGCAAATGACGATCTCCCTTGAACAAGGGATGCTTTATGACCAACGCGACCTCCTACGCGATTTGGTGGAACTTCAATATAAACGAAATGATATGGCCTTTACACGCGGATCATTCCGTGTGCGTGGCGATGTTATTGAAATTTTCCCAAGCCATTTCGAAGACCGCGCATGGAAGCTTGATTTCTTTGGTGATGAACTTGAAAGAATCACACAATTTGACCCGCTAACGGGTGAGAAAATTGAAGAATTAAAATCCGTCAAAGTTTACGCGAACAGCCATTATGTAACCCCCGGCCCTAGTATGGATCAAGCGATAAAAACAATCAAAGCCGAACTTGATCAAACACTTAAACTTTATGAACAACAAGGTAAAATTCTAGAAGCGGCAAGACTTGAACAAAGAACCAAGTTTGATCTTGAGATGCTAGCCGCGACGGGAATTTGTGCCGGTATTGAAAATTATAGTCGCCATCTAACGGGGCGCGCCCCATTTGAGGCACCACCCACATTATTTGAATATTTGCCTGAAAATATGCTTCTTTTCATGGATGAAAGTCACGTGAGCGTTCCGCAAATCGGTGGAATGTCACGGGGGGATTATGCCCGAAAAAGCACCCTTTCTGAATTCGGCTTTAGACTTCCAAGCTGCCTTGATAATAGGCCGCTTAAATTTAAAGAATGGGATTATTTTAGACCACAATCCATTTATGTTTCAGCGACACCAGGCCCATGGGAATTGGAACAGACCGGAGGCGAATATGTTGAACAAGTTATTCGACCAACCGGACTTATTGACCCACCTGTGGAAATACGCCCCGTCGAAAGCCAAGTAGACGATCTACTTCATGCAGTTCAAGATGTAATTAAAAATGGTCATCGTGTTTTGGTTACAACCCTAACCAAACGCATGGCGGAAGATTTATCTGAATATATGCACGATAGTGGCTTAAAAGTCCGATACATGCATTCAGATATCGATACACTTGAACGCATTGAAATCATCCGCGATTTACGCTTAGGGGTATTTGATATACTTATTGGTATTAACCTACTTCGCGAAGGCTTAGATATTCCTGAAACAGGACTTGTTGCGATACTTGACGCTGATAAAGAAGGTTTCTTACGCTCTACAACTTCACTTATACAAACCATCGGTCGGGCCGCGCGTAATGTTGATAGTAAGGTTATTCTTTATGCCGACAAACGCACAAACAGTATTAACGCGGCCCTAGCGGAAACGGATCGTCGTCGCGCCATTCAAGAAGCCTATAACATCGAGCATGGCATAACTCCTGAAAGTATCAAAAAATCTATCGGCGATGTTATTGGTGACACCGCGGAAGGCGATCATGTTACCGTTGATCTTGATGCCTCTGATACCAACAATCTGGTCGGCCATAACTTGCGCTCATATATCGAAGGACTTGAAAAAACTATGCTTGAGGCCGCAGGAAACCTCGAATTTGAAGAAGCAGCAAGATTACGAGATGAGATCAAAAGACTTGAAGAAAAGGAACTTGGCCTCGACTTTGACCCAATGGCACGACATATCGGACCAAAGCCAGAAGGTCGTTCAACTCTAGGAAAACCCGGCACACGACAATACCGAAAAAAAAGCAATAACCCAACACCCCGTAAATTTTAATTAAAACCATTTAAGGAATACCATGCGCATCTTAACATTTATGATTACCGTCTTTTTATCGATTAATGCTTATGCCAACGATAAAGAATTAATTGTTGGCGCGTGGGAAATGGTAAAATTTGAAGTTCAAAATGAACAAAAAACTTGGCAAGAATTGGTTATCGAAGATACAACACTGATCGGTAGCATCGTATTTACAAAATCAGGCATCATGCATGTTCAAATGGTAAGTTCGGATCGCATGAATGAAGAAATAAATGCCAACGGTGAAATTGAAAATGGGTATTCGGCTTATTTTGGGGAATATAACATCGATACTGCTACAAAAACTGTCACCTATAATCGGTATGGACATCTTGTTGATAAATATAAAGATGTTGTCGTAAATCGTCACTATGATGTCGGTGAAACTCATCTTCATATTTATAATTCACCCGGCGCCCGTATGATTTGGAAACGAGTTGAGTAATACCTAAATCATTTTTGAAAACGACAATAACTGTTATGACTTGATCTTTATTCTTTTCTGATTACCATGATTATCAGGGAGAGATAAATGTTCAAAGAAGCAAAACTTTTCGTTGATAATAAAATCGATAGACGAACTTTTATGGCCAAGTTAAGAAATGTTGGCGTTTCTAGCATTGGAGCTGGTACCATAGCGAGTTCACTATCAATCCCTTCCGTAAGTGCTTCTTCAATCGGCGATACACCAGAAAAAAGTATTTTTAAAAATAACTTAACCGGCGGTGAACTTATGGCGGAATTTCTCATTGAGTGGGACGTACCATATATTTTCGGACTTGCGGGTTCTGAAGAAGTGGGGTTCTTGGATGCGCTTGTTGATCGCGACAATTTAAATTATGTCACTTGTATCCATGAAAACGCCGCTATGGCAATGGCAGATGGATATAGTCGAGCAACTGGAAAAACTTCAATCGTAAATCTTCACTCTGTAGCAGGAGCAGCTTATGCGCTAGGGCAAATGGTAAGTTGCTATAGGGACCGTACACCTGTTGTGGTTACCGCTGGGCGTCAAACAACTGAATATAGAGGAAGTAACGGCTTCCTTGAAGCACCTAATCTTCATAAACTGCCTAGTGAATATGCTCAGTGGACATGGGATGTGACCTCCGCTAGTACAATTACTGAAACGCTTCGTCGCGCTTTTATGCTCTCAGAAGCGCCGCCCGGTGGACCAACTTTTCTCACCTTTTCTAAAGATCACTGGGAAACTAATGTCGAGAAAGCTGAAATTATTCCACGTTCCCGTTCAATGGTCAGTAAGGATGTTGCCCCAAAAAACGAAGATGTAAATCGCATAGCGGATTTTCTAATTGAAGCAGAAAGACCCATGCTTTTTTTAGATGACGATTGTGTTCGCCATGAAGTAAGTGCTGAAGTTATGGAAATAGCGGAACTGGTTGGTGCTGGTGTCAGCCTTGGGGCGCGTATGCCATGCGTCTATCCAAATACACATCCGCATTTTTGTGGAAATTTTGGAATTGATAAAGAACTTGCTGGTTCTATAGATTGTTTTTGGGCTCTTGGTGGTCTTATGTTTAAAGTTGTCAATAAATCACCAGTACCGTGGGTTAAACGTGATGCAAAAATCATCCATACCAGTCTCGCGGGGTCAGAAGTCGGACGTAACTATCCCGTAGATATTGCCAATGTTGCCAGTGTTAAATCAACGGCGAGAGCCGTACTTAAAAATTTAAAAGAGCGCGGAATTAAAGGTGAAGACGATATATGGGTTCACACATATTATAAAAACAGACGACTTCAAATGGATGAAAAAGCAGCGCTTGAACATGACTGGCGCCCTATTTCAACATCACGCCTTATGCGCGAACTTGATGCACAAATTGCGGATGATGCATTAATCACCACTGAATTGATCTTATCTAAATATCATTTATGGGATTATTTCAAAATTGATCATAATAAACCGTTCGAAAAACGCCGCTATAACCATGCCACCAATTCAGGTGTTCTGGGATGGGGGCTAGCGGCTAGCATAGGCATTAAAATGGGACGCCCCGATAAAGAAACCTGGTGTTTCACAGGAGATGGCGCCTTTAACTTTGGATCACAGGCTCTTTGGAGCGCTTCACGGTATGATGTTCCAATCGGAATCGTTATTTTCAATAATGGTGAATATGCAGCAAACCGAAAAGCACAAAACTTCTACCGTGGCAGGTCATCCGAAACAGGCAATTATATCGGTGTAAACTTAAAGCATCCCGATATACAATATGCCACGATGGCCGAAAGTTATGGTATTAAAGGTGAACGGGTAGAAAATCCGGATGACTTAAAAAAGGCCATTGAACGGTGCCGCGTCGAAATGAAAAATGGTCGCCCTTATGTCCTTGATGTATGTATTGAGCGCTTTGACAAAGGCATGGACAGTGAATATTACGATTACTTCTCAGTAGCAGAGCAAGGATAAACTTATGTTAATTAGACGTATTACTAAACATTTAGAAGACCAAAATTAGTTTGCCGTAGCTCTTGATATGTTAGTGGTGATTTTTGGTGTTTATCTTGGTTTTCAGCTGAACGACTGGAATGAGAACCGTAAGAGTATTGAAAAAGGGGAAAGCTATCTTCAACGTATCGCAGGCGAATTAGAGCAGGATATTCGTTTTTTCGATAATGTTATTAGCATGAACGAAAGAAATTTTGAAAATGGTCAATTTCTTCTTAATACAATAGAAAACAAAGAGTTGGTGAACGAAGATCCAACCAGGTTTATAACTTCCCTCGCTTTTGTAGGTTCTTCCTTAGTTGTCAATGTAAGCAACAATACCATCGAAGAAATTAAATTCAGCGGTAACCTTGAACTTATTAAAGATGAAGAGCTGCGTAATGAAATTGTTGATTATTACGACTTTATAGAAGTAAGTGAAAATTTTAGTCACACGCGTATTGATGCGGAAATCGAATATCAAAAACGCACTGCGGGCCTATTAGGGCCGAAATATTCTGAACTTGGAAGAAATTTAAGTTACACCAAAGAAGAGGCCCTTCCCATTTACAATCAATTTGTTAAAAAGCAAGATTTGATCGAATGGATACCTATTACAATGGCTAGCAAACGAGGGACTATAGGCTTTAGTAAGCGATCTAGACAAAATGCAAAAGAGCTTATAGCGAAAATTCGCGGTGAAGAAATACCCGAAGAAGAAGAAGAAGCACAATAACTTTTAATTCACCCAAGGAAAATTTCCACGTGCTTCTTTAACACTCTTGAACTTTATTTGTTTAATGGGGTCTTCAGGCAACCATATGGCATATCCACCATTATTATAAAAATCCCATCTATCAAGAACCAGTTTCGCGGGACAATTTATTTCAACCGGCACTAGACTGACGATTACATCTGCATTTGCGCAATCTTCTAGAAGGGCTTGTTCGTCTTGAACCAATGATATCAATAAATCTGAATTTTCCGGACGGTAAAGACAACTAAACCTGTCACAACTTAATTCCCTACCTGCTGCTTGATCAGGTGTAAAACTTTCATATTGCCAACGCTCTAATTCTGAAAGTCCATATCGTTACCGCCAGCGGTCTTTTACAATTCTGCTACCATTCATTCGGCTAAGGCTAAGTGAATTATCATCCCCAAGGATTGCAATTGTCTTTCCGGCATTATCAATTAGGATATCAGGTTGTTTATACTCAATAGCAAAATAAAGACCACTAAGCATGACAGGAACGCCCAGAAAACGGCAATTTAATTTCCATATACCTAACATAACGCGCCAATAACAAGAAATACTAAGGCCTTAATATCTATTGCCGGGATTTCTAATGTCGCACCAGGAAGGCTTGACACCCAATATGCAACAGTCATGATTATTTCAAGCCCCCATGACATTGGCTCTAAAGCGAGCCATTCAAGGCCAAATGGCATTAAAACCAATGTTACCACAATCCAAGGCATCACCCACGACCCCATAACAGGCATAGCAATTAAATTTGCAAGAAGCCCATAAAGAACAACTTTATTGAAATGATAAAGCGCAAATGGCGCAATGGCGATTTCAGCGATCAGTGATGTAAATAAACTGCCGATGATAAAATATTTTACCTTTTGCGAAAATCCATTATCACCGCGAAATTTATTCATGAAATCATTGCCGAAGCGCTCAAAAACAATCACGAGCGCAACAACGGCAGCAAATGACATTTGAAAACTAGCCCCAACCAGTGCCTCAGGGGTGGTTACAAGGATGAATATAGCTGCTATCGCAACCAATCTTAATGAAATGGCTTTACGGTCGGTTAATACACCTAAGAATACGATTATAACCATGATAA